>JABAOF010000340.1_pt1 | contig 417155 bp, 354 predicted proteins | sample 7062171 | NCBI WGS metagenome assembly JABAOF01 (sample SAMN14538628, study PRJNA623070) | marine sediment metagenome | biome: marine biome [ENVO:00000428]; feature: marine pelagic biome [ENVO:01000023]; material: deep marine sediment [ENVO:00002113] | place: India: Gulf of Khambhat ... | reverse complement strand
CGACATCATGAACCTGCAGCGCGCCAGCCAGCTGATCCCGGCCGGCGAAGACGGCCTGCACCGCGTCCGGTTCGACAATGGCGGCGAGCTCAAGGCCAAGACCCTGATCCTCGCCACCGGCGCGCGCTGGCGCGAAATGAACGTGCCGGGCGAGCAGGAATATCGCGGCCGTGGCGTCGCCTACTGCCCGCACTGCGACGGCCCGCTGTTCAAGGGCAAGCGCGTGGCGGTGATCGGCGGTGGCAACTCCGGCGTGGAAGCGGCCATCGACCTGGCCGGCATCGTCGCCCACGTGACCCTGCTGGAATTCGGCGAAGACCTGCGTGCCGACGCCGTGCTGCAGCGCAAGCTCAACAGCCTGCCCAACGTCCGCGTGCTGAAGATGGCGCAGACCACCGAGGTCAAGGGCGACGGCCAGAAGGTCACCGGCCTGGTCTACAAGGACCGCAGCAGCGAAGAAATCCACAGCGTGGAGCTGGAAGGCATCTTCGTGCAGATCGGCCTGCTGCCCAACAGCGAATGGCTCAAGGGCACCCTGGAGCTGTCGCGTTTCGGCGAGATCATCGTCGACGCCAAGGGCCAGACCAGCATCCCCGGCGTGTTCGCCGCCGGTGACGTGACCACGGTGCCGTACAAGCAGATCGTGATCGCCGTCGGCGAAGGCGCCAAGGCCTCGCTGAGCGCCTTCGATCACCTGATCCGCACCTCCGCGCCGGCCTGATCGGGCTCGGCAAACAAAAAGGGGAGCAACCCTGAGGTTGCTCCCCTTTTTCGCGTTCACCGTCGGCGTTGCTTCAGCCGGCGTATAGCACGCAGCGATTGCGCCCGCCGTGCTTGGCCTGATAGAGCGCCTGGTCGGCCTGTTGCAGCAGGCGTTCGTAGTCGGGGTGACCGTCGTGCACCGCCATACCGATGCTGACCGTCACCTGCAGCACCTCGCCGCTGGACAGGCGGAAGTGCTCGCGGGCGATGCGTTCGCGCAGTTTCTCGGCAGCCGCCAGCGCCTTGTTGGTATCGATGTCCACCAGCACCAGCAGGAACTCTTCGCCCCCCAGGCGGAACGCATAGTCGCCGCCGCGGGTGTTGCTCGCCAGAAGCGCGCCGACCTGCTGAAGAATCTGGTCGCCAGCGTCGTGGCCATGGGTGTCGTTGATGCGCTTGAAGTGATCGACGTCGATGGCGAGCACACCGAAGGTGTTGTTCGACTGGCGCGCGTAGAGCACTTCCTTGGCCATCACCACCGGCAGGAATTTTCGATTGAGCAGACGCGTCAGGACATCACGGCCAGCCTCCAGATCGTTGGCCTGCTCGAACAGGCTGTCGAGCAGGAACTTGATCGAGCGCGTCTGCTCGCGGATCTGATGCAGCTTGCCCAGGCGTCCGGCGGCATCGTCCAGCGTGGCGATGGCCTTGAGCTCTTCATCGATCTGCGTGATGTATTCGAGGATGCTCGCGCTCTCCGGCGAGCCCTGGAAGGCATGGGAAGCCTTGTGGCGGAACCACAGGCCGAACTCGGAGCCGGCCAGCTGCGGCAGCGTGCCGGTGAGGTTGCCGATGGCCAGGTCGAACATCAGCTGGTTCTCCCAGTCCAGCAGTGCCGCGCGTTGGCGCTCCTTCTCGACACCGATGTTCTGCGAGACGGAGAACAGCCGATAGGCTTCCTCGGCTCGCGAGTTGCGGTCATGGGACTGGGAATAGGCGAAGCAGATGATCTCCACCGCCAGGTCGATCAGGTCGGCCCCCATGCGCGCGGCCTTGCGCCTGATCGGCTCGGCGAGCTCGCGTTGTTCCAGCAACTGGCGCAGGCGACCCTTGAGCGAGCGGGAGCCGCGCAGCACCAGGCTGACCGGTATCTCGATACGCGCGTGGATGTCGCCGACCTTGCGCTGCAGGTCGATCACGGCATTGAGGTCGCTGTGGGCCGTCGATGAACAGACCGTCACGATCCACTTCTGCATCGATTTGCCGAGGCGGTTCTTCACCTGATCGTGGGACAGGAAGCTGGCCGAATGGGGATCGGCGAGCATCTGCGAATAGAAGTGCTCGGCCAGTTCCTGGCTCTTCTCGGCGGTCACCGCCTGCAGAGCGGCGGCGGCTTCGGCCGGATAGCCGTCCAGCAGGCGCAGCCACTCGGCGACCAGCTGATGGTTGGGTATTTGCTGCATAGGGACTCGCTAGGTTGGGCGGGCGTCCCTGCCGGCCCCGGCGTTGATCAGTGGGTCGGACGACCCTCTACTTCGAGCTGACTGACTTGTGCGTTGACCCAGTCTTCGGCGCGCTGGTTGAGTTCGGCGACAGCGCGCGGGCCTTCGCTTTCTGCCATCATCGGCGGGCCGATGACCACCTGGATGGTGCCGGGGCGCTTGCCCCAGCCTGCCTTGGGCCAGAACATGCCGGCGTTGTGGGCGATCGGCAGCACCGGCAGTCCGGCATTGACTGCCAGCGCAGCGCCGCTGCGGGAGAACTTGGCCGGCTGGCCGACCGGTACACGGGTACCTTCCGGAAAGATCAGCACCCAGGCGCCCTGCTCCAGTCGCTCGTGACCCTGCTTGGCGACCTGGCGCAGCGCCGCCTTTGGGTTGTCGCGGTCGATGGCGATGGGCTTGAGCAGCATGATCGCCCAGCCGAAGAACGGCACCCGTAGCAACTCGCGCTTGAGCACCTGGGTCAGCGGCTCGAAGTAGGCCGAAAGAAAGAAGGTTTCCCAGGTGCTCTGGTGCTTGGCCAAGATCACGCAGGGACGCGCCGGTACGTTCTCCGCACCATGCACTTCGTAGCGCAGGCCGACCAGCGTCTTGCCCAGCCAGATGGCGCAGCGGCACCAGTTCTGCACCACGAAGCGATAGCGGGCGCGAAACGCCATGAAGGGCGCGAACACCAGACTCACCAGGCACCAGACGAAGGCGGTGAAGGCCAGCAGGAAATAGAACAGCACGATGCGGAGGGGAAACAGGAGGCTCATCGAGAACTCTCGAGTAGATGATCGACTACGGCGGCCAGGTCATCGAATACCTGCGTACCCGGCGGCAGCGTACCTTCCAGAGTGCGCAGGCCCTTGCCGGTCCTGACCAGGTAGGGGACGCCGCCCAGCAGCATGCCGGCATGCAGATCGCGATGGCTGTCGCCCACCACCGGAACGCCCTTGAGATCGGCCAGGCCGAAGTGCTCGGCGATGGTGCGAAACATCCCGGGCTTGGGCTTGCGGCAGTCGCAACCATCGTCCGGGCCGTGGGGGCAATGCACGATCAGGTCGATGCGCCCGCCCTGCCCCATCACCAGCTGCTGCATCTTGAAGTGCATGTCGCCGAGGGTGCTCAGGTCGAACTTGCCGCGCGCCACGCCGGACTGGTTGGTGGCCACCGCCACCGTCCAGCCGGCCTTGCACAACCGCGCAATCGCCTCCAGCGACCCGGGAATGGGAATCCACTCCTCCACCGACTTGACGTACTCGTCGGAGTCCTCGTTGATCACGCCGTCGCGGTCCAGCACGATCAGCTTCACGGGCTTAGCCAAGTGCGGAAATATCGGCAACGCCAAGGAACAATCCTCTCAGCCGGGCCAGCAAGGCGTAACGGTTGGCGCGTACCGATGCGTCTTCGGCATTGACCAGCACTGCCTCGAAGAAGGCATCCACCGGACCACGCAGGTGCGCCAGACGCTCCAGTGCCTCTCGGTACTGGCGTGCGGCGGCCAGCGGCTGCACGGCCTGTTCGGCCTGCTGGATCGCCGAATACAGCGAGAACTCGGTGGCGTTGTCGAACCAGCGCGGTTCGACCGCTTCCGGCAGCTTGGCCTCGAACTTGGCCAGCAGGTTGGAGACGCGCTTGTTCGCCGCGGCCAGCGCCTCGGCTTCCGGCAGGGTGCGGAAGGCCTGCACCGCCTGCACGCGCTGATCGAAGTCCAGCGCCGAACCGGGCTGCACGGCACGCACCGAGAGGTAGGCGGCGACGTCGACGCCCTCGTCCTCGTAACGCGCACGCAGGCGGTCGAAGATGAACTCCAGCACCTGATCGGCAAGGCCGGCCGACTTGACCTGCGTACCGAACTGGCCAATGGCGAAGTTCACCGCCTCGACCAGGTTCAGGTCCAGCTGCTTCTCGATGAGGATGCGCAGCACGCCGAGGGCAGCGCGGCGCAGTGCATAGGGGTCCTTGGAGCCGGTCGGCAGCATGCCGATGCCGAAGATCCCGACCAGGGTGTCGAGCTTGTCCGCCACTGCCACCGCGGCACCGGTCAGGGTGCTCGGCAGCTCGCCACCGGCGCCACGCGGCATGTACTGCTCGTTCAGCGCCAGTGCAACGTCCTCAGGCTCGCCCTCGTTGAGCGCGTAGTAGTAGCCGGCGATGCCCTGCATCTCCGGAAACTCGCCAACCATCTCGGTGGCCAGGTCGGCCTTGCTCAGCAGGCCGGCACGCATGGCGCGCGCCTTGTCGCCGCCGGTGCGCTCGGCGATCAGCCCGGCCAGGCGCGAGACGCGCTCGGCCTTGTCGAACACGGTGCCGAGCTGGGCCTGGAACACCACGTTCTTCAGACGATCGTTGAAGCGTTCTAGCGGCTGCTTCTTGTCCTGCTTGAAGAAGAACTCGGCGTCGGTCAGACGCGGACGCACGACCTTCTCGTTACCCGAGACGATCTGCGCGGGGTCCTTCGATTCGATATTGGCCACGGTGATGAAGCGCGGCAGCAGTTTGCCGTTGGTATCCAGCAGGCAGAAATACTTCTGGTTGTCCTGCATGGTGGAGATGAGTGCCTCCTGCGGCACCTCGAGGAAACGCTCCTCGAACGAGCAGACCAGCGGCACCGGCCACTCCACCAGGGCGGTGACCTCATCGAGCAGCGCCGGCGGCACGATGGCACTGCCGTTCTGCTCGGCCGCCAGCTGCTCGACGCGCTTGGCGATCAGCTCGCGGCGCTCGGCGAAGTCGGCGATCACATGAGCGCCGCGCAGGTCTTCCAGGTAGCTGGAGGGTTTGGAGATATGCACCTGACCCGGGCTGTGGAAGCGGTGGCCGCGGGATTCGCGACCGGCGCGCTGGGCGAGGATCTCGCAGTCGATCACCTGCTCGCCGAACAGCATCACCAGCCACTGGGTCGGACGGACGAACTCTTCCTTGCGTGCGGCCCAGCGCATGCGCTTGGGAATCGGCAGGTCGTTCAGCGAAGCCTCGACGATACCCGGCAGCAGCTGGGTGGCGGGCTGACCTTCGATGGTGCGGCTGAACTTGAGCTTGGGCCCGCTGCGGTCGATTTCGGCCAGGTCCACGCCACATTTGCGGGCGAAACCCAGGGCAGCCTGGGTCGGCTCACCGTGGGCGTCGAAGGCGGCCTGCATCGGCGGGCCGTCGAGGTTGATGCTGCGGTCCGGCTGCTGGGTGGCCAGCTGCTCGACCAGCACGGCCAGGCGACGCGGTGCGGCGTAGGCCTGGGCCTTGGCAAAGCCCAGGCCGGCGTCCTTCAGGCCCTTCTCGATGCCGGCGCAGAAGGCTTCGGCCAGCTTGGCGAGCGCTTTCGGTGGCAGTTCTTCGGTACCCAGTTCGACGAGGAAATCCAGTGCACTCATTCTGCAGCCTCCAGCTTGGCCAGCACTTCGTCACGCAGTTCGGGGGTGGCCATGGGGAAGCCGAGTTTGGCGCGGGCCAGCAGGTAGCTCTGGGCGATCGAACGGGCCAGGCTGCGCACGCGCAGGATGTACTGCTGGCGCGCGGTGACCGAAATGGCGCGACGGGCATCGAGCAGGTTGAAGGTGTGCGAGGCCTTGACCACCATCTCGTAGGCCGGCAGCGGCAGCTCGGCGGCCATCAGCCGGTTGGCTTCGCTCTCGTAGAAATCGAAGAGTTCGAACAGCTTCGGCACATTGGCGTGCTCGAAGTTGTAGGTCGACTGCTCCACCTCGTTCTGGTGGAACACATCGCCATAGGTCACGGTGCCGAACGGACCGTCGGCCCAGATCAGGTCGTAGACCGAGTCGACACCCTGCAGGTACATGGCCAGGCGCTCCAGTCCATAGGTGATTTCACCGGTGACCGGGTAGCACTCGACGCCGCCGACCTGCTGGAAGTAGGTGAACTGGGTGACTTCCATGCCGTTGAGCCAGACTTCCCAGCCCAGACCCCAGGCGCCGAGGGTCGGCGATTCCCAGTTGTCCTCCACGAAGCGCACGTCGTGCACCGAGGTATCGACGCCGATGCGGCGCAGCGACTCCAGGTACAGGTCCTGGATGTTGTCCGGGTTGGGCTTGAGCACGACCTGGAACTGGTAGTAGTGCTGCAGGCGGTTGGGGTTCTCGCCGTAGCGGCCGTCGGCCGGGCGGCGCGAAGGCTGGACGTAGGCGGCGTTCCAGGTCTCGGGACCGATGGCGCGCAGGAAGGTGGCGGTGTGGAATGTACCGGCGCCCATTTCCATGTCATAGGGCTGCAGGACCACGCAACCCTGCTCGGCCCAGTAGCTTTGCAGGGCGAGGATCAGGTCTTGGAAGGTGCGCACGGCAGGCGTAGTCTGGCTCAAAATTTCACCTGTGCTGGGCTTCGACAGAAAGCCTCGAAGTATACCCCCCGCATGGCTGCGCTTGCGATGGTTTCGGCCATCGGACGAGCCCTGCGCAAGGAGACCACATGCCACGTTGCGCCTGGTGCGGCACGGATCCGCTGTACATCGACTACCACGATCGCGAATGGGGCGTACCGGCCCGCGATCCGCTGGTGCTGTTCGAATTCCTCTTGCTCGAGGCCTTTCAGGCAGGGCTTTCCTGGATCACCGTATTGCGCAAGCGCGAGCGCTACCGGCAGGTGCTGTTCGGCTTCGATGCCGAGCGCCTGGCGCGCATGAGCGATGCCGAGATCGACGAGCGCATGCAGGATCCCGGCATCATCCGCAACCGGCGCAAGCTCGAGGCGGCGCGCAGCAACGCGCGTGCCTGGTTGCAGCTGGAGGATCCGGTAGGGTTCGTCTGGTCGTTCGTCGGCGGCGAACCGAAGATCAATCGCTTCGAGCGCCTGGATCAGGTGCCGGCGGTCTCGCCCGAGGCCGAGGCCATGAGCCGCGCGCTGAAAAAAGCCGGCTTCAGCTTTGTCGGCCCGACCATCTGCTATGCCTACATGCAGGCTTGCGGCATGGTGATGGACCATCTGATCGATTGCGAACGGCATGCCGCGCTGGTCGGCGGAGATTGAGCCGTATGCCACCAAGATATGCGCCATTGCTTGCGTCGCGCCTGAACGCCGCCGCCCGATGCAGGTAGACTAGGCGACCTGAAAATTTCGGAGTGCGGTGTGGAAAAGCTCAAAGGTGCCCTGGTCGTCGGTTCCCTGCGACTCTTCGCCCGGTTGCCCTGGCGCATGGTGCAGGGGCTGGGCTCGGTGATCGGCTGGCTGATGTGGAAGCTGCCGAACCGCTCGCGCGAGGTGGCGCGGATCAACCTGCACAAGTGCTTTCCCGAGCTGAGTGCCGCCGAACTGGATGTGCTGCTCGGAAAGACGCTGCGGCAGACCGGCATGACCTTCACCGAAAGCGCCTGCGCCTGGATCTGGCCGGCTGAGAAGACCCTCGGGCTGATTCGCGAAGTCGAAGGCCTCGAGGTGCTGCAGGCGGCGCTGGCGTCTGGCAAGGGGGTGGTCGGTATCACCAGCCACCTGGGAAACTGGGAAGTGCTGAACCATTTCTACTGCGCGCAGTGCAAGCCGATCATCTTCTACCGGCCGCCAAAGTTGAAGGCGGTGGACGAGTTGCTGCAGCAGCAGCGCGTGCAGCTGGGCAACCGGGTCGCGCCTTCGACCCGGGAAGGCATCCTCAGCGTGATCAAGGAAGTCCGTCGTGGCGGTGCGGTTGGCATCCCGGCCGATCCTGAACCGAGCGAAGGCAGCGGGATATTCGTGCCTTTTTTTGCCACTCAGGCGCTGACCAGCAAGTTCGTGCCCGGCATGCTCGCCGGCGGCAAGGCGGTCGGCGTTTTTCTTCACGCGTTGCGCCTGGAGGACGGTTCGGGCTACAAGGTGGTCCTCGAGGCGGCGCCCGAAGGGATGTATAGCGAGGACGCCGAAACCGGCGTGGCGGCCATGAGCGCGATGATCGAGAAGTACGTGCGGGCCTACCCCAGCCAGTACATGTGGACGATGAAGCGCTTCAAGAAGCGCCCCGCCGGCGAAAAGCGCTGGTACTGATCAGGCCAGAACAAGAACCAACAAGGACGAACCCATGCGCAACCAGCGTCAGCATCCACGTACCAACATGAAGTGCCGTATTCGCATCACCCATCCGGCCTTCGGCGAGGTGTTCGCCCACACCCGCGACCTGTCCGATGGTGGCGTCTATGTGCGGCATCCGGAGTTGGTAGTGCTGAAGCCTGGCGACGAGGTGACCGGTCAGGTTCAGGACCTGCCGATTCCAGCGCCGGAACTGCGGATGGTGGTGATGCGGGTCGATGCCGAGGGGATCGGCCTGCAGTTCCTGCGCGAGGACTGAGCGGGCGCTCAGTCAGGTGTAAGGCGGTCGAGCCGACGCAGAAAGACGCTCATTTCCTTTTCCGCCTGCTTGTCGCCGCGAGCGTTCGCTGCGGCGATGCCGCTTTCCCAGGCCTCGTGGGCGCCCTGCTTGTCGCCATCGGCCTGCAGCGCCTTGCCCAGCAGCTTCCACGCCGCCGAGTACTTCGGATCGAGCTCCACGCAGCGGCGCAGGTGCTGCGCCGCCCTGCCCGGCTGACCGGCATCCAGGTAGCCCTTGCCGAGACCGAAGCGCAGCATCGGATTGTCCATGCCTTGAGAGAGCATCTTTTCCAGCGATTCGAGCATGATCGGACCTTGATTGGAGCACGGGCGCCCAGGGAGTCCCCTCCACTGTAGTGCAAAGCGACTGCCCGGCAAGATGGTCAGCATACGCCATTGGTCTTAGCGGGTGCGCGCAATCTTGAGCGCGCCGCGTGACAGCTGCGTGGCATCTCAGTGGGCTTCGTTGACTGCGCTGAGAAACTCCCGGGTGCGCTCTTCCTGCGGGTTGTTGAACAGCGCGTCCGGGCTGCCCTGCTCGTGGATCCGACCCTGGTGGAAGAAGCATACGCGGTCGGCGAACTCGCGGGCGAAGCCCATCTGGTGGGTGACCATCAGCATGGTAAGGTTGTGCGCCTCGCCGAGACGGCGAATCACGCTCAGCACCTCGCCGCAGAGCTCCGGGTCCAGCGCCGAGGTGACTTCGTCGAACAGCATCACCTTGGGTCGCATGGCCAGCGCCCGCGCAATCGCCACGCGCTGCTGCTGGCCGCCGGACAGCTGCGCCGGGAAATGCTCCAGCTTGTCCTCCAGGCCGACCATCGCCAGCAGCTCCTCGGCCCGTTCGCGCGCCTCGCGCTTGCTCAGTCCGAGCACCTGAACCGGGGCTTCCATGACGTTCTGCAACGCGTTCATGTGCGGGAACAGGTTGAAGCTCTGGAACACCATGCCGACCTTGCCGCGCACCCGGCGCAGATGACGGGCGTTGGCCGGGACCAGTCGGCCATGGCCGTCGGGCATATGGGTCAGGGGTTCGCCGTCCACTTCGATCAGCCCGTCGTCGATGCCTTCCAGGGTCATCAGCACCCGCAGCAGGGTCGACTTGCCCGAGCCGCTGGGGCCGATGATGGCAACCTTCTCGCCCTCCTGGATATCAAGGTCGAGCCCCTCCAGTACGGTCAGCTCGCCATAGCGCTTGGTCACGCTGGCGAAACGCACCATTGGCTGCGCCGGCGCTGCGGCCGCCATGGCGGCGGTGTTCGATTCTTCTGTGGCGGGCATTGGCGTATTCATCGGGCCAGCTCCATGCGGTTTTCCAGGCGGCGCACGCACCAGGCGAGGCCGAGGCTGAGAATGAGGAAGAAGACGCCGACCATGGTGATCGGCTCCAGGTAGCGGAAACTCTCGGAGCCGATGTTCTTGGCTCGTTGCATGATTTCCACCACGGTGATCGCCGACAGCACCGGCGTGTCCTTGAGAATCGAGATCAGGTAGTTGCCCAGCGCCGGCAGTACCGGGCGCAACGCCTGCGGCAGGATCACGTCGCGGTAGGCGGTCCAGGGCTTCATGTTCAGCGCGGTGACCGCTTCCCACTGCGAGCGCGGCACCGCGTCCAGGCCGGCGCGGTAGACCTCGGCGGTGTAGCAGGCGTAGTGCAGCGCGATACCGATGATCCCCGCCTGCATGGCGCTGAGGTTGAGGCCGTAATTGGGGAAGACGTAGAACAGGAAATACACCTGGATCAGTAACGGCGTGCTGCGGATGAATTCGATCAGTCCGGTGACCGGCCAGGACAGCCAGCGGTGGCGGCTGCGCCGACCGATGGCAAGAAACAGGCCGAGCACCACGGCGATGGCGAAGCCGGCCAGGGCGATGCCGATGGTGGTCAGCGAGGCGTCCAGCAGCCGTGGCAGGATTTCGCGGGCGAATTCCCAGTCGAAGAAATTCATGACAGGCCTCCGCGCATCCGGCCACGGGCCAGGCGCTGTTCCAGCCTGCGCATGGCGAAGTTGATCGTCTGGGCGAGAACGAAGTAGATCACCAGCGCCAGGCCGAAGATCTCCAGGGTCATCAGGGTTGCCTGGTCCAGCTGCCGGGCGCGGAAGGCCAGGTCCGACAGGGTGATCAGCGACACCAGGGAAGTGTTCTTCAGCAGTTCGATCAACAGGTTGGTGCCGGGCGGAATCGCCGCCAGCAGCGCCTGCGGCAGGATGATCCGGCGCATGCGGGTCAGCGGCGTCATGTTCAGCGCGTGGCAGGCCTCGTGCTGGCCGCGATGCACCGAGCGGATCGCGCCACGCAGCACCTCGGCGCCGTAGGCACCGATGTTCAGGCCCAGGCCGACCACCGCCACGGCGAAGGCGCTCATCTCGACGTTGAACGGTGGCAGCGGCAGCACGAAGTACAGCCAGAACAGCTGGACCAGCAGCGACGAGCCACGGAACACCTCGACGTAGATGACGGCCAGCCAGCGTAATGGTGCCAATGGCGAGAGCCGGGCCAGCGCGGCGATCAGCGCGCAGGCGATGGCCAGCAGGGAACCGAAGACAGTCACCTTGACGGTGACCCAGGTGCCCTGCAGCAACAGGGGGAGCAGTTCGATCATGGTGGCGCTATCCGGTTGTCCGGAGCGCTGAGCGAGGCTGCGCAAGCGGCGGCGCAGCCTTGGTCAGCGTTCGCAGGCGGGCGGCGGGTCGGCGCAGCAAACCGGCCGCCCGACGGGCTTCAGGCGCCGCAGAGCTCGGCGGCGGTCTTGTCGGTCAGGTTGGAGCGGTCGAAGCCGAACGGTTCCACGGCTTTCAGATGCTCCTCGCTGCCCAGCCACTGTTTGAGCTCGGCATTCACTGCATCGCGCAGGGCTTCGTCCTGTGGGCGGAAGGCCAGCGCACCATAGCCGGCACGCGCGGGATCGTCCTCGAAGTCGGCAATGGCCTCGACATCGTTACTGGCCTTGGCCGCCAGCCCGCGCATGGTCAGCTGGGTGCCGATGGCGGCATCGGCGCGGCCGCTGCGTACCGCCTGCAGCTGGGAGGTGGTATCCGGGACCTGGAGGATCTGCGAATCCTTGATGCCGGCCCTGCGCGCATAGCCCAGGTTCACCGTGCCGGACATGATGGCGATCTTCACCTCGGGGTTGCCGGCGATGTCCTCGTAGCTGCGCAGCTCCTTCGGGTTGCCCTGGGCCACCAGCAGGGTGTCTAGCAGGCGGTAATGCGGGTCGGTGAAAAGCACCTGCTTGCAGCGTTCCGGGGTGATGTACATGCCGGCGGCGATGAGGTCGAAGCGCCCGGCGCGCAGGCCGGGGATCAGCGAGCCCCATTCGGTGAGCACCGGTTTGATGGTGCCGATCTCCATGCGCTCGAAGACCTTGCGCACGATTTCCGGCGACTCGCCGGTGACACTGCCATCCAGCGCCGTATAGGCGAAAGGCGTCTCGTTGGCGTAGCCGATGCGGACGCTGTTGCTGTCCTTGATCTTTTCCAGGGTATCGGCCTGGGTGACGCTGGCGAAACCGATGCCGGCCAGGGCGGCACAGGCGATCAGCAGCCGGCGGGGGCTTGTCGTGATGGGGCTGTTCCTCATTGGGAGTTTCTCCTGTTCCTTGTAGAGACCCGAGGAATCGGATCGTTATTTGTCTAGGAGTGGTAACTGCGTTGACCGTAGTAAAGGACGCTTGCGAAGCGACAAGGTGCCGTGAACATTACGGCGGTCATAGCTTCCTTCAATCGAAGCCCTGACGAGACGGTCATTCTGGAGGGTACAAAAGCTGGCCATAAAATGGAAATCTGAGGCCATCTGGCGCGATCTGACGCAATCGAAGGGGATGAGGGAAAACCCGCCGTTACGGAGCAGCGGTTTTCCTGATAGAGAAAACAAAACGGCCCACCATAAGGCGGGCCGTTCGGGTAAAAGCGGCGGGCTTCAGAAGAAGGTCAGGCCGGCCTGGAACAGGCGCTCCACGTCGCGAATGTGCTTCTTGTCCACCAGGAACAGGATGACGTGGTCGCCGGACTCGATTCGGGTGTCATCGTGCGCGATCAGTACCTGGTCGTCGCGGATCACTGCGCCGATGGTGGTGCCTGGCGGCAGGGCAATCTGCTCGATGGCGCGACCCACCACCTTGCTCGAGCGCGGGTCGCCGTGGGCGATCACCTCGATCGCTTCGGCCGCGCCGCGGCGCAGCGAGTGTGCACTGACGATATCGCCGCGGCGCACGTGGGTCAGCAGGGTGCCGATGGTGGCCAGCTGCGGACTGATGGCGATGTCGATTTCGCCGCCCTGCACCAGGTCGACGTAGGCCGGGTTGTTGATAATGCACATCACCTTGCGCGCACCGAGTCGCTTGGCCAGCAGCGAGGACATGATGTTGGCCTCGTCGTCGTTGGTCAGGGCGAGGAACACGTCCGCCTCATTGATGTTCTCTTCCACCAGCAGGTCGCGGTCCGAAGCGCTGCCCTGCAGGATGATGGTGCTGTCCAGGGTGTCGGAGAGGTAGCGGCAGCGTGCCGGGTTCATCTCGATGATCTTGACCTGGTAGCGGCTCTCGATGGCCTCGGCCAGCCGCTCGCCGATGTGCCCGCCACCGGCGATGACGATGCGCTTGTAGTTCTCGTCGAGCCGGCGCATCTCGCTCATCACGGCGCGGATGTGGCCGCGGGCAGCGATGAAGAACACCTCGTCATCGGCCTCGATGACCGTGTCGCCCTGCGGCAGGATCGCGTGGTTGCGGCGGAAGATGGCCGCCACGCGGGTGTCGACGTTGGGCATGTGACGACGCAGCTGGCGCAGCTCCTGGCCCACCAGCGGGCCGCCGTAATAGGCGCGTACTGCCACCAGCTGCGCCTTGCCGCCGGCGAAGTCGATCACCTGCAGCGAGCCGGGATGCTCGATCAGGCGTTTGATGTAATTGGTCACCACCTGTTCCGGGCTGATCAGCACGTCCACCGGAATGGCTTCGTTGTTGAACAGACCCGAGCGCACCAGATAGGCCGCCTCGCGCACCCGGGCTATCTTGGTCGGCGTGTGAAACAGCGTGTAGGCGACCTGGCAGGCGACCATGTTGGTTTCGTCGCTGTTGGTCACCGCCACCAGCATGTCGGCGTCATCGGCGCCGGCCTGGCGCAGCACGGTGGGAAACGAGCCGCGGCCCTGAATGGTGCGGATGTCCAGGCGGTCGCCGAGATCGCGCAGGCGATCGCCGTCGGTGTCCACCACGGTGATGTCGTTGGCTTCGCTGGCGAGGTGTTCGGCGAGGGTGCCGCCGACCTGACCGGCACCGAGGATGATGATCTTCACGCGGTCACTCCTGAGCGGCAGCCATCCGCTGCCGCGTCCATGTTGGGGTCGAGCCTGGCCGGCCCGGGTTCGGCTTACTGATGATGGCCACGCGGTTGAGCTGCGATCTTGATCAGCTTGGCATAGTAGAAGCCGTCGTGGCCGTCCTGCTGCGGCAGCAGCTGGCGACCGTGGGGCTGCGTCAGGCCGAAGCCGGCCGGCAGGTCCAGTTCGCGCGCGCCGGGGGTGCGTGCGAGAAAGGCACCGATCACCTCGCGGTTCTCGGTCGGCAGCACCGAGCAGGTGGCATAGAGCAGCACGCCGCCGACTTCCAGGGTCGGCCACAGTGCATCGAGCATCTCGCCCTGCAGTGCGGCCAGTGGAGCGATGTCCTCGGCCTGGCGGGTCAGCTTGATGTCCGGATGGCGGCGGATCACGCCGGTGGCCGAGCAGGGTGCGTCGAGCAGGATGCGCTGGAACGGTTTGCCATCCCACCACTGCGCGGTGGCGCGCGCATCGGCGGCGAGCAGCTCGGCATCGAGCTGCAGGCGCTCGAGATTCTCCCGTACCCGCGCCAGGCGCTTGGGCTCGAGGTCCAGCGCAACCAGCCCGGCCAGCTGCGGCTCGCGCTCGAGCAGGTGGCAGGTCTTGCCGCCCGGAGCGCAGCAGGCGTCCAGCACGCGCTGGCCGGGCGCCAGATCGAGCAGCCCGGCGGCCAGCTGCGCGGCTTCGTCCTGCACGCTGACCCGTCCTTCGGCGAAGCCGGGCAGCTGCTGCACATCGCAGGGGCTGGCGAGTCGGATGCCGTCTTCGCTGAATTCGCAGGGGAAGGCGTCGATACCGGCGGTTTGCAGCTCGGTCAGGTAGACGTCTCGACTGGTCTGACGGCGGTTGACCCGCAGCATCATCGGCGGATGCGCATTGTTCGCCGCGCAGATGGCTTCCCAATGTTCGGGCCAGTGTGCCTTGAGGGCCTTCTGCAGCCAGCGCGGGTGGGCCACGCGAATCACCGGATCGTGTTCCAGTTCGGCCAGCAGTGCTTCACCTTCGCGCTGGGCGCGGCGCAGCACGGCATTGAGCAGCCCCTTGGCCCAGGGCTTCTTCAGCTTGTCCACGCAGCCGACGGTTTCGCCGATGGCGGCATGGGCCGGAATACGGGTATGCAGCAGCTGATAGAGGCCGACCAACAGCAATGCTTCGACATCACGGTCGGCGGCCTTGAACGGCTTCTGCAACAGTTTTTTGGCCAGCCCCGCCAGGCGCGGCTGCCAGCGCGCGGTACCAAAGGCCAGTTCCTGGGTCAGACCGCGATCACGGGCGTCCACCTTGCCGAGGACCTCGGGCAGGCTGCTACCCAGAGACGCCTTGCCCGACAGCACGACGCTCAGCGCACGGGCCGCCGCCAGGCGCGGATTCATTGGCCGAGAACCAGGCCGGGGGCGAACTGCTCACGCCGGCTGTTGTACAGGTCGCCGAAGCCAAGCGGCTTGCCACCGGGCAATTGCAGGCGAGTCAGCGACAGGGCGCCTTCACCGCAGGCAACGGTCAGCCCGGTCTTGCTCGCTTCGAGGATGCGTCCGGGCTCACCCTGACCTTCGCCGAGGCGTGCGGCGTGAATCTTCAGCGTTTCGCCGTTCAGCGTGCTGTGGCAGATCGGCCAGGGGTTGAAGGCGCGAATCAGCCGCTCCAGCTCGACTGCCGGGCGGGTCCAGTCTACGCGCGCCTCGTCCTTGCTCAGCTTGTGCGCATAGGTGGCCAGGCTGTCGTCCTGCACTTCGGGCGTCAGGGTGCCGGCGGCCAGGGCGGCGACGGCCTGTACCACGGCGTGCGCGCCGAGCAAGGCGAGACGGTCGTGCAGCGAGCCGCCGGTGTCTTCGTCACTGATCGGCGTGTTGACCTTGAGCAGCATTGGACCGGTATCCAGGCCCGCTTCCATCTGCATCACCGTGACCCCGGACTCGCTGTCGCCGGCTTCGATGGCGCGCTGGATCGGCGCGGCACCACGCCAGCGGGGCAGCAGCGAGGCATGGCTGTTGATACAGCCCAGGCGCGGCAGGTCGAGCACCGCCTGCGGCAGGATCAGACCATAGGCCACGACCACCATCAGGTCAGCCTGCAGCGCGGCCAGCTCCGCCTGAGCCGCCGGATCACGCAGCGTCTGCGGTTGCAGCACCGGAATGTCGTGTTGCATGGCGAGCTGCTTGACCGGGCTGGGCATCAGCTTCTGGCCGCGCCCGGCCGGGCGGTCCGGCTGGGTATAGACCGCAACGATCGATTTGCCCGCATCGAGCAGGGCCTGCAGGTGCTGGGCGGCGAATTCCGGAGTGCCGGCGAAAACGATGCGCAAGGGCTGGGTCATGGGGACTCGCTAAGAAAAAGGCTTGCCGTAGCAAGCCTTTGAGGTTCGGGAATCAAGCCTGCTGGCGGTGGATCTTTTCCAGCTTCTTCTTGATCCGGTCGCGCTTGAGGCTGGACAGGTAGTCGACGAACAGCTTGCCGTTGAGGTGATCGCACTCGTGCTGGATACACACCGCCAGCAGTCCTTCGGCGATTAGCTCGTAGGGCTTGCCGTCGCGGTCTAGCGCCTTGATGCGCACCTTTTGCGGACGATCGACGTTCTCGTAGAAGCCGGGTACCGACAGGCAGCCTTCCTGGTACTGGTCCATCTGGTCGGTGAGCGGTTCGAATTCCGGGTTGATGAAAACCCGCGGTTCGGAGCGGTCCTCGGACAGGTCCATCACCACCACGCGCTTGTGCACATTGACCTGCGTCGCGGCCAGGCCGATGCCCGGCGCTTCGTACATGGTTTCGAACATGTCGTCGACCAGCTGACGGATGCCGTCATCGACCACGTCCACCGGTTTGGCGATGGTACGCAGCCGCGGATCGGGAAATTCAAGGATGTTCAGAATGGCCATATGCGTTTGTGATGCACTTATGGAATAAAGTCAAAAGCCGCTGCTAAGATGCCGAGCAGCATGGAAAACGGCTTAATGCCGCGTTCCAAATGGGTCCGCGGCGCTAGGGCGCTTCACGTGAAGGCACATAATAAAGGGATTCACCACATGAGGAAATCACTACTCGCCCTGCTGCTGGTGGCGGTCGGCGGGCTCGCCCAGGCCGCGGTGCAGCTCAAGGACAATCATCCGGAGCGGTATACCGTGGTGAAGGGCGACACACTCTGGGGCATTTCCGGCCGCTTCCTGCGCGAGCCGTGGAAATGGCCGGAGCTGTGGCATGCCAACCCGCAGATCGCCAACCCTCACCTGATCTATCCCGGCGACACCCTGAGCCTGGTCTATGTCGACGGCCAGCCGCGACTGGTGCTGGACCGCGGTACCTCGCGCGGCACCATCAAGTTGTCGCCGACCGTACGCACCACGCCGATGGCCGAGGCCATCCCGACCATCCCGCTGGAAGCGATCAACAGCTTCCTGCTGAGCAACCGCATCATCGACACTGCCGAGCAGTTCCAGGGCGCTCCGTACATCGTCGCCGGCAATGCCGAGCGCGTGATCAGCGGCGCCGGCGATCGCATCTATGGTCGCGGCGCGTTCGAAGCGAACATGCCGGCCTACGGCATCTTCCGCCAGGGCAAGACCTACGTCGACCCGGACACCGGTGAATTCCTCGGCATCAACGCCGATGATGTCGGTTCCGTCGAGATCGTCGAGATCGAAGGCGACATCGCCACCATGCAACTGACCCGGACCACCCAGGAAGCGCGCATCGGTGATCGCCTGTTCCCGGGCGAGGAGCGCGCGGTCAACTCCACCTTTATGCCGAGCGCCCCGTCCACCCAGGTCGAAGGCGTGATTCTGGATGTGCCGCGTGGCGTCACCCAGATCGGCCAGTTCGATGTGGTCACGCTGAACAAAGGTGCTCGTGACGGTCTGCAGGACGGCAACGTGCTGGCGGTGTACAAGACCGGCGAAACCGTGCGCGATCGCGTGACCGGCGAGAACGTGAAGATCCCGGACGAGCGCTCCGGTCTGCTGATGGTGTTCCGCACCTACGACAAGCTCAGCTACGGCCTGGTGCTGCAGGCCACCCGCTCGCTGTCGGTGAAGGACAAGGTCCGCAACCCCTGAACTAAGAACGCCCCGCGAATGCGGGGCTTTTTCATGCTGCGATAACACCGCAAGGATGCGGTACCAGGAGACAAGGAGTGTCTTCCATGCCTGCCATTTCCCCCGCCGAGCTTGAAGCCCGGCTGCGCCTTCATCTGTTGCCGGAACTCGGTCCGCGGCGCCTGCAGCGGTTGCTCAGTGCGTTCCCCGATGCGGCGTCGGCCCTCAGTGCGCCGGCCAGCGCCTGGTGCTCCCTGGGTCTGCCGGTCAGCTGCGCCGAACCGCGCCGCAGCAGCGAGATTCGCGAGCGGGCCAGTGCCGCCCTGGCCTGGCTGCAAGCCCCAGGTCGACATGTGATCTGCTGGGACGATCCGGCCTATCCCGCCCTGCTGGCGGAGCTGCCGGATGCCCCGCCTCTGCTGTTCGTCGCCGGCGATCCGACCTTGCTCGAACGGCCGCAGCTGGCGGTAGTCGGCAGCCGCCGCGCCTCGCGAAACGGCCTGGACAATGCCCGCGCCTTTTCCCGCAGCCTGGCCGGCGCGGGTTTCGTCATCACCAGTGGACTGGCGCTGGGAATCGACGGCGCTGCACATCAGGGTGCGCTGGATGCAAACGGCAAGACCGTCGCGGTGCTCGGCACCGGCATCGAACGGCTGTATCCGCAGCGCCATCTCAGCCTGGCCAAGCAGATCGTCGAACATGGCGGTGCGCTGGTGTCCGAATTGCCGCTGGACTGCCCGCCACAAGCGAGCAACTTTCCGCGCCGCAACCGCATCATCAGCGGCCTTTCGCTGGGCGTGCTGGTGGTCGAGGCGAGTCCGTCCAGCGGTTCGCTGATCACCGCGCGTCTGGCCGCCGAGCAAGGCCGTGAAGTCTATGCGATTCCCGGTTCGATCCATCATCCCGGCGCACGCGGCTGCCATCAGCTGATCCGCCAGGGCGCGGCGCTGGTGGAGTCGGTAGAGGATGTCCTGCAGGCCCTGCGCGGCTGGCAGCGCCTTGCGCCGCTGGCTGCTGAAGCGCCGAAGCCGCCGCAGACGGATCACCCATTGCTGCACGAACTGCTGGCGGCGTCGCGCAGCAGCGAGGCGCTGGCGGCCGCACTCGATCAGCCGCTGGGTCAGGTGCTGGCACAACTGACCGAGCTGGAGATCGAGGGTCAGGTCAGCTGCGACAACGGACTCTGGTCGGTGCTGATGCGCTAGCCAGCATCGGCTGGATGCGGCGGTGCCAGGCTTAACGGCTCGCTGTTGCAGGCTGTTGCGAATCGGCCCGATCGCCCCCTGCTCGACGGCTGGCGCCTTGGGTACACTGCCGGCTTTTCATCCAGGCAGAGGTCGGCATGATTGGCGATTGGCGTGTGCAGCAGGTGGCGCGGGTGGTCCGGGCTGGCGGGGTGATCGCCTATCCGACCGAAGCGGTCTGGGGGATGGGCTGCGACCCGTGGGACGAAGACGCGGTGATGCGCCTGCTGGCGCTCAAGGAGCGACCCGTGGAGAAGGGCCTGATCCTCATCGCGGACACCGTGGAACAGTTCGACTTCCTGCTGGACGACCTGCCGGAGCGCTGGCTGGATCGCCTGGCAGGGACCTGGCCGGGGCCCAACACCTGGCTGGTACCGCACCGCGGCCGCTTGCCCGAGTGGATCACCGGACGGCATGACAGCGTGGCCCTGCGCGTCACCGACCACCCGCTGGTCAAGCGCCTCTGCGCGCTGACCGGGCCGCTGGTGTCGACCTCGGCCAACCCGGCCGGGCGGCCCGCAGCGCGTTCGCGGCTGCGGGTGGAACAGTATTTCCCGCAGCAGCTAGACGCCGTGTTCAACGGTGCGCTGGGCGGCCGGCGCAATCCCAGCGTCATCCGTGACCTGCGCAGCGGCGAGGTAATTCGTCCGGCCTGAGCCGGCGAATCGACGGCGGCGCGGCTGCCCAGCAGCGGCAGCCGCCACCGTGTTCAGGGCAGCAGAATGGTCGATCCGGTGGTCTCCCCCGCTGCCAGTTTGCGCTGCGCTTCGGCGGCATCGCCGAGTGCGTAGCGCTGGCCGATCTCGACCTTGACCTTGCCGCTGCCGATCATCTCGAACAGCTCGTCGGCCATGGCCTGCAGGCGCTCCGGGGTGTCGGCATAGCCAGCCAGGGTCGGGCGGGTGACGAACAGCGAACCCTTTTGCGCCAGCACCCCGAGGTTGACCCCGGTGACAGCACCCGACGCATTGCCGAAGCTCACCAGCAGCCCGCGCGGAGCGACGCAATCGAGGGATATCTCCCAGCTGTTCTTGCCCACCGAGTCGTAGACCACCGGGCACTTCTTGCCTTCGGTCAGCTCCAGTACGCGCTGCACCACGTCTTCGCAGCTACGGTCGATGGTCGCCCAGGCACCGAGCGCCTTGGCGCGTGCGGCCTTCTCCGCCGAGCCGACCACGCCGATCAGCCGAGCGCCGAGCGCATGCGCCCACTGGCAGGCAATCGAGCCAACGCCGCCGGCCGCGGCATGGAACAGCACGGTCTCGCCGGCCTGCAGCGCGTGAGTCTGACGCAGCAGATACTGACAGGTCAGGCCCTTGAGCATGACCGCGGCAGCCTGTTCGTAGCTGATGGAGTCCGGCAGCTTGACCAGGTGGCGAGCCGGCAGCGTGTGATACTCCGCGTAGGCACCCAGCGGACCGGTGGCATAGGCGACACGATCACCGGGCTGCAGATGCTGCACGCCCTCGCCCACCGCATCGACCACTCCGGCACCCTCTGTGCCCAGACCGGACGGCAGGCTCGGCGGCTGGTACAGGCCGCTACGGAAATAGGTGTCGATGAAGTTCAGGCCGATGGCGTGGTTGCGGATGCGCACCTCGCCGGCAGCCGGTGCGCTGAGGGGCACATCGACCTGTTCCAGGACTTCGGGACCGCCGTGCTGGCTGAATTGGATGCGCTGGGACATGTCTGGCTCCTGGTCATTGAAAGAGCGCCTATCGAACCTGCCGGGGCTGCGTTCGTCAATCGGCCTGATGTTATGCTTGCCGGCCGACCCCGTTTCAAGCACCGCTCAGCCACGCGCCGCTGGCTGCGTGCGGTCATTCGCAAGGTGATTTCGTGAACGACAGGACCGAAGCCGTCAAAGCCTATCTGCTGGATCTGCAGGATCGAATCTGCGCCGCCCTGGAGGTCGAAGACGGCGGTGCCCGCTTCGTCGAGGATGCCTGGACGCGGCCTGGTGGCGGTGGCGGCCGGACGCGGGTGATCGAGAACGGCGCGCTGATCGAGAAAGGCGGGGTGAACTTCTCCCATGTGCACGGCGACAGCCTGCCGCCATCGGCCAGTGCCCATCGGCCTGAACTGGCCGGTCGCAGCTTCGAGGCGCTGGGTGTGTCGCTGGTGATCCACCCGCACAACCCCTACGTGCCCACCTCCCATGCCAATGTGCGCTTCTTCATCGCCGAGAAGGACGGCGAGGAACCGGTCTGGTGGTTCGGCGGCGGCTTCGACCTGACGCCCTACTACGGCGCCGAAGAAGACTGCGTGCACTGGCACCGGGTCGCGCGGGATGCCTGCGCGCCGTTCGGCGCCGAGGTCTATCCGCGCTACAAGGAGTGGTGCGACCGCTATTTCCACATCAAGCACCGCAACGAACCGCGCGGCGTTGGCGGACTGTTCTTCGACGACTTGAACCAGTGGGATTTCGACACCAGCTTCGCCTTCATGCGTGCGGTCGGCGATGCCTATCTCCAGGCCTATCTGCCCATCGTGCAGCGGCGCAAGGCCACCCCGTTCGGCGAGCGCGAGCGGCAGTTCCAGCTGCTGCGCCGCGGCCGTTACGTCGAGTACAACCTGGTCTACGACCGCGGCACCCTGTTCGGCCTGCAATCGGGTGGACGCACCGAATCGATCCTGATGTCGCTGCCGCCCCAGGTTGCCTGGGGCTATGACAAGCGCCCCGAGCCGGGCTCGCCGGAAGCGCGGCTGACCGAGTATTTCCTGCAGGACCGCGACTGGCTGGCCGCCGCGCCCGCCTGAACGAAGACGGCATCCGGCCCGAGTTTCGGCGCTGGAGTCGATGCGTCCCGCACCGGGTCTGCAGCCCGAATTTGAAACAGAGGTATTGGATGGACCGCTACGGCGTCTTCGGCAACCCCATCGGCCACAGCAAGTCACCGCAGATTCATGCGCTGTTCGCCACACAGACCGGCCAGGCGCTGAGCTATGAGCCGCTGCTGGCGCCGCTGGATGACTTCCCCGCGTTCGCGCGTGACTTCTTTCGCGAAGGCCGGGGTGCCAACGTGACCGTGCCGTTCAAGGAGCAGGCCTATCGCATGGCCGACGAGCTGACCGAGCGTGCGCGCCGCGCCGGTGCGGTGAATACCCTGAAGAAGCTGGAGGATGGTCGCCTGCTGGGCGACAACACCGATGGCGCCGGGCTGGTCGCCGACCTGCTCAATGCCGGCGTGACCCTGAGCGGCAGTCGCATTCTGCTGCTGGGCGCTGGGGGAGCCGTGCGTGGCGTGCTGGAGCCGTTGCTGGCGCACCGGCCGGCGGCGCTGGTCATCGCCAATCGCACCGCGAGCCGGGCCGAACAGCTGGTGCAGGAGTTCGCCGAGCTTGGCCCGCTGTCGGCGAGCGGCTTCGCCGAGCTTGCCGAACCGGTCGACCTGATCGTCAACGGCACGTCGGCCAGCCTCGGTGGCGAGCTGCCGCCCTTGGCCGACAACCTGATCGTTGCCGGCCGCACCTTCTGCTACGACATGATGTACAGCGCCGAGCCGACGCCCTTCTGCCGCTGGGCCGCGGCGCTGGGTGCGACCACCCGCGACGGTCTCGGCATGCTGGTGGAGCAGGCGGCGGAAGCCTTCGAACTCTGGCGCGGCGTGCGCCCGGATACCGCGCCGGTACTGGCCGAGCTACGGCGCCAGCTGGGCTGAGAGGGCTCTTGGCCGGCCAGATGCCCGCTGGCCATTGGCTGGCCCACGCGCGCAGACATCCATAAGCCGCGCCCAGACGACCAGAAAGGGCTAGCTACGAAAATGGATGCGCTGATGCAGGTGCTGCGGGCGCTCCAGCTCGTCCACGATACCGGCAGCGATGCGCTGCAGCTCGTGAAAGGGATTGGTTTCGCCCTTGCCGGCGGCTTCGGCCAACGTCTCGATGGTCAGCTGGTTGCCGGCCGGGGGCGCATCCACCAGCGTCCACTTGAGCGGATGCGCGGCCAGCCGCTGCAAGGCGGCCTCGACCTCCGGCTGTGGCTCGATGGCCGGGAAGTCGGCGACCAACAGCAGCCGCTCGACGCCGACACGCTCAAGCCCGAGCAGCAGCGCTTCCACCGCCTGGTAGAAATCGCGCCGGGCGGACTCGCCGGTGATGGCATCGGTGCTGGGCAGGCGCGGCGTGTGGTACAGACAGATCACCGCATCCATCCCTGCCACGCTTTCGCTGACGCTCAGCGGATCGAACGGGTCGCCCGGCTTGGTCCGCAGGCCCGGCCGGGCAGACAGCGAATTGAGATCGTCCAATAGCGCCACGGCCTCGTGCTGCCGGCTGAGCAGCTCGACCAGCAGCGCACTGCCGAGATCGTCATGCGCGCCGTACAGGGCGAACTTGAGGCGTGGCGTTTCGGCGTTGAGCATGGTCGGTCAGCGGCGGGTGACCAGATAGCCGATCAGGGCAAAGGCACCGGCCGCCAGGGCCAGCGTGCCCAGCGGATGTTCCTTGGCACAGTCGCGTGCGGCGCGGCTGGCCTCACGGGTGCGCTTGGACAGGTCGGCATAGTGCTCGTCCCAGTGCTGGTCGTGCCAGAGCGATTCGGCACGCGAACGCAGGGCGCTGAGGCGATGGCGCGAGTCACGTGCGGCGTCGTGCTTGAGCTCGTCGAGCGCGCGCATCAGGCTGTCGATCTCGCGTTGGACTTCTTCGCGGGTGGTGGGCTTGTGGCTGAACATGGCGGGACCTCCCCTCGGTAAGTGTGTGGGTTTGACCCCGAAACGTTGCAGAGGTGCGGCCAGAGGCCGGCTTTGCTGGCCGAGCAGACCACATCAAGATGTGTCCGGGCCGGCCGCCGCGCTGGTCGACATCCGACGAACCGTTCATCGGGAACAGGCGAGCCGCCCGTCGATTCCCTATACTGCGTCACAGTTCCGGAGCGCTTTATTCCGGCGCATCCCGCGCCGCAGCGCCCTTTTCCAGCGGGGAAATCCAATCGTGAAATTGCGTCGTACGGTGGCCAGCCTGTTGTTCGCCTGCCTGGCCTCGTTGCCGGTGATTCATGCCCAGGCGGCCAGGCCGATGGTTCAGGAGCTCGCCTCGGGCAGCGCCCTGCTGGTCGACCTGAACACCAACGAGGTGCTCTATTCCAGCAATCCCGACATGGTCGTGCCGATCGCTTCGGTGACCAAGCTGATGACCGCCATGGTGGTGCTGGATGCCAAGCTGCCGCTGGACCAGGCGCTACCGGTGACCATCCGCGATGCCAAGGAGATGCAGGGCGTTTACTCCCGGGTGCGCATCGGCAGCGAGATCAGCCGCCGAGAGATGCTGCTGCTGACCCTGATGTCTTCCGAGAACCGCGCCGCCGCCAGTCTTGCCCATCACTATCCCGGTGGCTACTCGGCCTTCATCCAGGCGATGAACGCCAAAGCGCGGGCACTGGGCATGACCCGCACGCACTACGTCGAGCCCACCGGCCTTTCCGAGCGCAACGTCTCCAGCGCCAACGACCTGGTCAAGCTGATTCGCGCCAGTCGCCAGTACCCGCTGATCCAGCAGTTCAGCACCACCGACGAGAAGACCGTGGCCTTCCGCAAGCCCAACTACACGCTGGGCTTTCGCAATACCAATGCCCTGGTGCGCAAGAACAACTGGGACATCCAGTTGAGCAAGACCGGCTTCACCAATGCTGCCGGCCATTGCCTGGTGATGAGCACCACCATGAAGCAGCGGCCGGTGGCCTTCGTGGTGCTCGACGCGTTCGGCAAGTACACCCACATGGCTGACGCCAACCGCCTGAAGAAGTGGCTGGAAACCGGCACGGTTACGCCGGTACCGGCCGCTGCCCTGGCCTACAAGCAGCAGAAGCAGGCCCAGCGGCAGCTCGCCGGCCAGCCGGCCGATGCTGCCCAGGCCCTGCTGGAAACCCGCTGAACCCGGCTCTCGCGGCGCGGCGAAGTGGGCCGCGCCGCGAGCCGGATGAGAATCGATGGGCTTTCTTGAGTTTGCGCAACTCTTTTCCCCGAGAGTCGTTCCTATCATGAACGCCATTCGCAACTGCGCCCCGTCGAGCCGTCGATGAACCGTCGCCGTCTACCTGCCTGGCTCGCCAGCCTGGCCCTGCTGATGCACCTGCTGAGCATGCCGCTGTCCGGCATGCTGCCGGCTGACGCCAAGCGGCTGCTGGGCTGGAGCGGGCATTGCCCGATGCAGCAGGCCGGCGTATCGCCGGGCCATGCCATGCACGGCGCCGAGACGGCCGGCGAGCATGGCTCCGGCACCCACCATGGCGGGATGCCGCCGTGCTGCTGCTGCGCAGGGTCCATCGGTCTCGCCGCACTGCCGGCACCGTCGCTGCAGCTGCCGCAGGACGTGCAGGGAGGCTCTGTCCGGATCGCCGAAACCCGGGTTCACCACCCATCTCCGCGCCAGCAGTGGCCCTCGCTGAATCCGCGCGCCTCACCCCTCGCCTGACGCCCTCGGCGTCACCCTTAGTCGCTGTGCCTGAACCGCCCGCACCTGCCATCCGGCAGCGTGCCGGCGCCTGCCGACGGCTGCTCGCCGTGGCCATGCCTGTTGCACAAGGAAACCTGCGAGATGCATCCCCTCTCTGCGCAATCTCCGCGGCGCTTCGCGCTGCCCCGTCTTCTCACCGTGGCCCTGGCCGCCACGTATCTGCCGGCAAGCCTGGCCGATACCGCGCTGTCGCTGGGCAGCAGCACCGTCACCGCGAACCCGTCCAGCGGCAGCCTGCCGACCAGCAGCGTGGTCAGCTCGGTGGACCTGCTGGGCAGCGACATCCTCGAACAGCAGCCGGTGCTCTATAGCTGGGAGCTGTTCCGCCGTGCGCCGGGGGTGATGCTCACCGAGTTCGGCCAGGGCACCAGCTCCGGCAAGCTGTCCTTTCGTGGCTTCAATGGCGAGGGCGAGGTCAACGCGGTCAAGCTGCTGATCGACGGCATCCCGAGCAACAGCAACGACGGCAACATGCCCTACCTGGACATGCTGTTCCCGCTGGAGATCGACGGCATCGAGGTGGTGCGCGGTACCAACGATCCGCGCTACGGCCTGTACAACATCGCCGGCAACGTCGCCGTGCAGTCGCGCATCGGTGGCGACTACGGCAAGGCGCGGCTGCGCTACGGCAGCTACGACACGCAGGAGCTGCAGCTGGCCAAGGGCATCGAAAGCGGCAACTGGACGCAGAACTACTTCATCGGCCAGCAGAAGAACGATGGCTACCGCGACCATGCCGGCAGCGAGCGCACCAGCCTGTCCGGCAAATGGTTCTACTCGCCGGACGCCGGCAACTGGCGCCTGGGCCTGATCGCCCGGCACTACGAGGCCGAAGCGGACGAGCCGGGGTACCTGTCCCGTGAGGACGCACGGCACTCGCCCCGCCAGTCCTATGCGCTGTCGGCCAGCGACATGGGTGAGCGGCGCATGAACCAGCTCAGCCTGCATCTGGACAGCCAGCTGGCCAGCGACCTCAGCTGGGCGACCAAGGTCTGGATCAACACCCTGGATGACGACCGCTGGGTGCGTTTCTCCCAGGCCCAGCCGCAACAGCGACGCACCAGCGAGGAGAAGCACTACGGCGCGCGCACTTCGCTGACCTACCGGCCGGACGTGTCCTGGCTCCATGATCTGGCCCTCGAAGGCGGGCTGGACACCGAACAGCAGCGCAACCGCAGCGAGCGCTACACCACCGTCGAGCGCCGGGTGGTGACCCAGACCCGCGACCAGCGCTTCGACTACGACAGCTACGGCGCGTACCTGCAGGCGGTGATCCAGCCGGTGAAATCGCTGAAGATCATCCCGGCGTTCCGTGTCGATCGCATTCGGGGTGATTTCACCGACGAGCTGAGTGGCAACGATTACGCGATCAACGACTACGGCAGCATCGAGCAGCCGAAGATCAGCCTGATCTACACCCCCATCGAGCAGCTGAGCCTGTATGGCAACTGGGGGCGGACCTTCCAGATCGGTACCGGCGCGGCCGCCTACAAGGTTCCGCCGCGCACCAGCGATCTCTCGCCGTCGATCAATGACGGCTGGGAAACCGGCATCAAGTTCAGCCCGGTGCACTGGCTCGACGGGCGCGTTGCCCACTGGGAGCAGGTCGCCACGGACGAGGTGCGGCGCCGGCTCAACGATCCCAGTGGCGAATCGGAAAACCTCGGGCAGACCCGTCGCTGGGGCTACGACGCCCAGCTCAACCTCTACCCTGCCAGCGCTCTGAATCTGTGGCTGGCGCACTCCTGGCAGTTCTCCGAGATCGAAAAGGCCGACCCTAGCCTGCCGGCCAGCCAGGGCCAGGAGATCGATCATGTGCCGCAGCGGCTGTACTCGGCCGGCAGCACCTACCAGGCGACGCCGGACCTGCAGCTCAGCGCCTGGCTCAACGGCCAGACCGACTACTACCTCGAACGCGAGAACACCCAGGGCAAGTACGGCGGCTACGTACTATTCAACCTGGGCGCCAGCTACCAGCTGACCGAGCAGCTGGCCGTCGAACTGCAGCTGAAGAACCTCACCGACCGCTACTACGAGTACGTCTGGTACGACGGCGCCGAGACACTGCATGCGCCGGGTGATGGCCGCGCGCTGTATGCGGCCGTGACCCTGGACTTCTGACCGGCATGAAACGCTATCTGTACCTCGCACACCGCTGGCTGGGCATCGGGCTCGGTCTGTTCGTCCTGCTCTGGATCGTCAGCGGCGTGGTGATGCTCTTCGTCGGCTACCCCAAGCTGACGCCAGAGGAGCACCTTTCACGCCTGCAGCCGCTAAGTGCCGATTGCTGCATCGCGCCGCGTGCGGCGCTTGTCGCCAGTGGCGATCCGCGTACCCCGCTCAGCCTGCGCCTGACCGGTGCCGGCGGCTCGCCGCGCTACCTGCTGGACTACGGCGACGGACCGCTGCTGGCGGTGGACGCGGGCAGCGGTCGGCACATCGAGCGCATCGGCCCTGCCGAGGCGCTGGCCAGCGCGCGGCATTTCACCCAGGGGGCTGACGTGCGCCTGCTCGATCAGGTCGAAGAAGATGCCTGGACGCGCAACCATGCGCTGGCCCGCGAGCGCCCGCTGTATCGGGTCCAGGCCGACGATGCCGAACGGCACCTGCTCTACGTCTCCAGCCACAGCGGGCTGGTGGTGCGCGATGCCAGCGCCCACGAGCGGGCCTGGAACCTGCTGGGCGCCTGGCTGCACTGGCTCTATCCATTGCGCGAGGTGATGCCGAAGGCCGCCTGGTCGCCGCTGCTGGTCTATGGCGCCCTGCTCGGCGCGGTGCTGGTGCTGCTGGGCATGCTGATCGGCCTGCTGCGCTGGCGCTTCACCGGGCGCTACCGCAACGGATCGCACTCGCCCTACCCGGCTGGCGCCAGCCGTGTGCACCACGTCGGCGGTCTGCTGGTCGGCGTCGTGCTGCTGGTCTGGCTGGTCAGCGGCATGCTGTCGATGGAGCCCTGGGGGCTGTTTGAGAAACGCTCGACCATCGATGCCGCCGCGCTAAGAAACGCACCGCTGAACGCTGGGGCGGTCAAGACTGACCTTGCCTCTGCGCTGGCCCGATTCCGCGCGGCTGGTTTCGAAGCGGTGGAACTGCAGTGGCATATGCTCGGCGATCAGCCCTATCTGGTCGGCCTCGATGCCAGGGGCGATACGCGCATTCTGCCCGCGGCGTCCGCCGGGCCTGCGCAGGAACACCTTGAGCGCGCGGTACTGGAGCGCCAGGTCCGCGAGGCCTGGCCGGAGCAGTCGCTGCACTTCGAGTGGCTGGAACAGGAGGATTTCCATTACTACGCTCGCAGCAAGCCAAGCCTATACAGCCATCTACCGCGCCGCTTGCCGCTGCTGCGGGTGCGCTTCGACGATCCGGCCACGACCTGGCTGCACGTCGATCCCTACAGCGGTGCCGTCATCGAACAGCTGGATCAGCGCCGGCGTGCCGTGCGCTGGGCGTTCAAGCTGCTGCACAGCTGGGACTGGCTGCCCTTGCTGCAGCGGCCGCTGCTGCGCGACGGCCTGCTGCTGGCCTTCAGCGCGGGTGCGCTGGTGATCAGCCTGAGCGGCGTGTTGCTGGGCTGGCGACGGCTAAGGCCGCGGGTGCGGCGTCGCCAGGTGCGCCGGCCGGTTCAGCCGCCGCGGTTGTCGTAGGCGGCTTCGTTGCTGTCCTGCTCGCCGGCGCGGGCCTGCTCGTGGGTCAGCTGCAGCTTGAGGCGCTGCAGCGCGTCGGCATTCCAGCCGGGCGGGCTGCTGACCAGGCGCCAGGCATCGACATAGTCGGCCGGCGCATAGACGTGGCCGTAGCCGGGCGGCGTCGGTGTGGTCACCGCCATGTCCACCGCCAGCTGCAACATGGTCACCAGCGGGAACCAGCGTAGCGACGGCGATACATCCGGCCCGCGCGGCTCGGCCAGCCAGTCGGGGCGGCGCCAGGCGTAGCGATGGTCGAAGAAGGTGATCGGATCGCTGGCGTACTGCAGGTAGAGCAGGCGCATCGGCCCCCAGGGCGCATCGGCCGGCTCCGCTGTGCCCTGCTGGTTCATGAAGCGGACGAAGCGGCCATCGCGGAACCGTGGACGCCATTCGGGGCTGTCCGGGTCGCGGCTGTCGGTGAGCGTGCGCCACAGGTCGCTGCGAAACGGCGGACCGCTCCAAAGCGCGCCGTGGATGGGATCGCCGAGCAGTTCGTGCAGCTCCCAGGAACGTTGCGAATGCAGCGCGCCGAGGCTCAGGCCATGCAGATACAGGCGCGGTCGGCGTTCGGCCGGCAGTTCGGTCCAGTAGCCATAGATCTCGGCGAATAGCGCGCGGGCCACGTCGCGGCCGTAGTCGGCCTCCACCAGCAGCGCCAGCGGGCTGTTCAGATAGGAGTACTGCAACGCCACGCTGGCGATATCGCCGTGGTGCAGGTATTCCACTGCGTTCATCGCCGCCGGGTCGATCCAGCCGGTACCGGTGGGCGTCACCAGCACCAGCACCGATCGCTCGAAGGCGCCGCTGCGCTGCAGCTCGCGCAAGGCCAGACGCGCCCGCTGGCGCGGGGTCTCTGCCGCGCGCAGACCGACGTAGACGCGAATCGGCTCGAGCGCCGAGCGGCCGCTCAAGGCGCTGATATCCGCCGCCGACGGGCCGGAGCCGATGAACTCGCGGCCGGTGCGGCCCAGCTCCTCCCAGCGCAGCAACGAGGCCCGGCTGCCGCTTTTCAGCGGCGAGGCCGGTGGTGCCGTCTCCGGTTCGATCAGGGCGTCGTACTGCGCGAAGGATGCGTCCAGCATGCGCAGTGCCCGCGCCGCCAGCACATCGCTGAGCAGCGACCAGAACAGCGCCAGCGCCACCAGCACGCCGATCACGTTGGCCAGGCGCCGTGGCAGCACGCGGTCGGCGTGCCGCGAGACGAAGCGCGACACCAGCCGATACAGACGCGCCAGCGTCAGCAGGATGAGAAAGGTCGCCAGCGCGGTGAGAATGACTTCGAGCAGGTGCGCGCTGCTCACCGGCGGCATGCCCATCAGCGCGCGTACCGCGTTCTGCCAGCCGGCGACCTGGCTGAGGAAATACCCGGCCAGCAGCAGGCAGCCGACCGCGATCAGCAGATTGACCCGCTCGCGCTGCCAGCCCGGGCGCTCCGGCAGTTCCAGATAGCGCCACAGCCAGCGCCAGAACACGCCGAGGCCATAGCCTACCGCCAGCGCCGCGCCGGCCAGCACGCCCTGGCTCAGCGTCGAGCGCGGCAGCAGCGAGGGCGTCAGCGCCGCGCAGAAGAACAGCGTGCCCAGCAGCAAGCCGAAACCGGACAGCGAGCGCCAGATATAGAGGACGGGCAGGTGCAGCATGAAGATCTCCGCGGTCGGGTGACGGCGTCGCCGCCTCGGCATATCGAGGCGTGTCCGGTCGTGCGGTTCCCGTGATGGTCCGCAGCAGGCCAATCCGATGCAACGATGGCCGAGCGGCCGACTCAAACGTCTACATTTCCCTAGTGCTGCCGGAACCGATCGCCGATGAGCATCCCAGACAACACCTATATCGAATGGCTGGTCAGCCAGTCCATGCTGCATGCGGCCCGCGAGCGGTCGCGTCATTACGCCGGCCAGGCGCGTCTCTGGCAGCGGCCTTATGCCCAGGCCCGCCCGCGCGATGCCAGCGCCATCGCCTCGGTATGGTTCACCGCCTATCCGGCGGCCATCATCACGCCGGAAGGCGGTACGGTACTCGAGGCCCTCGGCGACGACCGCCTCTGGAGTGCGCTCTCCGAACTCGGCGTGCAGGGCATCCACAACGGGCCGATGAAGCGTTCCGGTGGCCTGCGCGGACGCGAGTTCACCCCGACCATCGACGGCAACTTCGACCGCATCAGCTTCGATATCGACCCGAGCCTGGGGACCGAGGAGCAGATGCTGCAGCTCAGCCGGGTGGCCGCGGCGCACAACGCCATCGTCATCGACGACATCGTGCCGGCACACACCGGCAAGGGTGCCGACTTCCGCCTCGCTGAAATGGCCTATGGCGACTACCCCGGGCTGTACCACATGGTGGAAATCCGCGAGGAGGACTGGGAGCTGCTGCCCGAGGTGCCGGCCGGGCGTGATTCGGTCAACCTGCTGCCGCCGGTGGTCGACCGGCTCAAGGAAAAGCACTACATCGTCGGCCAGCTGCAGCGGGTGATCTTCTTCGAGCCGGGCATCAAGGACACCGACTGGAGCGTCACCAGCGAGGTCACCGGGGTCGACGGCAAGGTGCGTCGCTGGGTCTATCTGCACTACTTCAAGGAGGGCCAGCCGTCGCTGAACTGGCTCGACCCGACATTCGCCGCGCAGCAGCTGATCATCGGCGATGCGCTGCATGCCATCGACGTCACCGGCGCCCGGGTGCTGCGCCTGGACGCCAACGGCTTCCTCGGTGTCGAGCGGCGCGCCGAGGGCACGGCCTGGTCGGAGGGCCACCCGCTGTCCGTCACCGGCAACCAGCTGCTCGCCGGGGCAATCCGCAAGGCCGGCGGCTTCAGCTTCCAGGAGCTGAACCTGACCATCGATGACATCGCCGCCATGTCCCACGGCGGGGCCGATCTGTCCTACGACTTCATCACCCGCCCGGCCTATCACCATGCGTTGCTCACCGGCGATACCGAATTCCTGCGCATGATGCTGCGCGAAGTGCACGCCTTCGGCATCGACCCGGCGTCACTGATCCATGCGCTGCAGAACCATGACGAGCTGACCCTGGAGCTGGTGCACTTCTGGACGCTGCACGCCTACGACCATTACCACTACAAGGGCCAGACCCTGCCCGGCGGCCACCTGCGCGAACATATCCGCGAGGAAATGTACGAGCGGCTGACCGGCGAACATGCACCGTACAACCTCAAGTTCGTCACCAACGGGGTGTCCTGCACCACCGCCAGCGTGATCGCCGCGGCGCTTAACATCCGTGATCTGGACGCCATCGGCCCGGCCGAGGTGGAGCAGATCCAGCGCCTGCATATCCTGCTGGTGATGTTCAATGCCATGCAGCCCGGCGTGTTCGCCCTCTCCGGCTGGGATCTGGTCGGCGCCCTGCCGCTGGCGCCCGAGCAGGTCGAGCACCTGATGGGCGATGGCGATACCCGCTGGATCAATCGCGGCGGCTATGACCTCGCCGATCTGGCGCCGGAGGCGTCGGTCTCCGCCGAAGGCCTGCCCAAGGCCCGCTCGCTGTACGGCAGCCTGGCCGAGCAGCTGCAGCGGCCAGGCTCCTTCGCCTGCCAGCTCAAGCGCATCCTCAGCGTGCGCCAGGCCTACGACATCGCTGCCAGCAAGCAGATCCTGATTCCCGATGTGCAGGCGCCAGGACTCCTGGTGATGGTCCACGAACTGCCTGCCGGCAAGGGCGTGCAGCTCACGGCACTGAACTTCAGCGCCGAGCCGGTCAGCGAGACCATCTGCCTGCCCGGCGTGGCGCCCGGCCCGGTGGTGGACATCATTCACGAGAGTGTGGAGGGCGACCTCACCGACAACTGCGAGCTGCAGATCAACCTCGACCCGTACGAGGGGCTCGCCCTGCGTGTGGTGAGCGCCGCGCCGCCGGTGATCTGAGCGCCCTCTTCGCGCGCCCCGGGTCCGCCGCTATAGTGCGCAGCGCCTGGGGCGCGCATCGCCCTCGCCGTCGAGACCAGCCCGTGTCGTTCACTTCGCTTTTCCGCCTTGCGCTGCTGCCGCTGGCGCTGCTTGCCGCACCCGTATGGGCGCAGACCGCCTGCCCGCCCGGCCAGCAGCCGATCTGCCTGAGTGGCAGCTGCCTCTGCGTGCCGGCCGCCGCCAGCGATCCACAGGCCGTCTACGACCGCGTGCAGCGGATGGCCACGCTGGCCCTGCAGAACTGGATCCAGCAGTCGCGCGACCGCCTGGTGGCCGGCGGTGTCGAGCCGATACCGCTGCACATCCGCTCGCAGCTCGAGCCGTATTTCGATCTTGCCGTGCTGGAGAGTGCGCGGTACCGCGTCGGCGACGAGGTGGTGCTGAATGCCGGCAACACCCTGCTGCGCAACCCGGACGTCAATGCCGTGACCCTGATCGACGTCATCGTCTTTCGCCACGAGGAGGATGCCCGGGACAACGTCGCGCTCTGGGCCCATGAGCTCAAGCACGTCGAGCAATATCTGGACTGGGGCGTCGCCGAGTTCGCCCGGCGCTACACGCAGGATTTCCGTGCCGTGGAGCGCCCGGCCTATGCGCTGGAACGTGAGGTGGAAGAGGCCCTGCGCGAGACGCAGACGCGGCGCTGAGCGAGCTGATCGGTGCTGCTGCCTGCAGTGGGCGGAAGCCCACCAATGCCGCCTGCGAAAACGAAAAACCCCGCCGAGGCGGGGTTTTCTGACGCGGGTTGCGCGGTCAGGCTCAGAAGGCCGGAACGACGGCACCCTTGTACTTTTCCTCGATGAACTGGCGTACTTCCTCGCTGTGCAGCGCGGCAGCCAGTTTCTGCATGGCATCGCTGTCCTTGTTGTCCGGACGGGCGACCAGAATGTTCACGTATGGCGAGTCGCTGCCCTCGATCACCAGGGCGTCCTGGGTCGGGTTCAGCTTGGCTTCCAGCGCGTAGTTGGTGTTGATCAGCGCCAGGTCGACCTGGGTCAGCACGCGCGGCAGAGTCGCGGCTTCCAGTTCGCGGATCTTGATCTTCTTCGGGTTCTCGGCGATGTCCTTCGGCGTGGCGGTGATGCCGGCGCCGTCCTTCAGACCGATCACGCCCGCCTTGTCTAGCAGCAGCAGTGCGCGGCCGCCATTGGTGGCATCGTTGGGAATGACCACGGTGGCGCCGTTGGCCAGTTCGTCCAGAGACTTGACCTTGCTCGAGTAGGCACCGAAGGGCTCGATGTGTACGCCGGCGACGCTCACCAGCTCGGTGCCCTTGCCCTTGTTGAATTCATCCAGGTACGGCTGGTGCTGGAAGAAGTTGGCGTCCAGGCGCTTCTCGGCGACCTGGATGTTCGGCTGCACGTAGTCGGTGAATACCTTGACGTTCAGCGTCACGCCCTGCTCGGCCAGCTGCGGCTTGACGAACTCCAGCAGCTCGGCATGCGGCACGGCGGTGGCGGCCACGGTCAGGGTTTCGGCGGCCTGGGCGGAAAACGCCGCGACGGTGGCCAGGGCGGCAATCAGTTTCTTCATCGTTCGGTTCCTTCAGGAGTTGAGCGGGGTGCGAAGGTTCGCTCGCCCTGGTTGCGGTTCATTTGCGCGAAAAGTGGGTCACCAGCCGGTCGCCGAGGCTCTGCAGCAGCTGCACCAGCACCAGCAGCAGGACCACGGTGACCACCATCACGTCGGTCTGGAAGCGCTGGTAGCCGAAGCGGATGGCCAGGTCGCCAAGGCCGCCGGCACCCACCACACCGGCCATCGCGGTGTAGGACACCAGGGTGATGGCGGTGACGGTGATGGCGGCGATGATGCCCGGACGCGCTTCCGGCAGCAATGCGCTGAAGATGATCTGCCGGGTGGTGGCGCCCATGGCCTGGGTCGCCTCGATGATGCCGCGGTCGACCTCGCGCAGCGCGGTCTCCACCAGCCGCGCGAAGAACGGCGCGGCGCCCACCACCAGCGGCGGGATGGCACCGGCCACGCCCAGCGAGGTGCCGGTGATCAGCACGGTGAACGGAATCATCACGATCAGCAGGATGATGAACGGCAGCGAGCGCAGCACGTTGACCACGAACGACAGCGCGGCGTACAGCGGGCCGTTCTCGAACAGCTGGCGCGGACCGCTGAGGAACAGCAGCACGCCCAGCGGCAGGCCGAGCAGAATGGTGAACAGCAGCGAGCCGCCGAGCATCAGCAGGGTGTCCAGCGTGGCCAGCCAGATTTCGTACCAGTCCACGTTCCCCAACAAAGAGCTGAACAAGGCTTCCATCAGCGCAGCACCTCCACATGCACGTCAGCGGCTTGCAGACGGCTCATCGCCGCTGCCATGTCACCACCGATCAGCGCCAGGGTGAGCTGGCCGTAGGGGGTGTCCTTGATGCGGTCGATGCGCCCGGACAGGATGCTGTAGTCGACCCCGGTTTCACGGGCGACAGTGCCCAGCAGCGGCTTGTAGGTGGCGTCGCCCTGGAACGTCAGGCGCAGGATGCGACCCGGCACGTGGGCAAAGTCATCGTGCATGTCGCCCTCGTCCACCGCCTCGTCTTCCAGCACGAAACGCTGGGTGGTCGGATGCTTGGGATGCAGGAACACCTCGGTGACCGGTCCCTGTTCGACGATCGCGCCGCCGTCCATCACCGCCACGCGGTCGCAGACACGGCGGATCACATCCATCTCATGGGTGATCAGCACGATGGTCAGCTTCAGCTCGCGGTTGATCTCGGCCAGCAGTTGCAGCACCGAGGCGGTGGTCTGTGGGTCGAGGGCGCTGGTGGCCTCGTCGCAGAGCAGGATGCTCGGCTCGGTGGCCAGCGCGCGGGCGATGCCGACGCGCTGCTTCTGGCCGCCGGAGAGCTGTGCCGGGTACTTGCGTGCATGGTCCTTGAGCCCGACGCGTTCGAGCAGGCTGGCGACGCGGGCGTCGATCTCGCTGCGCGAGCGGATGCCGGCCAGGCGCAGCGGCATGGCGACGTTGTCGGCCACCGTCTTGGACATCAGCAGGTTGAAGTGCTGAAAGATCATCCCGACGCGCTGGCGAAAGCGCCGCAGGCCGTCGGCATCCAGCGCGGTGACGTCCTCGCCGTTGACCAGGATGCGTCCGCCGGAGGGCTCCTCGAGGCGATTGATCAGGCGCAGCAGCGTGCTCTTGCCGGCGCCGGAATGGCCGATCAGACCGAACACTTCACCGGAGGCGATTTCCAGCTGCGTCGGTTGCAGCGCGGGAATATCGCGGCCGGCGGTCCGATAGGTTTTGTGGACTTGATGGAATTCGATCACGGGCGAACCTTGTGGGTGCGACGTTTGTTGCCGGGATGATCGGCGAAAGCCCGGCATTCTACTCGTTTGCCGGCGACGTCGCTCGCCTGCGCCGCTGCGATTGAGCAAATCCATGGCGCTGATAGGCAAAGCAAATCGTCGCAGGCGGCAACCTTGCGGCGATCAATGGGGTCACTAACCGGTACGCCGTGAATCGATCATGTGTCTGCCCCGCGTTCCGGGCCGATCGTTCGCGGTACCGCTCACCGCAAACGGAGGCCCACCATGACCGACAAGACCCCGCAACAGAGCGAGCTGGCCGGTACCGACACTGTCGACCGCGCCAATCACAACGCCAAGCTCGACCAGCTGGAAGCGTTTCGCAGCGACGCCACCGGCGAGGCGCTGCGCACCAATCAGGGCGTGAAGATCGCCGACAACCAGAACACCCTCAAGGCCGGCGGCCGTGGGCCCTCGCTGCTCGAAGATTTCATCATGCGCGAGAAGATCACCCACTTCGACCATGAGCGCATCCCCGAGCGCATCGTGCATGCTCGCGGTGCCGCGGCGCACGGCGTGTTCGTCAGCTACGCCGACCACAGCTGGCTGACCAAGGCCTCGTTCCTCGCCGCCGAAGGCAAGGAGACGCCGGTGTTCGTGCGCTTCTCCACCGTGCAGGGCTCGCGCGGCTCGGCGGACACCGTGCGCGACGTGCGCGGCTTCGCCACCAAGTTCTACACCGACGAGGGCAACTTCGACCTGGTCGGCAACAACATGCCGGTGTTCTTCATCCAGGACGCCATCAAGTTTCCGGACTTCGTCCACGCGGTCAAACCCGAGCCGCACAACGAGATCCCGCAGGCGCAATCGGCCCACGATACCTTCTGGGATTTCGTCTCGCTGACGCCTGAGTCCGCACACATGGTGCTCTGGAGCATGTCCGACCGCGCCCTGCCGCGCAGCTATCGGGCGATGGAAGGCTTCGGCGTGCACACCTTCCGCCTGATCAATGCCGAGGGCGTCAGCCGCTTCGTCAAATTCCACTGGAAGCCGGTGGCCGGCGCCTTCTCGCTGGTCTGGGACGAAACGCTGAAGATCGCCGGCAAGGACCCGGACTTCAACCGCCGCGACATGTGGGAGTCCATCGAGATGGGCGACTACTTCGAGTGGGAGCTGGGCGTGCAGGTGGTCGAGGAGGCCGACGAGCACAAGTTCGACTTCGACCTGCTGGACCCGACCAAAATCATCCCCGAGGAGCTGGTGCCGGTGCAGAAGCTCGGCAAGATGACGCTCAACCGCAACCCGGACAACTTCTTCGCCGAGACCGAGCAGGCCGCCTTCCACATCGGCCATATCGTGCCGGGCATCGACTTCACCAACGACCCGCTGCTGCAGGGCCGGCTGTTCTCCTACACCGACACCCAGCTGCTGCGTCTCGGTGGGCCGAACTTCCACGAAATTCCGATCAACCGTCCGCTGTGTCCGTTTCACAACAACCAGCGCGACGCCTTCCATCGCCAGACGATCCACAAGGGCCGCGCCAACTACGAGCCCAACTCCATCGACAACGGCTGGCCCAAGGAAACCCCGCCGGCAGCTCAGGGCGGCGGTTTCGAGAGCTATCCGGAGCGGGTCGAGGGGCACAAGATCCGCAACCGCAGCGAATCCTTCGGCGACCACTTCTCCCAGGCCACGCTGTTCTGGAACAGCATGAGCGGCCCGGAGAAGGAGCACATCATCGGTGCCTATACCTTCGAGCTGGGCAAGGTCGAGCGGGTGTTCATCCGCGAGCGTCAGGTCAACGAGATCCTCGCCAACATCGACCTGGAGCTGGCCCGCCGCGTGGCCGAGAACCTCGGCCTGCCGGCACCCGCTGCGCCGACCGTGGCGCCGAAGGTACCGACCCCGCAGAGCTCGCCGGCCCTGAGTTTGATGAACCATGCACCGGGCAATATCAAGTCGCGCAAGATCGCCATTCTGGTGGCCAACGGCGTCGATGGTGCGGCGATCGATACATTCAAGGCCAAGCTGGCCGAGCAGGGCGCGCTGGCCAAGATCATCGGCCCTTCGCCGGCGCCGGTAAAGACGGCGGACGGCAAGATGCTGCCGGTCGACGCCGCGATGGACGGCATGCCCTCGGTGATGTTCGACGCCGTGTTCGTCCCCGGCGGTGCCGATGCGGCGGCGGCCATGGCCAAGTCCGGCGAAGCCAAGCACTACCTGCTGGAGGCCTACAAGCACCTGAAACCCATCGTGGTGCTCGGTGCGGCACGGCCGCTGCTGGCATCGCTGAACCTCACTGCCGACAGCGGGCTGCTGGAGGGCGATGACGTCGATGCGGTATTCGGCAACTTCGCTCAGGCGCTCGGTCAGCACCGGGTGTGGGCGCGTGAGGCCGCGGCGGAGGCGATCCCGGCGTAACGGGTCAGGGTAGAGTGGATGGCCGAAGCCATCCACGCGGATGAGGCGCCAGGTCCGGCATGAGGCGAAACCGGGCACTGGCGCGTGGGAAATCGCTTCGCGAGTTTTCCACCCTACGCAGGCTCCAGGACCGCCGGGCGGCTGGTCAGCCGTCCTGCAGCTCCCGCCAGTGCAGAAACAGCCGCAGGTCGAACTCGATCTGCCCGTAGCCGGGCAGCATGTGTTCGCACAGCTTGTAGAACGCACGGTTGTGCTCGCTCTCGCGCAGGTGGGCGAGCTCGTGCACCACGATCATCCTGAGAAACTCCGGCGCCGCGTCGCGGAACAGTGCGGCGACGCGGATCTCCTTCTTTGCCTTGAGCTTGCCGCCCTGCACCCGTGATACCGCGGTATGCAGGCCCAGCGCCCGATGGGTCAGGTCCAGCCGATTGTCGTAGAGCACCTTGTCGATCGGCGGCGTGCTTTTCAGGTACTCCTGCTTGAGCGTCTGCACGTAGCCGTACAGCGCCTTGTCGCTCTGCACCTCATGCCGTGCGGGGTAACGCCGCTGCAGATAATCGCCCAGACGGTCCTCTGCAATCAGCTGGCGCACCTGAACCAGCAGCGCTTCAGGGTAGCCGCGCAGGTACTTGAGATCGGTCATGCGCGCTTCGGCCAGGCGAAGCTGAGCAGGAACAGTGCGGCGGCGCTGACCACGATGGACGGGCCGGCCGGAGTGTCCTCGTACCAGGACAGCGTCAGCCCCAGGCACACGGCGACGATTCCGAGGATGCTTGCGCCCAGCGCCATCTGTTCCGGCGTGCGCGCGTGGCGCTGTGCGGCCGCGGCGGGAATGATCAGCAGCGAGGTGATCAGCAACACGCCGACGATCTTCATCGCCACGGCAATCACCACGGCGATCAGCAGCATCAGCGCCAGGCGGATGCCGGCCACTGGCAGGCCTTCGACCTTGGCCAGCTCCTCGTGCACGGTGATCGCCAGCAGCGGCCGCCACAGCGGGATCAGCATCAGCAGCACCAGTGCGCTGCCGCCGATGATCCAGGCCAGGTCGCTCGGCCCGACGGCCAGCAGGTCGCCGAACAGGTAGCCCATCAGGTCGACACGCACATCCTTCATGAAGCTCAGCGAGACCAGGCCGAGCGATAGCGTGCTGTGGGCCAGGATGCCGAGCAGGGTGTCGGAGGCCAGCGGCTGGCGCTGCTGCAGGGTGACCAGCAGCAGGGCGAGCAGCACGCAGCCGACGGTCACCGCCAGCGTCAGGTTGACGTCCAGCATCAGCCCGAGGGCGACGCCGAACAGCGCGGCGTGGGACAGGGTGTCGCCGAAATAGGCCATGCGCCGCCAGACGACGAAGGAGCCGAGCGGGCCGGCGACCAGCGCCAGGGCGAGGCCGGCGAGCAGCGCGTTGAGAAGGAAATCGGGCATCTGATGCTCTGTCTAGTGCTTGCAGTCCGGGCCGTGGACGTGGGGTTTGCCGATCACCACGCTGCCGTGCAGGTCGTGGCTGTGATCGTGCTGGTGGTGGTAGATCGCCAGGCTGCGCGCATCCTGGCCGAACAGCTCGACGAAGGCCGGGTCGCTGCTGACCTGTTCCGGATGCCCCGAGCAGCAGACGTGGCGGTTCAGGCAGACCACCTGATCGGTGGCACTCATCACCAGGTGCAGGTCGTGGGAGACCATCAGCACGCCGCAGCCGTAGCGGTCGCGCAGCACGCCGATCAGCCGGTACAGCTCGGCCTGGCCGGCGACGTCGACGCCCTGCACCGGTTCGTCCAGCACCAGCAGCTCCGGTTCGCGCAGCAGGGCGCGGGCGAGCAGCACGCGCTGCATTTCGCCGCCGGAGATCTTCTGCAGCGGGCTGTCGATCACATGCTCGGCACCGACTTCACCCAGCGCCGCGAGGGCGCGTGCGCGGTCGACGCCGGGGACCAGGCGCAGAAAGCGCAGCACCGACAAGGGCAGGGTGGGGTCGACGTGCAGTTTCTGCGGCATGTAGCCGACGCGCAGCCGCGGCTTGCGCCAGACCTGGCCATGGTCGGGCTTGAGCAGGCCGAGCACGGCGCGCACCAGGGTGGTCTTGCCGGCCCCGTTGGGGCCGATCAGGGTGACGATCTCACCGCGATGCACCTGCAGTTGCGCGCCTTCCAGCACGTTCTGGTTGGCAAAGCGCACATGGATGTCATCCAGCCGCAGCAGTACCTCGCTCATGCGGCGTTCCGGCAGTTCGAGCAGAGCCCGACGACTTCCACGGTCTGGCCTTCGACGGAGAAGCCGACGCTGCCCGCGGCGCTGTCGATGGCCTCGGCGATGGCCGGGCGCTCCAGCTCGATGGCGGTGTGGCAGAGACGGCAGATGAGGAACTGGCCCTGATGCGGATGCTCCGGGTGGTTGCAGCCGATGAAGGCGTTGAGCGAGGCGATGCGGTGCACCAGGCCGTTCTCCAAGAGGAAATCCAGCGCGCGGTACACGGTGGGGGGCGCGGCGCGTCGGCCGTCCTGCTCGCTCAGCACGGCGAGAATATCGTAGGCGCCGAGCGGCTTGTGGCTCTGCCAGACCAGCTCCAGCACGCGCTTGCGCAGCGCGGTCAGGCGCACGCCCTGGCGTGCGCAGAGGCTGTCGGCTTCGGCCAGCGCGTGGCTGACGCAGTGGTCGTGGTCATGGGGCGTGCAGGCCAGCGGGGTCTTGGACATGGGCGGCGACGTGTTGGGGGAGAGACGTTATTATGTACCAATTCAACCCCTTCGAGTGATGCCCGTGAATCGTCTTTTCTCCCTCCCGTTGCTGGCGGCGCTGCTCGCCGGTGCCACCTGCGCCCAGGCCGAAGTGCGCGTTCTGACCAGCATCAAGCCCTTGCAGCTGATTGCCGCGGCGGTGCAGGACGGCGTCGGCCAGCCCGATGTGCTGCTGCCGGCCAGCGCCTCGGCGCACCACTATTCGCTGCGCCCGTCCGACGTGCGGCGTCTGCGCGATGCCGAGCTGTTCTATTGGATCGGTCCGGATCTGGAGAGCTTCCTGCCGCGCGCGCTGAGCGCTCGTGAAGGGACGACGGTGGCCGTGCAGGACCTGCCGAAGCTGACCCTGCGGCGCTTCGGCGATGCGCACGCACATGCCGAAGACGATCATCACGACCACGACCACGACCACGACCACGACCACGACCACGACCACGATGACGCGCATGACGGGCATGAGCACGACCACGCCGCCCATGCCGACGAGCACGATCACGACCATCGTCCGGGTTCGCTCGATGCGCACCTGTGGCTGCTGCCGGCCAACGCCGTGGTGATCGCCGAGCGCATGGCGGCGGATCTGGCTGCTGCCGATCCGGCCAACGCCGGGCGCTACCAGGCCAACAGCAGCGCTTTCGCCGAGCGCGTCGAGGCACTCGACGGACGGCTCAAGCAGCGTTTCGCCAAGGTGCAGAACAAGCCGTTCTTCGTCTTCCATGAGGCCTATGACTACTTCGAGGCCGCCTACGGGCTGCGCCATGCCGGCGTGTTCACTGCCGGTGGCGAAGCGCAGCCGGGCGCGCGGCATGTGGCGGCGATGCGCGAGCGCCTGCAGCAGGCCGGACCGAGCTGCGTGTTCAGCGAGCCGCCGGCGCGCCCGCGTCTGGCTGAAACGCTGACCGCCGGCTTGCCGGTGAAGATGGCTGAACTGGATGTGCTGGGCGTCGGCCTGCCGACGGACGCCAAGGGCTACGAACAGTTGCTCGAAGGTTTGGGCGACACCCTGGCGGACTGCCTGGAGTCGCTGTGATCTGGTGGCCTGTCTGGTGAGTTCAGTTGGTCAATTTCGGCGCCCATGGCCATCCGGACTTGCCTCAACCCACTCACCGCACTGGCCACTAACGCCCGGCCTGATCTGACAGGCCGGGTCGCCTCCCGCAGCGCTGTGTCAGCCGGCTTTGCGGATGCCGTCGGCGAGCAGCTCCATCATCCGGTCGATCTCGGCCTTCTCGACGATCAGCGCCGGCGACAGCGCAATGGTGTCGCCGCTGGCGCGCACCAGCAGACCGTTCTCGAAACACTCGCGGAACACCTCGTAACCGCGCTTGCCGACGCCATCGGCATGGGCGGCGAACTGGATACCCGCGACCAGCCCGACGGTGCGGATGTCGATCACGTTGGGCAGGTCACGCAGGCCGAACAGCGCCTCCTGCCAGTAGGGTTCCAGGTCGATGGCCTTCTGGAACAGGTTTTCCTGCTGATAGATCTGCTGGGTCGCCAGTGCCGCGGCGCAGGCCACCGGATGCCCGGAGTAGGTGTAGCCGTGGAAGAACTCGATGACGCTTTCCGGCCCCTGCATGAAGGCGTCGTACAGCCGGTCGGCGACGAACACCGCACCCATGGGGATCGCGCCGTTGGTCAGACCCTTGGCACAGGTCAGGATGTCCGGCGTGACGCCCCAGCGCTGCGCGGCGAAGGCTTCGCCGACGCGGCCGAAGCCGGTGATGACCTCATCGAAGATCAGCAGAATGCCGTGCTTGGCGGTGATCTCGCGCAGCCGCTGCAGATAGCCCACCGGCGGCAGGATCACCCCGGCCGAGCCGGACATCGGCTCGACGATCACCGCGGCGATGTTCTCCGCGCCATGCAGCGTCACTAGCCGCTCCAGCTCATCGGCGCGTTCCACGCCATGCTGCGGCAGGCCCTTGCTGAAGGCGTTGCGCTGCAGGTCGAGGGTGTGCGGCAGGTGATCGACGCCGGGTAGCATCGGGCCGAAGGCGCGGCGGTTGTTGGCCATGCCGCCCACCGACATGCCACCGAAGCCGACGCCGTGATAGGCCAGCTCGCGGCCGATCAGGCGGGTACGGCTGCCCTGGCCGATGGCGCGCTGATAGGCCAGGGCGATCTTCAGCGCGGTATCGGCCGATTCCGATCCGGAGTTGGTGAAGAACACCCGGTTCAGTCCCTCGGGGCTGATGGCGGCGAGCTTTTCCGCCAGCTCGAAGGGCAGCGGGTGGCCCATCTGGAAGGTCGGAGCGAAATCCATCCTGGCAATCTGCTTGCTCACCGCCTCGCTGATCTCGCGCCGGCCATGGCCGGCATTGCAGCACCACAGCCCGGCCGTGCCATCGAGCACCTGGCGACCGTCGCTCGCCGTGTAGTACATGCCTTCGGCCCGCTCCAGCAGGCGCGGACTGGCCTTGAACTGGCGATTGGCGGTGAAGGGCATCCAGAAGTGTTCGGGCGAGGTGGCAAAATCCTGGGACATGGGCGAGCTCCGGCGACGAGCGACTATGCTGCGACGGCGCCGCAGCGTTTCGATCGAGTCTATGTTTAATAAAACGAACAAAACAAGGCGCAAAACCGGCCGTTCGTAAAAAATATTGATAGGGTCCGCGCCGCTGGTTTAGGGTGCGTTTTCCATCACCCGAAGACCTGAGAGAGAGGAAGCACCATGCCCAGCCTGACCTTCGCCGATTGGCAACAGCGTGCCCGTGACCTGCGTATCGAAGGTCGCGCCTTTATCCAGGGTGAGTATTGCGCCGCGGCGCAGGGTGGCCAGTTTGACTGCATCAGCCCGGTGGACGGGCGGGTGCTGGCCCAGGTCGCCAGCTGCGACCTGGCCGATGCCGAGCGTGCGGTGGCCAGCGCACGCGCCGCATTCGAGGCAGGCAGCTGGGCGAAGCTGGCGCCGGCCAAGCGCAAGGCGGTGCTGATTCGCTTCGCCGATCTGCTGGAAGCGAACCGCGAGGAGCTGGCCCTGCTGGAGACCCTCGACATGGGCAAGCCGATCGGCGACTCGCTGACGGTGGATATCCCCGGTGCGGCGCGGGCGCTGCGCTGGAGCGGCGAGGCGATCGACAAGATCTACGACGAGGTGGCGGCGACGCCCCACGACCAGCTGGGCCTGGTCACCCGCGAGCCGGTCGGCGTGGTGGCGGCCATCGTGCCGTGGAATTTCCCGCTGATGATGGCCTGCTGGAAGCTCGGCCCGGCACTGGCCACAGGCAACTCGGTGGTGCTCAAGCCGTCCGAGAAGTCGCCGCTGACCGCCATCCGCATCGCCCGGCTGGCGATCGACGCCGGCATTCCGGCCGGTGTGCTCAATGTCCTGCCAGGCTACGGTCACACCGTCGGCAAGGCGCTGGCGCTGCACATGGACGTCGACACGCTGGTCTTTACCGGCTCCACGCGGGTGGCCAAGCAGCTGATGATCTACGCCGGCGAGTCGAACATGAAGCGCGTCTGGCTGGAGGCGGGCGGCAAGAGCCCGAACATCGTCTTCGCCGATGCGCCCGACCTGCAGGCGGCTGCCCAGGCGGCGGCGGGTGCGATCGCCTTCAATCAGGGCGAGGTCTGCACTGCCGGTTCGCGGCTGCTGGTGGAGCGTTCGATCAAGGAGCGCTTCCTGCCCATGGTGGTGGAGGCGCTCAAGGGCTGGAAGCCGGGCAACCCGCTGGACCCTTCGACCAACGTCGGCGCCCTGGTGGACACCCAGCAGCTCAACACCGTGCTCGGCTACATCGACGCCGGGCGTCAGGCCGGCGCGCAGGTGCTGATCGGCGGCCAGCGGACGCTGGAGGAAACCGGCGGGCTGTACGTCGAGCCGACCATCTTCGATGGCGTCGACAATGCGATGAAGATTGCTCAGGAGGAAATCTTCGGCCCGGTGCTCTCGGTGATCAGCTTCGACAGCGCCGAGGAAGCGGTGGCGATCGCCAACGACACGCCCTACGGCCTCGCTGCCGCGGTGTGGACCGCCGACCTGTCCAAGGCGCACCGCACCGCACGGGCGCTGCGCGCCGGCAGTGTGTGGGTCAACCAGTACGACGGCGGCGACATGACCGCGCCGTTCGGCGGCTTCAAGCAGTCCGGCAACGGTCGTGACAAGTCGCTGCATGCCTTCGACAAGTACACCGAACTCAAGGCGACCTGGATTCAGCTCTGACGGCATCCGTAGGGTGGATGTCGCCTTTTACATCCACCTTGTTGCACAGCCATGGTGGATCGATGAAGCGTGATCCACCCTACGGTCTTTTGAGCGTTCAGCTAGCTTTGCCCCCACTGCCCGCTGCGGCGCATGACCCCCCACTGGTGCTTGCGCCGGGAGAACCACTGCCAGAGACCGCGGCAGCGCCAGAGGGTGTTGAGCTGGCGGTAGCCGAAGTTCTCCAGCACGGCCATCAGGAATAGCTGCAGCATGTCGCGTCGACGGCTGTAGACGCGGAAGGACATGGTTTCCAGCAGCAGGCCGTTGACCGACAGCAGAATGCCCATGCCGATCGCCACCAGCAGGAAGGCGGCCAGCGCCGCGTAGGACACCGCGCCGAAGGCGAAGCCCGCCAGCATGAAGCCGTAGCCCACCAGTTCGATCAGCGGGCCGATCCACTCAAACAGCGCCATGAACGGCCAGGCCAGCCAGCCGGGCGTGCCGCCACGCAAGCTGAAGGCCAGGCGGGCATGACGCCCGAGGCTTTCGGCCAGGCCGCGCTGCCAGCGGCTGCGCTGCCGACCGAGGGTACCGAGGTCTTCCGGGCATTCGGTCCAGCAGATCGGGTCCGGCAGGTAGCGGATGCGGTAGGGGATGCGCTTTTCGCGGTGATAACGGTGCAGCCGCACCACCAGTTCCATGTCCTCGCCGACCGTATCGGTGCGATAGCCGCCGACCGCCATCACCCGCTCGCGATCGAACAGGCCGAAGGCGCCGGAGATGATCAGCACGGCATTGAGCGGCGACCAGCCGAGGCGGCCGAACAGAAAGGCGCGCAGGTACTCGACGATCTGGAAGCGCGCCAGCCAGTTGCGTGGTAGCCCGGCCTGGATCAGGAAGCCGCCACGCACTTGCGAGCCATTGGCGATGCGCACCGTGCCGCCCGCGGCAATGGTGCGCTCGTCCTCGAGGAAGGGCTGAACCACGCGCAACAGGCTGTCGCGCTGCAGGATGGAGTCGGCGTCGACGCCACAGAACAGGCCGTAGCGCGCGGCATTGATACCGGCATTCAACGCATCGGCCTTGCCGCCGTTGGCCTTGTCGACCACGCGCAGGTTGGCGTAGCGGCGCGAGCGATAGATGGCCTGCACCGGTTGGTGGGCGACGGCCTGGCGTAACGGCTCGGGGTGCGGCACCAGGTCGAATTCCTCGATCAGCACGGCCAGGGTGCGGTCCTTCGAACCGTCGTTGATCACCACGATCTCGAATTCGGGGTACTGCAGCTGCAGCATCGAGCGCACCGAGGTGCGGATCGTCGCCTCTTCGTTGAAGGCCGGCATGAGCACCGACACCGGCGGTTCGACGCCGAGATAAGGCGCCAGCTCGCCGGTTTCCGCGCGCTGGCGGATGTAACCCATCAGGCTGCCCATCGACAGCAGGTTGAGCAGCAGGTACATGCCGTTGAGCAGCAGGAAATAGAGGATGAAGGCGACCTGCAGCCACCACAGCCAGTCGACCGTCACCGGCGCACCTCCGCGATGGCGCGGCGCAGGGCGTCCCTGCCGTAGCGGTCGTGCACCTGCTCGAGCAGCTGCTGCAGCGCGTCCGGGGATGCGCCGGGCAACGTCGCCAGGCTATCGGCGGCGGCCTGGCGCACCCACCAGCTGCGGTCGGCGAGCAGCGGCAGGAACAGCTCGCTGTCTTCCCGGCGTGCCTGCTTGTGCAGCGCCAGCAGGGCGGCCAGGCGCACGCCCTCCTGCTCGTGGCCGAGGGCGCGCAGCAGGCGCGGGCGGTCGCGTGGGTCGCCAAGCTCGCTGAGGCAGCGCAGCGCCACCTGCAGCTGCTCGACAGGCGCCCCCTGGTCCAGCCGTGCCCGCGCCCAGGGCGCGGCATGGCGCGGGTCGCCATGCACCAGCAGGCCGACCAGTCGCTCGCGGCGCGGGTCCGGCGAGCTGGACAGCACGATCAGTAGCGGCGTGGTCACTGCCTGCTCACCGGCCTGCTGGCACAGGCTGACCAGGCGCGGCAACGCCCAGTCGGGGCGTTCCACCGCCGCCGGCAGGATCAGCTGCATGGCCTTTGCCGGGTCCATGGCCACCAGCGTCTGCGCGGCGGCCAGGGCGACGATGGCGTTGCGGCTGAGCAATAGCGGCTGCACCGCGTCCCAATGGGTGGGGTCGGCCAGATGGCGCAGGCAGGTGAGGCCGATCAGCTTGCTGCGCACCCGCCCCCGTAACAGGAGCAGCGCCTGACGATCCATCCCCAGGGCGACCAGTGCGCGGTTCATGCGCTCGCGGGCGGCGCCGCGCAACTGCAGCTGGGTGCGGTTCCACTGCAGCAGAAACCAGAGCTGATGCCGCCGCGGCAGCGACGCGTGGGATGTCGGCACGTCATCGCTGAGGCTGCAGAGGGCGAAGTAGGGGCGCCACTGTTCGTTGAACTGCTGCCGGCGCACCGCACGCCGGCGCGACAGTTCGCCGAGCAGCAGCACCTGCAGCAGCACCAGCAGCGTCAACGCCCCGAGGCCGAAGGCGCAGTACAGCGCCAGCTGCAACATGCGGTCTTCCGGCCAGACGTGCAGCCAGAGCCGAGCGGGCGCCTCGCACAGCCAGGGAGGGCAGCCGGCCAGCAGGTCAGAACGCATGGCGCAGGCCGATCTGCAGCCACTGTCGGTCGTAGTAGCTGCCCTGCTGGTGATAGCCGACTTCCCAGCTCAGCGCCCAGCGGCTGTCGAACCAGTGACGACCCTGCAGGCTGACGGCGCGCACGTCGCTGGTGATCAGCTGCTGCTCTTCCACCGCCTCTTCCTCGCCCACGGTCAGGCGCAGGCCGGCGTAGCTCAGCCCTCGGTAGTAGTAGTCCAGCGCCAGGTCGTGGCCGATCGGCGTGCCGGCGTTGGCCACGTCGGTCACGTTCAGGGTGTAGCCGGCGCGCCAGGCGTTCCAGTAACGCTCGGCGCTCAGCGCAAGGCGGTCGACGCGGGTGGTCTCGTACTCGGTGCGGCGAACGCTGACGGCACCGAGGTAGCCGTCCGGCAGGCGCCGTTGCAGGCGCAGATCGGCATGCCACTCGGGCAGGAAATAGGGTGAAGGCTGATAGCCGACCTCTGGCTGCAGCGTCCAGTTGTCGTCGAGCGGAATCACCGCGCCGGCCTCGACGCCTTCGTCCCATTCGCCGAAGCGTTGCTCACGCAGCAGCGCACCGTACCAGCCAAGGCTTTCCGGCCGGGTCGAGGTGTAATCCAGGCGCTGGCTGCGCCAGTTGTCGAAGCCGCTGTCCAGCCAGTCCTGACGCGCCGAGATCTCCAGTTCGTGACGGCGCTTGGTCGCGGCGGCCGTCACGGGTACCGGGGCGGTCGCCGTGGTGGGCACGGTCAGCGCGGCGCGTGCCTGCTGGATCACCTGCTGCACCTCGGCGTAGTCCGGCGCGATCCTAGCGGCCCGTTCCAGCGACGCCAGCGCGCGTTGCGGGCGCCCGGCCCAGAGCAGTGCCTGGCCCTCGCCGAGCAGGTAGTCGGCATTGTCCGGCTGCTGGCGCAGCAAGCGCTGGTAGATCGGCAAGGCCTGTTCCGGCCGGCCCTGCCAGCTCAACACCCGGGCCAGCAGGAACTGCGCGTCGGCGTCTTCCGGGTGCTGCGCCAGGTGTGCGCGCAGGGTCGCTTCGGCAGCGTCCAGTTGCTGCGCCTGCACCTGTCGCTCGGCCGTGGCGATATCCGCCAAAGCCGTGGTGCAGGGTATCGCCAGGGCAAGCAGCAGCAGCGCGCGCTTCATCGGCGCCCCCTCAGCAGGCGACGAATGCGTGCCAGCAGTTCCTCCGGCTGGAAGGGTTTGGTCACGTAGTCGTCGGCGCCCAGTTCCAGCGCGCGGACGATATCCACCTCGCGTGCCTTGGCGGTCAGCATCAGCACCGGCACGCTTTCCCAGCCGGCCTGTGCCCGTAACCGTTCGATCAACTCCAGGCCGTCGTGATAGGGCAGCATGATGTCCATCAGGGTCAGGTCCGGTGGGGCGGCCTGGGCGAAGTGATCGAGCGCCTGGCGGCCATCGGCGGCATGGTCGACGACGAAACCGTGGCGTTCGAGCATGTAACGGATGAGGAAGGCGATGTCTTCTTCGTCTTCCACCATGAGGATGCGCTTGCTGGCGGATTCGCTCATGCATGAACCTCGTCAGAGTGAGTGTGGCCCGGTGGCCAGTGCTGCAACAGGTGCTGGATCAGCCTGGCCAGCTCGTCGCCGTCGTGACGGGACTTGACCAGCTGGCGCAGCGCCAGACGGTTGTCCTGGATCGGGGTGTCGAGCGCGGAAAAGATGATCACCGGTGGGGGCGGAATGCTCTGCGCCAGCTGGTCGAACAGCTCGGTGCCGTCGCCGTCGGGCAGCATCAGGTCGATGATGGCGAGATCGAAGGGCTGCGCGCTGATCAGCTGACGCGCCTCCTGCAGGGTGGCGGCGCCGGCCAGCTCGACGTCGAGCATGGCGATCTGCTTGGCCAGCAGTACGCGCAGGTCGTCGTCGTCCTCCACGTGCAGGATGCGCGGTTTCGACCCGCCGAGCTGCAGGCAGGCGCGAATCACCTCCATGACGCGGGATGGGTCGATCGGCTTGTGCAGCCAGTCGATCACGCCTACCGCACCGCCGCGCAGCAGACCGTCATCCTCATCCCGGCGCTGCGGCTGCACGCTGACGATCAGCACCGGCAGGTTGCGGTAGTGGTGTTGGCTGCGCAGGCTCTGCAGGAAGGCCACGCTGTTCTCGTCGTCCAGCGCCGGGCTGAGGGTCAGCGCCTGGACACGGTGCTGGCCGAGCAGTTCGCGTGCTTCGGCGGCAGCATGGGCGATCAGCGTGGCATAGCCGTGCTGGTGCAGCGCCTCGGCCAGCTGCTGGGCGGCGTGGCAATCGGGTTCGAGGATCAGAATCAGGGGCGTCTGCTGCGGCGCCGAGCCGAGGCTGAGTGGCTGCGCCGGTGCCTGCGGCTGGAGCGGCTGGGCGTGTTCCTCCAGCGGCAGCTGCAGCCAGAAGCGCGTGCCCTGATCCGGCTGGCAATCGAAGCCGATCTTGCCGTTCATCTGCTGGACCAGCGAGCGGGTAATGGCCAGCCCCAGCCCGGTACCGCCGCGCTGACGGGCATCGGACGAATCGGCCTGGGCGAAGCGCTCGAAGATGCGCGAGCGGAAGGCTTCCGGTATGCCGGGTCCGCGATCCTGCACCCCGATCTCGAGCCTTTCGCCGCTGCGTCGCAGGTCGACCGTCACGCGTCCGCCGGCGGGGGAATGCTTGATCGCGTTGGACAGTAGATTGGCCATCACCTGAGCGAAGCGGTCAGGGTCGAGGGTTGCTTCACTGGAGGCCAGCTCGGGGGGGTCGAGGAATTCCAGGGTGACGCCGTAGTCCTGCCCGTACGGCGTGATGTCCGACAGCGCCTGCTGGACGAGCGGCCACACGTCGTGTCGGCCCAGGTTGAACGCCAGGCGGCCCGCTTCCAGCTTCTCGATATCGAGGATGTCGTTGATCAGGCGCACCAGCCGCTCGCTGTTCTTGTGAGCAATGGTCAGCAGCGGACGGGCCTCGTCGCTGAGCTGCCCGGCAATACCGCCGATCAGCATGCCGAGCGCGCCGCGAATGGCGGTCAGCGGGGTACGTAGCTCGTGGCTGACGGTGGAGATGAATTCGGTCTTCATCTGCTCCATGCGCCGGCGCAGGGAGACGTCCACCGCCACCGTGACCACATGGCAGGTGCGCGCGGAGATGCGCAGCGGTCGCTTGACCACCTGGAACCAATGCTCGGTGCCGTGGGCGTCGGTCAGGGCGACCTCGGTGGTGCGCAGCTCCCTGCTGCCGCTCGCCAGGGCCGCCAGTTCGTCGTCGCCCAGCAGCAGCGGTCGCAGCAGGCGAGCGGAAGCCACCTCGTCGGGGTGGCGCTGCTCGATATCCTGCGGACGCACGTCGAGCAGGGCGGAGAGCGCGGTGTTGCAGAGCAGGAAGCGGCCCTGGGCGTCGCGGACGAAGATGAGGTTGTCGTCGGTGTCCACCACCCGGCGCAGGAACAACTGCTGGTCGTGGAGGCTGTCACGGCTGCGCTGCAGCTCGCTGATGTCCCGCGCGATCGCCAGGTGGTCGCCCAGCCCGGTGGGCATCAGGCGAACCTCGAAGGTGCGCCGGGTCTGCACCTCGCACCAGGTGTTCTGCCGCAGACCGCTGTCTTCGTGCTGCTGGAGCAGGTCGTGCAGCAGGGGTTCGATGGCCGCGGGCTGGGGCGCCCGGCGAGCCGTTCCCGCGGCCAGGCTGGATATCTGCTGTCGGTGGTCCACCGCATAGAGGTAATCCGGAATGGCCTGCAGCAGCGCTCCGAGCCGAGCCTCGCCTGCCTGCGCCGCGCCGGCCAGCTGCTGGCGGATGCGCAGATTACGGTGTACCGCCCAGAAGGCGATGAGAAGCAGCGCGACCACCACCAGGCTGCCGATGAGGGCCAGACGTTGGGCGCGCTCGGTCGTCTGGGCAACGGCGCTGCTGGCTGCTTTCAGCTCGCGCCGCTCCTGTTGTTCCACTGCGTTGAGCAGCGCCCGCAGGCGATCCATCAGCAGGTTGCCGCCGGCGCCACGCAAGCGCTCGGCGGCCGCCTGCAGGCCGGCGTCGCGGCGCGCCTGGACATTGCCGGCAGCCACCTGCAGGCGTTCGGCAATGGTTGCATCCAGCGTGCGGAACCAGCGCTCGTCGGGATAGCTGCGGCCTTCGACCAGTTGTTCCAGGCTCCGCCGATAGCCTTCCAGCTGGTTCAGGCCGCGCTCGTAGGGTTCGAGGTAGCTGGCATCGCCGGTCAGGATGAAACCGCGCGAGCCGGTTTCGATGTCCTGCAGGGAGGAGAGGATGGCCTGGACCGAGGTGATGACCTCCAGGCTATGGCTGACGGCCCGATTGGTCTGCAGCAGCGTTTCCTGGGTTCGCTTGCCCTGCCAGCCAAGGGCGGCGAGCAGCGCGAACGCAGCCAGAAATGCGATTGAATGCCAACCGATCGCGAGTCTTGCGGGCAAACCGGACTCCTTCCGCGGGGGAGACTGCATGGAACCCTGGCCGCCGCGCGATAGCGGAAACACCGGGACTCCCGAATATAGTCAGACCCCACAGACGCGGAGCGGTTCGCGACGAACGGTAGCGCCCTCAGCGCTCGGCGACCTGCACCTGATTACGGCCCTGGTGCTTGGCCAGGTACAGCGCCTGGTCGGCGCGCTCCAGCAGGACGCTGGCGGCGCTGTGCTCATCGGTTTCGCAGATGCCGGCGCTGAAGGTGACGCGAAATTCCTGATGGTCGCCCGCATTGAACGTCAGGGCAGCGAAGCGCACGCGGATCTCGTCGAAGATGCGCCTGGCCTGCAGCGCGCTGCATTCCGGCAGTACCGCGACGAACTCCTCGCCGCCGTAGCGGCCGAGGCTATCGATGCGACGCAGGCGCTGGCGCAGCAGGTTGGCCAGGGCGCGGATCACGTTGTCGCCGGCGGCGTGCCCATAGGTGTCGTTGACCTGCTTGAAATGGTCGAGGTCGAGCATCACCACGCTTGCCGGTTTGCCGCTGCGGCTGCTGCGCTGCACCTCCAGTGCCAGCTGTTCCTTAATGTCGGCGTGCTTGAGCAGGCCGGTCAGGCTGTCGCGGGCCAGCGCGGTGCTCAGCGAGCGGGCACGCTGGGCATGCGAATAGACACCGGCCACCAGCGCGCTGTCGCTGATCGGCTTGGTGATGAAATCGTCGCCGGCCTTGAGCAGGGCGGCCATCTGCCGGTGGGTGTCGGTTTCCGCCGACAGGTAGATGATCGTCACCCGCAGCCACTCGTCATGCAGGCGGATCATCTGCGCCAGCTCCGGGCCCGAGCATTCCGGCATGTTGACGTCCAGCAGCACGACCTCGGGGTTGAAGCTGCGCATGGCGTCCAGCACGCGGGTCGGTTCGGTGAGGGTCTGCACCTGCATCTGCGCGTTGCGCAGCACCAGGCTGTAGCGCGCCGCCAGCTCGGCGTCGTCGTCGACGATCAGCACACGGAAGGGCTCGCCCTGCTGGCGGTCGAGGCAGCGCTCCAGGCTGTTTTCCAGCTGAGTGATGTCCAGCGGGCGGACGAAGAAGCCCTGGGCACCGGCGCGCACCGCAGCCAGCTGGCTGGCGAAGTCGTTGCGATCGTGGATCACCAGCAGCGGCAGGGGTTGCTCCAGGCTCTGCTGCAGCGCGGCCAGTGCATCGAACTCGCCTTCATGTTCGATGCCGACGATCAGCGCATCGGGCAGCTCGTTGGCCAGGGCCTGCTCGAGTGCGGCGAAATCATGCCACTGGCTGACCATGTAGCCGAAGTTGCGCAGGGTCACCGCCATGCTGGTGGCGGCGATCGGGTCGCGCTTCATCAGGTAGATGCGGCAGCCCGGCGCCGGCTCTTCGTGGTGCACCGGCAGCGCCGCTGCGCCTTCGCGCTCCTGCCCGGGTGTCTCGCTGGCCAGTTGCAGCAGGGCGGCGGCGAAGGCATCGGCGGCGCGGCTGCCGGGCTTGGCCGAGTCCAGCCAGCGATCGGCGCGCTGTTCGAGCTGCCGGGCGTTGTCCCCGAGGCTGGCGAAACCGAAGGTCCCGGCCGCGCCAGCCAGGCGATGGAGTCGCTCGCGCACGCTCAGCATCAGCTGGCGGCGGCTGCCGGTGGCGCGGGTCTGCTGCAGGTCACGGGCGAGCGTTGCCAGTTCTGCCAGGTCCGCCTGCAGGCGTTCGCCAAACTGCTGCTCAAGCTGGGTGAGCTGTTCCTGCAGCGCCAGGCGGGCACGCTCATCCATGCTCGGCCTCCCACACCTGCTGCAGCTGGGAGGCCAGCTGCAGGGGGTCGAAGGGTTTGTTCAACACCTGGCGCACACCGAGCTGGCGCAGCTCCTGCAGCCGCTCGGGCTGCAGATGGCCGGTGAGAAAGACCACCGGAATCTGCTGCAGGTCCACCAGATCGCCGAGTTGGCGGACCAGCTCGATGCCATCCATCTGCGGCAGCATCACATCGAGCAGGATCAGGTCGGGGGCGAACGCCTGAACCTGGTCCAGGGCCGCCTGTCCGGACGGACAGCTGAGCACCTCGAAGCCGCCGATCTTTTCCAGGGCGATGCGCGTCACCACCTGAATGGAAGGAACGTCCTCGACGTGCAGGATGCGCTTGAGCTGTCTGTTCACGAACTCTCCTTGGTCTCGCCCCGGACGGGCAGCTCGAACCAGAAGCAGGCGCCCTGGCCGGGTGCGGATTCGAAGCCGATCTGTCCGCCCATGTGCTCGATCAGCTCCTTGCTGATCGCCAGACCGAGGCCGGTGCCGCCCTGCTGGCGGCTGTCGGACGAATCGGCCTGGGCGAACTTCTGGAATACCCGTTCACGGAATTCGTCGGAAATCCCTGGGCCCCGGTCTCGGACGCTGACCCGCACGTGGCCGTCACGCATGCGGGCCAACAGTTCGACCTGCTCGCCGGGCGGCGAAAACTTCGCGGCGTTCGACAGCAGGTTGCTCAGCACCTGCTGCAGGCGCATGGCGTCGATTTCCACCTGCACCGCCGGGCAGTCGCCCAGGCGCAGCTGCACGCCATGGCGTTCGGCGTAGCTGCCATTACTGCGCAGGGCCAGCTCCAGCTGCGGCAGTAGCGGCTGCTCGAGCAGGTCGAAGCGCATCTTGCCGGCATGCAGCTTGTCCATGTCCAGCAGGTCGTCGATCAGTGCCCCGAGGCGCTGGCTGTTCTGCTGGGCGATGTCCAGCAGCTCGCGCATCTGCCCGGGAACCTCGCCCATGACATTGGAGCAGACCAGCGCCAGCGCGCCGGTGATGGAGGTCAGCGGCGTGCGCAGCTCGTGGCTGACCGTGGAGATGAATTCGCGCTGCAGACGCTCGATGCGCTTGCGCTCGGTAATGTCGTGCAGCACGGCGACAGCGCCCAGCAGCTGGCCATCGGAGGTGTACAGCGGATCGGCGTTGGACAGCACATGGCGCGGCGTGCCCTGGCTGAGCAGGACCATCTCGTGATCAATCACGTGTTCGCCGCCAAGGGCGCGGCGCAGCGGGATCTCTTCCGGCTGCAGCGGCGTGACGCCATCGGCCCGGTACAGCTGGTAATGGCTGGCCCATTCGTCCGGTGACACCGGCGCGGCATCGGCGCCGTGCCATTGCTTGGCCTTCTCGTTGAACAGGGTCAGATTGCCCTCGGCGTCGCAGGCGATCACCGCCTCGCTCAACGCTTCGAGCAGACGCCGGTTCATTTCCTGCTGCTTGTCCAGCTCCAGCTGCTCGGCCTTGCGTGCGGTGATGTCGGTGACGAAACCGTGCCAGAGCACCGAGCCATCGACCTGGCGCAGCGGTGTGGCGCGCGCCTCGACCCAGATCAGGCCCTTGCGTGGGTGGTCGACGCGGTGCTCGCTGTGCCACGGCGTGAGCTCGGCGGCGGCCTTGCGGATGCTGCTCAACAGGGTGCTGCGATCGAGTGCGTGCACGCGCCCGACGATGGGCGCGAAGCTGCTGGCCAGCTGCCCCGGGCTGAGGCCGTAGATCTGCTCGACCCCTTCGCTGACGTAGGGAAAGCAGGAGCTGCCGTTGCCACGCCAGTGAAACTGGAAAAGCATGCCCGGCACCTGCGCGGCGATCTGCTGCAGGCGCAGCTGCAGTTGTTCCTGGTAGGCCAGGTCGTAGGCGTTGATCAGGTAGCCACGCAGCTGTTCCTGTTCATCGTGGATGGCGGTGACGCCCAGCAGCACCGGCACTTCGCTGCCGCTCTGGTGGCGCAGGCGCCACTCGGACATCTCCCGGCGGCCAAGGTGCAGCGGCGCGGTGAGCACTGCGAATCCCGCTTCCACCGGCATCTCGAGTTCGCTGGAGAGCAGCTTGGCGCGCCGCTCCAGCGCTTCGTGGCGAAAGAGGGCAGTGGTCAGCGGGTGGCCGGCCAGCGCCTGCTCGCTGTAGCCGAGCAGGCGTTCGGCGGTCGGGTTGACGCTGGTGACGATGCCGTCCGGGCGGGTGATCAGCACGGCGCTGGAGGCGCTGTCGAGGATCGCCTGCTGCAATGCCGCCTGCTCGGCATGCCGGTGCGCCAGCAGGTGCTGCTCGAACAGGCGGATCACCTGGCGGCCCAGGCGTTCTAGGGTTTCCCGCTGTTCGCTGCTCAGCCGCCGCGGCTTGCGGTCGATGACGCACAGCGTGCCGAGGTTGTGGCCGTCCGGCGAGGTCAGCGGCGTACCGGCGTAGAAGCGGATGTGCGGATCGCCCTGCACCAGCGGGTTGTCGCGAAAGCGCGGATCCTGCAGCGCGTCGGGTACCTCGAAGATCTGCTCGCCGGTGATGGTGTAGGTGCAGAAGGAGATGTCACGCGGGGTTTCGCTGACGTCCAGGCCGACCCGGCTCTTGAACCACTGGCGGCGGTCATCGACCAGCGAGATCAGTGCAATCGGGGTGTCGCACATCTGCGCGGCCAGCGCGGTGAAGTCGTCGAAGGCGCTTTCTTCGGGCGTATCGAGGATTTCGTAACGCAGCAGGGCCGCCAGGCGCGAGAGTTCGCGTGGCTGCGCGGCGGATGGCATCGGCGCCGGGATTGCTTGCGGTGACTCCATCGTCGGTGCCTTGCTGGTTCGGTGAGTGGCGCACGAGCGGACAGCGTGTCGCGTCCCGGCGGATGTGCTCAGGGCCTTAGTATCGGCCAGTCAGCCAAATGCTGCGAATCTGCCCGGCCAGCTGCATCGGGTCGAAGGGTTTGACAATCACGTCGCGCGCGCCGAGCTTGCGCAGGTGCTCGATCTCGCCCGGCTGAACCTTGGCCGTCATGAATGTTACCGGAATCCGCTCCAGGTCGATTCGCTCGCGCAGCTTGAGCAGCGTCTGCGGGCCGTCCATGCCGGGCATCATCACGTCCAGCAGGATGAAGTCGGGCGCAAACGCCTCGACTTCTTCCAGCGCCTGGGCGCCGGACGAGCAGGACAGCACCTCGTAGCCGCCGATGGCTTCCAGGGCCAGTTTGGTCACGGCCTGGATCGACGGGTCGTCTTCGACATGCAGGATGCGCCTGAGCTCTGCCATTGTGCCTCCGGGGGGTCGGTTTGCCTGTGCGTCGGTCGTCATGCGCGCATCAGGGTTGGTCGGTCGCAGCCGGTGCGAGCGGCAGTTCGCACCAGAAGCAGGCGCCATGGCCGGGCTCCGAGTCGAAGCCGATCCGGCCATGCATGTGTTCGATCAGCTCCTTGCTGATCGCCAGGCCCAGTCCCGTCCCGCCCTTCTGGCGCGTGTCCGAGGAATCGGCCTGGGAAAACTTCTGGAAAATCCGTGCGTGGAACTCGGGCGCGATGCCAGGCCCCTGGTCGCGCACCCAGATCCGCACCCAGGCGCCGCGTTGCTGCGCGCCGAGCGAGACTGTTCCTCCCTCGGGTGAAAATTTGACCGCGTTGGAGATCAGATTAGCCAATACCTGCTGCAGGCGATCGTCGTCGGCGATCAGCTGCAGGGTCGGCAGCGGCTCCAGCTGCAGGTATACGCCATGCTTGGCGGCGTAGCCCTGGTTTGCCTCGGTGGCCAGCTGCATCTGCCGGACCAGAGAATGGCCGTGCAGCTGCAGCGTCAGCTTGCCGGCGACCAGCTTGTCCATGTCCAGCAGGTCGTCCACCAGGCGGCCCAGGCGCAGGCTGTTCTGGTGGGCGATGGTGAGCATCTGCAGCATGGTCGGCGAGGGCTCGCCCAGGGCACCGCCGACGATCAGGCCGAGGGCACCGGAGATGGAGGTCAGCGGTGTGCGCAGCTCATGGCTGACGATGGACACCAGCTCGCTCTTCATCCGCTCGATGCGCTTGCGTTCGGTGATGTCGCGCACCAGGCCGATGAACCTGCGCTCGCCGTGGTGGCTGATCTGCGAGACGCGCAGTTCGATGGTGAAGGTTTCGCCGTTGCGCCGCAGAGCGGTGAGTTCGCGGTTCTGCTCCAGCGCGCGGGAGGTGCCGCGCCGCGCGTAGTGGTCCAGGTAGCCGTCATGGGCCGAACGGTCCGGTTCGGGCATCAGCATCGAGAGGTTGCGGCCGATCACCTCGTCGCTGCGGTAGCCGAAGATCTGCTCGGCGGCGTGGTTGAAGGTTTCGATGATGCCGCGACCGTCGATGATGATGATCGCGTCGATCACGTTGTCGATCAGCATGCTCAGGTAACGCTCGCGCTCTTCCATCTCCTGCTTGGCCAGCGCCTGGTCGGTGACATCCCAGATGAAGCCGTCGCACCAGCCCACGGGGTCGTCACGCTCGCGCAACACACGGGCCTTTTCCCGTACGTAGACGGTGCGCCCCTCGGCATTGGTGATGCGGTAGATGCGCTCGAAGCTGTCCTGCGCCGGCGACTGCTCGGCCTGAGCCTGGTCGTCCGGGTGGATCAGGCTGCCGTAGCTGCGCACACGGTCGCCGACGAAATCGCTGGCCGGGTAGCCGGTCAGGCGTTCGATGCCTTCGCTGAGGTAGCTCATGCGCCGGCGACCATCGTTGCGGCAGCGATAGACCACTCCCGGCAGGTTGCCGACCATGGCGCGGAAGCGGCTCTCGCTCTTCTGCAGCGCGCGGGTGGCTTCCATCAGCTCGGTGATCTCGGTGACGAAGCCATGCCAGAGCACTGTGCCGTCCGCCAGCCGTTCGGCACTGGCGCGGCCCTCGGCCCAGAGCAGGCCACGCTGCGGATGCTGGATGCGGAACTCGACCGCGCCGCTGCCCGGATGCACGGCCAGGCGCAGCAATGCGCGATGCAGGCGTGGCAAGTCCTGCGGGTGGACGTGGACCAGCGCCTGGGCGGCGTCCTCCAGCAGCCGTTGCGGCTCGATGCCGTACAGCTCGCGCGCGCCTTCGCTGGCGTAGAGAAACGCATAGCGGCCATTGGCGAAGCGCTTGAGCTGAAACACCATGCCCGGTAGCAGACTGGCGATTTTCTGGGCGCGGTCGAGCAGGCGCTGGCGTCGGCGGTTCTGCTGCTGCTGGGCGAACTGATACTGCTGTTGCACGCTGATGCGCCGTTGCAGGAGGAACGCGAGCACCAGCAGCAGCGCCTCGGCGACCAGCCAGGCCAGGCCCCACTTGATCAGCAGACGGCGTTCAGCCTGCAGGTGTTCGCCCTGCATGGCGCTGATGTCGCGCCAGGCCAGCGCTGCCGCCAGGGGTGGCGTGGACGGCTCGGTCTGCTGCGCATCGTGCAGGGGAATCTGGTTGAGTATGTAGCTGCGCCCGTCGGCATCGAGCAGTCGCGAATCCTTGCCGCTGCCCGGCTCCGGCAGCACGCCCGCCTGGGCCCAGTGCAGCACCTGCGTCGCCGAATGGCCGATCAGCAGCCAGTCACTGCCCTCGCTCAGCTGGACCCCGCTGGGAGGTGTCGTCTGGCTCGCCTGCAGCGCCTCGCGGTTGACGATAAGGGCCAGGCCGGCGGCCAGCTGCGCACTCAGGTCGGGCAGTTCCGGCAATACGTTGTAGCCCACCTCCAGCGCACCGATGACTTCGCTGTCCTGCCGGTCCACGGCGCGCAGCGGCACGATGGCCCGGCTGCTGGCGCCGAGGGCGTCGACTTCCAGGCCGAACTGTTCGATGCCGTCGCGCAGTACCCGTTGCAGCATCGGTCGCTGTGCGGCCTGAGTGTCGCCGAAGCGCTCCGGTTGCTGCATGCGCAGCACGGTGACCCCGGCGTCGCCCCAGAATAGCTGCAGCTGCAGCGCCTGATGGCGCTGCATCGAGCGCCAGGCTGGGGTCAGCGCCGCACGCAGCCGCTGGCGCGAGCGCTCGAGGCGGGGATCGTCGAGGGAGCGGCCATCACGTAGCGCGGCATCGATCAGGCGCATCTGGCGCAGTACCTCGGCGTTGCCGGCCAGGGCGGTGGCGACCATGTCCGCCTGGCGCCGCTGATTGAGCTGCGCGCTCTGCAGCGCCAGGCTCTGCAGCTCGCCGTGCGTCTCGATCTCCAGATGCCAGGCGACATCGCGGGCGCGGTAGTCATTGAACGCGAGGCTGCCGAACAGCAGCACGAGCAGCAGACTGCCGAGGCCGAAGATCCATCTGGGGGTGGAGAGGTCGGCGCTGTTCATCCGCGTGCCGGCCATGGGTGCGAGGTGCTGCGCTCGACGTACGACATAGGCATGAGCCGCAACTTTCCAGGGCAAAAAAGAAACAATGATAGCTCTATGCCAGCATCGCCGATAGCGCCTTTCCCGCTCGGTCGTCGGCGCTTCGGCTGCCTACCTCGAGCGTAGCGATTGCAGCCGAAGCTGGCTAAAAAAGCATCAGTTTTTAGACGGTCGGTCAGCCCTCGTTCTGGACTCGTGATGGGCTGATGTTAGTCTGCAGGCAGGTGAACGTCGGCGAAGGTCTCGTCAGCGCACCGTCATCATGAGGCACCCCGTTACCATGTGGCATACCGGCTTACTCGACCTGTCGATCTGGCAGCTCATCGCGACCACGCTGCTGCTGACTCACGTCACCATCGTCAGCGTCACGGTCTACCTGCATCGCTACTCGGCGCATCGCGCGCTGGAGCTGCACCCGGCGCTCAAGCACTTCTTCCGTTTCTGGCTGTGGCTGACCACGGCGATGAACACCCGCGAGTGGACCGCCATCCACCGCAAGCACCACGCCAAATGCGAAACCCCGGACGACCCGCACAGCCCGGTGCACAAGGGGCTGGCCACGGTGGTGCGTAAGGGCGCCGAGCTGTACATGGCCGAGGCGAAGAACGAGGAAACCCTGCGCATCTATGGCAAGAACTGCCCGGATGACTGGGTCGAGCGCAACCTCTATTCCCGCTTCCCCAACCTCGGCATCGTGCTGATGCTGGCCATCGACCTGGCCCTGTTCGGCGCCCTCGGCCTGACGGTGTGGGCAGTGCAGATGATCTGGATTCCGTTCTGGGCCGCCGGCGTGGTCAACGGCCTCGGCCATGCGGTCGGCTATCGCAACTTCGAATGCCGCGACGCCGCGACCAATCTGGTGCCCTGGGGCATCCTCATCGGTGGCGAGGAACTGCACAACAACCACCACACCTATCCCAACTCGGCCAAGCTCTCGGTACGCAAGTGGGAGTTCGACATGGGCTGGGCCTGGATTCGCCTGTTCAGCCTGCTCGGCCTGGCCAAGGTCAACCGCACCGCGCCCATCGCCCATCGCATCGAGGGCAAGCAGCAGCTGGACATGGACAGCGCCATGGCGATCCTCAACAACCGCTTCCAGATCATGGCGCAGTACCGCAAGCTGGTGATCGTGCCGCTGGTGCGCCAGGAGCTCGGCCGAGCCGACGCGACGCTGCGGCACCAGCTGCGCCGTGCCAAGCGCCTGCTGACCCGCGAGCCGAGCCTGCTGCAGCAGGAGCAGCAGGCGCATATCGATGTCATGCTCGCGCAAAGTCAGGCGCTCAAGGTGATCTACGAGAAGCGCCTGGCGCTGCAGCAGATCTGGAGCAAGACCAGCGCCAATGGCCACGACATGCTCGCCGCGATCAAGCAATGGGTGCACGAGGCCGAGGCCAGCGGCATCCAGTCCCTGCGCGATTTCGCCGAGCACCTGCGCACCTATTCCCTGCGACCGTCCGTCACCCCCGCCTGACCTCTGATCGGCTCCTTCGCCGGGCGCTGTGGCGCCCGGAACTTTGCGCCTTGGCGCCTCTCTGAACAGCACTCTTTAATCCATGCAGTACCGCTGCCACGCGCGGCGGTCGTTTCAGGAAGAAGGCTATGCGGCTTGCGAGCAAGCAGGGTGAGGCGGGAATGAGAATGTCGCCGGGCGGGGATGCGCAGACGTTGCTGGCGCTGATGCACGCGCGGGCAGAGGTCGCCCGGCTGGGTGAGCGCGAACAGCTGTTCAGCACGCTCATGGGCGGTGTGAATGCGGTGCTCTGGGCGTTCGACTGGCAGGCGCAGCGGATGATCTACGTCAGCCCGGCCTACGAACGTATTTTCGGCCGCTCACCGGCCCTGCTGCTGGCCGATTACGGCGAATGGCGCAACGCGATCTACCCCGACGACGTGGAGTACGCCCAGAAGAGCATGCTCGCCGTGCTCGACGAGGGCGCCGTGGAAACCCGCGAGTACCGCATCATTCGCGGTGACGGGCAGCTGCGCTGGCTGAGCGACAAGTGCTTCCTCGGCCGTCCGGGCGAGAACGGGCAGAGTCCGATCATCGTCGGCATTGCCGAGGACATTACCGAGAAGAAGCAGCTCGAGGGCGAGCTGCAGCGCCTGGCGACCACCGACGTGCTGACCCAGAGCAGCAACCGCCGGCACTTCTTCGAGTGCGCGCGAATCGAATTCGAACGCGCCCGGCAGTTCGCCTCGTCGCTGGCGTTCCTGCTGCTGGACATCGACGACTTCAAGCGCATCAACGATACCCACGGCCACCAGATGGGCGATCAGGTGCTGCAGAAGGTCGCCCGCTGCGGCGCCGCCGTGCTGCGCCAGAGCGACCTGTTCGGCCGTATCGGTGGCGAGGAGTTCGCCGCCGTGCTGCCGGGTTGCCAGCCGGACCTGGCCGAGCAGATCGCCGAGCGTCTGCAGCGCGAGATCGAACGGGTGGTGTTCACCGCCGAGAACGGCGAGCGCTTCCGCGTCACCGCCAGCCTGGGCCTGACCTACCTGAGGGCCAGCGACGCAGAACTCAGCGCCGTCTTCGCCCGTGCCGATGCGGCGATGTACACCGCCAAGCGCCTCGGCAAGAATCAGGTCATCGTCGGCTGAACCGCATCGCGCTCGACGGCTCTAGTCGAGCCGCTCGTCATAGCCGCGACCGAGAAACTGGATCAGGCAGAAGCCGTGACCGAAGGGGTCGGCCAGCAGCGCCAGCCGGCCCCAGTTTTCGGTCGTGATGGGCTTCTCCAGCCGCGCACCCAGGGCGATCGCCTTCGCGGTGGCGGACTCGATATCCTCGACGACGAAGTCCAGATGCACCGGCGTCCAGTGGCGTCCGTAATGGCGGTGCTGGTTGCCCTCGGGCGTCGCGGCGCTGCCGGCGTCCTTGTGCAGCAGGTAGATGGGCGCCGGCCCGCCGAGCAACTCCACGGCGAACCCGCCGAGTCGGCGCCCGACCTGCAGACCGAACAGCGAGCTGTAGAAGCCCACACCCCGCTCCAGGTCGTCGACGTCCAGGTTGACCAGAAAGTCCATCGGACCCTCCCTGCCTGGGCCAGCGCCCAGGCGCGTCGTTTCCCCCTCAGCGTACGAAGGGCGCCGGTTGCTGCTGGGTGATGCAGTGGATGTTGCCACCGCCCAGGAGAATCTCCCGGCCCGGTACCATGACCACGTCGTGCTCGGGGTACACCTCGCGCAGGATGCGTTCGGCTTCGCCGTCCAGCGGATCGCCGAAGGCCGGTGCGATGATGCCGCCGTTGACGATCAGGAAGTTCACGTAGCTGCCCGCCAGACGGATCGACGGATCGCGCAGCTGGCTGCCATCCAGCGCCACGACACCGGCGCACTCGGCGTCCGACGCATGCAGCGGGCCGGGGATCGGGATCTTGTGCACGGTCAGCGCGCGACCCTTGGCGTCGCGTGCGCGCTGCAACACCGCCATGGCGGCCTGGCAGCGTGCGTAGTTCGGGTCGTTGGCGTCGTCGGTCCAGGCCAGCAGCACTTCGCCCGGGCGGACGAAGCAGCAGAAGTTGTCGACGTGGCCGTCGGTTTCGTCGTTGAACAGGCCGTGGGGCAGCCAGATGATGCTGTCGACCGCCAGGTGCTCGCGCAGGACCGCCTCGATCTGCTCGCGGGACAGCTGCGGGTTGCGGTTGCGGTTGAGCAGGCACTCCTCGGTGGTGATCAGCGTGCCTTCGCCGTCGACGTGGATCGAGCCGCCCTCGAGCACGAAACCTTCGGTGCGATAGCGATCGCAGTACTCGATCTCGAGGATCTTGCGCGCCACCTCGTCGTCGCGTTGCCAGTCGGCGTAGAGCCCGCCGTCTTCGCCACCCCAGGCATTGAAGGTCCAGTCGACGCCGCGCAGGCCGCCGTTGTCGTCGATGACGAAGGTCGGCCCGGTGTCACGCACCCAGGCGTCGTCGCTGCTCATTTCCACCACGCGGATGCGCGGGTCATCCAGTGCGGCGCGCGCCGCCAGGTACTGCTCGGCGCTGGCGCAGACGGTCACCGGCTCGAAACGGGCGATCGCCTTGGCGACGGCGGCGAAGGCCGCCTGTGCCGGCGCCGCGTTGTCCCGCCAGTTGTCCGGGCGCTGCGGCCAGACCATCCAGGTCTGGCTGTGCGGCGCCCATTCGGCGGGCATGTAGTAACCATCTTGGCGAGGGGTGCTGGTCAGGGTGGTCATGGCGATGTCCGTGAAGGGTGGAAACGGCCGCGGGCCTTTCCACCGCCGAAGTCCAACGGTGGAAAGTGCGGCGCGCTTTCGAGCTATGAAGGTCTGCTGATCACTCGGACGGCAGCGAGCCGTCGAGGGTCTTGATCGAGCCGTACAGGTTCGGCCGGCGATCGCGGAACACGCCCCAGGCGCTGCGGATGTGCTCCAGCTGGTCGAGGTCGAAGCTGTGCACCAGCACGCCCTCGCTGGTTTCATCCATCTCCTCGACCTTGGCGCCGAACTGGTCGGCGATGAACGAGGAGCCGTAGAAGGTGATGTCGTAGCCGTCCTGCTCCTCGCGGCCGATGCGGTTGCTGGCGATCAGCGGCATCAGGTTGGCGCCGGCATGGCCCTGTTGCACGCGCTGCCAATGGTCGCGGGACGTGATGCTCGCATCGTGCGGCTCGCTGCCGATGGCGGTCGGGTAGAACAGCAGTTCTGCACCCATCAGCGCCATGCTGCGGGCGGTCTCGGGGAACCACTGGTCCCAGCAGATGGCCACGCCGATCCTGGCGTAGCGGGTGTTCCACACCTTGAAGCCAGTGTCGCCCGGGTTGAAATAGTACTTCTCGTGGTAGCCGGGGCCGTCCGGGATGTGGCTCTTGCGGTAGACGCCAAGCAACTTGCCGTCGGCATCGATGATGGCGATGGAGTTAAAGCGTGCCCGCCCGGCCAGCTCGAAGAAGCTGATCGGCAGCACCACCTGCAGTTCGGCGGCGAGCTTCTGGAAATGCTGGATCGCCGGGTTCTGCTCCAACGGGGTCGCCAGCTGCAGGTATTGCGGATTGGGCTTCTGGCAGAAGTACGGGGTCTCGAACAGCTCCTGGATCAGGATGATCTGCGCGCCCTTGGCGGCGGCCTCGCGCACCAGCCTGTCGGCATTGGCGATGTTGGCCTGGCGATCCCAGGAACAGGCCATCTGGGTGGCGGCTACGGTAACGACTCGGGACATGGAAACCTCGCGGCGTTGATGGGCGGCTATCGAAGGCGCAAATTTATTCGATAGTTATCCGGATTGATAGAGGCTTTTGGGCTAAGAAGATCAAATGAAGCGGCCGTTTATCGATATTTATCGGTCAGCGTTCCGCCTGTTCCCGCTTCGGCAACCAGGGCGGCAGGTACAGGCCGAGATAGGCATCGAACACCCGCATGCCTTCCTCGGCCATGCGTGGCGTCAGGCTGCCGTACAGCTGTATGGATCGAGCATAGACGCGGTCGCCAAGTTCCAGGGCCAGGGCGAATACATCGATGTCCTGCGGCAGCGGAGGCAGGGCGAAATGCCGCTCGAACACCGCCTGCATGGCCTGGCCGAGTTCCAGATCCAGGCGCTGGTCGGTCTGGGTGACTTCACCGAGACCGTGTTGCGCCAGAATCAGCTGGCGCGCGGCGCTGTCCTGCTGATAGATCGCCAGCATGCGCTGTTCGATCAGGCGTGAGAGGTCGTGCCAGCTGCCCAGGCTGTCATGCTCGATGGGCCGTTCCAGGCTGGCCCGGAAGGCGGCGTGCACGTCCGCCGTCAGTGCGGCCAGCAGCGCCGGCACACCGGAAAAGAAGTGATAGACGGAAGAGGGGGGAATGCCGGCGTGCTCGGCCACGGCATACACCGATAGCGTCGCAGCGCCCTGCTCGGCGAGCAGTTCGCGGGCGCTGGCGAGGATCTGGCGAATGCGCGCCTGGCTGCTGGCGCGCGGTCGGCGACTGGCGGTCGCGGGGCTGGGCTTGGTCATCGGTCTATTTGAAGCCAGCCTGGCGGCGGATGCAAACCGCCGTGGCGGTCGCTCCGCAGCACGCCGGCTCGCGGCTAGACGGTATGCAGATACCAGTTGTACTCGAGGTCCGAGATCGAATGCTCGAACTCGGCGAGTTCGCTCTCCTTGCAGGCGACGAAGATGTCGATGTAATCAGGGCTGATGTAGCGCGCCATGATCTCGCTGTCGTCCAGTTCACGCAGGGCGTCGCGCAGGTTGGTCGGCAGGCTCTGCTCGACCTGCTCGTAGGAATTGCCTTCGATGGGGTCATCCGGCTCGATCTTGTTGGTCAGGCCGTGGTGCACCCCGGCGAGAATGCCGGCGAGCAGCAGGTAGGGGTTGGCGTCGGCACCGGCGACCCGGTGTTCGATGCGTACCGCGTCCGGGCTGTCGGTCGGCACGCGCAGTGCCACGGTGCGGTTGTCCATGCCCCAGCAAGGCGCGTTGGGCACGTAGAACTGAGCGCCGAAACGGCGATAGGAATTCACGTTGGGGCAGAGGAAGGCCATCGAGGCCGCCATGGTCTGCTGCAGGCCGCCGATGGCGTGGCGCAGCGGCTGGCTGTCCAGCGGATTGTCGGTGGCGAATATATTGTTGCCATTCTTGTCGAGCAGCGAGATGTGCACATGCAGACCGTTGCCGGCCTGGCCCGGGTAGGGCTTGGCCATGAAGGTCGTGTCCATCTCGTGGTCGTAGGCGATGTTCTTGATCAGCCGCTTCAGCAGCACCGCGTAGTCGCATGCCTTGATCGGATCGGCGACGTGGTGGAGGTTGACCTCGAACTGCGCCGGGGCGCTTTCCTTGACGATGGCATCGGCCGGGATGCCCTGTTCCTTGGCGCCTTCGAGAATGTCCTGCAGGCAGTCGACGTACTCGTCCAGGTCGTCGATCAGATAGACCTGGGTCGAGTGCGGGCGCTTGCCGGAGATTGGCGAGCGCGGCGGCTGCGGCCGGCCGTTGATGTTCTCCTGGTCGATCAGATAGAACTCCAGCTCGAATGCGGCGCAGATGGTCAGGCCCAGCTCGTCGAACTTGCTCACCACCTGGCGCAGCACCTCGCGCGGGTCGGCGAAGAACGGTGCGCCGTCGCGCTCGTGCATGGTCATCAGCAGTTGCGCGGTGGGGCGCTTCTGCCAGGGTTCCTTGGACAGGGTGTTGGGAATCGGGAAGCAGATACGGTCGGAGTCGCCGATGTCCATGCCAAGGCCCGTGCTTTCCACGGTGATGCCGTTGATATCCAGGGCGAACAGCGAGGCGGGGAGGTTGATGCCCTTCTCGTAGACCTTGTGCAGGCTGGCGCGCTCGATGCGCTTGCCGCGCACGACTCCGTTCATGTCGGTGATCAGCAGATCGACGTACTGAACCTCCGGATGTTCCTTGAGAAATGCGTTAGCTTCGTTGAGCTGAACGGCACGCGGCGGGGCCATGATGAATTACCTTAATTGTTAAAAATTTCAATCATCAGATGCTTGTCTGGGAGTCAATCGAAAAGCCTGTTAACTGTCAATAGTAGCCGGCCGGCGCCCCATGAGTGCCCATGCTGGGCCTTTTTTGGGGCATCTGCCGTGTGTGTCGAGCGTGGCGCACGCGGCTGGAGTTCGGGCTATTGTCTATAAAAATGAACAAGACTACTCTCCGATATGCCCCATTCGAACGACGAGTATCCCATGTCGCGCAAGCCTCTGATCGGCGTATCGGCCTGTACCAAGCAGATCGGCCACCACAGCTTTCATATCGCCGGCGACAAGTACCTGCGTGCCGCTGCGATCGCCGGCGTGCCGCTGGTGATCCCGGCGCTGGACGAGCTGATCGATCCGGCAACGCTGCTGGAAAGCTTCGACGGCCTGCTGTTCACCGGCTCGCCGTCCAATGTCGAGCCGCATCACTATGGCGGCCCGGCGAGCGAGCCGGGCACCCATCATGATCCGTTCCGCGACCGCCTCACCCTGCCGCTGATTCGCGCGGCGGTGGATGCCGGCATTCCGGTGTTCGGCATCTGCCGAGGATTCCAGGAGATGAACGTGGCGTTTGGCGGCAGCCTGCACCAGAAGGTTCACGAAGCCGGGCCCTATCAGGACCACCGCGAGCGCCCGGACGATCCGCTGGAGGTGCAGTACGGCCTCAGCCATGCGCTGCACGTGCAGCCTGGTGGGCTGCTCGAGCGCCTTGGCTTGCCGGCGCAGATCCAGGTCAATTCGGTGCATGGGCAGGGTGTCGAGCGTCTCGGCGCTGGTCTGCGCATCGAGGCGCTGGCTCCCGACGGGCTGATCGAGGCATTTTCCGTCGAGGCTGCGCAGAGCTTCGCCCTTGGCGTGCAATGGCATCCGGAATGGCAGGTCCAATCGCATCCACATTATCTGGCGCTGTTCCGCGGCTTCGCCGAGGCCTGCCAGGCACGCGCACGACAACGCTGAGGCCGACCCTGTACGGCCATTCCCCAGCAACCCGAGGTCAACATGAGTATCCAGCTCGACCAGCTCACCGGCTGGCTGAAAGAACGCAAGATCACCGAAGTGGAATGCCTGATCAGCGACCTGACCGGGATCGCCCGAGGCAAGATTTCACCGACCAACAAGTTTCTCGACGAGAAGGGCATGCGCCTGCCGGAAAGCGTGCTGCTGCAGACCGTGACCGGTGACTACGTCGAGGACGACATCTACTACGAGCTGCTCGACCCGGCGGACATCGACATGTTCTGTCGGCCCGATCCGAACGCGGTGTTCCTCGTGCCTTGGGCCATCGAGCCCACCGCGCAGGTGATCCACGACACCTACGACAAGATGGGCAACCCTATCGAGCTGTCGCCGCGCAACATCCTCAAGCGAGTGCTGAAGATGTATGCCGATCGTGGCTGGCAGCCCATCGTCGCGCCGGAGATGGAGTTCTACCTGACCAAGCGCTGCGAGGACCCGGACCTGCCGTTCCAGCCGCCGATCGGCCGCTCCGGTAGACAGGAGACCGGGCGTCAGTCGTTCTCCATCGACGCTGCCAACGAATTCGACCCGCTGTTCGAGGACATGTACGACTGGTGCGAAGCGCAGGGCCTGGATCTGGACACCCTGATCCACGAAGAAGGCACCGCGCAGATGGAGATCAACTTCCGTCACGGCGAGGCGCTGCACCTGGCCGACCAGATCCTGGTGTTCAAGCGCACCATGCGCGAGGCGGCGCTCAAGCACAACGTCGCTGCCACCTTCATGGCCAAGCCGATGACCGGCGAGCCGGGCAGCGCGATGCACCTGCACCAGAGCGTCATCGACCTCAACACCGGGCGCAACATCTTCTCCAACGACGACGGCTCCATGAGCCAGCTGTTCCTGCACCACGTCGGCGGCCTGCAGAAGTACATCCCCGAGCTGCTGCCGATGTTCGCGCCCAACGTCAATTCGTTCCGCCGCTTCCTGCCCGATACCTCGGCGCCCGTGAACGTGGAATGGGGCGAAGAGAACCGTACCGTGGGCCTGCGCGTGCCGGATTCCGATCCGCAGAACCGCCGTGTCGAGAACCGCCTGGCAGGCGCCGACGCCAACCCTTACCTGGCCATCGCCGCGAGCCTGCTGTGCGGCTACATCGGCATGGTCGAGCAGCTGCCACCGAGCCAGCCGGTCAAGGGCCGCGGCTACGAGCGGCGCAACCTGCGCCTGCCGCTGACCCTGGAAGCGGCGCTGGAGCGGATGGAAACCTGCCGCGAGCTGGAGAAGTACCTGAGCCCGAAATTCATCACCGGCTACGTCGCGGTCAAGCGCGCCGAGCAGGAGAACTACCACCGGGTGATCAGTTCCTGGGAGCGGGAATTCCTGATGCTCTCGGTGTAAGCAAGCGCAGGGTGGGCCGGCCCATTGCCGGTCCACCGACCCCCACGATACTGGCTAAGAGGTGACTGATGAGCGATTCGCAAACCCTGCACTGGCAAGCGCTGAGCCGTGACCACCACCTGCCGCCCTTCACCGACTACAAGGCGCTCAACGCCAAGGGCACGCGCATCATCACCCGGGCGTCCGGCGTCTACCTGTGGGACAGCGAGGGGCACAAGATCCTCGACGCCATGGCCGGGCTCTGGTGCGTCAACGTCGGTTATGGCCGCGAAGAGCTGATCGAGGCGGCGACCCGGCAGATGCGCGAGCTGCCTTACTACAACCTGTTCTTCCAGACCGCGCATCCGCCCGCCGTGGCCCTGGCCAAGGCCATCGCCGACATTGCTCCGGCCGGCATGAACCATGTGTTCTTCACCGGTTCCGGCTCCGAGTCCAACGACACGGTGCTGCGCATGGTGCGCCATTACTGGGCGGTCAAGGGTCAGCCGGAGAAGAAGGTGATCATCGGCCGCTGGAACGGCTACCACGGCTCCACCGTCGCCGGTGCCAGCCTAGGCGGCATGAAGGCCATGCACGAGCAGGGCGACTTCCCGATTCCCGGCATCGAGCACATCGACCAGCCCTACTGGTACGGCGAAGGCGGTGACATGAGTCCGGAGGAGTTCGGCGTGCGTGTCGCCGATCAGCTGGAGCAGAAGATTCTCGAAGTCGGCGAGGACAAGGTCGCTGCCTTTATCGCCGAGCCGATCCAGGGCGCGGGCGGCGTCATCATTCCGCCGGCCAGCTACTGGCCGCGAGTCAAGGAAATCCTCGCGCGCTACGACATCCTTTTCATCGCCGACGAGGTGATCTGCGGCTTCGGCCGTACCGGCGAGTGGTTCGGCAGCGACTATTACGGTCTCGCGCCCGATCTGATGCCCATCGCCAAGGGCCTGACGTCCGGCTACATCCCCATGGGCGGGGTCATCGTGCGCGACGAAGTGGTGCAGACGCTCAACGAGGGCGGCGAGTTCTATCACGGTTTCACCTATTCGGGGCACCCGGTGGCCGCCGCGGTGGCGCTGGAGAACATCCGCATCCTGCGCGAGGAGAAGATCGTCGAGCGGGTGAAGAGCAAGACGGCACCCTATTTGCAATCCCGCTGGCAGGAACTGGTCGAGCATTCGCTGGTGGGCGAAGCCCGCGGCGTCGGCCTGCTCGGCGCGCTGGAGCTGGTGAAGAACAAGAAGACCCGCGAACGCTTCGCCGATGCCGGCGTGGGCATGCGCTGCCGCGAGCACTGCTTCCGCAACGGCCTGGTGATGCGCGCGGTCGGCGACACCATGATCATCTCGCCGCCGCTGGTGATCAGCGAGGAGCAGATCGACGAGCTGATCGGCAAGGTGCGTCTGTGTCTGGATGCGACAGCCAAGGATGTGCTGGGCTGACGGTGCGGCCGGCACTGGCTGGGCTAAGGTTGACGAATGCCGGCCGTGTGCGTTCGGGTTGTTGAAAAGACGGCCCCGACCTTGCCAGACTGCGCGCGTGCTGAAGGCCAGACCTGCCCAGGGGTGTGTCGAGCCGGCACACCGCCAGGCCGCCGCGCGGTACATGGCCTGTTCCACTGCCCCGACATTAATGATGACAAACAGGAGCTGCACGGATGAATCCCTTCGCCAAGACCCTACTTGCCATGACGCTGGCCGGCACCGTTGCCGGGGCTGCGCAGGCCCAGGAAAAGGTGCTGCACGTCTATAACTGGTCCGACTATATCGCCGAAGACACCCTGGAGAATTTCACCAAGGAAACCGGCATCAAGGTCGTCTATGACGTCTTCGACAGCAACGAGGTGCTGGAAGCCAAGCTGCTGGCCGGTAGCTCCGGTTACGACGTGGTGGTGCCGTCCAACCCGTTCCTCGCCAAGCAGATCAAGGCCGGTGTGTTCCAGAAGCTGGACAAGTCCAAGCTGCCGAACTGGGAAAACCTCGACAAGGACCTGCTCAAGGCGCTGGATTCGAGCGACCCGGGCAACCAGTACTCGATTCCCTACATGTGGGGCACCATCGGCATCGGCTACAACGTCGACAAGGTCAAGGCCGCGCTGGGCGACAACGCGCCGGTGGACTCCTGGGACCTGGTGTTCAAGCCGGAGAACATCGAGAAGCTGAAGTCCTGTGGCGTCGCCTTCCTCGACTCGCCCACCGAGATGCTGCCGGCGGCGCTGCATTACCTCGGCTACGCGACCGACAGCGGCAAGGCCGATGAGCTGAAGAAGGCCGAAGACCTGTTCATGCAGATCCGTCCGCACGTCGCCTACTTCCATTCGTCCAAGTACATCTCGGATCTGGCCAACGGCAACATCTGCGTGGCGATCGGCTACTCCGGCGACATCTATCAGGGCAAGTCGCGCGCCGAGGAAGCCGCCAACGGCGTCAACGTCGGCTACAAGATTCCGAAAGAAGGTGCCGGCAGCTTCTTCGACATGCTGGCGGTGCCGGCCGACGCGAAGAACGTCGAGAACGCCCACGTCTTCCTCAACTACCTGATGAAGCCGGACGTGATGGCCTCCATCACCAACTACGTGCAGTTCCCCAACGGCAACGCCGCGGCCACTCCGCTGCTGGATGAAGCCATCCGTACCGACGAGGGCATCTACCCGAGCCAGGCGGTGCTGCAGAAGCTCTACACCTTCCCCGATCTGGATCCGAAGACCCAGCGCGCCATGACCCGCAGCTGGACCAAGATCAAGTCCGGACGTTGATACCGCCTGGCTTTCGCGCCGGGCTCGCGCCCGTCGCGAAAGCCGGCCAATCGACCGGCAGCGCCGGTGCCGTGCGGTTCGCACCGGCGCTGCCAATGCGAGGAACAACAATGACAACGACTTCCCCGCTGCCCGTCGCAAGCCCCTGCGTCTGCGCATGCATCGCGCCGACCGCTTTCGTCATCTCAAATTTGTTGATTTTCAGAGGTTTTTCCAATAAATAGCCCGCCTTTCCCGCCGGGATCATGCGCGGCCGCAAAAGAAGAGGACTCATCCCATGCGCTCGACCCTCAAGTCGCTGATCGTCGCCGCCGCCGTCGCCGGTGCGGCCACCGCCCAGGCCGCCTCGGTGCACGTCTACAACTGGTCGGATTACATCGGCGAAACGACGCTGGAAGAGTTCGAGAAGGAAACCGGTATCAAGCCGGTCTATGACGTCTTCGATTCCAACGAAACCCTGGAAGGCAAGCTGCTCGCCGGCCGCAGCGGCTATGACGTGGTGGTGCCTTCCAACCATTTCCTCGGCAAGCAGATCCGCGCCGGTGCATTCCAGCAGCTGGACAAGAGCAAGCTGCCGAACTGGGAAAACCTCGATCCGTCACTGCTCAAGCAGCTGCAGAAGAACGATCCCGGCAATGCCCATGCGGCACCCTATCTGTGGGGCACCAACGGCATCGGCTACAACGTCGAAAAGGTCAAGGCCGCGCTTGGCGTCGACAAGATCGACTCCTGGTCGGTGCTGTTCGAGCCTGAAAATGCGCAGAAGCTTGCCAGTTGTGGCATCGCCTTTTTGGACTCGGCGGACGAGATGATTCCCGCCATGCTCAACTACCTGGGCCTAGACCCCAACAGCGAGAATGCCGCGGACTACCAGAAGGCCGAGGAGAAACTGCTGGCCGTGCGTCCGCATGTGCGCTATTTCCACTCGTCGAAGTACATTTCCGATCTCGCCAATGGCAATATCTGCGTCGCTGCCGGGTTCTCCGGTGACGTGTTCCAGGCCGCCGCCCGCGCCGAGGAAGCCGGCAAGGGCATCGAGATTGCTTACGCCATTCCCAAGGAGGGCGGCAACCTCTGGTTCGACATGCTGGCGATCCCCGCCGATGCCAGCAACGTCGAGGAAGCCCACGCATTCATCAACTATCTGCTGCGCCCCGAGGTGATCGCCGCGGTGAGCGACTACGTCGGTTACGCCAACCCCAATCTCAAGGCGAGCGAACTGATGGATCAGGAAGTCCGTGAGGATGCCTCGGTATATCCGCCGCAGGAAGTACTGGACCGTCTGTATGTCTCGGCCGAGCTGCCGCCCAAGATTCAACGTTTGATGACCCGCACCTGGACCAAGGTGAAATCCGGCAAGTGAACCCCGGAGCCCGACCCGTCGAGCGCCCCATGACGGCCGTGACGCGGGAAGGACATTGAAGGGTGCGTCCGACGACGCGCCCGCAGCAACGACTCATAGATAGCCCGGCTCTGGCCGGCCAACTTTTTTCATTCGGGAGTTCGCGCATGGCCGTTGCCTCCAGCGCCTACAAGAAGGCCCTCAGTGGCGAGAGCAAGAACAAGCAGGTGCTGCTGAAGATCGATCGCGTCACCAAGAAGTTTGACGAAACGGTGGCGGTCGATGACGTCTCGCTGAGCATTCATCAGGGCGAGATCTTCGCGCTGCTGGGCGGTTCCGGCTCGGGCAAGTCGACCCTGCTGCGCATGCTGGCGGGCTTCGAGCGACCCACCGAAGGGCGCATCTTCCTCGATGGCCAGGACATCACTGACATGCCGCCGTACGAGCGGCCGATCAACATGATGTTCCAGTCCTATGCCCTGTTCCCGCACATGACCGTTGAGCAGAACATCGCCTTCGGTCTCAAGCAGGACGGTCTGCCGAAGGCCGAGATCGAGGAGCGGGTCAAGGAAATGCTCGGTCTGGTGCAGATGACCCAGTACGCCAAGCGCAAACCGCATCAGCTCTCTGGCGGCCAGCGCCAGCGCGTCGCCCTGGCGCGCTCGCTGGCCAAGCGCCCGAAACTGCTGCTGCTCGACGAGCCGATGGGCGCGTTGGACAAGAAGCTGCGCTCGCAGATGCAACTGGAACTGGTACAGATCATCGAGCGCGTCGGCGTGACCTGCGTGATGGTGACCCATGACCAGGAAGAGGCCATGACCATGGCCGAGCGCATCGCCATCATGCATCAGGGCTGGATCGCCCAGGTCGGCAGCCCGATGGACATCTACGAGACGCCGGCCAGTCGCCTGGTCTGCGAGTTCATCGGCAACGTCAACCTGTTCGAGGGCGAGCTGGTGGAGGACATGGGCGACCACGCGATCATCGCCTCGCCCGGGCTGGACAATCCGATCTACGTTGGCCACGGTATCAGCACCCGTGCGCAGGACAAGCACATCACCTACGCCCTGCGCCCGGAAAAGCTGCTGATCGGCACCGAGCTGCCGGAACTGGAGCGTCCGGGCTACAACTGGGCCAAGGGCGTCGTGCACGACATCGCCTATCTGGGCGGTCATTCGGTGTACTACATCAAGCTACCGTCCGGTGGTGTGCTGCAGGCCTTCATGGCCAACGCCGAGCGCCATGTGAAACTGCCGACCTGGGAGGAAGAGGTGTACGTCTACTGGTGGGATGACAGCGGCGTGGTGCTGCAGGCATGAGCCGCTCGCCCTTGAATACCGGACGCCGACTGGTCATCGGCGTGCCCTTCCTGTGGCTGTTCCTGTTTTTCCTGCTGCCGTTCGCCATCGTGCTGAAGATCAGCTTCGCCGAGGCCGACGTGGCGATTCCGCCGTACACGGAAATCTTCCGTTACGCCGAGCAGCAGCTGCAGGTACTGATCAACCTGGGCAACTACATCTTCCTCAGCGAGGACGAGCTGTACCTGGCCGCTTATCTGGGCTCGCTGAAGATCGCCTTCTTCAGCACGCTGCTCTGCCTGGTGATCGGTTACCCCATGGCCTATGCCATCGCCCGCGCGCGCAAGGATCTGCAGACCGTGTTGCTGCTGCTGATCATGATGCCGACCTGGACCGCCATTCTGATCCGCGTCTACGCCTGGATGGGCATCCTCAGCAGCAATGGCCTGCTCAACAGCCTGCTGCTGGGCATGGGCCTGATCGACCGGCCGTTGCAGATCCTCAACACCGACGTGGCGGTGTACATCGGTGTGGTCTATTCGTACCTGCCGTTCATGATCCTGCCGCTCTACGCCAACTTGGTAAAGCACGACCCGAGCCTGCTGGAGGCCGCCTCCGACCTGGGCGCGCGCAACCTCACCAGCTTCTGGAAGATCACCGTGCCCCTGTCGAAGAACGGCATCATTGCCGGCTGCATGCTGGTGTTCATCCCGGTGGTGGGCGAGTTCGTGATTCCCGAGCTGCTCGGCGGCCCGGAGACGCTGATGATCGGCAAGGTGCTGTGGCAGGAGTTCTTCAACAACCGCGACTGGCCGGTGGCCTCGGCACTGGCGGTGGTGATGCTGGCGATCCTGCTGGTACCGATCATCCTGTTCAACAGGAACCAGGCTAAGGCACTGGAGGGCAAGCTATGAAACGCTGGAGCTTTTCCAACCTGATCCTGGTCCTTGGCCTGCTGTTCATCTACCTGCCTATGGTGATCCTGGTCATCTACTCGTTCAACGCCTCGCGGCTGGTGACGGTGTGGGGTGGCTGGTCGCTGAAGTGGTACACCGGCCTGCTCGACAACTCGCAGCTGATGGGCGCGGTGATGCGCTCGCTGGAGGTCGCCGCGTACACCGCGGTCGCCGCGGTGGCGCTGGGCACCATGGCCGCCTTCGTGCTGACGCGCATCCCGGTGTTCCGTGGCCGCACGCTGTTCGGCGGGCTGGTCACCGCGCCGCTGGTGATGCCCGAGGTGATCACCGGTCTGTCCCTGCTGCTGCTGTTCGTGGCCATGGCGCAACTGGTCGGCTGGCCGGCCCAGCGCGGCCTGGTGACCATCTGGATCGCCCATACCACCTTCTGCTCGGCCTACGTCGCGGTGGTGGTGATGGCGCGTCTGCGTGAGCTGGACCTGTCCATCGAAGAAGCGGCGATGGACCTCGGCGCGCGGCCGTGGAAGGTGTTCTTCCTGATCACCATGCCGATGATCGCGCCGTCGCTGGCGGCGGGCGGCATGCTGTCCTTTGCCCTGTCGCTGGACGACCTGGTGCTGGCGAGCTTCGTCTCCGGTCCCGGCTCGACCACCCTGCCGATGGAGATCTTCTCCGCCGTGCGCCTGGGCGTGAAGCCGGAGATCAATGCCGTGGCCAGCCTGATCCTGCTCAGCGTGTCGCTGGCGACCTTCCTCGCCTGGTACCTGACCCGGCGTGCCGAGAAGCGTCGCATCCGCGCCATGCAGCAGGCGATGGACGAGAGCAACAGCAATCCCACCTGGCGCCAGGTGATCGACAGCCGCAAGGTGATGGTACCGCCCTCGGCGCATAGCTAAGGTTTGAGCAACAAAGAAAGGGCGCATTGATGCGCCCTTTCTCATTCCGTCCATCGCCCAGCATGCGAGGCCGCGATCCTTGCCTCACCGCTGCCAGTCGCAGAAGCAGGCCACCGCCAGCGAATGGGTTGCGCGTACCTTGCGGCCGGTAAGGACCGCGTCGAGGATGGGCTCGACGAAGCTGTTGTCCGAGGTGCACACCGCGCCCTCGCTGTAGGGGCCGATGTAGACCAGTTCGCCGCTCTGGTCCCAGATGCCAACTGCCGGGCTGGCCGGTAGCTGCTCGGCGCCGATGAGCCCGTCGAGTGGCTTCAAGGCCGCCAGCGGTTGCGGCAGGCGACCCTTGCTGCCGGGCTTGCGCACCTCGTAGAAGTCCACGGGCTGACCGGCGAAGCGCTGCAGCAACTCCTGCAGGTGCTGCTGGTTGCCGACGTTGCACGGGCAGCCAGGGTCCCAGAAATGCACGAAGCGCACCGGCCCCGGGCCCTGGAGCTCGGCGGGCAGGCGCAGGGCGTCGCCGGAGAAGAGTTCGGCGCGCTCGCCCTCGAAGGTGCGCAGATAGCGCGCCTCGAACCACCAGAACGCGGCGAGCATGGCGGCGCCCCAGAGCAGGGCAATCAGGGCGGCGATCAGGTATTTGCGACGTGCGCTCATGGCAGGTTCCTGGCTAGGTGCGCAAGCTTGCCATGACGCGCTGCAGAGCTGAATATCCGGAGTCCCAGCCAGCCGAAGAAAGTCGATGTCCACGCTCATCCAGCCCGATCGATTGCGCAACAGCCTGCCCGCCCTGAGCGAGGCCACCGAGGCTTCGGCCGAGGCGCTGCACTATCAGGCCTACTACGGGCTGGACCTGCCACACCGGGGCAAGGTGCAGCGGCGTCTCGGACGCTTTCGCGTGCACGACTACGATGTCGTCGCCCAGGCCTGGTGGCCCGAGCAGCCGCACGCCAGTCTGCTGGTTCTGCATGGGTATTACGATCACATGGGGCTGTACCGGCACGTGGTCGACTGGGGCCTGGAGATGGGTTTTGCGGTGCTCGCCTGCGACCTGCCCGGCCATGGGCTGTCCAGCGGGCCGCGCGCCAGCATCAACGAATTCGATGAGTACCAGGCGGTGCTTTCCGGACTGTTCGAGCAGGCCCGTCGGCTCGATCTGCCACGGCCGTGGCATCTGCTGGGCCAGAGCACCGGCGGCGCCATTGCGCTGGATCATCTGCTGCATCAGGAGCCGCTCGACGACCTCGGGCGGACCATCCTGCTGGCGCCGCTGGTTCGCCCGCGGGCCTGGCTGCGCTCGCGCATCAGCTACGAGCTGGTGCGGCGTTTCGTTCAGCAGATTCCGCGGACTTTCAGCGAGAACTCCAGCGACCCCGGCTTTCTCGAGTTCGTGCAGACCCAGGACCCGCTGCAGCCGGACATCCTGCCCACCGCCTGGGTCGGTGCGCTGTCGCGCTGGATTCCGCGCATCGAGCGGGCCGCGGACAGTGCTCAGGCTCCGCTGATCGTGCAGGGTGAGGCGGACATGACCGTGGATTGGCAGTACAACCTGCCGGTGCTGCAGCGCAAATTTGCCGGTGCCGAGGTGCTGCGTCTGCCGGAGGCACGGCACCATCTGGTGAACGAGCGCGAGGAGCTGCGCCGGGCCTACTTCGACTTTCTGCGCGAGCGCCTGAAATAGCCCGACGCGGCGGTCAGATACCCTGCTGCGGCTCCAGCTCGGCGCCGCTCATGCCCACCGCCAGGCCCGCACGCAGGGCTTGCAGCGCGGCCTGGTAATAGGCCTTGCCGGCTTCGGACTGGGCGAACTGTACGTACTCCTCCAGCTCCGCGTCGGACAGCTCGCGATAGACGTAGAGCAGGGTATTGTCCAGATCGGCCTCGATCTGCTGGATCATTCGCTGACGCTGGCTGCTCAGCAGGTTCTGCGCCTGATTGCCGCCCAACAGGCCGGGAATCATCTGGCTGAGACTGTCGGCGGCGACACCGGCCAGCGCCAGGCTGACTTCCGCACCCGCCTCGCTGGCCGGGATGGCCTGGGCCAGATGGCGAATCAGCAGCTGCCGGTTGCTTTCGGCCGTCACGCGCGGCAGGCCGTCGGTATGGCGCGCCAGCTGTTCCCGGCGTGCGGCCAGCACCTCGGCCGAGACGATCTTGCGCCCCAGCGGGGACTGGAAGAATTCCAGCGCCGGCTGCGGGTCGGCCAGATGCTCGCGCAGCGCGCGCTGCGCCCGCTGGTCGATGGCATGGGAGGCGAAGCGGCGATTGCTGTTGGTCACCAGGGCCTGGAATACCGCCGGTGGCAGGGTGTCCTTGTAGCGCTGCTGCGCGGCAGTCAGGGCATCGGCGAAATTGGCCCGCTGTTCGGTCCAGCCGGCGGTTTCGTAGAGCTCTTCATAGGTGTCGGCGAAGCTGGCGAGGCTGAAGGTCAGCAGTACACAGGTCAAGAGGGCGCGCATGGAAGCTCCTGTCTGGCGGGCGGTTCATTTTCCGTGCCCCGACGCGTGCTTGTCGAGGCGCGCGAGTTGCTGCTGCCATTTGGCGCAGCATCGCTGCTTGTGGCGGAGTCTCAACAGACCCTAGACTCGTTCGGTATCCCATCGGAGTCACTTCCTTGCAGTTCTCTTCGATCATCGACGACCTGGCCGAGCGCGGCTGGTCGCTGCAGAGTTCTTTCCTTCCCAGTGATGTGACCCACAAGCTGGCCGACGAGTGCCGCAAGCGCGAGGCCGAGGGCGCGCTGGCCCCCGCTGGCGTCGGCCGCGGCGACGCCCAGGCGGTGCGCGAAGGCATTCGCAGCGACCATATCCAGTGGCTGGAACCCGGCCAGTCGCCGGTCTGCGACGACTATCTCGAAGTCATGGATGGTCTGCGCCAGCAGCTTAACCGCGAGCTGTTCCTCGGACTCGAGGAGTTCGAGTGTCACTTCGCCTTCTATCCGCCGGGTGCCTTCTACCAGACCCATCTGGACCGTTTTCGTGATGACGACAGCCGCTCGGTGACCGCCGTGCTGTACCTGAATCCGGACTGGCAGCCTGCCCATGCCGGCGAACTGCGCATGCACATGCCGGACGGTTCGCAGCTGGACGTGCCGCCGCTGGCCGGCAATCTGGTGGTGTTCCTTTCCGGCGAGTTTCCCCACGAGGTGCTGGTCACCCAGGCCGATCGCCTGTCACTGACCGGCTGGTTCCGTCGTCGCCCGGCCGACCCGCTGGCGGTCTGACACTCCGCCCGAGGTTTCTCCCGGCGAAAAAAAGCCCGGCGCGAAGGCCGGGCTGAAAAGCAGGAAGGCCGTGCTGGCGGGCTACATGCCCAGCCAGTTCGGCAGGGCCAGGGAGATCGACGGCACGTAGGTGATGATCACCAGGAAGCTCAGCATTAGTGCCAGCCATGGCAGCACCGCGCGGATCACCTGGGTCACCGGCATGCCCGTCACCGCCGAGGCGACGAACAGGTTCAGCCCCACCGGTGGCGTGATCAATCCAATCTCCATGTTCACCACCATGATGATGCCCAGGTGGATCGGGTCGATGCCCAGCTGGACGGCGATCGGGAACAGGATCGGTGCCAGGATCAGGATGATCGCCGACGGCTCCATGAAGGCTCCGGCGACCAACAGCACGATGTTCACCACCAGCAGGAACATCCACGGCTGCAGGCCGGCTTCGATCACCCAGGCAGTGATCGCCTGCGGGATCTGCTCGGTGGTCAGCACGTGGGCGAACAGCATGGCGTTGGCGATGATGAACATCAGCATGATCGACAGCTTGCCGGACTCCAGCAGCACTTTCGGGCAATCGCGCAGGGTGATGTCCTTGTAGACGAACAGCGCGACGAAGGCCGAATACACCGCCGCCACCGCCGCCGCTTCGGTCGGGGTGAACATGCCGGAGTAGATACCGCCGAGGATGATCACCATCAGCAGCAGGCCCCAGATCGCCTTGCGCGCGGCGCTCAGCCACTCGCGGAAGCTCGCCCGCGGCAGGGCCGGCAGGTTCTTCTTCACCGCGATGATGTAGATCGCCACCATCAGCGCCAGGCCGAGCATGATGCCCGGGACGACACCTGCCATAAACAGCTTGCCCACCGAGGTCTCGGTCGCGGCGGCGTAGACCACCATGACCACCGATGGCGGGATCAGGATGCCCAGGGTACCGGCGTTACAGACGATGCCGGCGCCGAAGGCCTGCGGGTAACCGGAGCGCACCATGCCGGCGATGGCAATGGAGCCGACCGCAGCCACGGTGGCCGGCGACGAACCGGACAGTGCGGCGAACAGCATGCACGCCAGCACCGCACCGATGGCCAGGCCGCCACGGATGTGGCCGACGCAGGCATTGGCGAAGTCGATCAGGCGACGGGCCACGCCACCGGTGGTCATGAAGGCGCCGGCCAGCAGGAAGAACGGAATGGCCAGCAGGGTGTAGTGCTCGGAGGTCTCGAACAGCTTGATCGCCAGCGAGCGCACCGAGTCCTGGCTGAAGATCATGATGGTCAGCGAGCCGGCCAGGCCCAGGGAAACGGCCACCGGCACACCGATGAACATCAGTGCGAAGAGGGCGACGAACAGGAACAGGATGGTCATTGCTTGGGCTCCTCTTCGCCGTGCTTGAGCGCATCGGCCGCTTCATCGGCGAGGCCGAGGCCGGTCTGCTCGTTGCGCAGGATGCGCACGAAAATTTCGGCGAAACGGATGAACACCATGGCGAAACCGAACGGCACGATCAGGCCGATGTGCCACTGCTTGACGCCGATGTGGCCCAGGTCCTCAGCGCCGATGTTGGCGATGAACAGGGTCTGGATCCACTCGAAGCTGGCCACGGTCAGCAGACCGGCGTAGCCCAGGCAGAACAGGCAGGCGATGATGCCGATGACACGCTGGATATGACGCGGCGCCAGCTTGACCAGCGCGTCGACGCCGATATGGCCGGCGGTACGCACGCCATAGGCCAGGCCGGAGAAGATCAGCCAGGCGAACAGCGCCTTGGTCAGCGCGGTGCTCCAGGTCATGGACTGGGCCAGACCGATGATGAAGTCACCGATGGCGAACCAGAAGTCGGCGGTGCCTTCGAAGCGGTCGCCCAAGTCGTAGAACAGCGTGTAGAGGTTGTTGAGGATCACGTAGACGAAGGTCACCAGTGTCATGGCGGCCAGCAGAAAGGCGATGAAGCCTTCCTCGAAGTGGTCCCAGACGCGCCAGAGGGCGTTCATGGATGACATCTCCCGATGGACTGCGGTTGTATCGAAAGGCAGCACGGAGGTGCGCCGTGAACCAGCCGGGGCAGGCTGGGAGACAGAGCAATGAAAAACTCTTGTTGTGGCCAGTGAAGCGGCCCAGCCCGGGATCACCTCGGCATGGCCTTCCTGCCCTTGGTGCGGGCCTGGTCTTCGCTAGCGGCTTTGTTTTTTCACTGAGCTGTCGGGTATCGCTGGGTGGTACAGCCGAGGAGCGGGGTGGCCGCCCCTCGGCAAAGGCTTAGTTAGCCTGGTTGGCGGCTTCGGCGGCCTTGATCAGGTCGGCACCGATTTCGCCTTCGAACTTCTTCCAGACCGGCTTCATGGCTTCACGCCACATTTCGCGCTGCTCCGGAGTCAGGTCGATGATCTCGGTGGTGCCGGCGTCGATGATGCGCTGCTTGTCGGCCTGGTTCAGCTCGTCAGCCTGCTTGTTCACCGCGACGGTCACTTCGTCCAGGATCTTTTCCAGCTCGCCGCGTACGTCAGCCGGCAGACCGTTCCAGAACTTGGTGTTGGTGATCACCATGTAGTCCAGCAGACCGTGGTTGGACTCGGTGATGTACTTCTGCACTTCGTGCATTTTCTGCGAGTAGATGTTCGAGTAGGGGTTCTCGGCACCGTTGACCACGCCAGTCTGCAGGCCCTGGTAGACCTCGGCGAAGCTCATTTTGCGCGGGTTGGCGCGCACGGCCTTGAACTGCTCGTCCAGCACGGCGGAAGCCTGTACGCGGAACTTCAGACCACGGGCGTCCTTCGGCTCGCGCAGCGGCTTGTTGGCCGACAGCTGCTTCATGCCGTTGTGCCAGTAGCCCAGGCCGGTGATGTTCTTGTCTTCCATCGAGCGCAGCAGGCTCTGGCCGGCTTCACCTTGCTGGAAGCGGTCGACCGCTGCGATGTCGTCGAACAGGAACGGCAGGTCGAAGACCTGAACGCCCTTGGAGTAGTGTTCGAACTTGGCCAGCGACGGCGCGATCAGCTGAACGTCGCCCAGCAGCAGGGCTTCCATTTCCTTGCCATCGCCGAACAGCGAGGAGTTCGGGTAAACCTGTACCTCGACCTTGCCGGCCAGACGCTCTTCCACCAGTTTCTTGAACATCAGGGCGCCCTGGCCTTTCGGCGTGTTCTCGGCGACCACGTGAGAGAACTTGATGGTGATCGGGTCAGCCGCGTGGGCCAGACCAGCGATGCTCAGCGACAGGGCGCATGCCAGCGCCTTGGCAGTCAGTTTGAACATTGATGTTTCCTCTTGTTGTGGGTGGGAGGCCTCGGGGCATCCCGGCAGTAACCAGCTGGGCAAGTCTAGGCGCAATGGCCTGGATGCGATGCACGATCGCGACTCGATCCATCCGGTTCATCGGGTTTCAGGAGCAATGCCTGTGCCAACCGCTGGCACAGGCACCTGAAGACAGCGAGTTTACTCAGCAATAGATGAAGGTTTGAATGGCCAATTGCCAACAAGCGCGTCTAGGTCGCACCTTTGCGCGGGGTGAGCAGGCCATCCGCGGTTGGCATTGCAGGGAGGGACGGGGTCGGCAGTCGAGGCCCGATGCGGCGGTCAAGGATGGCGGATTTCCGCCATCTAGTCGTTTTCGTCGGGCGAGCTTCCGCCAGCATCGGTAAAGCTCAGGCCATGCTTGCGCAGCTTGTCATGCAGTGTCTTGCGCGGCAGGCCGAGCGCTTCGGCCACGCTGCGCAGCGAACCGTGTGGACGGTTCAGTTCAGCGGCGATCAGCGCGCGCTCGAAGGCTTCGACCTGCTCGCCCAGGCTGCCGCCGCCGGCCAGGCTGGCGCTTGGCTCGCTGCCTGGCCGCTCCAGGCCGAGGCCGAGCCCGAGAGCGAAGCGCTCCGCGGTGTTCTGCAGCTCGCGCACGTTGCCCGGCCAGGTGTGCTGCAGCAGCGTGGCACGCTGCTCGGGCTGCAGTTCGCGAACCGGCAGGCCGTGGCGCTGGGCGGCGGCCTCGGCGAAGTGCTGAAACAGCAGAAGGATGTCCTCGCTGCGTTCGCGCAGCGAAGGAATGCGCAAGGGTGCGACGTTTAGCCGGTAATAGAGGTCGGCGCGGAAGCGGCCCTGGTCGGCGGCGACGCGCAGGTCTTCCTTGGTTGCGGCGATGACACGGATATCCAGGGCGATCGACTGGTTGCCGCCGAGGCGTTCGACCACGCGCTCCTGCAGCAGGCGCAGCAGCTTGACTTGCACATCCAGGCTCATGCTCTCGATCTCGTCGAGAAACAGGGTGCCGCCGTTGGCGAACTCGAACTTGCCGATCCGGCGTTTCTGCGCGCCGGTGAACGCGCCGGGCTCGTGGCCGAACAGCTCGCTCTCCACCACCGACTCGGCCAGGGCACCGGCGTTGATGGCCACGAACGGGCCGTTGCGGCGGTTCGACAGGTCGTGCAGTGCGCGCGCCACCACCTCCTTGCCGGCCCCGGTCTCGCCAAGAATCAGCACGTCGGCCTGGGTTCCGGCCAATGCGCCGATCTGCTCGCGCAGGCGCAGCATCGCCCGGCACTGGCCGAGCAGGCGTGCCGACAACTGCTGGCGGTCGGCCAGGGCCAGGCGCAGCGAGCGGTTGTCCAGCACCAGCTGGCGCAGCGCCAGGGCACGCCGCACGCTGTCAAGCAGCGCCTCGCTGGGGAAGGGCTTTTCCAGGAAATCGTAGGCACCGGCGCGCATGGCCTGCACCGCCAGCTGGATGTCGCCGTGACCAGTGATGAGGATCACCGGCAGCTCGCTGTCGCGTGTCCGTAACTGTTGCAGCAGCTCCAGTCCGTCGATGCCAGGCATGCGGATGTCGCTGACCACCACCCCCTGCCAGTCCGCCGGCAGGCGTGCGGCCAGGTCGCGGGCGTCGCCCAGGCTGGCCACCTTGAGCCCGGCCAGGTCGAGGGTCTGGCTCAGTGCCTGGCGCAGATGCGGATCGTCGTCGATCAGCACCACCTGGGCCTGGGTACTGATCGGGGTGTCGCTGCTCATTGGAAATGGTCCTCGGTGGGAAAGGCCACGCCGGGTTCGGCGCTACGCAGGAACAGACCGAGCTGGGCGCCGCCCTCGGCATGATTGCTCATGCGCAGCTCGCCGCCCAGGGCGCGGGTGAGGGTATCGCAGATCGCCAGGCCGAGGCCCAGCCCCTGGGTGCTGGTCTTGGTGGTGAAGAAGGGTTCGCGGGCGCGCTGCAGCGCCTCGGCGGAGAAGCCCGGACCGTTGTCGCGCAGGGTCAGCAGCACGCCGTCGCCCTCCAGCTCGGCGCGCAGCCAGATGCGCCGCGGCTGGGGCCGTTCACCGAGGGCGTCGAGAGCGTTGGCCAGGAGATTGGCGAGGATCTGCCGCAGCCGCGTTTCGCCAGCCTGTACCCACAGCGTCGCGTCCGGCAGGTCGCGGATCAGCTCGACGCCCATGGCCTGGCGGCGCTTGGCCAGCAGCGCCAGCGCATCGTCCAGCGCCGGCTGCAGCGCGACCCGTTCCGGTGCGTGCTGATCGCGACGGGCGAAGGCGCGCAGGTGGGCGATGATCGAGGCCATGCGCGCGGTCAGCTCGCTGATGAGCCGCAGGTTGTCGCGCGCCTCGTCGACACGCTCATGGTCGAGCAGTACGCGGGCGTTGTCGGCATAGCTGCGGATCGCTGCCAGCGGCTGGTTGAGTTCGTGACTGATGCTCGCCGACATCGTGCCCAGCGCCGATAGCTTGCCGGCCTGCAGCAGTTCGTCCTGGGCGCGCACCAGCTCCTGCTGGGCCTGTTCGCGCTCGAGCACCTCGACCTTGAGCCGGCTGTTCAGCGCCTCCAGGTCGCGGGTGCGCTCGAGCACGCGCTGCTCCAGCTGTTGGCGGGCCTGGCTGTCCAGCGCCAGCCGTTCCAGGAAATGTCGGCGACGCTGCATCAGCAGGCCGAGCCAGAGCAGCAGCGCCAGCAGGGTGGCGGCGCCGATCGCGACCACGGTGCGCACCGGGCGCTCGACCAGGCTGACCGGCGCGAGGATGCGCACTGTCCAGCCGGTCTCCTTCAGCTCGCGGCTCTGGATCAGCCAGGCGTCGATATTCAGTGTCAGGTCCTGCGGGTAGAGCGTCGGGTAGGGCTGATCGAAGGCGATCTGCTCGCGCTCGTCCACGCCCAGCCCGCGGGTGGCGCGGAAACGCCAGTCGGGCCGCGAGGTGAGGATCACCACGCCGAAATTGTCGGTCACCAGCAGCTGCTCCGGGGTGCTGCCCCACAGCGTCTCGGTGTGATCCAGATCGACCTTGACCACCAGCACGCCGAGCACCTGGTCGCCGTCGCGCACCGCCGCGCCGAAGTAGTAGCCGCGCTTGCCGGAGGTGGTGCCGAGGCCGAAGAAGCGCCCAAGGCGCCCCTCCATGGCCTGGCGGAAGTAGGGGCGGAAGGCGAAGTTGCGATCGACGAAGCTGTCTTCCTCGTCCCAGTTGGAAGCGGCCAGGGTGTTGCCGTCGGTCGCCATCAGGTAGATCACGTCGGCGCCGGTCTGGTTGCGCAGGCGCTTGAGCAGCCGGTTGGCGTTGTCGCGGACCTGGGGTGAGTCCTGCTGCAGCACGGCGCGCAGCGCGGGCAGGTCACCGAGGATGCGCGGCAGCACCTCGTAGCGGTTGAGCGTGCCGAGCAGGTTGGCGACGTACAGGTCCAGGGTCTGACGGTTCTGTTCGGTCAGCTCGTTGCGGTAGTAACGCTCGGCGAGCTGCTGCAGCGGCCAGAGCAATGGCGCCAGCAACAGGGCCAGCAGGGCGAGATTGCGCCAGCGGGGGCGGCGGGGAGCGAGAAGTGCGGTCATGCATGAGGCGCCTGGATGTCGGGCGCATTATGCACGCTGCGCGAGCCGACGTTCAGCGTCGCGGCTCGTGGCAACCCGATGGAGCGAGCTGCAGGCGCAGTTGGCTCAGCGGCCGACGGCGACCGGCTGGCGCGCGTTGTCGGCTTCGAGGTCGCGGGCCCGGGTGCAGCACTCGTGCAGGGCGGTTTCCCAGTCCGGCAGCTGGACGCCCCAGTCCTGCTGCAGCCGTGCGCAGTTGAGCCGCGAATTCAGCGGCCGCTGCGCCGCGGTCGGGTAGTCCTTGGACAGGATCGGGGTGATCTCGGCACGCAGGCGTCCTTCCTGGCGCAACCGCTCGGCGATGCTGCAGGCAAAGCCGTACCAGGAGGTCTCGCCGCTGGCGGTGAGGTGATACAGCCCGCTCGGCCCGGCCTGCCCGGCGTTGCGCTTGCGCACCAGTTCGGCGGTGACGCGGGCGATGGTCGCGGCCCAGGTCGGCGCACCGACCTCGTCGCTGACCACCGACAGCGCATCGCGCTCCTGCAGCAGGCGCTGCATGGTCAGCAGGAAGTTCTTGCCATGTTGCGAGTAGACCCAGCTGGTGCGCAGGATCAGGTGTTCGCCGCCGACGGCCTGGATCGCCTGCTCGCCGGCCAGCTTGCTGGCGCCATAGACGCCCAGCGGGTTCGGCGTGTCGTGCTCGTCGTAGGGTTCGGTCTTGCGGCCGTCGAACACGTAGTCGGTGGAATAATGGATCAGCGGCACGCCGAGGCGCGCGGCTTCTTCGGCGAGCACCTGCGGGCCGCGGGCATTGACCGCGAAGGCCTGCTCGCGGTGGGTTTCCGCCGGGTCGACGGCGGTATAGGCCGCCGCGTTGATGATCAGGTCCGGCCGCAACAGGCGCACCTGCTCGCGAATCTGCTCAGGTACGGCGAGGTCCAGCGCATTGTGCCCGAGGGCGAGCAGCTTGCCGGTACCCGCCAACTCCGACTGCAGCTCGCGGGCCAGCTGGCCGGTGCTGCCGGTGATCAGGATTTTCATGGAAACAGCTCCGCATCGCGCAGCAGCTTGCCGGCCTGGTCCTTAGCGGACAGTTGTGGCGCCTCGTCGAACGGCCATTGGATGCCGAGCTCGGGGTCGTTCCACAGCAGGCTGCGCTCATGCTCAGGCGCGTAGTAGTCGGTGGTCTTGTAGAGGAACTCGGCGCTTTCGCTGAGCACCACGAAGCCGTGTGCGAAGCCTTCGGGTATCCACAGCTGGCGCTGGTTCTGTGCGCTCAGGTGGGTGCCGAACCAGCGGCCGAAGCTCGGCGAGCTCTTGCGCAGGTCGACGGCGACGTCGAATACCTCGCCGGCCACTACCCGCACCAGTTTTCCCTGCGGCTGCTGGATCTGGTAGTGCAGCCCGCGCAGCACGCCGCGTTGGGACTTGGAGTGGTTGTCCTGGACGAACTGACGCTTGAGCCCCGTGGCCGCTTCGAAAGCGGCCGCGTTGAAGCTCTCGTAGAAGAAACCGCGTTCGTCGCCGAAGACCTTGGGCTCGATGATCAGTACGTCGGGAATGCTGGTTTCGACGACCTTCATGCGTCTTCACCCGCCAGCTTGAACAGGTACTGGCCGTAGCCGGTCTTGCCCAGGGCGTCGGCGCGGCGCAACAGCTGCTCGCGGTCGATCCACTTGTTCTGGTAGGCGATTTCCTCCAGGCAGGCCACCTTCAGCCCCTGGCGGTGCTCGATGGTCTGCACGTACTGCGAGGCTTCCAGCAGGCTGTCGTGGGTACCGGTGTCGAGCCAGGCGAAGCCACGGCCGAAGCGTTCGACATTGAGATCGCCGCGCTGGAGGTAGGCCATGTTGACGTCGGTGATCTCCAGTTCGCCGCGTGGCGAGGGCTTGATCGACTTGGCGATCTCGATGACGTCGTTGTCGTAGAAGTACAGGCCGGTCACTGCGTAGCTGGACTTGGGCTTCTTCGGCTTCTCTTCGATGGACAGCGCCTTGCCGTTCTCGTCGAAGTCGATCACGCCGAAGCGCTCCGGATCCTTGACCCAGTAGCCGAACACCGTGGCGCCCTTCTCCTGACGCGCGGCGCGCTGCAGCTTCTCGGTGAAGTGCTGGCCGTGGAAGATGTTGTCGCCGAGGATCAGGCATACCGAATCGTCGCCGATGAACTCTTCACCGATCAGGAAGGCCTGGGCCAGGCCGTCCGGCGAAGGTTGTTCGGCGTAACTGAAGTTGACCCCGAACTGGCTGCCGTCGCCCAGCAGGTTCTGGTACTGCGGCAGATCCTGCGGTGTCGAGATGACCAGAATGTCGCGGATCCCGGCGAGCATCAACACCGAGATCGGGTAGTAGGCCATCGGCTTGTCGTAGATCGGCAAGAGCTGCTTGGATACGCCAAGGGTGATGGGGTGCAGACGGGTGCCGGAGCCTCCGGCGAGGATGATTCCTTTCATGCGTTCTCCAGGGCGCCGAGGCGCTCGCGTTGATAGCTGCCGTCCTGGACGCGACGGCACCATTCGAGGTTGTTCAGGTACCACTGCACGGTCTTACGCAGGCCGGTCTGGAAGGTTTCCTGCGGCACCCAGCCGAGCTCGCGCTCGATCTTGCTGGCGTCGATGGCGTAGCGCAGGTCGTGGCCCGGGCGATCCTTGACGAAGGTGATCAGGTCTTCATAGCGGGCCAGGCCGGCGGGCTTGTTCGGTGCCAGCTCTTCCAGCAGCGCGCAGATACCGCGCACCACCTCGATGTTCTTCTGCTCGTTGTGGCCGCCGATGTTGTAGGTCTCGCCGACCTTGCCCTCGCTGACCACCTTGAACAGCGCGCGGGCGTGGTCCTCGACGAACAGCCAGTCGCGGATCTGCGAGCCGTCGCCGTATACCGGCAGCGGTTTGCCATCCAGCGCGTTGAGAATCACCAGCGGGATCAGCTTCTCGGGGAAGTGGAACGGCCCGTAGTTGTTCGAGCAGTTGGTGATCAGCACCGGCAGGCCGTAGGTACGCTGCCAGGCCCGGACCAGATGGTCCGACGAGGCCTTGCTGGCCGAGTAGGGCGAGCTGGGCGCGTAGGGGGTGGTCTCGGTGAACAGGTCGTCGACGCCGTGCAGGTCGCCGTACACCTCATCGGTGGAGATGTGGTGGAAGCGGAACGCCGCGCGACGCTCGGCCGGCAGCGTCTGCCAGTAGGCGCGGGCGGCCTCCAGCAGCTGGTAGGTGCCGACGATGTTGGTCTGAATGAATTCGGCCGGGCCGTCGATGGAGCGATCGACGTGGGATTCGGCGGCCAGATGCATGATGGCGTCCGGCTGGAAGTCCAGCAGCGCCTCGCTGACCCGCTCACGATCGGCGATGTCGGCCTGAAGGAACTGATAGCGCGGGTTGCCTTCCACGCTGGCCAGCGACTCGAGGTTGCCGGCATAGGTCAGTTTGTCCAGGTTGAGCACGCTGTGCTCGGTATCGAGGATGAGGTGACGGATCAGTGCGGAACCGATGAATCCGGCACCGCCAGTAACGAGAATGCGCATAGTGATAGGGCTTCCTTGGCGCGCTGTCGAGCATCAGGCTCTTAGCATGTCGGCACGATAGACCGGCCTTCGATACAAAAATTCCCGAAGGGTGCCGGCGGCCGGGTAACGGCTTGGTTACAGAGGTAAACACGGGCTGCTGGCCCGCCGCCAGCCCCCGTGCTGCAGGGGCCGCACGGCGCGGCGTTGTCGCCGGCTAGCGCAACGACACGCGCAGCCGCGACAGCGCACCGACGAAGAACACCGCGCCGATCACCGCCAGCGCCAGCAGCTGCGGCCAGACGATGGCGGCGTCGGCATTGCGGAACAGGATCGCCTGGGCCAGCTCGACGAAATGCGTGGTCGGCGCCACCAGCATGATGTTCTGCACCAGCTCCGGCATGCTCTCGCGCGGCGTCACCCCGCCGGAGAGGATCTGCAGCGGGATCAGCGTGAGAATCACCAGCAGGCCCAGCTGCGGCATGGAACGCGCCACCGTGCCGAAGAAGATGCCCATCGAGGTGGCGGCGAACAGGTGCAGCGCCGCACCGCCGGCAAACAGCCACAGCGAGCCCTGGATCGGGATATCGAGCCAGCCCTCGACGACGAAGCGCAGAGCGAACGCCGCTGCCGCCAGCACCACCAGACCCATCGCCCAGACCTTGCCGACCATGATCTCGAACGGCGTCACCGGCATCACCAGGAGATGCTCGATGGTGCCGTGCTCGCGCTCGCGGATCAGCGCCGCGCCGGTCAGGATGATCGCCAGCATGGTGATCTGGTTGATCACCTCGTTCACCGCGCCGAACCAGGCGCGGCTGAGGTTGGGATTGAACGCGGTGCGCACCACCGCTTCGACCGGCAGCGCGTCTTCGCTGCGGTAGCGACGAACGAACTCGGCGGTCTCGCTGGCGATGATCTGCTGGATGTGCCCGGCGCCGGTGAACGCCTGGCTGACCTGGGTGGCATCGACGTTGAGCTGGATGGTCGGCTGGCGGCCGGCGAGCAGGTCCTCCTGGAAGCGTGGCGGGATGTTCAGGGTGAAGGTGTAGAGGCCGTCGTCCATGCCGCTGTCCATCTCTTCGTGCGTGATGGCTTTCGGCTCGATGAAGTAGGGCAGCTGGAAGGCATTGACGATGCGCAGCGAGGCCTGCGAGCGGTCCTCGTCGACCACCGCGATGCTGGCCCGGTGCGGCGCCTCGGGAATCGCCGTGGCACCTTCGTAGATCGCCACGGTGAACGAATAGATGATCAGCACCAGCATCGCCGGGTCACGGTAGAGGCTGCGCAGCTCCTTGAGGCCGAGCTGGAAGATGTTGCCGAGCTTGCGCCGCAGGCCGCCCATGTCATTTCTCCTGCTTGCGCAGGCCGGCGACGCTGAGCAGGGTCAGCAGCGGAATGGCCAGCAGCATGGGAATGAAATAGGGATACAGCTCGGCCAGCCCGAGCGCCTTGGAGAATACCCCGCGGCTGATGATCAGGAAGTGGCTGGTCGGGTAGAGCTTGCCGATGAAGGCGCCGGCGCCCTCCATCGCCGAGACCGGGTGGATCAGTCCGGAGAACTGGATCGCCGGCAGCAGGGTGACGATGGTGGTGCCGAAGATCGCCGCGATCTGGCTGTTGAGGATCGATGACATCAGCAGCCCCAGGCCGGTGGCGCAGGTGACGTAGAGCAGCGCGCCGAGGCAGAGCGTGAGGATGCTGCCCTTGATCGGAATGCCGAAGACGAACACCGCCAGCAGCGCCAGGGTGGCGAAGTTGAACATCCCCAGCGCGATGTAGGGCAGCTGCTTGCCGAGCAGGAATTCCAGGCGGGTGGTCGGCGTGACGTAGAAATTGGTGATCGAGCCCAGTTCCTTTTCGCGCACCACGCCGAGGGCGGTGAGCATCGCCGGGATCATCATCAGCAGCAGCGGGATCATCGCCGGCGCCATGGCCGGCAGGCTCTGCACGTCAGGGTTGTAGCGGTAGCGGATGGCGACATCGGCCGGTGCCAGCTGACCTTCGACACCGGCCTCGCGGGCCAGCTGCTGCAGGTAGTTGAGGTGGATGCCCTGCACATAGCCCTTGATGGTGTCGGCGCGCATCGGCATGGCGCCATCGATCCAGAACGCGACCTGGGGCACCGCGCCGCGCTTGAGGTCGCGGCCGAAGTTCGGCGGAATCTCCACGGCCAGACTGATGTCGTTGCTGCGCATGCGCTGGTCCAGCTCGGCATGGTTGGCCAGCGGCGCCTTCTCGATGAAGTAGCGCGAGCCGGCCATGTTCAGCAGGTAGTGCTGGCTGGTGGTGGTCTGGTCGCGGTCGAGCACGGCGTAGGTCAGGTTCTCCACGTCGAAGCTGACCCCGTAACCCATGATGAACATCAGCAGCACGCTGCCGAGCATTGCCAGCGTCGCGCGGATCGGGTCGCGGCGCAGCTCCATGGCTTCGCGGCGGGTGTAGCTGAGCAGACGGCGCAAGCTGAAGCGGGCCTGGCGTCCGTTGTTGCCTGTGGCCTGGGAGGGCTTGCTCGGTGCGGCGGGCGGCGTTGCCGGCTGCTCCCCGGTATGTCCGGCGGCGGCTTCCTCCAGGTAGGCGATAAAGGTCTGTTCCAGCGTCGGCAGCCCGCGCTTGGCCATCAGCGCCTGCGGCGTGTCGCTGTCGAGCACTCGCCCGGCGTGCATCAGCGAGATGCGGTCGCAGCGCAGCGCCTCGTTCATGAAGTGGGTGGAGATGAAGATGGTCACGCCGTCCTCGCGCGACAGCTGCACCAGGAGTTCCCAGAAGCCGTCACGGGCGACCGGGTCGACCCCGGAGGTGGGTTCGTCGAGGATCAGGATCTCCGGGTTGTGGATCACCGCCACCGCCAGCGACAGGCGCTGGCGCACGCCTAGCGGCAGGCTGCTCGGCAGGCTCTCGGCGTCGCCGGTGAGATCGAAGCGTTCAAGCATTTCCTGGATGCGCGCGTCGCGCCGCTCTGCCGGCAGGTGGAACAGCCGCGCGTGCAGGTCGAGGTTCTGCCGCACGCTCAGCTCGCTGTACAGCGAGAAGGCCTGGGACATGTAGCCGACGCGCTGGCGGGTCTGCATGTCGTGCGGGTCCACCGGCTTGCCGAACAGCAGCGCCTCGCCCTCGCTGGCGGGCAGCAGGCCGGTGAGCATCTTCATGGTGGTGGTCTTGCCGCAGCCGTTGGAGCCGAGGAAACCGAAGATCTCGCCGCGGGCGATGCGGAAATTGACCCGGTCCACCGCGACGAAATCGCCGAAGCGCATGGTCAGCCCATGGGCCTCGATGGCGATGCTGTCGCTCGCCGGCTGCGGCGGGATGATCAGCTCGCGGTGCTGGCTGCGTTTGGCTTCCGGCAGCAGGCGGATGAAGGCCTGCTCCAGTGAGTCGCTGCCGGTGCGCGCCAGGAGTTCGGCCGGCGTGCCGGTGGCCAGCACCTGGCCGGCGTCCATCGCCACCAGATGGTCGAAGCGCTGCGCCTCGTCCATGTAGGCGGTGGCCACCAGCACACTCATCTGTGGGCGCTCGCCACGGATGCGCTCGATCAGCTCCCAGAACTGCGCACGCGACAGCGGGTCGACGCCGGTGGTGGGCTCGTCGAGGATCAGCAGGTCGGGGTCGTGGATCAGCGCGCAGCAGAGGCCGAGCTTCTGCTTCATACCACCGGAGAGCTTGCCCGCCGGGCGCTCGACGAAGGGCGCCAGGCCCGTGCTGCGGGTCAGCTCGGCGATGCGCCAGCGGCGCTCGGCGGCGTCCTGGCCGAACAGCCGGCCGAAGAACTCGAGGTTCTCGAACACCGTCAGCGTCGGGTAGAGGTTCTTGCCCAGGCCTTGGGGCATGTAGGCGATGCGCGGGCAGACCGCGCGGCGGTGGCCGGCATCGCCCATGTCGCCGTCGAGCACCTGCACATGGCCCTGCTGCAGCTTGCGCGCACCGGCGATCAGCGCCAGCAGGCTGGACTTGCCGACCCCGTCCGGGCCGATCAGGCCAACCATGCAGCGTGCCGGCAGGCTCAGGCTGAGGTCATCCAGCGCGCGGGTCTTGCCGTATTGCAGGCTGACGCCGCTGATTTCGGCGACCGGGGCAGATGACGGGTTCATTGGCCGACATTGATCAGCAGGTGGGCCGGCCATTCGGCGTCCGCGTCCAGCTTGAGGTAGGCGACGCCCGGCAGGCCGGTCTTGACCTGCTCCATGTGCTTTCTCAGCAAATCGGGATCGATCCGCGCCTTGACCCGGAACATCAGCTTCTCGCGCTCGCTTTCGGTTTCCACCGTCTTCGGTGTGAACTGCGCGACGCTGGCGACATAGGTGATCCGGGCGGGAATCACGTACTGCGGCGCGGCATCGATCACCAGGCGCGCCTCCGAACCCATGGCGACACGGCCGGCCTGGCGCTCGGGCAGGAAGAAGGTCATATAAACGTCGGCCAGGTCGACCAGATTGAGCAGCTTGCCGCCAGCGCCGAGCACCTCGCCCGGTTGCGCCACGCGGTACTGCACACGGGCCACGCGGTCGGTCTTCAGCTCGCTGTCGCGGATGTCCGCCTGCAGCCGAAGCACGCTGGCCTGGGCAGCCTCCAGCGCCGACTGCGCCTCGATCACCTGCGACCTGGCCGCCGCGATACCGGCATCGGCGGACAAGACCTGGGCGCGCGAAGCGGCCAGCGCTGCCTGGGCGCTCTGCATGGCGGCGAGGTCGTCATCCAGCTGCTGGCGCGGCATGGCGTTACGGCCGACCAGCGTCTCGGTGCGCTGATGGCGCTTCTGCGCGGCGGTCAGTTCGGCGCGGCGCTGAAGGACCACGGCCTCGGCGGTGGCCTTCTCGCTCTCGCGCTGGGTAACCAGGGCCTGGGCGGTGAGGATGGCGTTCTCCGCCTGGCGTACCTGGGCGCGGGCCTGGTTGAGCTGGGCCTCCAGCACTTCGGTGTCCATGCGCGCGATGACCTGGCCGGGCTGGACGAAGTCGCCTTCGTCGACGCTGATCTCGCGGATGCGCCCGCCGAGCTTGGTCGCCACGTCGATCTCGGTAGCCTCGATGCGCCCGTTGCCGCTGGCGAATCCGTCGCCCAGGCCATCGGTGCGCAGCTCGGACCAGGCCAGCAGGCCGATGACGACCAGCGCGACGAGTGCGAACAGCACCCGGCGAAGGGTTTTCTGGGCTGGGGCTTTCATGGGCGTTCCCTTATCGTGAAGCAATGTTGGCATGCTAAGCGATGGGCTGGGCGCTTGCGCTTAGCCTGAATCAATAAAACTGCTGTTTAGCGCATTTACATGACCGTTTCGCCGGACTTCACTGCGCAGACTGGCTTTTTGCTATCTCGATCGTCCAGCGCTGCAGCTGGCGGCTCAGCTCGTCGCTGGCCTCGCCGAAGGCTGCCACCACGCTTTCCAGCTGCGGACTCGCGCTGGGCTGACGAATCTCGAAGCGGCGGCTGGCGAGGATGCGCTGATCGGTTGCCGAGGCCAGCTGGGCATCCAAGCGGACCAGTACCTGCGGCTGGCCATCGATGTACTCGCCCTGGAAGGCGCGCAGTTCGCTGAACAGCTCCAGCTCGGCGAACAGATTGCTGTCCTCGTTGCTCACCGCCACCGGCCCGCTCTGGCGGAACTGTTCGATCAGCCGGTCGCGCAGCAGGGTCGGCGCTGCATCGCTCCAGCGTGCGCCCTGATAGCTGCTGATCTGGTTGCCATCGGGCACCACGGCGATGCGCGGCCCGGCAAGGATTCGGCTGGCATGCGGGGTGTGGATGCGCAGTGCCTGCTGCAGTCGCTCCCCTTGCTGACCGGTCGCCTCAGCGGTGGGCAGCAGGTACACGCGGATCGGCTCGGCATCGGGCAGCAGGGTGCAGGCCGCGAGCGTGCCGAGCGCGCACGCGAGGGCGAGGGGGCGGAACAGCGCAAGGCGGCTCATGGGTTGAACTCCTGAATCTTCTCGCGGCCGAGCAGGAAGCCGCTGGGATTGTCTTCGAGGCGCTGGGTGACGCGACGCAGCGCACCGAGGGTGCCGCGCAGTTCATTGATCGCCGGGCCCAGATCGCTGAAGCCCTGCAGGCCATTGTTCAGCGCGCCCTGGTTGTCGCTCAGCAGCGTGTCCAGGCGCGAGGTGGCGCGCTCCAGCGCGGCCATGGAATCCCCGGCGCGGCTCAGCAGCTGGCGACCTTCGTCATCGATCAGACCGTTGGCGTTCTGCGTAAGGCGGGTGATTTCCGCCAGCGCGCTGTTGGTCTGCTGACCCAGCTGACCGAGCTGGGTCAGCGCCTGGCTGAGGTCGCCGCGCTGTTCGGCCAGCACGCTGGTGGCCTGCTCCAGATTGGCCAGGGTGCGGCCGATGCGTCCGGCGTTGTCCTCGGAGAGCATCAGGTTGGCGCTGCGCAGCAGGTTGTTGATGTTGGTCATCAGGTCCTCGCCATTCTCTAGCAGCGCACTCAGCGGCGACGGGTCGGCGATGATCAGCGGCGGCTCGCCACGCTTGCCTTCCAGCGGCGGGCTCTGCGGCGTGCCGCTGTGCAGCTGGATGATCATGCTGCCGGTGATGTTGGCCAGCGCCAGACGTGCGCGGGTGTCCTGCTTGATCGGCGTGCCGGCATACACGCGGATGCGTGCGCGCACCTTGCGCGGATCGTCCGGCTCAAGCCACAGCGCTTCGACGTCACCGACCTTGATGCCGCTGTACTCCACCGAGCTGCCATTGGACAGTCCGCTGACCGCGCGATTGAAGCTGATCTCGTAATAGTTGTACTCGCGGTCCATGCTCGACTTGCCCAGCCAGAGCGCGAACAGCAGCGCGCCGCCGACGGCAAGCACCGTGAACAGGCCGATCAGTACGTGGTGGGCGCGGGTTTCCATGTCAGTTCTCCTGCAAGTCGGCAGCCTGTTGCGCCGCCCGGCCACGCGGGCCATGGAAGTAGTCGCGGATCCAGGCGTCGTCGGTGGCTTCCACCACCTCCAGGCGATCGGCCACCAGCACCCGCTTGCGCGACAGCACGGCGACCCGGTCACAGATGGTATAGAGCGTATCCAGATCGTGGGTTACCAGAAACACGCTGAGGCCCAGCGCGTCGCGCAGGGTCAGGATCAGCTGGTCGAAGGCTGCCGCGCCGATGGGGTCGAGGCCGGCGGTGGGTTCGTCGAGGAACAGCACCTCCGGGTCCAGCGCCAGCGCGCGGGCCAGGGCGGCGCGCTTGACCATGCCCCCGGACAGTTCGTCGGGATACTTGCAGGCGGCATTGGCCGGGAGACCGGCCAGCGCCAGCTTTAGCCGCGCCAGGTGCTCGGCGTCGCGGCGCTCGAGGCCGGCGTGCTCGATCAGCGGCAGCGCGACGTTCTCCTGCAGGTTCAGCGAGGTGAACAGCGCGCCCCGCTGGAACAGTACGCCGAAACGTCGTTCCACCTGCGAGCGGCGCTCGGCAGACAGTTCCAGCAGATTTTCGCCGAACACGCTGACGCTGCCGGCATTTGGTCGGCGCAGGCCGACGATGCTGCGCAGCAGCACCGACTTGCCGGTACCCGAACCGCCGACCACGCCGAGAATCTCGCCGCGACGGATGTCCAGGTCGAGACCGTCGTGCACCGTCTGGTTGCCGAAGCGGTTGACCAGTCCGCGTACCTGGATCAGTGCGTCGTCGCTCGTCACCAGCCCATCTCCATGAAGAACAGCGCGGCGATAGCATCCAGCAGGATCACCATGAAGATCGCCTGGACCACGCTGGAGGTGGTGTGCTCGCCCACCGACTGCGCGCTGCCGCTGACCTTGAAGCCTTCCAGACAGCCGATCACCGCGATGACGAAGGCGAATACCGGCGCCTTGCCCAGCCCGACCAGAAAATGGCTGACGGCGATGTCGCGCGCCATGATGTTGAAGAACATCGTCGGCGAGATGTCCAGCGCCAGCACGCAGACCACCAGGCCGCCGGCGATGCCGCTGAGCATGCCGACGAAGGTCAGGATCGGCAGGGTGATCAGCATCGCCAGCACGCGCGGCAGCACCAATAGCTCGATCGGGCTCAGGCCTAGGGTGCGGATCGCGTCGACTTCCTCGTTGGATTTCATCGAGCCGATCTGCGCGGCGAAGGCGCTGGCGCTGCGCCCGGCGAGCAGGATCGCCGCCAGCAGCACGCCGAACTCGCGCAGGAAGGAAAAACCCACCAGGTTGACGGTGTAGATGGTCGCGCCGAAGTCGGCGAGCACCGTCGCGCCAAGAAAGGCCACCACCGCGCCGACCAGAAAGGTCAGCAGCGCGACGATCGGCACCGCGTCCAGCCCGGTCTGCTCGATATGTACGGCCAGTGAGGTCAGCCGCCAGCGCCGCGGCCGCGGTAGCGTCAGCAGCAGCGTCTGCAGGGTCAGGCCAATGAAGCCGAGCAGCGCGCGCTGCTGCTTCCAAACCGCCGCGACCGTGCGGCCGATATGGGCCAGCACATCGCCGAATTCATAAGCACGTGGCGGCTCGGCGGCGTCCCCCTGATCCAGTGCGGTGGCGACCGTGCGCAGCAGCGCCAGGCGTTCAGCTGGCAACTGCGGGGCCCAGGCTTCGATGGCGGCGATCCGCTCGGGGCCCAGCAGCTCCACCAGCAGGCCGGCGCCCGCCGTATCCAGCGCACCGAGCCCACTCAGCTCGATCTGGCTGCGCTCGTCGATCCGCGCCCTGAGCCGCTGCACCTCTCGGCGCAGCGCCGCGTAATGGGCGAGGGTCCAGTCACCGACGATGCGCGCCCGCAATGGTGAAGCCCCTTGATCGAGGGTCACCGAACCGGGAGACGAGGACAGGGTGGCGCTCATCTTCTGCAAACGGGTGCCTATGTCGGGCGATGGAGTCCTGATTGATGCTAGCAGGGCTCCGCCCGGCAAGACAGGACCGGGTGGCCCGTGGTCGGCAACAGGCGGCGCGCGTCGGCTGCTGATCCATGGACCACCACGGTGGCGTCAAAGTGCGCCGTTACGCTCGAGCCGGTAGCTGCTGATAGCCTCGTACACTGCCTTGCGCAGCCGGTTGATGCCGCCGATGGGGCGATGCTCCGGCAGTGCATGCCAGGGGTTGAAGCTGAGGTTGTCGCAGGCGAGGTTCTGCTCGGGGCTGTCGAAGTCCTGCGGCGGCAGGCGGATGTCGGCGACCGTCTCGAATGGTGCGATGGCCTCGTCCCACTCGATGCTGGTGTCCTCGATGGGCATGTAGTGCTCGGTGTTCTGCCGCTGCACCTGCAGGGCGAAGCAGGCGGGTGCGCGGTCGAGGGACAGCTGCTGGTAGAGCGCGCTGCGCAGGAAGTTCGGCAGGTCGCGGTTCTGCTCGGGCAGTTGGTAGGTCGGGCAGTTTTCCGGCGTCGGGATAACCCGGTACTTGATGTTGTGCGGGCCGAGCTTGTATGGCGCCACCGAGCTGTAAGTGGTCGCGACCGGGCTTTCCGGTGCCGGCGCCAGGGTCTGCAGCGCGATGAACAGGTGGCGCAGCTCCCAGCTGCGCGGATCGATGCTGGGGAAGAACGCCAGCGCCTTCTTGCCCTGCGCCTGAGCAGCGAAGTTGCTGCGATATTCGGCAACGTCACGGACGAAGAACACCGGGTGGTTGAACATCACGAAGTCCTGCTCGCCAGCGTGGCGCGGGTCACGCGTGAGCTTTTCCCCTGGCACCTCGAGTAGCTTGATCGCCATGCCGCGGGCGTCCCGGATGCGGTCGAACTGCGGGTAGGCGTTGCCGTTGGATAGCCTTACCCAGGCCTGCCAGGTCTTGCCCGGCTCGCTGAAAACGCCCTGGCGCAGTGCGGGTTGCAGGTCGGCGCGCACACTGACTTCGGCGCGCACGCAACCGTGGGCCTTGGCATGGGCGTCGCGCAGCACGCGGGTATTCTCGCTGTGCTGTTCCACCACGGCGATGGCGTCGGCGATGATCGCCTGGGTGTCGGCCGCTTCGCTCGGGGAGACGACCTCTTCGCTGGAGACGGGGCCACGATGGGTGAAGTGAAAGTGCACGGCGGCAATCGCCCAGCCGGCCAGGCCCAGGGCGGTAATGGCAAGCAGCAGCCGGCCCAGCAGGCGGCCGATCCAGAGCCAGAGTCTTGTCAGCATGAGGCAGATCCTTGTGCGAAGGGCAGTTCAGGGGCAGCGTGGGCCGGGGTTGTGGGGACGCGCCGGCAGTTCCTCAAGGCGCGGTTCGAAGCGGGGGTCGCCGAGCACCTTGAGGTACTCGACCAGCGCCCAGCGCTCGTGCGGCGCCAATGCCCGGCCGATCACGCCATTGCCGCGACAGCCGGCGCGGAATTCATGACCGCGATTGCTGTTGCCGGTGATTGCGGTATTCAGCAGAAAGCCGCCGTCGAAGCGCTCGGTGCGAATGCCCAGGTGCTGCGGATCGTATTCGCGGCTGCCGACCCAGAACTGTTTCTGCCGTTCGGCCACCGGCGACAGCAGCTGGAACAGTGTCGGCACCGAGCCGTTGTGCAGGAAGGGCGGCGTCGCCCAGATGCCGTCCAGCGGGCGTGCCTTGTAGCCGCGCAGTTCCTGCACGCCGATCGGCAGGCCGAAGCCGTCGAATTCCGCGCGCTCGGCCTCGCCGATGCCGGCGTCACGGTAGGCGCGCTCCTCGACATAGGCGGTGATATAGGCCAGCCCCTTGGCGCTGGATAGGCTGGCGAGATCGAGCGGGCCGGATGACGCGCCATACAGCTGCACATCCAGGCGATCCAGCTCATCCTGGGTCCAGCCCAGGCGGGTCAGGTCGAAGCGGTGGTCGGCAATATTGTCGGCGGTGGTCGCATCGGTACCGACGAAGGAGGTGGGGATCACCTTCATGCGCCACTCGGGGTCGCGTTCGGCAGCGAAACGCTTGTCGACCGGCTTGGGCCTGGCGTCGTGGCAATGCGCACAGTTTTCCTTGTACAGCGCGCGACCGAGGCTGGCCTGCTCTAGATCGATCGCGCCCAGCACGTCTTCGGGCCAGCGAGGCGGGGCCAGCTGCATGAGCGTGGTTTCCAGCCTGTGCAGGTCGCGTACGCGAACGCCCGATGCGTAGCGCTCGGCTTCGGCGACGGGCTGGCCGTTCTCGTGTAGCAGCCGCAGTTTGGCGCCAACACCCAGCGCCTCGCCGATATTGCGTGCCATCGGCTGCATGGCCGAGCCGTTCCACTGCACCCAGTCGAACTTCCAGATATCCCACAGATGCGGGTAGCTCACCGGCCCGTTGGCCACGCGGTAGTTCGCCGGTTCGATGGCATCGCCGAACACGCTGTTGGCGATGCGACCGAACGCATCGGTACGGCCGAAGCCTTCTTCGGTGGGGTAGAGCCCGCGGTGCCAGTCGTTGTAGGCGGTGCCGAGCAGACGGTCGAGCACCTGCTTGAAGTCGTGGCGCAACTGCGCGCGGTCCTGCTCGTAACGCTCGCCCAGCACCTGCTCGGCGAAGCGACGGAACTTGAGCGGGTTGTAATAGGTGAAGGCCATGCTCATGCCCAGCGCCTGGCCAAAGGCGCCACCGCGCAGGGTCGGTACGGTGGAGGCCAGCGAATGCATCGCCGCGCCACCGTCGATACGAATGGCCTGCCCCCCGTAGCGCAACTCACCGGTGTGGCAGGCCGCGCAGGTCACATCCAGATAGGCGCGACCGGTCTCATCATCCTCGTGGCGGGCAAAGCCGACCGGCAGGTTGCCGGGGTTCAGCGCGGTGGCTTGTTGCGCGGGATCGACCAGAAAGCCGAAGCGGGCAAGGTAGTCGGGCGTGGCGAACTTTTCCCGGCTGAAGGGCAGTTCCAGCGCACGGAACCAGTCGTACTCCAGCCCCTTAACCTGAGTGCCCTGCGGCGTGTAGTAGTAGGTCTGTCGCTGCGTGGCGTCCCACTGCTCCAGATAATGCAGCGCTTCGGGCGCTTCGTACTCTGGAAGGTTCGGGAAGGCCACGAAATACAGCCCGACCCCCACGGCCAGCACAGCCAACAACAAGACAGCCCCCAGGGCTCGGCGCAGCAATCGCATCGGTACATCCTTGTAGCGTCATGGCGAGTGCGCGTTTATGGCAGGGTTGTGGGTTGATGGCAATATGCGCCGATCGTTAATGCTTACGATTGTGGGATTTGTGGGACGCAAAGAGAATTTGCGTCTTCAAACTACTATGAGCCCTTCCGCGTCAAAGTAATGTCCGCCTTACTAAAGACGTAACAATTAATATTGAAGGCTAATGGGCTTCGTAAGTTTCTGACTTGCGAATTTTTAAAGCCTTTCTATTGAACTTGCAACTGCTAATCTTAACTCAAGTCAATTAGCACTTTGCGGATCTGTGCATTTCATTTCTGACAACGCCCTGCCCTTGGCCTCGACAGTACACGTTTGAACAAACTCTCCTGGTTCTTCATTCAGAAGATAGTTAAAATCAAAACTAACGACGCTGCCATGAAACTCTATCTTTGAAAATCCTGCATATGAAAAATCATTTGCCAGCGACAGGCTATTCATTTCACAAATATCCTTTCGCTCGACGACAGGCCAGTCATCCTTAGGGTTTATCAATTCAAGCCTAAGGCATGGATATGGCGACTCCGAATTGAATCGCGTATATTTGAATAAAAGACCTTCAGCTCTCTTAGCATTAACTTCCACCGCATACCGATACACATCCGTATCAGCAACGGAATATACCGGCGCAAGTGCTAATGCCAATGCAGTAAGCAAAATATTCCAGCGCATACTATTCATCTATGTACCTTGACCTTCTTAAGAAGCGATCACTGGGTAGGTTTTGTGGCCAATTTGATCGGTTTTTTATCACACGGCTAAATTGTGTAAGATCGTTATTCGCCACATGTTCCTGAAGTAGGGAGCGAATATTCGGCGTGTAATCTCCTCGGTAACGCAGGTCCACCAACATGTCCTTTATCTTTGGATGAAGCGCATCCCAATCTGTAGCTCCATACGCTTCAATAACATCTCTTTTTTCACATATTCGTCTGACATCCTTCTCCATAAACTCATATACAAAGACAAACAAGTCATGCTGTTGCTTTCTTGTGATCTGTGTGGACCTAATTCCTGCGCTTGCGGAATTTAGATAATCTCTCGCCATGTTTTTAGTAAGCCCCTTGCCGCCAGACAGCCAAGATAGCAGCGGTTCAGAAATACCAACGCACTCTAAATCATCTCTCACCTTTGGCTGATGACCGACATCATACCCCCGACCTATGGTTACCCCGGAAGCACCAACCGGAGGCCAGTGGGGAACCCTGCTGAAAAAATGAGAGCCTTCAATATCGTTCCCTTCGGCATCAAATGTTAACTGCCCACGCGGAACTTTTAGCCACTTAAGGTCATTTTCATCATATATAAGGCTAAAATTTGCCATTAATCCAATTGTCTGAATATGCCACGCTTCCCTGTCCTCACTAATACCAAGCTGACTAACCAGCTCACCCCACCAACACAGCTTCTCGATTCGCTGCTTTTCCACTTCCCAAACGAGGTTCGGCTTTCCGGGCTCTTCCGCTAACAATGGATCGAGCTCATCCCATTTGTCCCTGTTCCAGAACCACTCACTTTCGTACTTGGTGATCAATTGCCCGAGCACTTGAGCGTGCCAAGGCCTGGTCAGCGCTGCTTGGATTTCAATGCTGGTCAATACGCCATCCTTATCGGTATCGGCGATGTCGTAGAGACGAGCGAGCGTTACGATTGGGCCTCCATCGGCCTTGCTGATCTGCGCCCGGTAGTTGTGCTGTTCATCTGCGCTCAGCAGGCCTCTGGCATTGAAGGCGTAGGCGAGCTTCTCGACGGGCGTTCCGGTTTCCTCGATGCACTGGAAGCCTTCCCACTCCCACGGGCTGTGACGAGTAGTGATTAGCTCCTGCTCCGCGAGCCAGCCGTCGATGGGGTTACCGTTAGCGTCGGCGAACAGACCGTCCAGCCGCCACCAGTGCATGGTGTTGTCAGCGCCATCCTTGACTTGGATTTTTCTCGAAGCGGGGAGTCCATCCAACAGTGACTGCTGAATGATCAGGTCGACGCCGATCAGCGTGCCATCGTCGTCCAGTTTGGGCGGGTTCTCGGCAACGATATCGTCCCGGTGCGGAATCAGTTTGCTCGCACCTTTATAGACCTTGAGCAGGGTTTTCTGGTCGTCCGGCAAGCGGCTGGCCCAGGCGCGGCTCTGCGCGATGAAAGCGGGCACATCGTCGCAACTGAACAGTTCGACATGGACCATGTGCTGAGCGGCGCCGTCGTGGTTCTGGTACAGACCGGGATGGCCAATAAGTTCACCCGCCTTGATCGGCAACCCGCTGTCGAGAACGACGACCTTGTCGTATTCCGCTGGCTCGCTGTGCGGTTTGAGCAAGCTGGTGGACACATAGCCGGGCAGTTGCCCCTCGTCGTCGGCTGATAGGGCGGGTTGTGCCGTCCCGCTGATCAGGCTGACCAGCTTGCTGAACTCGCCTTCCGTTTCGCCAATGGTGATCTCGGCACCCTTGGACAGCTCCGACAGCTTGGTGGTGTGCTTACTCGGACCTGCGCGAACGCTTAGGCCATCGTGCTGCGTATTCACGGTATAGCGTTTGGTTTCCCAGAAGGCGGGGCGCGGAAGGTCCGCTCGTGCCTGGTAGCCCGCCCAATCCAGCAGGTGCATGTACAGGCTGTAGAGAGTGAGGCTTGGAGGGGTTTGCGCTTCGACGATGCTGCCGTCAGCGTTCTTCAGAGGCGGCGGCTGCAGGCTGTGTCTGACCAGCACGAACCCCGTGGAATAGGGCGCTCTTTTGACACGCGGAATGTCGTCGGTGAATTCGCTGACCGGGTAGCGTTCATCGATACGGTAGGCAATCACCTCTCCGTCGGCGATACAGCGCACGCTCGACTGGTCGAATGCAGCGGCCGTGCCTTCGTCGAAATGCACGCCGCCATGCCATAAGCCGTTTTCGCCGGTGGGGTAGAACCCGCCTTTCGCCTGGGCCATATGTGTAAGCAGTTGCAGCGGATTGTGGCTGGTGTCCTTGCTGGGAAACGGGTAAGCCCAATTGATCGGCTTGTGTTCGGCCATGTTCGATGCTTCCTTGCGTTCGATCCGGCTGCGCAGCCGGCACTGTTCTTAGCCCGAGAAATTGAGCGAGCGCTTGCGTTTGCGGAGCAGGCTGTCCGCCTCGCCCTGCAGTGCCTGCTCTAATAACCTCCCGGCTTTGTCGCCATCAGCCATACCCGGCCGCACCGGTGATTTGATCTTGATGCCCGAGCCCTTGCCCGGTGCGCCGCCGGCGTTGATTCGCGCCAGCGGGCCGGAGACGGTGATGCCACCCGGGTTGAGCTTGATGAAGCTGCCGCCGGCCTTCAGGGTCAGTTCGACGCCGGCTTCGATGACCATCTTTTGCCCGGCCTTGAGGTGGACCTCGCGGCCGGCCCTGGTCAGCTGGGCGGTGCCGAGCTTGATGTGTTGGGTCTGGCCGACGGTGAGGTGGTCGTCGGGTTTGATTTCCACCTTGCGATCACCAGCGACGATGAGATGTTCCTCAGCCTTGAGCTCGCTGTAGCTGTTGGCTTCCACCGTGTCGTGGCGCTCGTGGCCGACGCGGATCTTCTGGTCGTGCTCGATGTTTTCGTCCCAGTCGCGCTGGGCGTGGAGGTAGATCTGTTCGGCGCCCTTGCGGTCTTCGATGCGCAATTCGTTGTAGCCACCACCACCCGGGCTGCTCAGGGTCTTGAACACCGTTCGGGTCTTGTTGGCCGGCAGGTCGTAGGGGACCTGATGCTCCTTGTGGTAGAGGCAGCCGGTCACCAGCGGTTGATCGGGATCACCTTCGAGAAAGGTCACCAGCACTTCCATGCCGACCCGCGGGATGGCGATGCCGCCATAGCGGTCACCCGCCCAGCTGGAGCTGACGCGCAGCCAGCAGCTGGTCTTGTCATCGGCCTGGCCGTGGCGGTCCCAGTGGAACTGGACTTTTACGCGGCCGTACTCGTCGCAGTGGATTTCTTCGCCGGCGGGGCCGGTGACCACGGCGGTCTGGCTGCCGAGCACCTTCGGTTTCGGATGGCAAAGCGCCGGGCGGAAGGGGATGGCCCAGGGGGTGGCGCTGAAGCGGTTGCGGTAGCCCTGGACGAAGCCGTCACCGCTATCGACATGACTGGTGACGGACTCCTCCAACACCTGCGGCTGCTTGCCTTCGTGCAGCACTTCGGTAAGAAGCCAGAGCTGGTTCCAGTCGCTGCGCGGGTGTTCGGTGAGCGGGAGGAAATGCCCGCTTACCAGCCTCGGCTGGTCGCTTTCGCCTTCGGCCAGTTCGTAATCGTGGCGGTGGCGCTCCAGGGCGCGCTGCGACAGGTGCTTGCCGCGGGCGCGCTCGGTGAAGCGGCCGGGGTAGTCGTAGTCCTCGAGATCCGGCTGGAAATCGCTGTGGAACGCGGCCTCCATGGTCAGGCGTGGCTTCTCGAAATCGTAATCGCGGCGCGTGACCCGGCTGGTACGGGTTTCCAGACGCAGGCCGAAGCGCTTGATCACCGGTTGGTCGGCGACCAGACCGCTGTCCTGTTGATAGGCGGTGGCCGCGAGCCTGGGGAAGACGGTCTGGTCATCGCCGAAGACCAGCACATGACCGCTCGCACCGTGCTGGAAGTGATAGTGGATGCCCTCTTCCTCGCACAGGCGCTGGATGAAGTGCAGGTCGGTTTCGTCGTACTGCACGCAGTACTCGCGCGGCGGGTAGACCACCGGGCCGAGCCCGAAGCGGTAGGCATCGGCTTGGATACCATGTTCTTCGAGCACCTGGGCGATGATCTGCGGCACCGTCAGGTGCTGGAAGATGCGCTGGTTGGTGCGATGAGCGAGGTAGGCCAGTTGCGGCACGAGCGTGAGGCGATAGCGGGTCAGGCGCTTACCGGATTCACCCTGGGCGGCCTGATGCACCAGCCCATGAAAACCACTGCCATCCGGCGCGAAGGCGAGGAAGGCCGGGCAATGCAGCAGGCTTTCCAGATCCAGGTCGGGACGCTCGCTGACCAGTTCCAGGTCGAAGCGATAGGGCTGGCTGATGGCCTCGCGGCCCCGGAATTCGAGCACCTTGAAGTCGTGCTCGACGCCTTCGAGGGAAAGCGTGAAGTGGGCCTGGTTGGCTGGGGTGAACATGGCGTCTTTCCTTCCTTAGAGATCGGCCGGGCTGATATTCAGCCGTTCCATGCGATACAGCAGCGTGCGCCGCGGCAGGCCGAGTTCGCGGGCGGCCTGGCTCTGGTTGCCGCCGTTCTTGCGCAGGCAATCCATGAGTAGGCTGCGTTCGACCCGCTCCATGCGTTCGCGCAGGTTCAGGCTGCTGTCCAGGCTTTCTTCCACATGCAGATTGAAGTGTTCCGGCAGCAGCTCACCACCCTCGCAGAGCAGCACGGCGCGCTCCACCAGACCCTTCAACTCCCGCACGTTGCCGGGGAAGGCATAGCCTGCCAGACGCTCGAGCGCGGCGTCGGACCAGCGACACAGATCGCGCTGGAGAAACGCGCAGGCCTTGTCGGCGAAATGCCGGGCTAGGCGCAGGATGTCCTCTTCACGCTCGCGCAGCGGCGGCAGTTCGATGGGGAAGTGCGAGAGGCGGTAGAACAGATCCTCGCGAAACAGGCCGTTCTCCACCTGGCTGCGCAGGTCACGGTGGGTGGCGGCGACGATGCGCACGTCGACCTTGTGGGTTTCGGTGGAGCCCAGCGGGCGCACTTCGCCTTCCTGCAGCACGCGCAACAGCTTGGCCTGCAGCAGCAATGGCATGTCACCGATCTCGTCGAGGAACAGCGTGCCGCCGTTCGCCGCATCGAGCAGGCCGCTGCGGTCGCGGTCGGCACCGGTGAAGGCGCCCTTGCGGTAGCCGAACAGCTCACTTTCCAAAAGCTGCTCAGGCAGCGAAGCGCAGTTCTGCACGATGAAGGGTTTGCTGCGGCGAAACCCGCAATCGTGAATGGCGCGCGCCACCAGTTCCTTGCCGGTGCCGGTTTCTCCCGTGAGCAGTACGTTGACCGGGCTGTGCAGCACCTTGCCGATCAATTGGTAGACCGCGCGCATGCGCGGGCTGTCGCCGATGAGGCCGTAACCGCTGGCGCAGGGACTGACTGGCGCGGCAACTGGCGCGGTGCCGCCGGGCGCGCGCAGGCGCTGGAGCAGATGCAGCTGGGCGAGGCCGAAGGCGCCGAGCTGGGCCAGCGAGCCGCTGAAGCCGTGCAGCTCACGCGACTCGGTACTGGCCGTCAGCAGCAGGCCGGCGACGCGCTGCTGCTCGTCCTGCAGCGGCAGGCAGAGCAGGCTGCGCCACGGCTTTGGGCTATCCGGCAGGAAACCCGAAGCATGCAGGCTGCTGTCCAGTTCGCTGAGGCAGAGCGTCTGGTTCTGGCACAGGCAGTATTGCAGCAGCTGCTCGCCGTCGTAATCACTCGGCAGGCTGGTGGCTTCGCGTGGCTGTAGCAGGCCGTTGTGCCATTCAGCGCAGAGCGTCAGGCGAGTGTGGGTGGCGTCCAGCAAATAGAGCTGGCTGAGTTGGCAGTTGCTCAGCTGCGCCGCGGTTTCCACCAGTCCACCGAGCAGGCTGTCGGCGTTCGCCGCGCGCGCCAGCCCGGCGAAACGGCCCAGCAGGGCCTCGGCATAGCGCAGCGGCTGTGGCACCTGATTGAACATCGCAGACATCTCAGGCGAACTCACAGACCAGCGCACTGTTGCCATCCAGCGTGGCATGTACCCGCTGCAGCGGCTCGCCACTGGCCATGGCATCGAGCAGGCGGTCCACCACCAGCGGTTGCAGGTGCTGCTCGATCAGGTGGTCGATCAGGCGCGCACCGCTGTCGCTGTCGCCGCAGCGCTCGGCGAGGTGCGTGACCAGCGCCGGGCAGTGGCTGAACTGCAGCTGGCGACGCTGCAACCGCTCACCGAAGCGTGCCAGCTTGAGCGCGACCAGCTCGTCGAGCACTTCGCCGATGATCGGGTAGTAGGGCACCACACGCATGCGCCCGAGGAGGGCCGGCTTGAAGTGCTGCGACAGCTGCGGACGGATGGCCAGTTCCAGATCCTCGGCCGCCGGTCGCTGTCCAGCGGTGCAGAAACTGGCGATGCGCTCGCTGGCGAGATTGCTGGTCATCAGGATCAGGGTGTTGCGGAAGTTGATCTCGCGGCCTTCGCCGTCATTCGCCACGCCCTTGTCGAAGATCTGATAGAAGACATTCATCACATCCGGATCGGCCTTCTCCACCTCGTCGAGCAGGATCACCGAGTAGGGTTTTTGCCGCACCGCTTCGGTGAGCATGCCGCCTTCGCCGTAGCCGACATAGCCTGGAGGCGCGCCGATCAGGCGGGAAACGCTGTGTTTCTCCTGAAACTCGGACATGTTGATTACGGTGAGGAAGCGCTCGCCGCCATACAGCAGGTCGGCCAGGGCAAGGGCGGTCTCGGTCTTGCCGACGCCGCTGGGGCCGACCAGCAGGAACACGCCCACCGGAGCGTCGGGCTTGTTCAACCCGGCCGCTGCCGCGCGCATGGCACGATCCAGCGCTTCCACGGCCTGTTCCTGACCGCGCACCCGGGCGCGCAGATCGGCGGCGAAGTTGGCGACCTGGGCGTTGTGCTCCCGAGCCAGCTGCGTCAGCGGCACACCGGTCCAGTGGCTGATCACCTCGGCCACCAGGCGCGGGCAGACCTCATGGCTGACCAGTCGCTGCTCGGCCTGGGCTACGGCGAGTTCGGCCTGTACGGCGCGTAGCTCGGACTCGAGCTCATCGAGCGATGGGGCCTCGCCGTTCTCGTTTGCATAGCTGCGGGCTTCGGCGGTGCGTTTGCGCAGCTCGAGCAGGCGCTCGGCGAGCTGGCGCTGCCTGGTCCAGCGGGATTCGAGCTGCTCGATTTCGTCTCCCGCCGTGAGCAGACGTTGCTCCAGCCGCTGGAGGACAGCCGCGTCGACCGGCAGGCCAGCGGCAAGATCGCGGCGCATGGCTTCACGCTGGCGCTCGCCTTCGGCGACCTCACCACGCAGGCGTTCCAGCGCCTCGGGCGCAGCGGCGAGGCTGATGCGCACCCGCGCGCAGGCGGTATCCAGCACGTCGACGGCCTTGTCCGGCAGCTGCCGGCCGGCCAGGTAGCGTGCCGACAGCTCGGCGGCGGCCGTGACCGCATCATCGCGCAGGTAGATGCCATGACTCTTTTCGTAGACCGGCGCCAGCCCGCGCAGGATGGTGACGGCTTCCGTAACGCTCGGCTCGTGCAGCTGCACCGGCTGGAAGCGCCGGGCCAGTGCCGGGTCCTTCTCGAAGTATTTCTTGTACTCGCTCCAGGTCGTTGCAGCGATGGTGCGCAGCTCGCCGCGTGCCAGTGCCGGCTTGAGCAGGTTGGCCGCATCGCCACTGCCGGCCTGGCCGCCGGCGCCAATCAGCGTGTGCGCCTCGTCGATAAACAGGATGATCGGCTTGGCTGAGCCCTTCACTTCGTCGATCACGCCCTGCAGACGGCGTTCGAATTCGCCCTTCACGCTGGCGCCGGCTTGCAGCAGGCCGAGGTCCAGGCAGAGCAGCTCGACGCCCTTCAGTGCCGCAGGCACTTCCCCGCTGACGATGCGCAGCGCCAGGCCTTCGACGATGGCGGTCTTGCCGACCCCAGCTTCGCCGACCACGATCGGATTGTTCTTTCGCCGCCGGGCGAGGATGTCGATCATCTGGCGGATCGCCGAGTCGCGGCAGAGCACCGGATCGAGCTTGCCGTCACGGGCCTGTTGGGTGAAGTTGTGGGTAAAGCGCGCCAGGTTCGACTCGCCACCGGCAGCAGGTTTGCCAGTGCTGCCTTGAGGCTGCTGGCTTAGGGCGAAGTCGCGCAGGCGCTCGGCATCCAGCCGGGCCAGCAATGGCTGGTAATGACTGCCTGCATAGCGCAGCGGATTGCGCAGCAGCGCGAGAATCAGTGCGGCCTGGTCAATCTGGCTCTGGCCGAGTTCCAGACTGGCCACCAGCAGGGCATCCTGTAGCCATTGCACCAGTTCGGTGGAAAACACCGGGTTGCGCGATTCGCTGCGCTCGCCTCGCGGTTGCAGCGCCTGCGCCAGTGCGCCGGTATCGACTTCGGCATCCAGCAAGGCTCGCTTGAGCAGTCCATCGGGACGCTCGAGCAGGCCGAGCAGCAGGTCCTCGACGAGAACCTTGCTGCCGCCACGTATCACGCAGCGTTCGGCTGCGCCTTCCAGATCCTGTTTACTGGGGGCATCCAGGGCTTGCACCAGTTGCTGTAAGTCGACGTTGATCATTTTCATCTTCCTTAATGAGTCTTGCTGCCCAGGGTGACCAGACCGTCGGCGCGGTCGCGTCCGAGCCAGCTGGTCCAGCCGAGGCGGCAGTTGTTGTCGGCGCCGATGCGTAGCTCACGGATCTCGTCCGGGCGAAGCTCCAGGCGCAGGTCGTAATCCAGCGGATCGCGCAGGGTGAAGCGCACCAGCGCACAGAGCGGCTGGTAGCCGCTGCCGATGGGCAGGAATTCGTGGAAGCGATTCCAGTCCAGCTGGCGGATATGGATGCGGAACTTGCCGCCGCGGTCGCGGACCCGCTCGCCGAGCACCAGGCTTTCGCCCAGCTGACTGTTGGCCAGCCCGAGCCGGTTGCGTTGCTCGCCGAGGATTTCCACCCGGCGCTCCAGGCATTGCTCGATGTTCAACTCGGCGTGCTTGAAGTAGTAGCGCAGCACCGATTCGATCAATGCTGCCGAGTGCGCGCGCAGGCTGAGCAGGCCGAGATAGGGCAGCAGGCGCTTCCAGTTCAGCTCCGGCGCGCTGCGGATGGCCTCGCCGCTGAGTCCGACCAGGGCGAACAGCTGCTCCGAGAAGGGGTCATGGGCGCCACTGGTGAAGCTGGCGCGGTATCGGTACTTCTGCCAGATCGGCAGCAGCAGGCGCTGCAGGCGGTTGTTGAACAGGTCGAGGAAGTCGCGGGTCGGGTTGCCGTCTTCGCTGTCGCCAAGCGCTTGTTCGCCGTAGAAGGCCGGCAGCGGCGAGCCGGCGCCGAACAGGCTGACCAGGTTGATGCGCAGGCGGGCGCGCCACTCGCCGTGCTCCTGGAAGAACTGCACCTGCTCGATATCACTGCCGGGAAAGCCCAGGCTCGGGTTGGCCTGGAATTCCAGGCGCTCGTAGAGCGCCTCGTCATCCAGCCCGGGATTGAGCTGGCGCAGGCGATCGAGCACCAGCAGCACGCCCTGGAACAGGCTGTACTCGCGGATGCCGCGGTTGAGCGGTTTCAGAGCAGCGGTTGCTGACCCATGCGCGGCGTCCATTGGTACACCTCTCCCTGTGTGCTCTGCACGCGCAGCTCGTGATACGAGTTGAGGCTGGCGTAGAGGGCGAAGAATTCGTTGAGCACCGAGGCGAAGAGGAACAGATCGCCCTCACCAATGAAGCCGTCCTGGTTCATGGTCAGTTCGGTACGTACGCCACGCACCGGCAGCCCGCGATGCAGGCGATCAACGTGCTGGTGGGCGATGTGAGTCAGGCCGCCGAGGCGCCGCCGGCTGACGTTCTCGGCATGCTTGTCGTAATAGCGTGGTAGGTCGTAGGTCTCGAGGATCACCTTGAGCGCCTCGACGTTGGCCAGCGACAGGTAGTTCAGCGACATGTTGCTGATCAGCTTCCACAGATAGTCGCGCTGCAGCGGCGGCGCGTAGCTCGGGGTGACCGCCGAGATATTGCGGAAGCTGAGAAATTCCGGGGTGTCTTCGCAGGGCTTGCAGATGTCGCCGAGCTTCAGCTGGCGCGGCAGGTTCTGGTTGGTGCAGGTCAGCTCGATGGACAGCGTCTCGTGCTGGTCAAGGTTGCGCAGACCGAAGCTGAGCCAGGTTTCCTGGCCTTCGCCCAGCAGCGAAGGTTGCTGGCGCACGCTGTAGTGCGGGCGCGCCACCGGCACATCGAAGCTGGGGTCATGCTCGAAGGATTCGAACGGCACGTACTCTTCGTAGCCCATGCCGCCGGGTTTCCAGCCGGTGACCCGATCCACCGAAAACACGCCGCATTGCTGCGCATCGTACTCGGCCGGTAGCAGCAGGTACTGGTCCTGCTTGCCGTCCAGGCGGATCGGGATGGCATCGTGCGGGAACAGGTTTACCACCGGCGTACAGTACAGGCGCACGTTGTCCAGCGTCGGGCGGATGCGTTGCACGCCGGCCTTGTGAATGTCGAAGCGCAGCTCCAGGCCGCGGGCCTGCTTGAGCAGATCCTCCGGAATGCGCTGAATGATCTCAAGGCCCTTTAGGTCGACGAAGAGAAACTTGTCGGGGAAGGCGAAATATTCCTGCAGGTAGCGATAACCGCGGAAGGTATTGAGCGGGTAGGGGATCAGCGCCTCATCCTCGGCGAATCCCACCGGCTCGACCTGCTTGGCGTTGAGCTGCAAGGGCGTCAGCGGTCGGCCATCGGGACCTGTCAGCGGTTTGCCCTGCGCGTCCAGCGGCACCAGCTCGATGCCGCCCAGATGCCGCAACAGGCTCAGGTAGAGCAGCTGGCTGATATAGGGCTCGCCTGCCAGGTGCAGGCGCAGATGGTTGAGGCCGATCTCGCCAAGATTGCCATCGGCGCTCATCTGCAGACGCAGGCTGAGCAGCGCACCGGTGCCCTTGACCGAATACTCCAGGGTCTGCAACGCCAGAGGCAGCACCTCGGTGGCGTAGGCGGTACGAAAGCAGCAGCTGACGCCCTGCACAGGATTGGATTCCACTGGCGTATTGCGCGGCACCGTCAGTGCAGGGCCGGGGCGCTTCAGCGGATCGAACTGCAGCATGCTGAAGGCTGGCAGCGGACGCATGTAGTTCGGCCATAGCAGATGCATCAGCGAGTGGGTCAGTTCCGGCAGCTCGTCATCGAGCTTCTGCCGCAGCCGCCCGGTGAGAAAAGCGAAGCCTTCGAGCAGCCGTTCGACATCCGGATCGCGCCCGGCCTGGCCGAGGAACGGCGCGAGCGCCGGGCTGCGCTCGGCGAAGCGCTTGCCCAGCTGGCGCAGGGCGGTGAGCTCGCTCTGGTAGTAATGGTTGAAAGACATGTCTAACGATTCATCCTTGTCGTTTCGTGTCCGGCGCGCTTGCGCGGCGGGGCTCCTAGCGTCGGCGGTAGCATCCCGTGGAGGTGTCCATGTTCACGAGCAGGCAGTTGCCGTGTGGCTTCAGCCTCATCTTGTCGAAGAAGGCCCTTGGCCCGCGTTCGCGCAACTCGATCTGCCCGTCCACCATTGCCCAGTGCCCTCGACCCTGGATGTCGAGGCTGCCGTAGTAGAGCACCGCCTCGAACGTGCCCTGTTCCTGGAGCAGCAGCTGTGAGCCCATTTCCATCACGCCGACCAGTTCGTAGCGCCCGGCCAGTTCGCGCGGCGGCGGGGAAGTGTTGGTGCAGGCGGCCAATGTCAGCGCGAGGGCGGCGAGCGCCAGGCGGGCGCAGCGTGAGGAGGGTTTACCACGAGCCATAGGGCACCCCGTGTTGCTCGATGTAGGCCTTGGCTTTGTCGGAGAGGGGACGGTGTTCTCCGTTGGATGTGCCGCCGTATGGTCCGACCTTGCTGATCGCGGCTTCGAAGCGGCCGATTTCTATGGATTGCAGGCAAGGGCCGCCGACCCAGGCCTTGGCGATGCCGCCGGGGGCCAGGCCGATGGTTATAACCCTACGATACATCCCTTCGACGACTCTTTTCTCGCCACGACAGTAAGGAGCCTGAGGCTTGAGCATCTCCTCACGCACCCATTCGGGAATATTGATGCGCACGTTATAGGTCTGCGGTTCGACCAGTGATTGCCAGCGCACAAAGATGATCTCCGGTAGGTCGATGCCTCGTAGGCCCTTCCCGGCGGTTCCGGCCGGATGCGATGGCCATCCGGCTACGACGCTTGCATAGGATGGCACGCCGCCACCGACTCTTTCGTAAGCCAGCCCACGGCGGTCAATTACATCCACGCTCTCCACCCAGACTTCCATATGGTCGGGAGCGATAACGCCTGCGTACCAAGTGTCAAACGGCAGTCTGGGGTGGGCTTGGCTGCTCGCGCATCCACTGAGCAGGACGAATGCACAGGCGAGAAAGAGACTCTTCATTCGGGATAGCCTTGCTGTGGCTGGTTGTTGTAGATCAGACGGACGTTAGGTGCAGGCTTATTGATAAGCAGTCCGCCAGAGGGCTTCCAGTTCGCTGACAGGTGGATGTAGTTTCTCCGAAGCAAGCGTTCTTCATTTTTATCCAGGCCGTAACGGCCTCCTTTGGAAAAAGCCATCAGCTTATCGGCAATTTTCTGAAGCTCCTCGGGCAGTGCGGTTGCTCTTTCCCTTTCATCGATGAAGTCGAAAGGAACGTCTTGCTGCACTGCTAGTTCCCGCATCACACGCAAATACACTAGCGCCAACTCCCCGCGTATCTGACGGTCAATAGTTACCAGGCCTAACACCCAGTTCTCAGGCGGATGGTTGACGCCGCGGGGGTTGGGTTTGCGGATGGGGCGAACGTCTTTTTTAAGCTGACTCTCCGGAAACCCGAGAGCCTTCCACTTCTCATATTGCCGCTCGGTTTCGCGCCAGGCGTGCGTAAATTCAACTGGAGTACCCGCGGGAACTGTGGAGCTGACTGGACGACTCAGGATCAGCTTTTCCTGGGCAATCGGAAGATAGCCACCGCCAATATCCGAGTGCGCGCCGGGAAGCGCTATCTCCTGGTGATGCGGAGCCACGCTATTGAGCGCGAAGTTCCAGCGCATCTCATCTCGAGCCGTGAGCTGAACTACCTTGCGTGCGCAACCCGGAGGCAGGTACAGGTTGATGCCTCGATTGAGATGGTCCGCAGGGCTGAAGTCCCACCCCATTGGGTCGACCACTGCTGCCACCGTATCGAACAGACCGATAAAGTTGATGCAGGCCTGGCCGCTCCATTCAAAGTCTTCTGACAGACCGAACTGGCCAGGCCGCAGGAGCTCAGCCAGCACCCCACCGTTGGCTTTGAGTACCTCATTGGCGAAGTGGCGGGCTGCTGCTGCACCGCGGCTGAATCCGAAAATATCGAACTCCAGAGCGTCGATCTGCGCGTTGGGATTGCTTTCCGCAAATAGGCCCAGCTGTACGCGGATCGTGTTCGGGCTCTGCATCACCCGAGCCACCACACCGGTATCGCCCATGCCTGTAGCCTGGCCGTATATCGAGTCCGCAGCACCACTACTGGTGCCGATGCCTTCGAGGTAGGCCTTGATGCTGGCGCTACGCTCGTCCTCCGCCAGGCTCCGGGTCGCATCGTCCTGGTACAGGTCGAAAAGCCGCGCCACGTTGCTCGGTGCATTGCCATAGCTGTTGTCCGGCGTCTGGGTGAAGAAGCCGTTGCCTTCGCTACCGCCGAAGCCATGCGCCCGGCAGTAGTCAACGACTTCGCCAAGGGTGCGCTCGTCCAGCAGGGTCAGGTCGTCCTGGCGACACTTTTCGGTCACGGCGGCATTGGCCAGGTTATTGCCGGTGCCGTCGAAGAACACGCCGATTCGCAGGGTGATGCCCTGGCGAGCCTGTTGCTGCGGCTGCTCGACCAGCTCCTCTTCTTCGTCTTCTTCTTCCAGGCCCAAAGGCGCGGGGTCACCCGGCTCTTCCTGCCAGGCGCGGGCTAGCGGTGTGGCTGGGAGAAGGGACTTGACCGCGTTGGTTGCCGCAGCAATCGCGGCGGTTGCAATGCCAAGCACCTCAGGCGCAAGGAAGGGCGCCGGGCTGTGACCACTGCCGATGACCACGGTCCCCGAACCCGCGGTCACGACATTGCCATGACTCCCCACACTGCCCACCACTGCCGCCGGCTTGCCATCGATCAACACGTTGGGGATCACCGCGCTGGCCATCGCTCCGCCACAGGCGGAAGCGTCGCCCATGCGTGCGGCCGGCAGGCCATCGAACAGCACGTCGGGCGAGCCGGCGGCGATGGGGTTGGTGCCGTGGCCCGTCTTCGGGCAGGCGGTAGGGTCGCCGAGGCGGGCTGCGGGTTTGCCGGACATCCGTTGTCTCTCCTTACTGGACCTTGACCTGCCCGCTGCCATCCAGGCTGGCGGAGAAGCTGACCTGGCGCTTGAGGCCATCCACTTCCAGCAGGCCTTCGATGGTGAAGGCGAGGGTCAGCGGGTCGTGGGTTCGCGGCAGCGACAGCACGCGCACCTGGGTCAACCTGGGTTCGTACGCTTCGATGAAGCGCTCGATGGCGATACGCGCCTGCTGCAGCGAGTCGTGCAGCGACAGGCGCATATCGTTGAGATCTGGCAACCCGTAGTCGGGCAGCGTCTGCACGCTGCCCGCTCGGGTGCTGAGCATCTTGGCCAGATGGGCAGCCACCGAGGCCATCGCCGCGACCTCGCGGCTCCAGCCGGAACGTCGCGCGGCGTCACCGCCGAGGCGTTCGAAGAGGCTGCCGTATCCGTTCAAGTGCTTATTCCTTGTCCAGCTTGCCAACCAGCGACAGGGTGAAATCCGCGCCCATGTACTTGAAGTGCGGACGCACGCTGAGGCTGACGCGGTACCAGCCCGGCTCGCCCTCGACGTCGCTGACGTTGACCTGGGCGGCGCGCAGCGGACGACGGCTGCGTACTTCGGAGCTCGGATTTTCCTGGTCGGCGACGAACTGGCGGATCCACTTGTTCAGTTCCAGTTCGAGGTCGGTGCGCTCCTTCCATGCACCGATCTGCTCGCGCTGCAGCACCTTCAGGTAGTGCGCCAGGCGGTTGACGATGAACAGGTAGGGCAGCTGGGTACCGAGCTTGTAGTTCAGCTCGGCGGTCTTGCCTTCCTCGCTGTTGCCGAAGAACTTCGGCTTCTGCGCCGAGTTGGCGGAGAAGAACGCCGCGTTGTCGCTGCCCTTGCGCATGGTCAGGGCGATAAAGCCTTCCTCGGCCAGCTCGTACTCGCGCCGGTCGGAAACCAGCACTTCGGTCGGGATCTTGGTCTCGATCTCACCCATGCTCTCGAAGTGGTGCAGTGGCAGATCCTCGACCGCGCCACCGCTCTGCGGGCCGATGATGTTCGGGCACCAGCGGAACTTGGCGAAGCTGTCGGTCAGACGGCTGGCGAAGGCGTAGGCGGTGTTGCCCCACAGGTAGTGCTCGTGGCTGCCGGCGACGTTTTCCTTGTAGACGAAGCTCTTCACCGGGTTGTCTTCTGGATCGTACGGATTGCGCAGCAGGAATCGCGGGACGGTCAGGCCGACGTAGCGGGCATCTTCCTTTTCGCGGAAGCTCTGCCACTTGGTGAACTGCGGGCCCTCGAAGTGATCCTTGAGGTCTTTGAGGTCCGGCAGGCCGGTGAAGCTTTCCAGGCCGAAGAATTTCGGGCCGGCAGCAGCGATGAACGGCGCGTGCGACATGCTCGCGACACTGGCGACGTACTGCATGGTCTTGACGTCGGGCGCGCTGGGATCGAAGAAGTAGTTGGCGATCAGCGCACCGACCGGCTGGCCACCGAACTGGCCGTACTCGGCCGTGTAGATGTGCTTGTACAGGCCGGACTGGACGATTTCAGGGCTGTCCTCGAAGTCGTCCAGCAGGTCTTGCTTGGAGGCGTTGAGCAGTTCGAGCTTGATGTTTTCGCGAAAGTTGGTGCGATCCACCAGCAGCTTCAGGCCACGCCAGGAGGACTCCAGCGCCTGGAACTGTGGGTGGTGAAGGATTTCATCCATCTGCCGGCTGAGCTTGGCGTCGATCTCCGCGATCATGCGGTCGACCATTGCCTTCTTCACCGGCTCGTTTTCGTTCTGCGGCTTGAGCAGTTCCTCGATGAAGGCCGATACGCCGCGCTTGGCGATGTCGTAGGCCTCGTCGTCCGGGGTCAGGCGGGTTTCGGCGATGATGCGGTCGAGAATGCCGCCTTCGGCGAGGTGATTGCCGTGCTCGACGGCGGCTGCGCTAGTGGTCATGTAGATGTGCTTCCTTGTCGGTGATATCAGGCGTCCAGCTTCTCTTTGGCCGCCAGGCCCAGTTCGCCGAGTACGCGGTCACGCGAGTCGTCATCGGCGAGTACGCTTTCGATGGCCTTGCGGAAGGCCGGAGCGTTGCCCAGCGGGCCCTTCAGGGCGACCAGGGCGTCGCGCAGTTCCATCAGTTTCTTCAGCTCCGGGACCTGCTCGACCAGGTTTGCCGGGTTGAAGTCTTTCATCGAGTTGATGCGCAGCTGCACGGCCAACTCGTCATCGGTCTGCTCGTCCTGCAGGCGGTTCGGCACGCCGAAGGTCAGGTTCAGCTCCTGCTTGGCCAGGACCTCGTCGAAGCTGTTCTTGTCGATGGCGATGGGCTTGCGGTCTTCGATCTTGCGGTCGTCGGCGCGCTGGGTGAAATCGCCCAGCACCATCAGCTTGAGGGGCAGCTCGACCTCTTCCTGAGCGTTGCCGGTGGCCGGCTTGAACGTGACGTTGATGCGTTCCTTGGGTGCAACCGAGCCTTCTTTGGCCATGGTGTTCTCCTTTGCGGTTAGTCCAGCACCACTTCGAGATCGAGGTGGCACAGCCTGCGGTAAATCTCATCCTTGCTTTCACGCACGGCGTGGTTCTGCGGCAGCAGCTCGCAACAGCTGTGCAGCAGGCGCAGTACCTCGAGGGCGAGATCGGGTTCCCAGCTGCCCAGGCCACTGGCCTCGAGCTGCTGGTCGAGTGCTTCGAGCTGGGTTTTGGCCAGCTCGTATTTCTTGGCCTGGTAGCACAGGCGGGCGAGGCTCAGTTGCCAGAAAAATCGCTCACGGCCGCCACGGGCGCGAGCAAGGCCCTGTTTCAGCTGCTGCACGGCGGGTTTGAGGCCTTCCTTGCGCAACAGGGGCAGCGCTTCCTGCAACGCCAGCTCCCAGCTCGGCTGTATGCTGCCGGAAGCAGGCGGCTCTTCCTGTCTCGTTGTGGCGGCAGGCTGCACATGGGGCAGGACCTGGCCGCTGATCCAGGCGCGGGTTTCGGCGTCGGCGAACGGCGTGCCGTCGTGGAAGCGCAGCTCCTCCAGACGCGGCAGGCGCTGCAGGAACAGCGCGAGCTGAATCTCCACCTCGCGCATGGCCTGTTCGGCCGCCAGTTCCTGCAGGCACTCCCAGGCCAGGCGCTGACCGTCCAGCCAGAACGGGGCACGCGCGGTGCTGTTCTCCAGGTCCACCAGCAGGTCCGCGTACAGGCCCTGGGCGAAACGTTCGCGGTAGTTGGCCAGCTTATCGGCAGGTATCCCACGCAGGGCGGTGACCTGCTCGCCGTTGTGCTCCGGCAGGCTGTCGATGCTCAGCCACAGGAGCGTGCGTGACAGGCGCAGCGGCCGCACATCGCTGGTGCGCTGCTTCAGCCACCAGGCTGTGAGCGGACGCGCCTGCTCCTGCAGGTTGCGCACCGCCTTGAGCGCTTCCTTGTCGTTCTCGATCGGCGCGCCGGGGGCGAAGACCTGGCTGGCGACCTGTTTCACCTGGGCGATGGCTGCGCCGACCGTCCCGGGTTGCGGTTGCCCCGAGCTGGCGCGCTTGACCATGCCGTCGAGCTGGCGGCATAGCGGCAGCAGCAATGGAGCATCTTCGCCGAGATGACCGGACAGGCACTGCTCCAGCGCATGCAGTTGCTCGGCCAGGCTGCGGAACAGCGCCAGCTGTTCGCCGACCGGGACGTCTTCGGAAAAGGTCTGTTCCAGCCGCGGCAGCAGCCAGTTGATCGCGGCGGCGCGCGTGCGCGGCTTGCGCGGATGCAGCTCGGCCCAGTGATTGCTGCACAGGTAGTGCAGGACGCTCAGGCCGGCCTGCAACCCGGCAAAGGACTCACGCTGGAACAGGCTCCAGGTCAGCCAGGCGGCGGCGCGCAGGTCCTTGGACAGCGAGGTGAGCAGCGTCTCGCTGCCCTCGCGGACCTTCTGCCAGTCAATGCCAGTGGTCTGGTGCAGCGCTCCGGCCTTGGCCAGCTCGGCCTCGAGCAATTCGAATTCGCTGCTGTAGCGAATATCATCGCCAGCGAAATTGCTGTCATTGACCGGCTTTCTGGCAAGTTCCAGATAATGCTTGCTGAGTGCGCTGGCGTGCATTGGGTCTTCCGTGACGCTCAAGTTCGATCCGTGAACTTTGAAACAGCCAAATAACAAGAACGGCATGTTTCCGAGAAAGGAGGTGCGCAACTTTTTGCACACCTTTCCTGCGCAACAAATTGCACAGGGCCTTATGGGGTGGGCATCCTAGACGGGGGGTATGTCTCATTCAAGGCGAGAAATGTGATCTCTGTTGCAGTGGGAAATATTAGCCGGCAATCGACGGAACTAATTCAAAACTGCCGAAAAAGTTGCTCTCTGGAATTATTTAACCTTGTGCGAAATAAGCCAGTTGCATGTAAGTCATCACTTACATGCAACTATCTACTCGATCACAGAAAGATGATGGGTGCTGTTATAGCCGAACGCGGCGACTATTCAGCGCGCGGGGATTGCGGTGACGGATACGCTCAACAGGTGCTGCTGGCCCGGTTGCAAGACGATGGCGTCGTCCAGCACGTTGGCTGTCTCTATGCAGGCCATGCGCTGCCAGGCGTCGTCGGCGAAGCTGGACAGGCGCTTGGCCTTGTCGATCCAGGGGTTCCACAGCACCGCTGATCGCGAGCCGCGGGTGGTCAGCTGGATGCTGCGTTTCCATGCCGGGTCGATGAGCTTCAGGGTCGTCGGGAGCTGCAAGTAGATGCGGTCGGTTTCGCCGTTGAACGCCAGGTCTCCGTTCTGCTGCTGGCGCTGCTGCCAATCCAGCAGCGTATCGATGTAGGGGCAGCCTGCCAGGCCTTCGACGCGAACCTGATGGATGTCGCTGACGGCGAAGTAGCTGTGCAGGGCCTGGCTGATGGTGACTGCCTCCGTGCCAACGTTGCGGCTGCTGAGGCTGAGCTCCAGCTCGTCGGCCAGGCGGATCTGCAGTGTCAGTTCGACCCGGTGCGGCCAGCCCGGCAGTGCGCCGAGCGCCTGCGGGCAGTGGAACTCGAGAATCGCCGTATCGCCTTCGCCGCGCTGCTCCCGCAATTGCCAGGGCAGGGCGCGCACCAGGCCGTGGAACGGCGCGGGTTGCTCGCCGTGGTAGCTCGCCTGGACCTCTTGTGGGTTGCGCGCCAGATCGCCGAACCACGGCCAGCACACGGGTACGCCTCCGCGTACCGATTGGCCCTGTTCGAAGGCGGCCTCCTCGCTGAGCCAGATGATCGGCGGCGCATCGCCCTGGCGATAGCTGAGGATCTGCGCGCCCTGTTCGGCGATCAGCAGTTCGTCGTCACCGCGGCGTACTCGCCAGCAGGCGAGCTGGTTCATTTCGATGCGTTGGATATCGACAGGCATGGGGAATCTCGTAAGGGTTCGGGATCTGCGTCTGACCGCAGAGTGAAGGCGGGATTCAGAAAGGGTCACTGCCTCCTTGCGCAAGGAGGCAGTGCGGGAATCAGCGTCCCTGGCAGGCGTCGACCCGCAGCCAGCGCTCCAGCAGTTTGAAGCCCTGCATCAGCACGAAGGCGATCAGCAGATAGATCAGGCCGGCGGTGAGGAACATTTCCTCGTGCAGGTAGGTGCGGGCGGCGATCTTGCGCGCCATGCCGGTCAGTTCCAGCAGGGTGATGGTGCTGGCCAGCGCGCTGGCCTTGAGCATCAGGATCACCTCGTTGCTGTAGGCCGGCAGGCCGATGCGCGTAGCGCGCGGCAGGATGATGTGCAGCAGTGCCTGGCTGCGCGACATGCCCAGCGCGCGGGCGGCTTCGACTTCGCCATGGGGCACGTTCTGGATCGCGCCGCGGATGATCTCGGCGATATAGGCCGCGGTGTGCAGCGTCATGGTGATGATCGCGCACCAGTAGGGGTCACGCAGGTACGGCCAGAGCGCGCTTTGGCGCACGATGTCGAACTGCGCCATGCCGTAGTACACGAGAAACAGCTGGACCAGCAACGGCGTGCCGCGGAAGAAGAAGATGTAGCCGTAAGGCAATGCCCGCACCGCTAGGTGCCGGGAAGAACGGGCAATACCCAGCGGTACGGCGAGAATCAGTCCGGTGATGACCGACACGCCGACCAGTTGCAGGGTCAGCCAGGCGCCGTCGATGAAGCTCGGCAGCCATTTGATGAAGATTTCCCAGGTCATGCTGCGCTCCGCACGAAGCCGCGGCCGGCACGTTTTTCGAGGAAGTGCATGCCGATCATGGCAACGATGGTCAGGCACAGGTAAATGAAGGCCGCCACCAGGAAGAAGGTGAAGGGTTCCTTGCTGGCGGTCACCGCGATCTGCGAGCGGCGCATGATCTCCTCTAGGCCGATCACCGAGACCAGCGCGGTGTCCTTCATCAGGATCATGAACAGGTTGCCGAGGCCCGGCAGGGCCAGGCGCCACATCTGCGGCAGGATCAGCCGCAGGAAGATACGGCGCTTGCCCAGGCCCAGTGCCAGGCCGGCTTCACGATGGCCCTTGGGAATGGCCAGCAGTGCACCGCGGAAGACCTCGGTGGCATAGGCGCCGAAGCACAGGCCGAGGGCGATGGTGCCGGCGGCAAACGGGCTCAGGGCCAGGTTGGCGATGCCGAACAGTTCGCCAAGGCCGCGAATCAGGTTGATGGTGCCGAAATAGATCAGCAGCACCCAGAGCAATTCGGGTACGCCGCGCACGATGGTCGAGTAGGTGCCGCCGATCCAGCGCAGGGCGCCGTAAGGCGACGTCTTGGCCAGCGCGCCGAGCAGGCCGAGCACCAGCCCCAGCGCCAGGGAGGCGAGGGCCAGTTGGATGGTCATCCAGGTGCCGGCGAGCAAGGCCGGACCGAATCCGTGAAGGTCAGGAATCATAGAAGCTCAAACACCGAAGCCCGGTCGGCCAGAAGGCTGGCGACCGGGCTTCGGCTCGGTTGGATCAGTAAATGCTGAACGGGAAGTACTTGTCGTTGATCTGCTTGTAGGTGCCGTCAGCGATGATCTCCGCCAGTGCCTTGTTCAGCCGCTCGCGCAGTTCATCGTTGCCCTTGCGCACGGCGATGGCGATCTTGTCGTCATCGAATACCGGCTCGCCCTTGAACTCGAAGTTCTTGCCGGCATCGCTCTTGAGCCATTCCCACTGCACGAAGGTGTCGGCCAGGATGCCGTCGACGCGACCGGAGGCCAGGTCCAGGTAGGCATTTTCCTGGGTGTCGTAGAGCTTGATGTCGACGACGCGATCCAGGTTGTCTTCCAGCCAGGTGCCGGCGATGGTCGCGCGCTGCGCACCGATCACTTTGCCTTTCAGGTAGCTCTCGTCGGTCTTGAAGTCGACGTTCTTCGGCGCCACGAACTGCAGCTTGTTGGTGTAGTAGTGGTCGGTGAAGTCGACGGCGTTCTTGCGCTCTTCGGTGACCGACATGGAGGCGGCGAGGAAGTCGAACTTGCCGGCGTTCAGCGCCGGAATGATGCCGTCCCAATCGGAGGTAACCACCTCGCACTCGACCTTCATCTTGGCGCACAGCGCGTGGGAGATATCCAGGTCGAAGCCGACCACCTTGCCGCTGGCGTCGATCAGGTTGAAGGGTGGGTAGGCGCCTTCGGTACCAATCCGTAGTTTTTCCGCCGCGAATGCCTGGGTGCCGATGATCAGCGAGGCAGCAGCGGTCAGCAGGATCTTCTTATAGCTCTTCATGCGGTGTTGCTCCATTAGCGATGGCTGGACATGAATTGTTTACAGCGCGCCGATTGAGGATTGTCAAATACCTGCTCGGGCGTTCCCTGCTCCTCGACCAGACCCTGATGGAGGAACACCACTTCGCTGGATACCTGCTTGGCGAAATTCATTTCGTGGGTGACGAGCAGCATAGTCCGGCCTTCCTCGGCGAGCGACCGAATCACTGCTAGCACTTCTTGTACCATTTCCGGGTCCAGCGCCGAGGTGGGCTCGTCGAACAGGATCACCTTGGGCTGCATCGCCAGCGTGCGGGCGATCGCCGCGCGCTGCTGCTGGCCACCGGAAAGCTGATTGGGGTAGACGTGGCGCTTGTCGGCGATGCCGACCTTGGCCAGCAGGGCTTCGGCCACCTCGGTGGCTTCGGCCTTGCTCTGGCCCAGCACGCGGCGCGGCGCCTCGATGATGTTGTCGAGGATGGTCATGTGCGGCCAGAGGTTGAAGTTCTGGAACACGAAGCCCAGCTCGCTGCGAATCCGGTTGAGCTGCTTGCCGTCGGCGGCGATCAGGTCTCCCTGCTTGTCGCGCTTGAGCTTGAGTTGCTCGCCGGCCACCAGGATCTCGCCCTCGTGAGGGTTTTCCAGAAGGTTGATGCAGCGCAGAAAGGTGGACTTGCCGGAGCCTGAAGAGCCGAGGATGGAAATCACATCGCCGTCACGAGCGGTCAGCGAGATGCCTTTGAGAACTTCCAGATCGCCGTAGCGCTTGTGCAGGTTGCGGATTTCCAGTGCAGGGATGGCCTCGGCCATGAAGGGTCCTCTTTCAGACCGGCGATGGCCGCCAGGGTCCGGATATTCTGTTGGTGCGCTCCGCGCGAACTGCTCGCCATCCTGGCGAGGCGCAAACCTAGCATGCACCGCGGCATGCGCCAAGCGCCGATAAAGCGAGGCGCACGGGCTGTGGGCATCGAAAAGCTGCCATCTGTCGTCAACCACCGTTTTCGCTGGCGGCTTCGTATCGTCTGCGCCGGGCCGCCGTCGACCGGCCCCTACTGCGGCGCGACCTTCGGTGGCTCCGATTCGTTACCAAGCATTTCGTCGTGTTCGTCCATCTTCCACGGCAGGCTGCCGGGCGAGATATGCAGGAAGTGCAGGTACTTCTCGAACTGGTCGAGGATGTCGCTGATGATCTCCGCCTGGTCATAGCCATAAATGTCATAGGACTGCCCGCCACGGCGCAGGAACACCTCGGCGCGGTAGTAGTGCTCGTCGCCGTCCGGGCTTTGTGGCTGGGCGAAAGCCGGCATGGCGTAGCTGATCAGGCGGATCTCGTAGACGAAGTCGAGCTGGTCGTCCTTGATCACCTCCAGATACAGGCGCGAATTGGCTTCGTCTACCTGGACCTCGGCCGGCCAGCCCTGCTCGGCCAGGCCACGCTGCACGCGACGCATGCCCTTGAGCACGGTACTGGCCATGAAACCTTCCACCTCCTCGCGGCTGGGAAAGGTGACCAGCCCGGCCAGGCGCTTCTTCCACACGCCCGGGCCGGCTGCTGCGCTCTGCCGGTTGGCGGTCTGCACGTGGGTCTGCAGGCTCAGCTGATGCCCCTCGATCACCAGCGCTCGCCACATGCCCAACGCGATCAGCATCATCAGGATGCAGAACGGCAGGCCGGCAGCGATGGCCATGGTCTGCAGCGCGCTGAGGCCCCCGGCGAGCAGCAGCACGGAGGCCACCACGCCTTCGATCGTCGCCCAGAACACGCGCTGCCAGGTCGGCGTATGGATGGCGCCGCCGGCGGCGATGGAGTCGATTACCAGCGAGCCGGAGTCCGAGGAGGTGACGAAGAAGGTCACGATCAGCAGCACCGCGAGGATCGAGGTCAATGTGGTCCAGGGCAATAGCTCGAACAGCTTGAACAGCGCCACCGCGTGGTCGGCCTGCACATCCTGGATCAGCGTGTTGTACCCCTCGACCATGATCAGGTGCAGGGCCGTGTCGCCGAACACCGAGAACCAGAAGAAGGTGAACATGGTCGGCACGATCATCACGCCGAAGACAAACTGGCGGATGGTCCGACCACGGCTGATCTTGGCGATGAACAAGCCGACGAAGGGCGACCAGGAGATGGTCCAGCCGAAGATGAACAGCGTCCAGTTGCCGATCCAGTCGCTGCGGCTGTAGGCCTGCAGGTTGAAGGTGCGCTCGACAATGTTGTTCAGGTAGCTGCCGGTGTTCTGCAGAAAGGTCTCCAGGATGAAGATGGTCGGGCCGACGGCGAGCACGAACAGCATCAGCACCGTGGCCAGCACGATGTTGAGCAGCGACAGGTTCTTCACCCCCTTGTCGAGCCCGGCGACCACCGAGGCGATGGCCATGCAGGTGATGATGGCGATGGTGATCACCTGCACCGTGATGTCCACTGGTACGTCCCACAGATAGTTCAGGCCGGCGTTGATCTGGGTGACCGACAGGCCGAGCGTGGTGGCGATGCCGAACAGCGTGCCGAGGATTACCAGCACGTCGACGAAATGGCCGATCGGCCCGTAAATGCGCTCGCCGATCAGCGGATACAGCGCCGAGCGCAGCGACAGCGGCAGGCCGTGGCGGAAGGCGAAATAGGCCAGCGCCAGGCCGACGATGCCGAAGATGCCCCAGATGTGAAAGCCCCAGTGGAAGAAGGCGATCTGCATGGCTTGCTTGGCGGCATCCACCGTCTCCGGCGCGCCGGCCGGTGGCGTCGAATAATGCAGCACCGGCTCGGCGACACCGAAGAACAGCAGGGCGATGCCGTAGCCGGCGGAGAACAGCATGGCGAACCAGGCAGGGAAACTGTACTGCGGCTCGGAGTGGTCCGGCCCGAGCTTGATGTTGCCCCATTTGGTCAGGGCGATGCCGACGATGAACACCAGGAAGAACGCCACCGACAGCATGTAGAACCAGCCGAAGGTGCGGGTGATGTATGCCAGCACCGAATCGAACAGCTCGCCGGCCAGTTCCGGATTGCTCGCCGTGCCGATCACCAGCAGCAGCGTGATCACCACCGCAGGAATGAACACGGGAAACAGAATGATGGCCTTGGGCAATTTCCTAGCGGCGTCCATGGGCGGTCAGCCTCCGTTTGAGCGGGTGATGAGCGGGATGTACGCGGCGAAACCTCCGGATTGCCCGAACGCTGCCTTCTGGGTAGACGGCCCGAAGCGCCGAATGATTCAGCGAAAAGATGCGATGGAAGGTCGATCGGGGCGGCCGTGGCCGCTAGAGGGCAGGCTGCAGCCCGTGTCGGCGCAGGATGCGCGCGATGCTGCCATCGGCGATCAGTGCCTCCAGCGCATCGTCGAAACGCTGGAAGCGTGTCTCGCTCACTGCCACGCGGGAAAGCCCGATGGCGTAGGAAACGCTTTGCAGCTCACCCGCTTCGTGGATATCCACCAGCCGCTCCTGCTCGATCAGGTGCCAGGCCACATCCTGGTTGACCACCGCCACGCCCTGTCCGCCAAAGCGTCCGGCCTGCAGCATGCGCATCAGGCGGCGGTTGTCCGACTCCAGAATCATCTGCACGTCGTCCACCTGGGCCAGATGTTCGCTCAATACGAACGAGGTACCGGATGGGCCGTACACCGCAACGGTGCGGCCAGCCAGGTCTTGTGCGCGATGAAACACGAAGCCGCTGGCGCCGCGTGCATACACGCCGTAGCGCGAGGTCGCCAACATGCGGGTGAGGTGGAAGGCGCGTTCGCGTTCCGGCGAGCGGATCACGGTGAAAATGCCGTCCACCTCACCCGCCTCGGCCAGGGCCAGCGCGCGGCGCCAGGGCAGCAGCTGGATCGGGCAGTCGATACCCATCCGCGCGCAGACGGCTTCGACGATCTCGACGAAGGGCCCGGCGGCCCTGTCGTTGTCAGTCTTATGCGTGGCTGCGTAGGTGAATGGCGGGAAGTCTTCGGTGACGAAGCGCAGCTGTTCGGCATGGCTGTCGCCGACTGCCAGGGCTAGCGCCATCCAGAGTGCAATTCGGCGTATGGCCATGGTCGAGGTTCCCGGCGCGGCGACAGCAGCAGGTGCGCTCCGTCCGTGAGCGTCAGGCTAGCGCGTCGGGCGCCACAGCGCGACCCCCGGTGACGGTGTCGCGGATCGAGCGGCCGGGGCGAGTCTGCGGGTTACGCCGGTTTGCGAGGTGCGGGTTATCTAGCGCCTGGCGCTGCGCATTTCCTTGCGCCATTCCCATGGCGGTTGCTGTTCGGTCTTGTGCAACGCCCAGAGGCCCCGCTTGAACTCCCGGGCGACCGCCTCGAGATCGAGCAGGGCGCGGTCCTTCAGTTGAGCACGATATGCCCAGGCAGTGCCGGTTCGGACCATCTCGGCGTTGACGTCGGTGTCCCCGGCCCTGACGCGAGCCAGGGTTCGCCCCTGGTCGTCGCGACCCTGGACCGTGAGCTGAACGTTCTTGCCGAACACATAGCCGGAAAGTGCCTGACGGGCCTGGGCGCCATACGGCTGCTTGAGCTCCGGTGCATCGATCTCGGCCATCCGTACCCTGAGCCGATCGCCCTCGGCGGTACGGCAACTGAAGACGTTGCCATCGGCAATGCCGATCACCCGGCAGTCGGTTGTTTGCGCGGACGCGGGAAGGGCGGTGAGCAGCAGGGCGGCGAGTACACAGCGCAGCATGGGAGCGATCGCTTCGGTTGGGGCCGGCGAGGGTAACAGGCCGATCACCGGCCGAACCGGAGCCAGGTCTCAGATGGTCATGTTGGGCCCCGGCGGCAGCTGCGCGGAAGAATCCCATTGGCTGTGCAGCCGATTCGGCTGAATTGCAGGCAACAAAAAACCCGCACTAGGCGGGCTTCTTGTGGGCTTTCGGGTGGTCTTGGCACCACCTGAAAACGAAAGGTGGTGCCCAGGGACGGAATCGAACCGCCGACACGGGGATTTTCAATCCCCTGCTCTACCGACTGAGCTACCTGGGCAACGGGGCGCTATTAGACGGATTTGCCTTTTGCCTGTCAAGCGCGGCCCGGAAAATATTTAATCCGGACGGGCGCTTAGCGCAGCCGGGCGGTCATTCGCTGGGTGGCACGTAGCCTTCGGCCTTGGCGTAGTCCTCGCCGGAGAAGAACTTGTCCATCTCGCCCTGGAGAAACTTGCGGTCCTCGGCGTTCATCATGTTCAGGCGGCGCTCGTTGATCAGCATGGTCTGGTGTTTCTGCCAGTCGTCCCAGGCCTGCTTGGAAATGTTGTTGTAGATGTCCTCGCCTTTCTGGCCCGGGAACGGCGGGCGCTCGAGGCCGGGGAGTTCTTCGTTGTACTTGCGGCAGTTCACGGTGCGGGTCATGAGGTCTCTCCTGCATTCAATTCAGCGGCGGCGCGCTTGAGCAGTGTCTTTACCGGCGCGGCAAGGCCGAGGCGCGGCGGGGTGGCGAGGTTATACCAGAGCCAGTCCGCCTCGGCCACGGCGTCGGGCGCGGTCTTGACCCTGATCAGCCAGGGTTCGATGGCCAGCTGGAAATGGCTGAAGGTGTGGGTCAACCCTGGCAGTTCGCGACGGTCTTCCAGCTGCAGCGCATGCCGTTCGGCCAGAGGATCGAGGGCAGCGAGGTCGTCCAGTTCCGGCAGGCTCCAGAGCCCACCCCAAAGCCCGCTCGACGGGCGACGGTAGAGCAGGATGGCACCGTCGCGATTGGCCAGCAGCGGCATCAGCGTGCGCTTTTGCGGCAGCGCCTTGCGCGGCTTGGGCACCGGGAATTCGGTTTCGCGCCCGAGCAGGTGGGCGCGGCAGCCGTCCCTGAGCGGGCAGAGCAGGCAGCTCGGGCGGCTGCGCGTGCACAGCGTGGCGCCGAGATCCATCATCGCCTGGGTGTAATGGTTGACCCGCTGCCGGGGGGTGAGGCGCTCGGCCACCTCCCACAGCTGGCGGGCCACCTTCGGCTCGCCGGGATAACCGTCCTGGGCAACGTAGCGGGCCAGCACGCGTTTGACGTTGCCGTCGAGAATCGGCGCGCGCAGACCCATGCTGATGCTGGCGATGGCGCCGGCGGTCGATCGGCCTATCCCGGGAAGCTCGGCGAGCTTGTCGACATCCGCGGGGAATATGCCACCGTATTCGGTAACCACGCGCTTGGCGGTCTTGTGCAGGTTGCGTGCGCGGCTGTAGTAGCCGAGGCCCGTCCAAAGATGCAGCACTTCATCTTCCTCGGCCGCGGCGAGCGAGTCGACGGTGGGCAGCGCATCCATGAAGCGGTCGAAGTAGCCGAGCACGGTGCTGACCTGGGTCTGCTGCAGCATGATTTCGGACACCCAGACCCGGTACGGCGTGATGTTCTGCTGCCAGGGAAGGTCCTTGCGGCCGTGGCGGTCGAACCAGTCGAGGACCGCCGCGCCGAACTGCTCCGGGCTCATCGCTTGAACAGGCCCTTGAGGGCGTCCTTGAGTTCCGGGCTGACCTTGTCGCCGAGCTTCTCCTCGATCTTCTCGTTGAGCCTTTCGCCGGCCAGCCTGGCGGCGATCTTGCCGAGCGCGTCATTGTCGAAACGGCAGGCCTTGGCGCCCAGCTCCAGCGGGCCGCGGCAGCGCAGGGGCCACTCGATGCCGACGTAGCGCTCGTTGACCTGACAGGCAGGGTCCGGCATGGCGCCCTTGTCGCCTTCGATGACGATGCCGACGCGATAGTCCATGCCCAGCACGCGCAGGTCGACATCGCCATTGCCATTGACCGTCAGGCCGGGGATGCTGGCCTTGAGGTCGGGGTTGCTGGCCACGCCGTTGCGCAGGGTCAGGTTGCCCTTGAGTTCGCGGAAGGGGGTGTCCTTGCTGCGTGGCTCGCTGGACAGCGGCTTGCGGTTGAGCGTGGCGATGGCGCGGCAGAGCTGCTGCTCGAGGTTGGCATCGACCAGCACGCCGTTGTCGATGATGAAGCCGACCTTGCCGTTGAGGTTGTCGACCCAGGCCTTCTGGCTGTTGCCCTGGGTGCGCAGGTCGGCATCCAGGTTCAGCAGGCCCTTGACCACCACCTCTTCGCCCTGGCTTTCCAGCAGGCGCTCGATTGGCACGCCGTTGAAGCGGTTCTGCAGCGTCAGCAGCGGCTGGGGCTGGCGCACGTCGAGGCTGGCGCTGCTGTCCAGGCGTCCGCCGTAGAGGCCGCCGCGCAGTTCCTGCAGGTTCAGCTGGCCGTTGCGGGCTCGGGCCTTGAGGTTGAAGCCCTCCAGTGGCAGTTGCATGGCGGTCAGGCTGCCGATGGCCAGGCTGACCTCGCTGTCGAGCTTGCGCAGCTGATCCAGCGGCAGCACCGAGGCCTCGCTCCAGGCCTGCTGGGTCGGTGCGTTGGGCAGCGGGGTGCTGCCGCTGCCGACCGCGGCGGCCTGGGTGTTCTTCACTTCGCTCTTGCGCGCGGCGCCGGCCGGCTCGTCATTGCTTGGCGGCGGCAGGTAGCGGTCGAGATTCAGCCGATCACCCTTGAGGTCGACGCGCAGCGCCTGGCGGGCGAAGTCGCTGATGGCGATGCGGCCGGTGAAGGTGCTGTCATCGAGCTTGAGGGTCAGTTCTTCCAGCGCCAGGCTGTTGGCCGTACCGCTCAGCAGGCTGACCAGCTCGGCCCTGTTCAGCGCATTGCCATCGGCCATGGCCGGCAGTTGCTGCCCTGTGCCCTGGAGGAATTCGCGCAGGTTGAACTGCGCCACGGTCATCGCGCCGCTGATCTTCGGTTCCTTGTCCAGGTCGCGCGCCTTCAGCTCGCCCAGCCCACGCAGCTGGTTGGCGGTGAACTTGAGGCTGTTCCATTCGGCAATCTGCGCGGCGAGATCGACCAGCAGCTGGCCCTGGGCGCTGAAGGTCAGGGTCTGGCCCTGCAGCGGCTCGCCGGAGGCCTCGCCGGACAGGCGCATGTCCTCGAACTGGTAGCGCTTGAGCTGGTTGTCGAAACGCAGCGCGCCTTGCAGCTCGGTGCGCGCGCGCATCACCGGCTGATTGCTGCCGAAGAAGGCGTTGAGCTTCACCGGGATCGAGCTGCCCTCGCGGATCGCGCCGGTCGTGAGCTCGATGCTTTCGGCGCTGTATTGCTGGCCGGTCTTGGCGTCGCTGTAGGTCACGCGCGCATCGCTGACGGTCAGGCTGTCGATATCCAGTGTGAGCGGCTTGCGTGCGGGCGATGCCTCTTCGCGCTGTTCGGTTTGCGGCTCGGCAGCTTTCGGCGGCTCGCCGGCCTGTTCGCTGCGACCGGCCGGCTGGCCGACGCCTTCCCAGTTGCCGCGACCCTGCTCGTCCCGGCTGAGCGTCAGGTTGAGGCCATTGACGGTGATATCGCTCATCTGCACTTCGCGGCTGAGCAGCGGCATCACCCGTACGGAGAGCCCGAGCATGCGCAAATCGGCGAACGGCTGTCCGGGGGTCTGCGCGCTGGCCAGGGTGGTGTCGTGCAGTTCCAGGCCGAGCCAGGGGAACAGGCTCCAGCCGATGTCGCCCTTGATGTCCAGTTCGAGGCCGGCCTTGTTCCGCGCCAGGTCGCGGATCTCGTCCTTGTAGTCGTTGGGATCGAACAGGTGGGTCAGGGCGAAGCCTGCCGCCACGAGGATCAGCAACAGTCCGAGAATGACCAGGCCCAGGATTTTGCCGAGCGATTTCATGGACGAGTCCTTGTAGAGAAGCGGTCTGAAAGGTGGCGAGTATAGCCCCGTGCTCTCCGATGTCGGGAGGCGGCCGGGGTTGGAGTGGCGTGCGCGGAGCTGGTTCCGCGCGACGGTTGCGGCACCGCGCGGGCAGACGAACTGTCGCGCCGGGTGTGAGCCAGCAGCGCGTTCGGCCGCCATTCAGCCCGTCATCGTTACCTACAGCGGGTCCAGCGGCAGATGGGTGCGTGCGGCCAAGGCGCTGGCTTCCAGATGGCCGGCGGGAGCGGCCAGGCGCAACGGTTTGCCGGCTTCACTGGCCTGGCGCTGGGTTTCCTCCAGCAGCCGGCGGCCGACGCCGCGCTTGCGGGTGAGCTTGCGTACGCACAGGTGCGACAGGCGCCAGGCGTCGTCGCCGCGCTGCAGCAGGGCGGCGCCGAGCAGGCGGTCATTGAAGCGCCCGGCGATCAGGCTGCCATCGGCCAGCGCCGCGGCGATCAGCGTGTCGGCGCTGGAATAGGGCGCCAGCAGCCAGTCGGGTGCATCGGCGTAGATTTTCGCCAGGTCGGTAAGGTCCTGCGGGCTGGGCTGGGTGATGGATTCGACGTAGACGGGCATGGCGACCTTGCGACGGCTGGGCGGAATGCCGGCAAGCATACGCCGAACCGCCGCCAGCGCACGAGACGCCGGCGGTGGGTGCGCCCGATCAGTGCAGGCGATGGCGCTCGTGGAGGAAACTCAACACCGCACGACGGTAGTGGTTGTACTCGGGGTCATCGGCCAGGGCGATGCGGTCGCGCGGGCGCGGCAGTTTCACGTCGAGAATCTCGCCGATGGTCGCAGAGGGGCCATTGGTCATCATCACGATGCGATCGGAGAGCAGCACGGCCTCGTCGACATCGTGAGTGATCATCATCATGGTGTTGCCCAGCTCCTTCTGGATCTTCATCACCTCGTCCTGCAGGTGCGCGCGGGTCAGCGCATCCAGCGCGCCGAACGGCTCGTCGAGCAGCAGCACCTTGGGCTTCATCGCCAGCGCGCGGGCGATGCCGACGCGCTGCTTCATGCCGCCGGAGATTTCCTGCGGGTATTTGTTCAGCGCATGGCCCATGTTCACCAGCGCCAGGTTGTGCTCGATCCATTCGCGCCGTTCGCGCTTGCCCATACTGCGCTTGAACAGCTTGTTCACTGCCACCTCGACGTTCTCGTAGACGGTCAGCCAGGGCAGCAGCGAATGGTTCTGGAACACCATGCTGCGGTCCGGGCCCGGCCCGCGCACTTCCTTGCCGTCGAGAATCACCCCGCCGAGGCTGGGCTCCAGCAGCCCGGCGACGATGTTCAGCACCGTCGACTTGCCACAGCCGGAGTGGCCGATGATGGAGATGAACTCGCCCTTGGCGATGTTCAGGTTGATGTCCTTGAGCACCTGCGAGGCGAGGTTGCCGCGCACGAAACTCTTGTCCAGGTGTTCGATGGAGAGATAGCTCATGGCGTTGCTCCTCAGTTGGCCGGAATGCCGCGGGTGATGCGCTGGCCGACGAAGGCCACCAGGCGATCGAGTACGAAGCCGACCACGCCGATGTAGACGAGCGCGAGGATGATGTCGCTGATGCGCGAGGCGTTCCACGCATCCCAGATGAAGAAGCCGATGCCGACGCCGCCGATGAGCATCTCCGCGGCGATGATCGCCAGCCACGACAGGCCGACGCCGATGCGCAGGCCGGTGAAGATGTAGGGCGCGGCGGCCGGCAGCATGATGGTCTTGAAGTATTCGAAGCCATTGAGCTGCAGCACCTGGGCGACGTTGCGGTAGTCCTGCGGGATGTTGCGGATGCCCACCGCGGTATTGATGATGATCGGCCAGATCGCGGTGATGAAGATGACGAACAGCGCCGAGGGATGGCTGTCCTGAAAGCCCGCCAGCGACAGCGGCAGCCAGGCCAGTGGCGGCACGGTGCGCAGCACCTGGAAGATCGGATCGAGGCCGCGCATGGCCCAGTCCGACTGGCCGATCAGCACGCCGAGGCCGACCCCGGCGACTACCGCCAGCAGATAGCCGACCGCTACCCGTTCGAGGCTGGCCAGCAGTTGCCAGGCCAGGCCCACGTCATTGCCGCCGTTGTCGTAGAACGGATCGACGATCAGCTCCCAGGTTTCCGCGATCACCTGCGAAGGCGGTGGCAGCGCGGCATCGGCACCGGAGCAGAGCATCTCCCAGATCACCCCGAGCACCAGCAGGATGACCAGGGGCGGCAACAGCTGCTGCACCGCGTAGCGGCCGCTACGCTGCATCAGTGCAGCGGCTCTGGATGGGCGGACAATGGACACCGGCTTGGTGCTGGCGGGCTGCAGTTTGACGTTGGCATTCATGGGCTTTTCCTCGCGGGTTGCGGCTATCAGGCCATGGCCTTGATGGTCAGGCTGTCCAGGTAGGCTTGCGGGTTCTCGGGATCGAACAGCTTGCCGTCGAAGAACTTCTCCACGCCGCGGGAGGTGGAGGTCGGGATCAGCTCGGCGGGCAGGTTCAGCTCGCCGGCTGCGGCGCGCCAGATGTCTTCGCGGTTGACCTTGGTGATCAGCGCCTGGCTGTCGAAGTCGGCCGGCAGGTAGCCCCAGCGCTTGTTCTCGGTGAGGAACCAGAGGTCGTGGCTCTGGAACGGATAGGAGGCGTGGTCGTCCCAGTAGCGCATCTGCTCGGGATGGTTCTCGATGACCTTGCCGGTGCCGTAGGCGAAGTTGCCCTTCATGCGGTCGACGATGTCCTTGTAGGGCGCGCCGATCCACTTGCGTTGCGAGCAGATCTTCGCCACTTCTTCCTTGTTCTCGGCCTTCTCGCAGAACTGTTGGGCTTCCATGATCGCCATGGTCAGCGCGCGGGCGGCGTTGGGGTTGGCGGCCACGTAGTCGCTGCGCAGGGCGAAGGCCTTTTCCGGGTGGTTGTGCCACAGCTCGCCGGTGGTGTTGGCGGTGTAGCCGACCTTCTGGTTGATCAGCTGGGCGTTCCACGGTTCGCAGACGCAGAAGGTGTCCATGCTGCCGACCTTCATGTTGGCGACCATCTGCGCTGGCGGCACGACGATGGTGTTGATGTCGGCGTTCGGGTCGATGCCGCCGGCGGCCAGCCAGTAGCGCATCCACAGGTCGTGGGTGCCGCCGGGAAAGGTCACCGCGGCGCTGACCTTCTTGCCGCCGGCCTTCTTCGCCTCCAACGCCGCCTTGAACGGCGTGCTGTCGAGGCCGATCTTCAGATCGCGATACTCCTCGCCCACCGAGATGCACTGCCCGGCCAGGTTGAGCCGCGCGAGGATCGACATGGGCACCGGCTGGTTGTTCGGCGTGACGATGCCGGCACTGATCAGGTAGGGCATGGGCGTGAGGATGTGCGCGCCATCGATGCCATTCTTCGCCGAGCCGAGCACCAGGTTGTCGCGGGTGGTGCCCCAGGAAGACTGCTTGAGCACCTCGACCTCGGTCATCCCGTACTTGGCGAAGAAGCCTTTCTCCGCGGCGACGAACAGCGGTGCGGCGTCGGTCAGGGCGATGAAGCCGAGCTTGGCCTTGCTGGTTTCCACGTCGCCGCCCGCAGCCCAGGCGGCCGAACGCATGCCCAGGGACATGCCGCCGAACAGGGCGACCCCGCTGGCGGCGATGATCGAATGCTTGAGGAAGCTGCGGCGCGAGGCCAGGGTCAGGTCGCTGGGCTGGTCATTGTTCGGCTTGTCGGTCATGGTCGAATTTCCTTTGGGCGAAAAAAAACGGCGCCACACCGCCCGGCTGGAGCCGGAGAGCGTGGACACCGTTGTCCTGAAAGTCAGTTGTGGAAGCCGAGCGATCCGGCCTTGAACAGGTCATTGCGAAAGCTGTGCCAGGGTGCACTGGAGGCGCCCGTCGGCGCCGCCGGAATGCTCGAGCGACAGGCTGGTGGGCAGGTAAATCAGGCACTTGGCTCGCGCCGTCGAGGCGCAAGGCCGGCGCGCTGGGGAGGCGGGTCGCCGCCATCGACGAGCTGAATGGGCAGGCTGGCTTGCGGGTCGCTGCACAGTCGCGGGGCAGGGCGGGCCCCTGGGCGGCACGGCGTGCCTGTTTTCAGTGCCGGCAACGCTGGCCGCGTGCGGCCGTGTTCGCCGAACCGTCCAACGCCAGCAGGCGCTGGGCGACTTCCTCCAGGCGCAGGCCCTGGTTCATGGCTGCCTGACGCAGTCGGCCGTAGGCCTCGCCTTCCGAGCAGCCCTGCTGGCGCATCAGCTGCTGCTTGGCACGCTCCACCTGCTTGCGCTCGTCCAGCGCCTGGCGTGCCTCGCGCAACTCCTCATTGAGGCCCTGCAGGCGCACGCTCTGGGTCAGCAGCAGCTCCAGCGTCGAGCGCGCCACCATCGCGGTCATGCCATCCGGCGGTGGCGTGTCGAGGTCGCTGGCCTGCACGCTGAACAGCTTGGCCTGCTCGGCGGCGGCGTGCATGTCGGCGATGCCGTCGAGCAGCTTGCGATGGCTCTGCAGGTCCTTGCGGATGCGCTCGATGCTCTGCCGGCACTGCTGCAGCAGGTCCTGCTCCAGGCGCGTCTCGACATGTTTCATGGCGTCGATGCGGCCGGTGTGCAGCTCGAACCAGAGTTCGCCCAGCTGCGCCTCGACCGCCGCGCCCGGGCTGGTCCGGCGGGCGATGTCGCGCAAGCGGCAGGCGTTGAAATTGGTATCGCTGGCACACAGGGCTTGCCATAGCGCCTGCGCCGCCGGGCTGGCGAAGCGGCTGAAGGTGTCGAAGCAACGCTCCTGCCCTTCGAGCAGGTGCTCCAGGCGCTCCAGCATGTCGGCGCGGAAATAGCCGCTGGCGAAGCCGACCACCCCCAGTGCGCGCTCCTGGCCGGCCAGCTCCTTGCCCTGCATGAAGTTGAACAGTGCCACCAGGCAGCGCGTGATATGCGGATCGGAGGCGGTGTCGGCGGCTTCGAAGACGACGGCCAGCAGCCCGCCGATCAGGCGTACCAGCGTCGCCGTGGCGTCCTGCATGCTGATCGCGTGCTCGCGGATGCGTCGGCGCAGCGCGGGCAGCTCGTCCAGGCTGTGCAGGGCATAGGCGATACGGGTGAACAGCCGGGTCTTGTCCGCCGCGCTGACCGCCTCCAGGTCGATGCGGTCCAGATCCTGGCGCACCGCACGCTCCAGCGCCTCGGCCTCCAGGCTCAGCGCATCCAGCTGCTGGCGCTGGTGAGCGGCATTGCCGCCGAGGTAGATGTTCGAATAGCCGCGTTCCTTCTGCAGCGCGTGAACCAGCTGGCTGATGCGCGTGACCAGCTCGCAGGTGCGGGTCAGATCCTCCAGGCCGAGCAGTTCGCTGCGCCGGGAGGCGAGCATGAAGCGCAGGGTCGCGGGCATTTTCCGTCCGTGCATGGGCGGCACCTCGGCGGTTGGACGACCAGCTTCCTGCAAGATGCAGTCCAGCCGCCCGGCGCATATCCGCGCCCGGGCGTTTGCGCCTATAATGAGCCCCTTTTCGCCCCACGATCAGCGGAGCTGTTGATGTCCGAACGTACGGCTTGCGTAGAGCGCAACACCCTGGAAACCCAGGTCAAGGTCACCATCAATCTCGATGGCACCGGCAAGGCGCGCTTCGCCATCGGTGTGCCTTTCCTCGAGCACATGCTCGACCAGATCGCCCGTCACGGGTTGATCGACCTGGATATCGAATGCAACGGCGACCTGCACATCGACGACCACCATACCGTCGAGGACGTAGGCATCACCCTCGGCCAGGCCTTCGCCAAGGCCATCGGCGACAAGAAAGGCATGACCCGCTACGGGCACGCCTACGTGCCGCTGGACGAGGCGCTGTCGCGGGTGGTGATCGACTTCTCCGGGCGTCCCGGGCTGACCATGCACGTGCCTTACACCCGTGCGGTGGTCGGCAAGTTCGACGTCGACCTGTTCCAGGAATTCTTCCAGGGCTTCGTCAACCACGCCCTGGTGACCCTGCACATCGACAACCTGCGCGGAACCAACACCCACCACCAGATCGAGACGGTGTTCAAGGCCTTCGGCCGCGCGCTGCGCATGGCCATCGAGCTCGATCCGCGCATGGCCGGGCAGATGCCGTCGACCAAGGGGTGCCTGTAATGCAGACCGTTGCCGTCATCGACTACGGCATGGGCAACCTGCATTCGGTGGCCAAGGCGCTGGAGCATGTCGGCGCTGGTCGCGTGCTGATCACCAGCGATGCGCAGGTCATCCGCGAAGCCGACCGCGTGGTGTTTCCCGGCGTCGGCGCGATTCGCGACTGCATGGCCGAGATTCGTCGGCTGGGCTTCGACGAACTGGTCCGCGAGGTCAGCCAGGACCGCCCGTTTCTCGGTATCTGCGTCGGTATGCAGGCCCTCATGGAGCGCAGCGAGGAGAACGACGGCGTCGACTGCATCGGCCTGTTTCCCGGCCAGGTGCGCTTCTTCGGCAAGGATCTGGTTGAGGACGGCGAGCACCTGAAGGTGCCGCACATGGGCTGGAACGAGGTCAAGCAGGCGGTGGATCACCCGCTCTGGCACGCGATCCCGGACAATGGCCGCTTCTACTTCGTGCACAGCTATTACATCGAGGCCGGCAACCCGCGCCAGGTGGTCGGCCGTGGCCACTACGGCAAGGACTTCGCCGCCGCGCTGGCAGAAGGCTCGCGCTTTGCCGTGCAGTTCCACCCGGAAAAGAGCCATACCCACGGCCTGCAGCTGCTGCAGAACTTCGCCGCCTGGGATGGCCGCTGGTAAATGAGCCGGGCCAAGCTCAAGCCGCCGGTCCTGACGCTGGATGCCGCTCAGGAGCAGGTGGCGCAACAGGTCATCAAGCGCTTTCTGCAAGAGCGGTTCGAACTCGAGCTGGGCTCGTTCGAGGCGCAGGAAGTGCTCGATCTGTTCGCCCGGGAAATCGCGCCGCTGTATTACAACAAGGCGATCTTCGACGTGCAGAGCCACCTGAAGGAGCGGTTCGAGAGCATCGAAAGCGACTTGTGGGCACTCGAGAAGAGCTGACCCTTAACCGACACTTGATTTGAACAGGTTCAAGCCATGCTGATTATCCCCGCTATCGATCTCAAGGACGGCGCCTGCGTACGTCTGCGCCAGGGCCTGATGGACGACGCCACGGTGTTCTCCGATGACCCGGTGGCCATGGCTGCCAAGTGGGTCCAGGCCGGCTGCCGCCGCCTGCATCTGGTCGACCTCAACGGGGCCTTCGAAGGCCAGCCGGTCAACGGCGAAGTGGTCACCGCCATTGCCAAGCGTTACCCGGACCTGCCGATCCAGATCGGCGGCGGCATCCGTACCCTGGAAACCATCGAGCACTACGTGCGCGCCGGTGTCAGCTACGTGATCATCGGCACCAAGGCGGTGAAAGAGCCGGAGTTCGTTACCGAGGCCTGCCGCGCCTTCCCGGGCAAGGTGATCGTCGGTCTGGACGCCAAGGACGGCTTCGTCGCCACCGATGGCTGGGCGGAAGTCTCCAGCGTGCAGGCCGTCGATCTGGCCCGCCGTTTCGAGGCAGATGGCGTCTCGGCGATCGTCTACACCGACATCGCCAAGGACGGCATGATGCAGGGCTGCAACGTCGAGGCCACCGTGGCCCTGGCCAACGCCAGCCGTATCCCGGTGATCGCGTCCGGTGGCATCCACAACATCGGCGACATCCAGAAGCTGCTCGACACCAACACTCCGGGCATCATCGGAGCCATTACCGGCCGCGCCATCTATGAAGGCACGCTGGATGTGGCCGAGGCGCAGGCGCTCTGCGACCTCAAGCTGAAAGACGAGTAAGCCGTAAGGCGGACCACGCTCCGTGTGCCGCCATGCATTCGGTGACCCGGCGGATAGCGCCATGCGGCGCTGTCCGCCCTACGAGAGAGATCGACCATGGCCCTGGCCAAACGCATCATTCCCTGCCTCGACGTGGACAACGGCCGCGTGGTCAAGGGCGTCCAGTTCGAGAACATCCGCGACGCCGGTGACCCGGTGGAGATCGCCCGGCGCTACGACGAGCAGGGCGCCGACGAGATCACCTTCCTCGACATCACCGCCAGCGTCGACAACCGCGATACCACGCTGCATACCGTCGAGCGCATGGCCAGCCAGGTGTTCATCCCGCTGACCGTGGGTGGGGGCGTGAGGACCGTGCAGGACATCCGCAACCTGCTCAATGCGGGAGCCGACAAGGTCTCGATCAACACCGCCGCGGTGTTCAACCCGGACTTCGTCGGCGAGGCCGCGGACCGTTTTGGCTCGCAGTGCATCGTGGTCGCCATCGACGCCAAGAAGGTCTCTGCGCCGGGCGAGCCGGGCCGCTGGGAAATCTTCACCCACGGCGGCCGCAAGCCCACCGGGCTGGACGCGGTTGAATGGGCGAAGAAGATGGAAGCCCTCGGCGCCGGCGAGATCCTGCTCACCAGCATGGATCAGGACGGTGTGAAGAGCGGCTACGACCTGGGCGTCACCCGCGCCATCAGCGAAGCGTTGTGCATCCCGGTGATCGCGTCGGGGGGCGTGGGCAACCTGCAGCACCTGGCCGATGGCATCCTCGAGGGCAAGGCCGACGCGGTACTGGCGGCCAGCATCTTTCACTTCGGCGAGTACACGGTGCCGGAGGCCAAGGCCTACCTGGCCGCTCGCGGCATCGTGATGCGTTGATCGCGGCGCGCCGCCGACACGGCTGACGCGCTACAAGGACACGCCCGCTGCTGTTGCGGGCGAGCAATCAGGAGATTCTCATGCTCAAGACCATAGCTTCCATTGCCAGTGCGTTGCTGTTCGGCGTCTCGCTGGCTCATGCCCAGGCCCCGGCGAAGATCGACCTGCTGACGGAGAACTTTCCGCCCTACAACATGGCGGCCGACGGCAAGAACTTCGCCCGCGATGAAAACATCAGCGGTATCGCGGTGGACATCGTGCGCGAGATGTTCAAGCGCGCCGGGGTCGATTACACGCTGACACTGCGTTTCCCCTGGGAGCGCATCTACGGCATGGCGCTGGAGCAGGCCAACTACGGGGTGTTCGTCACCGCGCGGCTGCCCGAGCGGGAAGAGCTGTTCAAGTGGGTCGGCCCCATCGGCCCGGACGACTGGGTACTGCTGGCCCGTGGCGACAGTCCGATCAACCTGACCAGCCTGGACCAGGCCCGCCAGTACACGGTCGGCGCCTACAAGGGTGACGCCATCGCCGAGCACCTGGAGGGCCAGGGTCTGCAGCCGGTGCTTGCCCTGCGTGATCAGGAGAACGTGAAAAAGCTGCTCGACGGCAAGATCGACCTCTGGGCCACGGGCGACCCGGCCGGCCGCTACCTGGCCCGACAGGAAGGCGTGACCGGGCTCAAGCGCGTGCTGCGCTTCGACAGCGCCGAACTCTACCTGGCGCTGAACAAGCAGGTGGCCGACGAGACGGTGCAGAAGCTGCAGCAGGCACTGGACCAGATGCGCCGCGAAGGCGTGATCGACGAGATCAACGCGCGCTATCTCTGAGTTGCTTCCTCTCGCCTGACGCGTTTGCCGCGTCAGGCGGGTGATGGCGGCGCGCCAGCAGGGTGCGTCGCACACGCCTCTCGCGCCGTTCTGGCGCACCCATCGTGTTCTTGTCAGCCACCGCCCGAGTACCGCGGCGGTGCTGCTGCGCTGGTTCGCATCTTGCTTTCGACCGCTTCGGCCATGATCCGCGGAGGGGCGGATCGGGAATCAGAACCAGGGAGCGAGCCATGCTTAAACGAATCCTAGCCGCCATCGTGCTGCTGCTCTGCAGTCATGCCCATGCCGAGCTGCCCGACGACTATCGCGTCGTGCTGCTGACCGAGAACTTTCCACCTTTCAACATGGCCGAGGACAACAAGAACTACGCGGCCGATGCAAAGATCCATGGCATCAACGCCGACATCGTTCGCGAGATGTTCCGCCGGGCGAACATCCGCTACGAGCTCAGCCTGCGCTTTCCCTGGGATCGCATCTACAAGCAGGTGCTCGAACAGCCCGATCAGGGGCTGTTTTCCACCACCTTCACTGCCGAGCGCGAGCCGCAGTTCAAGTGGGTCGGGCCCCTCGCGAGCATCAGCTGGGTGCTGCTGGCGCCGGCGGACAGCTCTCTGCAGCTGACCGGGTTGGAACAGGCACGCAGCCTGCGCATCGGTGCATACAAGAACGACGCGGTGAGCCAGCATCTGGAGCGCCTGGGGCTGGCGCCGATCAATTCGCTGCGCGACCAGGAGAACATCGGCAAGCTGCTCAAGGGCCAGATCGATGTCTGGGCCACTGCCGATCCGGTCGGCCCCTATCTGGCCAAGCAGGAAGGTGTGACCGGGCTGAAGCCGGTGCTGCGTTTCAATGAGGCGCGATTGTTTCTTGCGCTCAATCGGGCGACGCCGGACGAGGTGGTCGAGCGCTTGCAGCGGGCGCTCGATGCGATGCGTGCCGATGGCACTGTGGACGGCATGCTGCGTCGCTACCTCTGATTTTCAGCGGTAGATACCGCCGCGACCGTGGGCGGCCATGGCGCGATTGCCGCGCGTGGCGATCATCTGGCCAACGTCCACCCACTCGATGCCCTGCGCAGGCAGACGCGGCAGTTCCCGCTCCAGGAGCGCCAGCGTGCTCTCGTGGGGATGGCCGATGATCACCACCGAACCCTGCTTGCGCGCGAGCGCGATCGCGGCCTGGAACCGCTCGGCCACCGCAGCGGGGGATGGGTCGTCATCGAGAAAGATATCCCGCGACAGGCTCGCCAGCGCGGTGCGCTGCGCGCTGGCAGCGGCCACGGTGCGAGGGCTGGTGCGGCTGTCGAGGAAAAACAGATGACGACGCTGCAGCTCGCCCATCAACCAGGTCATGGCTTGCGGCTGCTCGGTCATGGCGCTGCCCATGTGGTTGTTCAGCCCGCGCACGTGGGGCACGGCGGCCAGCGCAGCGTCAAGGCGGCGTGCCAGCTCGTCGTGGGGTAGTTGCGGATGCCAGGCGAAGCGGCCACCGGCGGGCGCCATCGGCATGTGCAGCATTACCGTCTTGCCGGCGCGATGGGCCTGTTCGGCCAATTCCGCGGCGTGGCGCGTATCGGGCAGGATGGCCAATGCGACCGGCCCGGGCAGCTGCAGCACGCGGCGGTCGCGTGCGGGGTTCTGGCCGAGGTCGTCGATGATCAGGGTCAGACTGGGCCGCGCGGCGACGCGCCGGTCTGCATCGGCTTCGTCTGCAAACCCTGGCTGCCCGGCCAGCGCCAGGAGCAGCGCCAGGCCGGCCGTCCAGCGCGGCATGCTCATTGGCCGCGGGTGAGGTTCAATCCCTTGAGCAGGTTCAGCGCCTGACCGAGCTGGTAGTCATCGTCCTGCGGCCGATCCGAGTCGCTGGCGATCTGCGTGCTGGTTGGCCGATCCGGGCCGCCGTTGCCATTGCCCAGATGCCCGGCCAGATCCGCTTCGCGGAAGCCTTCGGCCGCCTGTTCGCGGGTCAGCTTGGCACGTTCGACGACGATATCCGGCTCGATGCCCTGGGCCTGGATCGAGCGGCCCTTGGGCGTGTAGTAGAGCGCGGTGGTGAGCTTGAGCGCGCGATCGTTGTTCAGCGGCAGCACGGTCTGCACCGAGCCCTTGCCGAAGCTGTCGGTGCCCATGACCACCGCCCGCTTGTGATCCTGCAGGGCGCCGGCCACGATCTCCGAGGCCGAGGCGCTACCGCCATTGATCAGCACGACCAGCGGCACCCCTTCGCTGGCATCGGCCGTATCGGCGTTGAAGCGCAGCTCGGAATTGGCGATGCGGCCCTTGGTGTAGACGATCAGGCCCTTGGTGAGGAAGTGATCGGAAATCTCCACCGCGGCCTGCAGCACGCCGCCGGGGTTGTTGCGCAGGTCCAGCACCAGGCCGTTGAGCTTCTTGCCGCCATTGTCCTTCTTCAGCTTGGCCAGCGCCTTGCCGACCTCCTCGCCGGAGTTGACCTGGAACTGGGTGACACGCAGGTATCCGTAACCGGGCTCCAGCAGCTGGCTCTTGACGCTGCGCACCTTGATCACCGCACGGGTCAGCTTGACGTCGAACGGCTGGCCGCCTTCGCGTACCAGCGTCAGGCTGATGGTGCTGCCGGGTTTGCCGCGCATCTTGGCGATGGCGTCCATCATCGACAGACCCTTGGTCGGCTGCCCGTCGATTTTGACGATCAGGTCGCCGGCTTCGATGCCGGCCTTGGATGCCGGCGTATCGTCGATCGGCGACACCACCTTGATGAAGCCGTCCTCCATGCCGACCTCGATGCCCAGCCCGCCGAATTCGCCGCTGGTGCTTTCCTGCAGCTCGGCAAAGGCTTCTGGCTCGAGATAGGCCGAGTGCGGATCGAGGTTGCTGAGCATGCCCTTGATGGCGTTTTCCAGCAGGGTCTTGTCATCCACCGGCTCGACATAGGCCGCCTTGATGCGGTCCAGGACCTCGGCGAAGGTGCGCAGCTCGTCCAGCGGCAGCGGTGCCTTGGAGCTTGGTACTGCAGCCGCTTCCGCCGGAGGCTGCTGGGCCCAGGCACCGCCTTGCATGCCTAGCAGGATGGCCAGGGCGAGCGTGGAAGGGCGGGCGAAACGGCGCAGGTGCAACATGTCGAACTCCAGTAATGAGAGGGCACGCCAGGTGGACCGGGTGGCTCGGCGGGGCCGGATGCCGCCATCGGTCAGCCTTGCGCGCGGCACCATTGGGCAGGGTCGCTGGGGCGACCGTGCTGACGAATGGCGAAATACAGTGCGGCGGTTTCCTGGCCGCCGCTGGTGCCTACCGTGGCAATCGGGTCGCCGGCCTTGACGATGTCGCCGGCGTCCCGCAGCAGGCTCTGGTTGTGTCCGTAAAGGCTCAGGTAACCGTTGCCGTGATCGAGGATCACCAGCAGGCCGGCACCGCGCAACCAGTCGGCGAACACCACCCGGCCGCCATGCACGGCACGGACCTGGGTGCCGGCATTGGCGCCGATCAGTACGCCGTCCCACTTGGTTCGAGCATCGCCGCCGCGTGGAGTGCCGTAGCGGGCGACGAGGCGTCCGTCCACCGGCCAGGGCAGTTTACCTTTGGCCTGGGCGAACGGCCCGCCAAAGCTGCCACCGGCGCTGGATACCAGCGGGCCACTCGGCGCGGAGCTGCCGCTGGGCCTGGCTTGTTGTTGCTGCTGCTGACGCTGGCGTTCGGCAAGCAGTTCGCGCTGACGAGCCTCCTCGGCCTCGCGTGCCTGACGGGCCAGCGTCTCTTCGATGGTCTTGAGCACCCGCTCGAACTGCGCCTGTTCCTGGCGGCGAGCCTGCAGCCGCTGCTCTCGGCTGGACAGGTCGCTGTTCAGCTTGGCCAGTGCCTGCTGGCGCTCCTTGCGCACTTCGGCCAGCTGATCGCGTCGCTCCAGCAGGCCGTCCTTCTTCTCGGCGAGCAGGTTCTGCTGCGCTTCGATGTCGGCCTCGACGTTGGCCAGCTGGCGCAGTGTCTCGTTGAAGCTGTCGAGCTGCTCGAGGCGGGCCTTGTTGAGATAGTCGTAATAGGTGAGGGTGCGACTGAATTTTTCCGGGTTCTGCTGATTGAGCAGCAGCTTGAGGTATTCCTGGCGACCGTTCTGATAGGCGGCGCGGGCCTGCAGGCCGATCAGGCGCTGCTGTTCCAGGCGAGCACCTTCGAGGGTGGTCTTCTCCTCGTTCAGGCGCTCCAGCTCGGCCTCGCTGCGGTCGATTTCCTGCTGCAGGGTGTCGACCTGCTTTTCCAGCTGGCCCATCTCGCTTTCGGTGGTCTGCAGCTGTTTCTGGACGCCGGATTTCTCCTGCTCGATCTGCTTGAGCAGCTTCTGCAGTTCCGCGATGTCCTGGCGGGCGGCTTCGATCTGCTGGCGCGCGGCGGCGCGCTCGTCCGCCACGGCCGGGCCGAGCAGGCAGAGAAAGGCGAGAGCGAGGAATGTACGAGGCATGGAGGGCTGTCAACCGAGGGTTATGACCGGCGTAGTATGCCTAAAAAGCGGGCGGGAAGCTTGAGGCCCGTCGCGGGAAGCGAAGGCGTGCGCCCCCGGCTTCCCGCCGGCACCCGTCAGTTGAGTTCGACGATGGAGCGGCCGGTCATCTCCTGCGGAACCGGCATGCCCAGCAGGGTCAGCATGGTCGGCGCGACGTCGGCCAGTACGCCGCCTTCGCGGATCGAGACGTTGCGCTTGCCGATATAGATGAAGGGCACCGGCTCGCAGGTATGCGCGGTGTGCGCCTGCCCGGTCATGGCGTCTTCCATCTGCTCGACGTTGCCGTGGTCGGCGGTCAGCAGGGCTTCGCCGCCGACCTTGTCCAGCGCCTCGACGATGCGACCGACGCAGCTGTCCAGGCACTCCACCGCCTTGACCGCCGCTTCGAACACGCCGGTATGGCCGACCATGTCGCCGTTGGCGTAGTTGACGACGATGACGTCGTAGCGCTGGTTCTCGATGGCCTCGACGATGCGGTCGGTGACCTCCGGCGCGCTCATTTCCGGCTTGAGGTCATAGGTGGCAACCTGCGGCGAAGGAATCAGGATGCGCTCCTCGCCGGGGAAGGGTTCCTCGCGGCCGCCGGAGAAGAAGAAGGTGACGTGTGCGTACTTCTCGGTTTCGGCGATGCGCAGCTGGGTCTTGCCGTTGTTGGCCAGATACTCGCCGAGCACGTTGGTCAGCGCTTCCGGGGCGAAGGCGGCGGGCGCGGGAATGCTCGCGGCGTACTGGGTGAGCATGACGAACTCGGCCAGTTGCGGCACCCGGGCACGCTCGAATTCCTTGAAACCGGGTTCGACAAAGCAGCGGGTCAGCTCGCGGGCGCGGTCGGCGCGGAAGTTCATGAACACCACGGCGTCACCGTCTTCGACACGTACCGGCTCGCCGATGCCGGTGGCCTTGACGAACTCGTCGCTCTCGCCGCGCTCGTACGCGGCGATCAGGCCGTCCACCGCGTAGTCGGAGTGGTACTCGGCCTTGCCGTCGACGATCAGCTCGTAGGCCTGCTGCACGCGGTCCCAGCGGTTGTCGCGGTCCATGGCGAAGTAGCGGCCGATCAGGCTGGCGATACGGCCCTTGCCCAGGCGGGTGAAGGTGGCCTGGAGCAGTTCGATGGAGCTTTGCGCGCTCTTCGGCGGGGTGTCGCGGCCGTCGAGGAAGGCGTGCAGGTAGATCTTCTCGGCGCCGCGCTGGGCCGCCAGCTCGGCCATGGCGACCAGATGATCCTGGTGGCTGTGCACGCCACCGTCGGAAAGCAGGCCGAGGATGTGCACCGCCTTGCCGGCACCTACGGCCTTGTCGACCGCAGCGCAGATGGTCGGGTTGGCGAAGAATTCGCCGTCGCGGATCGCCTTGGTCACCCGGGTGAAGTCCTGATACACCACGCGCCCGGCACCCAGGTTCATGTGGCCGACCTCGGAGTTGCCCATCTGCCCGTCCGGCAGACCGACATCCATGCCGCTGCCGGAGATCAGTCCGTGTGGCTGAGTCGCCAGCAGACGATCGTAGACCGGCTTGCGCGCGGCATAGATGGCATTGAAATCCGGGCTGTCGCTGTGCCCGAAGCCATCGAGAATGATCAGTACCAGAGGTTTGGGCGCGGCGGTAGGGGCGACGGGCATGCTTTCGGGCTCCTTGCACGGGGGCGGAAAAGGGCGGCCAGTCTACTGGCTGGCCGTGGCGAGGTCACGAATCATCAGGGTTCAGCCACTCGGAGGGGCTGTGTATACTGGCCCGCATTTTATCGTCCGGGTACCCGTTGATGCTCGCTAACCTGATTGAATTTGTCTCTAACCACTATGTACTCAGCAGCCTGTTCGTGGCGCTGTTGATCCTTCTGTTCATCACCGAGACACGCAAGGGTGGCAAGAGCCTGAGCAATCGCGAACTGACGGCACTGGTCAACAGTGGCGAGGGCGTGGTGTTGGACGTGCGCGCCAAGAAGGAGTTCGACGCCGGCCATATCGTCGATGCATTGAACATTCCCTACGAGAAACTGGTCAGCCGCACAGGCGAGCTGGAAAAGCACAAGGCTAAGACCATCATCGTGGTCGACGCCATGGGGCAGCACGCCGGAACGGCCTGCCGTGAGCTGCAGAAGGCAGGCTTCACCGCCGCCAAGTTGTCGGGAGGGATTTCCAGCTGGCGCGGCGACAATCTGCCAGTGGTCAAGTAATCATGCCCAACGTCGTCATCTATACCACCGCCTGGTGCCCGTTCTGCATCCGCGCCAAGGCGCTGCTCGATCGCAAGGGTGTCGCCTACGAGGAAATTCCCGTGGATGGCAACCCGACCCTGCGCGCCGAGATGGCCAGCAAGGCCGGACGCACCTCGGTGCCGCAGATATGGATCGGCGATAAGCACGTCGGCGGCTGCGATGAGCTGCACGCTCTGGAGCGCGCCGGACGCCTCGACCCGTTGCTGCAGGCCTGAGGCCGGCACCGCGGGTCCGCGAACAATTCAAACGACACGCACAACTGGATAGAAGGTTGCAGAAATGACCGAACAAGCTAACAACGGCGGCGCAGCGTCGCAGAACGAACAGGGCGCGCAGTTCTCCCTGCAGCGCATCTACGTCCGTGACCTGTCCTTCGAAGCGCCGAAGAGCCCGGAAATTTTCCGTCAGGAATGGAATCCGAGTGTCGCGCTGGACCTGAACACCAAGCAGAAGCAGTTGGAAAGCGACTTCTACGAAGTGGTGCTGACCCTCTCGGTCACCGTCAAGACCGGTGAGGAAGTGGCCTTCATTGCCGAGGTGCAGCAGGCCGGCATTTTCCTGATCAAGGGCCTGGAAGCGGCTGCGATGAGCCACACGCTTGGTGCGTTCTGCCCGAACATCCTCTTCCCGTATGCCCGCGAAGCGCTGGACAGCCTGGTGACCCGCGGTTCCTTCCCGGCGCTGATGCTGGCTCCGGTGAACTTCGATGCGCTGTACGCTCAGGAAATGGCGCGCATGCAGAGCGCCGGCGAGGCACCCGCCACCGCCCATTGATCCGATCGGATCGTGCAGGAAGCGTCTGACGCTTCCTGCAGTCCCCTAGGTGCGTTTTCAGCGCACCTGCACCACCAGCTTGCCCACTGCCTTGCGCTGACCCAGCGTGGCGATGGCCTGGCCGGCTTCCTCCAGCGTGAAGCGTTGCGACACCAGCGGCTTGAGCTTGCCTTCCGCGTGCCAGGCGAACAGCTGGCGGAAATTCGCAGCGTTGTCCTGCGGCTGGCGTTGGGCGAAGGCGCCCCAGAACACGCCGATCAGTGCCGCACCCTTGAGCAACGGCAGGTTGGCCGGTAGTGCCGGGATATCGCCGCCGGCGGCAAAGCCGACCACCAGCATGCGGCCGTTCCAGGCGATGCTGCGGAAGGCTTCCTCGAACAGCTTGCCGCCCACCGGGTCGTAGATCACATCCACGCCCTGGCCACCGGTAAGTTCCTTCAGGCGCTCCTTCAGGCTCACTTCGCTGTAGTTGATCAGCTCGTCGGCGCCGGCATTCTTCGCCACCTCCAGCTTCTCGGCGCTGGAGGCCGCGGCAATCACCCGGGCGCCCATGGCCTTGCCGATCTCCACAGCAGCCAGGCCGACACCACCGGAGGCGCCCAGTACCAGCAGGGTTTCACCGGGCTGCAGGTTGGCGCGCTGCTTGAGCGCGTGCATCGAGGTGCCGTAGGTCATGCTGAAGGCGGCGGCGGTGGTGAAGTCCATGCTCGGCGGAATGGGCAGCGCGTTGCTGCCGGCCACCGCCACCTGCTCGGCGAAGCTGCCCCAGCCGGTCAGCGCCATGACCCGGTCGCCCACCTTCAGGTGACTGACCTTTTCGCCGACCGCAGCGACCACTCCGGCCGCCTCGCCGCCGGGCGAAAACGGAAACGGCGGCTTGAACTGGTATTTGCCCTCGATCATCAACGTGTCCGGGAAATTGACCCCGGCAGCATGCACGTCGAGCAGGATCTCGCTCGGTTTGATCTGAGGGGAGGGGGCATCTTCGACAACCAGGCTTTCGGGCGGGCCGAAGCTTTTGCACAGGACGGCTTTCATCGCTTTTCCTTGTTCGACTGGTCGGACGCTTGCCGCCCGACATGGGATGGCTCGACTGCTCAGGGCTTTCAGTCTAGGAGCGCTACGTGGCGAGGCAATCAGCATCGCTCGCTGTAATGGCGGCGTATAAGTGGCAGGCGGTAGTGCAACGGCTTGGGCGTTGTGCTGTGACTGGTTATGCTGGCAGGGTTTCCTCTCTGGAGCCGCAGCGCGTGAGATACCTACTTTCGATGTTTTTCTGCCTGGCAGTTGCCGGAGCCGCTCAAGCCAATGAGTCGGCCGATGAGTCCGCTGCTCCACAGACCCTCTATTACGCGCTGACGCCGGCGATGGTAGGCAACTATGCCTCCGGCGAGCGACTCAAGTACTTCAAGGCCGACGTGGCGCTGCGCATTTCCAGCAAGGAGGTGGAGGATCGGGTCAAGCACCACGAGCCGCTGATCCGCCATCAGCTGGTGATGCTGTTCTCCGAGCAGACCGACGAGACGCTGGGCAGTGTCGAGGCCAAGGAGCTCTTGCGTCAGGAGGCATTGAAACAGGTGCGCGAAGTGCTCGAGCAGGAAGAGGGCAAGCCTCTGGTCGACGATCTGCTGTTCAACAACCTGATCATCCAGTAGCTCAGCGCATCGCCAGGATCGCTTGCCACTCGGTGTCGCTTACCGGCATGACCGAGAGGCGGCTGCCTTTTTTCACCAGTGCCAGTTCCCGCAGCGCCGGGTTAGCTTTGAGCCGAGCCAGCGCGAGGGGAGTCGAGAAGGCTTCGACAAATTCGACGTCCACGGCACTCCAGGGGTTGGCTTCGCTGCTGGCCTTGCCATCGTGATAGGGGCTTTCGGGATCCAGGGCGATAGGGTCGGGGTAGGCGCTGCGGATGACCCGGCCGACTCCGGCGATCCCCGGCTCGGCGCAGCTGGAGTGATAGAAGAAGAAATGATCCCCCTTCTGCATCTGGCGCAGGAAGTTACGCGCCTGATAGTTGCGTACGCCATCCCAGCGTCCGTGGCCCAGTTTTTTCAGGTCCTGGATGGAAAACTCATCGGGTTCGGACTTCATTAACCAGTAAGGCATGAACCTTGCTCTCCGTTCGTTCGGTTCGATCAGACCATGATGGCAAAATCTCCGACAATCGGCTGCAATACGGATTTGCGCAGTGCCGAGGCTTCACGGAAAATGCCGCGGCTGTAAGGTGGCCTATCGAGTCCTAGAACGATAAATCACATCGACTCGACGCAAGCATTTCGCCTGGTAGGGGGAGGCGAACACACATGAAACGCAAGCCCGATATTCTCTGGATTCTGGTCTTCATCTTCGGCCTGGGCGTAGTCACCACCGGCTATACGCAGAGCCTGTGGGAGCGCAACGACGGCGCCGCGGGCATGGCCCCGGTGATCCAGGTGCAGCAGACCCAGCAACGCTGACCGAGCGCCGCATGGACGCGGCGTTTCAGCGCTCGACGTACCAGCCCCGGTCCGTCACCGTACCCAGCAGGGGTACATCCCAGCTCTCCAGCGGCAGTCGATCGACTCGCTGGCATTCATGGGCCAGGCCCAGAAGCGTCGGTTTGTGACTTTTTTTGCGCCTGGCGCGGTACGCGAGGCTGCGATCATAGAACCCGCCGCCCATGCCCAGCCGCCCGCCATTCCCATCGAAACCCACCAATGGCATCAACAGCAGGTCCAGCGCCCAGACGCGACGCTGTCGAGCGGTTCGAATCACGGGTTCGAATATGCCGAAGCGGTTGCGCCGCAGCCGCTCGCCGGGCTCGATGCGCTGGAACACCATGCGCGTGCGCGGCCATGGGTTGAGTACCGGCAGATAGGTCGCCTTGCCCCGGCGTTGCGCGGCGCGCAGCAGCAGGCGTGGATCGATCTCGCCGTCGTTGGGCAGATACAGGGCGATATGCCGGGCGCGACGAAAGAGCGGGTGATGGCTGAGTTGCCGGTAGAGTCGGCGGGCGGCGTGGCGTTGCTGGGCGGGAGAGAGTTGGCGCCGGGTCTGGCGCAGCTTGCGACGCAGCGCCGGGCGCGAGAGGCCTTCGGCTACGATCATCGGAAGTGGCTCCCCAGCATGCCGCTGCCAGCGTAGGCCCTTGAACCCGAGAGTTCAAGGTGGCGACTACAGAGTACCTTAAGGCTTTCCGTCAGGCGGACATGCACACCGGCACCACGTGTAGCCTCCATGGTGTTGCTTATCGGGAGAGGGTCATCGCCGACTGGCGAACATGCCAGGGAGTTGGCCGCAGTATACCTCAACAATCCGGCCTCTGGTCCCGGTTCATCGGGAACCCGGGCGCCGGGCCGGCGACAGGCGGAACGAGCATCGCGCGAGCCTTGCCACTGCACAGGGCGCCACTCGGTCGGCGACACCGCCAATCAGTTGCCGGATGGGTTGGGGTCGGTGGCCAGGGCGCTGTCGACGCGCTCCAGCAGCATGCGTACATGCTCGCGTGCGCTGCTGGCCTCGGCATCCAGGCGGTCATGCTTGTGCAGCAGCTCATGGGTGATGTTCAGCGCGGCCATGACGGCCACGCGATCGGCGCCGATGACTTTGCCGCTGCTGCGGATCTCGCGCATCTTGCGATCCAGGTAGCGGGCCGCGCCTTCCAGGTTGCTGCGTTCTTCCGGCGGACAGGCAATGCAGTATTCCTTGTCCATGATGTGCACGGTAACGGTGTTCGGCTGGGTCATGAGTCCTGCTCCAGGGCTTTCAGGCGCGAAATCATTGATTCGACCTTCAACCGGGCCATTTCGTTCTTTTCGATCAGATGAGCGCGCTCTTCGCGCCAGGCCCGCTCGTTGGCCAGCAGCAGGTGGTTCTGCGCCTTGAGTTGTTCGATGCGCTGAATCAGCTGCTCCAGCTTGGCGGTCAGCGCTTTCAGATCGGCGTCTTCCATGGGATTCCTGTTGGGGGCTCGGCTGAAGACGGAGGCGATGCCCGGGGGCTTCGATGGTCTTGCCGCGGCCGCCGGTGCTAGGATACGAAGCCTTCATTCTAGTCATTGCGCCACCGTGCGCCTAGCCGCCATGTCCATTCAGAACTCCCCTTATGCTGCTTTCGCCACGCTTCTGGCAGGCAGTCCACAAAGCGTATCGCCGGCCGAGCTGCACGGCCTGTTGCTCGGGCGCAGTTGCGCCGGTGCCGGTTTCGAAGTCGAACCCTGGCTGACCGATGCCTCGGACCTGCTTGGCGAAGCGCCGCAGGACAACGTGCGTCAGGCGCTTATCGGCCTGCAGGAAATGGTCAAGGGCGAGCTCGCCGGTGACGACATCGCCATCGTGTTGCTGCTGCCAAGCGACGATGCGCCACTGGCCGAACGCGCCGTGGCCCTCGGCCAGTGGTGCCAGGGCTTTCTCGCCGGCTTCGGCCTGACCGCCGGTGACCGTGCGCTGAGCAGCGAAGCCATGGAAGTGCTGCAGGATCTCTCGGCCATCGCGCAGATCCAGGACTCGCTGGAAGAGTCCGAGGACGGCGAGACCGACTATATGGAAGTGATGGAGTATCTGCGCGTAGCGCCGCTGCTGCTGTTCACCGAATGCGCCAAGCCGCTGCCCGCTGCCGCGAAACCTTCCCTGCATTGAGGACACCGTTGCGCCCATGACTCGCATCCCCAGATCGGAATACGCCCGTCGGCGCAAGGCGCTGATGGAGCAGATGGAACCCAACAGCATCGCCATCCTGCCGGCGGCGCCGATGTACATCCGCAACCGCGATGTCGAGCATGTCTACCGCCAGGACAGCGACTTCCAGTACCTCTCCGGCTTCCCCGAGCCGGAAGCGGTGATCGCCCTGATTCCGGGCCGCGAGCATGGCGAGTACGTGCTGTTCTGCCGCGAGCGCGATCCCGAGCGTGAGCTCTGGGACGGCCTGCGTGCCGGGCAGGACGGTGCCATCGCTGAATACGGTGCCGACGATGCCTTTCCCATCGGCGATATCGACGACATCCTGCCCGGCCTGATCGAGGGCCGCGATCGGGTCTACTACGCCATCGGCACCAACGAAGCCTTCGATCACCGGCTGATGGAGTGGATCAAGACCATCCGCGCCAAGGCGCGCCAGGGTGCGCAGCCGCCCAGCGAGTTCGTCGCCCTCGATCACCTGCTGCACGACATGCGTCTGTACAAGTCGAGCAGCGAGGTGAAAGTGATGAAGCACGCCGCGGAGATTTCCGCCCGTGCGCACATCCGGGCCATGCAGGCCAGCCGCGCCGGCCTGTTCGAGTACCACCTGGAAGCCGAACTGGACTACGAGTTCCGCAAGGGTGGCGCGAAGATGCCGGCCTACGGCAGCATCGTCGCCGCCGGCAGGAACGCCTGCATCCTGCATTACCGGGAGAACGATGCGCCGCTCAAGGATGGCGATCTGGTGCTGATCGACGCCGGTTGCGAGATCGACTGCTACGCCAGCGACATCACCCGCACCTTCCCGGTCAGCGGCAGGTTCTCGCCCGAGCAGAAGGCCATCTACGAGCTGGTGCTCAAGGCCAACGAAGAAGCCTTCAAGCACATCGCACCCGGCAAGCACTGGAACGAGGCGCACGAGGCCACGGTGCGGGTGATCACCGCCGGCCTGGTGGAGCTGGGTCTGCTGCAGGGTGAGGTCGACCAGCTGATCGCCAGCGAGGCCTACAAACCTTTCTATATGCATCGCGCCGGCCACTGGCTGGGCATGGATGTGCACGACGTCGGCGATTACAAGATCGGTGGCGAGTGGCGCGTGCTCGAGCCGGGCATGGCGATGACCGTGGAGCCTGGCATCTATATCGCCGCGGACAACCAGAACGTCGCCAAGAAATGGCGCGGCATCGGCGTGCGCATCGAGGACGACGTGGTGGTGACCAAGAACGGCTGCGAGATCCTCACCGGTGGCGTGCCGAAGAGCGTGGCCGAGATCGAGGCGCTGATGGCCGCCGCACGCGAACAGGCCGCCTGATGCAGAGCCTGGCGATCATCGGGGGCGGGCTGGTCGGCGCGAGCCTTGCGCTGGCCTTGCAGGAGGGCGTCCGTGAGCGTGGCTGGCGTATCCACCTGATCGAGCCGTTCGAGCCGGGGCATGAGTACCAGCCGAGCTACGATGCGCGCTCCACGGCGCTGTCCTACGGCACCCGGCTGATCTATCAGCGTCTGGGCCTGTGGGAGCGGATCGCCGAGCGTGCCGAGCCGATTCTGCGCATCCACGTTTCCGAACGTGGCCGCTTCGGTGCCGCCCGGCTGGATGCGCGGAACGAGGCGGTCGAGGCGCTGGGCTATGTGGTAGAGAACGCCTGGATCGGACATTGCCTGTGGCAGGCGCTGGATGACGAGGTGGTGGTGCGTCATTGCCCAGCCGAAGTCGAACGGTTGGAGCCCGGCACCGCCGGTTATCGCCTGAGCTTCACCGATGGCCAGCGGCTGGAGTGCGCGCTGACGGTGCTGGCCGACGGCGGCCGCTCCAGCCTGCGCGAGCAACTCGGCATCCAGGTCGCGCGCAGGCCCTACGGGCAGACCGCGCTGATCGCCAACATCACCCCGGGCAAGCCCCATGGCGGGCTGGCTTTCGAGCGCTTCACCGAAGACGGCCCGATGGCGCTGCTGCCGCTGCAGGACCATCGCTGCGCCCTGGTATGGACCCGCTCGCCGGCCGATGCCACGCGCCTGGCCCAGGCCCACGAATCGGTGTTTCTTGCCGAACTGCAGGACGCCTTCGGCTATCGGTTGGGCGCGCTGCAGCAGGTCGGCGCCCGTCATCTGTACCCGCTGACGCTGATCGAGGCCGAGGAACAGGTACGCTCGGGGCTGGTGGTGCTGGGCAATGCCGCCCACAGCCTGCATCCGATCGCCGGGCAGGGTTACAACCTCTCGCTACGGGACGTGGATGCGCTGAGTGCCGCGTTGCTGCGCAGCGAAGCGCCGCTGGGCGATCTGGCGCTGCTGCAGGAGTACGCCCGCCGGCAACGTTTCGATCAGCGCCTGACCGTGGGTTTCTCCGACCAGGTTACCCGCCTGTTCGGCGATTCCGGACGGCTCGTCGCCACCGGACGTAACCTCGGCTTGCTCGGCCTGGACCTGGCTCCTGTGGCCAAACGCTGGTTCGCGCGCCAGGCCATGGGCCTCGGCACACGTGCTGGCTGACCGCGCCGTACCCGCGGGCTCCCGCATGGATGGGTCCAGACTGGCGCGCAAGGCGCGATTTCTGCGCTGGGCCTTGAACTTCTACCCGCCGTACCTCGGCGCCGGGGTGCGGGTGCGACATATCAGCGCCGACCTGCGCCTGATCCGGGTCAAGATGGTGCTGCGCTGGTACAACCGCAACTACGTGGGCACGCAGTTCGGCGGATCGCTGTATTCCATGGTCGATCCGTTCTTCGTGCTGATGCTCATGGAGAACCTCGGGCCGGACTACATCGTCTGGGACAAGGCGGCCAACATCGAATTCGTCAGCCCCGGGCGGGGCGCGGTCTACGCCGATTTCAGCATCAGCCAGCAACTGCTCGACGAGATTCGCATGCGCACCGCCGATGGCAGCAAGTACCTGCCGCGGATGCACGTCGAAGTGCGTGATGGCGACGGTACGCTGGTGGCGCGGGTGCAGAAGACCCTCTACATAAGACTCAAGCCGCGCGCGCGGCAGGCAGGAGACAACTGATGCAAGCCGATCTGATCATCGTCGGTGCCGGAATGGTCGGCAGTACGCTGGCCCTGGCACTCGAAGGCAGCGGGCTGGACATCCTGGTGCTCGATGCGAGCCCGCTGGAGGCCGCCGATTTCGACCCGCAAGGCGGCTTCGAGCCACGAGTCAGCGCCCTGTCGGCAGCCAGCCAGCGCATCTTCGAGCGCCTCGGCGCCTGGCCGGGGATGTCGGCGCGACGCGTCAGCCCGTACACCGACATGCATGTCTGGGATGGCTCGGGTACCGGACAGATCCATTTTTCCGCCGAGACCGTGCATGCCGAGGTGCTCGGCCATATCGTCGAGAACCGGGTGGTGCAGGACGCGCTGCTGGAGACCATGCAGCGCCGTGGCGGCCAGCGGTTGCTCGGCGCCGCCCGGTTCGAGCGGCTGGAGCGAATGCCACAAGGCTGGCAACTGACGCTGGACGACGGTCGTCAGCTGAACGCGCCCTTGCTGGTCGCCGCCGATGGCGCCAACTCGGCGGTGCGCCGGCTGGCTGGCTGCGAAACGCGCGAATGGGACTATCTGCATCAGGCCATCGTCACCAGTGTGCGCTGCAGCGAGCCGCATCAGCGGACTGCCTGGCAACGCTTCACCGACGACGGCCCGCTGGCGTTTCTGCCGCTGGAGCGTGATGGCGACCAGCACTGGTGCTCCATCGTCTGGTCGGTTACCGAGCTAGAAGCCAGGCGCCTGATGGCGCTGGATGACGTGGCGTTCCGCGCGGCGCTGGGCCGTGCCTTCGAGCAGCGTCTGGGCGAGGTGGAGGAGGTCGATCCGCGGCTGTGCATTCCACTGCGCCAGCGTCATGCCAAGCGCTACGTGCAGCCTGGGCTCGCGCTGATCGGCGATGCCGCGCACACCATCCATCCACTGGCAGGGCAGGGAGTCAACCTCGGGCTTCTGGACGCAGCGGTTCTGGCGGAGGTCATCGAGGCGGCCATGGCGCGGGGTGAGCGGCCGGAAGATATTCGGGTGCTGAGTCGCTTCGAACGCCGCCGCATGCCGCACAACCTGGCGATGATGGCGGCGATGGAGGGCTTCGAGCGACTGTTCCAGGCCGATCCGCTGCCGCTGCGCTGGTTGCGCAACACCGGCCTCAAGGCCGTACAGGCTCTGCCGGAGGCGAAAGCGCTGTTCGTCCGCCAGGCGCTGGGCTTGAGCGGCGACCTGCCTGCGCTGGCGCGGCCTTGATAGCAGACTGATATTTACAAAAGGTTACCGGCACGATTTGTCGCATTGAGAAGGTAAATAACATTCACTACTATTCAGGTCTCTGTTCCATCTCACCAAGAGGCTGTTCCATGCAGGCTAGCAAAGGTTTTCTCGCCGCCCTGGCGCTGACGGCGCTATCGGGCGCTGTCCAGGCTGCCGATGAAGTAGTGGTTTACTCCTCGCGCATCGATGAGCTGATCAAACCGGTATTCGACGCCTACACCAAGAAGACCGGTGTGGCGATCAAGTTCATCACCGACAAGGAAGCTCCGCTGATGGCCCGCATCAAGGCCGAAGGCGCGAACACTCCTGCGGACCTGCTGCTGACCGTCGATGGCGGCAACCTCTGGCAAGCCGAAGAAATGGGCATCCTGCAGCCGCTGAACTCCCAGGTGGTGAAGGACAACATCCCCGCGCAGTACCGCTCCTCCAGCGATGCCTGGACCGGCCTGTCGCTGCGTGCACGGACCATCGTCTACTCGCCGGAGCGGGTCAAGGACGGTGAGCTGACCACCTACGAAGCGCTGGCCGACAAGAACTGGGAAGGCCGCCTGTGCCTGCGCACCAGCAAGAAGGTCTACAACCAGTCGCTGACCGCCACCATGATCGAAACCCATGGCGCCGAGAAGACCGAGCAGATCCTCAAGGGCTGGGTGAACAACCTCGCCACCGACGTATTCGCCGACGACAACGCCGTGGTCATGGCGGTCGACGCCGGCCAGTGCGACGTCGGCATCGTCAACACCTACTACTTCGGTCGTCTGCATGCGCAGAACCCGCAGCTCAAGGCCAAGCTGTTCTGGCCGAACCAGCAGGACCGTGGCGTGCACGTCAACCTGTCGGGCATCGGTCTGACCAAGCACGCGCCGAATCCGGATGCTGCGCGCAAGCTGGTGGAGTGGATGACCAGCGCCGAGGCTCAGAGCATTTTCGCGGACATCAATATGGAATACCCGGCCAACCCGGACGTGAAACCGTCCGCCGAAGTTGCGGCATGGGGCGAGTTCAAGGCCGACACCATTCCGGTTGAAGTCGCCGGCAAGCGCCAGGCCGAGGCGATCAAGATGATGGACCGCGCCGGCTGGAACTGATCCGCCTGCCGCCATCGCTGCGGTGACCGCGGCTCAGCCGCCAGGTCTGCCGCTGCGGTTATACTTCGCGCCCCGGCTTGTCCGGGGCGTCGTTTTTCCTGCTGTCGAGGCTTGAGTGTCCCATCCCGTCGAGCGCCGCTGGTATCCCATCTCATTCGCCGTCGCGGCGCTGGTGTTGCTGCCGCTGAGCATTCTGCTGTTCAGCTGGGGCAGCATCGATGGCGAGATCTGGGCGCACCTGTGGGACACGCAGATGCCGCGTTTGCTGGGCAACACGCTGACACTGGTGCTTGGCGTGGGCATCGGCGTGGTGGTGCTCGGGGTCAGCCTCGCCTGGCTGACGGCGTTGTGCGAGTTTCCCGGTCGACGCTGGCTCGACTGGGCGCTGATGTTGCCGTTCGCGATACCCGCCTACGTGCTGGCGTTCGTCTTCATCGGTCTGCTGGATTTCTCCGGGCCGGTGCAGAGCCTGGCCCGCGAGTGGTTCGGCAGCGGTATCCGCTTTCCGCGGGTGCGTTCCACCGGGGGCGTCATCGCGGTGCTGGTGCTGGTGTTCTACCCGTACGTCTATCTGCTGGCTCGCTCTGCCTTTCTGGCTCAGGGCAAGGGGCTGATGGAGGCGGCGCGGGTACTCGGCCAGACGCCCTGGCAGGCCTTCTGGCGCGTGGCGCTGCCGATGGCACGGCCGGCCATCGGTGCCGGGCTGGCGCTGGCGATGATGGAAACGCTGGCCGATTTCGGTGCCGTGGCGGTATTCAACTTCGACACCTTTACCACCGCCATCTACAAGACCTGGTACGGCTTCTTCAGTCTGACCAGCGCCACGCAGCTGGCCAGTCTGCTGCTGCTGGCGGTGATGCTGGTGCTCTACGGCGAGCGCCGCGCGCGCGGCGCGGCGCGGCCGGCCAACGAGCGCGCGCGCTCGGCTGCACTTTATCGGCTGACCGGCATGAAGGCCTTGGCCGCCAGCGCCTGGTGCGGTCTGGTGTTTCTCTGTGCCTTCGTCATTCCGGTGCTGCAACTGCTGGCCTGGCTCTGGCAGCGCGGGCGCTTCGACCTCGACGAGCGCTACGCCGGGCTGATCCTGCACACGCTCTACCTTGGCGGCATGGCTGCGCTGATCACCGTCAGCGTGGCGCTGCTGCTGGCGTTCGCCCGGCGCCAGGCGCCGGTGCGCTCGATCCGCAGCGCGGTCAGCCTGGCCAACCTGGGTTATGCGCTGCCCGGCTCGGTGCTGGCAGTGTCGATCATGCTGGCGTTCAGTTACCTGGACCGGCACATGGTGATACCGCTGTCGAGCTGGCTGGGCGGGGCCGGCAAGCCGATCCTGCTCGGCAGCCTCGGTGCCTTGCTGCTGGCCTATCTGATCCGCTTCATGGCGGTCGCCTTCGGCCCGCTGGAAAACGCCCTGGCGCGAATTCGTCCATCGCTGCCGCAGGCGTCACGCAGCCTCGGTGTCGGCGGGCCGGCCCTGTTCTTGCGCGTCTATCTGCCGCTGTTGCTGCCGGGCACGCTGAGCGCGGCGCTGCTGGTGTTCGTCGACGTGCTCAAGGAAATGCCGGCGACTCTGCTGATGCGTCCGTTCGGCTGGGACACGCTGGCGGTGCGCATATTCGAGATGACCAGCGAAGGCGAATGGGCGCGCGCCTCGCTGCCGGCGCTGACGCTGGTGCTGGTCGGCCTACTGCCGGTGATCCTGCTGATTCGTCGCTCGGCCAGGCGCGTCGGCTAGCCTGCCGAGGCTTTCCGGTGGCGCTGCACGCGGTCCGGTAGCGCCCGTGTATGGCTGTTCGACCTCCAGTCTCCTGCCGCCTGATGCGCCGTGACCTCCTGCCACCTTGGGGCTACAATGCGCGCCATTCGAAAGTCGCCGCTCCCCGCAAGGGCCGGCTTTACTGACTTTTCCAACGCCGATTCGGCGACCTGCCCGGAAGGAGAAACCCATGGGTCAGCGTACTCCCCTCTACGATCAGCACCTTGCGCTCGGCGCCAAGATGGTCGACTTCGGTGGCTGGGACATGCCACTGCACTATGGCTCCCAGGTCGAAGAACATCATCAGGTGCGACGTGATTGCGGAGTGTTCGACGTCTCGCACATGACCGTGGTCGATGTGGCCGGCGACCAGGCCAGCGCTTATCTACAACACCTGCTGGCCAACGACGTGGCACGCCTGAAGAGCCCCGGTCGCGCCCTTTACTCGGCCATGCTCAATGAGCGCGGCGGGGTGATCGATGACCTGATCGTCTACCTCACCGACTGGGGCTACCGCCTGGTGGTCAATGCCAGTACGCGCGACAAGGACCTTGCATGGATGCAGGCCCAGGCGGCGGATTTCGCCGTCGAGATCAACGAGCGTCCGCAGCTGGCCATGCTGGCCATCCAGGGGCCGCATGCCCGTACGCGCACCGCCGAGCTGGTCAGCCAGGCCCGCGCCACGCTGATCCAGGAACTCAAGCCATTCCAGGGCCTGGCCGAAGGCGACTGGTTCATCGGTCGTACCGGCTACACCGGCGAAGATGGTCTGGAGATCATCCTGCCGGCCGAGCAGGCGCCGGATTTTCTCAGCGAGCTGGTCGGTGCCGGCATCCCGCCCATCGGCCTTGGCGCACGTGACACCCTGCGTCTGGAAGCCGGACTGAACCTGTACGGCCAGGACATGACCGAGGAGGTCTCGCCGCTGGCCGCCAACATGGGCTGGACCGTGGCCTGGGAGCCCGCCGAGCGCGATTTTGTCGGCCGTGCCGCGCTGGAGCAGCAGCGCGCCGAAGGCGATCTGCCCAAGCTGGTCGGCCTGGTGCTGGAAGAGCGCGGCGTGCTGCGAGCCCATCAGGTGGTGCGGGTCAACGGTGTCGGTGACGGCGAGATCACCAGTGGCAGTTTTTCTCCTACGCTTGGCAAATCCATCGCCCTGGCGCGCGTGCCGGCTGGCACCGCCGAGCGCGCGGAAGTGGAGATTCGTGGCAAGTGGTATCCGGTGCGGGTCGTGCAGCCGACATTCGTGCGGCACGGCAAGGTACTGGTGTAAATTCGACCGACTGTTTTGCGCGACTGCTGTCAACAGCCTTGAGGATCCAACAATGAGCAATATCCCCAGCGATCTGCGTTACGCCGCCAGCCACGAGTGGGCCCGTCTCGAAGCGGACGGCAGCGTCACCGTCGGCATCTCCGATCACGCCCAGGAGGCGCTGGGGGATGTGGTCTACGTCGAGCTGCCCGAGGTCGGGCGCCAGCTCAATGCCGGTCAGGAAGCCGGCGTGGTCGAGTCGGTAAAGGCCGCCTCCGACATCTATGCCCCCGTTTCCGGTGAGGTGATCGCCATTAACGAGGCGCTGGCCGATTCACCCGAGCAGGTCAACAGCGACCCCTACGGCAGCTGGTTCTTCCGCCTGCAGCCGAGCGACAAGGCGGAGCTGGACAAGCTGCTCGACGCAGCCGGCTACCAGGCCGCCTGCGACGCCGACGCCTAAGCATCATCCGCAAAAGCCCCGCTCTGTCGGGGCTTTTGTTTTTTCCGAGAGTAGCGACCATGCCGTATATGCCGAGCCTTTCCCAACTCCAGCAAACCGATGCCTTTCTGCGCCGTCACCTCGGCCCGGATCAGGGCGAACAGCAGGCCATGCTCGACGCGCTGGGGCTGGCCAGCCGCGAGCAGCTGATCGAGCAGACCGTGCCGCCGGCGATCCGCCTGCAGGGCGAGCTGAATCTGCCGCCCGCACTGGATGAACAGGCGGCGCTGGCCAAGCTCAAGGGCTATGCCGAGCAGAACCAGCTCTGGACCAGCCTGATCGGCATGGGCTACCACGGCACCATCACCCCGCCGGTGATCCTGCGCAACGTGCTGGAGAATCCGGGCTGGTACACCGCCTACACGCCCTATCAGCCGGAGATTGCCCAGGGTCGGCTGGAAGCGCTGCTGAACTACCAGCAGATGATCATCGACCTCACCGGCCTCGATCTGGCCAACGCCTCGCTGCTCGATGAGGCGACCGCAGCAGCCGAGGCCATGACCCTGGCCCGGCGCATGGCCAAGAGCAAGAGCAACCGCTTCTTCGTTGACGAGAATTGCCATCCGCAGACGCTTTCGGTGGTGCAGACCCGCGCCGAAGCGTTCGGCTTCGAACTGGTAGTCGGCACGCTGGACGACCTGGCCGGAGACGAGGTGTTCGGCGCGCTGCTGCAGTACCCGGATACCCATGGCGAGATTCGCGACCTGCGTCCGGCCATCGAGCAGCTGCACGCACAGCAGGCGCTGGCCTGCGTGGCGGCCGACCTGCTCAGCCTGCTGTTGCTGACCCCGCCGGGCGAACTGGGTGCCGACGTGGTGCTCGGCTCGACCCAGCGCTTCGGTGTGCCGATGGGCTACGGCGGTCCGCACGCGGCCTATTTTGCCAGCCGCGACGAGTTCAAGCGTGGCATGCCGGGACGCATCATCGGCGTGTCCAAGGATGCCCGCGGCAACATCGCGCTGCGCATGGCGCTGCAGACCCGCGAGCAGCATATCCGTCGTGAGAAGGCCAACTCCAACATCTGCACCGCGCAGGTGCTGCTGGCCAACATCGCTGGCTTCTATGCCGTCTATCACGGTCCGCAGGGCCTCAAGCGCATCGCCCAGCGCGTCCATCGGCTGACCGCCATTCTCGCCGCGGGTCTGGAGCAGAAGGGCATCGTGCGGCTCAACCGGCATTTCTTCGACACCCTGACCCTCGAGGTCGGTGGCGCACAGACCGCGATCATCGAAAGTGCTGAGGCGGCGCAGATCAACCTGCGCATCCTCGGCCGCGGCCGGCTGGGTGTGAGCCTCGACGAGACCTGCGACGAGCGTACCGTCGAGCAGCTGCTGGCGATCTTCGTCGGTGCCGATCACGGCCTCGATGTTGCCGCGCTGGATGCCGGTGAGCTGGCCGCGGGCATTCCCGCAGGGCTGCAACGCGAGAGCGGCTACCTGGAGCATCCGGTGTTCAACTCGCACCACAGCGAAACCGAAATGTTGCGCTACCTCAAGCAGCTGGAAAACAAGGATCTGGCGCTGAACCAGGCAATGATTCCGCTCGGCTCCTGCACCATGAAGCTCAACGCCACCAGCGAAATGATTCCGATCACCTGGGCCGAATTCGCCAACCTGCATCCGTTCGTCCCGCGGGGCCAGGCGCAGGGTTACAGGCTGATGATCGAAGAGCTGGAAGCCTGGCTCTGCGCGATCACCGGTTTCGACGCCATCAGCATGCAGCCCAACTCCGGTGCCCAGGGCGAATACGCCGGCCTGGTCGCGATCCGCAAGTATCACGAGAGCCGCGGTGAAGGGCAGCGCGACATCTGCCTGATCCCGTCCTCGGCGCACGGCACCAACCCAGCTTCTGCGCAGATGGTCAGCATGCGTGTGGTCATCGTCGAGTGCGACAAGGGCGGCAACGTCGATCTCGAGGACCTCAAGCGCAAGGCCGCCGAGGCCGGCGACCGGCTGTCCTGTCTGATGATCACCTATCCGTCGACCCACGGCGTCTACGAAGAAAACGTGCGCGAGATCTGCGCCGCGATCCACGCCCAGGGCGGCCAGGTGTACATGGACGGCGCCAACCTCAACGCCCAGGTCGGCCTGGCGCGACCGGCGGACATCGGTGCCGACGTCTCGCACATGAACCTGCACAAGACCTTCTGCATCCCCCATGGCGGTGGCGGCCCGGGCATGGGCCCGATCGGCGTCAAGGCGCACCTGGCGCCGTTCGTGGCCAATCACCCTGTGGTCGAGCTGGAAGGTCCGCAACCGGGCAACGGTGCGGTGAGCGCGGCGCCCTGGGGCAGCGCGAGCATCCTGCCGATCAGCTGGATGTACATCGCCATGATGGGCCCGCAGCTGCGTGACGCGACCGAGGTGGCAATCCTCGGTGCCAACTACCTCGCCAACCGTCTCGGCGGCGCGTTCCCGGTGCTCTACAGCGGACGCAACGGCCGTGTCGCCCACGAGTGCATTCTCGATCTGCGCCCGCTCAAGGCCGCCAGCGGCATCAGCGAGGAGGACGTGGCCAAGCGCCTGATGGACTACGGCTTCCATGCGCCGACCATGTCGTTCCCGGTGCCCGGCACGCTGATGATCGAGCCCACCGAGAGCGAGTCGAAGGCCGAGCTGGATCGCTTCGTCGAGGCGATGCTGAGCATCCGCGCGGAGATCGCCAAGGTGCAGGACGGCGAATGGCCGGCGGACAACAACCCGCTGGTACGCGCGCCGCATACCCTGGCCGACGTGATCGGCGAGTGGGATCGCCCCTACAGCATCGCCGAGGCGGTGACCCCGAGCGCCCACGCCCGTGCGCACAAGTACTGGCCGGCGGTGAACCGGGTGGACAACGTCTACGGCGACCGCAACCTGTTCTGCGCGTGCGTGCCGGTGGACGCCTATCGTGACTGATAGGTCGTGATGGAGAGGGTGGATGTCGTTTTTCGGCATCCGCCCCGGTTCGGAGAGGCGGACCGGCGAACGCCGCGCTCGGGCCGGCAGCCGTTTATTCCCGGCTATGCCGCCGGTGCATCGCGGAATAGGTGTCGCGTTCGCACCCACCACAGGCGTGCTGGCACGGCGTGGTGGATCAGCGGTGCTGAGCGGTCTTACGCTTCAGGTGCCTGGTCTTGCTCGGAGTCGTCCAGCAAACCGAGCCAGCTGGCCAGTACCAACTGCGCCTCTTCCACACCCTGCCGCTTGGGAGCGGAGAACAGCTGCACGCTGACATCGGCACCCCAGCCCTTGCGGATATCGCGTTGGATCGCCAGCAGCGCGTTCTTCGCCGCGCCGAAGGCCAGCTTGTCGGATTTGGTCAACAGGATGTGCAACGGCATGTCGCTGGCATTGGCCCAGTCCAGCATCATGCGGTCGAACTCCGTCAGCGGATGGCGGATATCCATCATCAGGAACACCCCGACCAGACTCTCGCGACTGCCCAGGTAGGCTTCCAGATGGCGCTGCCAATGCTGCTTGAGCGGGATCGGCACCTTGGCGTAACCATAACCCGGCAGGTCGACCAGGCGGCGCTCGTCATCGAGGCGGAAGAAATTGAGTAACTGGGTGCGTCCCGGTGTCTTCGAGGTGCGCGCCAGGTTGGCGTGGGTGAGGGTGTTCAGCGCACTGGACTTGCCCGCATTGGATCGACCGGCGAAGGCCACTTCCAGACCCTCGTCGGCCGGGCACTGATCGACCTTGGCGGCGCTGATCATGAAGGAGGCCTGTTGGCAAAGGCCGAGAATCGGGTTTTTCGGTAGCATGGTCGTTCCGGTGAGTGCACGCGGGTGCGGCAATGGTTCGTTTCCGTTTCAGAAACGGAAGTATATAATGCCGCAGTTTTTATGTGCGCTTTGGCCTGATATCGGGCCGTGCGTGGTGTCCAGCCTGTTGCGGGCGCCTGTGCGGCGGTATCGCCGCCCCGCTGCGGATGCCCTGCGTGCCACTTATAACGAGCGTTGCCCCGGTTCGATGGCCGTGCGTGACCCGATGAATTCCCTTTCAAACCCTTAGCCGTAGTTGGATTAGCTGATGAACAAAATACTCGTGAGTCTGCTGTTGACCCTTGGCATCACCGGTATGGCCCACGCGGCTGGAGACGCCGAAGCTGGTCAGGGCAAAGTTGCAGTGTGTGGCGCCTGCCACGGTGCGGACGGCAACAGCCCGGCGCCGAACTTCCCGAAACTCGCCGGCCAGGGCGAGCGTTATCTGCTCAAGCAGCTCCAGGACATCAAGGCCGGCAGCACGCCGGGCGCTCCGGAAGGTGTGGGCCGCAAGGTCCTGGAAATGACCGGCATGCTCGATCCGCTGAGCGACCAGGACCTGCAGGACATCGCCGCCTACTTCTCCAGCCAGAAGGGCAGCGTCGGCTATGCCGATCCGGCTCTGGCCAAGCAGGGTGAGAAACTGTTCCGCGGTGGCAAGCTGGATCAGGGCATGCCGGCCTGTACCGGTTGCCACGCGCCGAACGGCGTCGGTAACGAGCTGGCCGGCTTCCCCAAACTGGGTGGCCAGCACGCCGCGTACACAGCCAAGCAGCTGACCGACTTCCGCGAAGGCAACCGCACCAATGACGGTGACAGCATGATCATGCGTGGCGTCGCCTCCAAGCTGAGCAACAAGGACATCGAAGCGCTGTCCAGCTACATCCAGGGCCTGCACTGATCGCATCCGCGGGCTGACCGAGAAGGGCGTCCGGGCCGAAAGCCCGGGCGCCCTTCTGCGTTTAGGGGCTGGCTACACTACCTTCGTCACGGCTTGGCACGGGCAGATGAAAAACGCTGGCGAGTCCCGGCGTTTTGCTGCAGCCTGTTGCGCCATCGGTTCGTCGTAAACAGGAGTATTTCATGCGTAACTTCCTACTCACTGCCGTCCTTGCTACCGCCAGCCTGTTCGGCGGGGTGACCCAGGCAGCAGAGTTCCAGGCCGGCAAGGAATATGTCGAGCTGAGCAGTCCGGTGCCCGTTGCCGACCCGAGCAAGATCGAGGTGGTCGAGCTGTTCTGGTACGGCTGCCCGCATTGCTACCAGTTCGAACCGGTGATCAAGCCCTGGGCCGAGAAGCTGCCGGAAGATGTGCAGTTCAAACGCATCCCCGCCATGTTCGGCGGCATCTGGAACGCGCACGGCCAGCTGTTCGTCACGCTGGAGTCCATGGGCGTGGAGCCTAAGGTGCATGACGCGGTATTCGCCGCCTATCACCAGGAGCGCAAGAAGCTCGCCACGCCGGAGGAGATGGCCGATTTCCTCGAAGGGCATGGCGTCGACAAGAAGGCCTTCCTCAAGGCTTACAACTCCTTTGGCGTGCGTGGCCGCGTCGAGCAGGCGAAGAAGCTCGGCATGGCCTACCAGATCACCGGCGTACCGGTGATGATCGTCAATGGCAAGTACCGCTTTGACCTCGGCTCCTCCGGCGGTCCGGAGCGCACGCTGCAGGTGGCGGATTTCCTCATCGAAAAAGAACGCGCAGCGCGGTAACACGGCATGCTGCGCCGTTGGAGTGCCCCACGCCTTGCCGGCCCCGGCAAGGCACGGGTCAATCCGCACTGCCTGGCCAGCACCGGCCTGCCGGCCGATGGCCGGCTGCGCCTGCTCAGCTTCAACATCCAGGTTGGCATCAGCACCGAGCGCTACCACCATTACCTGACGCGCAGCTGGCAGCATCTGCTGCCCCATCCGGGTCGGGCCGGCAACCTGCAGCGCATCGGCGAGGTGCTCGGCAACTATGACCTGGTAGCGCTGCAGGAGGCCGACGGCGGCAGCCTGCGGTCCGGCTATGTCAATCAGGTCGAGCATCTGGCCCACCTGGGTGCGTTTCCCTACTGGTATCAGCAGCTCAATCGCAACCTCGGACGCTTCGCCCAGCACAGCAACGGGGTGCTCAGCCGCCTGGAGCCCCAGGGCCTGGAGGACCACCCGCTACCGGGACCGTCGGGACGCGGCGCGATCCTGCTGCGTTTCGGCGAGGGCGCGGACGCGCTGGTGGTGGTGATGATGCACCTGGCGCTCGGCGGCGGCGCCCGGGCCCGGCAGCTGGCCTACATTCGCGACCTGATCGGCGACTATCGGCATCAGGTACTGATGGGCGACATGAACACCCACGCTAACGACCTGCTGGAGAACTCGCCGTTGCGCGATCTCGGCCTGTTGGCGCCGCAGGTCGAAGCGACCTTCCCCAGTTGGCGGCCGCAGCGCTGCCTGGACCATATTCTGCTCAGCCCGAGCCTTACGCTTGAACGTGTGGACGTGCTGGCTTTGCCGATTTCCGACCATTTGCCGGTGGCGGTGGAAATTCGGTTGCCCGATTCCCTGCGGGCGGACTCCCTGCCGGTACAGGTACCTGAACGTAAATGAGCGAAGAAGCCGAGCGCTGGAAGGAAAAGTATCTTCAGCTGGCCGAGCGCCAGGAGCAGCTGGACGCCCGCTGGGAGCAGCGCGTCGATCTGTTGCGGCGCAGCCTGGTGCGCAGCAGCCTGGCGGTGGAGGGCGCCGACCCCGCTGTCGAGCGCTGCCTGCAGCAGATGCGCGAGGTCCTGCGTGACGGGGATCTGGACGATGGGCTGGGTCAGCTCGTTCCACGCCTGGAAAAGGCGGTGCTGGACTCCGAACGCCACCGCCAGGAGCGTGCCGTTCAGTTGACCGAGGCGCTGCATCGGCTGGTGTCCCAGTTGCTGGGGATGTCGGTGCCCGCCGAGCTGCGCAAGCCGCTCAAACGCTTCGCCAAGGATCTGGACCAGCGTGCAGCCAGATTGCGCGAGCTGCCGCTACTGCTCGGCGAGCTCAGTGTACTGCAGGGTCAGGTTCTCAACCTGCAGGGCTTGTCCGCGCCGCAGCAGAGCGGCTTTCTGAAGCGCCTGTTCGGGGGGCGGGACAGCCAATCGGCGGCCCCGCTCGAGACGGCGATTCCAGCGGCGGCGTCGGCCCCAGCGGTGGCGGTCGAGGCAGAGGCGGTCGTCGTCGGCGAGACGGCCGTCGCCTCCACCGTGACCGAGCCGTCCGTGGTGACAACCTTACCGGAGCCGGCGAACGAAGAGCAGCAGGCCGTCGAGCCTGTCGTCTCGGCAGTTGAGTCCGAAGCGGACGAGCCGGTGGCGGACGCCGAGCTGCCGCCAGCGGCCGAGCCGCTGCCGCAGGAGGCCGCCTATGCGCTGCCGGATTCGCCGGAGCCCGCTTTCAGCGTTGTCGCCGAACGTGTGGAGGCGACGCTCAGCAGTCTGCTGGACAGCCTGCATCTGCCCGAGCAGCGTCAACCGCAACTGCAGACGTTGCGCGCGCGAATCCAGCAGGGCCTGAACTGGTACGAGCTGGTGCCCGTGCTGGACGATCTGGCGATGCTGATGATCGCCTTCAGCGATCAGGGTCAGCGCGATTTCGAGAACTACCTGCAGACCCTCAACGAGCGTCTGACTGCGATGCAGGAGAACCTGCTCGCCGCCCACCAGGGCCATGTGGAAGGCCGCGATGCGGCGCAGGCGCTGGACGCCGAGCTGCGCGAACAAGTCGGCGGGCTGCAGCACAGCATGCGTGAAGCCACCGATCTGAACAGCCTCAAGCGGGTGGTGGAGGCGCGTCTGGATGGCCTGCTGGACACCGTCGACAACTACCGTCGCCAGCGCAGCGAGCAGGAGCAGAAACTGGGCGAGCGCCTGCAGCAGCTGGTCAGCCGTGTCGGCAGCCTGGAACAGGCGGCACGGGGGCTGCGCGGCCATCTGGAAGAGCAGCGGCAGAAGGCCCTGCAGGACCCGCTGACCGGACTGCCCAACCGGGCGGCATGGAATGAACGGCTGGATCTCGAATTCGCCCGCTGGCAACGCTACGGTGGCGATCTGCTGCTGGCCGTGCTGGATGTCGATCACTTCAAGCGGGTCAACGACGGCTATGGCCATCTGGCCGGCGATCGGGTGCTGAAGATCATCGGCACGGAGCTGCAGAAGCGGTTGCGCAAGACCGACTTCATCGCCCGTTTCGGTGGTGAGGAGTTCGTCGTGCTGTTGCCCAACACGCCTTACGAGGCGGGGCGGCAGCTGATGGAAACGCTGCGCGAATCCATCGGCAGTTGCCCGTTCCACTTCAAGGGCGAGCGGGTTGCCATCACCCTGTCCGCCGGGTTGACCGCATTCGTTACTGGCGACACCGCCGAGCGTGCCTTCGAGCGTGCCGACCGGGCGCTCTACCGCGCCAAGGATTCGGGACGCAATCGTGTCGAGCCAGCCTGACCGGCTGGCCTAGCCTGTATCCGGGCGCCCGGTATAATCACGACCCTCGCCGCTCCGGCATCGATCGCCACCGCATGTCGGGCTCCTGCCCATCTGCGTCATTTGCGCCGTCGACACAGAGGTCGTCCCGATGAAATTGCTCTCCGCTACCTTCTTGCTTCTGCTGCTGGCCGGCTGTGCCAGCGGCCCACGCATCGACACCAGCCACAGCTCGGTCGGCCACGACAGCCGCGTCCAGTTCATCGTGCTGCATTACACCTCCACCGACCTGCCGCGCTCGCTGGAGCTGCTCAGCGGGCGCGATGTGAGCAGCCACTACCTGATCGGTGAGTCGCCGGCGACCATCTACCGCCTGGTGGACGAGGATCGCCGCGCCTGGCATGCCGGGGAGAGCGAATGGAACGGGCGTACCTGGCTGAACGCCACCTCGATCGGCATCGAGCTGGTCAATCAGGGCTACGAGCAGAGCGCGGACGGACGGCGGCTCTGGTATCCCTACTCGCAGGCGCAGATCGATGCGCTGGTGGTACTGCTCAAGGACATCATGGCGCGTCATGGCCTGAAACCGGGCGCCATCATCGGCCACAGCGACATCGCGCCGCAGCGCAAGGTCGATCCGGGGCCGCTGTTTCCCTGGAAGCGTCTGGCCGAGGAGGGCCTGGTGCCCTGGCCGGATGCCGGCGCGGTGGCGGCGGCGCAGGCGCACTACGCCGCGGCGGGGCTGCCGGCGATCGGCTGGTTCCAGGAGGCACTGGCGGCGCAGGGTTATCGGGTACCCCGCCACGGCCCTCTGGATGACGAGACGCGCAATGTGATCGCCGCGTTCCAGATGAAGTACCGCCCGACCCGCTTCGATGGAGAGCCGGACGCGGAAACCGCGGCGATACTGCAGGTGCTGGTCGCCCAGGCGAGCCGCTGACCTCAGTAGCGGGTGGTGCCGATCAGTCTCGAGTCGGCCAGGGCCGCGCTGCGGTGCTCGGCGGCAGCCTGGTATTCGCGGTCGCTGAGCATGGCCAGGAAGGCTTCCTTGGACGGGTAGCTGACCAGCAGCAGGTCATCCCATTCTTCCTCCGGCGGCGCTATCAGCGTCGCATGGGCCTTGGCGCGCAGCTCCACCGCGCCGCCACCGGCCTGCACCTTGGTCAGCGCCACGCGGCTGTAGCGGGCATAGGCCTCTCGGCCGCTGCAGGGGCTGTGCGGGCTGCCCGGCGGGTAGGTGGCCTGGGCGTTGTAGCGCAACAGATTGAGCATCAGGATCGGCACGCCCGAGGGCATCGCCGCCACATAGTCGGCGAGCTGCTCGGGGCTGGGGTTCAGACTCGGCATGGCAGGTTCCTCGATGGGGCGCCGTCAGATCGGCAGCGCCACGTAGAAGATAGTGCCGTGGCCGATCCGCGAGTGCACGCCAATGCGGCCACCATGCAGCTGGGCAATTTCCTTGCATAAGGCAAGCCCCAGTCCGGCCCCGCCGCGACGGCGGCCGATCTGCACGAAGGGCTCGAAGATGCGTGCCTGCTGGCTGTAGGGAATGCCTTCGCCGTTGTCCTCGACGCTGAGGATCAGCCGCTCGCCATGATGCCGCGCCAGCAGGCGCACCTCGCCGCCCCTGGGCGTGTGGCGCAGGGCGTTGCTCAGCAGGTTGTCCAGCACCCGCTCGATCTGCTGGCGGTCGAGCATCAGCGTTGGCAGCGGCTGCTGCAGCTCCAGCTTGAGCTGCACGTCCTGCTCGGCGGCGTTGACCTCGAAGCGCTGGCGCGCGGCTTCGAGCAGCTCCGGCACATCGCACTGCTCCAGCTCCAGTTTCTGCTGGCCGCTCTGGTAGCGGGAGAAATTGAGCAGGTCGTTGATCAGCCTGACCAGGCGCTGCATTTCCTCGTGCACCGTATCGAACAGGTCGGATTCGCGACTGTCGGCGGGGTAGCGCAGACGCTCGCGCAACAGGCTGAAGGCCATCTGCATGCCGGTGACCGGGGTGCGCAGTTCGTGGGAGGCGCGCAGCACGAATTCGTTGCGCACGCGTTCGAAGGTGCGCTGGTCGGTGACATCGTGCAGCACCATCACCGCGCCACTGATACTGCCGTCGTGGTGGCTCACCGGGCTGATGCGCCAGGCCAGCAGGCGCCGTTCGCCGTCGGCCTCGATGACCAGATCCTCTGGCGGGTCGGACAGCGGCTTGTCGTCCAGTACCTGCCGCGCGGCGTTGTCCAGTTGCGGATAGCCCAGCGCTTCGCCAAGGGTGGAGCCCAGGTGCTCGTTCTCCCAGGCCAGCTGTCGCTGCGCCACCGGGTTGGCGTGCTCCAGGCGACCGTCGCGGTCGACGATCAGCAGGCCGTCGTCGATGCTGTCGAGCAACGCCTGCAGGCGCTGCTGACCGTTGACCAGGGCCTCCACGTTGGTCTGCTTGAACTCGTGCAGAGCCTGCGCCATGAGACCGAAGCGCCGGCTCAGGGACGACAGCTCGGCGATCGGCGGGGTCGGCAGGGCGATGTTGAAATCCCCGCGGCCGATCTGGTCGGCAGCGGCGGACAGCCGCTCGATCGGCTCGCCGAAACGTCGCGCGAAGCTGTGCGCGGTAATGAAGCCGATCAGCAGCACGGCTATCGCGGTGAGTCCCAGCAGGCCCGCCAGCAGCGAGGCGCGATCACGGCTGCGCAGCTCGGTGTCGCGGATCTTGTCGTAGGCCGCGCCCTGCATGTCGGTCATCAGGCCGCGGACCTTGTTGAAGGACTGGCTCAGCGGGTTGTCTTCCAGCAGGGTCAGGTTCTGATGGCGGCTGGCTTCGATCTGCTGCAGGAAGGCGGCATAGGCGCTGGCGACTGCACGGAAGGCCTGGCGGTCGACATCGTCATTGGCCTCGGCGATGCCGCGCTCCAGGGTCTGCTGGAAGCTCTGGCGCAGCGGGGCGAGCGCCTCGCTGCGGTTGTCGTCGGTAAGCATCACGATCAGATGATTGCCCAGCGTCTGACGCAACTGCTGGTTGATCTCGATGATGCTGAAGTTGTCGCGGATCAGCTGCTCCTGGCTCTTGGCCATCTGCATCACGCTGACCAGCGCCAGCAGCAGGCCCAGCAGGGCCACCGTCATCAGTGCCGAGAACCCGAGGAAGAGTCGGGTTCGCAGCTTCATCTGCAGTTTCATAGGCCGTACTGCTTGCGCTTTCTGTACAGGGTCGAGGCGTCGATGCCGAGGATGCGTGCGGCCTGCTCCAGGGTGTCACTGGTGCTCAGCACGCCGGCGATGTGCGCCTTCTCCAGTGCCTCCAGGCTCAGCGGCTCGCCGATGCGCGGCGCGTTGCTACCTGCCTGTTCGCCGAGCCCGAGGTGGTTGACCTCGATCATCTGCTGCGGGCAGATGATGCTTGCCCGCTCCACCACGTTGCGCAGTTCGCGCACGTTGCCGGGCCAGCGATAGGCCTTGAGCGCCGCCACTGCGGCATCGCTGAAGCCGCGCGCCGGGCGCCCGTAGTTCTTGACGAAGGCGGCGAGGAAGCGCTCGGCCAGGGCCAGTACGTCTTCCGGGCGCTCGCGCATCGGCGGCAGATTGAGGGTGATGACGTTGAGGCGGTAGAGCAGGTCCTCGCGGAACTTGCCCTCGCGGACCATCTCCTCGAGATTGAGGTTGGTCGCCGCCAGGATGCGCACGTCGGCGCGGCGGGTTACCGGGTCGCCGACGCGTTCGTATTCCTTGTCCTGGATGAAGCGCAGCAGCTTGGGTTGCAGCGCCAGCGGGAAGTCGCCGATCTCGTCGAGGAACAGCGTGCCGCCGTCGGCCTGGTTGACCCGGCCGAGGGTGCTTTCGGTGGCTCCGGTGAAGGCACCGCGGTTGTGCCCGAACAGCTCGCTTTCCATCAGGTCGGCCGACAGTGACGGGCAGTTGATGGTGACGAAGGCCTTCTTCGAGCGCCGGCTCCAGGTGTGGATGGCACGCGCCAGCTCGCCCTTGCCGGTGCCGGATTCGCCGAGGATGAGGATGTTGGCATCGGTGTCGGCGACCTGCCGGGCGGTCTCCAGCACGGCCATCATCGCCGGGCTGTGCGAGCCAAGCGCATCGCTGCGCTGCTTCATCTCGCCTTCCAGCGCTTCCAGGCGCGCTGCCATCTGCCGGACTTCCAGCTGCTTGGCGGCCGACAGACGCAGCTGTTCGGGGCTGCAGGGCTTGAGCAGGTAATCCGCGGCGCCGGCCTGCATGGCATCGACCGCTGTGTCCACCGCCGAGTGGGCGGTGACGATCACCACGCGCATCCAGGGCGCCAGCGTGCGCATCTGCTGCAGCACGTCCAGACCGTTGTCTTCGCCCAGGCGCAGGTCGAGGAAGCACAGATCGAACACCTGGCGCTGCAGGATCGCTTCGGCCTGTGCGGCGCTGGCTGCCGTCATCACGGTATAGCCACGGTCTTCCAGGCAGTAACGAAAGGTACGCAGGATCGCCGCTTCGTCATCCACCAGGAGGATGCGTCCGCCGTTGTCCGTCGTTTGGTCCATGGATGCTCCCATCAAAAGGCGAGTTCGGTCGCTGTAGAGATTCGATTATGACGTGTCGAGCGCCGTCGCGGCGCCGTTGCGTTGCTGGCGAGTGCTTTAGTCTATGAAAAGTCTTGCAAGTTGCACGGTGCTGGCAAGGCTTTCCTGCATGCTGCATTCCCCTGTGCAGAGGGGCGCGTCCAAGTGCCTGATTTGTCGGGGGCGCCAATGGCCGCGCGGGTGGCATGGCGCTTGCGACCCTCTGAAGACGGGCGCCGACCCATTCACGGGCGGCCACATCTGTCGCAACCACGCAGGAGGTGTCATGAACAAGTCCATGAACCAGCTCAACGAGCTCATCGAGATCACCCGCGACGGGCAGCGTTTCTACCAGCATGCCGCCGAGGAAGTAAAGGACGTCGAGCTGCAGCACCTGTTCCGCGATCTGGCCCAGGCCAAGACTCAGATCATCCAGGCCCTGAGCGTCAAGGTCGCCGCCAGCCATGAACAGCCTTCGCAAGGCGGCACGCTGACCGGGCGCATGCGCGAGCTGTACGCCGACACCCGTTCGCGCATTGGCGATCACGACACGCCCTATGTCGATCAGCTCGAGCAGACCGAAGCACACATCCTGGAGGCTTTCGAAGACGCCGTGCAGGACGCCGAGCCGGATGTACGGGCTTTGCTGGCTATTGAGCTGCCCAAGCTGCGTACCTGCCACGAGCGCATGCGCCAGCTCAAACAGGCCCGACACTGATTCGTGCAAAACGCCCGGCTGGCTAGGGGCTGCCTTGCAAATTGAGTTGGATGCAGCGATTTGCCATAAAGCCAAGCCATTGATATTAAAGGATTTTTATATATTCGGAAGGCTGGCACGACGCCTGCAATAACAGGGTTATCGAAACGAAGTTCGCCACGCTTAGAAGGAGTTGAGGAATGAATCGCCAAGCCCGCTTATCGCTAGCCAGCAAGGGTTTCCTCTCTGCTGCGGTTGTCATGCTGATCATGGGTGCCGAGCGCCCGCTGTCGCAACCGCTCAGCCAGGCGCAACAGAATTCCGCGGAACGAATCGGTATGTACGACGCTCAACCTATTGAGCTCATGCGAACCGGACAAGAACCGCAAACCATCGATTATCGCCAGGCGCCTGCCGAGCAGCGCTGGGTGTTCTGAGCAACGAAGGGGACGTGCGAGCGAACCAGCAGGGATGCGTAACAACAATCGATGCCGATCGGACTGATCTGATCCGCTGAGAACCGTTCCTGAACCAAGAGGAGTCACACCATGCTGAGTTGGGCCATTACCTTCCTGATCATTGCCATCATCGCTGCAGTTCTGGGCTTCGGTGGTATCGCAGGCACTGCTACAGGTATTGCGAAGATCCTGTTCGTGGTCTTCCTGGTGCTGTTCGTGGCATCGCTGATCTTCGGCCGCGGCCGCGGACCGCGTGTCTGATGCGTCGATAGCCGCCCGCAAGGGCGGCTGCATTCAGGAGTACCAGCGGCATAGGAAGCCAAATTCGCCGGGTCATGTTCGGCCAACGAAGGTGATCCACAAAGCGCGCAGGGTGTAACGGCCACGCGCGCTCAACCCCTGCAACGGGGTGAACCATGGGGTCGGGTTGTTCTGCCTGGCGGAACGACCTAGGGGTACAGGGAGTACCTCCATTTACTGGACCGGGTTCTGCAAGCTGCGGCCGGTGGTGGCGTGATCGCCACCCCGGCATGCGGCGACAACCATCCGCTTTTCTCCCGCATATTCCCTCTCTTTCTCGTCTTGCTGCCGATCTGCGGATGACCCCTGCGCGCCCGCACCGCTATCATCGCGGCCAGCTTTGACGGGAGAACGACATGCTCAATGGCCTCTGGCTGGGCTTTTTTCTGGTCGCCGCGCTGGCTGCCCTGGGGCGCTGGCTGATCGGTGGCGATCCCGCGGTGTTCGCCGCGCTGGTGGAGAGCCTGTTCGCCATGGCCAAGCTGGCCGTGGAAGTGATGATCGTGCTGTTCGGCACCCTGACGCTCTGGCTGGGTTTCCTGCGCATCGCCGAAAAGGCCGGGCTGATCGAGCTGCTGGCGCGGCTGCTCGGGCCGCTGTTCCGCCGGCTGATGCCGGAAGTGCCGGCCGGGCACCCGGCGCTGGGGCTGATCACGCTCAATTTCGCCGCCAACGGGCTTGGTCTGGACAACGCCGCGACGCCTATTGGCCTCAAGGCGATGCGCGCACTGCAGGAGCTGAACCCGCTGCCCAGCGTGGCCAGCAATGCGCAGATCCTCTTCCTGGTGCTCAACACCTCTTCGCTCACGCTGCTGCCGGTGTCCATCTTCATGTACCGCGTGCAGCAGGGCGCGGACGACCCGACCCTGGTGTTCCTGCCGATTCTGCTGGCCACCAGTGCTTCGTCCCTGGCGGGCCTGCTGGCAGTGGCGCTGGTGCAGCGCTTGCGCCTGTGGGACCCGGTGGTGCTGGCCTATTTCATTCCCGGTGCGCTGCTGCTCGGCGGTTTCATGGCCCTGCTGGCAGGGCTGTCGGCCACCGCGCTGGCGTCGCTGTCCTCGTTGCTGGGCAACCTGACCCTGTTCGGCCTGATCATCGCCTTCCTCGTCGTCGGAGCGCTGCGCAAGGTGCCGGTGTACGAGGCGTTCGTCGAGGGCGCGAAGGAAGGCTTCGACGTCGCCAAGAGCCTGTTGCCGTATCTGATCGCCATGCTCTGCGCCATTGGCGCCCTGCGCGCATCCGGTGCGCTGGATTTCGGTCTGGAAGGCATTCGCTGGCTGGTCGAAGCGCTGGGCTGGGACACCCGCTTCGTCGACGCCCTGCCTACCGCGCTGGTCAAGCCGTTCTCCGGCAGCGCGGCGCGGGCGATGCTGATCGAGACCATGCAGAGTCAGGGCGTGGACAGCTTCCCTGCGCTGGTCGCGGCGACGGTGCAGGGCAGTACCGAGACCACTTTCTACGTGCTGGCGGTGTACTTCGGTGCGGTCGGCATCCAGCGCGCGCGGCATGCGGTGGGCTGTGCCCTGGTCGCGGATCTGGCCGGCATCATCGCTGCCATCGCGGTGTGCTACTGGTTTTTCGGTTGATCGTGGTGCCCTGGCGCGGGTACGCCGGTGGGAGCACCAAATGAAAAACCCCGGCACGCTCGCACGTGACCGGGGTTTCAGACGCTTCCGAGTCGATCAGGTCTGACGGCGGCGGCGGCGCTGCATCCAGGCGATCAGGCCGAACAGCAGCAAGCCCGGAATCCACATGAATTCCTTCGGCCAGCGGTCGGTCGGCGCGCGTACCGAGAGAATCTGCTGGTCGAACTCCAGCCCCGCCTCGGCAGCCGGGCTGCCGAAGGTGACGCTGTCCACCAGCAGCTTGCCGTCCTGCTCGTAGGTCATCAGGCCGATCTTCTCCAGCTTCTCCTCGCCCGAGGCGCCGTCCGGGATCGCCAACAGCAGCACGAACTCACGTGCATCGCCTACTGCGTCCTCGCCGAGCACGCGCAGGCGCAGCTGGCTGTCTTCCTCGACGTTGCCCAGTGCCTCCACCAGCTGCGCCGGCGGAATCTCCTGATACGGGTCATGGATGAGATCCATCCAGAAGCCGGGGCGGAACAGGGTGAAGGCCACCAGCAGCAACAGCAGGCTCTCGTACCAGCGGCTGCGCACCAGGAAATAGCCCTGGGTGCCGGCGGCGAAGATCAGCATGGCGATGGTGGCGACGATAAAGATCAGCACGCCGTGCCAGAAGTCCACGCCGATCAGCAGCAGGTCGGTGTTGAAGATGAACAGGAACGGCAGCGCCGCGGTGCGCAGGCTGTAATAGAACGCGGTCACCCCGGTGCGGATCGGGTCGCCCTTGGACACCGCCGCCGCGGCGAAGGAGGCCAGGCCCACCGGCGGCGTCACGTCGGCCATGATGCCGAAGTAGAAGACGAACAGATGCACCGCGATCAGCGGCACGATCAGCCCGTTCTGCTGGCCCAGGGCGACGATCACCGGCGCCAGCAGGCTGGACACCACGATGTAGTTGGCGGTGGTGGGCAGGCCCATGCCGAGGATCAGGCTGAGGAAGGCGGTGAGCAACAGCATCAGCAGCAGATTGCCCATCGACAGCAGTTCCACCAGATCCGCCAGCACCAGGCCCACGCCGGTCTGCGACACCGCACCGACGATGATGCCCGCCGCCGCGGTGGCGATGCCGATGCCGATCATGTTGCGCGCACCGGCGATCAGGCCCTCGCGCAGGTCGATCACGCCGTCCATGAAGGTGCCGTCCACGTGGCTGCGGTCATGGCGCATCCATGACAGCAGCGGGCGCTGGGTGAGCAGGATGATCACCAGCATCACCGAACCCCAGAAGGCCGAGAGGCCGGGTGACAGCCGCTCGATCATCAGGCACCAGACCAGCACCACTACCGGCAGCAGGAAGTGCAGGCCGGAGAGCAGCACCGGACGGGTTTCCGGCAGCTTCTCCAGCGGCATGTTGGGATCTTCGTGGGGCAGCGGCGGGTTGCTCGCGGCGATCTTCAGCAGGCCGAGGTAGACCAGCGCCAGCAGCCCGGCGATGACCCACAGCGCGGCATCGCCGAGGGCCGGCTTGAGCCAGCCGAGGCCGTAGTAGACGCCCAGCGAAAGGCCGGAGATCAGCGCAGCGCCGAAGGCGAAGCCGATCAGCCGCTGCATCCAGGGTTTGGCCACGTTGGCCCGCGGCAGCGCCTGCAGACCGAGCTTGAGCGATTCCAGGTGGACGATGTAGATCAGCGCGATATAGGAGATCAGCGCCGGGAGAAAGGCATGCTTGATCACTTCCACATAGGGAATGCCGACGTACTCGACCATCAGGAAGGCCGCCGCACCCATCACCGGCGGCATGATCTGGCCGTTGACCGAGGAGGCCACTTCCACCGCGCCGGCCTTCTCCGCCGAGAAGCCGGTGCGTTTCATCATCGGGATGGTGAAGGTGCCGGTGGTCACCACGTTGGCGATGGACGAGCCGGAGATCAGGCCGGTCATGCCGGAGGCCACCACGGCCGCCTTGGCCGGACCACCGCGGAAATGGCCGAGCATGCTGAAGGCCAGCTGAATGAAGTAATGCCCGGCGCCGGCCCGCTCGAGCAGGGCACCGAACAGCACGAAGAGGAAGACGAAGCTGGTGGAGACGCCGAGGGCGATGCCGAACACGCCTTCGGTGGTGATCCACTGGTGGTTGGCCAGTGCGGTGAAGCTCACCCCGCGGTGGGCCAGCAGGCCGGGCATCCAGGGGCCGGCGACGCTGTAGACGAGGAACACCAGGGCGATGATCGCCAGCGGCGGGCCGAGGGCGCGGCGGGTGGCTTCCAGCAGCAGCGGTATGCCGACGCAGGCCGTGACCAGGTCCAGGGTGGTCAGGTTGCCGGGGCGCTGCGCCAGTTGCGAATAGGCGAGAAACAGATAGGCGGCGCAGGCGGCGGCCACCAGCCCGAGGGCGATGTCCATTAGCGGCACGCGGTCACGCGGCGAGCGCTTGAAGGCCGGGTAGGCGAGAAAAGCCAGCAGCAGGGCGAAGGCCAGGTGAATCGAGCGGGTTTCGGTGTCGTTCAGCACGCCGAAGCCGAGGATGAACGGCAGCGGCGAGGCGATCCACAGCTGGAACAGCGACCAGAGCAGTGCGAGCCCGGCGATGACCGCGGCCATCGGCCCGGCGGGCGAACGTGCACCGACGTCCTGGGCGATCAGTTCCTCGGTGGACAGTTGTTTGTCTTGCATGAAATGAGGCCTGTTTTTTTCAGGTAACGGAACCGCGAAAACCCGTGGCCATACGGCGCACGGGTTCTCAGCTGAGGCATGGCAATCAGGCCGGCGGACGACGCGGCCTGTCCAACCTTACAGCCAGCCGCGTTCCTTGTAGTAACGCTCGGCGCCTTCATGCAGCGGCGCGCTCAGGCCGACTTCGATCATCTCTTCCGGCTTCAGGTCCTTGAAGGCCGGATGCAGGCGCTGGAAGCGCTCGATGTTCTCGAACACCGACTTGACCAGCTGGTAGACCACTTCGGCATCGACCTTGGAGGTAGTGGACAGCACGGCCTTGCCACCGATGGACTGGGTCGCCTGGTCGTTGCCCTTGTACAGGCCGCCGGGAATCTCGGCCTTGGTGTAGTAGCTGCGCTCTTCGAGCAGCTTGTCGATCTCCGGGCCGGTGATCGGCACCAGCACCGCGTCGGTGGTGGTGGTGGCTTCCTGGATCGCGCCGTTGGGGTGACCGACGAAGTAGGTCATGGCATCGATGTTGTTGTCGCCCAGTGCGCTGGCCTGCTCAGCCGGCTTCAGCTCGGCGGCCAGGGAGAACACCGACTTGTCCCAGCCCTTGACCTTCATGATCTCTTCGAGGGTGTCGCGCTGACCGGAACCGGGGTTGCCGATGTTGACGCGCTTGCCCTTGAGATCATCGAGCCCCTTGATGTTGGCGCTGCGACGGGCCAGTACGGTGAAGACTTCGCTCTGCAGGGAGAACACCGCGCGGATGTCGTCCATCTTCCCTTCTTTCTCGAAGGGTGCAACGCCTTCCATTGCCTTGTACTGGTGGTCGGACTGCATGATGCCGAAGTTGAATTCGCCACTGCGCAGACCGTTGACGTTGGCCACGCCGCCGCCGCTGGCCGGGGCGTTGCACTTGATGTTTTCCGCATTGCGGTTGACGAAGCGGCAGATCGATTGCCCGGCTACGTAGTAAACGCCGGTCTGCCCGCCCGTGCCGATGGTGACGAACTTCTCTTGCGCCTGTGCCACTGTGCTCAGGCCGGTTCCCGCCAGAGCAGCGGTAAAGATCCATGCCAAGGATTTGCCTTTCATGGATGCACTCCTTTTTGGTTGTTTTCGGAATCCCGGGCATCCCTTGTGAGTCTGCGCGGAACTTGAGTCTAGCAGGCGGCTGCGCCTGGAACAGCCCACGGACCCCGCCATGCCGATCCGCTAATCCGCGCACCCTTTGCTACGACCGACTTGCCGATCAAGGGTTGCGGAGGGGCGTGCGAAATTTCTTGCCATAAAGCTGTACAGGGAAGATATATTTGTACAGTATTGATATCACTTTGGCATGTTCGGAATAAAAGCCGACCAGCGGAGTAGGACTTCAGTCGCATTGCACGCGGAACGCATGTGCTATCACTATGGCATCGGTCTCCAGGCGAGGAGACATGCTGACCGGACAGGACCGACGGGCCTGTCGACTGAAGCGCCATCAAGGATCACCCGCAGGGACGGTTCGATGCTGGCGCTTTTTTCATGCCCGTTTTCCGCGCGACAAAAACGATACAAACGACCCGTTGGGCCGTCCGAGGCAGGGACCATCACCGCAGGGTGAGCGATTGGCAGGAGCGCCCGATGCACCCGAGGTGCGTCGACCGAGACGTGCATGGCGGAACAGAACGACAACAGCCTTGCTCACGAGAGCCACCATGCGCATGAATCTGCCGGTCACCGGCCGCGATGTTTCCATCAGCGATACCGCCAATATCCTTTCCACCACGGATCTCAACGGTGACATCACCTATGTGAATCCGGATTTCATCAAGATCAGCGGCTTCGACGAGGACGAGCTGCTCGGCCAGCACCACAACATCGTGCGCCATCCGGACATGCCCCGCGAGGCGTTCGCCGACCTCTGGTCCAGCGTGCGCGGCGGCAATTCTTGGATGGGCATGGTCAAGAACCGCTGCAAGAACGGCGATCACTACTGGGTCAGCGCGTTCGTCACCCCGATCAGCCGCAATGGCCGGGTGGTCGAGTACCAGTCGGTGCGCACCAAGCCGCAGCCGGCGCAGATCGCCGCCGCCGAAGGGTTGTACGCCCAGCTGCGTGACCAGCGGCCGCCGGCGGCGCTGCGGCGTGCGCCGCTCAGTGCGCGCAGTCGCGTGGCGCTGTGCGCCGCGTTGGGTGCGGCCCCGTGCGTGATCGGCGGAGCCCTGCTCGGTGGTGTTGGCCTGGGTGTGGCGCTGCTTACCGCGACGGTGGCGGCCGCGGCGGCCAGCGCCCTGACCTACCTGGCGCTGGCGCCCCTGCAGCGACTCGCCGAACAGGCGCGCCGGGTCGGCGACAATCCGGTGGGGCAGCTGATCTACGCCGGCCGGCGTGACGAATACGGGCAAATCGCTTTTGCCATGAAGATGCTGGAAACCGAAGCCGGCGCCATGGTCGGCCGCATCGGCGACGCCTCGCGCCAGCTCAGCCAGCACGCCCAGGAACTGCTCGGCGCGATGGACAGCAGCACCGAGAGCGCGGCGCGCCAGCAGAGCGAAACCGATCAGGTCGCCACCGCGATCAACCAGATGGCGGTCAGCGTGCAGGACGTGGCGAACAACGCCCAGCGCACCGCGGAAGCGGCCAGCCGCGCCGACAACGAGGCGGCCACCGGCACCGAGGTGGTCAATCGCACCGGCGCCGCCATCGGCCAGCTGGCGCAGGACATCCAGCATGCCGGCGACGTGATCCACCAGCTGGAAGCGCACAGCAACGACATCACCAAGGTGCTCGATGTCATCCGCGGCATCGCCGAGCAGACCAATCTGCTGGCGCTCAACGCAGCCATTGAGGCGGCGCGTGCCGGCGAGCAGGGCCGGGGCTTCGCCGTGGTCGCCGACGAGGTGCGCAGCCTGGCCTCGCGCACTCAGCAGTCGACCCGGGAGATCAACGACATGATCGGCGCGCTGCAGGGCGGTGCGCGTCAGGCGGTGGAAGTCATGCAGCGCAGCCGCGAGCAGGCCATGCAGAGCGTCGAACAGGCCGAACAGGCGGCGCGCTCGCTGCAGGGCATCAACAGCCGGGTCAACGAGATCAGTGCGATGAGCATGCAGATCGCCGCGGCGGTGGAGCAGCAGAGCGCGGTCAGCGAGAACATCAACCAGAACATCGTCAGCATTCGCGGCGGTTCCGATCGTCACGTGGAGAGCGGTCTGCGCAGTCGGCAAAGCGCCTCGGGCGTCGCCGAGCTGGCCGGCAGCATGGAGATGCTGGTGCAGCAATTCTGGACACGACGACGCGGCTGACGTACAGCCGGTGACCCAGGTTGGTGCAGGCCGCAGACGCCGAACGCCGCCGCCTGCGCCGGCATCGTTGGGCTTGTTACGGCGCATGCGTGCAGGCAGAATGCCACTAGTTTCGCATGCTGCGAAAGCTGCTTTACCGCTCAGGACAATCGGACCTGATAGCTAAGGCGCCAGCCGTGACATCCCTCCGGGATGAACCTCGACTGGCGCCTTTTTTATTGCTCTGAAACCAGCCGGCCGACCACCGGGGCCAAGCCGGCACCCAATCTGCATGTGGCACACGAAGACGAACCGATGCTGACCGAAGAAGCCCTGCGTACCGCGCTGGAAGACACCATCCAGGTGCTCGAACGCACCCGCCGCTCGTTCAAGTCCCGCGAGCTCGGCCAGTTGCGCCGGCGCCTGATCGATCTGCTCGAACAACTGGAAACCGATACCGGCGAGAAAGAGGAGGGCTGATTGCGCTGTCGTCACGACAGCAAGGTAAACAGCAACGCAGCAAGCAGCACGTAAACAAGAAGGTGCTTCGCACCGATCCGAGCGCCGCCACCAGAAGCGGCGCCGAACCTGCCTCGCGTACTCAGACCATTTTTCCAAGGAAGATCTGTTTATGCGCCTCAACCTGCCCGTCAGCGGCCGTGAAGTCATGGTCGGTGAAACGGCGAACATCCTGTCCACCACCGATCTCAAAGGCACCATCACCTACGCCAACCCGGACTTCGTCGCGATTTCCGGCTTTGACGAAGCCGAACTGCTCGGCGCGCCGCATAACCTGGTCCGTCACCCGGACATGCCGGTCGAAGCCTTCGCCGATCTCTGGCAGACGCTGCAGACGAGCCGCTCGTGGATGGGCATCGTCAAGAATCGCTGCAAGAACGGCGACCACTACTGGGTCAGCGCCTTCGCTACACCGGTCAGCCGCGACGGCAAGGTGGTGGAATACCAGTCCGTGCGAACCCGCGCCCAACCCGAGCAGATCCGTGCTGCCGAGGCGCTGTATGCCGCGCTGCGCGATGGCCGTGGCGCGCGGGCACTGCGCTGCACCATGGGCCTGCGCGAGCGAGTGGCGCTGCTGGCCGCCGGTGCCGGTGCGTTCGGTGTGGCCCTCGGTAGCCTGTTGGGTTCGGCTCCTGGCATTGCCACAGTGGCCGGGCTGGCGACGGGTGCGGCCGCCGCCGCGCTTGCGGCGTTCACCCTGGCGCCGCTGTCGCGCCTGGCCCGGCAGGCGCGGCGAGTGGGGCACAACCCGGTCAGCCAGCTGATCTACACCGGGCGCAAGGATGAAATCGGCGAGATCGCCTTCGCCATGAAGATGCTGGAAACCGAAGCCGGCGCCATGGTCGGGCGCATCGCCGACTGCAGCCGTCAGCTCAGCGAGCATGCCCGCAACCTGCTAGGTGCGATGCAGGGCAGCACCGAAAGCGCTTCGCGGCAGCAGCGCGAGACCGACCTCATCGCCACCGCCATCCAGCAGATGACCGCCAGCGTGCAGGATGTCGCGCTCAATGCCCAGCGCACCGCCGAGGTGGCGGCACGGGCCGACAGCGAGGCGGCCAGCGGACGGCAAATCGTCGGGCGCACCGGCGACAGCATCACCCGGCTGGCGGGTGACATCCAGCATGCCGCCGAGGTGATCCATCAGCTCGAGAGTCACAGCCAGGAAATCAGCCGCGTGCTCGAGGTGATTCACGGCATCGCCGAGCAGACCAACCTGCTGGCGCTGAACGCCGCCATCGAAGCCGCGCGCGCCGGCGATCAGGGCCGCGGCTTCGCCGTGGTTGCCGACGAGGTGCGCCAGCTGGCCTCGCGCACCTCCCTGGCGACCACCGACATCCAGCGCATGATCGGCTCGTTGCAGGCCGGCGCGCGCCAGGCGGTGGAGGTCATGCAGCGCAGTCGCGAGCAGGCGCAGCACAGCGTCAGCCATGCGGACCAGGCCGAGCATTCGCTGAGCGGCATCAACAGCCGGGTCACCGAGATCAGCGCCATGAGCAACCAGATCGCCGCGGCGGTCGATCAGCAGAGCTCGGCCAGCGAGGAGATCAGCCAGAGCATCGTCAGCATCCGAGGCAGCTCCGATGAGCACGTCACCAACGGCCTGCACAGCCAGCGCAGCGCGTCCGGTGTGGCGCAGCTGGCCGACGGCATGCTCGAACTGGTGCAGCAGTTCTGGGCGCGACGACGGGCCTGACGGCAGCCTGTCGCCCGGAGCGGGACAACGTGCCATCACAGTGGCATCATGGCGACGAGCGCGTCGTTGGTTAAATGGCGCCGGTTAGCTGGCAGTACGCCGGCCCGTTGCACCCCGAGGCAATCCCATGACACGTCTGCTCCTGCTGCTGTTGGCCTGCTTGCTGCTGTCGCCTACGGTGGCCGCCACCGCGGCCGGCTCGGCGGCGGTCCAGACACGCGGCGCCTCGACCCTGCAGCTCGGCGCCCTGGAGTACGTGCTCGGCATGCCCGCGGCGGACTTCGACGCAGCGGCCAGCGATGCCTGGCCATGGCAACCGCTGGCGCGTCCGACGCTGGGCAAGCAGCCCGACGGTGCCTGGCTGCGCATGTCCTTGCGCAACGGCGGGACGGATGCGCGGCTCTGGTACCTGTTGCTGAAGTGGCCGGTGCTCGACCGCGTCGCGGTGCGCCTGCACTACCCGGACAGCGGGCGCTGGGGTGCCCCGATGCTGGCCGGCGACGCCCTGGCGCTGAGTGCTCGGCCGCTGGCCGACCATCATTTCGTCTACCCACTCGAGCTGCCGCCGGGCGAGCGAGCGGTGGTCTATCTGCAGGTGCAGGCCCGCGAAACCCTGGCGTTGCCGCTGGAGCTGATCGACGAGAAGCAGTTCGTCGAGGGCCGCCTGCGGGACGTCACCCTGGTCAGCCTGTTCTTCGGCGGCATCTTGGTGATCGTGCTGTACAACCTGAGCCTGCTGGTCTTCACCCGTGACGGCAGCTACTTCTTCTACGTGCTCTATCTGCTCAGTGCGGTGTTCTACGTGCTGAGCATCACCGGCTTCGGCCAGCTCTATCTCTGGCCGGAAATACCCGAGTTGTCGGCGCGCTTCTACGGACTGTCCGCCGCGCTGTGCTTCTTCACACCGATGCTGTTCGCCCTGCGCTTTCTCGGCGTGCGCCGCTACGGCGGCTGGGTGTGGTGGGTGTCCATCACGCTGACGCTGTACTGGGGCGCGGCGGTGCTGGTTCTGCTGCTGGTGCCGACGTTGGGGCGCTACCTGTTCATGGAAAGCGTCGCGCTGCTGCATTGCGGGCTGACCATGGCGGTAACGCTCAACCTCTGGGCGCGTGGCAATCCGTCGGCGCGGCTGTTCAGCATCGCCTGGAGCGCGCTGCTGATCTTCACCGTGGTCAACCTGCTGGCGCTCAATGGCGTGCTGCCGCTCAACGCCTGGACCTTGAACGGCCAGCTGATCGGCATGTTCACCGAGTTCGTGCTGCTCTCCATGGCGCTGGCCGAGCGCATCAACATCGAGCGCAACCGGCGTATCGCGGCGCAGCAGCTGGCCCTGGAGACCTCCGAGTCGCTCGCCGCCGAGCGCGCCCTGCACCTGCAGGCCAAGCAGGAGGCGCTGGACCTGCAGCTGCAGGCCAACGAGGTGCTGGAGGCGCGGGTCTACGAGCGCACCCGCGCGCTGGAAGAGGCCAGGCAGGGACTGGAGACCGCCAATGCCGAACTGCTGCGCCTGAGCGCCACCGACGCGCTGACCCAGCTGGCCAACCGCCGGCGCTTCGACAGCGTGCTGGACGAGGAGATTCGCCGTGCCCGCCGCAGCGGCAGCCCGCTGGCAGTGCTGCTGGCCGACATCGATCACTTCAAGCGCATCAACGACAGCTATGGCCATCCGTTCGGTGACGAGTGCCTGCGCCAGGTGGCGGCGGTGCTCATGGCGCATTGCCAGCGTGCCGGCGACCTGGCGGCACGCTATGGCGGCGAGGAGTTCGTCGTGCTGCTGCCGGCATCCGATCAGCGCCAGGCGGTTGTGCTGGCGGAGCGGATCCGCCAGGACATCGAGCGCCTGCAGCTACGCCACGGCGACCTGCCGGTGGCGTTGACCATCAGCCTTGGCGTCGCCACGCTGGGGTCGACCTGTGCCTCGGCAGAGGCGCTGCTGGCCGCTGCGGATGCGGCGCTATATGCCGCCAAGCACGCCGGTCGCAACCGGGTGGTCTGTGCGCCCGAGGCGGCGATCGGCGAAACCGGCCCCGGCGTCAGCCCTCAGCCGGTATGAAGCGCACCCGCACCAGCAGCCCGCCCAGCGCACCCTGATCGAGGCTGATCTCGGCGCGGTGGGCGCGGACGATCTCGCCGACGATGGCCAGACCCAGGCCGGCGCCATGGCCGCTGGTGTCGCGGCGATAGAAGCGGGCAAAGACGCGATCGCGCTCGGCGACCGGAATGCCAGGGCCGTCGTCCTCCACCTCCAGCACGGCGCCGTCGAGCACCCGCAGCACCACGTTGCCGCCACCGAGGGTATGCGCCAGGGCGTTGTCCAGCAGGTTGCTCAGCAGTTCGCTGATCAGCGTCGGCTCGCCGTCGATCCATACCGGCGCCTCGGCTTCCAGGGCCAGGGCGACGCCGCGCTTGTGCGCCAGTGCCGCCATCGCCAGGCCCAGCTCGCGGGCCAGCTGCGAGAGGTCCAGGCGCTGCGCGCCACCCTCGGCGATGGACTGTGCGCCGCTTTCGATGCGCGCCAGGGAGAGCAGCTGATTGGCCAGGTGGATGACCTTGTCGGTGCTCTGTCCGGCGTCCTCCAGGGTGCTGCGCCAGGCGGCGGGATCGGCGTCGCGCAGGCCCAGCTCGATGCGCGCCTTGAGTGCCGCCAGCGGCGTGCGCAGCTCGTGGGAGGCGTCGGCGATGAAGCGTGCCTGGCGTTCGAACTGGCCGCGCAGGCGTTCGGTGAAGCCGTTGAGCGCGACCACCAGCGGGCGCAGCTCGCGCTGCACGCTGACCAGCGGCAGCGGCCGCAGATCGTCCGGTGCGCGCTCCTGCACCGCCTCGCTGAGCCGGCCCAGCGGCCGCAGCGCGGCACTTACCGCCAGCCATACCAGCAGCAGCGCGGCGACGGCCATCAGCCCGACCCGCCACAGGGTATCGGTGAGCAGGCTGCGCGCCATGCGCTCCCGGGCGCCGAGGGTCTCGGCCACGCGGATCTCGGCGATGCCGTTGAGCTCCGGCTCGCTGACCGGCTGCAGCAGGCTCACCAGGCGCACGCCCTGGCCCTGGAATTCGCCATCGTAGAAACGCGCCAGGGCCGGGTAATCGTCGGTGCGCGGGGTGTCGGCGGCAGGGGCGGGCAGGTTCTCGTAGCCGCTGACCAGGCGCCCCTGGATGTCCAGCACCCCGTAGTAGATACGTCCGGCGCTGTCATAGGCGAAGGTGTCGAGCGCCACGTAGGGCACGTTGGCGCGCAGCACACCCTCGTGCGTGACCAGGCCGTCGGCGATGGCTCGGGCAGAGGCGAGCAGGGTGCGGTCGTAGGCGGTATCGGCAGCGGCACGGCCGTTCCAGTAGGCACTCCAGCCGCTGAACAGCAGCAGCAGCGCGAGCAGGATCGCCAGTCGGCGCAGCAGCCGGGCACGCAGGCTGCCGGCGACCTCCGGCTCAGCCATCGAGCGCCTCGAGCATGTAGCCCAGGCCGCGAAAGGTGACGATGCGCACCGGTTGGCCCTCGAGCTTCTTGCGCAGTCGGTAGACATAGATCTCGATGGCGTCGGCGCTGGCGTCCTCGTCCAGGCCGAACACCTGGGCGGCCAGCTGATCCTTGCTCATCACCCGGCCGGGACGGGCGATCAGTGCCTCGAGCACGCTCTGTTCCCGGGAGGTCAGCGTCAGCGGCTCGTCGGCCAGGCTGAAGCGCCGCGCATCCAGGTCGTAGACCAGTACACCGCAGCGCTGCTGGCGCTCGCCGCCGCCGACGCTGCGTCGCAGCAGCGCCTTGACCCGCGCTTCCAGCTCGGACAGCTCGAACGGCTTGGCCAGGTAGTCGTCTGCACCGAGGTTGAGGCCGTGCACGCGATCGCTGACCTCACCGCGCGCGGTGAGCATCAGCACCGGCAGCGTCTTGCCGCGCTGGCGCAGGCGCGCCAGCACCTGAAAGCCATCCAGCCGCGGCAGCCCGACGTCGAGAATCGCCAGCGCATAGTCCTCGCTGGCCAGCGCCAGGTCGGCGGCGATGCCGTCGTGCAGCAGGTCCACGGTCCAGCCGGCGCCACGCAGCGCCTGCGCCACGCTCTCGGCCAGCTGGGGGTGATCCTCGACCAGAAGAATCCGCATTGCCTGTCCTCTGCCATTGCGACGGGGCGCCAGTGTAGCGGCAGACGACAAGAGTCGCCGCAGGCTTTCGACGCTGAAAGGCTGGCGAAAGCTTGACCCCATAGGATCGCTTACAGGTGGCTCGATCCACCTCGCGCGGCGCATGCGCCGTCACAACAAAAACAATAGTGGAGATACCCCGATGCTGACTGCCGTCAGACGCTCACCCGCTCCTGCTCGTCTCGCTCTCGCCGTTGCCGCCGCCTCGCTGGCGCCGCTCGCCCAGGCCGCGTTCATCGAAGACAGCAGTGCAACCCTGCAGACCCACAACATCTACCTGAACCGCGATTTCCGCGAAGGCACCGCCCAGTCCAAGCGCGAAGAGTGGACCCAGGGTTTCATCCTCGACGTGCAGTCCGGCTTCACCGAAGGCACCGTCGGCGTCGGCCTGGATGCGCTGGGCATGCTCGGCGTCAAGCTGGACTCCGGCGGTGGTCGCGCCGGCACCGACCTCCTGCCGGTGCAGGACGATGGCGGCACCCCGGACGAGTTCAGCCGCCTGGGCCTGACCGCCAAGGCGAAGATCGCCGAGACCGAGCTGCGCTATGGCTCGCACATCCCGGAGATGCCGGTGGTCAAGGCCAGCGACAGCCGCACGCTGCCGCAGGTGTTCGAAGGCGGCACCGCCACTTCCAAGGATATCGAAGGCCTGACGCTGATCGGCGGGCGCCTGGACAAGGTCATAGACCGCGCTTCGACCAACTCCCAGGACCTGCAGCTGAACAACAAGAACAGCCGTTTCGCCAGTGCCGCCGAGGCCGATCACCTGACCTTCGCCGGGGCCGAATACGCCTTCAACAAGAACCTCACCGGCCGCTACTACTACGGCGAGCTGGATGACGTGTACCGCCAGCATTTCTTCGGCCTGCTGGCGGTCAAGCCGCTGACCGACAACTCCGCGCTGAGCGCCGATCTGCGCGTGATGTTCAGCGACGACACCGGCGCGGCCAACGCCGGCAAGATCGACAACCAGGCCTGGAACGGCATGCTGGGTTACAGCCTCGGCGGGCACAAGGTCAGCCTCGGCTACCAGCAGATGCGCGGCGATACCGGCTATGCCTATATCGATGGCAGCGATCCGTTCCTGGTCAACTTCGTGCAGATCAACGACTTCGCCAACGCCGACGAGCGCTCCTGGCAGGCCCGTTACGACTACAACTTCGCCGCCATGGGCATCCCCGGGCTGACCTTCCTGACCCGTTACATCTCCGGCGACAACGCCGAATACGCGGGCGGCAGCAACGGCAGCGAGTGGGAACGCGACATCGAGCTGAAGTACGTGGTGCAGAGCGGCTCGCTGAAGAACGTCGCGGTGCGCTGGCGCAACGCGATGTTCCGCTCGGACTTCGCCCGTGACGCCGACGAGAACCGTCTGATCGTCAGCTACAGCCTGCCGATCTGGTAAACAGAACAAGAACGCGAGGAACACCCGATGAAAACCAGACTCAGCCGTATCGCCCTGCTGTCGTCCTGCCTGCTGCTCTCCAGCCAGCTGCTGGCCGAGCCCAAGCGCCCCGAGTGCATCGCCCCGGCCAAGCCCGGCGGCGGTTTCGACCTGACCTGCAAGCTGGCCCAGAGCGGCCTAAAGGACGCCGGTCTGCTCAAGGCGCCGATGCGCGTCACCTACATGCCCGGCGGCGTCGGTGCGGTGGCCTACAACGCCGTGGTCGCCCAGCGCGCCGCGGAGGCTGGCACCATCACCGCCTTCTCCAGCGGCTCGCTGCTCAACCTCGCGCAGGGCAAGTTCGGTCGTTACGACGAAACCGCGGTGCGCTGGCTGGCCGCGGTCGGCACCGACTACGGCGCGATCTCGGTGCGTGCCGATGCGCCCTACCAGGACCTCGACGACCTCATCGCCGCGGTGAAGAAGGACCCGGGCAGCGTGGTGTTCGGCGCCGGCGCCACCATCGGCGGGCAGGACTGGATGCAGACCGCACTGATCGCCCGCGCCGCCGGCGTCGATCCGCAGAAGCTGCGCTATGTCGCCTTCGAAGGCGGCGGCGAGACGCTCACCGCCATGCTCGGCGGCCATGTGCAGGTCACCTCCAGCGGCCTCGGCGAAGTCACCCCGCAACTCGACGCCGGCAAGATCCGTATCCTCGCCGTGCTCTCCGACGAGCGCCTGCCGGGCAAGCTGGCCGACATCCCCACCGCCAAGGAGCAGGGCTACGACATCAGCTGGCCGGTGATCCGCGGCTTCTACATGGGGCCGGAAGTCTCCGACGAGGACTTCAACTGGTGGAAGAGCCAGTTCGACAGCCTGCTGGCCGACGAGGACTTCGCCAAGCTGCGCGAGCAGCGCGACCTGTTCCCGCTGTCGATGACCGGCGACGAGCTCAAGGCCTTCGTCGAGAAGCAGGTGCAGGACTACAAGGCGCTGGCCGGCGAGTTCGGCCTGGTCAAGTAACGCGAACCGGCCCGCGCCCGCGGGCCGCACGGCGGGCCCGGCAACTGCCGGGTCGCCGAACCCCTGAGGTATCCGTCATGTACGTACGTGTCTTCGCCGCGGCGTGGCTGCTCGCCTGCGCCGGCCTCGCCCTGCTCGCCTGGGGCTTCGAGGCGCCCTTCGCCTACGACCCGGTCGGGCCGCGCGCCTATCCGCTGCTGCTGCTGTTCCTGATGGCCTGTGGTGCGGCGTGGCTGCTGTTCAAGCCGCATGGCGAGCCGACGCCAGCGTTCGATCGTGCCAAGGCGCAGCGGGCCGTGCTCTGCGTGCTGGCGCTGCTGGCCTATGCCCTGCTGTTCGAAATCCTCGGTTTCGTCATCAGCACTGCCCTGGCCGGTTTCGCCCTCGGCCTGCTGTTCAACGGTCGCCTGTGGCCCAGCGTGATCAGCGGCGTGCTGCTCGGCGTGCTGCTCTACGGGCTGTTCGATTACCTGCTGGACGTACCGCTGCCGCTCGGCTTGCTGCGTCTGCTGGAGAGCTGATATGGAAACTTTGAATTTCTTGATGCAGGGCTTCGATGTCGCCACCCGGCCGACCAACCTGCTGGTGGCGCTGTTCGGTGCCTTCGTCGGCACCGTCGTCGGCCTGCTGCCCGGCCTCGGCCCGATCAACGGCGTGGCGCTGCTGCTGCCGTTGGCCTTTGCCCTCGGCCTGCCGCCGGAGACCGCACTGATCCTGCTCGCCGCGGTGTACCTGGGCTGCGAATACGGCGGCCGTATCTCGGCGATCCTGCTCAACGTGCCGGGCGACGCCGCGGCGGTGATGACCACCCTCGACGGCTACCCGCTGGCGCGTCAGGGCAAGGCTGGCATCGCCCTGTCGCTGTCGGCGGTGAGCTCGTTCATCGGCAGCATCATCGCCACCTGCGGCGTGGTGCTGTTCGCTCCGCTGCTGGCCAAGTGGGCGGTGGCCTTCGGCCCGGCGGAATACTTCGTACTGATGATCTTCGCCATCGCCTGTCTCGGCGGCATGGTCGGCGACAAGCCGGTGAAGACCCTCATGGCCGCGCTGATGGGCCTGGCGCTGGCCACCGTCGGTGTCGACTCGACCACCGGCGTCTACCGCTTCACCTTCGGCAGCGTCAGCCTGTCCGACGGCATCCAGTTCGTCATCGTGGTGATCGGCTTCTTCAGCGTCAGCGAGATCCTGCTGATGCTGGAAAAGACCCACAGCGGGCAGAAGGCGGTCAAGGCCAGTGGCCGGCTGCTGTTCAACTTCAAGGAGTTCTGCCTGACCTTCTGGACCATGGTGCGCAGTGCCGTGGCCGGCTTCGTCATCGGCACCCTGCCGGGCGCCGGGGCGACCATCGCCAGCGCCATGACCTACATGAGCGAGAAGCGCATGGCCGGCGACAAGGGCCGCTTCGGCGATGGCGACCTGCGCGGCCTGGCGGCACCGGAAGCCGCCAATAACGCCTCGGCCTGCGGTTCGCTGATCCCCATGCTGACCCTCGGCGTGCCGGGTTCGGGCACCACCGCGGTGATGATCGGCGCACTGACGCTGTACAACATCACCCCGGGCCCGCTGTTGTTCGAACAGCAGCCGGACGTGGTCTGGGGTCTGATCGCCTCGCTGTTCATCGGCAACGTGATCCTCTTGATCATGAACATCCCCCTGGTCGGCCTGTTCTCGCGCATGCTCAGCGTGCCGAACTGGGTGCTGGTACCGACGATCACGGTGATCAGCATGGTCGGCGTGTATTCGGTGCACAGCACCGTGTTCGACCTGGTGCTGATGGTCGGTCTCGGCGTGTTCGGCTACCTGCTGCGCAAGCTGGACTTCCCGCTGTCGGCGCTGATCCTCGGTTTCGTCCTCGGCGAGATGATGGAAGACAACCTGCGCCGCGCGCTGTCGATCTCCAACGGTGAGCTGGGCATTCTCTACGGCAGCCCGATCACCCTGGCACTGTGGGGGCTGACCGTGGCGATGCTGGCCATGCCGGGGCTGCGCTGGTACCTCAAGCGTCGTCGCGGCAACGCGGTCGAGGCACAGGCCTGATATGCACCAGCGGCTGCCGGCCTGGTGGGCAACGCCGCTGATCGGTGCGTTCGGCGGCTGGCTGGCGAGCCTGGCCAACTGGCCGCTGCCGTGGATGGTCGGCTCGCTGCTGGCGGTGATCGCCGTGCGCTGCAGCGGCTGGCTGGTGAGCGAGGTGCCGCGCGGCCGGCAGGTGGGGCAGTGGATCGTCGCCAGCGCCATCGGCCTGCATTTCACCGGTGAGGTGATGCGCGAGGTGCTGGCGCACTTCGGCGTGATCCTCGCCGGCGCCGTCGGCACCCTGCTGCTGGGGCTGATCGGCATCTTCATTCTGCTGCGCAGCGGCAGCGACCGTGCCACCGCATTCTTCGCCAGCATGCCGGGTGGCGCCAGCGAGATGGTGGTGTTGGCCAACCGGCACCAGGCCGAGGCGGCCAGCGTGGCGGCGGCGCACAGCCTGCGCCTGCTGCTGGTGGTGCTGATCGTGCCAGCGCTGTTCACCTGGGGGTTGCCGACCGTCGCGGCGCCGCCCGCGGCCCCGGTGAGCTGGCCCTGGCTCGCCGTGCTGCTGCCAGCCGGTGGCCTGCTGGCGCTGCTCTGGAAGCGTCTCGGCCAGCCCAACCCCTGGATGCTCGGCCCGCTGACCGCCTGCGCGCTGGCCAGCGTGGCGTTCGACCTGCACATCGGCCTGCCGGGCTGGGCCGGCGCGCTCGGCCAGTGGCTGATCGGCTGCTCGCTGGCCTGTCATTTCGATCGGCCATTCTTCCGCAGTGCGCCGGCCTTCCTGTTGCGCATCCTGCTGTTCACCCTGCTGGCCATGCTGATCGCCGCTGCGCTGAGCGGTGCCCTGGGCTGGCTGACGGCGCTGGACGAGGTGTCGCTGATGCTCGGCATGATGCCCGGCGGTATCACCGAGCTGTGCCTGACCGCCGAAGCCTTGCAGCTGTCGGTGGCGCTGGTTACCGCGGTGCAGGTGCTCAGGCTGTTTCTGGTGATGTTCCTCGCCGAGCCGTTGTTCCGCCTCTGGCAGCGCCGCGCAGGCTAGGCGGGACGCCCCGGCAGGTGCGGCTCGCTGGGCAGCACCTCACGGTTGGTGTCGCCGGCAGTGCGCGGCTTGCCCGGGCCTTCCAGAGCCGGATAGGCGGCGCTGCAGAACAGCGAATTGAGCCGTTTCATGTCGGCAATCAGCTCCAGATGCGCCGCGCTGGTCTCGATGCTTTCCACCACTTGTCGGTGCAGCCGATGCACATGGGAATGGGCCAGCTCGCGCTCCAGTTTGCGGAACTGGCGCTTCTGCTGCAGAAGCTGGCGCGCACCGTGGGAGTCGCCGGAGATGAACACCGACAGGCCCAGCCGCAGGTTGGCGCTGAGCTGAGCATGCAGCTGGCCGAGTTCCTCCAGCCCGCTGTCGGAGAAGGAACGGCGCTTGGCGGTCTTGAGGTTCTGCACCTTGCTCGCCATGTGCTCGATGATGTCGCCGGCCTGCTCCAGATTGATCGCCAGTTCGATGATCTCCGCCCAGCGCCGGCCTTCCTGCTCGGCCAGGTCCTCGCGGGGCATCTGCGCCAGGTAGAGCTTGACCCCGCTGTAGAGCGCATCGACGTCGTCGTCCAGGCGGCGGATCTCCTCGCCCGGTTCGGCACGGTCCTCGCGCAGCACTTCCAGCAGGCGCGCCAGCATCAGCTCCACCATGTCGCCGATGCGCAGGGTCTCGCGCACTGCATTGGCCAGCGCCAGGCTCGGCGTGTCCAGCGCCGCCGGGTCGAGGTGCCGCGGCTGCGCCACGCCGTTGTCCAGCTGGCGCTCGGGCAGCAGGCGCTCGCACAACCGGCTCATGGGGTGCACGGTGGGCAGCAGGAGCAGGCAGCGCAGGCTGTTGTAGACCAGGTGGAAGCCGATCACCTGGGTCTGCGCGCTGTAGCCGAGGGTGTCCATCCAGGCCACCAGCGGCACCAGGAAAGGCAGCACGATGAGGCCGGCGAGCTTGTACAGCAGGTTGCCCAGCGCCACCCGCCGCGCCGAGGCAGGCTGCAGGCTGGCGTTGAACCAGGCGAGCAGGCCGCTGCCGATGTTGGCGCCGATCACCAGGCCGAGTGCCACCGGCAGGCTGATCAGGCCCGCGCCGGCCAGCGTCGAGGTCAGCAGCACCGCCGCCAGGCTGGAATACGACAGGACGGCGAACAGCGCACCCACCAGCACCGCCAGCAGGGTGTCGCCGGCGAGCGAAGAGAACAGCACCTGCATGCCGCGCGCCTCGGTGATCGGCTCGGCGGCGTGCACGATCAGCTGCAGGGCGAGGATGATCAGGCCGAGGCCGATCAGCACGCGGCCGATCTGGCCGGTGCGGCTCTGCTTGCGCGAGAGGAACAGGCTGACACCGACCAGCGTCAGCAGCGGCGACAGCCAGGACAGGTCGAGGGTCAGCACCCGCGCCATCAGCGCGGTACCGACGTCCGCGCCGAGCATGATCGCCAGTGCCGTGGGCAGCCCCATCAGGCCCTGAGCGACGAAGGAAATGGCCAGCAGTGCGGTGGCATTGCTGCTCTGCACCAGCGCGGTGACGCCGATGCCGGCGCCGAAGGCCAGCGGCGCGTTGCCCATGCTCTGGCCGAGCATGCGCCGCAGGTGCGAGCCATACACCCGCATGATCCCGGTGCGCACGATATGCGTACCCCAGACCAGCAGGGCAATGGACGACAGCAGGTGCAGCAGGGTCAGCATGGTTCGGGCTCCTGCCCCGGCGAGCGGCAACGACGACAGCCGCGTCATGAAGACGCAGATCTGCACCGGGGATACTCGATTGACCCTGGCCCGCCGGCCCCGTTCACCGAACCGTCACAAACCCTGCGAGTGCCCTCAGGGGCGGGTGTAGTAGCCCACGCCCAGCAGCACGTCGTCGACCCGCTGGATCAGCGTGTGCTTCTGCTCGACCGCATTGGTCGCCGGGTTGCGCCAGACGTAATCCACCGTGCCCGAACCCTGCTTGCGTGCCAGTTCGATCATGTCCTTGAACAGCGGCTTGCCGGCGGCGTCGGTGACGCTGCGCACATCGACACCCACCAGGTTCGGCGAGCTGCCGCTGGCGCGGTAACGGCCGTCGTCGAGGCCGATGGCGAAGACGTATTCGTCCTGGAAGACGAAGCCGCCGCGCGGGTCGTTGAAGCTGCGGAAGGCTGCCTCGGCGCCCTTGTCCTTGACCTGCCGAACGGCGCGGTCGAGCAGCGCCTTGGCATGTTCGGCCGTGGCGCGGGGGATGTAATAGCCGACGCAGAGCACATGGTCGCCGACCTTGCGGAACTGGCTGATCTTGTTCTCGACCTTGTTGTCGGCGGGGTTGAGCCACTTGTACTCGACTTCGCCGCTTTCCTGCCTGGCCGACTTGTCCAGCAGCTCGCGCATGAACGGCTTGCCGGAGGCGTCCTTCAGCTCGCCGACGTTCAGCCCCACCAGGCTGGCCGACGGGCCGCTGCTGGCCTGCATGGTGCCGTCCTCGCCGAGCACGAAGATGTAGTACTGGCCGCGGACGAACTCACCGTTGCGGTCGTTGAAGGCGGCCATCGCCTGTTCCGGGCCCTTGGCCTGGAAGGTCAGCACGGCCTGGTCGAGCAGGGCGCGGGCCTGGCTGGCGTGGCTGCGCTCCACCGAGCCCAGCGTCCGCTGCTGGGCCGGTTCCTGTGCGTGCAGCAGCAGCGGCACGGCGCCCAGCGTGGCAGATAGAGAGAGGGCGAGCAGCTTCTTGCGGTTCCGGTTCATGAACGACTCCTGACCTGATGGCGGGCGACTAAGCGGCCGCCCCGTATCCCCATGCTAGGCAGCCGCGGCGTAATTGATATTGGTCGAGAGAAGCAAAAGGGCAGGGCGAAAGGAGGAGAAATACCGCGACACGGCCTGTCGCATCCGGGATGCAGACTCAAGCGCACGGCTCGCTCCCCTGCGGAGCGGCCTGTAACCTAGCGACTTCTGTTCACGCGGTGCGCCCATGCTCAGCCTCTACCACGCCCCTGATCTCGAAACCCTCGGCGAACTGGCCACCGCGCTGCTCGCCCAGCCGCTGGCCGACCCCTTCGCGCCGGCGCGGGTGGTGGTGCCGAGCCAGGGCATGGGCCGCTGGCTGACCCTGGAGCTGGCGCGCCGGCAGGGCATCGCCATGCAGCTCGAGCTGCAGCTGCCGGCGGCCTTCGTCTGGGACCTGAGCCGCACGGTGCTGGGCAGCCTGCCCGAGCAGTCGGCGTTTTCCCCGACCACCCTGACCTGGCGTCTGTATGGCTGGCTGTGCGAGCCGGCCAATCTCGAGCTGGCGCCGCGTCTGGCGCAGTACCTCGATGGCGGCGATGAGCGCCGGCGGCTGTCATTGGCGGCCAAGATCGCCGACGTCTTCGACCAGTACCTGCTCTATCGCGACGACTGGCTGGCGGCCTGGGAGCGTGGCGAAACCCTCGACCTCGGTCCCGACGAAGCCTGGCAGGCGCTGCTCTGGCGCGAACTGACCAAGGACGGCCACCCGCACCGCGCGCGCCTGCTCGGCGACCTGCTGCAGCGCCTGTACCGCGACGAGCCGCTGCCGGACCTGCCCGAGCGCCTGCTGGTGTTCGGCATCAGCAGCCTGCCGCCGCACCATCTGCGCGTGCTCGACGGCCTGGCACGGCATATCGACGTGGTGGTCTGCGCGCTCAACCCGAGCCGCGAGGCGTGGGGCGAGATTCGCGATATCCGCGAGCTGGCACGGCAGCTTCCTTCTTCCGGACGGCTGGGGAGCGTCGCGAGCGAAGAGCAGGCGAGGCAAAACCCGGCGAGGGAGCGGAGTGTACAGGCCGTACATGAGCATCCCGAGTTGGGTTTTAACGAAGCCTCCTCGAGCGCAGTAGCTCCCCAGCCGTCCGGCGCGGATGACTGGTATCTGGACGTGGGCCATCCGCTGCTGGCCAGTCTCGGCAAGCAGGGCCGCGACTTTTTCGACTCGCTGTTCAGCCTGACCGCCAGCGAAGGCAGTCAGGAATTCGGCCTGTATTCCGACGACGAGGACCTGCACGACGACAGCCTGCTGCATGCCTTGCAGAACGACATCCTGCGCCTGCGCACCCGCCTGCCCGATGAGCGGATCACTCTGGCCGAGAACGACCGTTCGCTGGAGGTGCATATCGCCCACTCGCCGCTGCGCGAGGTGGAAATCCTCCACGATCAGCTGCTGGCGCGCTTCGCCGCCGACCCGGCGCTGACGCCGGACCAGGTGGTGGTGCTGACCCCCGACATCGAACGTTATGCGCCCTTCATCGAGGCGGTGTTCGCCCCGCGCGAGGGCAGCCCGCGGGTTCCCTACAGCCTCGCCGACCGCAGCCTGCGCGCCGAGGTGCCGTTGATTGAGGCCTTCCTCGAACTGCTGTTGCTGGCGCAGAGCCGTTTCGCCGCCGAGGAAATCCTCGCCTGGCTGGAACAGCCGGCCATCGCCCGCCGCGCCGGCATCGAGAGCGAAGACCTGCCGCTGCTGCGTGACTGGCTGCGCGAGGCCGGCGTGCGCTGGGGCCGCGATGGCGAGCAGCGCGCACGGCTGGGGCTGCCGGCCGAATCAGCCTTTACCTGGCGCCAGGGGCTGGACCGCCTGCTGCTGGGCTTCGCTGCACCGCCGCAGCTGGCCGGCGACCGCGCGCCCTTGCTTGGCGAGCACTGGCCGCTGGACGCGCTGGAAGGCGCGCGCGGGCAGTTGCTCGGGCGATTGGTGGGCTTCGTCGAGCGGCTCGGCAGCCTGGCCGATCAACTGGCTCGGCCGCGCCCGCTGGCCGAGTGGGCGGATGACCTGCAAGTGCTGATCGATACGCTGTTCGACGAGCGCGAGGCCGGCGAGACGCTGCTGCTGCTCTCCCAGGCCTGCGCCGCCCTGCGCGATCAGGCCCAGGCCGCCGACCTCACCCGGCCCATCGAGCTGGAACTGGTGCACCAGCAGCTCAGCGCCGCGTTGCAGCAGGGCGGCGGCGCCTCCGGCTTTCTCACCGGTGCGGTGACCTTCTGCACCATGGTGCCGATGCGCAGCCTGCCGTTCCGCGTGGTCTGCCTGCTCGGCCTGGACGATGGCGCCTTCCCGCGGCGCACGCCGCCGTCGGGCTTCGACCTGATCGGCCGACATCCGCGCCGTGGCGACCGGGCGCGGCGCCTCGACGACCGCTACCTGCTGCTGGAGACGCTGCTCTCGGCGCGCCAGGCGCTGTACCTGTCCTATGTCGGCCGCGACCCGCGCGACAACGCCGTGCTGCCGCCCTCGGTACTGCTCAGCGAGGTACTGGAGGCGGTGGACATGACCGCCGTGCTGGCCGACGGGGCGCGGCCGGTCAGCCAGAAGATCCTCATCGCGCATCCGCTGCAGCCGTTCTCGCCGCGTAATTTCGGCGAAGCACCCTGTGCCGGCTATTCGCTGCCCTGGTTCCGCGCCGCCCAGCGCCTGGCCGAGCCACCACAGGCGCAGGCGCAACCCTTCGCCAGCCTGCTCGCCGAACCCGATGAGGCCTGGCTGACCATCGAGCCGTCGCAGCTGCTGCAGTGCTTCCGCCACCCGGCGCGCTTCCTGCTCGAACAGCGCCTCGGCCTGCGCCTGGCCGATGATCAGGAATCGCTTGCCAGCGACGAACCGTTCGACCTGGAAATGCCGGCCTGGAACGGCCTGCGCCGCCTGTCGCTGCAAGCGATGGAGCAGGGCTGGAGCGACGAGGAGGAGCGGCGCATGGCCTGCGCGGCGGGCTGGCTGCCCACCGGCGAGCTGGGCCAGGCGCTGTGGGGCAAACTGCGCGGCCCGGTGCGTGCCTTTGCACCGCGGCTGTTCGAACTGCGCCCGGACGCCGTGCCCGAGCCGCTGCCGGTGGACATCACCCTGGCCGGCGTGCGCGTGCATGGCTGGCTTGATGGCGTGACGCCGGGCGGGCTGTTCGGCTGGAAGCTCGGCCGCCTCGGCGAATGGGACCTGCCGCCGTTCTGGCTGCGCCACCTGCTGCTCAACCTGTGCGCCACGCCCGGCATCGAACGCCACAGCCTGACGCTTTCGCCGGCCGGTGACTGGCAGCTGGGGCCGCTGGCCAATGCGGCCGAGCTGCTGGAGCCCTGGCTGGTGGCCTACCGCAGCGCGATCCGCGAGCCACTGCCGCTGTTGCCGCGCAGCAGCCAGGCGTTCGCCCGCGGCTACCGCAAGCCGAGCCGCGGCAGCGAGCCGCTGGACTGCGCCCGCAAGCGCGCCCGCGAAGCCTGGCTCGGCGCCGAGTTCAGCCCCATTGCCGCCGAAGCCGAAGACCCCTGGAACGCCTTGGCCTTCCGCGACCGCGATCCGCTGGACGAGCGTTTCGAAACCCTGGCCGAACAGCTGATCGGCCCGGCGTTGGATGCGTTGGCGGATGGAGAGGAGCAGAGTGATGACGTCTGAAGCATTGTGTCTCCACTTGCTGCCGTGCCTGTTCGACGGTCAGGGTTTCGCCCCTGACGGGCGAGTCACTTTCTCTTTGCTTGTGCAAAGAGAAAGTAACCAAAGAGAAAGCACACCCCGCATCCGGCCCCGGCTGCGCCGGGGTTCCCTCGTTCCATCGCTGCTCCAGGGGCACGCTCAGAAGGGACGTCCCTGTCCCTTCGGAGCTCTCGCGGCGTCCATGCCGCTCGACCCCTTGCGCATCGACTCCACTCGGCCTCCTGAGGGGCCCCGGTTCGCGGCGCCAGCTCATGTCGGTATACGTGCTTTTCGCGGTGGCATCGGCTTCTTGTTTTTCAGGCGCAGGCGCTGTCAGGCGACTCATGAATCCCCTTCAGGAGGCCGAGCGCAGGCGTTGTGTAGGGGGACGCGAGGCATGGATGCCGAGCGAGGCGCGAAGGGACAGGGACGTCCCTTCGCGGCGTGCCCCCGGAGCAGCGCCGGAGCGAGGGAAGTCTGGCCGCGCAGCGGCCAGACCCGGATGTTGGGGTGCCCTTCTTCTTGCTTACTTCTTCTTGGGCAAGCAAGAAGAAGTAAGGCGCCCGGCGGGGCGCAACCCGAGGGTGCGGCCAGCACTGCAAAGTCGGCTTTGGCTCGGAGGATCAAGCCATGAAACTCGACCTCCTCGACTCGCCCTTCGACGGCCGCTCGCTGATCGAAGCCAGCGCCGGCACCGGCAAGACCTGGACGCTCACCGCGCTCTATGCGCGTCTGCTGCTGGAGCGCCAGCTCTCGGTGGGGCAGATTCTGGTGGTCACCTACACCACCGCCGCCACCGCCGAGCTGCGCGAGCGCATCCGCGCGCGGCTGGCCGATCTGCTGGCGGTTTATGAGGGCACGCCGAGCAGCGATGACTTCCTCAATCACCTGCACGCCCGCTATCCGGACGACGCCGCGCGGCGGCGCCTGTTGCTGGCGGTGCACGGCTTCGACGAGGCGGCGATCTTCACCATCCACGGCTTCTGCCAGCGTGCCCTGCAGGACGCGGCCTTCGAGGCCGGCGGCGACTTCGACAGCGAGCTGACCGCCGATGACCGCGAGATCATCGACGCGCTGCTCGCCGACGCCTGGCGCAGCGAGCTGGCCGATGCCGACCCGGCCTGGGCACGCTTCCTGGCCAAGAGCCGGATCACTCCGCAGTGGTTGCGCCAGCGTCTGCGCAGTCATCTGGGCAAGCCCTATCTGCGGGTCGAGCCGCAGGGTGCGCCGGTCGCGGCCGATCTGCGCCCGGTCGAGGCGGCCTGGCAGCGGGCTGCCGAGTTGTGGAAGCAGGCGGGTAGCGCCTGGGTCGCCGAACTGCTGGCGCATGGCGGGCTCAGCCAGAGCACGCACAAGAACGTCAAGTTTGCGCCATGGCAGGTGGAACTGGACGCCTATTTCGCTGATCCGGCGGTGATGTTCGACCTGCCCGAGGGCGCGGCGAAGTTCGGCGTGCGGGCGCTGAGCAAGGCCTGCAAGAAGGGCTTCGACGCGCCGGTGTGCGAGCTGGCCCAGGCCCTGGACGAGCTGGCCGATCAGGTGGCCGAGGCACTGCCGGCCGGCAAGCAGCGGCTGATCGCCCTGCAGGTGGCGCTGCTCGAGCGGCTCAACCGAGAGTTGCCTGAACGCAAGGCGGCGCAGCGGCTGCTGGCCTTCGACGACCTGCTGAATCGTCTGGATCAGGCACTGCAGGGCCCGGTCGGCGAGGACCTGGCGGCCTCGCTGCGCGCGACCTATCCGCTGGCGCTGATCGACGAGTTCCAGGACACCGACCCGATCCAGTACGCCATCTTCGACCGCATCTATGCCAAGGGCCGTGATGCCTCGCTGTGCTTCGTCGGTGACCCCAAGCAGGCGATCTACGCTTTCCGCGGCGCGGACCTGGCCACTTACATGACGGCCAAGCAACAGGCCGATCGCGAGCCCTTCAATCTGCCGACCAACTACCGCTCGACGCCCGAGCTGATCGCCGCGCTCAACCAGCTGTTCGACCATCCGCAGCCGTTCGCCCAACCCGACCTGCGTTATCCAGCGGTGGGTGCCGCCGACAAGCCGCGTGCGAGCCTGCGTCTGGCAGAGGAGGGCGAGGCGGCGCCGCTGTCGCTGGTCTGGCTCGGCGACGATCCGCTGGGCAAGGGTGACGCCGCGCAGCTGGCGGCCAGTGACACCGCGCGACGGATCGCCGTGCAGCTGGCCGCGGCTGCCGAGGGACGCGCAGGTTTCGACAAGGATGGCGGCTTCGCCCCGCTCAAGGGCGGCGATATCGCCGTGCTGGTGGCCAACCATCGCCAGGCCGGGATGATCGCCGACGAGCTGGCCGCGCGTGGCGTGCCCAGCGTGCGCCGCGGGCGCGACAGCGTCTGGCGCAGCGAAGAAGCCGGCGAACTCGCCGCGGTGCTTGCCGCCTATGCCGAGCCGGGACGCGAGGGTCTGCTGCGGCATGCCCTGGCGACGCGCCTGCTGGGCCGCAGCGCCGCCGATCTCGCCCGCTGCCAGGATGACCAGCATGAATGGGACGCCGAGCGCGAAGCCGCCGAGCGCTATCACCAGCTCTGGCAGCAGCAGGGCTTCATGCGCGTGTTCCGCGCCTGGCTCGACGAGCAGGCGGTGGCCGAACGGCTGTTGACTCGGGTCGACGGCGAGCGTCGGCTGACCAACCTCTTGCACCTCGGTGAATTGCTGCAGGCCGAGAGCCTGCTGCGGCCCGGGCTCGAGCCGCTGCTCGCCTGGTTCAACGCCCAGCGCGGCAGCGAAGGCGCCGGTGAAGAAGCGCTGCTGCGCCTGGAAAGCGATGCCGAACGGGTGCAGATCGTCACCATCCACACCAGCAAGGGGCTGGAATACCCGCTGGTGTTCTGCCCGTTTCTCTGGGACGGCAAGCTGCTCGGCAAAAACCAGGACAGTGCCCGTTGTCACGATGCCGATGGCCAGCCGCTGCTGGACCTGGGCAGCGGTGAACTGGAGGACAACCTCGAACGCGCCCGTCAGGAGGTGTTCGCCGAACAGCTGCGGCTGGCCTACGTCGCCCTGACCCGCGCGCGTGACCGGCTCTGGCTGCATTGGGGGCCGGTGAGCCTGCCCAAGGCGAAGAAGGATGGCAGTCTGCCCGACGAAGGCTTGCACAGCAGCGCCCTGGCCTGGCTGCTGCACGGCCGCGAACTGCCGGGCGAGCAGCCACTGACGGAGCTGGGCAACCACCTGGCTGGCCTCAACGGCGGTAGCCTGCGTCTGGCCATCGAGCGCCTGGTCGCCACGAGCGACGGGCGCATGGCCTGCCTGCCGCTCGAGTCGCGTGAGGCCAGCACCCAGGGCAGCAGCCGCGCAGCGCCGCCCGAGCAGCTGGCGCAGCTCAACCGCAGCCTCTACAGCGCCTGGCGCATCGGCAGCTTCTCCGGGCTGGCCGCCGGCATGCACATGGAAGCGCCGGACCGCGACGCCCTGGCGATGCCCGATGCCGGCGAGCCGGGCAGCGGCTTCTTCGCCTTCCCACGCGGCGCGCGGGCCGGTACCTGCCTGCATGCCATCCTCGAGGACTGGGCGCGGGGCAAGGGCGAGCTGGCCCAGCTGGTCGAGCCGGCGCTGCAGGCCTATGGCTTGCCGCTGGAGTGGAAGGAGATCGCCACGGCGCATCTGCAAAAGGTGCTGCAGACCGATCTGGACGGCGCCGGGTTGACCTTCGCCAGCCTGCAGGCCGCGCGCCGGCTGCCGGAGCTGGGCTTCACCTTCCCGGTGCGCGAGCTGGACGTGGTGCGCCTGCGCGCCTTGCTGACCGACCCGGCCAACGGGCTGGCCGCACCGCTGCGCGAGGCCGCAGCGCGGCTGGAATTCGACAGCCTCAAGGGCTTTCTCAAGGGCTTTATCGACCTGACCTTCGAGTACGGCGGCCGCTGGTACATCGCCGACTACAAGTCCAACTGGCTCGGCCCGGACGCCAGCTACTACGGCGGCGAGCGGTTGCTGCAGGCGCTGGCGGGCGAGCACTACTACCTGCAATACCTGATCTATCTGGTGGCGCTGCGCCGCTTCCTGCGCCAGCGTCTGACAGATTTTCGCGATGAGCAGCTGGGCGGCGCCTTCTACCTGTTCCTGCGCGGCATGCCCGAGGCGGGCGTCTACTTCGCGCGGCCGGACGATGCGCTGCTCGATGCGCTGGATCGACTGTTCGAGGAGGGACGGTGATGGTGCGCTTTGGCGGTCTTGACCGCGACAATGGGCGTGGCAGCGCTTTTCTGCCGACCAGGAGCGATGTATGACCCTTGCCGATCTGCCCCTCGGCCCGCTGGAGCGCGCCTTTGTCGCCAGCCTGCAACGCCTGGAACCGCAGGCGCCCGAAGCGGTGCTAATTGCCGCCACGCTGTGCTGTGAGGCGCTGGCGGCCGGCGATGTCTGTCTACCACTGGAACGCCTAGCCGGAAGGCGCCCCTGGCCCGATGTCGATCTCAGCATGCCGGCGCTGCCCGTCTGGCGCGCACAGCTCGAAGCTTCCACGCTGGTCGGGACACCGGACGACTATGCGCCGCTGACCCTGGTCGGCGACCGGCTCTACCTGGCCCGCTACCAGGCCTACGAACAGCAGCTGGCCGAACAGCTGCTGGCCCGCACCGGCGATGCCCCCGAGGTGGACGAAGCACGGCTCGCCGAGAGCCTGGCGCGCTTGTTCGCCTTCAATCAGCAGCGCCCCGACTGGCAGCGCCTGGCCGCCGCGCAGGCAGTTCGGCGGCGCCTGGCGGTGATCTCCGGCGGTCCCGGCACCGGCAAGACCACCACCGTGGTGCGCCTGCTGGCGGCGCTGCTCGAGCAGCCTGGCGGCGAGCGCCTGGCCATCGGCCTCGCCGCACCCACCGGCAAGGCCGCGGCGCGCATGGCCGAGGCGATCCGTAACGCCAAGGCCGAGCTGCCGGTCAGCGATGCGGTGAAAGCGGCCCTGCCGGACGAGGCGCGGACCCTGCACCGCCTGCTCGGCAGCCGCGGCGACAGCCCCCGCGTGCGCCACGATGCGGCCAATCCGCTGGCGCTGGACGTACTGGTGGTGGACGAGGCGTCGATGGTCGACCTGGCGCTGATGGCCAAACTGGTCGTCGCGCTGCCACCGAAGGCGCGGCTGATCCTGCTCGGCGACAAGGATCAGCTGGCCGCCGTGGAGGCCGGTGCGGTGTTCGCCGAACTCTGCGAAGGCCGTGGCTTCGATGCCGGGGCGGCAAGCGAGCTGGAGCGCATCACCGGCCAGCCCGTGCCGGTCGAGACGCCGCGCTCGCGCCTCGGCGATGCGGTGGTGCTGCTCACCCACAGTCACCGCTTCGCCGGCGACAGCGGCATCGGCGAGCTGGCGCGGCGGATCAACGCTGGCGATGCGAAAGGCACCGTCGCGCTGCTGCAGGAAGGTCGTGCGGATCTCGCCTGGAACGCGACGCCCGGCGCGACCGCCTTGATCGAGCGGCTGGAGCAGGGTTACGGCGGCTACCTGCAGGCTGCGCGGCAGGGCGATCCAGGCCCGGCGTTCGAGGCCTTCAACGGTTTCCGGGCGCTGACTGCGCAACGCGAGGGCCCGTTCGGCGTGACCGGTATCAACGAGGCGCTGGAAACGCGCTTCAGGCGTCGCCTCGGCGTGCCGGCCCGCGAACGCTGGTATCCCGGCCGTGCGGTGATGGTCCGGCAGAACGACTACGCGCTGGGGCTGTTCAACGGCGATATCGGCCTGTGCCTGAAAACCGAGCAGGGCCTGCGGGTGTTCTTCGAGGGTGACGACGGTTACCGCGGCTTCGCGCCGGCACGGCTGCCGAGCCACGACAGCGCCTTCGCCATGACCGTGCACAAGAGCCAGGGCTCGGAATTCGCCGAGGTGCTGCTGGCCTTGCCGGATCAGCCGAGCCCGCTGCTGACCCGCGCGCTGTTCTACACCGGCATCACCCGCGCCAAGCGCCGGGTGGAGATCTGGGCGCTGCCGGCACGTCTGGCTGAAGCGGTCAGCACCCGCGCCGAGCGCGCCGCCGGACTGGCCGAGCGGCTGGTTCTGGCGGGTGCCGTGGCCGATGCCGATGCGGTGCCGGAAGCCCCGATCGGTGCGGCGCCAGCCGAGGGCGATCAGCTCAGCCTGTTCTAAAAGCGTGCGCGGCTGCTCGAAGCCGGCACGATCGCGGCTCATCGCCTCCGTTTCGTGAAGCGGTTGTGGGTTTGGCTGGCGCAATTCTGTTCCGATGCGCGTTCGCCGAAAGCCGATACCAGGACTCGCGATGAAAACCTTCTTTCTTCTGCTCTGGGGCGCGCTCAGCCTGACAATCAGTACCGCGGCGCTGCGTGCGCTCTGGCTCGAGCCGTCGCTGGCCAGCGGCTTCGCGCTGCTGCTGGTCGTCTACTACATCGTCTGCTTCTTCCAGCTCATCCGTGCTGCCTATCTGCCGTGGGGGCTGCTGGGTGCCTACCGGCGTGCCGGCTATTGGCTGTGCCTGATCCTGCTGCCGCTGACGCTGATTCCCCTGCATGCCGCCTATGAGATATGGCAGCAGGGCGGCTACGTCGCGGTCGAAGCCTCGCTGCATACCGAGTGGCTGCACCTGCTGCTCGGCTGGTTGCAGGACGCCCTCGGTTACCTCGGGCCGCTGCTGGTGCTGTGCGCCGTGGGCATCGGCCTGGCGCTGATGCTGCTGCGTCTGTTGCGTGGGCAGGTGGCGCGCTGATCAGCCGTTCAGCAGCGTCAGCACCAGCGGCAGGCTGGCCGCGGCCAGCAGCGTCTGCAGGGTGATGATGCCGGCCATCAGGTGGCTGTCGCCGCCGAGCTGGCGGGTCAGCACGTAGGCCGTCGGCGCGGTGGGCAGGGCGAAGAACAGCACCAGGATGGTCGTTTCCATCGCTGGCAGGCCGAGCACGACCGCGACGCCGTAGGCCAGCAGGGGCACGGCGAGCAGACGTACCGCGCAGTTCCAGCCCAGCGCCGGGATTTCCCCCCCCAGTTCCTGCGGCTTGAGCGCCGCGCCGACACAGAGCAGGCCCAGTGGCAGGCTGGCTGCGGCCAGCAGGCCGAGCAGCCGGTCGGTACCACCCGGCAATCCCAGCCCTGACAGATTCACCAGCGCGCCGGTCAGGCAGGCCAGGATCAGCGGGTTCTTCGCGATCGGCAGCAGCAGCCCGCGTACGCTGACGCCGCGCTCGGCGGTCAACGCCCAGACCGACATCACGTTCACCGTGGGCACCATCAAGGCCAGCATCAATGCTGCCAGGGCCAGACCTTCCTTGCCGAACAGGCTGCCGACCGCCGCCAGCCCGAGGTAGGTGTTGAAACGCAGCACGCCCTGGGTGATGGCACCGAAGCGGCCAGCGGACCAGCCGCGCAGTCGCTTGGCGATCAGCAGTCCGACCCAGGCCAGACCGAGGCCGAGCATCACCGCGCCGGCCAGTTGCGGCAGGGCGGGGTTGTCCAGCGGCGCGGTGGCCAGGCTGCTGAACAACAGGGCAGGAAACAGGACGAAGTAGTTGATGCGCTCGGCGCCGGGCCAGAACTCCTCGCTGGGAAAGGCCCGCAGACGCAGGAAATAACCAGCAACGATCAGCGCGAACAGAGGCCAGAGGGCCAGCAGAAGGGTGGTCACGGATACATCCAGCAATGCATGTGGGTCGATCTTCGATGCTGGAAACGTCCAGTGCAAGTCTTGTGTCCAACCAGCCATTCGCCGCTGTCGCTACGCTGGTCGGGCCAGGAACCATCAGTAATGGCTCGGTGATATCATTCATGCCCTGAACCGCGAGCTGCCGATGTCACCCATGATCGACCATCCCTCTGCCGAGGATTTTCGCGATACCCCCTACGGACGGCAGCTGCACAGCGGGTTTCGTCTCCTGCGCTTCAAGTCCGAGCTGGAACGCGAGTTTCGCCAGTACCTGGATCGGCATGCGCGCACGTCGCAGCGGCTCGCCGCGCTGCTGCTGATCATCGCCGTCTCCGGCTACCTCTATGTCGAGCACCGGCTGTTCAACCTCGCCGACACCGGCTGGCTGGCGACGCTGACGCTGCTGCGCATCCTGCAGATCCTGCCCGGTGTCGTCGTGCTGGTGCTGACGTTCTACAGCCGCACCTTTCGCGCCCAGGCCAACCGCATCTTTCCGGTGCTGCTGGTGCTCATCGGGATCATCGCCGCGCTGATCGACATTCGCTTCGAGGCCCTGGGAACCGAGCTGAACTTCCGCTACGGCGCCGGATTGCTGATCGTCAGCTCGTTCTTCTTCCTCGGCGTGACCTTCTGCTGGGCACTGCTCTGCGCGGTGCTGATCGTGGTGGCCGATGTGCTCATCGCCGGTCTGATTCTCACGCCCGAACAGATGCCCGAGCACTGGATCGCCGTCAGCTACTACCTGCTGCTGCTGATCATCGGTGCCATCAGCCGCTACGTTCACGAGTATTCGCAGCGCGACCAGTTCCTGATGCGCAAGCTGCTGGGCTGGGTGGCCGAGCATGATGCCCTGAGCGGCCTGGCCAATCGGCGCAGTCACGACCTGGCGTTGCGTCAGCGGATCGCCCAGGCGCGCCGGGACCGCCAGCCGCTGAGCCTGCTGTTGCTCGACCTATATGATTTCAAGGCCTACAACGACACCTTCGGCCATCCGGCCGGCGATGCGCTGATCCGTTCATTCGGCGAGCTGGTGGCAAAGTTCGCCCGACGACCGTTGGATCAGGCGGCGCGGGTCGGCGGCGAGGAGTTCGCGCTGCTGCTGTACAACTGCGACAACGCGGCGGCGCAACGCATCGCGCGGCAGCTGGTGGCCGCGCTGGCGGCGCTGGAGGTCAGGCATCCGCGCGATCCGGCGTCGCGCGTGGGGGTCAGCATCGGCGTGGCCACGCTGCAGGATGGTCAGCAGGCCGAGCAGCTCTATCACAACGCCGACATGGCGCTGTACCAGGCCAAGACGACCGGCAAGAACCGCTTCGCGGTCGCCCCCGGGCAGGCGCGCCGCGACTAGCTGGCCAACCTCAGCGGCGCGGCGGGACCGAACGTGTGCGGCCGCTGCCGTCGATGGCGACGAAGACGAACACCGCCTCGGTGACCTTGCGCCATTCGCTGGACAGTGGGTCGTCGCTCCAGACTTCCACCAGCATGCGAATCGAGCTGCGTCCGACTTCCAGCGTCTGGGTATAGAAGGACAGCTGCGCGCCGACGGCCACCGGCACCATGAAGGCCATGCGATCGATGGACACCGTGGCCACGCGGCCGGCCGCCACGCGGCTGGCCATCGCGGTACCGGCCAGGTCCATCTGCGACACCAGCCAGCCGCCGTAGATATCGCCGAACCCGTTGGTTTCGCGCGGCAATGCGGTGAGCTGCAGGGCCAGGTCGCCCTGGGGAATCGGATCTTCCTGTTCGTATTCTTTCATCGGTCGGACTCGCGGCGCGTTTGTTGTTCTGGCGCGAAATGCCCGCGCTAGCGCGGGCGACGGCGCCGAGTATAGCGGCAGTGCAGACGTACAGCGACCGCGCTGGGTCAATGGGCCGGTTCGTAATCAGATTGTCACACTTGCTTCATAGAGTGTTCACACGGCCTGCAGATACTGGCCCCCGTTCCAACACACTCGAGCACACACCTGCTAGGAGCAAGGTATGAAACTGAATCGTTTGATGGCGGCCCTCACCTTCGTAGCCGCTGGCGTGGGCGCCGCAAGCGCAGTCGCTGCAGTAGACCCGGCACTGCCGAGCTACCAGAAGACCTCTGGCGTTTCCGGCAACCTGTCCAGCGTCGGTTCCGACTCGCTGGCCAACCTGATGACGCTCTGGGCCGAAGAGTTCAAGCGCAGCTACCCGAACGTCAACATTCAGATCCAGGCCGCCGGTTCCTCCACCGCGCCGCCCGCGCTGACCGAAGGCACCGCCAACATGGGCCCGATGAGCCGCCCCATGAAGGACAACGAGATCCAGGCCTTCGAAGAGAAGTACGGCTACAAGCCGACCGCCGTACCGGTGGCCATCGACGCCCTGGCGGTGTTCGTGCACAAGGACAACCCGATCAAGTCCCTGGACATCGAGCAGGTCGACGCCATCTTCTCCAGCACCCGCCTGTGCGGTGGCGAGAAGGACATCAAGACCTGGGGCGACCTGGGCATGACCGGCGAGTGGGCTGCCAAGCCGATCCAGCTGTTCGGCCGCAACTCGGTATCCGGTACCTACGGCTACTTCAAGGAAGAAGCCCTGTGTAAAGGCGACTTCAAGTCCAACGTCAACGAGCAGCCGGGTTCGGCCTCGGTGGTGCAGTCCATCTCCAGCACCCTGAACGCCATCGGTTACTCGGGCATCGGCTACAAGACCTCCAGCGTGCGCGCCGTACCGCTGTCCAAGGGCGGCGAAGCCTTCGAGGCGAGCGAAGAGAACGCCCTGGCCGGGAAATTCCCGCTGGCTCGCTTCTTCTACGTCTACGTCAACAAGGCGCCGAACAAGCCGCTGAGCCCGATCGACGCCGAGTTCCTCAAGCTGGTGCTTTCCAAGCAGGGCCAGGACGTCGTGGTCAAGGACGGCTACATCCCGCTGCCGAAGAAGGTGGTCGACAAGACCATGCAGGAGCTGGGTCTGTAAGACCCGCGTAACGGCCGGCGCCCACTGCGCCGGTCTTGCGCAGATGCCCGCCACGCTGAAAGCGCTGGCGGGCATCGTCGCGTCACCTGGCTGTAACTTTTCTGTCACACGGCTTTATTAGATTAGGCGCCCCGAAGGGCCGCTCGGCCCAGGAGCCTGGCATGAACGACATGGACAACATGACCGCGAATTCCGATGTGCAACGGCTGGACTTCAACACGCCGGCACTGCAGCGCAAGCGGCGCATACGCGCGCTGAAAGACCACCTGGCGCGCTGGTACGTGTCCATCGGCGGCCTGGCCGTGCTGGGCGCCATCACCCTGATCTTCTTCTATCTGGCGCAGGTCGTGCTGCCGATGTTCCAGGGCGCCGAGCTGGAGGCCCGCAAGGCTCAGCAGCCGGCCTGGCTGGCCGATGCGGGCAAGCCGCTGCTGCTGGCCATCGAAGAGCAGAACCAGGTCGCCCTGCGTCTGGGCGAGGACGGCCAGGCGCGTTTCTTCAGCCTGCGCGACGGTGCGCTGCTGACGAGCAAGCCCCTGCCGCTGCCGGAAGGCAGCCGCATCGTCTCGGTGGGCCAGGACACCCCCGGCACCCGCCGGCTGGTGCTCGGTCTGGACAATGGCCAGGCCCTGGTGCTGGAGCACAACTACAAGGTCACCTACCCGAACAACCAGAAGACCATCACCCCCGAGCTCGCCTATCCCTTCGGCGAGGCGCCGCTTGAGCTCGATCCGGAAGGCCGCCCCATCGAGCGTGCCGCCATCAGCCTGAACGGCAAGACCCTGCTGGTCGCCGGCGCCACCGGCAGCGCGCTGCATGCCCAGCGCATCGCCAGCAGCGAGAACCTGCTGACCGGCGAGGTGACCCTCGAGCAGGAGCGCCTGAACCTGCCGCAGCTGGCCGAGCCGATCCGTCAGCTGCTGATCGACCCGCGGCACATGTGGCTTTACGCGATCAGCGGCAAGGCCAGCGCGGATGTCTTCGACCTGCGCCGCAAGCAGCTCAACGGTCGTTACAAGCTGGTCGGCGACGGCAGCGAGATCACCAGCGTCAGCCCGCTGCTGGGCGGCATCTCGCTGATGGTGGGCGACTCCAGGGGCAGCATCGGCCAGTGGTTCATGGTGCGTGCGGCCGATGGCCAGGCCGAACTGAAGAACGTGCGCAACTTCAAGCTGGGTAGCAGCCCGGTCCGCCAGATCCTCCCGGAGGAGCGCCGCAAGGGCTTCCTCGCCCTGGACGACAGCGGCAGTGTCGGCATCTTCCACAGCACCGCACACCGCACGCTGCTCAAGGAGCCGGTCGCCGATGGCGCCGCGCTGGCGGCCATGTCGCCGCGCGCCACACGTCTGCTGCTGGAGTCGGCGCAGGGGCTGCAGCGCTTCGTCATCGACAACCCGCACCCGGAGATTTCCTGGAGCGCGCTGTGGGGCAAGGTCTGGTACGAGAGCTATCCGGAGCCCGATTACGTCTGGCAGTCCACCTCCGCCAACAGTGATTTCGAACCCAAGCTGAGCCTCGCGCCGCTGGCCTTCGGCACGCTCAAGGCAGCCTTCTACGCCATGCTGCTGGCGGCCCCGTTGGCCATCTGCGCGGCGTTCTATACCGCCTACTTCATGGCGCCGTCGCTGCGCCGCAAGGTCAAGCCGGTGATCGAGCTGATGGAGGCGCTGCCGACGGTGATTCTCGGCTTCTTCGCCGGCCTGTTTCTCGCGCCGTTCCTGGAGAACCACCTGCCGGGCATCTTCGCCCTGCTGCTGCTGATGCCGGTGGGCATCCTCTTCGCCGCCTGGACCTGGAGCCGCCTGCCGCAAAGCGTGCGCCTGGCGATCCCGGAAGGCTGGGAAGCGGTGCTGCTGATCCCGGTGATCCTGCTGGTGGGCTTCGGCTCGCTGGAGATCAGCGGGCACCTGGAGAACTGGTTCTTCGGCGGTGACATGCGCCTGTGGCTGTCCAACGACATGGGTATCCCGTTCGACCAGCGCAACGCCCTGGTGATCGGCCTGGCGATGGGCTTCGCGGTGATCCCGACCATCTATTCGATCGCCGAGGACGCCGTGTTCAGTGTGCCGCGCAGCCTGACGCTGGGCTCGCTGGCCCTGGGCGCGACGCCCTGGCAGACGCTGACCCGCGTGGTGCTGCTGACCGCCAGCCCGGGCATCTTCTCGGCGCTGATGATCGGCATGGGCCGCGCGGTGGGCGAGACGATGATCGTGCTGATGGCCACCGGCAACACGCCGATCATGGAAGCCAACATCTTCGAAGGCATGCGCACCCTGGCCGCCAACGTCGCGGTGGAAATGCCCGAATCCGAGGTGGGTGGCACCCATTACCGCGTGCTGTTCCTCGCCGCGCTCGTCCTGCTGATGTTCACCTTCGTGATGAACACCCTGGCCGAGCTGATTCGCCAGCGCCTGCGCGGCAAGTACGCCAGCCTGTAACCCGATTTCGCCAAAAGGTATCGATCCGTGAAAAAGGATTCGTTGAACAGCTGGGTCAAGAGCGGCACGCCCTGGATCTGGATGAACGCCGGCGCGGTGTCCATCGCCGTGATCATGACCCTGGGGCTGCTGGCGATCATCGCCGTGCGCGGTCTGGCGCACTTCTGGCCGGCCGACGTGATCGTCGCCGACTACAGCATGCCCGGCGCGGAAATGCGCGTGCTGGCCGGCGAGGTGGTGCAGGCCGAGGAAGTGCCACGGGCGCGCCTGGCTGCCAGCGGGCTGCCGGTGAATGTCGAGGGCGGCGAGTTCATGACCCGCGAGCTGCTCAAGGTCGGTAACCGCGAGGTGTACGGCGCGGACTTCTCCTGGGTAGTCGGTGAGTGGCTGAGCAACCAGCGCAAGCCGGCCGAGCTGGTGGTGCTGGAGCGTCGCGAGTGGGGCAACTTCTACGGCTATCTGCTCAACGTCAAGGAAGCCGGCCAGCTGGTCGCCGAGGGCGATGCCGCCTGGGGCGAGCTGCAGCGCCGCATCGATCGGGTCGACGAACTGCATGCGCAGATCGCGCGTATCGAGAAGGTGGAGATCGGCCGTATCAACCACGGCCTCGAACGCCTGCGTCTGAAGACCCGCAAGCTGGAGCTGGACGACCGCCTGGACGCTGTCGCCCAGGCCGATCTGGATGCCGAGCGCGCCCAGTGGGACGCCGAGTACCGGGTGCTGGAAGACAAGCTGATCGCCCTGCAGCAGCAGTTCAACCGCGACAGCATCACCGTGCGCACCGCCGATGGCCGCGAGCAGGAGATCACCCTCGGCAAGGTGGTGCGGGCGTTCCAGCCCAATGCCATGTCGACGCCGCAGAAGCTGATGTTCTACTTCGCCAAGCTGTGGGAGTTCGTCAGTGACGAGCCGCGTGAGGCGAACACCGAAGGCGGCGTGTTCCCGGCGATCTTCGGCACCGTGCTGATGACCCTGATCATGGCGGTGATCGTCACCCCCTTCGGTGTGATCGCCGCGGTCTACCTGCGCGAATACGCCAAGCAGGGCCTGCTCACCCGGATCATCCGCATCGCGGTGAACAACCTCGCCGGGGTGCCGTCGATCGTCTATGGCGTGTTCGGTCTGGGCTTCTTCGTCTACGTGCTGGGCGGCTCGCTGGATCGGCTGTTCTATCCCGAAGCCGCACCGGCGCCGGTGTTCGGCACGCCTGGCCTGATGTGGGCCTCGCTGACCCTGGCCATCCTCACCCTGCCGGTGGTAATCGTCGCCACCGAGGAAGGCCTGGCGCGCATCCCCCGGATGATCCGTGAAGGCTCTCTGGCTCTCGGCGCGACCAAGTCCGAGACGTTGTGGAAGGTGGTGCTGCCGATGGCCAGCCCGGCGATGATGACCGGCCTGATCCTCGCTGTGGCGCGTGCCGCCGGCGAAGTGGCGCCGCTGATGCTGGTCGGCGTGGTCAAGCTGGCGCCGAACCTGCCGCTCAACGGCAACTACCCCTATCTGCATCTGGATCAGAAGATCATGCACCTGGGCTTCCACATTTACGACGTCGGCTTCCAGAGCCCCAACGTCGAGGCGGCGCGGCCGCTGGTCTACGCCACCGCGCTGCTGCTGGTACTGGTGATCGCCACGCTCAACTTCAGCGCGATCTACATCCGCAACCACCTGCGCGAAAAATACAAGGCGCTGGATCATTGATTGGCGCCGCCAGCCGCATCTGGGCTTCCGAGGGAAGCACCCGGCGCGGATGGCGGCCTGTAGCTTGCAGCCCGAGGCTGCAAACGGAGCGAGCACATGCAAACCACCACCCATTCGATCGACATCTCGGCCCTGGGCCGCGACAAGCGCAGCCTGAGCCTGGCCAACGAGCAGGTCGCCATCGAGGTGCCCGACCTCAGCCTGTTCTACGGCCAGAAGCAGGCGTTGCACAACGTCAGCATGAACATTCCGCGCCAGCGCGTGACCGCCTTCATCGGCCCGTCCGGCTGCGGCAAGTCGACCCTGCTGCGCTGCTTCAACCGCATGAACGACCTGGTCGACGGCTGCCGCATCGAAGGTGCCATCAACCTCGACGGGCAGAATATCTACCAGAAGGGTGTGGATGTGGCCGACCTGCGCCGCCGCGTCGGCATGGTGTTCCAGAAGCCCAACCCGTTCCCCAAGAGCATCTACGAGAACGTGGTCTACGGCCTGCGCATCCAGGGCATCAAGCAGAAGCGGGTACTCGACGAGACCGTCGAGTGGGCGCTCAAGGGTGCGGCGTTGTGGGACGAGGTCAAGGATCGCCTGCACGAATCGGCACTCGGCCTCTCCGGTGGCCAGCAGCAGCGTCTGGTTATCGCCCGTACCATCGCCGTGCAGCCGGAAGTGCTGCTGCTCGACGAACCGAGCTCGGCCCTCGACCCGATCTCTTCGCTGAAGGTCGAGGAGCTGATCTACGAGCTCAAGTCCAAGTACACCATCGTCATCGTTACCCACAACATGCAGCAGGCCGCGCGGGTGTCCGACTACACGGCGTTCATGTACATGGGCAAACTGATCGAGTACGGCGATACCGATACGCTGTTCACCAACCCGGCCAAGAAGCAGACCGAAGACTACATCACCGGCCGCTACGGCTAGCCGGCCATGGCAAACCGCGCTCCGCGTTGTCGGCGGCGCTTGCCGTACTCGTTTGTACTGTCTGCGCGCCGCCTCCTAGCGCAGCACGTTTTGCCAAGGGCCGGCTCGTCCGGCGAGAGAACCACAGTTTCGCAAGGGCTCGATGATGATCAGCAAAGACAGCCACACTCAACACATTTCCCAGCAGTTCAACGCCGAGCTGGAGGAGGTGCGCAGCCACCTGCTGGCCATGGGCGGGCTGGTGGAGAAGCAGGTCAACGATGCGGTCACCGCGCTGATTCAGGCCGATTCGGGCCTCGCCCAGCAGGTGCGCGAGGTGGACGACCAGATCAACCAGATGGAGCGCAACATCGACGAGGAGTGCGTGCGCATTCTCGCCCGCCGTCAACCGGCGGCCTCCGACCTGCGTTTGATCATCAGCATTTCCAAGTCGGTGATCGACCTCGAGCGCATCGGTGACGAGGCGACCAAGATCGCCCGCCGCGCCATCCAGCTGTGCGAGGAAGGCGAGTCGCCCAAGGGCTACGTCGAGGTGCGCCATATCGGCGACCAGGTGCGCAAGATGGTGCAGGAGTCGCTGGACGCCTTCGCCCGCTTCGATGCGGACCTCGCGCTGTCGGTGGCGCAGTACGACAAGACCGTCGACCGCGAGTACAAGACCGCCCTGCGCGAGCTGGTCACCTACATGATGGAAGACCCGCGCTCGATCTCCCGCGTGCTCAGCGTGATCTGGGCGTTGCGCTCGCTGGAGCGCATCGGCGACCACGCACGCAACATCGCCGAACTGGTGATCTACCTGGTGCGCGGCACCGACGTGCGCCACCTCGGCCTGGCACGCATGGCCGAGGAAGTGGAAGGCACCAAGGAGCGCTGACAGGCGCGCCGGTAGCGGTGGGCGCCAGCCCACTGTCTGCGGATGCGCGTTGCGCTCAGCTGGCTATCAGCGCCTCGCTCAGATAGTCGATCAGCGCCCGTGTCTTCGGCGGCAGGTGGTGATTCTGTCGCCACAGCAGCCAGGCCGCGCCCTGGTAGGAGCCGGTGTAGCGCCACTGCGGCAGCACTTCGCGCAGCTGCCCGTCGGCCAGCGCCTGGGCAGCGGTGAAATGCGGCAGGCAGGTGATGCCCAGGCCTGCCAGCGCCACCAGTAACCGGGCCTCGCTGTGGTTGCTGATGTAGCGACCGCGCACCGTCACCGTTTCCTGTTGCTCGCCGCGGCGCAGGTGCCAGCGATTGTCTCCCGCCGTTTCCCCCAGATACAGACAGCTGTGGCGCAGCAGGTCCTGCGGATGTTGCGGCTCGCCGTGGCGCTGCAGGTAGTCGGGGCTGGCGCAGAGCAGCTGGCGCACCGGCCCGAGCGGCTTGCCGGCCAGGCCTTCGGGTGGGTTGTCGGTGACCTGCACCAGCAGGTCGAAACCGTCCTCGATCAGGTCCGGGCTCTGGTCGCTGATCCGCAGCTGCACATCGACCTCGGGGTAGCGCTGGAGAAAGGCCGGCATCAACGGCCCGACGACGAACTTGCCATAGGCCTTCGGCACGCTCAGGCGCACCAGCCCGCGCGGGCTGCGCATCAGCCGCTCGCCGATGGCGACGGCGGCGTCGGCCGCATCGAGCATGTCCCGGCAATGCTGGTAGAACTCCGCCCCGGCCTCGTTCAGCCGCAGCTGGCGTGTGGTGCGTTCCAGCAGGCGCAGCGCCAGGGCCTGCTCCAGCCGTGCCACCTGGCGGCTCACCGCCGACGGTGTACTGCCCAGCAGGCGCGCGGCGCCGGAGAAGCTGCCGGCCTCGACCACCCGCACGAACACGGCCATGTAGGGCAGCAGGGCTGCGCTGTCATTCGTTCCCATGCGGAACAGGTCCTGTGCTGTTTCGCTGGATTATCGACTGCCGCGACAGGCCCGACAATCAGCGCCTGATTGGTGCGGGGATTCGAACATGAAAGGCACGTTGAGACAGGGGCTGTGGCTGGCCGATGGCATGCTGCTGACGGTGGCGCTGATCTGGGGCAGCAGCTATGCGGTGGCCAAGCAGGCGCTGCTGTTCTACCCGGTGCTGGGTTTTCTGGCGATCCGCTTCGGCCTGACCTTTGTCCTGCTGCTGCCGCAACTGCGCGGCGCCGGTCGCCGGGCGCTGCGCCCCGGCCTGCCGCTGGGGCTGGTGATGCTGGCGATCTTTCTCTGCGAGACCTGGGGCGTGATGCTGACCAGCGCCAGCAATGCGGCGTTTCTGATCAGCCTGTGCGTGGTGATCACACCGTTCATGGAATGGCTGCTGCTGCGCCAGCGGCCGCACAACACGCTGTTCCTCGCCTGCGCGCTGTCGCTGGCGGGCGTCTGGCTGCTGACCGGCGGGCCGCAGCTGTCGCTCAATCTCGGCGATGCGCTGATGCTGGCCGCCGCGTTGCTGCGCGCGGTGCTGGTCTGCCTGACCCGGCGATTGACGGCCGGCCGGGAAATCCCGGCATTGGCGTTGACTGCGGTGCAGAGCGGAGTCGTTGCGGCGGGCTGCATCCTGCTCGCCGTGTCGTTGCCGGGCGGACTGCCGGCGCTGCCGGTGGAGCCGGGCTTCTGGTTCGGCACGCTGTATCTGGTGCTGTTCGCCACGCTGTTCGCCATGTTTGCGCAGAACCGCGCGCTGGGGCGCAGCAGTGCAACGCGGGTGTCGCTGCTGATGGGTTCCGAACCGCTGTTCGGCGCGATCATCGCCGGTCTCTGGCTGGGTGAGCGGCTGGGGCCGATGGGCTGGGCGGGTGGGTTGCTGATCATGCTGGCAACGCTGTGCACCCTGGGCATCGGCCGCCAGCCGGCGCCGAGCACGGCCGGCGATGGTGCGCCGGTCCGTGCCTAGCGTGCAGGCACGGTGAAGCGGCAGGCTGGTCAGCCCTGGCGCAGTTCGGCCTGCAGCTCGTCCAGCGCCGTCTGGCGCTCGCCGTCCTGCAGGCGGGCGCCGGGGTTGAGCGAGGACCACTCGGGATGCGCACGACAGCGTTGCAGGGCTTCGGGCAGCTTGCCCTCGCGCCAGCCCTGATCCTGCGGCGTGGCCAGGCGGATCGCCTCGGTGGCGGCGTGCCCCCGAGTCGCAAGCACGGCCAGCAGTTGACGCTGGCGCAGGGCGAGCAGGCGCAGTACGGCGTCGTCGACGCTCAGCTCGCGCTGCCCCTTGAGCTTGCCGAGCAGGCGATTGCCATAGTGCCGCGCGGTCTGCGCGCCGCCGCCGGCAATGGCGCCGAGCAGCGCCGCGGCGCCGAGGGTGATGCCGCCGACCATCAGGTCGACGCCCGCACCGGCCGCGGCACCTGCGGCCATGCCGCCGCCGATCTTCACGCCCAGTTGCTTGAGGGTCTCGGGGTTGAACAGGTCGTCGCCCCAGCGCCCGTCGAGCAGCGGCAGATCACTGGCCGCTGCATCGTCCTGGCGAAAGGCATACAGGCGCAGCAGCGCCTCGACGCAGCGCTGCTCGCGGCGGCGCACGGCATCGTGCAATTCACGAATGGCGCCGCGCTCCAGTTCCGGCTGTGCGGCCACGCTGCGTCGGCAGGCGGCGACATCCACCAGCAGTTCGGCGATCAGTCGCTGGCCGCTGGCCAGGCGTGCGGCAGCCTGGGCCTCGTGGTCCTCGATCAGTCGCTGCAGCTTGGGTCGCGCCTGTTCCAGCAGCAGCGCCAGGCTTTCGTACAGCCGGCGCTCACCGTCCACGGGTGGCGCCACGCTGTCGAAGCGCACCAGTGCATGCAGGCCGAGGCGGGCCAGGGCCTGACGCCATTCCTCGTCGCGGTGCCCCGGCTGGGCGACGAAGTTGAGCACCGGCAACAGCGGCTTGCCGCAGCCGGCGAGCACCGCCAGCTCGTCCTTGTACTTGGCCAGCACCGGCTCACGGGCGTCGATCACGTAGAGCCCGGCTTCGCTGGCCAGCAGCTGACGCAGCACCTTGGCTTCCTGCTCGAAGCGCTGGCGTGCCTCGCTGCCGTCGAGAAAGCGCGCGGTGCGTGCCGGGCCGTCGAGGCGCTCACCGGGGCGCTCCAGCCGTTCGAGGTAGTCGAGCAGGGCGATTGCATCTTCCAGGCCGGGGGTGTCGTAGAGCTCCAGCAGCGGCTCGCCGTCCACCGACAGCCGCGCACCCTCGACGTGGCGGGTGGTGCTCGGCCGGTGCGAGACCTCACCGAAGCCGATGTCGCGGGTCAGGGTGCGCAGCAGCGAGGTCTTGCCGACATTGGTATGGCCGACCACGGCCAGTTTCAGCGCTTCAGTCATGGCCTGTCTCCAGCCAGCGCAGCGGGGCGCAGCTCGAATGCGTCAGCCCCAGGGTATCCAGCGCCTGGTGCCAGTCTTCCAGGCGCGCGCTGTCCAGCGCCTCGCCCGGGGGTGCCTGCAACAGCCAGACGCGAGTCGCCGCCGCGCAGCGCGACAGCTCGCCGATCAGCGCCAGGGTGCCGCGGTCGGGTGAGCGTCGCGGATCACAGGCGACGGCCAGGCGTGCCGGCGGAAAGCGGGTGAGTTGATCGAGCAGCCGTCGGCGCCCCTCGCGGTCGTCGAGGATGCCGGCATCGGCGATACCCTTGGACAGAGCCGGCGGCCACGGGCGGCTGCCGTCCAGCTCGATGGCCACCAGCACGGCGCCAGCGCTGCCATCGAGCTGAGCGCCGGCAGTCGGTGCGTGCAGTTGGGCGGGCGCCGCATCACGGATGCCGAGGCGCTCGCTGGGTGGCTGCAGGCGCTCGCGCAGCAGGCGGTAGGCCGGCAGGTTCAGATCGAGGGTCAGCGCAGCCCGCCCACGGCGCCAGCGCCACAGGCAGAGGCTCGCCAGCAGCAGTCGCGGCAGCAGGCCGTAGACCAGCAGCACGCCGACCAGCCAGCCGGCCCAGCGTTGCCGGGCGCCGTCCAGATCGCCGGCGAGTGCGCCGCTGGCGCGGATCTGCTCGACATCCGGCACGCTGAAGCCGAGCAGGGCCGGTAGCGCGCCGAAGGCCTGGGTCAGGCCGACGAAGGCGTTCTCACCAAGGATGGTGGTTTCCCAGACGAAGCCGTAGCGGCGGGTCGCCAGCAGGGCGAGGAGGGTGAGCAGGGCGCTGGTCATCGCCAGCAGCCATAGGGCGTGCACGCCTGTTCCCAGCAACCAGCGGCCGAGTCGGCGCTGATGCAGCACGCTCAGCAGGGCTGGGGCCAGCTGCGCGGCGCGGGCATCGCGGGCGAGCTTTTCGCTCAGCCAGAGCCACAGTCGCCCCAGCGCGCCGCTGCTGTCACCGGTCAGCAGCAGGCCGAGCAGCCAACCGAGCAGGGTCAGCAGGTTCAGCCCGAGCAGGCTGCCCAGCGCCCAGAACACGTTGACCGGTCGCTGCCCGTCGCCGAGCGCGGCGAAGGCCAGCCCGGCACCGGTGAAGAGCGCCAGCAGGATCAGCGCAAGCGCGCCCAGGCGGGCGCCCTGACGCCAGTGCCGGAGCGCCTCGATGAGCCCGTCACGGTGCGCCAGCCAGAGCGCGCGGCGCTCGATCAGCGCCGGCAGATCGCCGCCCTGGGTACGGGCCTGGCGGTTGGCCTCGTCGTCGTCCAGCGGCCCGGCATGCTCTTCGCGCAGGCGCACGGCTTCGGTCAGCCAGATTCGGTCGAGCGGAGTGAGATCGGGAGAGGGGCGGACGGTCACGCGGCTTCTCGCTGGCGGGTCGAGCCCTGAGGATAACCGCTGCCGCGCGGAACGGGGAAACGGGGAGCCGTTGCGGCTCCCCGCTGTGGTCGTCAGTCGGCGTTGCGCAGGCGCACGGCGATATCCGGCTGGTCGATGAACAGGCCATCAATGCCGGCATCGAGGAAGGCGCGGATCTCCACTTCGCTGTCGCCGCGCTCGTGGCGCTTGTCGCTGCTGCGCAGGTTGGCCGGGAGGAAGGCGTTTTCTGCGCGGAAGGTGTACGGGTGGACCTTGAGCCCGACCGCATGGGCGGCGGCGACGAAGCCGGTCGGCGTGCCCAGATTGCCGTTGCCGTCACGCGGAATGATGTAGCTCTTCTCCGGGCCGACGCCGGCGGCGTAGCGGGAGATGGCCTTGAGCCCGGCGGGGGTGGCCATCTGCGCGTAGGTCAGCTTGGTCCCGCGCACCTGCTGGTCATACGGCTGGCCGGAGCTGAACAGCTGCACCAGGCGCAGCTGGGTCAGGCGGCTGAGGGTCTTGAGGTTGTCCACCTCGAACGACTGGATATACACCGGCGCGTGGCGCCCGACGTAGCCGTTGCGGGTGAGGATGCGCACCAGCGGCTTCTCCATGGCCAGGCCGAGCTGCTGGAAATGCGTCGGATGCTTGGTTTCCGGGTACAGACCGATGCGCCGGCCCTGGCTGAGCTGCAGTGTTTTCACCAAGTCGATGATCTCCTGCAGGGTCGGGATTTCCAGGCTGCCGTCCATGCGGGCATTGCCCGGGCGGATATCCGGGATGCGCTCGATGGCGCGCAGGGTCTTCAGCTCGGCGAGGGTGAAGTCTTCGCTGAACCAGCCGGTGAGGGTGACGCCGTCGACCTGCTGGGTGCGCTTGCGATCGGCAAACTCGGGGCGCTGGGCGACATCGGTGGTCAGGCCCAGCTCGTTGTCGTGGCGGGCGACGATATGGCCGTCACGGGTCATCACCAGGTCCGGCTCGATGTAGTCGGCGCCCTGGAAAACGGCCAGGGCATAGGCGGCCAGGGTGTGCTCCGGTACATAGCCGCTGGCGCCGCGGTGGGCGATCACCAGCGGGGTCGGTTCGCCCCGCGCAGCCTGGTGTTTCGCGGCCTGTTCATCCGGCGCAGCGAAGCCGGCGAGCGGTAGCAACAGGGTGCAGGCGGTGAGCCAGCGGCGAAGGGAAGCGGTGGTCTTGCGGGCCATTTCGGCATCTCCTCGGTTTGGATGTCACAGCCTGCGCCACTTGCATGACCGGACGTTGACGCTGCGTTGCCCCTTGCGTTGCAAAACGGCTAAGCCGACGAACGGCTGGCGCTGCGGGAATCGGGGCCGCTCTGGTATTCTCGCCGCCATGAATCAGACCCGCCTTCCCCTCGCCATGATCGCCGCCCTCGCGCAGAACCGCGTGATCGGCCTCGACAACCGCATGCCCTGGCATCTGCCCGCCGATCTCAAGCATTTCAAGGCCATGACCCTTGGCAAGCCGATCATCATGGGTCGCAAGACCTGGGACTCGCTCGGCCGCCCGCTGCCGGGGCGGCTCAACCTGGTGGTCAGTCGCCAGGCCGATCTGCAGCTCGACGGCGCGGAAACCTTCACCGATCTGGATGCCGCGCTGGTGCGTGCCGAGCAGTGGGCGCGTGAGCAGGGTGTCGCCGAGCTGATGCTGATCGGCGGTGCGCAGCTGTACGCCCAGGCGTTGGGGCAGGTGCAGCGGCTTTACCTGACACGGATCGATGCCGCTCCAGAAGGCGATGCGTTCTTTCCGGCCTTCGACGAAGCCGAGTGGCAGTGCATCGACAGCCAGCCGCACCCGGCCGAGGGCGAGGCGCCTGCGTATCGGTTCGAGACCTGGCAACGGCGCTGATCGGCGCCGTCTTCGCTTGATCGGCGCCAAGTCCTTCCGCCTGGCCAGCTTCTATCCTTCGCAACAACCGTTTTCGAGACCCAGCCGATGCAAACCCGCGAATCCGACGTGCCGCAAGCCGAGCGCGTATCGGCGATCTTCGTTCGTCACCCGCTGTGGGAGGACGCTCTGGCGCTGCTCACCGGCACCGCGCTGGTCGCCCTTGGTATCGCCTTCTACAGCCACGCCGGGCTGCTCACCGGCGGCACCGTTGGGCTGGCCTTTCTGCTCAAGTACCTGGCCGGCTGGTCGTTCGGCCCGGTGTTCTTCCTGCTCAATCTGCCGTTCTATGCACTGGCGATCTGGCGCATGGGCTGGAAGTTCACGCTGCGCACCGTCTGCGCAGTGGGGCTGGTCTCGCTGTTCGCCGAGCTGACCCCACAGTGGGTGCGCTTCGCCGAGCTGAATGTGGTTTACGCCGCAGTGTTCGGTGGTTTCGCCATCGGCATCGGCCTGCTGATCCTGTTCCGCCATCGCGCCAGTCTTGGCGGGGTGAACATCCTCGCGTTGTTCCTGCAGGAGCGTTTCGGCCTGCGCGCCGGTACCTTCCAGATGGGCATCGACGCGCTGATCGTCATGGCCGCGGTGTTCGTCGTACCGGTGGACAAGGTGCTGCTGTCGGTGCTCGGCGCCGTGGCGCTGAATCTGGTGCTGGCGATCAATCACCGCGCCGATCGCTACATGGGCGTCAGCTGAGGCTGATCAGCTCCACCTGCGCCTGGCCGTCGTTCAGCTCCAGCAGTGCCAGGCTGATCGGCAGGCTGAAGCGTCGCGGACCGGCGCTGCCCGGGTTCACGTAGAGCACGCCATCGCGCCGCTCGACCTTCGGTTTGTGCGAGTGGCCGGCGATCACCACGTCGACGCCGGCGGCAAGCGGGTCGATATCCAGCTGCTTGAGGTCGTGCAGCACGTGCAGGGTGAGACCCCCGATGCGCAGGTCGAGGCGTTCGGGCAGCACCTGCGCCCAGTCGGCCGTATCGATATTGCCGCGGATCGCCTCCAGCGGCGCGATGGCGCGCAGCCCGTCGAGCACCTGCGGTTTGCCGATATCGCCGGCGTGAATGATCTGTGCGCAGCCCTGCAGTGCCGCCACCGCCTCGGGGCGGAGCAGGCCGTGGGTGTCGGAGATCAGGCCGATGCGCATGCCGGTGTTCCCTTTAACTGCTTCGTCAGGTCATCCGACCCTTGGCCGACCGCTGTGGTTGCGGCAGGCTTGGGCTGTTCGGGTCGAGGAGTCTGGCATGGATCGGGTGGATTGCGTGGTGGTGGGTGCGGGAGTGGTCGGGCTGGCGGTGGCGCGTGCGCTGGCGCTGGCCGGTCGCGAGGTGCTGATACTGGAAGCCGAGGCGGCCTTTGGCACCGCCACCAGCGCGCGCAACAGCGAAGTCATCCACGCCGGCATCTACTACCCGCAGGGCTCGCTCAAGGGCCGGTTGTGCGTGGCCGGGCGTCGCCAGCTCTACGATTTCTGCAACAGCCACGGCGTGGCCCATCGACGTTGCGGCAAGCTGATCGTCGCCACCGACGAGGCCCAGATCGCTGCGCTGGAACAACTGCGGCGGCACGCGCTGGCCAATGGGGTCGACGACCTGCAGTACCTCGATGGGCGCGAGGTGCTGGCGCTGGAGCCGGAAGTACAGGCGGTGGCAGGGCTGCTCTCACCGAGTACCGGCATCATCAACAGCCACGCGCTGATGCTGGCACTGCTGGGCGATGCCGAGCGCCACGGCGCGGTGCTGGCACTGAACGCGCCGGTAACGGCGATCACCGTCGGCAGCGCGGGCTTGCAGGTCGAGGTGGGCGGCGCCGACCCGCTGCAGTTGCTGGCCCGCACCGTGGTGAATTGCGCCGGGCATGGTGCGCCCATCCTCGCCGCGCACACCGCCGGGTTGGACCCGGCCGCGCGGCCGCGGCAGTTCTTCGCCAAGGGCAGCTACTTCAGCCTGAGCGGGCGCACGCCGTTTCGCCATCTGGTCTATCCGCTGCCCGAGCCCGGTGGCCTCGGTGTGCACCTGACCCTGGATCTGGCCGGCCAGGCGCGTTTCGGCCCGGATGTGCAGTGGGTTGAGGCGCTCGACTATCGCATCGAGCCGGAGCGGGCCGAGGGCTTCTATGCCGCGATTCGCCGTTATTGGCCGGCGCTGCCGGACGCTTCGTTGCAACCGGCCTACACCGGCATCCGCCCGAAGATCAGCGGCCCCGCCGAGGCGGCCGCGGACTTTCGCATCGATGGCCCGGCGCAGCATGGCGTCGCCGGGCTGGTGAACCTGTTCGGCATCGAGTCGCCGGGCCTGACTGCCTGTCTGGCGATTGCCGAACACGTCCTTGGGCAGCTCGAGCCCACGGCATTGGCGACCTGATCACGCGCTGTCGCGCTCGCGTTGCGGCCCGTGCGGACGGGCCGCACACTGCAACCCGCCGCGATCGGACGGCGCATCACCGGCAAAAGGAACGTGCATGGAACTGACAGGCGAAGCCCGCCCGCTGAAAGTCTATCTGGCGGTCGGATTGCTGCAGGGTTTGGCGCTCTGGGCGGCCAGCGAGGCCTGGCCGCACGCTGCTGGCTGGCGGATTCTGTGTTCGGCGCTGCTGGCCTTCACGGTGATTGGCGGCTGGCAGGTGCAGCTGCTCTGGGGCGGGCTGTGCGAGGCCGGACGCTGGCGCCTGGTGCTTGCGGCTGCCGCGCTGCCGGCCGTGCTGGCGGGCGGTCTCGCGCTGCAGTTCGAGCAGCCGCGCTGGTATTACCTGGGTGAATCCGTCGGTACCCTGCTGCTCTGGAGCAACCTGATCCTGGCCTATGTGCTGACACCCTTCATCCAGGCGCGGGATATCGATCATCGTTGGCGTGTCGACTACGCCGCGCTATATCGGCATGCCATCAACAATGGCCTGCTGCTGTTCATGGCGCTGCTGATGCTGGCGGCGTTCTGGCTGCTGATTTGGCTCTGGGCTGGCCTGTTCAAGCTGGTCGGCATCAGGATTTTCGCAACGCTGTTCGAGTCGTCCGGCTTTATCTGGGTGGCCAGCGCGACGGTCGTCGCCATCGGGCTGTGGATCGGTCTCGAGCGTGGCCAACTGGTCGATGCGCTGCGCAACGTGCTGCAGGCGATGTGTCGCTTCCTGCTGCCGCTGACGGTGCTGATCCTGCTGCTGTTCGTGGTCTGCCTGCCGTTCACCGGTCTGCAGCCGTTGTGGGAAACCCGCCACGCGACGCCGATCCTGCTGGCCATGGTGTTCGCCCATGTCGCGCTGCTCAACGGCGTCGTTCAGGATGGCCGGCAAGCGGTGCATTACCCGCGTGCGCTGCGCGTGCTGGTCGACGCCAGCTCCCTGTGCCTGCCCCTTCTGGCTGGCCTTGCGGTTTACGCGCTGTGGCTGCGGATCGGTCAGTACGGGCTCACGCCTGATCGGGTGGTGGCGCTCGGGGCGACCCTGGTGGCGCTGCTGCACGCGCTGGCGCTGACGGCGGCGGTGCTGCAACGGCGGGATGGCTGGTTGGCGGGCTTGCGCCGGAGCAACCCGCTGCTGGCGCTGGTTTCGGTGGCGCTGTTGTTGCTCATGCATCTGCCACCGTTGAGCCCGTTGCAGCTCAGCGCAGCCAATCAGTACCAGCGCCTGCTCGACGAGCAGGTGCCGGCAGAGCGCACCGATCTCGGCGCGCTGCGCTTTCAGCTGGGACAACCCGGTCGCGACCATCTCGAAAAACTGCGCCAGCGCCTGAGCCAACCGGGCATCGCCGACGCGCGTCGGGCGCAACTGCAGGCGGACCTGCAGCGACTGGACAAGGCCGACAACTACTGGAACTGGCGACACGCGCACGACATGGCCAACACCGCTCCCGTGCCATGGATCGGCGCGCCTCTCGAAGATGCCGACGGCGCCTTGTCCCAGGCGATCGCGACCCAGGGTTGTGACGGGGACTGCGCCCTGTTTGCCGTCGATCTGGATGACGACGGCCAGCCCGAGGTGCTGCTGCTACGCGGTGCGCGGCCGCGGATCGTGACGGTGCTGGGGCGTGAGGCGAACGGCAGCTGGCGCTGGATCGGCCACCTTCGCAGCGCCGACGAGCAGACCCTCGACGGCGAGACCCTCAAGGAGCAGATCGAGCGTGGGGCCTGGCGGGTGGTGGCGCCGCGTTTCAATGCGTTGCAGATCGACGGCATACGGCTGGAGCCGGCGATTACCGAATAGCGCGCATGAAAAAGCCCGACACAAGGTCGGGCTTTTTTGTTGCGGCTGCGGCAGGTGATCAGCCGTCCAGCATCGCCTTGTCGCGCACCGCGCCCTTGTCGGCGCTGGTGGCCAGCAGGGCGTAGGCCTTGAGCGCGGTCGAGACCTTGCGCGCGCGCGGCTGCGCCGGCTTCCAACCCTTCTTGTCCTGCTCGATGCGGCGGTGGGCCAGCTCTTCATCCGACACCTGCAGCTGGATGCTGCGGTTGGGAATGTCGATCAGCACCTTGTCGCCGTCCTGCACCAGACCGATGGCGCCGCCTGCGGCCGCTTCCGGCGAAGCATGGCCGATGGACAGGCCCGAGGTGCCGCCGGAGAAGCGACCGTCGGTGAGCAGCGCGCACTCCTTGCCGAGGCCCTTGGACTTCAGATACGAGGTCGGGTAGAGCATTTCCTGCATGCCCGGGCCGCCCTTCGGACCTTCGTAGCGGATGATGACGATGTCGCCTGGCTTCACCTCGTCGGCGAGGATGCCTTTCACGGCGCTGTCCTGGCTTTCGTAGATCTTCGCCGTGCCTTCGAACACGTGAATGGACTCGTCCACGCCGGCAGTCTTCACCACGCAGCCGTCCAGGGCGATGTTGCCGTAGAGCACGGCGAGGCCGCCTTCCTGGGAATAGGCGTGCTCGACGCTGCGGATGCAGCCTTCGGCACGGTCCAGGTCCAGGCTCGGCCAGCGGGTGGCCTGGCTAAAGGCGACCTGGGTCGGGATGCCCGCCGGGCCGGCCTTGAAGAAGGTATGCACCGCTTCGTCCTGGGTCTGGGTGATGTCCCATTCGGCGATGGCATCGGCCATGCTCGGGCTGTGCACCGTGGAAACATCGGTGTGCAGCAGGCCGCCGCGGGCCAGCTCGCCGAGGATGGAGAAGATGCCGCCGGCGCGGTGCACGTCTTCCATGTGGTACTTCTGGATGTTCGGTGCGACCTTGCACAGCTGCGGCACCTTGCGCGACAGCGCGTCGATGTCGCGCAGGTCGAAGTCGACCTCGGCTTCCTGGGCTGCGGCCAGGAGGTGCAGGATGGTGTTGGTCGAACCGCCCATGGCGATGTCCAGGGTCATGGCGTTTTCGAAGGCCTTGCGGCTGGCGACGTTGCGCGGCAGTACGGACTCGTCGCCGTCCTGGTAGTAACGCTTGCACAGCTCGACGGCTATACGCCCGGCGCGCAGGAACAGCTGCTCGCGGTCGGCGTGGGTGGCCAGTGTGGTGCCGTTGCCCGGCAGGGACAGGCCGAGGGCTTCGGTCAGGCAGTTCATCGAGTTGGCGGTGAACATGCCCGAGCAGCTGCCGCAGGTGGGGCAGGCGCTGCGCTCGTATTCGGCGACCTTCTCGTCGGAGCAGGAATCGTCGGCGGCCACCACCATGGCGTCGACCAGGTCCAGGCCGTGGCTGGCCAGCTTGGTCTTGCCGGCTTCCATCGGGCCGCCGGAGACGAACACCACCGGGATGTTCAGGCGCAGGGCGGCCATCAGCATGCCGGGGGTGATCTTGTCGCAGTTGCTGATGCAGACGATGGCGTCGGCGCAATGCGCATTGACCATGTACTCCACGGAGTCGGCGATGATCTCGCGCGACGGCAGCGAATAGAGCATGCCGTCGTGACCCATGGCGATGCCGTCATCGACCGCGATGGTGTTGAATTCCTTAGCCACGCCGCCGTGCTTCTCGATCTCGCGGGCGACCAGCTGGCCCATGTCTTTGAGGTGCACGTGGCCGGGGACGAACTGGGTGAAGGAGTTGGCGATGGCGATGATCGGCTTCTTGAAGTCTTCATCCTTCATGCCGGTGGCGCGCCACAGCGCCCGGGCACCGGCCATGTTGCGGCCGTGCGTGGAGGTTTTCGAACGGTAATCAGGCATGACGGTTCCTGCGGCTAATCAGGTAATCGGAGGTATGCGTATGGTGAGCAACGCCTGTGCCGGATGCAACGGAGGGTGACCGCGCGTTCGGAAGGGGCCGGGTCGAGGCGGGGTAATCGCTCGTGGGGCCTGGGCTCTGGGTCCGCCGTGTGGTGAATGGCGAGATATCACCGATTCTACGCACGTTCCGGCAGCCGGGCCAGGCGGGACGATTGCCGGTACGCCGGCATGCCGCGAGCTAGCCGCGCGGGGCCGCCTAAACGGCCGTCCGGGGTGCGCATCCGCCGAAATTCGCCGCTTTGACCGCTGGTCCGCTTCTGCCTGCGTGCGACTGGCGGGTCGATTATCGCTCGCTACAGTCCATTCCCGACCGCTTCGCTGGCTGCTGCGCCTCTGCAGATGCGCGCTGCCCGCGGGTGGTCGGTCGCCGGTAGGTGTCCGTTTCGCGGCGGTAGGGCAGCGTTCGACCGGCGATGAATCCTTATACCAATGACAAGAACGAGGAATGCAGATGCACAAGTTCACACTTGGATGCCTGAGTGCCACGGCGTTGGTCGCCCTGTCCGTTTCCGCTATCGCCGCTCCGCTGCCCGATACCCCCGGCGCGCCGTTCCCGGCGGTTTCGAGCTTCGACAATTCCGGTCCGTACGCGGTCACCAGCCAGAGCGAGGGGCCCAGTTGCCGTGTCTATCGGCCACGCACGCTCGGCCAGGGCGGGGTCCGGCACCCGATCATCCTCTGGGGTAACGGCACCGGTACCGGGCCGACGACCTATTCCGGACTGCTGACCCACTGGGCCAGCCATGGGTTCGTCGTCGCCGCGGCGGAAACTTCCAACGCCGGCACCGGACGGGAGATGCTCGCCTGTCTGGATTACCTGGTGCAGGAGAGCAACCGCACCTATGGCACCTATGTCGGCGTGCTCAATACCGGGCGGGTCGGGACCTCGGGGCACTCCCAGGGCGGCGGCGGTTCGATCATGGCCGGCCGGGACGACCGCGTCCGGGCCACCGCGCCGATCCAGCCGTACACCATCGGCCTCGGCCATGACTCGTCCTCGCAGCGCAACCAGCGCGGGCCGATGTTCCTCATGTCCGGCGGGGCGGACACCATCGCCGTGCCCTACCTCAATGCGCAGCCGGTCTACAGCCGGGCCAACGTGCCGATCTTCTGGGGCGAGCGGCGCTATGTCAGCCATTTCGAGCCGGTTGGCAATGGCGGCGAGTATCGCGGCCCGAGCACGGCGTGGTTCCGCTACCAGCTGATGGACGACCAGTCGGCGCGCAGCACCTTCTATGGCCGGCTCTGCCGGCTCTGTACCAGCCTGCTGTGGAGTGTGGAGCGCAAGGGCATCGAGTAAGGCAGGGGAAGCGCAGGGCGGTCCGCCGCCCTGCGCAACCGGATGGCCGATCAGCTGTTGGGCAGGATGCGGCAGGTCAGGCTCTTGATGTAGCGGGTCTCCGGGATCGCCGGATGCACCGGGTGATCCGGACCCTGGGCGCCGCGCTCGAGCAGCTGGATGTTGCGATCCAGATGGCGCGCGCTGCCGAGCAGGATGTTCTGCAGGTCGTCCTCGGGCAGGTGCATCGAACAGCTGGCGCTGACCAGGATGCCGTCCTTGTTCAGCAGCCGCATGGCGGTTTCGTTGAGGCGGCGGTAGGCGGCCTCGCCGTTCTTCAGATCCTTCTTGCGCTTGATGAACGCCGGCGGATCGGTGATCACCACGTCGAAGCGCTCTTCGGCGTTCTTCAGTTCCTTCATCGCCTCGAAGGCATCGCCTTCGACGCAGGTCATCTTCTCGGCCACACCATTGAGCGCAGCGTTGCGCTCCACGCCATCCAGGGCAAAGGCCGAGGCGTCGACACAGAACACTTCGCTGGCGCCGAAGGCGGCGGCCTGCACGCCCCAGCCACCGATGTAACTGAACAGGTCGAGCACGCGCTTGCCCTTGACGTAGGGCGCCAGGCGCGCACGGTTCATGCGGTGATCGTAGAACCAGCCGGTCTTCTGGCCCTGCAGCACCGGCGCCTCGAACTTCACGCCGTTCTCTTCCAGCGCGACCCACTCCGGTACCACGCCGAAGGCGGTATCGACGTAGCGTTCAAGGCCTTCGGCATCGCGGGCGCTGGAGTCGTTCTTCCACAGCACGCCGCGCGGCTTGAGCACCTGCACCAGCGCTTCCAGCACGGCATCCTTGTTGCGCTCCATGGTGGCCGAAGCCAGCTGCACCACCAGGTGGTCGTGGAAGCGGTCCACCACCAGGCCCGGCAGCAGGTCGGAATCACCGTAGATCAGGCGGTAGCACGGCTGATCGAACAGGCGCTCGCGCAGCGACAGCGCGACCTGGATGCGATGCACCAGCAGCGACTTGTCCAGGCTGTGCTTGAGATCGCGCGACAGCAGCCGTGCGCAGATCAGGTTGTTCGGCGACACCCCGACGATGCCCAGCGGCTTGCCTCCGGCGGCCTCGAGGATGGCCTGGTCGCCAGCGGCGAAGCCGGCCAGGGGCGTGGCCGCGGTGTCGACCTCGTTGCTGTAGACCCACAGATGGCCCGCGCGCAGGCGGCGGTCGGCGTTGGCTTTGAGGCGCAGGCTGGGCAGGGTCATCGGCAGGGCTCCGGAAAAAAGACGGGCATTCTAAACGAGCGGCAGGCGGCGCGCGCCGGGTCGGCGGAAAAACGCTCGCCGCTTGCTGCCACTGTCTCGCTCAGGCGGACAGGGCGTCGATCAGCGCCTGGCTGAATGCCGGGATGTCATCGGGTTTGCGGCTGCTGATGAGCTGGCCGTCCACCACCACCTGCTCGTCGACCCACTCGGCACCGGCGTTCTTCAGGTCGTCGGTGAGCGAGGGCCAGCTGGTCATGCGCTTGCCTTTGACCAGGTCGGCGGAGATCAGCAGCCAGCCGCCATGGCAGATCACCGCGATGGTCTTGTTCGCATCGGCCGCCGCCCGGACCAGCTTCTGCGCGGTTTTGTCGGTGCGGATGGTGTCGGAATTGACCACGCCGCCGGGCAGCAGCACGGCGTCGTAGTCCTCCATGCGGATGCTGTCGAAGGTGTTGTCGACATGGAACTTGGAGGCCGGGGTGGTGTGGTTCCAGCCGGTCACCTCGCCATTCTTGGCAGAGATGATCTCGGCGGTTGCGCCGGCCTTTTCCAGCGCCTCCTTGGGCCCGGTCAGCTCGACCTGTTCGAAACCGTCGGTCACCAGAATGGCCACGCGTTTGCCGTTGAGAGATTGGGACATGGGCTTACCTCCGTCTGTCTGTCGGTAACACTCGCCGAATGCGAGTCACTTGAAATGGGACCCACATCTCAGCCAAAGTTCGCCCTTTCCTGCCGATAGCACTTTGCCTTACCTGTCCGAGCGTCCCGCCATGGCCGTTGAACTGTCCGCCGATCAAATCCGCCGGGTGCTGCAAGGCATCAGCGTGCCGCCGCAGCCGCAGATCATGGTCGATCTGCAGATGGAGCAGGTCATGCCGGTGCCCGACCTCAAGGCCATCGCCCGGTTGATCAGCCAAGACCCGGGGCTCTCCGGCGCGCTGCTGAAGATCGTCAATTCGCCGTACTTCGGCCTGACCAACCGCATCGCCTCCATCCAGCAGGCGGTCAACCTGCTCGGCTGCGACTCGGTGATCAACCTGATCAACGCCCAGTCGATCAAGGGCGAGATGAGCGACGAGACCATCGTCACCCTCAATCGCTTCTGGGACAGCGCGCAGGACGTGGCCATGGCCTGCCTGACCCTGGCCAAGCGCATCGGCTACCAGGCGCCGGACGAGGCTTACGCGCTGGGGCTGTTCCACAACTGCGGCATTCCGCTGATGCTCAAGCGCTTCCCCGGTTACATAGCGGTGCTGGAGGAAGCCTACGCCAGTACCGGCGAGGGCCAGCGCATCGTCGACATCGAGAACCGCGTGCTCAGCACCAACCACGCGGTGGTCGGTTACTTCACCGCCAAGTCGTGGAACCTGCCGCTGTACCTGTGCGATGCCATCGCCAATCACCACAACGCGTTGTCCTTGTTCTCCGACGACTCCGGGCGTGACGCGCCGATCAAGACGCTGCTGGCGATCCTCAAGATGGCCGAACACATCTGTGCCTGTCATCGCGTGCTGGGCGGTCAGCCCGAGGACCACGAGTGGGACAGCGTCGCGCGCCTGGTGCTCGACTATGTCGGCCTGTCGGATTACGACTTCGTCTGCCTGAAGGAAAGCATTCGCGAACTGGGCGTGGGCTGACGCTCCGGCGCCGGCCTGCTAAGGTCGGCATCCCTTCGCTGTAACCGTATCTCGCCATGCCCGAACTTCCCGAAGTCGAAACCACCCGCCGTGGCATCGAGCCGTATCTGGTCGGCCAGCGCGTCAGCCGCGTGCTGGTGCGTGATCGTCGCCTGCGCTGGCCGATTCCGGAGGATCTCGACGTGCGTCTGTCCGGCCAGCGCATCGAGGCCGTCGAGCGGCGCGCCAAGTACCTGCTGATCCGCGCCGAAAGCGGCACGCTGATCGTCCATCTCGGCATGTCCGGCAGCCTGCGTCTGGTGGATGCGGCATCGCCCGCGGCCAAGCATGAGCACGTCGACATCCTGCTGGAGTCCGGTCAGGCCCTGCGCTACACCGATCCGCGGCGCTTCGGCGCGATGCTCTGGAGCGACGAGCCGCTGGCGCATGTACTGCTGGCCAGCCTCGGGCCCGAGCCGCTGGGCGAGGACTTCGATGGCGACCGGCTGTATCGGCTGTCGCGCGGGCGCAGCATGGCGGTCAAGCCGTTCATCATGGACAACGCTGTGGTGGTGGGCGTCGGCAACATCTATGCGAGCGAGGCGCTGTTCGCCGCCGGGATCGATCCGCGGCGGCCGGCCGGCAGCATCTCGCGGGCGCGCTATCTGAAGCTCGGCGAGGAGATCCGCCGCATCCTGGCCATGGCCATCGAGCGCGGTGGCACCACGCTGCGCGATTTCGTCGGTGGCGATGGCAAGCCCGGTTACTTCCAGCAGGAGCTGTTCGTCTATGGCCGTGGCGGAGAGTTCTGCAGGAACTGCGGTGGCACATTGCGCGAGATTCGCCTCGGTCAGCGCGCCAGTGTCTACTGCGGTCGCTGCCAACGCTGAGGCGGCGCAACTGCGCGCGCGTTGACGGCGTTCACGCCCCGCGGGCCCTGGCCGCTGCTATAGTGGCCGCCACAACTAAAATTGCCGCGTTTCGCACAGCTGAAGGACCACACCATGAATCTGTTCCGCTCCACCGCTGCTGTCTTGGCTCTGACCACTGGCCTGCTGGCAATGCCGGCGCACGCGGAATCGGTCCCGCAGAACGCCAGCGGCGATCCGATGTACACCGTCGAGGCTCCGAAGGCCTACTCCATGATCGGTGACCTGGTCATCGCCCGCCCGCTGCTGATCGGCGCGACCGTGCTGGGCGCCGCCGCTTTCGTCGTCAGCCTGCCGTTCACCGCGCTGGGCGGCAATGTCGGTGAGGCGGGCAAGGCGCTGGTGGTCGAGCCGGGCAAGGCAGCCTTCGTACGCTGCCTGGGCTGCACCACCAGCGGCTACAACGCACAGAATTGACCGGCATCATCCGCACCGCGACTGGCAGGCGCTGAGCCTTCCGATCGCGGTGCCGCTGCAGTAGGCTTCGCCTCCCCAGTTCATCTATCCGCGCGAAGCCATCTTGAAACCTTCCTTCTTCAAGATCCTCCTGCCCCTCGCGGGCGTATTGCTGCTGTCCTGGTCGTTCTGGGCCAGCAGCGGCTGGCTCGAACTCTGCGCGGGGCTGGCGCTGTTCCTGTTCGGCATGCAGTGCCTCGAGGAGGGCCTGCGTCAGCTGGCCGGCAGCACGCTCGAGCAACTGCTCGCCCGCAGTACCGCGACCCCGTTCAAGGGGCTGATGTTCGGCGTCAGCGGCACCATGCTGCTGCAGTCCAGCACGCTGGTATCGCTGCTCACCATCGCCTTCATCAGTACCGGGCTGATCAAGCTCGCCGGCGGTATCGCCATCCTGTTCGGCGCCAACCTGGGGTCCACTACCGGCATCTGGCTGCTGGCGCTGGCCGGGCAGAACGTCAGCCTGAGTCCCCTGGCCTTGCCGCTGCTGGTCTTCGGGGTGCTGGCCAGTTTCAGCGGCGACAAGGGCAAAGCGGCCGGGCGCATCGTGCTCGGTATCGCCTTCATCTTTCTCGGTATCGATCAGATCAAGACCGGTTTTTCCAGCTTCGGCGGCATGGACCTGTCGCAGTATCACGCCGGCGGGCTGACCGGCCAGCTGCTGTTCGTCGGCATCGGCCTGCTCGCCACCGTGGTCCTGCAATCGAGCCACGCAACGCTGATGCTGACCCTGACCGCGTTGGCCGCCGGTCAGCTGGATCTGACTCAGGCGCTGGCCACCGCCATCGGTGCGAACGTCGGCACCAGCGTCACCACCGCCTTTGTCGGCTCGCTGGGCGGTAACCGCAGCGGCCAGCGCCTGGCCCTGGCGCATGTGCTGTTCAACGTCACGACCGCCATCCTGGCAATCGCACTGCTGGTGCCCCTGGCCTGGCTGGTGCAGTGGCTGGTCGCGCCGCTGGGGTTGGGCGAGAACCGGCTGATTCAGCTGGCGCTGTTCCACAGCCTGTTCAACGGCATGGGCGTGCTGCTCTTCTGGCCCTGGCAGACGCAGCTGGCAAACGTCCTGCTGCGCGTGCTGCCGGAGCGGGCCGAGCCGACGGTGCTGATCACCGAGCTGACGCCAACGCCGGCGGATGGCGTGACCCATGCGCGCTATCTCAACGAGCGGGCACTGGATTCGGCCGATGCCGCGGCCAGCGCGGTGGCTCAGGAGCTGCAGCACCTGGCACGCCTGAGTCTGGAGGTGATCTGTCATGCCCTCTACCTGCCGGTCGAGCAGCTGCGTCAGCAGGGCCGGGTCGACGAAGCGCTGCTGCATGCCCGTCCCGAAGCCCAGGCGCTGGACGCCGAACATCTGTACCAGCGCCATATCAAGGGCGTGTATTCCGATCTGCTGACCTTCATGGGCCGCCTGGAGCTGCCGCTGGACGAGAGCCATCAGGCGTTCTGGGTGAACTGCCAGGTCGCCGCGCTGCAGCTGGTGGATGCGGTCAAGGATGCCAAGCACCTGCAGAAGAACCTTGGCCTGTACCTGCGCCAGGACGATTCCGCCGCGCGCCAGGCCTATGTCGAACTGCGCCGGCAGCTGCTGGAATCGCTACGGGAAATTCGCGCGCTGAATCACTCCGAGCTGCCCGATGAGCTCTGGCGCGAGCGGCTGAACTGGCTGGACGAACGTGCCGCACACTTCGACGCCGAGTTTCGCCGGCGGCTGTTCGAGTCGATACGCAATCACAAGCTGGACGGCCTGCAGACCAGCTCGCTGATGAACGACCTGGGCTATGCCAGCCGCATCATCCAGAGCCTGCGCAACGCCCTGCTGCTGGGCGAGGGCCAGGAGCTGACGCGTCAGCTGCGGCAGCTGGCGGCGGACGACGGCCCGGTCATTGTTCAGCCGTGATCGGCTGGCGCCGTGCGGGCACCTTCAGCGCGCGGCCGATGCCGCGCGGGTCGCTGGCCGCATCGACCTTGCCGCTCGGCTTGTGCCAGTAGAGCACCTGCTGGTTGCCGTAGTCCCGCTCGATCAGCCTGGGCTGGTGGCCGCGGGCACGTAGCGCGTCCAGCTGGGCCGCGCTGAAGGCATCGGCCTCGTACTGCAGCACGTCCGGCAGGTACTGATGGTGGTAGCGCGGCGCCGCCGGCCAGGCCTGCACCGGCTCGCCGTCCAGATAGGACAGGGCCGAGAGCAGCACCATGCTGGGGATGCGACTGCCGCCAGGGGTGCCGAAAGCGGTGAATTCCTCGCGGCTCTCGATGAAGGTCGGGCTCATGCTCGACAGCGGCCGCTTGCCCCCGGCGATGGCGTTGGCGCTGCTGCCTTCCAGACCGTAGGCGTTGCTGCCGTCGATGTCGGCGGCGAAATCGTCCATCTCGTCGTTGAGCAGTACCCCGGTGCCGGGCACGGTGAAGGCGGCGCCAAACATCATGTTCAGCGACAGCGTCGCCGCCACCGCATTGCCTTCGGCATCGATCACGGCGAAATGCGTGGTGTGCTCGCCCTCGCGCCAGCGTGGTGCCGGTGGCAGGTCGCTGCTCGGAGTGGCGCGCTCGCGGTCGATGGCGGCGGCCAGCTGGTCCAGGTAGCGCGCGGACAACAGCTGCTCGATCGGTGCGGCGACGAAATCGGGATCGCCCAGCAGCCCGCGATCACGGTAGGCGCGACGCAATGCCTCGACCACCAGGTGGCTGCGCTGCAGCGGTTCGGCCTCACGCCAGGCGAGGCGTTCGAGGATGCCCAGGCTCTGCGCGAGGATCACCCCGCCGGCCGAGGGCGGCGGCGCACCGATCAGCTCGCGGCCATCGGCCAGGGCGAACCGCAGGGGCTCGCGCTCCACGGTGCGGTAGTCGGCCAGGTCCTCCAGCGACCAGATGCCGCCGGCCGCACGTACGCCCTGGACCAGCTTCTGTGCCAGTTCGCCGCGATAGAAGCCGTCACGGCCGTTGCTGGCGAGTCGCTCCAGGGTTTGCGCCAGTTCCGGCTGGCGCAGCAGATGACCTTCGGCCGGAAGATCGCCCTCGTCGAGAAACAGCCGCGCACTCTCGGGATCGTCACGCAGTGCGGCCAGGCGCCAGCTGGCGCGCTGGCGGTACACCGCATCCACCTCGAAGCCGTCGCGGGCCAGGGCGATGGCCGGCGCCAGGGTCGCCTCGAGTGGCAGGCGACCACGTTGTTCGGCGAGCTCGACCAGTGCCGCTGGCGTGCCGGGAATCGCCGCCGCCAGCGGGCCGTTCAGCGACAGTTCGCGCTGGAACTGCCCGTCGCGCAGATACAGGTCCGGCGTGGCGGCGCGCGGCGCACGCTCGCGGGCGTCGAGAAATACGTGACGGGCCGGTTCGGCGGCCTCGCGCAGCAGAAAGAAGCCACCACCGCCGAGCCCCGAGCCATAGGGCTCGACCACGGCCAGCGCGGCGCTCACCGCGACGGTGGCGTCGAAGGCGTTGCCGCCTGCTTCAAGGATCTGACGGCCGACTTCGCTGGCCAGGGGATGGGCGGTGGCGACGGCACCATAGTCGAGCGGGTTGGCCTGGACGCTGCAGGCCAGTAACAGCAGGGCGGCGAACCAGCCGTGGAGCACCCTGAACAGGAGCCTCCGCCGGGTCGGTCGCCGCCAGCGCATCACGCCTTGCCGGTGATGATCAGGTACTTCTGCATCAGTTCGTCCTTGCTCTCGACGTTGTTCTCGTCGAGCGGGATGCAGTCTACCGGGCAGACCTGCTGGCACTGCGGCTCGTCATAGTGGCCGACGCACTCGGTGCAGAGGTTGGGGTCGATGACGTAGATCTCCTCGCCCTGGGAGATGGCGCTGTTCGGGCACTCCGGCTCGCAGACATCGCAGTTGATGCAGTCATCGGTGATTTTCAGGGACATCCAGCGAACTCCTGCCGTGGCTCGAACCACGGCACAGCTAAATTACGACGGCCAATTGTGCCGCATCGACGCTCGGCGTGCACTCGACGCAGGGCCGACGGCGGCCCTCAGTTCTGGCCGAAGCGCGTCTTGAGCGCCTGCATCACGGCCGGATGCACGAACTTCGAAACGTCGCCCTGGAGCGAGGCGATCTCGCGCACCAGGGTCGAGGAAATGTAGGAGTACTTTTCGGACGGCGTGAGGAACAGGCTTTCGACGTCCGGAGCCAGCTGCCGGTTCATGTTGGCCAGCTGGAATTCGTATTCGAAGTCGGACACCGCGCGCAGGCCGCGCAGCAGGATGTTGGCCTGCTGTTCCTTGACGAAGTGGGCGAGCAGGGTCGAGAAGCCGATGACCTTCACGTTCGGCAGGTGCTTGGTCACTTCACGGGCCAGCTCCACGCGTTGCTCCAGCGGGAACAGCGGGTTCTTCTTCGGGTTGGCCGCCACGGCGATGATGACCTCATCGAACAGCCGCGAGGCACGTTCCACCAGATCGGCGTGGCCCATGGTGATGGGATCGAAGGTTCCCGGATACAACACTCGATTCATCGCGGCGTCCTGACGCATGCGTGGGGGTGTGGATGGTAGCGGCTCGGTATCGGCAGCGTAAAGTCTGAATGGCCATGCGGCGATCTGCCGCGAATGCGAGGCAATCTCAGGACTTGTGCAGGCGATCACCCAACTGCGTGGCCAGCTTCGCGCACAGGGCGTAAATCGACAGCTGCGGGTTGGCGCCGACGCTGGTGGGAAACAGCGAGCCGTCGTGAATGGACAGATTGCCCAGCTGATGGTGCCGGCCGAGGCTGTCGGTCACCGCCTGGCGCGGGTCTTCGCCCATGGCGCAGCCGCCCATGACGTGCGCGCTGCCGAGGCGGGTGCGGTACGGCGCCAGGTCGAGGTGCTCGATCAGTTCGCGTGCCGCGCGGGCCGTCTTCACGTAACGGGCATCGGCATGCAGCGGCAGCACCGCGCGGGCGCCGGCGGCGAACTGGATCTCGGCCATGCTGAGAAAGGCGCGGCGGATGCCGTCCCAGGCGTAGGCGGTCATGCGGTAGTCGAGTACAGGGCTGCCATCGTCGCGCAGCTCGACGCTGCCCTCGGCACTGTCCGGATGAAAGCCGTCGCGCTGCAGGGCGATCATGGCGTGGGTATGCGGCAGCGCGGCCATGCGCTGCGCGTTCTCCGAGCCGAAATCGCCGAGCAGGGTGGCCGCGAGCGCGGGATGGATGGGCGGCACTTCGAGCTTGTAGCCCGCCGGCCCGGCAGCCCCGTCGCGCCACTGGAAGTGATCCGAATAGATCGATTGCGGTGCGCCGCTGAAGGCGTCGATGCGCTCATCGAATTGCGCCGCGCAGAAGTTGGTCAGGTGCAGGAAGGTGCGCTTGCCGACGCGCTGGTGTGGGTCGGGCACCTCCGAGCGCAGCAGCAACCCCGGCGTGTTGATGCCGCCGCCGGCGAGGATGTAGTGCCGGGCGATGACCCGGATGCGCCGGCCGGTGGGCGCCACGCAGCGCTCGTCCATGCCCAGGCAGTCGAGCCCGATCACCTGCTCGCCACGCACCTGCAGGCGCTCGGCCCGTGCGAAATAGAGCAGTTCGCCGCCCTTGTCCAGCAGCGCCGGAATGCTGGTGACCAGCATCGACTGCTTGGCATTGGTCGGGCAGCCCATGCCGCAGTAGCCCAGGTTCCAGCAGCCGCGCACGTTGCGCGGGATCACCGCCCAGTGATAGTCGAGCCGTTCGCAGCCGCGCCTGAGCACCTGGTTGTTGGCGTTCGGCGGCACTGCCCAGGGTGCCACGCCCAGGCGCTGCTCCATGCGTTCGAACCAGGGTTGCAGCGCTTCGGCCGAAAGCCCGCTGACGCCGTGCTCGCGGGCCCAGTGCTGCAGGGTCTGCGCTGGGGTGCGGAAACTCGAGGTCCAGTTCACCAGCGTGGTACCGCCCACCGCACGGCCTTGCAGGATCGTGATGGCGCCGTCCTTGCTGGTGCGGCCGATGGCTTCCTGATAGAGCGAGCGGTAGGCCCGGGCTTCCTGCATGTCGAAGTCGCGGCTGGTGCGCAGCGGGCCTTCCTCGATCAGCAGCACCTTGAAACCGGCGGCGCTGAGGATTTCCGCGCTGGTGGCGCCGCCCGCGCCGCTGCCGACGATGGCGATATCGGCTTCCAGCGTCAGGTCCTGCTGCAGGCGCGAGCCGTCATGGGTGGTCCAGCCACGGGCGAGGCCTTCGGCGAAGAGATCGGGAACGGGCACGGCGGCCTCCTTGGTCAGACGGCCGGTGGCCCGGGATAGCCGCAGTGCGCCCAGGAAGCGGGGCAGGCGTACCAGGCCATGAGGATCATCTGCAGCAGCGAGGCGTGCCCCTGGCGCAGCAGCGCCAGCGAGCTGTTCTGCCAGCGCAGAAGGAACGTGCGCAGCTGGTCGTCCGAGGCCTGGCTCCAGTCGCCCCAGATGCCGGTGAGCGGGCCGCGGGTCAGCGGCTGGCCGAGCACGTCGAACAGCTGGCGCACCTGGGCCGCCAGGGCGGGCGAGAGGTGGTCCAGGCCCTGATCGAGGCTGCTCAGCGTGGCCTGCAAGGCCTGCGGCATGTGCTCGGCAGCTACCGCGCCGTCCAGCAGCAGCGGGACCAGCCGGTGCAGCAGCGGCAGGTCGGCCTCACGCAGCACGGCGAAGCCGCTGGCGGGGCCGGCGGCGGTCGCCCCGGCGCAGCGGCCGAGCAGCCCGCCAGCGGCCAGGATGGCGCCGCCGAGCAGCCCGACCTTGAGCAGGGTGCGGCGGTTCATGGCGAGGTCGTGCATGGGTTCGTCGCGCTTCAGCGGATGAACAGAGCGTAGATCAGCTTCTGCCACCACTTGCCGTAGGGCGGATAGATCAGCCGTGCGGCGTTGAAGCGCTGCTTGGCGAATACCGCCCTGGCCTTGCTGAAGGTCAGGAAGCCTTCGTGCCCGTGGTAATGGCCCATGCCGGAAGGGCCGATGCCGCCGAAGGGCAGATCGTCCTGCGCGACATGCAGCAGGGTGTCGTTCAGGCATACGCCGCCGGAATGCGTGCCCTCGAGGACGCGCTGCTGCTCGCCGCGATCGTAGCCGAAGTAGTACAGCGCCAGCGGTCGTGGCCGGGCGTTGACATAGGCCAGCGCCTCGTCCAGCTCGCCATAGGGCACGATCGGCAGCAGCGGGCCGAAGATCTCCTCCTGCATCACCCGCATCTGCTCGTTGACCTCCAGTAGCAGGCAGTGCGGCATGCGCCGCTGCTGTGGCGCGTCGAACAGCGGCATGACCCGTGCGCCCTTGGCCCGGGCGTCGTCCAGGTAGTCCTGCAGCCGCTTCAGCTGTCGGGCATTGATGATTGCGCTGTAGTCGGGGTTGTCGGCCAGGCGCGGATACAGGCGCAGCACGGCCTCACGGTAGGCGCTGACGAAGCCCTCGAGGCGCTCGCGCGGCACCAGCACGTAATCCGGCGCAACGCAGGTCTGCCCGGCGTTCATGCACTTGCCGAAGGCGATGCGCTCGGCAGCATCGGCCAGCGGCACCGTGGCCGAGACGATGGCGGGCGACTTGCCGCCCAGCTCGAGGGTGACCGGGGTGAGGTTGTCGGCAGCGGCACGCATCACGTCACGGCCGACAGATGTCGCGCCGGTGAACAGCAGATGGTCGAAGGGCAGGCGGGCAAAGGCGCGGCCGACCTCCACGTCGCCGAGCACCACCGCCACCTGATCCTCGGGGAACAGCTGCGCGAGCAGCGTCTTCAGCAGCTGACCGGTGGCCGGTGTCGACTCGCTCATTTTCAGCATCACGCGATTGCCGGCCGCGAGCGCGCCGATCAGCGGGCCGATGGCCAGGTAGAGCGGGTAGTTCCACGGCACGATGATCCCCACCACCCCCAGCGGTTGGTAGACCACCCGCGCGCTGGCCGGCTGGAAAGCCAGGCCGACCCGACGCCGTGACGGTTTCATCCAGCGCCGCAGATGTCGGCAGGCGTAACGGATGCCATGCAGGCTGGGCATGATTTCCGCCAGCAGGGTTTCGTCGGCCGAGCGATGGCCGAAATCCGTGCTGATGGCCTCGATCAGTGCCGGCTGGTGGGTTGCCAGCACATCGCGCAGCGCGTCCAGCCAGCGCACGCGGTCTTCCTCCGAAGGCATGGGCGCGGCGAGAAAGGCCGAGCGTTGACGCTGGAACAGAGCCTCCATGGCGGCAAGCGCCTGCGGAATGTCGGCGGACATGGAAGCTCCTCAAGAAAGATGGCTGGGAGATTTCTAGAGTAATTGCTCTAATCTGTCAACGAGACGTGCTTGCCCGGCCGCTGGCGTGTACCGTTGCCCCTTCGCTCCATCGCCGAGACCCCGCCACCCATGGCACCCCGAGCCAAGACCCGCGATCGCATCATCGAAGCCAGCCTGGCGCTGTTCAATGCCCAGGGCGAACGCACCGTCACCACCAACCACATCGCCGCGCACCTGGGTATCTCGCCGGGCAACCTCTACTACCACTTCGCCAACAAGCAGGCGATCGTCGCCGAGCTGTTCGGCCGGTATGAGGCGCGGGTCGACCAGTTCCTGCGCCTGCCGCCAGCACGGCCAATGCAGGTCGAGGACAAGGCGCTTTACCTTGAGGCGCTGCTCGGCGCGATGTGGGATTACCGTTTTTTGCATCGGGACCTGGAGGGCTTGCTCGACGCCGATGCCGAGTTGGCGCAACGCTACGCAGGCTTTGCCGCACGTTGCCTGCAGCACGCCCGGGCGATCTACCAGGGGTTCGTCGAGGCGGGCATCCTCGAAATGGATGGCGAGCAGACCGAGGCGCTGGCCCTCAACGCCTGGATCGTGCTCACCTCCTGGATCCGCTTCCTTGCCACGGCCGGCGCCGGCGCGGGTCAGCTCGATCCGGTACAGATGCGGCGGGGCATCTATCAGGTGCTGGCGCTGGAAAGCGGCTTCGTCGCGAGCGGCGCCCGCGAGGCGGTGGCTGCCTTGCAACGTCAGTACTTCGTCGCGCTGGATGCGTTGCTGCCGAAGACGGACGCCTGACCGGGCCCGGGCTCGCCCAGCCATTGCGGAATGCGCCGCTCCAGGTAGTAGCGAGGGCGGCGTGGCGTGCCTTCGACAAAGCCGACATGGCCGCCGCGGCGGTGCAACTCCAGGGAGGTGCTCGCGGACAGTTCGGCCGGTTCCGGCACGCTGTGGCGGAACACGAAAGGGTCGTCCTCGGCCTGGATCAGCAGGGTCGGCGTGGTGATCGTCGGCAGGTAGTAGCGGCTGGAGGCGCGGCGATAGTAGTCGTGGGCGTCGCTGTAGCCGTGCAGCGGTGCGGTGAAGCGGCCGTCGAAGTCCCAGAAGGTGCGCATGCCCTGCAGCGGACCCAGGCGCTGCAGGGCGCCCAGGTGCTCGGTCAGGCCTTCATGCTGGAAACGCTGCTGCTTGTCCTTCACATAGGCGACCATGGCCTTCATGAAGTGCGCCTGGTAGACGCGGGAGAAACCCAGGCCGATGCGATCGGCGCACTGGTCCAGGCGAAACGGCACCGACACCGCGACCGCCTTGCGCAGCGGGCTGCCGATGCCGCTTTCGCCCAGGTACTTGAGCAGCACGTTGCCACCCAGCGAGTAGCCGACCGCATACAGCGGTGCCAGCGGGCGCTTGGCCTGCAGATGGCCGATGACTTCGGCAAGGTCGTCGCTGGCGCCGGAGTGGTAGGCGCGCGGCAACAGGTTCGGCTCGCCCGAGCAGCCGCGCCAGTTGATGGCGACGCTGGCCCAGCCGCGCGCGGCCAGTTGTTGCTGCAGGCCGAGCACATAGAGCGAGCTGGACGAGCCGGTCAGTCCGTGCAACACCAGCACCAGCGGCGCCGAAGCCTCGTGCGGGCCGTGCCAGTCCAGATCGATGAAATCGCCGTCGGCCAGCCACAGCCGTTCGCGCTGGCGGGCCAGGCGCGGCGCGCGGCGAAAGAACGGGTTCCACAGGGTCTGCAGGTGCGGGCCTGGCAGCCACCACGCCGGTTGGAAAGGGTCGGACACGTTCGCTCGGATTCCTCTGTTTAAGCGCGACGTTAGAGCGCTGCCCGGCGGAAGAAAAGCGCCATGCAGGGGCTGAATGGTGCTGGCCGGGCGGCGGCGTATGCCTTTGGAGATATGGTCAGCGCCACGCGAGCGGTGGACAGTGGGCGCCGGTATACCCATCTGGACCAAGCCATGACCCTGACCCCCTTCGACCAACTGCTGGCGGCTGCGCGCCAAGAGCGTGAACCGCAGCGCCTGCTGTTCGTCTTCGTCAGCGCCGAACTGCCTGCCGATGCCACCGAGGCCGAGCGGCAGCGCTTCGAGGAAAACGGCGGCGGCTCGCTAAAACCGGTGCTCTGCGTCGACAAGCTGCCCGAGGAACTGCGCGATTTCGCTGCCCTGCGCGAGGAGTCCGCACGTACCGGCGTGGCCTGGGACCTGCTGTTCGCCGCTGCGCTGCCCGGCCATGCCGGCATCACGCCCAGCTCCGACGAGGCCGAGCAGCCGTTGAAGATGATGGTCGGCTCGATCGAGACCGGCAATATCGGGCGCTTTCTCGCCTTCGATCGCCACGGGCAGACCGTCGACTTCTACTGAGTGGCGGTTGGCTCGCTGGGGCCCTGGCGTTCCCACAGGGCATAGAACACCTTGCCGGCCTTCTTCTCCCGATGCAGTCGCCAGTTGCCGGGCAGGCCGAGGCTGGAAGGCGGCGCTTCGCTTTCGGTGTAGACCCAGGCGTGCGCGGCCAGCCAACCCTTGCCTTCGAGCAGCTCGCAGGCCGGCTGCAGCAGGTTCCTGTTGAACGGCGGGTCGAGAAAGACCAGGTCGAAGGGCGCCGGCGTCTGGCTGTCCAGATAGCGCAGGGCGTCGCTCTGCAGCAGCTGGCCGTGGCCGCAGTTGAGGGTGTCCAGGTGCTTGCGCAGGCTGGCGATGGCGTTGGCGTTCACGTCCAGCGCCAGGGCCATGCTGGCGCCACGCGACAGCGCCTCCAGATAGAGCGCGCCGCTGCCGGTGAACGGGTCGAGCACCCGCGCGCCCGAAAGGTAGGGCGCCAGCCAGTTGAACAGGGTTTCGCGGACCCGGTCCGGCGTCGGCCGCAGGCCTTCGGCATCGGGGAAGCTGAAGCGGCGCGAGCGCCATTCGCCGCCGATGATGCGCAACTGGCCCTGGCCGCCATGGGCGCTGGGGCGAATGGGTGGATTGGCCATCAATGCTCCGGAACGCCGCTGGGCTGTTCGATTGGTTTTTCGCTGGGCGGCGGCAGCGGTTGCTGCTCGACGCTGGGCCCGGCTGTGACGATGACGAAGGCATCTTCCTGCAGGTGCTTGTTCATCGCGTTCTTGACCTGTTCGACCGTCAGCGCCTGGATTTCGCCCATGAAGTCTTCCAGGTAGGTCAGCGGCAGGCCGTAGAAGCCGATGCTGCCGAGCTGGCCGACGATATCGGCGTTACTGGCGGTGGACAGCGGGAAACTGCCGGCGATCTCGCGCTTGCTGCGCTCCAGCTCGGCCTCGGTCGGGCCTTCGGCGAGGTAATCGCGTACCAGCTGCTGCACCAGTTCCAATGCGCCATCGGTGAGTTCGGCGCGAGTCTGCATGCTGATCATGAACGGCCCTTCGGCGCGCATCGGGCTGAAGCCGGAATAGATGCCGTAGGTCAGGCCGCGCTTCTCCCGCACTTCTTCCATCAGTCGCGTACCGAAACCGCCACCACCGAGGATCTGATTGCCCAGATAAAGCGCCGCATAGTCCGGATGGCCACGAGGGATGCCGAGCTGGGCCAGCATCAGGTGGGTCTGGTTGGAGGGGAAGTCGATGTGGTGCTTGCCGGCCGCGGGTGGTTGGGGCGAGGGCGTCGTCGGCAGTGCCGGGCCTTGTGGCAGCGCGGCGGAAACCTGGGCGGCGAGTGCTTCGGCTTCCTCGCGGGAAAGGTCGCCGACCAGCGCGATCACCGCATTTCCAGCCGCGTAGGCATGGGCATGGAAGTCGCGCAGCTGCTCGACGCCGATCGCCGGAATCGACTCGGGCGTGCCTTCGCTGGGGTGGGCGTAGGGATGATTGCCATACAGCTGGGCGAACAGCTCAAGGCTGGCCAGCTTGCCGGGGTTCTGCTTCTGGAATTCGAAGCCGGCCAGCAGCTGGTTCTTGATCCGCTGCAGCGAGTCCTCGGGGAAGGTCGGCTGGCCGATGACCTGGTTGAACAGCGCCAGCGCCGGCTCGCGCTTGTCCGGCGCGCTCAGGCTGCGCAGGCTGACCACCGCCATGTCGCGGTAGGAGCCGTTGCCGAAGTCTGCGCCGAGGCCTTCGAAACCACGGGCGATGGCGCCGACGTCCTTGCCTTCGACGCCCTCGTTGAGCATGGCATTGGTCAGCAGCGCCAGGCCGGGTACGTCACCGTCCTGGCTGCTGCCGGCGGAGAAGGTCAGGCGCAGGTCGAACATCGGCAGCTCGCGAGCCTCGACGAACAGCACCTTGGCACCTTCGGCGGTCTGCCAGCTCTGGATGTCCAGTTTGCGTCGGGCCAGCGGCTGGTCGCTCAGTTCGCTGAGGGACTCGAGGCGGGGTTTCTCCGCTGCCGTGGCCGCTTCGCTCGCTACGGCGGGTTGGGCGGCCTCGCGGGCCACGTCCTGTTTCACTGGTTCGCCGGGGCGCGGCAGGGCGGTGGAGCCTTCATCGCAGCCCGCCAGGCCGAAGCTGGCCGCCAGCAGCAGGCCGAGCAGGCCGTTGCGCAGGGCTTTGCAATCACTCATCTCGGGCTTCCTCGGGCAGAACATGGGCGACGCTCAGGCGCGAGCGGGTGAAATAGCTGCGCGCAGCCTGCTGGATGTCTTCGGGCGTGACGGCCTCGAGCGCCGCCAGCTCCTCGTCCATCAGCCGCCAGGACAGGCCGACGGTTTCCAGCTTGCCGATGGTGGTGGCCTGCTGGGTGATGGAATCGCGCTCGTACACCAGCCCGGCGATGACCTGGGCGCGAACCCGCTCGAGTTCGTCCGCCGAGGGTGGCGCCTCCTTGAGCGCGTCCAGTTCCCGCCAGAGACCGGATTCGACTTCTTCCAGGGTGCGGCCTTTCTGCATGTTCGGCGCGGCGCTCAGGACAAACAGGCTGTCGCCGCGGGCGTAGGCGTCGTACCAGGCCGAGGCGCTGGTCACCAGCTCCTCGCCGCGTTCCAGCCGCTCCGGCAGACGTGCGCTGTAGCCACCGTCGAGCAGGGCGGAGATCAACCGCAGCGCGTGCACCTGGCGGGCGTTCTCCTCAGTCGCGAGACTGGGGGCGTTGAACGCCATCAGCAATGTCGGCAACTGCGTCCTCACGTGCAGTCTGAGGCGGCGCTCGCCCGGCTCGTCCAGTTCCAGCGGCCGCTTGGCCGTCGGCACCTCGCGCCGTTCGATGCCGCCGAAGAAACGCTCGGCCAGCCCGCGTACCTCGTCGGCCGTCACGTCGCCAACCACCACCAGGGTGGCATTGTTCGGCGCGTACCATTGCTCGTACCAAGCACGCAGCTCGTCGGCCTGCATGCGATTGAGGTCATCCATCCAGCCGATGGTCGGGTTGCGGTAGCCGCTGGCCGGATAGGCGATGGTCTTGAAGCGTTCATAGGCCAGCGAGCTGGGCTTGTCGTCGGTGCGCAAGCGGCGTTCTTCCTTGATCACTTCGATTTCGCGGGCAAACTCTTCTGGCGGCAGCTTGAGGCTGGCCAGGCGATCGGCTTCGAGTTCGAAGGCCACGGCCAGACGGTCGCGGGCCAGCACCTGGTAGTAGGCGGTGTAGTCGTCGCTGGTGAAGGCGTTTTCCTCGGCGCCCAGTTCACGCAGGATGCGCGAGGCTTCGCCGGCGTCGAGCTTGCGGCTGCCCTTGAACATCATGTGTTCGAGGGCGTGGGACAGGCCGGTCTGGCCCGCCGTCTCGTAGCTGGAGCCCACCTTGTACCAGAGCTGGGAAACCACCACCGGGGCGCGGTGATCCTCGCGAACGATCACCTTCAGGCCATTGTCGAGGAAGAACTCGTGGGTCGGCTGGTTGTCTGCTGCAGCCACTAGCGGCAGATAGAGCGCTCCGAGCAGCAGGGCGGCGGCGCGGCGTAACGTCAGAGGCATAGTCGGGACTCGTCCAGGTTGGTGCCCGCCACGGTGGATGGCAGGGCGGCGACACGGCAGCCATGGTAATGGCCGGCGCGGGTCAGGCAAAGCCGGGGTATCCGTACAGCCGGCTCGGTCGCAGTGCCGCGCTTAGCGCACCTGCTTGGCGAGGTGCTAGGATAGGACCCATTTTGAGGCCGGCAGCCTGGCTGCCGGCGTTTCGCATCCTTGAGAATACCTTCTCCATGTTTGGTTCCAACGACGACAAGAAGACGCCGGCCGAGCCCGGCGAGAAGAAAGGCCTGTTCGGCTGGCTGCGCAAGAAGCCCCAGCCCGCTTCGGCAGAGCAGCCGGCCACCGAGCCTCAAGCGGACAGCGAACCGGTCGAGCAGACCGTGGCGAATGTCGAAACGCCTGCCGCCACGCCGCAGCACGAGGAGCCTCGCGCCGTCGAGGCCGATCTGCAGCCGACCGAGGTGATCGAGTCGCCGCTGCCAGAGCCTGTACCCGAACCCGAACCCGAACCCGAACCCGAGCCGTTATCTGCCCCGGTCGTTGCGGCCACGCCGGAAGCGCCGGCCAAGCTCGGCTTCTTCGCTCGCCTGCGCCAGGGTCTGTCGAAGACCAGCGCCAGCATAGGCGAAGGCATGGCCAGCCTGTTCCTCGGCAAGAAGGCCATCGACGACGATCTGCTCGACGAACTGGAAACCCGCCTGCTGACCGCCGACGTCGGCGTCGAGGCGACCACCGCGATCATGCAGAACCTCACCCGGCGCGTCTCGCGCAAGGAGCTGGCCGACAGCGGCGCGCTCTACACCGCGCTGCAGGAGGAGCTCGTCGGCCTGCTCAAGCCGGTCGAGCAGCCGCTGGCGATCGATGCCGGCAAGCGTCCCTACGTGATCCTGGTGGTCGGCGTGAACGGCGTCGGCAAGACCACTACCATCGGCAAGCTGGCCAAGAAACTGCAACTCGACGGCAAGAAGGTCATGCTCGCCGCCGGTGACACCTTCCGCGCCGCAGCGGTGGAGCAGCTGCAGGTGTGGGGCGAGCGCAACGGCATCCCGGTGATCGCCCAGCACACCGGCGCGGATTCCGCCTCGGTGATCTTCGATGCCGTGCAGGCCGCCAAGGCACGCGGCATCGACGTGCTGATCGCCGACACCGCCGGCCGCCTGCACACCAAGGACAACCTGATGGAAGAGCTGAAGAAGGTCCGCCGAGTGATGGGCAAGCTCGACGAGTCGGCGCCACATGAGGTGCTGCTGGTGCTCGATGCCGGTACCGGACAGAACGCCATCAACCAGACCCGCCAGTTCAACCAGGCGGTCGAGCTGACCGGGCTTGCGCTGACCAAGCTCGACGGCACCGCCAAGGGCGGCGTGATCTTCGCCCTGGCCAAGCAGTTCGGCACGCCGATCCGCTACATCGGCGTAGGCGAAGGTATCGACGATCTGCGCACCTTCGAGGCCGATGCCTTCGTCAAGGCGCTGTTCGCTCAGCGGGAAGACGCATGATCCGTTTCGAACAGGTCGGCAAACGCTACCCCAACGGTCACGTCGGGCTGCACGAGCTGTCCTTCCAGGTCAGGCGTGGCGAGTTCCTCTTCGTCACCGGCCATTCCGGCGCTGGCAAGAGCACACTGCTGCGCCTGCTGCTGGCGATGGAGCGGCCCACCAGCGGCAAGCTGCTGCTGGCCGGGCAGGACCTGTCGCGCATCACCAATGCGCAGATTCCCTTTCTGCGCCGACAGATCGGCGTGGTGTTCCAGAACCACCAGTTGCTGTTCGATCGCACCGTATTCGACAACGTCGCCCTGCCGTTGCAGATCCTCGGGCTGAACAAGCGCGAGATCGGCCAGCGGGTGATGACGGCGCTGGAGCGCGTCAGCCTCAAGGACAAGGCGCTGCAGTATCCGGCGGACCTTTCCACCGGTCAGCAGCAGCGTGTCGGCATCGCCCGTGCCGTGGTGCACCGTCCGGCCCTGCTGCTGGCGGACGAGCCCACCGGCAACCTCGATCCGCGCCTGGCCGCGGAGATCATGGGCGTGTTCGAAGACATCAACCGTCTGGGTACAACCGTGCTGATCGCCAGCCACGACCTGGCGCTGATCGCACGAATGCGCCATCGCATGCTGACCCTGCAGCGTGGTCGCCTGATCGGTGACGGAGAGGCCAGCTGATGAGCAACGAACGTAACGCCAAAACCAATCCAAGCACGGCCGAGCGCGTCGGTGGTTCGGTGAAGAAGCCGGAGCAGCCGCGTGGCGATGAGCCCGATTTCAAGACGCTGTTCCACGCCTGGCTCGAGAGCCATCGGGCGAGCCTGGTGGACAGCGTCGGGCGCCTGCTCAAGCAGCCGATCGGCAGCTTCTTCACCTGTCTGGTGATGGCCGTGGCGCTGAGCCTGCCCATGGGGCTGGCGCTGCTGCTGGACAATGTCGAGCGGCTCGGCGGTTCTTGGCAGCGCGCTGCGCAGATCTCGCTGTTCATGCAGCTGGACGTCGACGCCGCCACCGGCGAGCGGCTGCGCGACCAGGTGGCCGGAATGCCGGACGTGGCCGAAGCCGACTGGATCAGTCGCGAGCAGGCGCTGGAAGAGTTCCAGCAGCTATCCGGCCTCGGCGAGGCGCTCAAGGAACTGCCGGAGAACCCGCTGCCCGGCGTCATCCTGGTAACCCCGGACGAGGTGGACAAGGACAAGCTCGAGGCGCTGCGCCAGCAGCTGGCCGAGTTGCCCGGCGTGCAGCAGGCGCAGCTGGACCTGCTCTGGGTCGAGCGGCTGACGGCGATCCTCAAGCTCGGCGACCGCTTCGTCTTCGGCCTCACGCTGTTGCTGGTGGCCACCCTGCTGCTGGTAATCGGCAACACCATTCGCCTGCACATCGAGAACCGCCGCACCGAGATCGAGGTGGTCAAGCTGGTCGGCGGTACCGACGGCTACGTGCGCCGCCCATTCCTCTACATGGGGGCCATCTACGGCCTCGGTGCGGGGCTGATCGCCTGGCTGCTGCTGGCATACGGCCTCGGCTGGCTGAACGAGGCAGTGGTCAATCTGGCCGGCCTGTACGGCAGCGATTTCGGCCTGGGGGGCGTGCCGGCCGGCGATGCGCTGTCGCTGGTGATCGGTGCGGTGCTCCTTGGTTACATCGGCGCCTGGCTGGCTGTCGCACGGCACCTCAGCGAGCTTGCGCCAAGGTAAAAAGCCCTTTTAATACAATCGCTTAGCGGGTGTGCAGGGGAACTTTTCCACAGGCTTGCAGTCTCATGCGGCAATGCTAAACTGCTGCAGCTTCGTCATTGGAGGTACTGCATGACAACTACTCTGCAACCTGTTCAAGCGCTAGTCCCGGGAGCGAATCTCGAGGCCTACGTGCAGACCGTGAACAGCCTCCCGCTGCTCACCGTCGAGCAGGAGCGCGAGCTGGCCGAGCGCCTTTTCTATCATCAGGATCTCGAAGCGGCTCGGCAGATGGTGCTGGCGCACCTGCGTTTCGTCGTTCACATCGCTCGCAGCTATTCCGGCTACGGGCTGGCCCAGGCTGACCTGATCCAGGAAGGCAACGTCGGCTTGATGAAGGCGGTCAAACGCTTCAACCCGGAGATGGGTGTACGGCTGGTGTCCTTCGCCGTGCACTGGATTCGCGCCGAAATCCACGAGTTCATCCTGCGCAACTGGCGCATCGTCAAGGTCGCCACCACCAAGGCGCAGCGCAAGCTGTTCTTCAACTTGCGCAGCCAGAAGAAGCGTCTGGCCTGGCTGAACAACGATGAAGTGACTGCGGTGGCCGACAGCCTTGGCGTCGAGCCGCATGAAGTGCGCGAGATGGAAAGTCGCCTGACCGGCCATGACATGGCCTTCGATCCGGCAGCCGATGCCGATGACGACAGCGCCTATCAGTCGCCGGCTCACTACCTGGAAGACCATCGCTACGATCCGGCGCGTCAGCTGGAAGATGCCGACTGGAGTGACAGCTCCACCTCCAGCCTGCACGCCGCCCTCGAGGGGCTGGACGAGCGTAGCCGCGACATCCTGCAGCAGCGCTGGCTGAACGAGGACAAGGCGACCCTGCACGACCTGGCGGCCAAGTACAACGTGTCGGCCGAGCGCATTCGTCAGCTGGAAAAGAACGCGATGAACAAGCTCAAGGGCTCGATCCAGGCCTGATGCCCTTCAGCGGAAATAAATCGCGGGATGCCGACGGCTCCCGCGATTTTTTTTGCTTGTCATCTTCAGATTGTGATCACGGGCTGCCGGGACGGCGGTGCCCACGCGCTTTCTCGACCGCGGCCAGCAATTGCGCATTGGTGATCGGCTTGTGCAGCCAGACGATCTCTTCCGGGAACTGCGCGCGGTCGAACTGGTGGGCGGCGGAGATGACCACGATGGGCAGATCCTGCAGCACGGGCTTGTCTCGCAGTTCGGCGATCAACTGCATGCCGCTGCCATCAGGCAGGTGCAGGTCGAGGGTCATGGCTTCGTAATGCTCGCTGGCGAGCTTTTCCCTAGCCTGGTGCAGGCTCTGCACGCGGTCCGCGGCGTAACCGCCTTCGCGCAGCATCAGGTGCAACAGGCGGCCGGTGTCCGGCTCGTCCTCGACCACCAGGATGCGTGGCAGATCTTCGCCGCCGTCGGTCTCGGCCGAGGGCAGCTGGATCGGCAGCTCGCACCAGAAGGTCGTGCCCTGGCCCGGCTCGCAATCGAAGCCCACCGTGCCGCCCATGCGCTCGATTAGCTCCTTGGTAATGGCCAGACCCAGGCCGGTGCCGGATTTCTGCCGGCTGTCGGAGGCATCGGCCTGGGCGAATTTCTCGAACACCCGCGAGCGGAACGCTTCGGGAATACCCGGTCCCTGATCGGTGACGCTGATGCGCACGCGCTGGCCGCGCAGGCTGCTGTGGACGCGGATGTGACCACCCGCCGGAGTGAATTTGAAGGCGTTGGACAGGAAATTGCCGAGCACCTGCTGCAGGCGCATGCCATCCACCCAGACCCGCACGTCAGTGGCGTGCTCCAGGCTGCAGCGCACGCCGTGCTGATCGCATAGCGCCTGATTGCTCGCCAGGGATTCCTTGAGCAGCTCGCCGAGCGAGTGTTCGCGCAGTTCGAAGCTCATCTTGCCGGCGGCGATCTTCTCCATGTCCAGCAGGTCGTTGATCAGATGGCCCAGGCGCAGGCTGTTGCTGTAGGCGATTTCCAGCATCTGCTGCATGGACGGCGGCGCCTTGCCGAGCGCGCCACCGACGATCAGCCCCAGCGCCCCGCTGATCGAGGTCAGCGGTGTGCGTAGCTCGTGGCTGACGGTGGAGACGAAGTCGTTCTTCATCTGCTCGATGCGCTTGCGTTCGGTCAGGTCCATCAGCGTGCCGCTGATGCGCTGGGCCATGCCCTGCGGGTCGCGCTGGATGTAGCCGCGCAGCAGCACCGGCACGACATGGCCGTGCTTGTGCTGCAGGCGCAACTCGGTGGTGAAGTGGTCGACGTTGGCGAGCATCGTCTGCGCCAGTCTGGCTTTCTGCTGGGCAAGATCCTCGGCGACGGTCACCCGCTCCCACAGCTTGAGGTCGCAGGGCAGCTCGTTGGGGCGATAGCCGAGCATTTCCCACGCGCGGGGCGAGGCGTACATGCTGCCGGCTTCCAGGTCCAGGTCCCAGAGCCCGTCGTTGCTGCCCTTGAGCGCCAGCGACAGACGTTCCTCGCTCAGCCGCAGGTCGTGCCGGCTCTGCCGGATATGCCGCGTCATTTCCTCGGCCAGGGCCTGGGCGCGGCCGTGACGCAGCGCCAGTGACGAGGTGAGAAAGAACACCAGCAGGCTGAGGCCTAGGCCGAGGCCGAATACCAGCGCCTCGTTGGCATGGAAGCGATCCTCGAACTCGGGGCGACTGTCCATGCGCAGCGTCCAGGTCTGGCCGTACAGTTCGAGTCGCTGCAGCGCGCTGTAGCGCGCGCTGCCGGGAGCAGGTGCCTCGCGCGAGGCGTGCAGCAGATGCTCGGGTGCCTCGTCGGCGCTGGCGTAGATGTGCAGCGCCAGCGGCAGGTCGGCGGCGCGCAGGATACCGCGCATCAGGTCGTCGACCCGATAGGGGCTGTAGACGAAGCCGAGCAGCGCCTGCATGCGCTCGTCCGGCGTGCTTGTCGGCAGGTGCGGGCGATACACGGGCACATAGAGCAGCACCCCGGCCTGGACCGTGCCATGGGTCTCCTGTACCAGCGTCACCTTGCCGGTGATGCTGGTCTCGCCGAGCTGCGCCGCGCGCTGCATGGCCTGCTGACGTATCGGTTCGGCGTACATGTCGTAGCCGAAGGCCGCCAGGTTGCGCCCGCTGAACGGTTCCAGAAAGATGATCGAGGTGTACAGCTCGCGCTCGCCAGCTGGGTGGATGTCGTAATCGGCAAAGCCCTGGGAGCGGATGCGCGCCACATGGGCGGCTCGCTCAGCTGGACGGATGGCCTGGGTGAAGCCGACGCCCTGGATGCCCGGATAACGCTCGGCCAGGGCCAGTCGTTCGACGTACAGCCGCCATTGTTCGCGGCTGACCTGCTCCACCGCGTCGAACAGGCCGGCGCCGCCGAGCAGGATCTGTTCATGGTCGCGCAGGCGCTTGCGGATCGCCTCGGTGACCTTCTCGCCCAGCATCTGGAACTGCTCCTGGGCGGCCCGGTCCTCATTGGCGCGCAGGCTCTGCCAGACGACCAGCTGCACCAGCAGCGTGAACACCAGCATGCCCCAGGCGATACCGTTTCGCCGGGTGAAGAACTGGCGCAAGCCGCCAGGGGGACTGTGGTGAATCGATGGGTCGCTCATCATGTTCGCTGTGGTACGCGTGTTTACCCGATCTGCCGACCTTCGGCCGACGGGCGGGTCGCTGGTCGATCGGGCCGGGCGGCGCAACGCCTGCCGGTTTCGACCTGGGCTTTCGGAATGCGGTCCTTGACCGTTCTGTCAGCTTACCCCCGGTGATGGCCTATTGATATAAGCGCTTCGTCAGGGTCTCGACGAGCGGCAGCGCTGTCCGTAGTCGAGCGCGGTGGGTTGCCAGTCGATCTCGTCGGCCGGTCTCGGTCGGGCGAAACCGTAGCCCTGGCCATAGTCGCAGTTCTGCTCCAGAAGGAACGCCGCCTGGTCCGCAATCTCGATCCCCTCGGCAACCACTTTCAGGCCGAGGTTATGTGCCAGGCCGATCACTGAGCGGGTGATGGCGGCGTCTTCGCGGTCCGCCGGCAAGCCGCGGACGAAGCCCTGGTCGATCTTGAGCTTGTGCACGTTCATGCGCTTGAGACGCTGTAGCGAGGAATAACCGGTGCCGAAGTCGTCGATCGCCAGCTGAACGCCGAGGGCGCGCAGCCGTTGCAGCAGTTCCAGTGCACCGTCCGGGTCCTGCATGACGGCGCTTTCGGTGATTTCCAGCTCCAGATGGCGTGCTGCCAGCCCGCTGCTGGCCAGGACAGTGGCTATCTGCAGGTCGAGGTCGCCGTTGCCGAACAGCCGGCTGGAAATGTTCACCGCGATGAAGCCGAGTGGGCGACCCTGGCCGAGCCATTCCCGGGCCTGGTGGCAGGCCTGCTGGAGAACCCAGTGGTCGATGGCGCTGATCAGCCCGGTCTCCTCGGCGATGGGGATGAACACGGCGGGCGAGATCAGGCCCTTCTCCGGGTGCTGCCAGCGCACCAACGCTTCGAACCCGCTGATGCTGCCCTGGCGCAGGTCGTAGATCGGCTGGTAGTGCAGGCGCAGCTGCCCCTGCTCCAATGCCTGGCGCAATGCGGTGACCAGCTCCACGCGCTGGCGCGCCTGGCTGGTCAGCTCCTGAGAGTAGAAAGCGTAGGTGGAGCGGCCGCTGCTCTTGGCCTTGAACAGCGCCGAATCGGCATTGCGCATCAGCTGCTCGACGTTCTGCACGTCGGTGGGGTAGGGGTAGAGCACGATGCCGATGCTGGCGCTGCTGAACAGCTCCCGCTCGCCGAGCCGGAAAGGCTCGTTCAGGCGATCGAGGATGCGTAGCGCCAGGGCGGTTGCCTTTTCCGCGCCATAGTCCTCGCAGAGCAGGGCGAACTCGTCGCCGCCCAGGCGGCCGAGGGTCATGCCGCTCTCCAGCTGCTCGCTCAGGCGCGCGCTGACGGCCTGCAGCAGGGTATCGCCGAGGTTGTGACCGAGGCTTTCGTTGATGTCCTTGAAGTGGTCGAGGTCGATCAGCAGCAGCGCGCCGCTGCGCTTGTTCGCCCGGGCGCGTTCAAGGTCCTGCTTGGCGCGTTCGGTGAACAGCAGACGGTTCGGCAGGTTGACCAGCGGATCGAAATGCGCGAGCTGGTCGAGCTCCTCGCGCGAGCGCTTTAGGGCCGACAGATCGGAGAAAACCGCCACGTAGTGGCTGAGCTGTCCCTCGTTGTCGTAGATGCAGCGCAGATTCTGCCATTGCGGGTACACCTCGCCGTTCTTGCGCCGGTTCCAGATCTCTCCGCTCCAGACGCCATCTTCCTGCAGTGCCTGCCACATCTGCCGGTAGAAGGTGGCGTCATGCTTGCCGGAGGCGAAGAGCTTCGGTGTCTGGCCAAGCACTTCCTCGGTGCTGTAACCGGTGATCCGCGAGAACGCCGGGTTGACGTGCACGATGTGCTGTTGCGGGTCGGTGACCAGCACGCCTTCCTGGGTGCTGTCGAAAACCGCGGCGGCCTGCTTCAGGCTGGTTGCCTGCAGATGCTGGGCGCGCTGCTGCTCATCGAAGCGACGGAAGTGCCGGCGACCGAGCACGAACAGCAGGGCGCTGGTGAGCGTCACGAACAGGGCGCCCTTGCCCATCTGCCAGGCCTGGCCGTCACCGCTCACCAGTTGGCCGAGCAGGGTGTCGCCGAGAAGGATCCACAGCATCGCCAGGCAGAAGTAGCCCAGGCTCAGCCGGACGAGAGAGGTGTTCATCGTTGCTCTTGGGTCCGATCGAATACTGCACAGTCAAACCCCATCGCACCATGGCGAGCGGGCGCTAGGTCATCAGGCACCGGTAGTGCTGCGTCCTGCTGCGCCGGTCGTGCTGCATGCCGGCTCACAGCCAGCTCGGCCACCATTCCGGGTGGTTCGGTTTGATTCGCTGCAAGTAATGGCTGCCACCGAGCTGGCGCATCTGCTGTCGAATCCAGGCCGCGCGATTGTTCACATAGCGGCTCGGTTTACCAGCGTTCCATTGTCGCGGGTTGGGCAGCACCGCGGCCAGCAGGCTGGCCTGGTGGGCCGACAGATAGGGCGCGCCGGTACCGAAGTGATGCTGCGCCGCCGCCTGCGCACCGAAGATGCCGTCGCCCCATTCGACGCTGTTGAGGTAGACCTCGAGAATGCGTTGCTTGGGCCACAGCAATTCGATCAGCGCGGTGAACCAGGCCTCCAGTCCCTTGCGCGGCCAGCTGCGGCCGGACCAGAGAAACAGGTTCTTGGCCACCTGCTGGCTCAGCGTGCTGGCGCCGCGCAGAGATCCGCCTCGCTCATTGTGGCTGAGGGCAGCGCGGATTGCAGCGACGTCGAAGCCCCAGTGGTCGGCGAATTTCTGGTCCTCGGCGGCAATCACGGCCATTTTCAGGTCGTCGGGCAGCTCGCGCCATGGCCGCCACTCGCGGGTCAGGTCGATCGCCTCGCCGGTGCGCCAGGATTCGATCTTGCGCTCGATCATCAACGCGGTGAAGGGCGGCGGCACCCAGCGCAGCAGCAGGACCAGCAGCACCGAAAGGGCGATCAGCCAGAGCAGCAGTTTGGACAGGCGCAGCAGCAGGTTTCGCAACATGGCACGTGGTCGTGGGCGAAAAGAGCGGGCATTATAGCGGCCGCTCAGGCCATCGACCGGAAAAGCAATGATTCGTAGCTATCTCGTGCTTGCCGCCCTGTTCGGTTTGACCGGCGTCGCCCTCGGCGCCTTCGCCTCCCACGGCTTGCGCAGCCAACTGAGCGCCGCCCATCTCGCGGTATTCCAGACCGGCGTGCAGTACCAGCTGATCCATGCCCTGGCGCTGCTCGGCGTCGCGCTGCTCGCGCTGCAACGCCCCGGTCGCCTGCTGAGCGCGGCGGGCGGCCTGTTCGTGGCCGGCATCCTGCTGTTCTCCGGCAGCCTCTACCTGCTCACGCTGACCGGGGTCGGCAAGCTCGGCATGATCACGCCCATAGGCGGCACCGCCTTTCTCGCCGGCTGGCTGTGTCTGGCGCTGGCGGGCTGGCGCATCCGCGGCTGAGCGGGACGAACGGCCGCGGGGTGCGCCTTGGTGCACCGGGTGGTTCGGGCTAGAATGCCGTCCCCTTTCGCAATGGCAGCGAACAGCATGCAGATTCAACTCAACGGCGAACCCTACGAGCTGCCAGCCGGCCAGACGGTGGCCGACCTGCTGGCGCGCCTGGAACTGACCGGTCGCCGCCTGGCCGTCGAGCTCAATCGCGATATCGTGCCGCGCAGCGCGCACGCCAGCACCGCGCTCAGCGAAGGTGACCAGGTCGAAGTGGTGCACGCCATCGGCGGCGGTTAACCGCACCCGCTCATCCGAATGACGCCGCCTCTGCGGCGCCCACAGCCCGCAGCAACACGTCCGAACGAGGATTTCCCATGCGCCCAGTTCCGAACGACAAGCCTTTCACCCTGGCCGGTCGCACCTATCAATCGCGCCTGCTGGTCGGCACCGGCAAGTACAAGGACCTCGAAGAGACGCGTGCGGCCATCGAGGCCTCGGGTGCCGAGATCGTCACCGTCGCGGTACGCCGCACCAACATCGGCCAGAACCCGGGTGAGCCGAACCTGCTCGACGTGATCAGCCCGGAGCGTTACACCATCCTGCCGAACACCGCCGGCTGCTTTACCGCCGAGGATGCGGTACGCACCTGCCGCCTGGCCAGGGAGCTGCTCGACGGCCATAAGCTGGTCAAGCTGGAAGTGCTGGCCGACCAGAAGACCCTGTTCCCGAACGTGATCGAGACCCTCAAGGCCGCCGACGTGCTGGTCAAGGACGGCTTCGACGTGATGGTCTACACCAGCGACGACCCGATCATCGCGCGCCAGCTGGCCGAGATGGGCTGCATCGCGGTGATGCCGCTGGCCGGCCTGATCGGCACCGGTCTGGGCATCTGCAACCCATACAACCTGCGCATCATCCTCGAGGAGGCGACCGTTCCCGTGCTGGTCGACGCCGGTGTCGGCACCGCTTCCGACGCCACCATCGCCATGGAGCTCGGCTGCGAGGCGGTGCTGATGAACAGCGCCATCGCCCATGCGCAGAATCCGGTGCTGATGGCCGAGGCGATGAAATACGCCATCGAGGCCGGGCGCCTGGCCTACCTGGCCGGTCGCATGCCGAAGAAGCTCTATGCCAGTGCCTCCTCGCCGCTGGAAGGGCTGATTCGCTGACACCTTTCGTGGCCGGCCTCGACGCTTCGTCGGGGCCGGCTTTTTTATACCTTGCAGGCAGACCATGACTGAGCAGAACCCCGCGGCCGAAGAGCAGCAAACCGAGCACCGCCGCACCATCAAGAGTTTCGTGATGCGCGCCGGGCGCATGACCGAAGGCCAGCAGCGCGGCCTGGAGCAGGGCTGGCCGAAGTATGGCCTGGAGCTTGCCGATGGCCTGCGCGATTTCGATGAGGTGTTCGGCCGCAGCGCGCCGCGGACCTTCGAGATCGGCTTCGGCATGGGCCACTCGACGCTGGAAATGGCCGCCGCGGCGCCGGAGCAGGATTTCATCGGCGTGGAAGTGCATAAACCGGGCGTCGGCGCGTTGCTGAGCGGACTTGTGTCACAGAAACTGACTAACGTCCGGGTCTACAGTTGCGACGCCCTGGAGGTGCTGCGTGACTGCGTGGCCGACGCCAGCCTGGACCGCGTGCTGCTGTTCTTCCCGGACCCCTGGCACAAGAGCCGTCACCACAAGCGCCGCATCGTGCAGCCGGCCTTCGCCGAGCTGGTGCGGCGCAAGCTGAAGGTCGGCGGCGTGCTGCACATGGCCACCGACTGGGAACCCTATGCCGAACACATGCTCGAGGTGATGAATGTCGCCCCGGGCTACCGCAACCTGGCGCAAGACGGACGCTGCGTGCCACGCCCGACGGAGCGCCCGGTGACCAAGTTCGAACGCCGCGGCGAGCGGCTCGGCCATGGCGTCTGGGACCTGAAGTTCCAGCGCATCGACTGAGCGAGGCCAGACAAGCGACACCCGAGACGCCGCGCCGCCGCCTGGCCTGCCTGCCAGCCTACGCGATCGCTCGCCGGATCCAATCGAAGAGCCGCAACAGCGGCCAGGGAAGAGTGCCTGCCAGGACGGCATGCCTGCCCATACCAGACAACAAATGCAATGCCGTCAGCCGGGCATGGCCATGCCCTGCGTCGCGCATAATTGGGGGAGTAGACGATGTACGGAAAGATTGGAATTCTGTTGTTGGCGGCCTGTGCCGCTGTGCAGGCACAGGCCAAGGTGGACAGCACCCAGGCCGCGCGGTTGGGACAGGACCTGACGCCGCTGGGCGCGGAGCGGGCGGGCAATGCCGCCGGCACCATTCCGGCCTGGACCGGTGGCGTCCAGGCACCGGCCGGCTACGAGCCGGGCATGCATCATCCCGACCCGTTCGCCGGAGATTCGCTGCTGTACCGGGTCGATCGCAACAATCTGAAGGAACATGAAAACCAGCTTCCCGAAGGCATGAAGGCGCTGCTGGAGCGCTATCCGGACTACCACCTACGCGTATTCCCGACCCGCCGCAGCGCTGCGGTACCGCAGCGGATCTACGATGCCACTCGTTTCAATGCCGTCAGCGCCGAGCTGATCGCCAACGGCAACGGCATCCAGGGTGCGGCGGCCGGGATTCCCTTCCCGATCCCGCAGAGCGGCATCGAGGTCATCTGGAACCACATCCTGCATTACAAGGGTGACCAGAGCCACATGATCAACAACCAGGCGGTGGTGATCGGTGGTCGGGCCAACTACATCAAGCGCGACCGGCACGTGTACTACGTCTACAACCGCGAGGGGATGACCTACGCCGATCTGGACAACACCGTGCTGTACTACAAGTACCGCGTCACCGCGCCGGCCAAGCTCTCCGGCACCGCGCTGGTCGTGCAGGACCCGATTGACCAGGTACTGACCACCCGCAAGGCGTGGCGCTACAGCCCGGACGATCGTCGTGTGCGCCGCCTGCCTTCGCTGGCCTACGACTCCCTGCAGCCTGACACCAGTGGCCTGGCCACGGCCGATGTGGTGGACTCGTTCAACGGCGCCCCGGATCGCTACGACTGGGAACTGCTCGGCAAGCGCGAAATGCTCATGCCCTACAACAGCTACGCCGTGCACCAGAAGGGCATTTCCTACGACACCATCGTCCAGCCGCGCACCCTCAACCCCGACCTGCTGCGCTACGAGCTGCACCGCGTCTGGGTGGTCGAAGCCACGCTGCGCAAGGGCTTCAGCCATCTCTACGACAAGCGCCGCTTCTATATCGACGAGGACAGCTGGGCGATCCTGGCAGTCGATCTGTATGACGAGAAGGGGCAGCTGATCGGCCTGCAGGAAAGCCATCCGATCAGCTATTACGACGTGCCGATGTTCAACAGCACGCTGGAGACGCTCTACCATCTCAAGGATGGCAACTACTTCGTCGACGGCCTGGACAACAACGAGCCGATGTACGATTTCAACGTGAAGCTCGGCCCACGCGATTTCTCGCCGCAGGCGCTGCGTCGCGGCAACTGAGGATCACCGGGATAAAAGAAGGGCGCCACTGGCGCCCTTTGTTTTTTCACGCCTGGCACAGGCCTGCGGCCGCCAGGCTGACGCGTGTACCGGCTGCGCCGCGGACAATGGCCTCGATCTGTTCGAGCGAGCCGATCACCGCGACCTTGCCGGTATTACGTGCGAACTGGCAGGCCGCTTCGATCTTCGGTCCCATGGAGCCAGCAGCGAAACCCAGGCCTTGCAGTCGGTCTGGGTGGGCTTCGGCGATCCGCCGCTGCTGCGGGGTGCCCCAGTCCAGGTAGGCGCCGTCGACATCGGTCGCGATCACCAGCAGGTCAGCGGCGAGCTGCTCGGCCAGCAGCGCTGAACACAGGTCCTTGTCGATCACCGCCTCGACCCCTTGCAGCCGTCCGTGCTGGTCGTAGACGGTCGGAATGCCACCGCCGCCGGCACAGATCACCACGCTGCCCTTCTCCAGCAGCCAGCTGATCGGCCTGATCTCGAAGATCCGCTTCGGCCGCGGGCTGGGCACCACGCGGCGGAAATGGTCGCCGTCCGGCGCAATGCTCCAGCCCCGTTGTTCGGCCAGACGCTGTGCCTCTTCGCGGCCGTAGACCGGGCCGATCGGTTTGCTTGGCGCCTGGAAGGCCGGATCCTGTGGATCCACTTCGACCTGTGTCAGCAGGGTGGCGAAGGGCACCTCGAATGGCAGCACATTACCCAGCTCCTGCTCGATGATGTAGCCGATCATGCCCTCGGTTTCGGCCCCCAAGACGTCCAGCGGATAGCTGGGTACGTCCTTGTAGGCGGCCCCTTGCAGGGCCAGTAGCCCGACCTGCGGGCCGTTGCCGTGGGCCACCACCAGTTCGTTGCCCGGTGCGATCCGCGCGATCTGTGCGCAGGCCCGGCGGATGTTCTCTCGCTGATTCTCGGCGCTCAGCGGCTCCCCTCGGCGAAGCAGGGCATTGCCGCCCAGCGCAATGACGATGCGCATGTCGGTTCCTCCAGAGCGCCCATCACGGACGCCGGTCACATCAGATGTCGGCGAGGGTGGAGACCAGGATCGCCTTGATGGTGTGCATGCGGTTCTCCGCCTGCTCGAAGGCAATGCAGGCCGGGGATTCGAACACCTCCTCGGTGACCTCGATACCGTTGGCCAGGTGCGGATAGCGCGTGGCGATCTCCTTGCCGACCTTGGTCTCGCTGTTGTGGAACGCCGGCAGGCAATGCATGAACTTCACCCGCGGGTTGTTGCTCGCCTGCATCAGCGCCGCGTTCACCTGGTAGGGCAGCAGCTGCTGGATGCGCTCGGCCCAGGCGTCCATCGGCTCGCCCATCGAGACCCAGACGTCGGTGTGGATGAAGTCGACGCCTTGCACCGCCGCCTGCGTATCCTCGGTGAGCAGCAGGCGCGCACCGCTCTGCGCGGCGAATTCCTCGCAGGCCTTGACGTGTTGCTCGCTGGGCCAGAGGGCGCGCGGCGCGGCGATGCGTACATCCATGCCCAGCTTGGCGCCGATCAGCAGCAGGGAGTTGCCCATGTTGTTGCGCGCATCGCCCAGATAGGCGTAGCTGATCTGGTGCAGCGGCTTGTCGCTGTGCTCGCGCATGGTCATGACGTCGGCGATCATCTGCGTCGGATGGTATTCGTCGGTCAGGCCGTTGTAGACCGGCACGCCGGCGTAGCGCGCCAGCTCCTCGACGATCTCCTGCTTGAAGCCACGGTATTCGATGGCGTCGTACAGCCGTCCGAGCACCCGCGCGGTGTCCTTCATGCTTTCCTTGTGGCCGATCTGCGAGGAGTTGGGGTCGATGTAGGTGACGTTGGCGCCCTGATCGTAGGCGGCCACCTCGAAGGCGCAGCGGGTCCGCGTGGAGGTCTTCTCGAAGATCAGCGCGATGTTCTTGCCCTTGAGATGCTGGCGCTCGGTACCGCTGTACTTGGCGCGCTTGAGGTCGCGGGAGAGATCGAGCAGGTACTGCAGTTCGCGCTCGCTGTGGTGCATCAGGCTGAGCAGGCTGCGGTTGTGAATGTTGAAGGCCATGGGGTGAGTCCTCCGCAATGTCGGTTTGCCGGGGTGGGACCGGCGCAGTGATCAGTAGTCGAGCGCGTCGCGCGCGATCGGACAGGTCATGCAGTGGCCGCCGCCGCGACCACGGCCCAGTTCGCTGGCGCTGATGGTGATGACTTCCACCCCGGCCTTGCGCAGCTGTGTGTTGGTGAAGGTGTTGCGGTCGTAGCCGATGACCACCCCGGGTTCAAGGGCGACCACGTTATTGCCGTCGTCCCACTGCTCACGCTCCACCTCGTAGCTGTCGCCGCCGGTTTCCACCACCCGCAGGGCGGGCAGGCCGAGGGCTTCGGCGACCACCTGGAGGAAGCTGGCCTTTTCCCGGCGCAGGTCGATGCCGCCGGGTTTGCTTTCGTCGGGGCGCAGGCTGAACGCGACGATGCCGTGCACCACGTCGGGGTAGATGGTCACCAGGTCGCGATCGCAGAAGCTGAACACCGTATCCAGGTGCATCGCCGAGCGGGAACGCGGCAGGCCGGCGACGATCACGCGCTCGGCCGCGCCGTGGCGGAACAGCGACTGCGCCAACTGGCCGATGGCCTGCCGCGAGCTGCGTTCGCCCATGCCGACCAGCACCACGCCCTTGCCGATCGGCATCACGTCGCCGCCTTCGAGCGTGGCCAGACCGTGGTCGAGCTCGGGGTCGCCGTACCAGACCTTGAAGTCCTGGCCGGCGAACTGCGGATGGAAGCGGTAGATCGCGGCCGCGAGCAGGGTTTCCTGGCGGCGCGCGGTCCAGTGCATCGGGTTGAGCGATACACCGCCGTAGATCCAGCAGCTGGTGTCGCGGGTGAACAGGGTGTTGGGCAGCGGCGGCAGGATGAAGCTCGAGTGGCCCAGATAGTCGCGGAACAGGCTGACGATTTCGCCGCTGCGGGTGCCCGGAATGTCGCTGCCGGACACCCCGCCGATCAGGAATTCGGCAAGTTGCCGGGGTTGCTGTTCTTCGAGCCAGCTACGCACCTCGTCCTGCAGGCCGATGCCGACCTGGTTGGCGGTGATCTTGCGGTCGAGAATCCACTTCAGCGCCACCGGATTGCTCACCGTCTCGGTCAGCAGGTTGTGCATTTCCAGCACCTCGACGCCGCGCTCGCGCATCTTGGTGACGAAGTCGAAATGATCACGCTTGGCCTGGTTGACCCAGAGCACGTCGTCGAACAGCAGCTCGTCGCAGTTGCTCGGCGTCAGGCGCTGGTGGGCGAGGCCGGGCGAGCAGACCATCACCTTGCGCAGCTTGCCCGCCTCGGAATGGACGCCCAGTTTCGTTGGTTGCTGAGTCATGGCATTTGCCTCCGTCAGTCATTGCACCGGTAGGTGCAGAGTGGCTCGCCGCCGCTTGTGGCCTTGGCGAGAGAGGGCGCCGGGGCGCCGGTCAGAGGGACAGGAAACCGTCGTAGAGGCCGTAGGCCGCGATCGCCGCCCCGATAAGCACGGCGGCGAAGATCAGCTTCTCGACGCCGCTGAATACCGGCTGCCCCAGTTCGCGCTTGGCCTTGGCGAAGAACAGTGCCCCCGGCGCATAGAGCAGCGCCGACAACAGCAGGTACTGGATGCCACCGGCATAGACCAGCCACACGGCATACAGCGTAGCGACGGCGGCGATCAGCGTGTCCTTGCGCCGTTCACCCGCGGCGTTCGCGTATCCCTCGCCGCGAACCCCGAGCAGCAATGCATAGGCCGCCGACCAGAAGTACGGCACCAGGATCATCGAGGTGGCGAGGTAGAGCAGGCTGAGATAGGTGGAGGCGTTGAACAGGGTGATGATCAGGAACAGCTGGATCAGCCCGTTGGACAGCCACAGCGCATTGACCGGAACGTGGCGGGCATTTTCCTTGCGCAGGAAGCTCGGCATGGTGTGGTCACGGGCGGCGGCGAAGAGAATCTCGGCACACAGAAGGGTCCAAGACAACAGGGCACCGGCCAGCGAAACCACCAGGCCGACGCTGATCAGCACCGCGCCCCAGCGACCGACCACCTGCTCCAGCACGCCCGCCATGGAAGGGTTCTTCAGGCCCGCCAGCTCGGCCTGGCTCATGATGCCCATCGACAGGATGTTCACCAGCACCAGCAGCGCGAGCACGCTATAGAAGCCGATGACCGTGGCGCGGCCGACGTCGCTACGGCGCTCGGCGCGCGCCGAGAACACGTTGGCGCCCTCGATACCGATGAACACCCACACCGTCACCAGCATCATGTTGCGTACCTGCTGCATCACGCTGCCCAGCTCCGGGTTGCCACGGCCCCAGAAGTCGGCAGTGAACACGTCCAGGCGGAAGGCCACCGCGGTGATCACGATGAACAGGATCAACGGCACGATCTTGGCGATGGTGGTGACCAGGTTGACGAACGCCGCCTCGCGGATACCGCGCAGAACGAGGAAATGCACGCCCCAGAGCACCAGCGAGGCGCCGATCACCGCCGGCAGGGTATTGCCCTCGCCGAACATCGGAACGAAGTAGCCCAGCGTGCTGAACAGCAGTACGAAGTAGCTGACGTTGCCGATCCAGGCGCTGATCCAGTAGCCCCAGGCGGAGGAGAAGCCCATGTAGTCGCCGAAACCGGCCTTGGCATAGGCGTAGACACCGGCGTCGAGTTCCGGCTTGCGGTTGGCCAGGCTCTGGAACACGAAGGCCAGAGTCAGCATGCCCACGGCAGTGATTGCCCAGCCGATCAGGATGGCGCCGGCGCTGGCACTGGCCGCCATGTTCTGCGGCAGGGAAAAGATTCCGCCGCCTATCATCGAACCCATCACCAGCGCCACCAGCGCGCTGAGTTTCAGTTGCTTCGAGGTCGTGGCCATTACCCTGTCTCCTTTCAAGACCGTGCGTAGCGGGACCATTGAATGCCTGCCAGTGCGTTGCGGTCATGACAGACGTCAAGAAAGTGTGGGAGTGATGGTGCAAGGATGCCTTTGGCCGGTTGCGGTGCGATGAACGCAGCCGGACCGGCACAGCCATTGCGCAGTCAGCTTCGAGCGAGGGGGAAGCGGTGTTCAGACCCGGACATGTGGAAATCAGCCGGCTGCCGACCGAGGCGCGCCCCGGCTATCACCTGACCCTCGACTATCACGTCGAAGGTGCCGAACCGAGGCCGGAGTGGGCGTGCTTTCACCTGCGCGTCGAGGCACCTCAGGTGCATATCGACGAGCAGTTCCGGATGCATCGGGATGTCGCCTACAACTTCCTGCAGCGCATTCGCCGGTGCCTGCGTGACCATGGCGTACAGGTCAGGCAGGACATCCTGTTCGGCTTTCACGCGTTGTATGACCCGTTGTATGCGGATCTGCGGCAGCAGTTGCACCTGCAGCCCGGCGAGGCGGTCGATCTCGACCGCTTCCTGCGCGAAGGCTGAGTGGCGTCAGTTGCGGTCGGCGATCACGCCGATGAGGAAGAAGATCAGCAGCAGCACCGGCGCCAGGCTGTAGTTGTTCAGGTGCGCCAGGCCCTGGGTCATCCAAGGTGTGAGAAAGACGATGGCCAGGCCGTAGCCCACCGCGCAGACGAGCACGAAGATCAGCGTACGCAGGAAGAAGTTGAGGCTGCTCACCGTGTTCTTGACCCAGGCGTTCAACGCCGGGCCGAACAGCACGAAGAGCGTTGCCATCAGCGCCAGGGAGATATCGGACAGGTGACTGCGGCTCCAGCGCGACAGCGTGACGATCAGGTCGAGTAGCAAATCCATGCAGGGTCCTTAAGGCAGGAAGCTCTGTAGCAGGTCGTTGAGAAACAGCTGGCCCTTGGGCGTCGCCACCAGCCGGGCGGGATCGTTGGACAGCAGACCCCGAGCCTCGGCGTCGCGCCGTGGCTTGGCGATCGCATCCAGCGACAGCCCTGTGCGTTGAGTGAACAGCACGGCCGGCACGCCGTCGGTGAGGCGCAGCACATTCATCAGGAATTCGAAGGGCAGCTCGTCCGCGGTCAGCTGCTTCTCGCCTGCGCGGAAGGCCTTGGCCGGATCGAGATAGTCCTTCGGCAGGCGGGTCTTCCAGCTACGCAGGATGCGGCCGTCGGCATGGCTGAGCTTGGCATGGGCGCCGGCACCGATGCCGAGGAAGTCGCCGAAGGTCCAGTAGTTCAGGTTGTGCCTCGCCTGTCGGCCCGGCTGGGCATAGGCGGAGGTCTCGTACTGGCGATAGCCGTGCTCGCCGAGCAGTGCCTGGCCGGCTTCCTGGATGTCCCAGAGGATGTCGTCTTCCGGCAGCTGCGGTGGCTGGCTCCAGAACAGGGTGTTCGGTTCCAGGGTCAGCTGGTACCAGGACAGGTGCGTCGGCTGCTGGGCGATGGCGGTGCGCAGGTCGCTCAGCGCATCCTCCAGGCTCTGGTCCGGCAGGCCATGCATGAGGTCGAGGTTGAAGTTTTCGAAGCCTGCGGCACGGGCCATGTCCGCTGCGCGGATGGCTTCGTCGCCGTCGTGGATGCGCCCGAGTGCCTTGAGCTTGGCGGCCTGGAAACTCTGCACGCCGATGGACAACCGATTGATGCCGAGCTGGCGGTAATCGCGGAACTTGGCCTGCTCGAAGGTCCCGGGGTTGGCTTCCAGGGTGATCTCGATGTCGTCGGCGAACCCGACCAGATGCTCCAGGCCCTCGACGATGGCGGCCAGCGCCCGGGCAGAGAACAGGCTTGGCGTGCCGCCACCGAAGAAAATCGAGCTCAGCCGGCGGCCCTGGACGTGCTCGAGGTCGGCCCGCAGATCCGCCAGCAGCGCGGCCACATAGGCCTCTTCCGGCAGCTCAGGGCCGGCCGTGTGGGAGTTGAAGTCACAGTACGGGCACTTGCGCACGCACCAGGGGATATGGACGTACGCCGCCAGAGGCGGCAGTTCGAAGCGGCCCTGGCCGGTTGCCGGCGCGGGGCTTGCGGCGATCATATCCCCAGCCGCTGCTTGAGCAGGGCCATGGCGCGTGCGCGGTGGCTGAGCTGGTTCTTCTGCGCGGCGGGCAGCTCGGCGCTGGAGCAGTCGCACTCCGGTACCCAGAACAGCGGGTCGTAGCCGAAGCCGTGCTCGCCGCGCGGCGCATGCAGGATGCGCCCATGCCAGAGGCCTTCGCAGATGATCGGCAGCGGATCGTCGGCGTGCCGCACCAAGGCCAGCGCACAGACGAACTGCGCGCCGCGCTCGGCGTCCGGCACGTCGCGCAGCACCTGCAGCAGCTTGGCATTGTTGGCTGCGTCGCCCTGGCCATCGGCGTAGCGCGCCGAGTAGATGCCCGGTGCGCCGCCCAGGGCGTCGACCGCCAGGCCCGAGTCATCGGCCAAGGCCGGCAGGCCGGAGATCCGTGCCGCATTGCGCGCCTTGAGAATGGCGTTCTCGATGAAGGACAGGCCGGTTTCTTCCGGCTCCACGGTGCTGAACTCGGCCACCGAGCGGACGCGCACGGCGTCGCCGAGCATGGCCTGGAGTTCCTTGAGTTTGCCGGCGTTGTGACTGGCCAGCACCAGTTCGGAAAAAGGCATCATCGGTCGGGGAAGAATTCCTGGTTGAACTCGAAACTGAACGGCTGCGCGCCGGTCGGCTGCACGGTGAGGCGGAAGCGCAGGGTTTCCTGGGAGTCGAAGGGGAACTGCGCCAGGTAGTAGATCGCCTCGTCGCCTTCCTTGAGCTGCTTGAAGGTGAGCTGGCGATCCTGGCCGAGCAGGTTCTTCACCTGGCCGCTGACCTGGGCGGCGACCGGCTTGCCATCCTTGACCACCGACACGTTGACCACGCCCTGGGTCTTGCTGCGCACCAGGCCGGCGGCTGCGGCGATGTCCGGCTGCAGGAAGCCGGAATTGAAGGCGATGTAATGGATGTCGTACTCGCCGACGCTGTGCTTGCGCTCGGCCAGTGCCGGCAAGGTGAGCAGTGCGGCCAGCAGGCCGATCAGCATGCGTTTCATGGGTCTACTCCTGCGTTGGTGGGTCAGCGGGACGGCCCGGTGACACGATAGATGCCGATTTCGCCCAGCAGATTGGGCCAGAGACGGCTCGCCCAGCCGTGCTTGTGGTCGCGGTCCACGGCCAGACGCTCGCGCACCCTGGCACCGCTTTCCTGGCACAGTCGCTCGAAATCCTCGAAGGTACAGAAGTGGATGTTCGGCGTGTTGTACCAAGTGTAGGGGAGGAACTCCGATACCGGCATGCGGCCCTTGCTCGCCAGGTACCAGCGGCAGCGCCAGTGGCCGAAGTTGGGGAAGGTGATGATGCACTCGCGGCCGACTCGCAGCATTTCCTTGAGCAGCTTGTCGGGGTAGTGCACCGCCTGCAGCGCCTGGGTCATCACCACCATGTCGAAGCTGTCGCTGGCGAAGTTGCCAAGGCCGAGGTCGAGGTTCTGTTCGATGACGTTGACGCCCTTGTCGATGCAGGCGGCGATGTTGTCCGGGTCGATCTCCAGGCCGTAGCCGCTGACCTGCTTGTGGTCGCGCAGCCAGGCGAGCAGCTCGCCATTGCCGCAGCCGAGGTCGAGGACTCGGCTGCCGGCCGGGATCCAGTCTTGGATGATGTCCAGATCGGCGCGCATCTTCGTTCCTTATACGGCTATGCGGTTCATGTAACCGCGGAAGGCTTGCAGGTAGCGGGGGTTGGGAATCAGGAAGGCGTCGTGACCCTGCGGCGCGTCGATCTCCAGGTAGCAGACGTTCTTGCGTGCCGCGAGCAGGGCGTCGACGATTTCCCGCGAGCGTTCCGGCGAGAAGCGCCAGTCGGTGGTGAAGGACATCACGCAGAAGTCCGCCTGAGCGACCTCGAAGGTCCGGGCCAGGTCGTCATCGTTGGCCGCGGCCGGGTCGAAGTAATCCAGCGCCTTGGTCATCAGCAGATAGGTGTTGGCGTCGAAGCGCCCGGAGAACTCCTCGCCCTGGTAGCGCAGGTAGCTCTCGACCTGGAACTCGACGCTGTTGAAGTCGTAGTTGAGCTTTTCGCTCTTCAACCCGCGGCCGAACTTGGTGCCCATGGCATCATCGGACAGGTAGGTGATGTGGCCGACCATGCGTGCCAGCATCAGGCCGCGCTTGGGGATGACCCCCATTTCCTGGAAATGCCCGCCGTGGAACTCGGGATCGGAGAGGATCGCCTGGCGTGCCACTTCGTTGAAGGCGATGTTCTGCGCCGACAGCTTGGGCGCCGAGGCAATCGCCAGGCAGTGACGCACCCGCTCGGGATAGCTGATGGTCCACTGCAGGGCCTGCATGCCGCCCAGGCTGCCGCCGACCACTGCGGCCCACTGGTTGATGCCGAGCCGATCGGCCAGGCGTGCCTGGCTGTGCACCCAGTCCTCCACGGTGACGACCGGGAAGTCCGCGCCGTAGGGTTTGCCGGTGGCCGGGTTGGTGCTGCTGGGGCCGGTGGAGCCGTTGCAGCCGCCGAGGTTGTTCAGGCTGACGACAAAGAAACGATCGGTATCGATGGCCTTGCCCGGGCCGATGCAGGAATCCCACCAGCCGGGCTTGCGATCGTCCTCGCTGTGGTAGCCGGCAGCATGGTGATGGCCGGACAGGGCATGGCAGATCAGCACGGCATTGCTGCGCGCGGCGTTGAGTTCGCCGTAGGTTTCGTAGATCAGCTGGTAATCGGCCAGCGTGCGGCCGCAGGCGAGTGTCAGTGGTTCGGCAAAATGCGCGACCTGCGGACTCACCAGGCCAACGGAATCGGCGGGAATTGCAGTGGGCATCGACCCTGGCTCTTGCTTGGAGAAGGCGGCAAAGTCTAAAGGTAAGCGCGCTGCAATTCATCCTGAAATACAGCGGCGGCGGGCGCGTTGCCATTTCGCCATCCACGATGGCGGCAAATGGCAGCGAAGCTAGCTGATCTGGACGCTGCTCAGGCTGACCACCTTGCTCTGGCGGCGAAGCGGTGCAGGGCGGCGCAGCGCGCGCAGCATCTCCGCGGCCTGCGTCAGTTGCTGTTCCAGTTCGCCGCTGTAGCGGGTCAGCAGCTGGCCGCGCTGGCTGTTCTGCTGGCTTTCCTTGGCCAGGCTCTTCAGGCGCAGCATGTGGGTTTCCAGCTGCTGCTTGTGCTCCAGCGAAAACTGCAGCAGCGGCGTCAGGGCATCGCCGGACCAGCGCTCGGCTTCCTGGCGCAGGCGCTGATGCAGGCCGATGACCTCCTGCACCAGGGTGGCGAAGAAGCGCCGGGTCAGCGTGCGCTGCTCGGTCAGCAGCGTCTTGAGCTGCAGGCGGAACTGGTCGGCCTTGCTCTGCAGGGCACGCAGTTCGCGCTGGTAGGGCTGCAGCTGGAACAATGGCGGGTCGATGCCGTGCAGCGGGTTCTCTTCGCTATGCCGGCGATAGATCGCCGACACCATCTTGTTGGCCCGTTCGGCTTCCTGTTCGAGGATGCCCAGGTCCTGCTCAACCGAGCGGAAGAAATGCAGGATCGCCAGGTTGATCCCCAGCGTGGTCAGGCTGCCGGTCAGGCTGCGGCGCAGGCGGGTCAGGTGCTCTTCCAGCCGCTCCGCGCGGATCGCCGCGCGCAGCAGCTCGCCTTGGCGCTGCAGCAGGCGCTGGTTGGTCTTCAGGTCGAGCAGACGCTTGTGGTGGCGGTTGTGCTCGTGGCGCGTGCGCGCAGTGAGCTCAAGCAGCATCTGGCCGCTGCCCTGCTGGTGACTGGCGAGCAGGTCGCGTTGCTCAATGACCTTTTCCAGGCGCAACCGCAGGGCGTGCTGGCTGTTCTGGATCAACCCCATTACCTGAAGCACCACCTGATCTTCGAGCAGGCGCTCCTTCTGCGCCAGGATGCGCTGGCTGAGCAGCTGCTCCAGCTCGGCCAGCTGACTGCGTTCGAGCAGCGCCTGGTCGCCACGGATCTTCGCCATCAGCGCCTGTTTGGCCGAAAGCGGCAGGACGTCGGCCGCATCGATGCCCAGCTGTTGCGCGGTGGTCTCGCGGATCTGCTCGATGGCGTTCTGCACGAATGCCTCGCCGGCGACATCGTCCCAGAGCACGTCGATCTTGTTCAGCACGGCGAACAGGCTGTTCTGGGTGTCCTCGTCGAGCTGGCGGATGTGTTGCTGCCAGATCTGCATGTCGCTGGCGGTGACGCCGGTGTCGGCGGACAGCAGGAAGACGATGGCCTGGGCGTTGGGCAGCATCGACAGGGTCAGTTCGGGTTCGCTGCCCAGCGCGTTCAGACCGGGCGTGTCGAGGATGCGCAGACCCTGCCGCAGCAGCGGATGGTCGAAGTTGACCATGGCGTGACGCCAGGCGGGCACCAGTACATCGTCGCCGCCGCCCACGCTCTCTAGCGTGGCGGGATCGAAGCCGAGGGCGATCGCCTGTTCCACCGGCACGGTCTTGGTTTGCGCGACCTGGGCGAAGGCCTCGGCCATGCTCTGCGGGTCGCGTGGGTCCAGCGGCAGGTTCAGCCACAGTCGCGAGGTGCGCTTGAGCTGGGCGATGCTGGTGTCTTCCAGGCGCGACTCGATGGGCAGCAGGCGAATATAGGATCGTTCCGAACGCGGGTCGAAGAGCAGCTCGGTGGGGCACATGGTGGTGCGACCGGCGCGGGACGGCAGGATGCGCTGGCCATAGCTGGAGAAGAACAGGCTGTTGATCAGCTCGGTCTTGCCGCGGGAGTATTCGCCGACGAACGCCAGGGTGATGTGATCGGTGCGCAGCACCCGTAGCGCACGTTCCAGGCGCGCGTCGACGGCCTCGCTGCTCAATCGGTTGTGCGCCAGCCAGCTGCGATAGCGGGTGATCTCACGAATCAGATCGCGCTTCCAGGTGACGTAGGCGTCCACGTGTCGATCGAGTCGTTCCATGCTCATCCAGCTCCCGGTGTGATTCGGCGAATTATCGGACCCGCCGATGCGCGGTCAATTCAGTCCAGGCCTGACGCGACCGAACGGGCCTGCCGGTGGCATAGACGGTCATCGCCGGCTCGGGTCGAGTCGATGTCCTCGTTCACATCCCCGCGGTCATGCCGCGAGGTAGGATGGAAACAGCCGAGAAAATGCAGTCTACGTGCTGCCAGGCGGCAAGCCGAGGCGCTTTTCGCGTCGGCCCGCCGCTTTGACTGCAAAGCATGAACGGCGTCTCAGATAAGCATGCGCAGGATGTTCGGCATGTGGGTCATGGTGGCCAGGTTGTTCACCACCAGCATGTCCAGCAGCTTGATCGCGAGGAAGGCGAAGATCGGCGAGATATCCAGCCCGCCGAGGTTCGGCAGCAGGCGGCGGAAGGGCATCAGCACCGGCTCGCAGATCTGGCTGACCAGCTGAGCGCCCGGGTTGTGGCTGCCCGGTGCGACCCAGGAGAGGATCACGCTGATGATCAGCGCCCAGAAGAAGATGTTGAGGAACAGACCGGTGATGCCGACCAGCGCCCAGACAAGGAGCAGCAGCGGATTGCCGGTGGTGCCGTAGGCGATCAGCAGGATCAGCGCCATCAGCACCATCTGCACGATGATCGCGAGTACCAGCGAGGACAGGTCCAGCGAGCCCATGCTCGGGATGACGCGGCGCATCGGGCGTAGCAGCGGGTGGGTGGCCTTGACGATGAACTGGCTGAGCGGGTTGTAGAAGTCGGCACGTACCAGCTGGAGGATGAAGCGCAGCAGCACGATCAGCAGGTAAAGGCTGCCCAGGGTCTGGATGACGAGGATCAGGGCTTGCGAGAGTTGGGACATGAATGCTCCTTATTGGCCCAGTTGTTCGGCCAGTTCGGCCGAGCGTTGTGCAGCGGCGTTCAATGCCTGCTGCACCAGCTGCTCGAAGCCGCCAGCCTGGAAGGCTTTGATCGCCGCTTCGGTGGTTCCGTTCGGCGAGGTGACGCGGCGTCGCAGTTCGGCCGCCTCGACATCGCTCTCGCAGGCCATGCGGGCTGCTCCCAGTGCGGTCTGCAGGGTCAGCTGGGCGGCGGTTTCGCGAGGCAGGCCGAGCTGCTCGCCGGCAGCGGTCATCGCCTCGATGAGCAGGAAGAAATAGGCCGGACCACTGCCGGAAACGGCAGTCACCGCATCGATCAGGTGCTCCTCGTCGAGCCACAGCGCCATGCCGACGGCTGACAGCAGCTGTTCGGCCTGGGCCTTCTGCTCGGCACTGACCTGGGCGTTGGCAAACAAGCCGCTGACGCCCTGGCGCAGCAGCGCCGGTGTGTTGGGCATGCAGCGCACGATCGCCTGCGGCCGCGGGCCGAGCCAGCGCTGCAGGCTGTCGCAGCTGATGCCGGCAGCGATGGAAACAATCAGCGGCCCATGTTCGAGGTGGGCGGCCAGGTCGCGGCAGACGGCCTGCATCACCTGCGGCTTAACCGACAGCACCACCACATCGGCGTCAGCCAGTGCTTCGGCATTCTGCGCGAAGGTTTGGATGCCGTGCTCGGCGCTGATTTTCGCGCGCTGTTCGGCACCCGGATCGCTGGCGCGGATGGCATCAGCGGCGATGCCCTGGGCACGCAGCCCGCCGATCAGGCTGGCGGCCATGTTGCCGGCGCCGATGAAGGCGATGCGGGGAGAGGTCATAGCGATTCCTTTATTGAGGGCGGCCGTAGTCACGGGCGCCGAAGAGAGCAGTGCCGATGCGAACCCAGGTCGCACCTTCGGCAATGGCAGCTTCCAGATCCTGACTCATGCCCATGGACAGCGTATCCAGATCAAGTGCCAGCTCGTCGCGAAGCTGCCGCACACGGGCGAAGGCGGCGTGTTGCTCGGCCGGATCCTCGCTGGGGGCCGGGATGCACATCAGACCGCGCAGGCGCAGTCGTGGCAGTGCGGTGATCGCACGCGCCAGCTGCTGCACCTCCTGCGGTGCACAGCCGGACTTGCTGGTCTCGCCACTGACATTCACCTGCAGGCAGATGTTCAACGGCGGCAGCGCCTCAGGGCGCTGATCGGAGAGGCGCTGGGCGATCTTCAGGCGATCCACCGAGTGCACCCAGTCGAAGTGTTCTGCGATGGCCTTGGTCTTGTTCGACTGGATGGGGCCGATGAAATGCCAGGTCAGCGGCAGGTCGTCCAGCTCGGCCTGCTTGTCCAGCGCCTCCTGCAGATAGTTCTCGCCGAAATCGCGCAGGCCGGCGGCGAATGCGTCGCGAATGGCAGCGGCTGGCTGGGTCTTGCTGACGGCCAGCAGGCCCACCGTGGCGGGCTCACGACCCACAGCTTGCGCCGCCTCACGGATGCGTGCTCCGACCTTTGCAATATTCTTCTCTATCGTGGACATTACTTGCGCCCGCCGCCTTGGGGTCTGCGCGGCATTCTACCTGCTCGCTTGTAATTGGGGAGTCCCATGGATATCACTGAACTGCTGGCCTTCAGCGCCAAGCAGGGTGCGTCGGATTTGCACCTTTCCGCCGGCCTGCCGCCGATGATCCGCGTCGATGGTGACGTGCGGCGCATCAATCTGCCGGCCATGGACCACAAGCAGGTGCATGCGCTGATCTACGACATCATGAACGACAAGCAGCGCAAGGATTACGAGGAATTCCTCGAAACCGACTTCTCGTTCGAGGTGCCGGGTGTGGCGCGCTTCCGCGTCAATGCCTTCAACCAGAACCGCGGCGCCGGCGCCGTGTTCCGGACCATTCCGTCCAAGGTGCTGACCATGGAGGACCTCAACATGGGTGAGGTCTTCCGCAAGATCACCGACGTGCCGCGCGGGCTGGTGCTGGTCACCGGGCCGACCGGCTCGGGTAAGTCGACCACCCTGGCGGCGATGCTCGATTACCTGAACAACACCAAATACCACCACATCCTCACCATCGAAGACCCCATCGAATTCGTTCACGAGTCGAAGAAGTGCCTGGTCAACCAGCGTGAGGTGCACCGCGACACCCTGGGCTTCTCCGAGGCGCTGCGTTCGGCCTTGCGTGAAGACCCGGACATCATCCTGGTGGGCGAGATGCGCGACCTGGAAACCATTCGCCTGGCACTGACCGCCGCGGAAACCGGCCACCTCGTGTTCGGCACGCTGCACACCACCTCCGCCGCCAAGACCATCGACCGCGTGGTCGACGTGTTCCCGGCCGAAGAAAAATCCATGGTCCGCTCGATGCTCTCCGAATCGCTGCAGGCGGTGATCTCGCAGACCCTGCTGAAGAAGATCGGTGGCGGCCGCGTCGCGGCCCACGAGATCATGATCGGCACCCCGGCGATCCGTAACCTGATCCGCGAGGACAAGGTGGCGCAGATGTACTCGGCGATCCAGACCGGCGGTTCGCTTGGCATGCAGACCCTGGACATGTGCCTCAAGGGGCTGCTGGCCAAGGGCCTGATCAGCCGCGACAGCGCGCGGGAAAAGGCCAAGCAGCCCGAGAATTTCTAAACGCCTGACAACCCCGGACGCCGCCCGGTGCGGCGCTTGCCACGATTGCGAGTACGACGATGGAATTCGAGAAACTTCTGCGCCTGATGGTCGAAAAAGGCGGCTCCGATCTGTTCATCACGGCTGGCGTGCCGCCGTCGATGAAGGTCAACGGCAAGATCATGCCGGTGAGCAAGACGCCCATGTCGCCGGAGATGACCCGGGAAACCGTGCACGGCGTGATGAACGAGCAGCAGCGCCGCGAGTTCACCGAGAACCACGAATGCAACTTCGCCATCAGTGCCCGCGGCATCGGCCGCTTCCGTGTCAGCGCGTTCTATCAGCGAAACCTGGCCGGCATGGTGCTGCGTCGCATCGAGACCAACATCCCGACCATCGAAGAACTCAAGCTGCCGGACGTCCTGAAGAAGCTGTCGATGACCAAACGTGGTCTGGTGCTGTTCGTCGGCGCCACCGGTACCGGCAAGTCGACGTCGCTGGCCTCGATGATCGGCTACCGCAACAAGAACTCCAGCGGGCACATCATCTCCATCGAAGACCCGATCGAATTCATCCACCAGCACCAGAATTGCATCGTCACCCAGCGCGAAGTGGGCATCGACACCAGCTCCTTCGAGGTGGCGCTGAAGAACACCCTGCGCCAGGCGCCGGACGTGATCCTCATCGGCGAGATCCGTACCCGCGAAACCATGGATTACGCGGTCGCCTTCGCCGAAACCGGCCACCTGTGCCTGGCCACGCTGCACGCCAACAACGCCAACCAGGCGCTGGACCGCATCATCAACTTCTTCCCGCCGGACCGGCACAACCAGGTCTGGATGGACCTGTCGCTCAACCTCAAGGCCATCGTCGCCCAGCAGCTGGTTCCGACCCCGGACGGCAAGGGTCGTCGTGCGGTCATCGAGGTGCTGATCAATACGCCGCTGGCGGCCGACCTGATCCGCAAGGGCGAGGTGCACGAGCTGAAATCGCTGATGAAGCGCTCCACCGAGCTGGGTATGCAGACCTTCGACCAGGCGCTGTACAACCTCTATGTGCAGGGCGAGATCACCTATGAAGATGCCCTGCTGCATGCTGACTCGGCCAACGACCTGCGACTGCTGATCAAGCTGGGTTCGGAAACCGACGGTGAGCACCTGACCAGCGTATCCCAGGGCCTGAGCCTGGAGGTCAGCGACGAGGACCCGGGCCGGCGCTTCCGTTAAGCGTCCGCGTCCGGCTGCCGGCCGATGCGCTTGCCCTGCCGGGCGGCAACGCGCTCGGCCTGGCCATCACGCTGCGCACCGGCGCGTGCGCGACTCATCAGTTGCGGAATCAGCATGCCTTCGGGCAGGTTCTTCCAGAACCGTACCGGCAGGTTGCTTTGCAGCACGCTGCGGTTCAATCGGGCCGGATTGAAGGTGCTCTCGTAATAGGCCTTCCATAGTTCGCCGCCGGGGTCGGCAGCGCTCTGCGCCAGGCGCTGCCATTGCGGCGGGCAGGGGCTGACGTGATGAAGGGTCTGACCGTTCCAGCAGACACCATCGTCCGGTGTCGCGATCAGCCAGCTGTTCTCGCCCATGCGCTCGGCGAAATGGTGTGCGGCCCATGGCAGCACGTCGTGCGCCGGTTCGAACCAGGCTACATGCCGCGGGCCGTCGCCATCTTCCAGCGGGCTGAAGCGCAGGAAGGCATGCAGATGGTGCGCCTCGCGGCGAACCGCCTTGATTCGTGCATGCAGCTCGCTGCCATCGACATCGCCCGCCATTCTGGCGCTGGCGTCGCCCTGTATGACCCGCCAGAGCACGCGATACAGCAGGCTCCAGCGATGCTCGGTGCGAAAGCGTGCGGCCATCTCCAACTCATCGAGGAGCTGCCGAGGTACGCGGATGCGCGGCCCGTCGGTGGCTGCTGGCGCGGGCATCGGCTCATCGAACAAGCCGACATCTCCGCCGCTTACCCAGTTCACCTCATGCGGTGCGATCTGCTCCTGCAGCAGCACCCGCGCCGCGTCTCGCCAGCCCTGGAAGCTTCCGTCGAAGCGCACCGTGCGCATCACCAGAGCGCCATCTGCGTAGGCGAGCCGTCGCGCAGGTGCTGCCGCAACGCCGTCGATTCCTGCCCGGCGAGGCTGGGGCGGTAGTCATGGGTGACGATGAACGGCTTGGCCTTTTCCAGTGAGCAGCGCAGGCGGGTCAGGTCCTCGAAGCGGATGCGCTTGTGCCGTCGCAGGTCCACCAGTCGCTTGGCGCTGAGCACGCCGATACCGGGAACGCGGGCAATCATGGTCGGTTCGGCACGGTTGAGGTCGATCGGGAAATGTTCCCGGTTGGCCAGCGCCCAGGCCAGTTTCGGGTCTACGTCCAGGGCAAGGTTACCGGGGCCGCTGAGCAGTTCGCCGGCCGAGAAACCATAGCCGCGCATGAGAAAATCCGCCTGGTACAGCCGATGCTCGCGCAACAGTGGCGGTGCGGCGAACGGCACGCTTTTCGGACTGTGCGGGATGGGGCTGAACGCGGAGTAGTAGACCCGCCGCAGGCGATAGTCGCCGTAAAGGGACTGCGCGGTATGCAGGATGGTGCGGTCGTCGGTGTCATCGGCGCCAACGATCATCTGCGTGCTCTGCCCGGCAGGAGCGAAACGCGGTGCACGCTTCTCCGCGCTGGCCTCGGCCTCGCCCTGGTGGATGGTGTGCATGGCCTGCTTGATGGTCAGCACCTGTTTTTCCGGGGCCAGGCGAATCAGGCTGCTCTCGGTCGGCAGCTCGATGTTCACGCTGAGCCGGTCGGCATGGCGCCCGGCTTCGGCGATCAGCAGCGGGTCGGCATCGGGAATCGTCTTGAGGTGGATGTAGCCGCGAAATTCATGCTCTTCGCGCAGCAGCCTGGCGACCCGCACCAGCTGCTCCATGGTGTAGTCGGCCGAGCGGATGATGCCGGAACTGAGGAAGAGCCCGCTGATGCAATTGCGGCGATAGAAGTCCAGCGTCAGCTCGACTACCTCCTCCGGCGTGAAGCGCGCGCGGGGTACGTCGCTGGAGCGCCGATTGACGCAGTACTGGCAGTCGTACAGGCAGAAATTGGTGAGCAGGATCTTCAACAGCGCCACGCAGCGACCATCCGGGGTAAAGCTGTGGCAGATGCCCATGCCATCGGTGGCGCCGAGCCCGCTCTTGCCTTTGGACGAGCGCTTCGGCGCGCCACTGCTGGCACACGAAACGTCGTACTTGGCAGCGTCGGCGAGCACGCTGAGTTTGTCGATCAGTTGCATGACGGGAACCATGAGTACTGTTTGCATATACAGTATCACGGCAGGCGACGGCTTCGGTGGCCGTCTGGCGGCGCTGGCTGGGCGAATTATCGGATAAGCTGGTCGTCATTCATTCAACCGCCTATCGAGGTTCGGATGCGGCAGAACACTCACAGCACGCTGATCGGTTATCTCCTGTGGATATTCGGCTTTCTCGGCTCCCACCGCTTCTATTACGGCAAGCCGATCACCGGCACCATCTGGTTCTTCACCCTCGGCCTGTTCTTCATCGGCTGGATCATCGACCTGTTCCTGATCCCCTCGATGGATCGCGAAGCGGACCTGCGCTTCCAGCCGGGGCCTATCGATTACACGGTGGGCTGGATCCTGCTGACCTTTCTCGGCGTCTTCGGCGTGCACCGCATGTATCAGGGCAAATGGATCACCGGCATCCTCTACCTGTTCACCGGCGGGCTGTTCTTCATCGGCGTGCTCTACGACTTCTGGACACTGAACACACAGATATCCGAGCGCAATCGCGCGCGGGTCTGAGCGCGGCCGAGAAGCCTTGGGCCGGAGCGGGCGAGCAGACGCCCCGGCCGTCTGCGCTCAGGCCTGGTAGCTGATGTGGCCGTCGACGAGCGTGTAGCGCACCGAACCCGGCAGGCAATGGCCCATGAACGGACAGTTGCGCCCTTTCGAGTACCAGTTTTCACCAACCAGGGTCGAGCTGTGCGGGTCGAACAGCACCAGGTCGGCGGGCTGGCCGGCCTGCAGTCTGCCGGCGGACAGTTGCAGCGCGGCGGCCGGGCCGCTGGTGAGGCGCGCCAGCAGGGTCGGCAGGTCGAGCAAGCCGTCGTCCACCAGCGTCATCGCCAGTGGCAGAAGAATCTCCGCGCTGCTGATCCCCGGCTCGGTTTCACCGAACGGCGCCAGCTTGGCGTCGGCTTCGTGCGGTTGATGGTGGCTCGAAATCGTCGAGATCACGCCCGCCTTGACCGCTTCGCGCAAGCCGTCGCGATCGGCCGTGCCGCGCAGTGGCGGCTGCACGTGGTAGAGGCTGGAGAAGCCGTGCAGCGCCTCGTCGGTGAGGATCAGCTGATACATGGCCACGTCGGCGGTTACCGGCAAGCCACGCGCCTGGGCCTGGGCGATCATCTCCGCACCGCGGGCGCTGGTCAGCTGAGCGAAGTGCGCACGCACGCCGGAGCGCTCCACCAGCAGGAGGTTGCGCGCCAGGGCCACGGTTTCCGCGGTATCCGGAATGCCGGACAGGCCCAGGAAGCTGGCGGCGGCACCCTCATGGGCGAGGCCGCCTTCGGCCAGGTCGCTGTCCTGGGAATGAAAGATCACCGTCAGGTCGAAGGTGGCGGCGTATTCCAGGGCGCGGCGCAGGTTGCGGTTGCTGGCGAACTCGGTGAGCCCATTGCCGAAAGCGACGCAGCCGGCCTCGCGCAAGGCGACCAGCTCGGACAGCTGTTCCCCGGCCAGGTTACGGGTCAGCGCACCGATCGGGAAGACCTTGGCATGGCCGGATTCGCGGGCGCGGTCGAGGATCAGCTCGGCCACCGCGGCGGTGTCCAGCACCGGACGCGTCTGCGGTGGGCAGCACAGACTGGTGATGCCGCCGGCTGCCGCAGCCAGGGTTTCACTGGCGATCGTGCCCTTGCGGCTGTAGCCCGGCTCGCGCAGGGCGACCGAGAGATCGACGAGCCCGGGTGCGGCGATCAGGCCTTGCGCATCGATTGTCTGCTGAGCCTCGAAGCCGGCAGGAGCCTGGTCAATGGCCGTGATCCTGCCATCCTGCAGGAAGATATCGGCGACTTCGTCGCGCCCGCTGTTGGGGTCGATAACGCGCGCGCCGAGGATTCTTGTTGCCACCATCACTGCTGCTCCTCGGATACGGATTCGGAATCGATCTGGCGCTGCGCGGTCTGGCCGCTCATCGCCATGGACAGCACGGCCATGCGGATGGCGATGCCGTAGGTGACCTGGTTGAGAATGACCGACTGCGGGCCGTCGGCCACCGCGGACTCGATCTCCACGCCGCGGTTGATCGGGCCCGGGTGCATGACGATGGCGTCCGGCCTGGCCAGCGCCAGGCGCTGGGTGGTCAGGCCGTAGAGCTTGTAGAACTCGCCTTCGCTGGGCAGCAGACCGCCCTGCATGCGTTCGCGCTGCAGGCGCAACATGATCACCACGTCGACGTCGCGCAGGCCTTCGTTCATGTCGGTGAATACGCGCACGCCGTACTGTTCGATGCCCTCCGGCAGCAGCGTTTTCGGCGCAATCACACGGATGTCAGGGCAGCCCAGGGTACGCAGGGCCAGCATGTTCGAGCGCGCCACCCGCGAGTGCAGGATATCGCCGACGATGGCCACCGAAAGATTGTCGAAGCTGCCCTTGTGCCGGCGGATGGTGAGCATGTCGAGCATGCCCTGGGTCGGGTGCGCATGGCGACCGTCGCCACCGTTGATCACTGCCACGTCGGGGCTGACGTGCTCGGCGATGAAATGCGCGGCTCCGGAATCCGCGTGGCGCACCACGAACATGTCCGCCGCCATGGCTTCCAGGTTGCGCAGGGTGTCGGTGAGGGTCTCGCCCTTGCTGGTGGAGGAAGTCGAGACGTTGAGCGTGATGACGTCGGCCGACAAGCGCTTGGCCGCCAGTTCGAAGGTGGTACGGGTGCGGGTGGAGTTCTCGAAGAAGACGTTGCAGACGGTCTTGCCTCGTAGCAGCGGAACCTTCTTCACCGCACGCGCGCCAACCTCGAGGAAGGAGTCGGCGGTGTCCAGAATCTCGGTGAGCAGCTCGCGGGGCAGGCCGTCGAGGGAGAGAAAATGGCGCAGCTGGCCTTGGTCGTTCAGCTGTAGCGGGCGCTTGGCGTCAGTGGGCGTCATCGCAGGATCTCGGTGGGCAGCGGGAGATGGGCGTTAGATGGAGGGTGCCGGCGTCAGGACTGGCTGGCTTCCAGTCGCTGCGGCTCGAGCGCCAGCGGCGCCGGACCAAGCAGCTTGATGCGCTGATCCGGCGCCAGCGACAGCGTCGCCCCGACCACGTCAGGACGGATCGGCAGTTCGCGGGCGTTGAGGTCGAGCAGGCAGACGAGGGTCACGCTGGCAGGCCGGCCGTAGTCGAACAGCTCGTTGAGCGCGGCGCGGATGGTACGGCCGGTCATCAGTACGTCGTCGATCAGCACCAGGTGCTGGCCCTCGATCTCGAATGGCAGCTCCGAAGGCTGCACCTGCGGATGCAAGCCCTTCTGGGTGAAGTCGTCGCGATAGAAGGACACGTCGAGCACGCCGAGCGGTTCGCTCTGTCCGCGTGCATCGAGCAGCGCCTGGGCGACCCAGACTCCGCCTGTACGAATGCCGATGAAGCGCGGCTCGCGGATGTCGCGCTCGTTCAGGTAGCGCTCCAGTGCCTCGGTCATCTCGGGCAGCAGCTGTTCGGGATTTGGCAGGATCATGGGGTCTCCTTTCGGGATCAGGCGCCGGCGTGATCGTTCAGCCAGCCTTCCAGTAACAGGGCGGCGGCCAGGGCATCGACCGGCCGTTCGCGATAGCCTCCGTGCTGGCCCTGGCGCAGCCGCTCGCCTTTGGCCTCGAAGGTGGTCAGGCGTTCGTCGTGGGTGTGCACCGGCAGGTTGAAGCGGCCGTTGAGGCGGCGGGCGAATTTCTCTGCGCGAGCGCTCATCTCGCTCGGACTGCCGTCCATGTTCAGCGGCAGGCCGACCACCAGCGCGTCGGGCTGCCATTCGCGCAACAGCGCCTCGATCTGCTGCCAATCGGGTACGCCGTTCTGCGCCTTGAGCACGCACAGCTCGCGGGCCTGGCCGGTCACGACCTGGCCGACGGCGACGCCGATCTGCTTGGTGCCATAGTCGAAGCCGAGCAGCAGCCGCGGCGTGCTCATGCGTGGCCGACCTGGGTGCTGAGCAGGCGCAGGTCGACGCCCAGCGAGGCGGCGGCTGCCTGCAGGCGCTGATCGTGGGGGAGGTCAAACAGGATCTGTGGGTCGGCCGGACAGCTCAGCCAGGTATTGTCGGCCAGCTCCGCTTCCAGCTGGCCGGCTTCCCAGCCGGCGTAGCCCAGCGCCACGAAATGCCGCTGCGGGCCTTGACCGTCGGCAATGGCGAACAGCACATCCTGGGACGTGCTCATGCCGAGCGGGCCGAGCATCAAGGTCGCCTGAAACTGCTGCTCGGCCGAATGCAGGACGAAGCCGCGGTCGGTCTGCACCGGGCCGCCTGCGAAGATAGGCAGGCTCTGACAAAGTGCCGGAATCGGTTCGTCCGGGCGCAGCTGCTCGAGCACATCGGCCAGGCTCAGGCCACTTGGACGGTTGACGATAAGCCCCATGGCGCCTTCCGGGCCGTGCTCGATCAGGTAGATCAGCGTCTGGGCAAAGTTCGGATCGGCCATCTGCGGCATGGCGATCAGAAAGTGATGCTTGAGGTAGCTGGGCGCGGTGCTTTTCATGCGCGTTAGCTTAAGCGTTGCACCGCATTCCGGCTACAGCTGCGACCGTTGGTCCCGCGTGCGTTTCAGCGGCTCGACAGCCGGTCGCCGCGTTCGAAGCGCCAGGTGCGGATGATTTCGACCTGATCGTACTTCTGCGCCAGTTCGCCGGTGAAGGGGGCGAACGGCGCGGCCAGGCGAACGATGCGCAGTGCGGCATCATCGAGCACCGGCTGGCCGGACGACTCGATCACACGCAGTTCCTGTACGGTGCCGTCGCGGTTGATGGTGACGAGCATGCGCAGGCTGCCGTAGATCTGCTGGCGGCGGGCTTCGTCGGGGTAGTTGAGGTTGCCGATGCGCTCGACTTTCTTGCGCCATTCGTCGCGATACCAGGCGCTGATGTCACGCATCGTGGCCGCGCTGTTCTGTCGGCTGACCCGCGGTCGTTTGGCGTAGCGCTCGACGTCCTTCGCCAGTTCGGCCTCAAGGCTGGCGATCTCGGCGCTCAGCTGAGAACTGTCGAATGCCGGGGCGGACTGCGGCTCGGGCTGTGGTTGCGTCTGCTGCTTGACCTCTGCCTTCTGCTGCTGCGGGCTGCGCGTGGTGACGACCGTCTTGGCCGGCTCAGGCCGGGTGCTGGGCGGGGGTGCGGCGGGCGGAGTGACTTTGCGGACTTCGGTGTCCTGAAAGGGTGCCTGCTCGGTGGTCTTCGGCGACGCCTTGTGCTCCAGCGTACCGCTGCCCTGCTGGTTGTCCTGAGCAAGGAAATCCGCGTCCTTGGGCTTTTCCTCGCTCTTGAACGTCGAGAGGGTGATTTCCAGCGTCTTGCTGATCTGCTTCGGTTCGGACAGCGTGAAGCCCAGGCCGAGGATCAGGGCCAGGTGCAGTGCGGCAGCCAGGAAAAGCGTGAAGCCGAGCCGGTCCGCGGGGCGGACTCGGGTCGTTTCAGGCGCAGGATGGCGGATAGCGGCGTTCATCGCGTGTCGGGTCGGCTCGAAGTGCCGCGCAGTCTGCCGGCTTTGAGCTCGCCGTCGCAAGCTCCGAACTCAAAGCTGTTAGCTGGTTCAAGCTTGCAGCTTGGCCGCGATCGCGTCCATGAGGCGTTCGCCGATACGGGTATCGAAGGCATTGTCGATTTCGCGGATGCAGGTCGGGCTGGTGATGTTGATCTCGGTGAGGTAATCGCCGATGACATCCAGGCCGACGAACAGCAGGCCACGTTCACGCAGCTGCGGCCCAACGATAGCCGCGATCTCGCGGTCGCGATCGGACAGCGGTTGCGCCACGCCGCGGCCGCCGGCGGCCAGGTTGCCGCGTGTCTCGCCAGCCGCGGGAATCCGCGCCAGGCAGTAGGGGATCGGCTCGCCATCGATCATCAGGATGCGCTTGTCGCCATCCTTGATCGCCGGAATGTAGCGCTGCGCCATGATCTGCCGGCTGCCATGCTCGGTCAGCACTTCGAGGATCACGGACAGGTTGGGGTCGCCCTCGCGATGACGGAAGATCGAGGCGCCGCCCATTTCGTCCAGGGGTTTGAGAATGATGTCACGGTGCTCGTTGGCAAACTCGCGGAGAATGTCGGAGCGTCGGCTGACCAAGGTCGGCGGTGTGCACTGCGGAAACTGAGTGGCGAAGAACTTCTCGTTGCAGTCGCGCAGGCTCTGTGGACGGTTGACCACTAGCGTTCCCGCCTTTTCCGCCAGTTCCAGCAGATAGGTTGCGTAGACGTACTCGCTGTTGAATGGCGGATCCTTGCGCATGAGGATCACATCGAGGTCGGCAAGGGCCATGTCGACCTCCTCGCCTGTCTCGAACCAGTGCTGCGGGTCGTCGAAGACCTGCAGCGAGCGCATGCGTGCGCGGGCCTGGTTGCCGAGCTGATAAAGGTCTCGCTGCTCCATATAGAAGAGTGTCCAGCTTCGCGCCTGGGCGGCCAGCAGCATGGCAAGCGAGCTGTCCTTCTTGAAGGCGATCTGCGCGATAGGGTCCATGATGATCCCGACGCGAACGGTCATGAGAGTTTCTCCAGCTATGGGCGGCAACGTGCCGCCGGTGGCGCAAAAGGTCGCTGCAGATTGGCCGTGGTTGTGCACTGGGTCAAGGAAAATCCGGATGCTTTTCCGGTTGATAGCGTGGCCAGGAGGAGTGTGCTAAAAAGGTCCGGCGATTGGGTGCAGCCCATCGGTGGCAGGGCCTCCGGCGCACTGACATAACGATAAACTACGACTCACCGAGGCGATGGTAGGGCGAAATGGAACAGCACTCCGAGGGCTTGAAGGTCATGGTGATCGACGATTCGAAAACGATTCGTCGCACTGCTGAAACCCTGCTGAAGAAAGTAGGTTGCGATGTCATCACCGCAGTGGACGGTTTCGATGCCCTCGCCAAGATTGCGGATACTCATCCCCGCATCATCTTTGTCGATATTATGATGCCCAGGCTGGACGGTTATCAGACCTGCGCGTTGATCAAGAACAACAGTTCCTTCAAGTCGACGCCAGTGATCATGCTGTCTTCCAAAGACGGCCTGTTCGACAAGGCGAAGGGGCGCATTGTCGGCTCCGATCAATACCTCACCAAACCGTTCAGCAAAGAAGAGCTGCTCGGTGCAATCAAGGCTCATGTCCCTGATTTCGCGCCGGTGGAGCAAGCGTCCTGAAGTTCGGCATTGTTTGCCGCTGAAGCCTTCCTAATGGAGAAATCATGGCTCGCGTTCTGATTGTTGATGATTCGCCGACCGAAATGTACAAGCTCACCGCCATGCTGGAGAAGCATGGTCATGTGGTGCTCAAGGCCGAGAATGGGGCCGACGGCGTAGCGTTGGCTCGCCAGGAAAAACCGGACGCCGTGCTGATGGATATCGTCATGCCTGGCTTGAACGGCTTCCAGGCTACGCGCCAGCTCACCAAAGATTCTGAAACCAGTCACATTCCAGTGATCATCGTTACCACCAAGGATCAGGAAACCGATAAGGTCTGGGGCAAGCGCCAGGGGGCCAAGGATTACCTGACCAAACCGGTGGACGAAGCGACACTGCTGAAAACCCTGAATGCCGTTCTGGCAGGCTGATGCCGGGGTAGCCAACACTCGGACAAAGGGACGTGGCCAGCATGCCTGACATGCAAACGCCGTTTCAGCAGTTGCTGGAGCTAGATAAACGATGCCGCAGCTATGCGGCCGGTCTGCCTTCGCAGCAGGAAGCCGTACAAACCTGGGGAGGGATCGGTTTCCGGATGGGCGGGCGACTGTTCGTCGCTCCGATGGGAGAGGTCGGTGAAATCCTGCATGAGCCTCGATATACGTTGCTGCCCGGCGTCAAGAGCTGGGTCAAGGGCGTAGCGAACGTCCGTGGCAGATTGCTGCCGGTAATGGACCTTTGTGGGTATTTCGGACTTGAGCTCTCGCCATTGCGAAAGCAGCGCAGGGTACTGGTCGTTGATCATCAGGAAGTGTTTGCCGGATTGACCGTCGACGAAGTCTTCGGCATGCAGCACTTCCCGGTGGAGACCTTTTCCGAGGAGCTGCCTCCGATCGAGGCATCGATTCAACCGTTCATTCATGGTGTGTTCCAGCGCGAGCAGCCCTGGCTGGTCTTCAGCCCGCACGCTCTGGCAACACATCAGGCGTTTCTAGACGTCGCTTATTGAGTTGTAGGTGGGGTCGACCGAGGTCGGCCTTTTGGTTCTTGGATGGAAGCGCACGGAGGTCCAGGCGGGGGCCGGATAATGATCAAAATGAATGCTAATGCTTTGTTGAGCGGGGTGCGCAGCAATACGCTGATCACCGGTTTGTTTATCGTGCTGATCGTTTCGATCGTATTGCTGTTCGCGAACTTCGCGTACGTGAATACGCAAGCGGATCACGATAACGAGTACATCGCTCACGCTGGAGAGCTGCGCGTACTGTCCCAGCAGATCGCCAAGGACGCCGTGGAAGCGGCAACGGGAACACAGGAGGCTTTCGCTTCCCTGAAACAGGCTCGTAACGACTTCAACCAGCGCTGGGGTTATCTGTCTCAGGGCAACGACAGCATTGGCCTGCCCGCCGTGCCCGAGTCGCTGCGCGCGGAAGTCAATGCCGTAGAGCAGGACTGGAACACGCTGCGTCGCGACACCGACGCCATCCTCTCCAGTGAACAAACCGTTCTCTCGCTGCATCAGGTTGCCAGCACCCTGGCAGAAACCATTCCCCAGCTTCAGGTCGAATACGAGGAAGTCGTCGACATCCTGCTGGAGAGCGGTGCGCCTGCGGCTCAGGTATCGGTAGCACAGCGTCAGTCGTTGCTGGCGGAGCGTATCCTCGGTTCGGTGAACAAGGTGCTTTCCGGTGACCAGGATTCGGTCCAGGCGGCGGACATGTTCGGTCGTGATGCCAGTCTGTTCGGGCGGGTTCTGAACGCCATGATCGAAGGCAACGTCGCCATGGGCATCACCGCGGTTGCCGACGAAGAGGCGCGCGATCGCCTTTCCGAAATTTCCGAACTGTTCCAGTTCGTATCCGGGTCGGTGGACGAGATTCTCGAGACCTCGCCGGAACTGTTCCAGGTGCGCGAATCGGCGAACAGCATCTTCGAAGTTTCCCAGACCCTGCTGGACAAGACCTCTGCGCTGTCGCAAGGCCTGCAGAATCGCGCCGATGCGCGTTACATCAACACCATCATCGGCTACGTGCTGGGTGCGCTTGCACTGGCAGCGATCATTCTCATCGGCCTGGTGATGGTTCAGGAGGCACGTCGCCGCCTGAGCGAAACCGCCGAGAAGAACGAACGTAACCAGGCAGCGATTCTGCGACTGCTGGACGAGATCGGCGACCTCGCTGACGGTGACCTGACGGTAGCTGCCACCGTAACCGAGGATTTCACCGGTGCGATCGCCGACTCGATCAACTACTCCATCGACCAGCTGCGCGAACTGGTAGCCACCATCAACCAGACTGCCGTGCAGGTATCGGGCGCAGCCCAGGAAACCCAGGCGACGGCCATGCACCTCGCCGAGGCTTCCGAGCATCAGGCGCAGGAGATCGCTGGTGCGTCGGCGGCAATCAACGAGATGGCGGTGTCGATTGACCAGGTATCGGCCAACGCCGCGGAGTCGTCGGCGGTAGCGGAGCGCTCGGTAGCCATTGCCAACAAGGGTAACGAGGTGGTGCACAACACCATCACGGGCATGGACAACATTCGCGAGCAGATCCAGGACACGTCGAAGCGGATCAAGCGTCTCGGCGAATCGTCCCAGGAGATCGGTGACATCGTCAGCCTGATTAACGACATTGCCGACCAGACCAACATCCTCGCGCTCAACGCGGCGATTCAGGCCTCCATGGCGGGTGACGCAGGCCGGGGCTTCGCGGTGGTAGCGGACGAAGTACAGCGTCTGGCGGAGCGTTCGTCGGCGGCGACCAAGCAGATCGAGGCGCTGGTTAAGACCATTCAGACCGACACCAACGAGGCGGTCATCTCGATGGAACAGACCACCGCCGAGGTGGTGCGCGGAGCCCGTCTGGCGCAGGACGCCGGGGTGGCACTGGAAGAGATCGAGAAGGTATCCAAGACCCTAGCGGCGCTGATCCAGAATATTTCCAACGCGGCACGCCAGCAGGCTTCCTCGGCTGGCCACATCTCCAACACCATGAACGTGATCCAGGAGATCACCTCGCAAACGTCGTCGGGTACCACCGCTACTGCCAAGAGCATTGGTAACCTGGCGAAGATGGCCAACGAGATGCGCCATTCCGTTTCCGGTTTTACCCTGCCGGATGCTCAGGATCAGGCCTGACTTGATGGGTGCGGCAGTCATTGATGGCTGCCGCCGATGATCACGAGCGAGGGGCAGGGCATGCAGCCGAGGTTGGACTGGGCATTGGAGCCCCTGGCCGATATGTCGCCGGCGGAATTCCATGATTGGCAGACGCTTCTCGAAGAGCGTTCCGGCATGGTCGTCAGCGAGCAGCGGCGCAGTTTCCTGCAGGCCAACCTGAGTGCACGGATGCGCGAAGTCGGGGCTCCCGACTATGCCACCTACTATCGTCAGGTTACGTCCGGTCCGCGAGGTGCGGTCGAATGGTCGACGCTCATGGATCGCTTGACGGTCCAGGAGACGCGCTTCTTTCGCCATCCCGCTTCCTTCGAGCTGCTGAAGGCTCATCTGGACCAGTGTCTGGAGCAAAGGGCGGGCGATCGGCCGCTGACGTTATGGAGCGTGGGTTGTGCAAGTGGCGAGGAGACCTACTCGCTGGCGATGACCGCTGCCGAGGCACAGGCGCATAGCTCGGTCAAGGTGGGTTTCGGGGTTACCGGCACCGACATCAGCCTCAGCGCCCTGGCCAAGTGTCGCGCGGCGGTCTACAGCGCCCGTCGGCTGGAGCAGGTCGAGCCGGCATTGCGTGAGCGCTACTTCCTGTCGTTACCCGATGATCGTTTTCAAGTCGTCCCTGATCTCGCTGCACGCGTTTGCTTTGCAAGGCTCAATGTGCTGGAGCTGGCGAATTCGCCGATCTCCGGCATGGATGTCATTTTTTGCCAGAACCTGTTGATCTACTTCCGCCGCTGGCGTCGTCGCGACATCCTCAATCGCCTGGCCGAGTGCCTGGCCCCAGGGGGACTGCTGGTGATAGGCGTAGGCGAGGTGGTCGGCTGGCAACATCCGGATCTGCTTCCGGTTGCCAATGATCAGGTTCTGGCTTTTACCCGGAAAAGTTTATGAGCGGAGTCGCTATGGGTGATCGGCACGATTATGTCGCCCTGGAGTGGGTGAAAGGCGAGATTGCCGAAACGCTTAAGCAGGCGCGTCAGGCGCTGGAGGCGTTCGTCGAGAATCCACAGGACTCGACTCGGATGAGCTTCTGCCTGACCTATGTGCATCAGGTACATGGCACTCTGCAGATGGTCGAGTTCTTCGGCGCGGCACTGCTCGCCGAGGAAATGGAGCAGCTCGCGCGTGCGCTGCTCGAAGGCCGCGTGGCCAACCAGGGCGAAGCGCTCGAGGTGATGATGCAGGCCATCCTGCAGCTTCCCGTCTATCTGGATCGCATCCAGAGCGCCCGTCGCGACCTGCCGATGGTCGTCCTGCCGTTGCTCAATGATCTGCGTGCCGCCCGTGGCGAAAAGCTGCTCTCGGAAACCAGCCTTTTCTCGCCCGATCTCTCCGGGCGCACCCCGGCGCTTTCTCGCGAGTCCGTCGAGCGCCTGCGCACCGAGGAGCTGCCGGCATTGCTGCGCAAGCTGCGCCAGATGCTGCAAGTCGCACTGGTGGGCGTGATCCGCAACCAGGATCTTCCGACCAATCTGGGCTATATGGCTCGGGTATTTGCCCGCCTGGAACAGCTTTGCAAGGATGCGCCGCTGGCTGCGCTCTGGCAGATCGCGTCGGGGCTGGTCGAAGGGCTGGCCAGTGGTGGTGTAAGCAACGGTACATCGGTTCGCACCCTGCTGCGGCAGGTGGACAAGCAGCTCAAGCGGCTGGTCGAGGAGGGCGCAGATGGTATCAACCAGGCTGCGCCTGATGAGTTGATCAAGAATCTGCTCTTCTATGTCGCCAAGGCGCCCGGGCAGACGCCGCGTATCCAGACGCTCAAGCAGCACTATCGCCTCGATGAAGCGCTGCCGGACAGCGCCGTGGTTGATCAGGAACGCGCCCAGCTGGCTGGCCCGGACCGAGGCGCGATGCGCTCGGTGGTCACGGCACTGTGCGAAGAACTGGTCCGCGTGAAGGACAGTCTTGACCTGTTCGTGCGCAGCGATCGCAAGGTCATTTCCGAGCTTGCGAGCCTCGAAGTGCCGCTCAAGCAGATCGCCGACACCCTGGCGGTGCTCGGCTTCGCGCAGCCGCGCAAGATCATTCTCGACCAGATCGCCCTGGTCCAGTCCGTTGCGCAGGGACGGCAGGCGCCCGACGACGCAGTGCTGATGGATATCGCCGGAGCATTGCTCTATGTCGAGGCCACGCTCGCCGGCATGGTCGGAGGCCCTGCGGAGGAGCGCAGCGAAGCGAATCATCTGCCGACCACCGATGTGGCTCAGATTCACCAGCTGGTTATTCGCGAAGCGCGCAACGGGCTGGAACAGGCGAAGGATGCGATCATCGAGTTCATCGCCTCGCAATGGAATCACGAGCACCTGGCGCGCGTTCCCGATCTGCTGACTCAGGTCCGTGGCGGGCTGGCCATGATTCCGCTGGAGCGTGCTGCAGCGCTGCTGCAGGCTTGTAACAGCTACATTCAGGACCAGCTGTTGGCCCGCCAGGCTGTGCCTGACTGGCAGAGCCTGGACACCCTGGCGGATGCGATCACCAGCGTCGAGTACTACCTGGAGCGACTGTCGGAAGACTGCGGGACGCAAGGCGACCTGATTCTCGATGTCGCCGAGGAGAGTCTGCAGAACCTGGGTTATTCGCTGGGACAAGAGAAGCCGCAACCGGTAGAGCAGATCGCCGAATCCGAGATGCTGGATCCGCTGGACGAGATCGAAGTGCTTCCGGAAGAGCCGGAGGTGAGTCCCGAGACGTTTGCCTTTGCCGAGCCCTCTGAAGAAGAACAACCGGACGCATCGGAGCCGGCTTTCGCCAGCGAGTCGCAATTGCTGCTCGACGCCGCGGAAGCCGAACCCGAAATCGAGGCGGTGGAATTCGAGCCCGAGTGGACACTAGGGGATTCAACCTCCACGGACGATGAGATCGTCTTCAGTCTCCCGGATGATCAGTCGTCGGCTGCTCCGGCCCTTGCCGAGACGGCGGGCGAGGAGCCGAGCCTGGACGACTGGAGCGTGGCGCAGGTTGCCGAGCTCGATCTTCCCGAAGTGACCCTGCCTGACTTCACGCAGCCCGAAGCAGCTCCCGTTGTCGAACCCGAGCCGGCAATCAGCCTGGAGCAGGTGATGGCCGCGCCGGTTACCGCCATCAATCCGCCGGCACAGGATGTTCCGCCAAGCCTCCTGCCTCCGCCTGCCGACGAGGAGCCGGTCGATGAAGACCTGCTTGAAGTCTTCATCGAAGAGGCCGCTGAAGTCTTGGAAACCATCGGCGAATACCTGCCGCGCTGGTTCTCCGACAGTGATGACAAGGATGCGCTGGGTGAAGTCCGTCGTGCATTCCACACCCTCAAGGGCAGCGGACGTATGGTGCGGGCGCTGATCATCGGCGAACTCGCATGGTCCATCGAGAACCTGCTCAATCGCGTCCTGGATCGCACCATCGTCGCCGGCGATTCGGTCAGGCAGGTGGTGCGTGACGTCGTCGAGCTGATGCCAGCGCTGGTCGAGGAGTTCGCCGCCAAGGCGCAGCGCCAGCGTGACGATGTCGATCGATTGGCCGCCACTGCACATGCGCTGGCCAAGGGGCAGTCGGTAGCGCTGCCTCAGCCCGTCCCTGAGGTTGTCGAGGCCTTTGTGCCTGACGTGGACCCACAGCCCGCACCGATCGCCGAAGCGCCTCAGGCGGTTCTGCCTGAAAACGATGACGATGCGCTGGACCCGCAGTTGCTGGAAATCTTTCGCAACGAGGCAGAGTCGCACCTGACCACACTCGTCAGCTTTCTCGCAGATTGCGCGCAACGCCTGCCCCAACCGGTGACCGATGCATTGCAGCGCGCGCTGCACACCCTCAAGGGCAGTGCGCACATGGCCGGCATCCTGCCCGTTGCGGAAATCGCGACGCCGTTGGAAAAGATGGTCAAGGAATTCAAGACCAACCTGATCCAGATGGACCTGGCGGAAGCCGAGTTGCTGCACGAGGCCGAGTCGCTGCTGCGGCAGGGGCTGGTCAATCTCGACCATGAACCGCTGGCACCGATCGAAGGGGCTCCCGCGTTCCTGGCCAAGGTGCATGCGTTGCATCAGGCGCGACTGGTCGAGGCGGGTGCCCGCCAGCAGAACGATGCAGGCGAGGCGCGCGATCCGAGCATGATTGCGCTGTTCCTCTCCGAAGGCATGGATATTCTGCTGGACGCAGAAGACTTGTTGCGCAGCTGGCGTGAGCATCCGGCCGAGCGCCAGGAGCTGTCCGCCCTGCTGCAGGAGCTGACCACGCTCGGGCAGGGCGCCAAGATGGCCGATCTGCCGCAGATGGAGGCCCTGTGTCAGGTCCTGCTGCGCCTGTATGCCGTCGTCGAAGAGGGCCGACTCGCCGTCAGCGAGCGCTTCTTCGATGATGTCGAGCGCGGTCATGAAGCGCTGGTCGGGATGATGGACCAGGTGGCGGCAGCGCTGCAGGTCAGCGAGCAGTCTGAACTGCTGGCGCGTCTGGAGGCGTTGCTGGCCGAGGCGATAGACCCGCTGGATCTTGCGCAGTCATTTGCCGAGCCGCAGGTTGCAGCGGCCGAGCCCGCGCCCGTTACACAATTGCAAGCCGAAGCCGAAGCCGAAGCCGAAGCGTGGCCGGCCGATCCTGTGGTTGACGAAGCGCAGGATGATCTCGACCATGAAATGGTCGAGATATTTCTCGATGAGGCGGTCGATCTCATGGAGAGCGCAGGCCAGGCGCTGGATCGCTGGCTTGCCGATCCCGCCAATCAGATGGCCCTCTCGGCGCTATTGCGCGACCTGCATACCCTCAAGGGTGGCGCCCGGATGGCCTCCATTCGCCCGATCGGTGACCTGGCGCACGAGCTTGAATCGCTCTATGAAGGTCTCTCCGACGGCCGTTACGTCCACTCCGTCGAGTTGGCGACGCTGTTGCAGCGCAGCCACGATCACTTGGCCCTGCAGCTCGAACAACTGCAACGCCAGCTGCCGATGAGCTGCGCCGATGCTCTGATCGAGTCGATGCGCGCCTTTCGTCAGGGCGCTTTTCCTGCGTTCGAAGCCGAGGACGTAGTTGCCGAGGCGCAGCCGGATCAGGGTAATGAGTCCCATACGTTCGAGGAGCCACTCGAGGGCGAGGACGCTTTTGACGCTGTGCCGGACCAGCCTCCGGTCATGGAGGTCATCGATCTGCCACTGGCTGACATCGATGAGTCATTCACCAGCGAAGAGGGTGAAGCAGTCAGTCCCCTGGAGGACGTTGAAGCCTCCGAGGCCTCGTTCAGCGAAGCGCAGGACGAGATCGAGCTCGAACTGCCTGAAATCGAAGAGGCGCCCGCGCCGTTCGAGGTGGCCGCGGATGCCCCGCGTGCCGAAGCGGTCGATCGTCAGCCAGAGCTGGTAGATCGCGACCCCGAGCTGGTGGAGATCTTCCTGGAGGAGGGCTTCGACCTTATTGAAAGCGCGGCCGGCGGGTTGCAGCGCTGGATGGCGGATGTCGACAACAGCTTCGAGCTCGAAGCACTGCAGCGGGACCTGCACACCCTCAAGGGTGGTGCACGGATGGCGGATATCCGCGAGATCGGTGATCTCGCCCATGAACTCGAGTTTCTCTATGAGGGGCTGTGCGCGGGCAGCTACCGAGCCAGTTCCGAGCTGTTCGGCCTCCTGCAGGCCTGCCAGGACCGTCTGGCGGAGATGCTCGAAGCGGTGCGGGCGCACAATCCGATTCCTAGCGGTGATGCGCTGATCGAGACGATTCGCCGATTTCGCAACAACCCCGAGGAACAGCTGAGCATCCCCAGCAGCGTATCGCTGAAGGCTGCGCAGGAGGATGCGCAGCAATCGGCCGAGGCCGAGATCCTCGATATCTTCGTCGAGGAAGCGGACGACCTGCTGGAAGAGATGGAGTCGGCCCTGGGCCGCTGGGATGCTGGCCGCGAGGACGCGGCTCCCCTGGCTGACATGCTTCGCGTGTTGCACACCCTCAAGGGCGGGGCACGCCTGGCGGGGCAGACTGCCCTGGGCAACATGGCCCATGATCTGGAGCAGCGCCTGAGCGAGGCGCAGCAACAGGGCGCCCCCTGGCCGGACAGTCTGTTCCTCGATGTACAACAGGGTTATGACGCGCTGCTCAAGGACGTCGAGCAGTTGCGCGACAGCCTTGCCAGCGATAGCGCCGAGCCGCTGTATTCGGAGCCACAGCATGCGGAGCTGCAGGAGACCGAGTCGTCGTTGCCGAGCGAGCCGCTGACACTGCCGCAGCCGATCGTTGCGGCGAGCAGCCAGCCGACGCCAAGTGCTGCGCCAGCCAAGGTCCTGCCGTTTATTCGGCGCGCCCAGCAGGCCGCTCAGGAAGCCGCTGCGCGTCGAGCACCGCAGGAACTAGTCAAGGTGCCGGCGGAACTGCTGGAAGGGCTTGTCAACCTGGCTGGTGAAACCTCGATCTTCCGGGGTCGGGTGGAGCAGCAAGTCAGCGACGTCGGGTTCACGCTCGGCGAAATGGAAGCGACCATCGAGCGCGTGCGCGATCAGCTGCGCCGCCTGGATACCGAAACCCAGGCGCAGATTCTCAGCCGTTATCAGGCCGAGGCCGAGCGGGCCGGCTATGACGATTTCGATCCGCTGGAGATGGACCGCCATTCGCAGCTGCAGCAGCTGTCCCGTGCACTGTTCGAGTCGGCCTCCGACTTGCTCGACCTGAAGGAAACCCTCGCTGCGCGTAACCGCGATGCCGAAACCCTGCTGCTGCAGCAAGCACGCGTCAATACCGAGCTTCAGGAAGGCCTCATGCGTACGCGCATGGTGCCCTTCGAGCGGCTGGTGCCGCGTCTGCGTCGTATCGTCCGGCAGGTGGCCGGTGAACTCGGCAAGCAGGTCGAGTTCCTGGTCGGCAACGCCACCGGCGAGATGGACCGCAGCGTGCTCGAGCGGATCGTCGCGCCGCTGGAGCATATGCTGCGCAATGCCGTGGACCACGGTATCGAGTCGGCCGAGCGGCGCCGTGCCGCCGGCAAATCCGAGCAGGGCACGATCCGCCTGGATCTGGCGCGTGAAGGCGGCGATATCGTCCTGACGCTGGCGGACGACGGTGGCGGCATCAACCTCGAGGCGGTGCGGCGCAAGGCGATCGAACGTGGCCTGATGTCCGCCGACAGCGGTCTGTCCGAACACGAGATCCTGCAATTCATCCTCGAGGCCGGTTTCTCCACCGCCGAGCGCGTCACGCAGATCTCCGGCCGTGGTGTCGGCATGGACGTGGTGCATTCGGAGGTCAAGCAGCTCGGTGGCTCCATGAGCATCGAATCGACGCTGGGCCAGGGCACGCGTTTCCTTATTCGCCTGCCGTTCACGGTGTCGGTCAACCGGGCGCTGATGGTCTACTCGGGCGAGGACCTCTATGCGATCCCGCTGAACACCATCGAAGGTATCGTGCGGGTTTCGCCGTACGAGCTGGAGGCTTACTACCAGCCGGATGCGCCGCGCTTCGAATATGCCGGTCAGGCCTACGAGCTGCGTTACCTCGGCGATCTGCTGAACAACGGGCAGAAGCCGAAGCTGGTCGGACAGAGTCTGCCGCTGCCGGTGATTCTGGTGCGCTCCAAGGAGCACAGTGTCGCGGTGCAGGTCGACAGCCTGGCCGGCTCGCGCGAGATCGTGGTGAAGAGCCTCGGCCCGCAGTTTGCCGGCGTCCATGGCATCTCCGGTGCGACCATCCTCGGCGACGGTCGCGTGGTGGTGATTCTCGATCTGCTGGCCACCATTCGTGTCCTGCACGCGCATCAGATCATTCAGCAGCAACAGCCGAGACTGATCGATCAGCTGCCCGAATCCGTCGAGGTGGAAAGCGAGCGGCCGACGCTGGTCATGGTGGTCGACGACTCGGTCACTGTGCGCAAGGTCACCAGCCGCCTGCTGGAGCGCAACGGCATGAACGTGCTGACCGCCAAGGATGGGGTGGATGCGATCACCCAGCTGCAGGAGCGCAAGCCGGACATCATGCTGCTGGATATCGAGATGCCTCGCATGGACGGCTTCGAGGTCGCCACGCTGGTGCGCCATGACGAGCGCCTCAAGGACCTGCCGATCGTCATGATCACTTCGCGTACCGGCGAGAAGCACCGGGATCGCGCGTTGAGCATCGGTGTCAACGAATACCTGGGCAAGCCGTACCAGGAGTCCGTCCTGCTCGAGGCCATCCAGCGCCTGGTCCACGCCGATGTCTGAAGTGCTCTCCACCCGTATTGCGGTACTCGCCGATACCTCGCTGCAGCGTCACGTGCTGCAGCAGGCGTTGACCGGAAGTGGCTATCAGGTGGTGCTGAACAACGACCCGGCGCGTCTTGAACCTGCCGATCTGGATAGTACCGAAGCGGACCTGTGGCTGGTGGATCTGGCCCAGACCGAAGACTCCCCGCTGGTGGATGCCTTGCTGGAGCGCGACACCACGCGAGTGCTGTTCGGCGAAGGGCATGCGCCGGAACGCCATTCGGAGTTCTACCCACGCTGGGAGCGCAGCCTGTTCAGCAAGCTCAAGCGCCTGGTGGGCGATCCGTCGCGTGCCGTCGGGCCACGGCTGGACGTGTTGCAGGGCGAAGGGCAGCGTCCGGAGCGACTGACGCTGCCTGCAGTGCTGGCCGATTCCGCGCTGCGTGCCGGAGAACCGGCACATCAGGTCTGGCTGCTGGCAGCCTCGCTGGGCGGACCGGAGGCGGTGAAGGCCTTTCTGGATGCCTTGCCCGGCGGGTTGCCGGTGGGCTTCGTCTACGCCCAGCATATCGAGGCGAGCTTCGAGTCGGCGCTGTCCCAGGCCGTGGGGCGCCATAGCCAGTGGCAGGTGCGGCAGGTCCGCCCGGGCGAGCCGGTTCGCTGCGGCGAGGTGGTAATCGCCCCGATCAGTGAGGAGCTGGCGTTCGAGGACGATGGCAGCGCGCGCCTGACCGGCCGCTGCTGGCCAGAGCCGTACAGTCCCTCGATCGACCAGATGATGCTGAACCTGGCCCAGCAGTTCGGCGGCCGCTGCGGTGTCATTGCCTTCAGCGGCATGGGTAGCGACGGCAGTGCCGCGGCGGCGTACGTGCTGCGTCAGGGCGGCAAGGTATGGACGCAGCGCGCCGATTCCTGCGCCTGCTCGAGCATGCCGGACAACCTTCGCGAGGGCGGCTACAGCTCCTACAGCGGCGATCCGCGAGAACTGGCGCAGGCACTGGTCAATCATCTGGTGAACCTGGCCGGGGCGCCCACCACGTCTTTTCAACGGGATAATTCATGAGTCAGACGGTCATTTCTCAGGACGCGGAAAGCCTTACGGGGCTGCTGATGCCGCTTGCCGATCGCATGCTGCTGGTACCCAACGTGGCGGTAGCCGAGCTGATTCCGTACCGTGCGCCACAGGCCGTACAGGGCATGCCGGCCTGGTTTCTCGGCCAGGTGCAGTGGCGCGACCTGAGCCTGCCATTGCTGTCATTCGAGGCCGCCTCCAGTGGCGAGCCGCAGCCGGTGGGCAGCGCCGCGCGGGTGGCCGTGCTCAACGCTGTCGGCGGGCGCGATCACGTCAAGTTCATTGCCCTGCTGGTGCAGGGCATTCCGCATTCGATCAAGGTCGATGCGAGCCTGGCGCGGGCGGACGTGGAACTTGCACCGCTGGAGCTGGATGCGGTCAACCTCGGTGATATGCAGGCACGTATTCCCGACCTGGTCGGCCTGGAGCAGAAGCTGGCAGACGCCGGCCTGATCTGACTGCGGTCCGCGGCTAGAAGTCGCCCCACAGCTGCTGCGCCACGCTCAACGCCACCACCGGTGCGGTCTCGGTGCGCAATACGCGCGGGCCGAGCCGGGCCGGCAGAAACCCCTGGCCGCTGGCCAGCTCGACTTCGTTATCGCTCAGGCCGCCCTCCGGGCCGATCAGAAATGCCAGGCTCTGCGGCTTGGCATGGCTTGCCAGCGGCTCGGCCACCGGGTGCAGCACGAGCTTGAGGTCGGCCTCGACGTCCAGCCAGTCGCGCAGCGTGACCGGCGCATGGATGATCGGCAGTACCGAGCGGCCGCACTGCTCGCAGGCGCTGATGGCGATCTGTCGCCAATGGGCCAGGCGCTTGTCGGCGCGCTCATCGTTGAGGCGGACCTCGCATCGCTCGCTGATCAGCGGGGTGATCTCGCTGACACCCAGCTCGGTAGCCTTCTGGATCGCCCAGTCCATGCGCTCGCCACGGGACAGGCCCTGACCGAGGTGGATTCGCAGCGGTGATTCCGGCATTCCCGTCAGGCGTTCGTGCAGTTCCACGCTGACGCTCTTCTTGCCCACCTCCAGCAGTTCGCCGCGGTACTCGGCACCGCTGCCATCGAACAATTGCACCGCGCTGCCGGCCGACAGGCGCAGGACCCGCCCGATGTAATGAGCCGATGCCTCGGGTAACGCATGCTGGCCGAGGGAAAGAGGGGCGTCGATGAAGAAGCGGGATAGGCGCATAGGGCAACGGCAGGGCGTGGTGGATGGAACGGCAAGTCTAAAGCATCGGCAGCCCGCTCAGCAGGCCGCCGTACGCTGCGTGGTGTTCAGCCCGGATCGCGGAAGCCCGGATAGAGGCCGCTCGGCATCGCCACCTGGACGGTGTCGCGGGTGGTGATATCGATCCCTTCGCTGGCAACCGCGGCGAGGAAGTCGATCTGCTCTTCGGTGATGCAGTACGGCGGCAGGAAGTACACCACGCTGCCCAGCGGGCGCAGCAGGGCGCCGCGCTCCAGCGCGTGCTGGTAGACCTTCAGCCCGCGACGTTCCTGCCAGGGGTAGGCCGTACGGCTGGGTTTGTCCTGAACCATCTCGATGGCCAGCGCCATGCCGGTCTGGCGCACCTCGGCCACATGTGGATGCTCGGCCAGGTGCGCGGTGGCGCTGGCCATGCGTGCGGCCAGCGCCTTGTTCGCCTCGATGACGTTGTCCTCGGCGAAGATGTCCAGCGTCGCCAGTGCGGCGGCACAGGCCAGCGGATTGCCGGTGTAGGTGTGCGAATGAAGAAAGGCGCGCAGGGTCGAGTAGTCGTCGTAGAACGCCTGATACAGGCGGTCGGTGGTGAGCACCGCGGCCATCGGCAGATAGCCGCCGGTAAGGGCCTTGGACAGGCAGAGGAAGTCCGGCGTGATGCCGGCCTGCTCGCAGGCGAACATCGTGCCGGTGCGCCCGAAGCCGACGGCGATCTCGTCGTGGATGAGGTGCACCTCGTAGCGGTCGCAGGCCTCGCGCAGCAGCTTGAGGTAGATCGGGTGGTACATGCGCATGCCGCCGGCACCCTGGATCAGCGGCTCGACGATGACCGCGGCGATGTCCTGGTGATGCTCGGCCAGGGTCTGCTCCATGTGCGCGAACATCTGCCGCGAGTGTTCTTCCCAGCTGACGCCTTCGGGCCGCAGGTAGCAGTCCGGGCTCGGCACCTTGAACGTGTCCAGCAACAGTGGCTTGTAGGTGTCGGTGAACAGTGCCACGTCGCCCACCGACATGGCGGCCACGGTTTCGCCGTGATAGCTGTTGGTCAGCGTGACGAAGCGCTGCTTGCGCTCGCGGCCGCTGTTGCGCCAGTAGTGGAAGCTCATCTTCAGCGCCACCTCGATGCCGGTGGAGCCGTTGTCGGTGTAGAACACACGCTCCAGCCCGTCCGGCGTCAAGGCGACCAGGCGCTCTGACAGCTCCACCACCGGCTGATGGCTGAAGCCGGCGAGCATCACGTGCTCGAGCTGGTCGACCTGGTCCTTGATGCGCTGATTGATGCGCGGATTGGCATGGCCGAAAACGTTGACCCACCAGGAGCTCACCGCGTCCAGGTAGCGCTTGCCGTCGAAGTCCTCCAGCCACACGCCTTCACCGCGGCGGATGGGGATCAGCGGCAGCTGTTCGTGGTCCTTCATCTGGGTGCAGGGGTGCCAGAGTACGGCGAGGTCGCGTTGCATCCAGCTGTCGTTCAGGCTCATGGTGACTCCTTGCGCGGTGAGTTGCGCAGCCTAGCAGAACTGGCGGTCGCGTCTCGACGGGGGTACTCATCGGTTTGCTCGATGTTTCAAAGCAAAAAAATGCGCTCTATTCCGATAGGTAACCGGCTAGGCTTCTAACCCTCGAAATTGAAGGACGGATTCGATGCACTGGCGTAATTCCCCGACGCATTACGGGCTGACCAGCATTGTGTTGCACTGGCTGGTGGCCGTCGCGGTATTCGGTCTGTTCGCCCTGGGTTTCTGGATGGTCGGGCTGAACTACTACAGCAGCTGGTACCGGACCGCACCGGACCTGCACAAGAGTATCGGCATCCTGTTGCTGCTGGTCATGCTGCTGCGGGTGCTCTGGCGCTTCGTCAGCCCGGCACCGGCACCGCTGGCCAGCCAGGGCCGCCTGACCCGAACGGCCGCCAGGCTCGGCCATGGGATGCTCTATCTCGGGCTGTTCGTGGTGATGCTCTCGGGTTACCTGATTTCCACGGCCGACGGCCGCGCGATCAGTGTGTTCGGGTTGTTCGAAGTGCCCGCGCTGATCACCTCCATTCCCAACCAGGCCGACAGTGCCGGGCTGGTTCACGAATACGCTGCCTGGGCATTGGTGATCTTCGCCGTCGTGCATGCCCTCGCCGCGCTCAAGCACCACTTCATCGATCGCGACGCGACGCTGATGCGCATGCTCGGTCGCAGCACCGATTAATCACCCCGATAGGAGAGTCATTGATGCTCAAGAAAACGCTCGCAGCGCTGGTCCTCGGCTCCGCCCTGGTCGGCGGCCAGGCATTCGCCGCCGATTACGCCATCGACAAGCAAGGCCAGCACGCCTTCGTCAACTTCAAGATCAGCCACCTTGGTTACAGCTGGCTGTGGGGCACCTTCAAGGATTTCGACGGCAGCTTCAGCTTCGATGCGGCCAAGCCGGAGCAGAGCAAGGTGAACGTCACGCTGAAGACCGCCAGCGTCGACACCAATCATGCCGAGCGCGACAAGCATCTGCGCAGCGATGACTTCCTCAATGTCGCCAAGCACCCGACGGCCACCTTCGAATCGACATCGGTGAAGTCCACAGGTGAAGGCACCGCCGATATCACCGGTAATCTGACCCTTAACGGTGTGACCAAGCCGGTGGTGATCGCGGCCAAGTTCATCGGTGAGGGCGACGATCCCTGGGGCGGCTACCGCGCCGGTTTCGAGGGCAGCACGACCCTGACCCTGAAGGACTTCGACATCAAGATGGACCTGGGGCCGGCGTCGCAGACCGTCGACCTGATCATCTCGGTCGAAGGCGTGCGCAAGTAAGCCCAGACGTGTGAAGCACGAACGCCGGCCGCCAGCCGGCGTTCTGCGTTGGAGCGATGCGAATCATGCGCGGGGCATCCGCGCCGAGCGTTCGTTGCGAATGTTTCGCAACATTTAATGCGCATACTATGACTCCTTGGCGGTTTACAGACAGTCATGGATGTAAGTATATTTCGGTCCACTCTACGCGGCGTCTGCGCCGCGCTGTTGCCCATTCCCGCCTGCCAGGTCTTCAAGAGGTCTTTCCATGCCAATCAAGTCAGCCAACGCTGCCCTGATGTCCATTCTCGCCGTGGCTGTTTTCCTGGCCGGCTGTCAGGAAGAAGCAGCACCCCCGGCGCAGCAGAAGCCCACCGTGGGCGTCGTGACCCTGCAGGCAGAGCCTTTTGCGGTAACCACCGATCTACCCGGCCGTACCCGCGCCTACCGCATCGCCGAGGTTCGTCCGCAGGTCAATGGCATCATCCAGAAGCGCCTGTTCACCGAGGGTAGCGAGGTCAAGGCCGGGCAGCAGCTCTACCAGATCGATGCGGCGGTGTACGAGGCAACCCTGAAGAGTGCCCAGGCCAGCCTGGCGTCCAGCAAGTCGCTGGCCGACCGCTACGCCGAACTGGTCAAGGACCAGGCGGTGAGCAAGCAGGCCTATGACGAGGCACGTGCGGCCAGCCTGCAGGCCGAGGCAGAGCTGGAGCGGGCGCGCATCGACCTGCGCTACACCAAGGTGCTGGCGCCGATCTCCGGGCGCATCGGCCGCTCCGCAGTGACCGAAGGCGCGCTGGTCAGCAATGGCCAGGCCCAGGAACTGGCGACCATCCAGCAGCTCGATCCGATCTATGTCGACGTGACCCAGCCGGCCCGCGACCTGCTGGCGCTGCGCCGTGACCTGGCCGATGGCCGCCTGCAGAAGGCCGGCGAGAACGCGGCCAAGGTCACCCTGAAGCTCGAGGACGGCAGCGACTACGGCCACGAAGGCAAACTGGAGTTCAGCGAAGTGACGGTGGACCCCGGTACCGGCTCGGTGACCCTGCGTGCCGTGTTCCCCAACCCGGACAAGGTGTTGCTGCCGGGCATGTTCGTCCATGCGCAGCTGGTCGCCGGTCTCAAGAGCGAGGCGATCCTGGTGCCGCAACAGGGCGTGACGCGCAATACCAAGGGCGAACCGACCGCCATGGTGGTCAATGCAGAGAACAAGGTCGAGCTGCGCCCGATCAAGACCGAGCGCGCGGTGGGCAATCGCTGGCTGGTGGGCGAAGGGCTGCAACCGGGTGATCGGGTGATCACCGAAGGTCTGCAGTTCATCCAGCCGGGCGTCGAGGTCGAAGTGGCTCCGGCGGGCAATGTCGATAACCGCGGTGGGGCGTCTGCACAGCCCCAAGGCCAAGAAGGCTGAGGGGTTCCTAGCTCATGTCCAGATTCTTCATCGACCGGCCGATCTTCGCCTGGGTGATCGCCCTGGTGATCATGCTCGCCGGCGGTCTGTCCATCCTCAAGCTGCCGGTCAACCAGTATCCGAGCATCGCCGCGCCTGCCGTTGGCATTTCCGTGAGCTATCCCGGCGCCTCGGCGCAGACGGTGCAGGACACCGTGGTGCAGGTCATCGAACAGCAGCTCAACGGCATCGACGGGCTGCGCTACATCTCCTCGGAAAGCAACTCCGACGGCAGCATGACGATCACCGTGACCTTCGACCAGGGCACCAACCCGGATATCGCCCAGGTGCAGGTGCAGAACAAGCTGCAGCTGGCCACGCCGCTGCTGCCGCAAGAGGTTCAACAGCAGGGCATTCGCGTCACCAAGGCGGTGCGCAACTTCCTTATCGTCATCGGTCTGGTGTCCACCGATGGCAGCCTGGACCAGCGTGACCTGGCGAACTACATCGTCGCCAACATGCAGGACCCGATTTCGCGGACCAAGGGCGTGGGCGACTTTCAGGTGTTCGGCGCCCAGTACGCGATGCGCATCTGGCTTGACCCGGCCAAGCTGAACAACTTCAGCCTGACGCCGGTGGATGTCAGCTCGGCGATCCAGGCGCAGAACGTCCAGGTGTCTTCCGGCCAGCTCGGCGGACTGCCGGCACTGCCCGGGCAGCAGCTCAACGCCACGGTGATAGGCAAGACCCGCCTGCAGACCCCCGAGCAGTTCCGCAACATCCTGCTCAAGGTCAACAGCGACGGCTCCCAGGTGCGCCTGGGCGATGTCGCCAAGGTCGAGCTGGGCGGTGAAACCTATGCCGTCAGCGCGCATTTCAACGGCAAGCCGGCCGCTGGTCTGGCCCTGAAGCTGGCCACCGGCGCCAACGCGCTGGACACCGTAGAGGGCGTGCGCAAGACCATCGACGAGCTCAAGCCGTTCTTCCCGCCGGGTGTCGAGGTGGTCTATCCGTACGACACCACGCCGGTCATTTCCGCCTCCATCACCGGGGTCATGCACACGCTGCTCGAGGCGTTCGTGCTGGTGTTCCTGGTGATGTACCTGTTCCTGCAGAACTTCCGCGCGACCCTGGTGCCGACGCTGGCGGTGCCGGTGGTGCTGCTGGGCACCTTCGGCGTGCTGGCGGTGTTCGGCTTCAGCATCAACACGCTGACCATGTTCGCGATGATCCTGGCCATCGGCCTGCTGGTGGACGACGCCATCGTGGTGGTGGAAAACGTCGAGCGGGTGATGCGCGAAGAGGGGCTCTCGCCGCTGGAAGCCACACGCAAGTCCATGGGCCAGATCCAGGGCGCGCTGGTCGGTATCGGCGTGGTGCTGTCGGCGGTGCTGCTGCCGATGGCCTTCTTCGGCGGATCGACGGGGGTCATCTACCGGCAGTTCTCGATCACCATCGTCTCGGCCATGGTGCTGTCGGTGCTGATGGCGCTGATCTTCACCCCGGCACTCTGCGCGACGTTGCTCAAGCCGATCGACAAGGGCGAGCATCACGAGAAGCGCGGGTTCTTCGGCTGGTTCAACCGCACCTTCGAGCGCAGCGTCAACGGCTACGAGCGTGGCGTGAAGGCCGTGCTCAAGCGCAAGGCACCGTTCCTGCTGCTGTATGTGCTGATCGTCGCGGTGATGGTGGTGCTCTTCAACCGTATCCCCACCGCCTTCCTGCCGGAGGAGGACCAGGGCGTGCTGTTCGCCCAGGTGATGACGCCGTCGGGTTCCACCGCCGAACGCACCCAGCAGAGCATCGATGCCATGCGCAGCTATCTGCTGGAAGAGGAAGGCGACATCGTCCGCTCGGTGTTCACCGTGACCGGCTTCAGCTTCGCCGGCCGTGGGCAGAGTTCGGGCATCGCGTTCATCGGTCTCAAGCCGTGGAGCGAGCGGACCAACAAGGACGACAGCGTGTTCGCCCTGGCCCAGCGTGCGCAGCAGCATTTCGCCAGCTTCCGCGACGCCCAGGTGTTCGCCTTCGCGCCGCCGGCGGTAATGGAGCTGGGTAACGCCACTGGCTTCAACTTCTTCCTGCAGGACCGCGCAGGCGTGGGCCAGGAGGTGCTGCAGCAGGCGCGGGACAAGTTCCTGCAGCTGGCCAGCCAGAGCCCGGTGCTGACCCGGGTTCGCCCCAATACCCTGCGTGACGAGCCGCAGTATCAGGTGCTGATCGATGACGAGAAGGCCCGTGTGCTGGGCATTTCGCTGGCCGACATCAACAGCACGCTGTCGATCGCCTGGGGTGGTCGCTACGTCAACGACTTCATCGATCGTGGGCGGGTGAAGAAGGTCTATCTGCAGGGTGTTTCCAGTGCGCGGATGAACCCCGAGGACCTGCAGAAGTGGTACGTGCGCAACGCCGACGGCGAGATGGTGCCGTTCAGTGCCTTCGCCACGGGCGAGTGGACGTACGGTTCGCCGAAGCTGTCGCGCTTCAACGGCGTAAGCGCCATCGAAATGCTCGGCGAGCCGGCACCCGGCTACAGTTCCGGTGATGCCATGGCCGAGGTGGAGCGCATTGCCGCTCAGCTGCCGCCAGGCGTGGGCTATTCGTGGACCGGGCAATCCTACGAGGAGCGGCTGGCCGGCTCGCAGACGCTGGCGCTCTACGCCTTGTCGCTGCTGGTGGTGTTCCTCTGTCTGGCTGCGCTTTACGAGAGCTGGTCGATCCCGTTCTCGGTCATGCTGGTCGTACCGCTGGGGATCGTCGGCGCGCTCGCCTTCACGTTGTTGCGTGGGTTGTCCAACGAGGTGTTCTTCCAGGTGGGCCTGGTCACCACCATCGGCCTGTCCGCGCGTAACGCCATTCTCATCGTCGAGTTCGCCAAGGCCTTGCACGAGCAGGGCATGAGCTACGCCGATGCAGCGCTGCAGGCCTGCCGTATGCGTCTTCGCCCGATCATCATGACCTCGCTGGCGTTCATCCTCGGTGTGGTTCCGCTGGCGATCGCCTCCGGCGCCGGTGCCGGCAGCAAGCACGCCATCGGTACCGGCGTGATTGGCGGGATGCTCACCGCGGCGGTGCTGGCAATCTTCTGGATTCCGTTGTTCTACGTGATGATCTGTACGTTCTTCGACCGCACGACGTCCGCCAATCAGGTAGCCAAGGAGGAGTCGCTGTGAACAAGTCTCTGTTGAGTCTCGCGCTCGTGGCGGCGCTGAGCGGCTGCTCGCTGATCCCCGAGTACCAGCGTCCGGATGCGCCGGTACCGGCCGACTGGCCGCAGGGCGAAGCCTATTCGAAGGCATCCCCCGAGGCTCGGGCGCAGGCGCTTGGCTGGCGCGAGTTCTTCCGTGATCCGGCGCTGCAGCAGCTGATCGAGGTCGCGCTGGAGAACAACCGCGACCTGCGCGTCGCCGCGCTGAACGTCGATGCCTACCGTGCGCTGTACCGCGTGCAGCGCGCCGATGTGCTGCCGGCGATGAGCGCCGATGCGGCGGGCACGCGCAGCCGTACTCCGGGCGACCTGAACATGAGCGGCGAGCCGGCCATCAGCAGCCAGTACAGCGCCACCTTCGGCGTGTCCTGGGAGCTGGACCTGTTCGGCCGCCTGCGCAGCCTGCGCGACCAGGCGCTGGAGCAGTACTTCGCCAGCGAGGCCGCTCAGCGCAGCACGCAGATCAGCCTGATCGCCAGCGTCGCCAACGCCTGGCTGACGCTGCAGGCCGATCAGGCGCTGCTGCAGGTCACCCGTGACACGCTCAAGACCTACGAGGAAAGCCTGGGCCTGACCCAGCGCAGCTTCGATGTCGGCGTCGCCTCGGCGCTGGAACTGCGTCAGGCACGCAGTGCGGTGGACAGTGCGCGGGTGAGTATCGAGCAGTACACCCGCCTGGTGGCGCAGGACCGCAATGCCCTGACCCTGCTACTGGGCCAGAGCCTGCCGGCCGGTCTGCCGAGCGGCGAAGGTCTCGAGCGCACCCAGCTGGCGACGTTGCCGGTCGGGTTGCCCTCGGACCTGCTGCAGCAACGCCCGGATATTCTCCAGGCGGAGTACCAGCTGCGTGCGGTCAATGCCAGCATCGGCGCCGCGCGTGCGGCGTTCTTCCCGCGCATCAGCCTGACCGGCGCGGCAGGGACCGCCAGCAGCGAGCTGTCCGGTCTGTTCGACGGCGGTTCCGGCTACTGGAGCTTCTCACCGAGCATCAGCGTGCCGATCTTCAACGCCGGCCAGCTTCGGGCCAACCTGGACTACGCGCAGATCAGCAAGAACATCCAGGTGGCGCAATACGAGCAGGCCATCCAGACGGCGTTCCGCGAGGTCGCCGACGGGCTCGCCGCCCAGGCCACGTATGTGCGCCAGGTGCAGGCCCAGCGTGATCTGCTGCAGACCAGCGAGGATTATTACAACCTCGCCGAGCGTCGCTATCGCACCGGTGTCGACAGCTACCTGACCGTGCTCGACGCGCAGCGCCAGCTGTTCAGCGTGCAGCAGCAGCTGATCAGCGACCGTCTGGCGCAGCTGACCAGCGAGGTGAACCTGTTCAAGGCGCTGGGTGGCGGCTGGCAGGAGACCGTGCAGGCCACCCCCGAGGGCTGAGGATCATGGCGCCGCAGCCCTGAAGAGGTCGTCGCCGTGCTGCAGATGAGAAAACGCCGCCCAGTGGGCGGCGTTTTCGTTCCGGCGCGGGTCAGGCTTCGCGGTTGCGCGTCAGCAGGGCCGGTTTCTCGCCACGCGGGCGGGACGGCAACTGCTCGAGCTGCTCCAGGCTGGGCAGACGATCGATCTTCGATTCCTTGTGAATGATCACCGGCTGCTTCTCGCGCGGCTTGGCCATTTCCTGACGCGTGACGACCGGCTCATCGATGCGGCGACCCTCGTTCTTGCGCCGCGGCTGACCATTGCGTGGCTGGCCGTTGCGCGCCGCCTGGCCCTGGCCAGCGGCGGGACGCTTGCCCTTGCTTCCCGCTGCGCCGCCACCGCCGTTGCGGGCAGCTCCAGCTCCAGCTCCAGCTGCACGCGGTGCGGAGCCCGGCTGGGCCTGACCGCCGGTACGGCGTCCGCGGTTCTGCTTGTTCTGATAGGGGCTGACGTAATCGACGCGATTGCCGAAGTTGTCCACTTCGTCATCGAGGAACTCGTCCGGCGCACGATCCGGTGGCAGTTGCGGCGGCCGGGCGACGCCCTGAGCTTCGCTGGCCACGCCATCGCGGGCCGGCTTGCGCGTCTTGCTCTTGCTGCGGCGACTGCGCTCCTTCTGCTCGGCACCCTTTTCCGCCGGCTTGTCGCGCTCGCCACGTGCCTTGCGCTCGCCACGCTGCGGGCGCGGTTGGCGGGGCTCACGGACTTCCGGCTTCTCCGCCTCGATGCTGCTGGCGTCGAAGCCCTGCAGATCGCCATCGGGAATGCGCTGCTTGGTCATGCGCTCGATGCCCTTGAGCAGCTTCTCCTCGTCCGGCGCTACCAGCGAAATGGCTTCACCACTGCGTCCGGCGCGGCCGGTGCGGCCGATGCGGTGCACATAGTCTTCCTCGACGTTGGGCAGCTCGAAGTTGACCACATGCGGCAGCTGGTCGATGTCCAGGCCGCGGGCGGCGATATCGGTGGCCACCAGGATGCGCACCTGGTTGGCCTTGAAGTCGGCCAGGGCCTTGGTACGGGCATTCTGGCTCTTGTTGCCATGGATCGCGGCAGCCGGCAGACCGTGTTTCTCCAGGTACTCGGCTAGGCGGTTGGCGCCGTGCTTGGTACGGGTGAAGACCAGCACCTGCTCCCAGGCACCCTGGGTGATCAGGTGGGCGAGCAGGGCCCGCTTGTGGCTGGAGGCGACGCGGAACACGCGCTGCTCGATGCGCTCGACGGTGGTGTTCGGCGGGGTGACCTCGATGCGCTCCGGGTTTTGCAGCAGCTTGGCGGCGAGGTCGGTGATGTCCTTGGAGAAGGTGGCCGAGAACAGCAGGTTCTGGCGCTTGGCCGGCAGCTTGGCCAGGACCTTCTTGACGTCATGGATGAAGCCCATGTCGAGCATGCGGTCGGCTTCGTCGAGGACGAGGATTTCCACGTGCGACAGGTCGATGGCCTTCTGGTTGGCCAGGTCGAGCAGGCGACCGGGGCAGGCGACCAGCACGTCGATACCCTTGGCCACGGCCTGGATCTGCGGGTTCATGCCGACGCCGCCGAAGATCACCGCGCTTTTCAGCGGCAGATCGCGGGCATAGACCTTGAAGCTGTCGTGAACCTGGGCGGCGAGCTCGCGGGTCGGTGTCAGCACCAGCACGCGCGGCTGTTTCGGGCCGTAGCGGTGTTCACGATCCGGGTGACCACCCGGAAACAGCAGTTCGAGTACCGGCAGGGCGAAGCCGCCTGTCTTGCCGGTTCCGGTCTGGGCGGCGACCATCAGGTCACGGCCTTGCAACACGGCGGGAATGGCCCGCTGTTGCACGGGAGTAGGCTGGGTGTAACCGGCGGCCTCGACGGCACCGGCCAAAGCCTCGGAGAGACCGAGGGAAGCAAAGGACATGAGTAATCCTGTCTTGTTAGGGGCGAGGCCCTGGGATGGTCATGCCTGGCTCGAATCGCGACTGGCGTGCGATCCCGTCCGGTCCTGCCGCGAATGGTGATGGCGGCATCCGGGCGTAAGCCTGGCGGAAGCGCGGAGTATAACAGAGGCTGTTAACGCCGCATTGCTCTGACAGTGTCGCAGGTCACGGGTTCATTAGCCAGCTCCGTATTTCCCCGGAGCTGGCCGGAACTCAGCGCGACAGCCCGAGGTTGTTCCAGATCGCCAGGCTCGGTTCGGCCTGGTTCAGCGTGTAGAAGTGCAGGCCCGGCGCACCGCCGGCCAGCAGCTTCTGGCACATTTCGGTGATCACCTGCTCGCCGAAGGCCTGGATGCTCTGCATGTCGTCGCCATAGGCTTCGAGCTGCTTGCGCACCCAGCGTGGGATCTCCGCGCCACAGGCATCGGAGAAGCGGGCCAGCTTGCTGTAATTGGTGATCGGCATGATGCCCGGCACCACCGGCGTCTGAACCCCGAGCTTGCGCACGCGCTCGACGAAGTAGAAGTAGCAGTCGGCATTGAAGAAGTACTGGGTAATCGCACTGTCGGCGCCGGCCTTGGCCTTGCGCACGAAGTTCGCCAGGTCGTCCTCGAAGTTGCGCGCCTGGGGATGCATTTCCGGGTAGGCGGCGATCTCGATATGAAAGTGGTCGCCGGTCTCGGCGCGGATGAACTCCACCAGTTCGTTGGCGTAGCGCAGCTCGCCGCTGGCCATGCCCATACCCGACGGCAGGTCGCCGCGCAGTGCGACGATGCGCTGGATGCCGGCACTCTTGTAGAGGTTCAGCAGCTCGCGCAGTTCGGCCTTGGTGTCGCCAACGCAGGACAGGTGCGGGGCGGTGGGGATCTTCACCTCACCGTCGAGTTGCAGCACGGTGTTGAGCGTGCGGTCGCGCGTCGAGCCACCGGCACCGTAGGTGCAGGAGAAGAAATCGGGCTGGTAGCCCGCCAGCTGGCGCGCCACGTTCAGCAGTTTTTCATGCCCGGCTTCGGTCTTGGTGGGGAAGAACTCGAAGCTGATGGAAGGGCGATTTGAAGAGGTCATACAGAAATTCCTTGAGCTGCAAGCCGCAGGCCGCGAGCGCACCTGGCGCCTCGCAGCCTGTGACGTGACCTGCTTAGTAGCGGTAGCTGTCCGGCTTGAACGGACCTTCGACGGCAACGCCGATGTACTCGGCCTGCTTGGCGGTCAGCTGGGTGACCACGCCACCGAAGCCCTTGACCATCTCCAGCGCCACTTCTTCGTCGAGCTTCTTCGGCAGCACCATGACGGTGACGTTCTGGGTCTTCTCGGCCACCGGCAGGTCGGCGAACTTCTCGTTATAGAGGTGGATCTGCGCCAGCACCTGGTTGGCGAAGGAGCCGTCCATGATCCGGCTCGGGTGGCCGGTGGCGTTGCCCAGGTTCACCAGGCGGCCTTCGGCCAGGAGAATCAGGTAGTCATCGTTGGTCGGGTCGACGGTCTTGCCGGTGCGGTGGATCTTGTGCACCTGCGGCTTGACCTCTTCCCAGCCCCAGTTCTGGCGCATGAAGGCGGTGTCGATCTCGTTGTCGAAGTGACCGATGTTGCACACCACGGCGCGCTTCTTCAGCGCCTTGAGCATGCCGGCGTCGCACACATTGACATTACCGGTCGTGGTGACGATCAGGTCGATCTTGCCCAGCAGCGCGGCGTCGACGCTGGCTTCGGTGCCGTCGTTGATGCCGTTCTTGTAGGGGGAAACCAGCTCGAAGCCGTCCATGCAGGCCTGCATGGCGCAGATCGGGTCGACCTCGGAGACCTTGACGATCATGCCTTCCTGGCGCAGCGACTGTGCCGAGCCCTTGCCTACGTCGCCGTAGCCGATGACCAGCGCCTGCTTGCCGGAGAGCAGGTGATCGGTGGCGCGCTTGATGGCGTCGTTCAGGCTGTGGCGGCAGCCGTACTTGTTGTCGTTCTTGCTCTTGGTGACCGAGTCGTTGACGTTGATCGCCGGCACTTTCAGGGTGCCGCCCTTGAGCATGTCGAGCAGGCGGTGCACACCGGTGGTGGTTTCCTCGGTGATGCCGTGCACGCGCTCGAGCACCTGCGGATACTTGTCGTGCAGGATCTGGGTCAGGTCACCGCCGTCGTCCAGCACCATGTTGGCGTCCCACGGCTGGCCGTCCTTGAGGATGGTCTGCTCGATGCACCACTCGTATTCTTCCTCGGTTTCGCCCTTCCAGGCGAATACCGGGATGCCGGCAGCGGCAATGGCGGCAGCGGCCTGGTCCTGGGTGGAGAAGATGTTGCAGGAGGACCAGCGTACCTCGGCGCCGAGGGCGATCAGCGTCTCGATCAGCACCGCGGTCTGGATGGTCATGTGGATACAGCCCAGGATCTTCGCGCCCTTGAGCGGTTGCTCGGCGGCGTACTTGCGGCGCAGGCCCATCAAGGCGGGCATTTCCGATTCGGCGATGATGATCTCGCGGCGGCCCCAGGCGGCCAGGGAAATGTCGGCGACCTTGAAGTCGGTGAAACCGGCAGGCGTCATGACAGCACTCATCGAAGAGTTCTCCATTCGTATGGTTGCGAATGGGCGCCGTTGATGCGTTCGAGGAAACGCCCCATCCGAGCCTGACAGGTTCTGGAACCTGCTGCAGCGCCCCTCGGGTGGGTGGCGGGCACGATCGAAGCGGAGTCGATCGGGTGAAACCCGGCGATTATAGCCGCGCCGTCCGGCAATCCCAAGCCCGCTGCTCGGCGAACTCCACGGATGACCGGACGGTCGAAGTTGGAGGTTCGGTGACCCTTGCCGGGCGAAACCGTTTCAGGAGACCGCCATGAACCCCATGCTTCGCCTTGCGCCCTTCCTGCTGGTGGGTGCGATCAGCCTGCCGGCCGCAGCGCAGTCCTGCTATGTCCACAGCGAAACCTCCGGTGCGGTACCGGCGCCGGTGGTGACCGAACAGTGCTTCGAGTTCCACGGCGTGGACAAGGACGACGCCATCAACTGGGTCTGTCAGGACAACGAGGCGGTGAAGAACTCCCGCCGCGAGATCCGTGACAGCTGTCCGGACGGGCACTTCGGCATCTGTACCGCGCCGATGACCCCGGAAACCCTCGCCAACGAGCGCGCCACCGGGTCCCAGGCGAAGAACGGTACCTTGCCGACCCAGATCAGCGAGGACGCAACCATCGTCACGTATCACTATCACGCCAGCGATCGCGCCCAGGCCAAGATCGACTGCGAAAGTGCCGGCGGCAGCTGGTCGCAATAAAGGCGGTGCGCAATCTTTGCTGACGAAGTCCAAGCCCGACTGATTTGTTCAACCGCCCACGGGCGGGGATAATCCCGCGCTTCGTATCCGTGAGTGGCCGAACCATGACGTTGAGATTGCTGTGCCTTCCCCTGTTCGCCGCGCTGCTGCTGGCAGGCTGTGATCGTGTCGACCCTGACTCGCCGCTGGGCAAGCGCAAGGCGATCTATCAGGCGATGCTCGATACCAAGGAAGACCTCGGCGGCATGCTGCGCGGGCGCATCCCATTCGACGGCACGGCGTTTACCAGCGGCGCCGCCAAGCTCGACGAGCTGTCGCGCCAACCCTGGCAGCACTACCCGGAGGTCAAGGAAAAGCAGAGCGACGCGCGTGACGATGTCTGGCAGCGCCAGGAGCGCTTCCAGGAACTGGCCCGCGCGCTGGAGGCTGACACGGCTGCGCTGGTGGAGGTGACGACCGCGGGTCCGGTGACCGCTGAGCGTGTCGCCCCGGCCTTCCAGCGTGTCGAGGATGCCTGCGAGGCCTGCCACAAGGAGTTCCGCGCCTACTGAGGCGGCTCAGCGGCGCAGGGTTTCCAGTTTTTCCCGGGATTTGGCCAGCTGATCGCGGCGCAGCTCGATCAGCTGCGCATTGCCGGTGCCCAGTGCTTCACGGAGCAGGGTTTCGCGACGCTCCACCTGGCGGTTTACGTGCTCGTATTCCACCTGGCGCGGGTGCAGCGCGACCAGGCCCTGGCACTGCTTGGTCAGGGTCTGCAGCTCGGCATTGAGCTGGGTCTGCTGCAGCTTGTCGCCTTGCAGGCGTGCCTGCTGCAGCTGCTCGCGCAGCGCCTGGCGCTGTGCATGGCACTGAGGGTCTGCCTGCGGGGCGGCGGCAAGCAGCGGGCTGACGACAGCGCAGGCGGTCAGCAGGGCAATGGGCAGATGTCGCAAAGACATGCCACGCCTCCATAGTTGTTATCCAGCTTCTATCGACCGCAGGGTTCGGGCGAAAGTCCCTCAGGTGCCCGGAACCCCGACGGCGCGTAGTCGTTCGCGTAGCGCGGGCAGCTCCGCCGCGCGGAAGAACGCCTGCAGCTGTTTCGCCCGCGCCGGACCGACTCCCGCTTCGGCTTGCCACTGCGCCAGGTCGCGTGCGGCGAGCGCGTCCCAGTCCGCTGCGGGCGGCAGCTGCTTGGCCGGCAGGCCGAGCGCCTTCAGCCATTGCGCCAGCGGCCTCTGCCGGGCTCGGGCGAAGCTCGCGGCGAGCTTGTTGGCGCGCGCCTTGCCAATGCCGGGCACCTGCTCGAGTGCGGCGGCATCCAATTCCAGCCAGGCGAGCAGGTCGGGTAGCAGACCGGCCTCCAGCAATGCCTGCCAGCTGCCGGCGCCGACGCCCTCGAGCGCCAGGCCTTGCCTGCCGCCCAGCCAGACCAGGCGGGCGAGGAACTGCTGGTCGCAGCCGGGCGCTGGTCGCCAGCAGCTGTCGGGGTGATAGCGCCGCGGATCGGGCGCGGCGACCGGAGCCCGCTCCGTGTGACGCCAGACCACGCTGTCCAGCTGCGGAATGCTATGCCCGGCCAGCGCAACCGCGACCCGGTCACCGGGGCGCACGTCCAGCGCCTGCCAACGATCCAGCGAACCGAGGCTCAGTGTGCGCACGCGTCGATCATCCAGCTGGACCGGAGCGAGCTGCAGCAGCGGTGTGATCCGCCCGGTGCGGCCGATGCGAAATTCGACGTCGCGCACCTCGGTCAGCGCCTTGCGCAGCGGGTACTTCCAGGCTGCGGCCCAGTGGGGCTCGGCCTGCCAGCGCTCGGCCGGCGGACGTTGCTCCTGGCGCAGCACCACGCCATCGGTGGCGAACGGCAACTCTTGGCGATACCAGCGCTCGCGCCAGTGGCGGGCGTGTTCCAGTGTCTCCACGGGCTGGCTGAACGCCTGCGTATCGGGGAAGCCGAGTGCCGCCAGCTGCCCGAGTCGAGCGTTCATGCTGTCCGGGCCGTTCGGCCAGTCCCAGACGAACAGGCCGATCCGCGCGGCAGTGTCCCTGTCCAGGCCGTTGCTGGCCATGGCGCCGGCCACGCGCCCGCGAGCCCCCGCGCTGCCATGCGATGCCTGGACATGCCGGTCCAGTCGCCAGTAGAGCTCGCCCTGCAGGATGACCTCGTCGGGTACCGCCAGGCGCGCAGGGATCACTGCCAGTCTACGGGCATTGGCTGTCCAGTCCTGTCCGGTAAGGCCATCGCCACGGCTGATGGCCTGCTGCAGGGCGCCGTGACGATAGACCAGGGTGACCGCGACACCGTCGATCTTGGGCTGAATCCACAAGTCGCGGCGCCGCGCGATCCAGGTCGCAACCGCCTGCTCGTCGGCGAGCTTGACCAGGCCGGTTTGTCTGACCGGATGGCGCAGCGGACCGCCGGCATTCTGCAGCGGATCCGGTGCCGCGCTGGTGCCGACGAAGCAGCGCCGCCAGCCGTCCAGCTGCGCGCGGCTCTGGTCATAGATCTCGTCGTCCACCAGCGACTGACCGCGCCGGTGATAGGCATCGTCCCACTGGGCGAGCTGCGCCTGCAGCTGGTGGATCTCCTGGCGTGCCCGCGCGTCGTCCCAGTTCGGACAGGTGGCGAGGCAGGCAGGGGCGAACAGGCACAGCGATAGCGCGATCAGGCGTGGCATGGCGAGCATCCTTGCTCTGGTGACGGGGGCGCGGCCCGCCGACGCCGGCGGACCGATGCCGGATTGTCGCCTGCCAGGCGCGAGCTGACCGTGCGTCAGCGCATGTTGAACAGTTCCTGATGGAAATCCCGCGCCGGCAGGCCGCGTCGCTGCAGGTCACGGCTGAGGTCCTGACCGAAACCGGCAGGGCCGCAGAACCAGACGTCACTGTCCTGCCACTGCGGCGCCAGCTGGCGCAGGCGTTCGGGCGTCAGCCGCCCGCCTTCGCTGGCGACCAGCACATGCAGGCGCACCCGGGCGCGCTCGGCCAGCTCGCGGATGCGCTCGATGAAGCCCTGGTCGGGCGCGCTGGTGCAGTAGAAGAAGTCGACGTTGTCCCCGTTACCGCTGTCGGCTAGCGCCTGCAGGCGGCCGATGAACGGCGCGATACCGATGCCGCCGGCGACCCAGATCTGCCGCGGCTTGCGGCTGTGGAAATCGAAGCAGCCATAGGGACCTTCCACCTTCACCGGGTCGCCCACCTTGAGTGTCTGGGGCAGGGTGCGGGTGTAGTCGCCGAGGCCCTTGATGGAGAAGGCCAGCCGGCCGTCGTTGCACCAGGCCGAGGAGAGGCTGAAGGGGTGCGGCCCTTCCTTGTCGTCGAAGGTGACGAAGGCGAACTGCCCGGCCTTGTGTCCCGGCCAGGCGCCATCGAGCTTGATGTCGACACGCAGCACGCGGTTGTCGCGGTGATGGGTCAGGCTTTCGATGCGGCCTACCACCTGATGCTTGCGGCCGATGCGGCGCAGCAGCGAGATGCAGGCGGCCAGCGAGCCGGCGGCCATGAGCACAGCCAGCACCAGGCCCAGCGGCGACGTCCAGTAATCCGGCGGCGTCAGCACTACCGCGTGCACCACCAGCGCCAGGTAGACCAATGCCAGCCAGCGGTGGGTGCGGAAGAACCAGCGGTAGGGGAAGCGCTTGACCAGTGCCAGCACGATGAGGATGACCGCGGCATAGAAGGCCCATTCGCCGATGGTCTCCGCGATGCCGCGAAAGCGTTGCAGCAGGGCGAAGATGCCTTCGTGAACCTGGCCCTCGCCGGCGCGCCGAGCCGGTCGCTCCAGCCAGCCGAAACCCACCAGCCATTTCGGAATCTGGCCCCAGCCCCAGTGGAAGATGGCGATCACCAGGGCGCTGATGCCCAGCCACTTGTGCAGCCGATAGGTCTTGTCCAGGCCGTCGAAGAAGCGTTCGAAGCGCCGTGGCCGCGCCGCCAGTATCACCGCCACGCTCATCGCGGCGATGCCGAGCACACCGCTGTAGTGCACCATCACCTTGCGCAGCGGCCAGATCTGGTAATGCGCCATGACGAAGCTGTCGACCAGCAGCCAGAGCAGCGTCAGTCCGACGAACAGCGCGACGTAGGTGAGTTTTATCTGTCTCATCTTGGGCAAGCCTCCCAGCTGACATCCCTATTTCGAGCTTCCTTGAGCATCCCCCTGCTGCCATGCCACTGCCATGACCGTGGTCAGTAGCGAAGCGGTCGGCCGAAATCGGCGACACGGGAGGACGCGCTTTTTATCTACAATTCGCCCCTCAATTCCTCGAAGAGACGAGCCCGTGTACCCAGTGATCGCCATCGAGCAGCTCACCAAGACCTACGCGTCCGGACATCCCGCGCTCAAACGCATCGACCTCGAGATCCGCAAGGGCGAGATCTTCGCCCTGCTCGGACCCAACGGCGCCGGCAAGACCACGCTGATCAGCATCATCTGCGGCATCGTCAACCCCGGCGGCGGCCGCGTAGTGGTCGACGGCCACGACATCGTCCAGGACTACCGCGCCGCCCGCTCGAAGATCGGCCTGGTGCCGCAGGAGCTGTTCAACGAGGGATTCGAAAGCGTCTGGGCGACGGTGCGTTTTTCGCGCGGGCTGTTTGGCAAGGCGCCGGACGATTCGTTCCTCGAGAAACTGTTGCGCGATTTGTCCCTGTGGGACAAGCGCAACGCCCGGATTCTGGAACTCTCCGGTGGCATGAAGCGCCGCGTGATGATCGCCAAGGCGCTGTCCCACGAGCCATCGATCCTGTTCCTCGACGAGCCCACCGCCGGCGTCGACGTCGAGCTGCGCCGGGACATGTGGGAGATGGTCCGCGGCCTACGCGAACGGGGCGTGACCATCATCCTCACCACCCACTACATCGAGGAGGCCGAGGAGATGGCCGACCGCATCGGGGTGATCAGCAAGGGCGAGATCATCCTCGTCGAGGACAAGCATGTGCTGATGCACAAGCTCGGCAAGAAGCAGTTGACCCTGCACCTGCAGCGCCCGTTGACGGCGATCCCGGAAGAGCTGGCCGGCTATCCGCTGGAGCTGACCGATGCCGGCAATCAACTGGTGTTCACCTTCGATGCCCAGCACGAGGACACCGGCATCGCCGAGCTGCTCAAGCGCCTGGCCGCCCACGGCATCGACTTCAAGGACCTGCAGTCGAGCCAGAGCTCGCTGGAGGAAATCTTCGTCAACCTCGTTCACGGGCGCTGAAGGAACAACTGCATGAATGTTTACGCGATCCGCGCGATCTACCTGTTCGAACTGGCGCGCACCTGGCGCACCCTGCTGCAGAGCATCGCCACCCCGGTGATCTCCACCTCGCTGTACTTTGTGGTGTTCGGCTCGGCCATCGGCGCGCGCATGGAGGCCATGCACGGCATCCCCTACGGCGCCTTCATCATTCCCGGCCTGATCATGATGGCGCTGCTTTCCGAGAGCATCTCCAACGCCTCGTTCGGCATCTACATGCCGCGCTACTCGGGGACCATCTACGAGGTGCTGTCGGCGCCGGTGTCCTATGTCGAGATCGTCATCGGCTACGTTGGCGCAGCAGCGACCAAATCGCTGATTCTCGGCGTGATCATCCTGCTTACCGCGCGCCTGTTCGTCGATTATGAGATCCAGCATCCGCTGATGATGGCGCTGTTCCTGGTGCTGACGGCGGTTACTTTCTGCCTGTTCGGGTTCATCATCGGCATCTGGGCCGACGGCTGGGAGAAGCTGCAGATCGTCCCGGCGCTGATCGTCACGCCTTTGGCTTTTCTCGGCGGGAGCTTCTACTCCATCGAGATGCTGCCGCCGCTGTGGCAGAAAATCACGCTGTTCAACCCGGTGGTGTACCTGATCAGCGGCTTCCGCTGGAGCTTCTACGGCGTCTCGGACATCAGTGTCGGCATCAGCCTGGCGATGATCCTCGGCTTTCTCGCCGCCTGCCTGCTGGCGGTGTGGTGGATCTTCAAGACCGGCTATCGGTTGAAGAACTGAGCCGCACACGAAAACGCCCGCAGATGCGGGCGTTTTCAATTACAGCACTTCAAGCTTACTTGCCGAACATCTTGCCGAGGCCGAGCACGGCATCCTTGGCCTGGGTCACGGCCTGGACCTTCTCGTCGATCGCCGCGCCCTGTTCGGTGGCGTTGGCATTGGCCGCCAGTTCTTCGCCGTTCAGTTGTGCACAGCCACCCTCCACCTGAGCGATGGCGTTGCTGAGCTTCTCGTTGCCGAGCATCTGGCCGAGCAGCTTGCCGGTTTCCAGGTTGCCTTGCTGGGCGTTCAGCTGTTGTTCGCATTTGGCCTGCACATCGCTGGTAGCCGCCTGCAGCGAGGCGCTCGAGAGGGCGAGCAGGGCGCAGCCGAAGAGGTGGGAAATACGCATGGATAAGCTCCTTGTAATGTCGATCACGACAGGTGATCGATCGAGTCCGTTCGAAAAGGGCGGCGATGATAGCGTTTTGCTTCTGGTCCGCAAAGTCGCTGGCATGCAGGTTTCGTGACCTGGTGCGGATTGCGTGCCGCTGAATGCATCCGGTCCTGAAAGCAGAAAACCCCGCACGGCTCAGGCCGGCGGGGTTTTCCGTTGACCGGAGGCTGCTTACAGCCCGGCGGCGGCGCGCAGGGCGTCGGCCTTGTCGGTCTTCTCCCAGGTGAAGGCGGTGAAGGTGTCGGCACCCACCGTCATCTCGTAGGGGGTGCGGCCGAAGTGGCCGTAGGCGGCGGTGGCGCGATACATCGGGTGCAGCAGGTCGAGCATGCGGGTGATCGCGTAGGGGCGCAGATCGAAGTGCTCGCGCACCAGGGCGATGATCTTGTCATCGCCGAGCTTGCCGGTGCCGAAGGTGTTCAGCGAGATGGACGTCGGCTGCGCCACGCCGATGGCATAGGACACCTGGATCTCGCAGCGATCGGCGAGACCGGCGGCAACGATGTTCTTGGCGACGTAGCGTCCGGCGTAGGCAGCGCTGCGGTCGACCTTGGACGGGTCCTTGCCGGAGAAGGCGCCGCCGCCGTGACGGGCCATGCCGCCGTAGGTGTCGACGATGATCTTGCGTCCGGTCAGGCCGCAATCGCCTACCGGGCCGCCGATGACGAACTGGCCGGTCGGGTTGATGTGGTACTGGGTGTCCTTGTGCAGCAGCTCGGCCGGCAGGCTGTGCTTGATGATCAGCTCCATCACCGCTTCGCGCAGATCGCTCTGCTTGACGTCGGGGTTGTGCTGGGTCGACAGCACCACGGCGTCGATGCCGACCACCTGGCCGTTCTCGTAGCGGCAGGTGACCTGGCTCTTGGCGTCCGGACGCAGCCACGGCAGCAGGCCGTTCTTGCGCGCCTCGGCCTGGCGCTCGACCAGGGCGTGGGAGAAACGGATCGGCGCCGGCATCAGTACGTCGGTCTCGTTGCTGGCATAGCCGAACATCAGGCCCTGGTCGCCGGCACCCTGGTCTTCCGGCTTGGTGCGGTCGACGCCCTGGGCGATGTCCACCGACTGCTTGCCGATGATGTTGATGATGCCGCAGGTGGCGCCGTCGAAACCGACTTCCGAGCTGTTGTAGCCGATGTCGACGATGACGTCGCGGACCAGCTGCTCCAGATCGACCCAGGCGCTGGTGGTCACTTCACCGGCGACGATGGCTACACCGGTCTTGACCAGGGTTTCGCAGGCCACGCGGGCGTGCTTGTCCTCGGCGATGATGGCGTCGAGCACCGCATCGGAGATCTGATCGGCGATCTTGTCCGGATGCCCTTCGGACACGGACTCGGAGGTGAAAATCGAGTATTCGCTCATCTATCGGTTTCCTATTACCGGTGGGTGAGTCGGTCGTCAGGAGCGGGCCGGGAAAAGTGCCGGGCCTGGATCTGAAAACCGTTCTTCAAGCCAATGTAGAGGCTCTCGCCGGGCGTGAGCCCCGCGGCATCGGCCCAACGGGCCAGATCGTCCTGTTCGAAGCCCAACCAGAGATCGCCGCAGGCCTCCCTGGCCCAACTCTGGTTGTGGTTGCACAGCTCGGTGATCAGCAGGCTGCCGCCCGCCTTTACCAGCCGCGCCAGTTGTTTCATTGCCTCACCCGGCGCAGCCAGGTGATGCAGGACCATGTTCAGTACCACGCAGTCGGCCGCCGGGCAGTCATCGTGCAAGGCGTCGGCCAGCCTGAGTTCGACGTTGCCGAGCCCGGTCTGTTCGCAATGGGCGCGGGCCAGGTCGAGCATCGCCGGGCTGTTGTCCAGCGCCACCACCCGGGCGAAGCGCCGGGCCAGTTCCGGCAGGAAGCTGCCGTCGCCGGGGCCGACTTCCAGCGCCGTGGCTTCGGCGTCGAAGTTCAGCGCGTCGAGCAGGGCCACCACGCTGTCGCGGTACTGTGGCAGGCCGGCGATCAGGTCCTGGCGGGCCTGGAAACTGTCGGCCATGCGCGCGAAGAAATCCTCGCTGGCGGCGCTGCGCTGGGCGTGTACGGCGGCGATGCGGGCGTCGATCTCGCGTGGCAGTTCCAGCCGGTCCGCTTCCTCCAGCAATGCCGCGTGCAGCCGGCCGCCAGGGCTGTCGAGCTGCGCCAGGCTGCGTCGGTAGAACACCGCGTTGCCTTCGCGCCGGGTGGCCAGCAGGCCGGCCTGGGTGAGCACCTTGAGATGATGGCTCATCCCCGACTGGCCGATGGCAAAGATCTGCGCCAGCTCGAGCACGCCGAAGGAGTCGCTGGCCAGCACGCGCAGCACGTTCAGGCGCAGCGCATCGCCACCGGCCTTGCACAGGGCGGCGAGCTGGTCGCTGGCGTCGTAACGGATCTGGGGAAAGCGCAGGCTCATAGGCCGCGCAGTCTAGTCGGTCACTTTTCGTACAGCAAGGGCAGTATCAAAAAGTTTTGATATTGCCCTTGCGGGTGCAGGGTTACTGCAGCAGGCGGGACAGCCCCAGGGTGCAGGACACCAGGCCCAGGCCGATGAGGAAGTAGTTGGGCAGGATATCCAGCAACCGCTGAACCATCCCCTCCCCGGCCAGGCGGCGCGACAGCAGGCTGTAGGCGAGCAGGATGCTCAGATCGATCACCAGCCAGATCACGATAAGGACCGTGGCCTGCGGAGCGAACGGCTGCGCCGGCAGGATGAAGCCGGGCAGGAAGGCGAGGAAGAACAGGATGTCCTTTGGATTGGACAGGCCCACCGCCATGGCTCGCCAGAAGTAGTGCGCCTCGCTGCGGCGCGGCGTGGTGGTTTCGCCGCCGCCGCCGCAGAGGCCGTCGCAGCCCAGCCAGATCAGGTAGAGCCCGCCGAGGATCTGCCCGGCCTCGAGCACCAGCGGGTCGAGGTCCAGTGCGAGGTAGATCATCACCAGCGCGGCGATCATCAGAATCTGCGCCGACACGGCGCCGCCGAGGATGGTCCACAGCGGCCAGCGGCGACGGGCGTCGGCCACCACCAGGGCGACCACCGGTCCGGGGGAGGCGATCAGCAGTGCGACCGCGGCGGCGAAGGCGAGGTAGGTGGCGTTCATAGTTCGGTCACCAGGCCGAATACGCGGCTGCGCTTGCCCAGCCGCTCGGCGTAGAAGTTGGGATTGGTGATGGCGAAGGCGCGCTGGATCCAGCGGTCGCTGCCATCGAAGCGCGCGCTGAAGGGGCTGCGCGCGTGGGCGGTGCGGCGGTTGTCGATGATCAGCATGTCGCCGCGGTTCAGGCGCACGGGCTCGACCACTTCCCAGGCGATGTTGCGCAGCTTGTCCATCAGCTGCTGGGCGCGGCTGCTGAAAGCCAGCATGAACTGCGGGTCGAAGCGAAAGAAAGGCGCGTCCGGATCGCCATAGAGGATGGTCTGGTGGCGGTTGATGTCGATGCGCTGGTTCTTGCCGGTGGGGCCGTAGTCGGACAGGAAGTTGTACGGCTCGGTGAGGAAGAAGGCCTGCTCTTCGAAGGTCAGACGCTCGAGGATGCGCTCGATGGAGGCGATGTAGGTCACCGCTTCGGCGGCGGGGTCCTGGCGCAGGCAGAGCAGCACCAGATAGTCCGGTACCACGGCGTGGAAGGCATTTTCGGTGTGCAGATCCAGTTCGGTGTCGAAGCTGTCGGAGTTCGCCGCTCGGGACTGCGTCTGCAGCGGGAAGAAGTTGTTGACGATGCAGCCATCGGACTCCTGCAGGTAGCCGATCGGCTCGCCCAGCAGCGCCGTCGCCTGCAGCAACAGGCGTTCGCTGCTCTCGTCGGGCTTGTTCAGCTGTTCGCGGCTGGGCGGGGTGGGCGGGATATCGCCGACCGGCAGGTTTTCCAGTGTCAGGTAGCCGCGCTTGTTGCCGAACAGCCTGAAATTGAGGATCTCGCCAATCTGCTCATGCTGCAGCGCGCCCTTGGTCACGGCGCGGGCCAGAAGCGTCTCGTAATGATCGTTGTGCATGACATCCTTCCCTGACTTTTGTATGTGCTGGCGTGATGGGTGTTTTGGCGGGGTTGGCCTGCGACCCTTAGCTGGCGCAGTATTGGGAGGTGCATGAGGATTGAAAAATGGAAAAAACAGCCGCTAAGGATGAGTTTTAGTCATGCCGGAATCCGTTATGGCAGTACCGCGCATGCCGCCTCTGTATGCGCTGCGTGCGTTCGAGGTGGCGGCGCGCTTCGGCTCGTTCACCCAGGCGGCGCAGAGCCTGTTCATCACCCAGAGTGCGGTGAGCCGGCACGTGAAGACCCTGGAGGAGCATCTGGATTGCCAGCTGTTCGAGCGACATGGCTCGCGGCTGGTGCTGACCGATGCCGGCCGCCTGCTGGCGCAGGAGCTGAAGATCGGTTTCCGTACCATCGAGAACGCCTGCGTCGCGGTGACGCGCCAGCGCGGCGCGCTTCGCCTCAAGGCGCCTTCGACGCTGACCATGCGCTGGCTGCTCGGCGCGCTGAACGCCTTTCAGCTGGCGCATCCGCAGAATCGTGTGCAGCTCACCAGCGCCTGGATGGATCTGGACGCGGTGGATTTCCACAGCGAGCCGTTCGACTGCGCGATCCTGCTGGGCAATGGCGGTTTTCCGGCCGACTGGCGCCGGGTCAAACTGTTCGACGAATGGCTGGTGCCGGTCTGCGCGCCGGAACTGCTCGGCGCGGCGCCCTGGAGCACCGAGCAGCTGGCGGCGGCCGAGCTGATTCACCCATCGCGTGACTGCCGTGACTGGCGGCGCTGGCTGCAGCGCACCGGACGCGTGGATGAGGTCGCCTGGCAGCAGGGCAAACTGTTCGACACCCTCGAACTGGGCATCTCCGCCGCCGCCCAGGGCCATGGCGTGTCGATCGGCGATCTGGCCCTGGTCGGTGCCGAACTGCAGCGCGGCAGCCTGGTGCTGCCACTGCGTCAGGCGGTGCGCTCCGGCGACAGCTATTACCTGGTGTGGCCAGGCGGTGGCAGCGAGTCGGCGACGCTTGCGCGCATGCGCGACTACCTGCTCGAACACCTGCCGGATGTGACCCGCCAGGGCGTCGAACTGTTGGATTGACGGCCGATTCAGTCATTGCCCCGGCCACCCTCGGTAGGGGAAAATGGCCGCCTTTTTCTACGTACACCCCCGCAGGAGATTCAGCGATGCCCAGCCGTCGTGAGCGAGCCAATGCCATCCGCGCCCTCAGCATGGATGCCGTGCAGAAAGCCAACAGCGGCCACCCGGGTGCCCCCATGGGCATGGCGGACATCGCCGAAGTGCTCTGGCGCGACCACCTGAAGCACAGTCCGACCAACCCGCAGTGGGCCGACCGCGATCGCTTCGTGCTGTCCAACGGCCACGGCTCGATGCTGATCTACTCGCTGCTGCACCTGACCGGCTACGACCTGTCCATCGACGACCTGAAGAACTTCCGCCAGCTGCACAGCAAGACCCCTGGCCACCCGGAGTTCGGCTACACCGCCGGTGTCGAGACCACCACCGGGCCGCTGGGCCAGGGCCTGGCCAACGCTGTCGGTTTCGCCCTGGCCGAGAAGGTCATGGCGGCGCAGTTCAACCGCCCCGGCCACAACATCGTCGATCACAACACCTACGTGTTCCTCGGCGACGGCTGCATGATGGAAGGCATCAGTCACGAAGTCTGCTCGCTGGCTGGTACCCTGGGCCTGAACAAGCTGATTGCCTTCTACGATGACAATGGCATTTCCATCGACGGCGAAGTCCACGGCTGGTTCACCGACGATACGCCGCGCCGCTTCGAGGCTTATGGCTGGCAGGTGATCCGCAATGTCGACGGCCATGATGCCGACGAAATCCAGATGGCTATCGAGACCGCGCGCAAGAGCGACCGGCCGACGCTGATCTGCTGCAAGACCATCATTGGCTTCGGCTCGCCGAACAAGCAGGGCAAGGAAGAATCCCACGGCGCCGCCCTGGGTGAGGCCGAAATCGCCCTGACCCGCGAGGCGCTGGGCTGGAAGCACGGCCCCTTCGAAATCCCGGCCGAGATCTACGCCGAGTGGGACGCCAAGCAGAAGGGCGCCGACGCCGAGAACGAGTGGAACAAGCGCTTCGCCGCCTACGAGGCCGAATTCCCGGCGCTGGCTGCCGAGTTCAAGCGGCGCATGGCCGGCGAGCTGCCGGCGGACTTCGCCGAAAAGGCCAGCGAGTTCATCCGTGAAGTCGCCACCAAGGGCGAAACCATCGCCAGCCGCAAGGCCAGTCAGAACTGCCTGAACGCCTTCGGCCCGCTGCTGCCGGAGCTGCTCGGCGGCTCGGCGGACCTGGCCGGCTCCAACCTGACCCTGTGGAAGGGCTGCAAGCCGGTGGTGGCCGAGGATGCCTCGGGCAACTACATGTATTACGGCGTGCGCGAGTTCGGCATGGCCGCGATCATGAACGGTGTCGCCCTGCACGGCGGCCTGATTCCCTACGGCGCGACCTTCCTGATGTTCATGGAATACGCACGCAACGCCGTGCGCATGTCGGCACTGATGAAGCAGCGGGTGATCTACGTGTTCACCCACGACTCCATCGGCCTCGGCGAAGACGGCCCGACCCACCAGCCGGTCGAGCAGCTGGTCGCCCTGCGCACCACGCCGAACCTGGATACCTGGCGTCCGGCCGACACGGTCGAGTCCGCGGTGGCCTGGAAGCATGCGGTCGAGCGCAAGGACGGTCCGAGCGCGCTGATCTTCTCGCGGCAGAACCTGCCGTTCCATGTGCGTGACAACGAAACCGAAGCGGCCATCGCCCGCGGCGGCTACATCCTGAAGAACTGCGCCGGCGAGCCCGAGCTGATCCTGATCGCCACCGGTTCGGAAGTCAGCCTGGCGGTGCAGGCCGCCGACAAGCTGGCTGAGCAGGGCCGCAAGGTGCGCGTCGTCTCCATGCCCTGCACCAGCGTGTTCGACGCCCAGGATGCGGCCTACAAGCAACTGGTGCTGCCGGTGGAAGTCGGTGCGCGCATCGCCATCGAGGCGGCCCATGCGGACTACTGGTACAAGTATGTCGGCCTCGACGGCCGCATCATCGGCATGACCACCTACGGCGAGTCGGCCCCGGCCGGCCAGCTGTTCGAGGAGTTCGGCTTCACCGTCGACAACATCCTCGCGGTCGCCGAAGAGCTGCTGGAGGACTGATCGCGACATGGGTGGATGGCTGCGGTCATCCATCCCATCAAGCCCCATCCGCGTAGGGTGGAGAGCCAACTGCCGCTTTCCACCTGCAGGACCGACGAGAACCCATGGCCAACGCCCGTCCCTATCGCGTCGCTCTCAACGGCTACGGCCGCATCGGCCGTTGCGTGCTGCGTGCATTCTATGAGCGCGGCACCGCCTTCGATTTTCAGTTCGTTGCCCTCAACGACCTGGCCGACATGGCCAGCCTGGAATACCTCACCCGCTTCGACTCCACTCACGGCCGCTTTCCCGGCGACGTGGGCGTGGAGGGCGACTGCCTGCACCTGAACGGCGACTGTGTGAAGGTGCTGCGTGCATCGACGCCGGAAGCCATCGACTGGCGGGCACTCGACGTCGATCTGGTGCTGGAGTGTTCCGGCGCCTACACCAGCCGTGCCGATGGCGAGCGTTTCCTTGCGGCGGGTGTGCCGCGGGTACTGTTTTCCCAGCCGATGGCCAGTGCGGCGGATGTCGACGCCACCGTGGTGATGGGCATCAATCAGGGGCAGCTGAGCGGCACCGAGCGGCTGGTGTCCAACGCCTCCTGCACCACCAACTGCGGCGTGCCGCTGCTCAAGCTGCTCAATGACGCGGTGGGCATCGAGTTCGCCTCCATCACGACCATTCACTCGGCGATGAACGACCAGCCGGTGATCGACGCCTACCACCATGACGACCTGCGCCGTACCCGCTCGGCCTTCCAGTCGGTGATTCCGGTATCCACGGGGCTCGCCCGGGGCATCGAGCGCCTGCTGCCGGAACTCTCCGGGCGGATTCAGGCCAAAGCCGTGCGGGTGCCGACGGTGAACGTCTCCTGCCTGGACATCACGCTGCAGACGGCGCGCGATACCGATGCGCAGACCATCAACAAGGTGCTGCGCGAGGCCGCCGAAAGCGGCCCCTTGCAGGGGTTGCTGGCCTACACGGAGTTGCCGCATGCCAGTTGCGACTTCAACCACGACCCGCATTCGGCGATCGTCGACGGCAGCCTGACCCGTGCCTCCGGCCCGCGCCTGGTGAATCTGCTGGCCTGGTTCGACAACGAATGGGGGTTCGCCAACCGCATGCTTGACGTCACCGACCATTACCTGCGCGTGGCCCATCGCCCGTAGTGGCACGCGCTTGGAACATCGCTGCTTCTTGACCTTAAGGAAGACCAACATGACCGTTTTGAAGATGACCGATCTCGACCTCCAGGGTAAGCGCGTGCTGATCCGCGAGGACCTCAACGTGCCGGTGAAGGATGGCGCGGTGAAGAGCGATGCACGCATCCTGGCCTCGTTGCCGACCATCAAGCTGGCGCTGGAAAAAGGCGCCGCGGTGCTGGTCTGCTCGCACCTGGGCCGTCCGGAAGAGGGCGTCTACAGCGAGGAAGACAGCCTCAAGCCGGTCGCCGATTACCTGTCCAAGGCCCTCGGCCGTGAGGTGCCGCTGGTCAAGGATTACCTGGACGGTGTCGAGGTCAAGCCGGGTGAGCTGGTCCTGCTGGAGAACGTGCGCTTCAACAAGGGTGAAAAGAAGAACACCGACGAGCTGGCGCAGAAGTATGCCGCCCTCTGCGATGTCTTCGTCATGGACGCCTTCGGCACCGCCCACCGTGCCCAGGGCTCGACTCATGGCGTGGCCAAGTTCGCCAAGGTCGCCTGCGCCGGCCCGCTGCTGGCGGCCGAGCTGGACGCGCTGGGCAAGGCGCTGGACAAGCCGCAGCGGCCGATGGTGGCCATCGTCGCCGGTTCCAAGGTATCGACCAAGCTCGACGTGCTGACCTCGCTGGCCGACATCTGCGACCAGCTGATCGTCGGCGGCGGCATCGCCAACACCTTCCTCGCCGCGGCCGGCTACAAAGTCGGCAAGTCGCTGCACGAGGCCGATCTGATCGACACCGCCAAGGCCATCGCGGCCAAGGTCGCCGTGCCGCTGCCAGTGGATGTGGTGGTCGCCAAGGAGTTCGCCGAGAGCGCCGAGGCCACGGTCAAGGCCATCGCCGACGTCGCCGACGACGACATGATCCTGGACATCGGGCCGAAGACCGCAGCCATGTTCGGCGAGATGCTCAAGGCTTCGCAGACCATTCTCTGGAACGGTCCGGTGGGCGTGTTCGAATTCGACCAGTTCGGCAACGGCACCAAGGTGCTGGCCCAGGCCATCGCCCAGAGCCCGGCGTTCTCCATCGCCGGCGGTGGCGACACCCTGGCGGCCATCGACAAGTACGGCGTGGCCGAGCAGATCTCCTACATCTCCACCGGTGGTGGCGCCTTCCTCGAGTTCGTCGAGGGCAAGGTGCTGCCGGCGGTCGAGGTACTGGAGCAGCGCGCCAGCTGATGGCCGGGCGGGCGGGCGGGCTGCCGGCGGCGCCCTCGGCGCTGGCCGCCCGCTGATGCAGACGGCAACCCCGGCGGCTCGCCGTGGTCTCTGTTCTTATCGGAACAAGGAAAGGGGATTCGCCATGCGTTACGTCGCTGTTGCCGTTTGTTGCCTGGGCCTGGCCGGTTGCGCCGGCAGTTCGCCGGATACCGCCTGCCAGGTGCTCGACCCGCCGCCGGTGCTTGGCCCGACCGCCGAACACGACCAGCGTGTTGAGATGCAGGCCACCGGCGATCCGACCGTCGCCCAGGGTGGTCTGCAGGACTGCCCCGACTGACTCCCAAGGAGATGGAATGAACAAAGGCTTGCCCATGCTGCTCGCCGCGCTGCTGCTCGGCGGCTGCGGCCACTGGCAGTCCGGCCCGGACGCGCCGTTCGTGCGCTGGAAGTGCCAGAGCCAGCAGCACATCGCCTGGCGCTACGCCGATGATCAGCGCAACGCCATCGACCTGAAGATCGGCAACAGCGAGCAGGTTCATACGTTGCGCAAGGAACCTGCAACGCATGGCACTTTCTATAGCGATGGCGTAGTTGCCTTCCATGACAAGGGCAACGAGGCGCTGGTGTATCGCGTCGCCGATGACAAGGTGCTGGCCCACGGCTGCAGCGCGTCGCTCATCAGTATCTAGCGGACCATCGGTTACTGCGGCCTCGCGATGTGAGGCTACGTTTTTTAAAGCGCTGGCGGGACGCTGGCATTTGTCGCTCCCGCCTCTACAATGCCGCGCCCAGCGTGCGGCGCTTGAACAGCGTCGGCCACTGCGGCAGGCTCTACACGATCAAACGACCCAGACCGGGAGAAAGGAAAACATGGCACTCATCAGCATGCGCCAGATGCTCGACCACGCCGCCGAGTTCGGCTACGGCGTGCCGGCCTTCAACGTCAACAACCTCGAGCAGATGCGCGCCATCATGGAAGCGGCCGACAAGACCGATTCCCCGGTGATCGTCCAGGCTTCCGCCGGTGCGCGCAAATACGCCGGTGCGCCGTTCCTGCGTCATCTGATCCTGGCGGCGATCGAAGAATTCCCGCACATCCCGGTGTGCATGCACCAGGACCACGGCACCAGCCCGGACGTCTGCCAGCGTTCGATCCAGCTCGGCTTCTCCTCGGTGATGATGGACGGCTCGCTGCGCGAAGACGGCAAGACCCCCGCCGATTACGAGTACAACGTGCGCGTGACCCAGCAGACCGTCGCCTTCGCCCATGCCTGCGGCGTCTCCGTGGAAGGCGAGCTGGGTTGCCTGGGCAGCCTTGAAACCGGCATGGCCGGCGAGGAAGACGGCGTCGGCGCCGAGGGCGTGCTCGATCACAGCCAGCTGCTGACCGATCCGGAAGAAGCCGCCGACTTCGTCGCCAAGACCAAGGTCGACGCCCTGGCGATCGCCATCGGCACCAGCCACGGCGCCTACAAGTTCACCCGCAAGCCCACGGGCGACATCCTGGCCATCGAGCGCATCGCCGAGATCCACCGCCGCCTGCCCAACACGCACCTCGTCATGCACGGCTCGTCCAGCGTGCCGCAGGAGCTGCTGGCGCAGATCAACCAGTACGGCGGCAAGATGAAGGAGACCTACGGCGTGCCCGTCGAGGAGATCCAGAAGGCCATCAAGTTCGGCGTGCGCAAGATCAACATCGACACCGACATCCGCCTGGCCATGACGGGCGCGGTGCGCAAGTTCCTGGCCGAGAACCCCGACAAGTTCGACGCCCGCGAGTGGCTCAAGCCCGCGCGCGAGGCCGCCAAGCAGATCTGCAAGCAGCGTTACATCGAGTTCGGCTGCGAAGGCCAGGCCGGCAAGATCAAGGGCGAGAGCCTGCAGGTCGTCGCCGGCAAGTACGCCAAGGGCGAGCTGGCGCAAGTGGTGAACTGAGCCTTCGCGCCCCACACGACGCCACCGCACCGGTCCGCCGGCGGTGGCGTCCTTTTTTGCGGCCTCAGTCCTCCCAGCCCCCGGCCTGTATCGCCGCCACGATCTGACGGCCCGTGCGCACCAGCGCGGGCGCGAAGTCCTCGTGCAGCAAGGCACCCTTGAGCCGCGCCGCCGGCCCGCCCACGGTGAGCGAGAGCGGCTCGCGGCCATCGCCCAGGTCCAGACCGACGCCGATGGCGGCGATGTCCTGCTCCCATTCCGAGGCCGACACGACGTAGCCCTGCGCCGCGTGGTCCGCTTCTGCGCGCCGCAGCCCGGCCTCGCGCTCGGGCCAGCGGGTCGGGTCCTCGGCCTGCAGCCGGCGCGCGATCAACGCGCGCATGCCCGGCGTCGAGGCACACCACATCGCGCGCCCCATCGCCGTTTCGGCGAAGGGCAGGCGCGTGCCCACGTCCAGCCCCAGGATGAGGCGCGCCGTGCTGCGGCAGTGCGCCACGTAGACCATCGACGTGCCGTGCCGCACGCCCAGCGAGATGGCGGCCTGCGTGTGCTCGGCCAGGGTCTCCATGAAAGGCCGCGCCAGGCGCCCGACCTCGAAATTGGACAGCACGCTGAAGCCCAGCGAGAGCACCGCCGGGCTCAGCGCGTACTCGCCCGTGCCGGCGCGGTGGCGCAGGTAGCCCAGGCTGGTGAGCGTGAACGTGAGCCGCGACACCGTGGCCTGCGGCAGGCCGCTGCGGCGCGCGAGCTCCTGGTGCGCGAGCCAGCGGTCGGTGGGGCCGAAGCAGCGCAGCAGCGCCAGGCCGCGCGCGAGCGCGGTCACGAAGCGGCGGTCCTGCGCCGGGTCGGCCTCGTCGGGGGTGGGTGAAGCAAGCTGGCGTTGACGTCCCATGGAACCGGGGTGTTCAGATATTCCGCTGAACGGAATTTAAGTCGCCAAGGTGCCTACGGGCCATGCTCGATTTCCCTGAGCGGCATTGACGATGCCAGACGCTGCGTCGCATATTGAACGCACGCCAGGTGATTTTCCGATGAGCGGAATATTTGGCGGCCAGCACATGACACCGATCCCCTCAGCCCACTGGCCACCCGGTCTGCCCCGCGCGCTCGCGCTGCCGCCGGTGAACGTGTTCCACAACCTCGCCGCGTCGGCCGCGCGCCACCCGGACAAGCCTTTCACCGTCTACTACGACACCCCGCTGAGCTACGCACAGGCCCTGCGCGAGGCCGAGCGCATCGCCGCCTTTCTGCAGCAGCGCTGCGGCGTGCAGGCGGGCGACCGGGTGCTGCTGTGCCTGCAGAACAGCCCGCAGTGGGCGCTGGCCTTCTACGGCATCCTGCGCGCCAACGCGGTGGTGGTGCCGGTGAACCCCATGAACCGCGAGGAGGAGCTGCGCCACTGCATCGACGACAGTGGCGCGCGCGTGGCCGTCGTCGCGCAGGACCTGCTGCCCTTCGTGCGGCCACTGCTGGCCGCGGGCGACGACAACGGCACGGGCCTGAAGCACGCGATCGTCGCCACCTACAGCGACCACCTGCGTGAACCCACGGGGCTGCGCGTGCCGGACTTCGTGCGCGCGCCGCGCGAGACAACCGACCACCCCGCCCTCACCGCCTGGGCGGACGCGCTGGCGGCCGACCTCTCTCCCGGCCCGCTCACCGCCGGCCCCGACGACCTGTGCGCCATGCCCTACACCTCGGGCACCACCGGCCTGCCCAAGGGCTGCATGCACACCCACCGCAGCGTGATGGCCACGCTGGTGGGCGGCGTGCGCTGGTTCGGCACCACGCAGGACGCGGTCTGCCTCTCGGTGCTGCCCTTCTTCCACGTCACCGGCCTGTCGGGCAGCCTGAACGGGCCGCTGTACGCCGGCGCCACCCTCGTCGTGCTGTCGCGCTGGGACCGCGAGGCCGCCGCGATCTGCATGGAACGCTACGGCGTCACGGTGTGGCAGGCCATCTCCACCATGGTGATCGACTTCCTCGCCTTGCCGGACCTCGACCGCTACGACCTCTCGCGCCTGCGCTGCGTGCGCGGCGGCGGCGCGGCCATGCCCGACGCCCTGGCCGCGCGCCTGAAGGCCCTCACCGGCCGCGACTACATCGAGGGCTATGGCATGACCGAGACCATGGCCGCCACCCACATCAACCCGCTGCACCGGCCCAAGCGCCAGTGCCTGGGCCTGCCGGTGTTCGAGGTCGACGCGCGCGTGATCGACCCCGACACCCTGGCCGAGCGGCCCGTGGGCGAGACCGGCGAGATCGTGGTGCACGGCCCGCAGGTGATGCAGGGCTACTGGCGCAACCCGCAGGCCACGGCGGAGGCCTTCATCGAACTCGACGGCCAGCGTTTCCTGCGCACCGGCGACCTCGGCCACGTCGACGGCGAGGGCTACTTCTTCATGACCGACCGCCTCAAGCGGATGATCAACGCCAGCGGCTACAAGGTCTGGCCCGCCGAGGTGGAGGCGCTGATGTACCGCCACCCCGCCATCCAGGAGGCCTGCGTCATCGGCGCGCGCGATGCGCGACGCGGTGAGACGGTGAAGGCCCTGGTGGTGCTGCGGCCCGAGCAGCGCGGCCAGGTGAGCGAGCAGGACCTCATCGACTGGGCGCACGGCCAGATGGCCGCCTACAAGAGCCCGCGCATCGTGGAGTTCGTGGCCTCGCTGCCCCGCTCGGGCAGCGGCAAGGTGATGTGGCGCGAGTTGCAGGCGCAGCAGGCCGCGCGCGACGCCGCCACCCACCCTTCGCCTTCCTGATTCCCCCGCGCCGTGCGCTGCGCGGCACCCATCGCCACCCGGCACCACCCCCCGCAAGGAGACAAGACGATGACCCGCCCGACCGAACATGCACCGAGGATCCGCCGCCGCAGCCTGCTGCTGGCCGGCGTGGCCGCAAGCGCCGGCGCCGCCCCCTGGGTGTCGGCCCAGGCCCAGGCCTACCCCAGCCGCCCCATCACCCTGATCGTGCCCTGGCCCGCCGGCGGCTCCACCGACCGCCACCTGCGCACCCTGGCCGAGCTCGCCAGCAAGCACATGGGACAGCCCATCACCGTGGAGAACCGCCCCGGCGCGGGCGGCACCCTGGGCCCCAGCACCATGGCGCAGACCGCCAAGCCCGACGGCTACACCATCGCCCAGTTCCCCTTGGGGCTGCTGCGCATGCCGCACATGCAGAAAACCAACTGGGACCCGCTGAACGACTTCACCTACATCATCGGCGTCTCGGGCTACACCTTCGGCCTTACCGTCAAGTCCGACTCGCCCTACAAGACCTTCAAGGACTACATCGAGGCCGCGCGCCAGAAGCCCGGCGAGATCAACTACGGCTCCACCGGCACCGGCAGCAGCCCGCACCTGCTGATGGAAGAGCTGGCCGGCAACGCCAAGGTCAAGCTCGTGCACGTGCCCTTCAAGGGCAACGCCGACTTGCAGGCCGCGCTGCTGGGCGGCCACGTGATGGCCCAGAGCGACGCCAGCGGCTGGGACAAGTACGTCGACGCGGGCCAGATGCGCCTGCTCGTCACCTTCGGGGAACAGCGCACCCAGCGCTGGCCCGAAGTGCCCACCGCGCAGGAGCTGGGCTACGGCGTGGTCTCCACCTCGCCTTACGGCCTGGCGGGCCCCAAGGGCATGGACCCGGCCGTGGTGAAGACCCTGCACGACGCCTTCAAGAAGGCCATGGACGACCCCAAGCACATGGAGGTGCTCGGCCAGCTCAACCAGGCCGTGTGGTACCGCAACGGCGAGGACTACAAGAAGTGGGCGAGCGAGACCTTCGCCAAGGACAAGGCCCTGATCGAGCGCCTGGGACTGGCGGCCAAGTGAGGGCCCGGTCGGGCATTGCCCCGGCCGGCGCGCCAACTTGCGATAATCCCGCCGAACTGCGCAAGGCCCGTTGAGCGTTCAACGGGCCTTTTTCTTGCCCCTACGATCCCACCCGCGCCATGACCTCCGCCCTGCACACCTCCAATCTCACGTCGCTGCCGCTGCTCGCGCGCGGCAAGGTGCGCGACAACTACGCCGTTGGCGACGACCGCATCCTCATGGTCGCGTCCGACCGCATCAGCGCCTTCGACGTGATCATGGGCGAGCCCATCCCCGGCAAGGGCGAACTGCTGACGAAACTCTCGCTGTTCTGGTTCGACCGCCTGGGCCCCAATGGCTTGAACGTCTGCCCCATCCATCTGACGGGCGAGGACCCCGCGGGCGTGGTCGCGCCCGCCGAGCGCGCGCAGGTGGCGGGCCGCTCCATGCTGGTGCAGCGCCTCAAACCCATCCCCGTGGAAGCCGTGGTGCGCGGCTACCTGGCCGGCAGCGGCTGGAAGGAGTACCAGGAAAGCCGCTCGGTCTGCGGCGTGCCGTTGCCCGAGGGCCTGCAGAACGCCTCCAAGCTGCCCGAGCCCATCTACACGCCGGCCGCCAAGGCCGCGATGGGCGAGCACGACGAGAACATCACCTTCGAGCGCACGGTGGAGATGGTGGGCGCCGATGTGGCCGCGCAGATCCGCGACATCGCGATCAAGCTGTACCAGGCCGCAGCGGCCATCGCGCTGGACAAGGGCATCATCATCGCGGACACCAAGTTCGAGTTCGGCCTGGACGCCGCGGGCCGCGTGGTGCTGATGGACGAGGTGCTCACGCCCGACAGCTCGCGCTACTGGCCGGCCGAGAGCTACGCTGTGGGCAGCAACCCGCCCAGCTACGACAAGCAGTACCTGCGCGACTGGCTCGAAGGCGCGAAGGTGAAGGGCAAGCCCTGGGACAAGACCCCGCCCGCGCCGCGTCTGCCGCGCGAGGTGATCGAGAAGACGGCGGAGAAGTACCGCGAGGCGCTCACGCGCCTGGTGGGCTGAGGGAGGCCCTCAGCTCAGAACGACGGACGACAGCCGACGCCGGTATGTCGCCACCGTCGGGTCCTCCGGCGGCACCTGGCCTTCCGCCACCTTGGGCTTGGGCGGCTCGATGACGTCGAGGATGGCGATGTAGGTCTTGCGCGCAAGGTCCTCGTTCCAGGCCTTGTCGCGCATCAGGATCTCCAGCAGCTCGTCCATCGCGGCCGTCCACTGGCCGTAGGCCATCAGCAACTGCGCGCGGGCGAAGCGCGCGTCGAAGTCGCGCTTGTTGGCGGCGATCGCCGTGTCCAGCGCCGTCATGCGGGCCTCGGGCTCGGCCACGTCGGCCTGGGCGTCGCGCGCGGCCATCCAGCGCTTGAGCGAATCCAGCCGGCGCACCGCATCGGCCTTGGCGATGACAGGCGCGAAGGCCACCTTGGCCTCATCGTCCTCGCCCAGCTCCAGCAGCAGCTTCACCAGGTCGAATCGCGCGTCGTCGTTGTCGGGGTCGGCCTGCACCGCCTGGCGCAGGCGCTCCAGGGCGGTCTCGGTGTCGCCATCGGCCAGGGCCTCCTGCGCGGCGGCGCCTTCGGCCTCGGCCACCAGCTCGCCCTCGCCGGGCAGGTGCTTGTCGAGGAAGGCGCGCAACTGGCCCTCGGGCAAGGCGCCCATGAAACCGTCCACCGGCTGGCCATTCATCAGCAGCACGCAGGTGGGGATGCTGCGCACGCCGAAGGCGGCGGCCAGCTGCTGCTCCTGGTCGGAGTCGATCTTCACGAGCTTGAAGCGGCCCGCGTAGTCGATCTCGAGCTTTTCCAGGAGGGGGCCGATGACCTTGCAGGGGCCGCACCAGGGGGCCCAGAAGTCCACCAGCACGGGGGTCTGCATCGAGGCTTCGATGACCTCGGCTTCGAAGTTGGCGATGGTGACGTCGATCATGGCTGCGCTCGGGGTAGGTGGGGTCGAAACGTAAAATCGCCACTTTACCGGAGGCCCCGCGGGCCGAAAGCCGATTCCATGAACCCCATCCCCGTGGGCGTGGTCATGGGTTCCAGCAGCGACTGGGACACCATGCAGCACGCCGTGCAGATCCTCCAGCAATTCGGCGTCGCGCACGAGGCGCGCGTGGTCTCGGCCCACCGCATGCCCGACGACATGTTCGCCTACGCCGAAGCCGCCGCCGCGCGCGGGCTCAAGGCCATCATCGCGGGCGCGGGGGGCGCCGCGCACCTGCCCGGCATGCTGGCCGCCAAGACGGTGGTGCCGGTGTTGGGCGTGCCAGTGGCCAGCAAGCACCTCAGCGGCGTGGATTCGCTGCACAGCATCGTGCAGATGCCCAAGGGCGTGCCCGTGGCCACCTTCGCCATCGGCCCGGCCGGCGCGGCCAACGCGGCGCTGTTCGCGGTGGCAATGCTGGCCAGCCACGACGAGGCGCTGCGCGCGAAGCTGCAGGCCTTCCGCGCCGAGCAGACCGAGGCGGCGCGGTCAATGACGCTTCCTCCGAATACATGAGCCCCCACGCTCCACCGCTGCGCGGGTCGCTGCCCCCCGAGGGGGCTGATCCGGCTTGGGGCGGCCCGGCGCCGGATCGCATGAGTCTCGAGAAACCCCTCCTGCCCGGCGCCACCGACGCCTCGGGCCGCCCCGCCACGCTGGGCGTGATGGGCGGTGGCCAGCTCGGCCGCATGTTCGTGCAGGCCGCGCAGGCCATGGGCTACGCCACCGCCGTGCTCGACCCCGACGCCGACAGCCCGGCCGGTCTGATCAGCCACCACCACATCCGCAGCGCCTACGACGACACCTCCGGCCTCGCGCGGCTGGCCGAACTCAGCGACGCGATCACCACCGAATTCGAGAATGTGCCCGCGCCGGCCCTGGCCGCGCTGGCGGCGCAGCGCCCGGTGGCGCCGGGCGCGGCCTGCGTGGCCATCGCCCAGGACCGCGCGGCCGAAAAGGCCCACTTCGCGCGCTGCGCGACCGACGGCAGCGGCGTGCGCCCCGCGCCCTACGCCGCCATCGACACGCCCGAGCAGCTCGCGGCCGTGGCGGCCGACCTGCTGCCCGGCATCCTGAAGACCGCGCGCCTGGGCTACGACGGCAAGGGCCAGGCCCGCGTGAAAGACCGCGCCGAACTCACCGCCGCCTGGGACCGCCTGGGCCGCGTGCCCTGCGTGCTGGAAAAGCTCATGCCGCTGCGCGCCGAGTGCTCGGTCATCGTGGCGCGCGGCGCCAACGGCGACTGCGTGAGCTTTCCGGTGCAGAAGAACACGCACCACGACGGCATCCTCGCGGTCACCGAGGTGCACGAAGGCGCCATCGAGCCCGCGCTGGCGCGGCGCGCGCAGGCGGCCACCATCGCCATCGCGCAGCAACTGGGCTACGTGGGCGTGCTGTGCGTGGAGTACTTCCTGGTCGACGACGACCACGGCGGCCTGGACCTGATCGTCAATGAGATGGCGCCGCGCCCGCACAACAGCGGCCACTACACCCAGAACGCCTGCGACGTGTCGCAGTTCGAGGCACAGGTGCGTGCCGTCGCGGGCCTGCCGCTGCGCACGCCGGTGCAGCACAGCCCGGCCATCATGCTCAACCTGCTGGGCGACCTGTGGTTCGCCTCGGGCCGCGAGGCCCCCGCGACGCCGCCCTGGGACGCGCTGCTGGCCCTGCCCGGCACGCACCTGCACCTGTACGGCAAGGCCAGTGCGCGGCCCGGCCGCAAGATGGGGCACCTCAACATCACCGGCCCCACGGTGGCGGCCGTGCGCGACACCGCCGCGAAGGCACTGGCGCTGCTGGGCCTGCCGCCGCTCTGACCCCGCCATGCCGCTGCTGCTGAACGCGCAAGAGCCCGAGGCCATCGAGCGCGCCGCTCAGTGCCTGGCCGAGGGCGGCCTGGTGGGTCTGCCCACCGAGACCGTCTACGGCCTGGCGGCCGACGCCGACAACGCCAGCGCGGTGCAGCGCATCTTCGAGGCCAAGGACCGCCCGGCCGACCACCCGCTCATCGTGCACGTGGCGGCCGAGTCGCCACGCGCCGCGATCGACCACTACGCGCGCGACGTGCCGGCCTTCGCCGAGCGGCTCATCGCCGGCTGCTGGCCCGGCCCGCTCACGCTGATCCTGCCGCGCCGCGCCGACGTGGGCGCGGTGGCCGCTGGTGGCCAGGATTCGATCGGCCTGCGCTGCCCGTCGCACCCTGTGGCGCAGGCGGTGCTGCGCGCCGCCGCCGCACGCGGCGTGCGCGGCGTGGCCGCGCCCAGCGCGAATCGCTTCGGCCGTGTGAGCCCCACCACCGCCGGCCACGTGATGGACGAGTTCACCGCGCTCGGCGAGGAGCAACTGCTGGTGCTCGACGGCGGCGCCTGCCCGGTGGGCATCGAATCCACCATCGTGGACTGCACGCGCGGCCACCCGGTGCTGCTGCGCCCGGGCATGCTCACGCCGGCGCGGCTGGAAGCCATGGCGGGCGAGCCGCTGCGCGCACGCGACGGGGCCTCACCGCGCGCCTCGGGCACGCTCGAATCGCACTACGCGCCGCGCGCCAAGGTGCGCTTGATGGACGCGAAGCAGCTGCGCGCCGCCTTCCAGGTGCTGGGCAAGGATGCGAAGCACATCGCGCTGTACGCGCGCAGCCCGATCGAAGCCGCACGGGGCTTGCCCCGACGCCGCATGCCCGACGACGCCGCCGCTGCCGCGCAGGAACTGTTCGCGGTGCTGCGCGAACTCGACGCCACCGGCGTGCGCCTGATCTGGGTGGAAACGCCGCCCGACGGCGCGGAGTGGGACGGCGTGCGCGACCGCCTGGCTAGAGCCGCGGCCTGAGCAGCACTCAGTCCGTCAAGCGGGCGGTCCACTCCACCAGCGCTTCCAGCGCCGGCCGCGCCGCTGGCGCGTTGGGGTGGTTCACGAAGGCCACCACCACGTAGCGCACGCCATTGACCGCGCTCACGTAGCCCGCCACGCCGGTCACGTCGCGCAGCGTGCCGGTCTTGAGCCAGGCGTGGCCATAGACCGGGCTGCGCTCGTCCAGGGCATAGCGCCGCGCCGTGCCACTCACGCCCGCCAGCGACAGCGTGCCCACGAAGGCGTCGGCCTGCGGGTGGCGCGCCGCGTGGCGCAACAGGATGGCCAGGGCCTCGGGCGTGATGCGCTCGTCGCGCGACAGGCCCGATCCGTTGTCGATCACGGGCGCGGGCACGCGATCGCCGAAAGTGCGGCGCCACCAGTTGCCCAGCACCGCGCGCGCCTGCTCGAAACCGCTGCGCTTCCAGGGCAACGGCCCGCTGCCGGGCAGCGAGGTGGCCTGCGGCGCGAGCTGGCCCAGCGTGAGGAACACCTGCTGCGCCATCACGTTGTTGCTCCACTGGTTCACGTCGGAGAGGATGTCCGTGAGCGGCAGCGAGGGTGCATCGAGCAGCAGCTTCGCGTCCAGCGGCGTGAGGCCGGCGCGCACCTGGCCCGTGAGAAGGCCGCCACCCGCTCGCCACAGGCCCTCCAGCGCGCGCGCCGCGAAACTGGAGGGGTCCTGGTAGGCCACAGGCCATTTCTGCTCGCCGCAGCGAAACGGGTAACGGCCTTCGAAAGCGATGCGCCCCGGGTCATCGAAGCGCGCGCGCAAGCCGCCGCGCCAGTCGCCGCAGGCGCCGTTGGACAGCGGCACGCTGGCGTCGATGGCCAGTCCCGCCAGCGGCGGCTCACTGACCACGCGCGCCACGCCGGCCGCGGGGTCGGGCCGGAAGCTCAGCACCACCGACTTGAAATTCACCAGCAGCGCGTCGGGCCCGGCGTTGTAGGGCCGCAAGGCCTCGCCGTCGAAGGCGCCGGGGTCGAACGGCGGCAGGTCGAAGGCGCTGCTGTCCAGCACCATGTCGCCCAGAATGATCTGCACGCCCTGCGCCTGCAGCGCGGTGAAGGCCTCCTGGATGCGCTCCAGCACGAGCTTCGGGTCGCCACCGCCGCGCACGTACAGGTTGCCGCGCAGCGCGCCGGCCGACACGGTGCCGTCGGTGTAGAAGCGTGTGCTCCAGGTGTAGGCGGGGCCCAGCAGGTCGAAGGCCGCGTAGCTCGTCACGAGCTTCATCACCGAGGCCGGGTTGACCTGCATGCCCGATTGGTGGCGCAGCCGCGCCTCTTGGCCGTCCAGCGGCACCACGACGGCGGAGAAGGCACTGGCGGGCACTTCGGCGCGCAGCAGCGCGGCGCTCACGGGCGGGGGCAGGCCCTCGCGCGAGGGGCCCTGCGCACAGGCCGGCAGGGCCACGGCCAGTGTCAGGAGCAGAGGCAACAGGAAGCGATTCACGCGGGGATTATCGGCCGGGGCCGTCCGGGGCCCGAAGGCGGGTGGCCGATAATCCCCCGATGCCTGCCGCCCCGTGTTTTCTGGCCATCGAGACCAGCACCGACACCCTTTCGCTGGCCCTGGGCACCGGCCGGGCCGACGACACCTCGCGCCACTTTCAGGGCCCGGGCGGCGCTCAGGCCTCCACCGAGTTGCTGCCGCAGGTTCGGCGCCTGCTGGCCGACGCCGACCTCGCCCTGGGCGATCTCGAGGCCATTGCCTTCGGCCGCGGCCCCGGCTCATTCACCGGGCTGCGCACGGCCTGTGCGGTGGCCCAGGGACTGGCCTATGGCACGCGCGGCCAGCGCCACCCGCAGGGCCTGCCCGTGCTGCCCGTGGACACCTTGCTGGCCCTGGCCGAGCAGGCCCGCGCGGACGACGCCGCCGACGGGCATGCCGCGCCCACGCGCATCGTTGCCCTGCTCGACGCGCGCATGGACGAGCTCTACCTGGCGGCCTACGCACTCGAGCGCGGCAAGCTGCGCGCCATCACGCCGCCGCGGCTGTGCGCACCCGCCGACCTCGCCGGCTGGTTGCACGACCAGGGCTTCGCGGACGACGACCGCACCCTGCTCGCGGGCAATGCCTTCGGCGTCTACGCCGAGGCACTGCGCGACGCCCCGGGCCGACGCCGCCACGCCCTGCCCACGGCCGAGGCCCTGCTGCGCCTGGCCCCCGCGCTGATGGCGCAGGGTGCGGCGGTTAGCGCCGCCGAAGCCCTGCCGCTCTACGTACGCGACAAGGTCGCGCGCACCACGGCCGAACGCGAGGGCAAGGCATGACGCACGCCCTGCCCGCGTGGACCACCGGCCTGTGGCCCGCGCCCATGGACACCCTGCCGGTGCCACTGGAAGCCGATGCGCGCGGCATCGCCTTCATGCCCATGACCGAGGCAGACCTCGACGCGGTGCACGCGGTGGAAGCCAGCGCCTACGCCCATCCCTGGACGCGCCGGCATTTCCGCGATTCGCTGCAGGCCGGCTACCCCGCCGTGCTGCTGGTGGGCGAGGCCCTGCCGCACGAGACCCCGCACCCCGCCCGGCCGGATGGCCGCTGGCTGATGGGCTACCTGGTGGCCATGCCCGGGGTGGACGAGGTGCACCTGCTCAACATCACCGTGAACCCGCCGCACCAGCGCCAGGGCTGGGCGCGCTTCATGCTCGACGCGCTGGCGCTGTGGTCGCGTGGCCAGGGCGCGCGGGCGCTGTGGCTGGAGGTGCGCCAGAGCAACGCGCCCGCACGCCGCCTCTATGAACGCCACGGCTTTCGCGAGGTCGGTGTGCGGCGCGGCTACTACCCGCTCTCCACCCTGCAGCGCGAGGACGCGATCGTGATGCAGCTGGGCCTGGACCAACCGGAGCCGTCGCCATGAACGAGACCGGCACGGCCGACGACTGGGTGCGCGAACTCGACGCCCGCCAGCGCGCGATGCTGGCAGAAATGGGCGTGAAGGTCTGGACGCCGGCCGCGGCGCGCGCGCCCGTGACCCTGGCCGAACCCGCCGTGGCGGCACCCCCGCCACCCCAGCCGCCCGCGCGCACGCCTGCGCTCCGCGAACCGGCCGCCCGGGCGCCCGCCGCGACCTCCACGGCTGCGGCCGCGCCCGCGCCGATCGCACCCGCCGTGGCCGCGCGTGCCGACATCGCGCAACTCGACTGGCCCGCGCTGCGCGAGGCCGTGGCCGGCTGCCGCGCCTGCGGCCTGTGCGAATCGCGGCGCAACACCGTGTTCGGCGTCGGCCACACCGAGGCCGACTGGATGATCGTGGGCGAGGCCCCCGGCGAACAGGAAGATCGCCAGGGCGAGCCCTTCGTGGGCCCGGCGGGCCAACTGCTCGACGCCATGCTGCGCGCCTGCGGGCGCGACCGCCAGGCCGAGGACGCGCGCGGCGTGTTCATCGCCAACGTGCTCAAGTGCCGCCCGCCGGCCAACCGCAACCCGGCCCCCGAGGAAGTGGTGCAGTGCGAGCCCTTCCTCTCGCGCCAGGTGGCACTGGTCAAACCGAAGCTCATCATCGCCATGGGCCGCTTCGCGGTGCAGTCGCTGCTCAAGACCACCGAACCCATCGGCCGCCTGCGCGGTCGCGTGCACCGCTACGAGGGCGTGCCGGTGATCGTGACCTACCACCCCGCCTACCTGCTGCGCACACCGGTGGACAAGGCCAAGGCCTGGGCCGACCTGTGCCTGGCCATGGAGGTCGCCAAATAATTCCTTTTGAGTATTTGTGTTGATCATGCGAGCAGAAACAATTACGCAAGTATTAGTTTCTGCCACTCCAGTCACGGCAGGCCTTGGTTTCTGCAAGCCCTGGTGAGTTGACGAGCACGGCGAAACACTCCCTGTCTGGAGTCCGCCGTGCTCTCGCTGGTAACAGCCCCGACCGAATCTCTCCGCTGCGCGCCGCCTTCCCCCCGTCCCGTGGCGGACAACCCGGCCCTCACCCGGCTGGCGCACTCGTCCCGCGTCCTGCTTCTGCAAGGCCCGGTGGGGCCATTCTTCGACCGCATGGCCCACTGGCTCCTGGGCCGGGGGGCACAAGTCCACCGCGTCGTCTTCCAGGCTGGCGACCGCCTGGACTGCCAGGCCGTCGCCCCCCTGGTGTATCGCGGCACCCTGGAAGATTGGCCCGGATTCCTGGGCCGCCTGATCGCCTCCTACGGTATTGACTGTGTCGCGCTGTTCGGTCAGTCCCGTCCACACCACGCCGCCGCCCTGAAGGTGGCGCGCCAAGCCGGCGTCTCTGCCGTGGTGCTGGAGGAAGGCTACGTACGCCCCGGCTTCGCCACCGTCGAGCTCGACGGCGTCAACGGTCACTCCACCACGCTGGACCGCTACCGCTGGTGCAGCGGGCCCGGCGAATCCGAACCGGTCTGGCCGTCTTCGGACACCGCCGCCGGCCTGACCACCCGCATGGCCTGGCACGCGGTTCGTCACTACCTCGCGCTGGGCCTGCTGCCGACGCTCAACCCCCACTACACCCACCACCGCTCCGACCGACTGCTGCACTACGTCGAGCATTGGGTTCGCACCGGCTGGCGCTGGCTGCGCCACCACCGCGAAGACAAGCGCGCCGTTGCAGAACTTTCCCATCGGCGGTACTTCTTCTTCCCGCTGCAGAACGAGGGCGACGCCCAGATCACCCAACACAGCCCGTTCAGCAACGTCCAGCAAAGCGTGGCGAAGGTGCTCGAATCCTTCGCCCGGCATGCGCCGGCCGACTCCCTGCTGGTCGTGCGCCAGCATCCCTGGTCGCGCGGGCACCGCGAAACGGAGCGCGCCGTGCTGTCGGTTGCCGAGCGCCTCGGCATTCGCCGCCAGGTGATGCACCTGCATGAAGGTGACACGGTCGCTCTGGTGCAGCGAGCGGCTGGCGTGGTCGTGGTCAACAGCACCGTGGGGCTGATCGCCCTGCGCCAGCACCGGCCCCTGATGGTGTTGGGCGACGCCGTGTATCGCCGCCCCGGCCTGTGCCACGTGGACGAGCTCGACAGCTTCTGGCACGGCGCCAGGGCGCCCGCCACCTCCCTGGTGCAGCAGTTCCTGCGGCAGTTGATCACCCTGACGCAGCTGCCGTGCGACCTCTATGCCCCGCGCCACACGCCCCTCGATTGGGGCGGCCGCCCCACCCGTGCGACGCCGGTCGGCGTCCTTCCTCGATGAACACGGGTGCTCGCTCCTCATGGCGCATCGCATTCGCGGTGTGGCACGCGCTGCTGCTGCGCGAAGCGGTCACGCGCCTGTTCAACAAGCGGGGCGCATGGCTGTGGCTGCTGGTCGAGCCTCTGGCCTATGTCGGGTTCACGGTCGTGCTGTTCGCGGTACTGCACGCACGCGCCATCGGTGGCATGGACCCGGCGGTCTGGCTCACCAGCGGGCTGCTCTCGTACTTCCTTTTCCGCCGCGTCGCCCAGCAAGCCTCGGCGGCCGTGGGAGCCAATCTGGCGCTATTCACTTATCGCCAGGTATTGCCCGTGGACACCGTGCTGGTGCGCTGCGTGCTCGAGGCCTTGCTGGTGTTGGCCACGGCGGCGCTGTTCTCGGGCGTCCTGGCGCTGTGGGGCAAGCCCCTGACCGCGCAAGAGCCGCTGTTCTGCGCCAGCGCCGTGGCCGGGCTGTGGCTCTTGGCGGTGGGCTGGGCGCTGATGGCCTCGGTCGGCACCGAACTGATCCCCGAGTTCGGCAACGTGCTGGGCCTGCTGATGATGCCCTTGCTGCTGATCTCAGGCACCATCGTCCCGCTGGCCACCATCCCCTACCCCTGGCGCGGCTGGCTGATGCTCAATCCCGTGGCCCATGGCATCGAGGGCGTGCGCGCCGGCATCTCGAGCTACTACCACCACACCCCGGAACTGAGCCTGGCCTATCTGCACGGCGTCGCGCTGGTGCTGTTGTTCTTCGGTCTCGCGCTGCAGTTGCGATTCCGCCGACGTCTGGTGTCGCTGTGATCGAGGTTCGTGACGTGCACAAGCGCTACCTCACCGACCATGGGCCAGGCCCCTGGGTGCTGCGCGGCGTCGACCTCACCCTGCCTGCTGGCGCGAACGTGGGCCTCATCGGGCGCAACGGCGCCGGCAAATCCACCTTGCTGCGCCTCATTGGCGGCATCGACCAACCCACGCGCGGCAGCGTGCGGCGGCACTGCCGCGTGTCCTGGCCCATGGGCTTCGGCGGCGGCCTGCAGGGTTCGCTGACCGGCCGGCAGAACGCCAGGTTCCTGTGCCGGCTGCATGGGCAGGCGCAAGACATGGCCGGGCGAATGGAGCGCATCCAGTCCTTCGCCGACATCGGTGCGTATTTCGACGCACCCGTGAAGACCTACTCCAGCGGCATGAGGTCGCGCCTGCAGTTCGCGCTGTCGCTGGCCTTCGACTTCGACGTCTACATCTCCGACGAGGTGACCAGCACCGGCGACGCGGCCTTCCAGGCCAAGGCGCGGCGCGCTTTCGCCGATCTGGTGGGCAGGGCCGCGCTGATCATGACCTCGCACAGCGCGGGCTCGCTCAAGGAGTTCTGCACCGCGGGCATCTGGCTGCACGAGGGCCGGGCCCATTGGTTCGACCGCATCGACGACGCCCTGGCGGCTTACCAGGAAAGCCTGCCGGCATGAACACCCCCTCCCTCCTGCTCACCTGGCGTCACCACGGCCTGTGGTGGATCGCCGCGCTGTGCGTCCTGTTCGGCGGTTCGTACTGGACGCTGTTCGCCGCCGACCGCTACGAGTCCGAGGCGCGCGTGGTGCTGGCCCGTTCCGACCTCTCGGGCGGACAGGCGATGGACTTCACCACGCTTTTCGGCGGTGGCGGCAACAACCGCGCCGACCAGCTGCTGCTGCGCGACTACCTGCGCTCCATCGACATGCTGCGCCTGCTGGACCGCACGCTGGGGCTGCGCGCCCACTACAGCGGACACGGCGACCCGCTCTCGCGTCTGTGGGATGCCCAGGCGCCCATCGAGCGCCTGCATCGCCACTTTCTGAGCCGGGTGAGCGTGGAGATCGACGAGTTCGCTGGCGTGCTGGTGATCCGCGCGCAGGCCTACACGCCGCAGATGGCGCACGCCATCGCTTCGGCGCTGTTGGCCGAAGGCGAGCGCCACATGAACGCCCTGGGCCACCAGCTCGCGCAGGACCAGGTGAAGTTTCTCGAGCGCCAGGTGCAGGAGCTGGGCGAACGCGTGAACACCACGCGCGCTGCGCTGCTGTCCTTCCAGAACCAGGAAGGCCTGGCCTCGCCGCAGGCGGCCGCCGAAAGCGTCGCGGCCATTGTGGCGCGCCTCGAAGGCCAGTTGGCCGACCTGCAGACGCGCCGCAGCGGGATGACTGCCTTCCTGCAGCCCGACGCCAGCCAGCTCGTCGAGGTGAACGCGCAGATCGCCGCCGTCGAACTGCAGTTGCAGCGCGAGCGCGCCCGCCTCACCTCGCCACAGGGCGGCACGCTCAACGCCGCCGTGGCCGAGTACCAGCGCCTGCAGTCCGACGCCGACTTCGCGCGGCAGGTGCTCAACACCGCACTGGTCTCGCTGGAGCGCGGCCGCGTCGATGCCACGCGCACGCTCAAGCAAGTGCAGGTGCTGCAGTCGGCCAGCCTGCCCGAATACCCAGAGCAGCCGCATCGGCTGTTCAACGCCATCGCGACCGCGCTGGGCGCACTGCTGATCGCGGGCGTTCTGCAACTGCTGCTGGCCATCGTGCGCGATCACCAGGACTGAGACCCATCCCATGCGCCCGTCACGATCGATCCGAACCCTGTCCGCCCTGCTGCTGGCCTGTGGGCTCTGCGCACTGTCATCCGCCGATGCCGCCACCCCGCGCGACGCCGTTCCGCTGCTGGGAGACGGCGCCAGCGCACCGGCGACGCCCCCGCTTGCCGTGCCTCGCGTGGCGCCGAACCTTCCCACTGCGCCCACCCCTGCGGCCACCCCTGCGACGACTCGCGACAGCCAGGCCTTCGGCGCTCAACTATTCACCGGCGCCTTCGCGCGCGAAGGCGCCGCGCTGTTCAACCCCGACTACCTGATCGCCACGGGGGACACCCTCCAACTGCGGCTGTGGGGCGCCTTCAGCTTCGAGGCACCCCTCGTTGTCGACCCACAAGGCAACGTCTTCCTGCCCAACGTGGGCCCCGTGGCGGTGCGCGGCGTGCGCAACGCCGACCTGCAACAGACCGTCGAGGCGGCGGTGCGCCGCGTCTACCGCGCCAACGTGTCCAGCTACGCCAGCCTGGCCGACGCGCAGCCGGTGCGTGTGTTCGTGAGCGGCTTCGTGGCGCGCCCCGGGCAGTACAGCGGCACCAGCATGGACAGCCTGCTGCACTACCTCGACCAGGCCGGCGGTATCGACCCCGAACGCGGCAGCTTCCTTGACGTGCAGGTTCGCCGCGGCAGCGCACTGCGGGGGCGGGTCAATCTCTACGACTTTCTGCTCGACGGCCGCCTGCCCGCGCTGCAGCTCGCCAGCGGCGACGTCATCTTCGTGCCGCCACGCCAGAGCACCGTGCGCGTGGGCGGGCTCGCGGCCAACCCGAACCGCTTCGAGTTCAGCGGCGTCGAGCGCACCGTGGCCGACTTCATCGCCCTGGCCCGCCCGCAGGCCGCCGCCACTCATGTGCGCATCACGCGCAACACCGGCACCGTGCGCCACACCGACTACCACCCCCTGAGCGAAGCGGGCAGCGTGCCCGTGGCCAATGGCGACGAACTCGAATTCACCGCCGACAAGAAGACCGGCACGATCACCGTGCGCGTGGAAGGCGAACACGACAGCGCGCAGGAGTACGTGCTGCCGTACGGCAGCCGGCTCGGCGACGTGTTCTCGCGCATCCGCCTCAACGAGCGCTCGCAGCCGCAGAACCTGCAGCTCTTCCGCCAGAGCGTGAAGCTGCGCCAGAAGGAATTGCTGGCGACCAGCCTGCGCAGCCTCGAGGCCTCACTGCTGACCGCGCGCAGCGGCAGCGGCGAAGAGGCTAAGCTGCGCGAGCAGGAAGCGAAGCTGATGCTGCAATGGGTGGAACGCGCGCGCCAGGTCGAGCCCCTGGGCCAGGTGCTCGTCGCCAGCGACCCCAACCGCCATCAACTGCTGCTGGAAAACGGTGACGTTCTGCGCGTGCCCACGCGCGACGGCCTGGTTCTGGTCAACGGCGAGGTGCTGTTCCCCAACGCCGTGGCGCACCAGAGCGGCCTGTCACTGGGCGACTACATCCAGCGCGCCGGTGGCTTCACGCAGAACGCCGATCACTCGCGCGTGGTGCTGGCTCGCGTGGACGGCAGCTACGAACAAAGCGAGGCACGCCGCCTGAGCGACGCCACGCCCGTGAACCCCGGCGACCAGGTCCTCGTGCTGCCCAAGGTCGACCAGAAGAACCGCCAGTTCGCCCTGGACCTCACTCGAATCCTTTCACAAATCGCCATCACCGCCGGGGTCGTCCTGGGAATCAAATGATGTATCTGAACAAAGACGAAGGCGCCCCCGCGCCCCGCAACCACGCCGTCCGGGTCCTGAGCGTCTTCGGCACCCGCCCTGAAGCCATCAAGATGGCGCCGGTGGTGCGGGCACTGCAGCGCGTGCCAGGCATCGAGTCCCACGTCTGCGTGACGGGCCAGCACCGCCAGATGCTGGATCAGGTCCTCACGCTCTTCGACATCCGGCCCGAGCACGACCTCAACATCATGCGGCCCGGCCAGGACCTGACCGACGTCACGAGCAACATCCTGCTGGGCCTGCGCGAGGTGCTCCGCCAAGGCCGCTACGACCTGGTGCTGGTGCATGGCGACACCACGACAACCATGGCCGCCGCCATGGCCGCCTTCTACGAAAGGGTCGACGTGGGTCACGTGGAAGCCGGCCTGCGCACCGGCAACCCCCTGTCGCCCTGGCCAGAGGAGATGAATCGCGGCCTCGTGGGCCGGCTGGCCCGCCTGCATTTCGCACCGACCGCCCGTGCGCGCGAAGCGCTGCTGTCAGAAAACGTGGGCGCCGATGACATCTGGGTCACCGGCAACACCGTCATCGATGCGCTCCAGCACGTGGCCGGCACGCTGCAGCGCACGCCAGCCTTGCGCGAGCAAATGGCCGCGCGATTCCCCTTCCTGGACAGCGCGCGCCGCACCGTCACCGTAACCGGCCACCGCCGGGAGAACTTCGGCGACGGCTTCGAGCGCATCTGCCGCGCGCTCAGGCGCCTGAGCCAACGCCCCGACATCCAGATCGTGTACCCGGTGCACCTCAACCCGTCCGTGCAGGAGCCGGTGCGGCGCATTCTGTGCGACGCGCCGAACGTGCATCTCATCGACCCCTTGGACTACCTGCCCTTCGTGCACCTGATGAACCGCTCGCACCTGATCATCACCGACTCGGGCGGTGTGCAAGAAGAGGCTCCCTCGCTGGGCAAGCCCGTGCTGGTGATGCGCGAAACCACCGAGCGGCCGGAGGCCGTCGAGGCCGGCACCGTGCGCCTCGTGGGCACCGACATCGAGCGCATCGTTGCGGAAGCGAATCGGCTGCTCGACGACGAAATCGCCTACCAGCGCATGGCCCGGGCCCTGAACCCCTACGGCGACGGCAAGGCCGCCGAGCGCATCGGGCAGGCCATCGCCCTTCGATACGGGCTGGTCAACGCCGACCATGCGCCGGGTATCGACGAACCCTCTTCCGTTCCCATCCGCGGGGAGGCCGCCCTTGTTTGACCACATCTGCATGATCGGCCTGGGCTACATCGGCCTGCCCACGGCCACGCTCTTCGCCTCGCGCGGCGTGCGCGTCACCGGTGTCGACGTCGTCCCTCATGTGGTCGAGACCATCAACAGTGGACGCATCCACATCGTCGAACCCGAGCTCGACGGGTTGGTGCACGCGGCGGTGAACGACGGCCACCTCAGGGCCTCGCTCACGCCCGAACCCGCGCAGGCCTTCCTGATCGCGGTGCCGACCCCCTTCAAGGAGGGCCATCGGCCCGACCTGTCCTACATCGAGGCGGCGGCCGGTGCGATCGCGCCGGTGCTCGCCCAGGGCAATCTGGTGGTGCTGGAATCCACCTCGCCCGTGGGTGCGACAGAGCAGTTGGCCCGTTGGTTGGCCGCCGCGCGGCCCGACCTCAGCTTTCCCGCGACGGCCGGCGAACAGGCGGACGTGCAGGTGGCGTACTGCCCCGAGCGCGTCTTGCCCGGTCAGGTGGTGCGTGAACTCGTCAGCAACGACCGCGTGATCGGTGGCCTGACGAAACGCGCAAGCGACATGGCGTCGGCCCTCTATCAGGTGTTCGTGCAAGGCCAGTGCGTGGTGACCAACGCCCGCACGGCCGAAATGTGCAAGCTCACCGAGAACAGCTTTCGCGACGTCAACATCGCCTTTGCGAACGAGCTCTCGCTGATCTGCGACCGGCTGGACATCGACGTGTGGGAGCTGATCGCGCTGGCCAATCGGCACCCGCGCGTGAACATACTGACACCCGGCCCCGGTGTGGGCGGGCATTGCATCGCCGTCGACCCCTGGTTCATCGTGGACAGCGCGCCCGAGCAGGCCCGCCTCATCCACACGGCCCGACTGGTCAATGACCACAAGCCCGAATGGGTGCTGGAACGGGTGGCGCGGGCGGTCGAGGCCACGGGCCAACGCGAGTCCGCCAGCGTGGCGGTGCTGGGTCTGGCCTTCAAACCCGACATCGACGACCTTCGCGAGAGTCCCGCCATGCAGATAGCGCAAGCGCTGAGCCGGCAGGGGCGCACGCTCTGGATCGCCGAGCCGCACATCGAGCAGGTGCCGCCATCGCTCGCTCATCAGGCCTTGGTTTCGCCCGCAGAGGCGATCGAGCGCGCCGATGTGGTGGTCATTCTCGTGGCCCACCAGGCATTCGGGGCGCTTCGGGAACGTCTGCGGCGGCACGCGGCCGTGGTGGACGCCGTCGGGCTGCTGCGCAGGGGGTGATCCCGTGGATCGCCTGCTTGAGCACGCGCCGACGAGCGAAGCGGTCGCCTCCGCACCCCGCAACGAGCGGGCCGAACACGCCCGCTCGCTTCAGGTCGGTTCCCTGGAAACAGACAAGGCGCTCACCGCGCTCACCCGCGAACTCAGCATCGCGGTGGACCAGGGACATGCGATGCAAGCGGCCTGGACAGCGGACCTGAAACGCCTGCAGGCCTCCCTGGACGCGGTTCGGGCCGAACGGCACGCCCTGGAGTTGGCGCTGGTGCGCTCCCAGATCGCTCGCGACCTGCTCGACCAACGCCTTCAATCAACCGAAGGCCAGCTGGCGCGAACCACGGCTGCGCTCGAAGACGCCCTGACGAGGCTGGCCCATCTGGAATCGCGGAACAAGTCCCTACAAGCCCAGTGGCAGGCGCTGCAGCAGAAGGATGCGGTCACCCAGCAGCACCTGGAACAGATGGGCCGCCTGCATGAGCAGCTGCAGGGCGAGTCGGCGGCACTGGGGCACCTGCTGGCGGCCCGCGAAGCGCAACTGGATGCGGAGCTGCAGCGCGGCAGGCTGCTGGACCAGCAATGGCAGGCATCGGAGAAGGCCCGGCAAGGTCTGCAGGATGACTTGGCGTTCGAACGCGCCAACCGTCAGAGCCACCTGCAGCAGATCGACAGCCTCAAAAGCCAGAGCCAGCGGGACCGCCAGGCCGTGGGGGCCTTGCGCGTGCAACTGGAGCGCACCGAGCAGGACCGGTTGAACGCGCTGGATCAGGTGACCCGCACCCGGGCCATGACGTCCTTTCGCCTCGGCTACACCCTTCTGCACGGCTTCGGCTCGCTCAGTGCCTTGCTGGCCTTGCCCAGTGAACTCTGGGCTCTGTACCGCGAGACACAGCGGCGACGCAGCACCCAGGCGCTCCGCGAACGCCGGCTCTCGGCGCGCCTGAACGCCCCCCCGACGAATGCACCGCTCAAGGAGACCGTCCCTCCACCGCACCAGCCGCTCGCCACCACGCTGTCCTTCACGAGCGACACACCCGGCGCGCAGCTGAAGGCACTCAGGGTCGCGTGCATCATGGACGAGTTCACTTTCAGCTCGTACGCGCCCGAGTGTCAATTGCTGTCGCTGTCGGTGGACCAATGGCAAGGGGAACTGGACAGCTTCCAGCCTGAGTTGCTGTTCATCGAATCGGCTTGGCGCGGCAAGGACGATCGGTGGGGGAGCAAGGTTGCCCATCTGAGCGACGAGGTCACCGCTGTTCTGGCGTGGTGCCGCTCGCGCCAGATCCCGACGGTGTTCTGGAACAAGGAAGACCCCATCCATTTCGAGACCTTCCTGAACACGGCCCGCCTGTTCGACCACGTCTTCACGACCGACATCGACTGCATCCCGCGCTACAAGGCGGCGCTGGGACATGAGCGCGTGCACCTGCTGCCGTTCGCCTGCCAACCGGCGGCATCGAACCCGATCGAGAAGTACGAGCGCAAGGACGCCTTCTGCTTCGCTGGCGCTTACTACGTGCGCTACCCCGACCGCACGCGCGACCTGGGCAATTTCATGGCCCACCTGCCCGACTACCGCCGGGTGGAGATCTACGACCGCAACTTCGGCAAGAACGATCCGAACTATCAGTTCCCGCCGGACTACCAACCCTTCATCGTCGGCACACTGCCCTTCGATCAGATTGATCGCGCCTACAAGGGCTACCGCTATGCGATCAACCTGAACTCCATCAAACAGTCGCAAAGCATGTTCGCTCGGCGCGTGTTCGAGCTGTTGGCCTCGAACACCGTCACCGTCAGCAACTACTCGCGCGGCATCCGCCTGCTGTTCGGCGATCTCGTGGTGACCACCGACAACGGCCCCGAGATCGTGCGCCGGCTGCGCCGCCTGTGCGGCGATGCGGTGAGCGAGCGCAAGTTCCGCCTGGCCGGACTGCGCAAGGTGATGCGCGACCACACCTACCAGGACCGCCTGTCCTATGTGGTGCGAATGGCGCGCGGAACGCAGGACGACGAACCCGCCAGCCTGCTGCCCAGCGTGACACTGACCGGCTATGCCAAGAATCCGGACCAGCTCGCTTCGCTGCTGGCCAGCTTCGAACGCCAGCGGGGTATCGAATGCCAACTGCTGCTGGCGGTGCCCGACGACTTCGCGGCCGAACACCTTCCGCCCCGCAGCCCGCGCGTGCGCGCCTTGCGCATGCGCGAACTGGACGAACTTTCGATGGACGACCTGGCAAGCGTCTCCCCGTGGGTGGCCGGCATCGTGCCCGACGACTACCACGGCCCTCACTACGCCCTGGATCTGGCGCTGGCCACCCGCTACAGCGCGGCCCAGGCCATCGGCAAGGCGGCTCACCACCTGTGGTCTCCGAGCAGCGGGCTGCGTCTGATCGATGCCGGTGCGCAGTACCGACCGGCCGCGCAACTGCCCGCGCGCTGCGCGCTGGTGAACGCCAAGGGCATGTCCGGGCTCGGCCTGCGGGACTGGTTCACCTCGCTCTACACGCGCACGCTCGTCCAGACGGACATGCTGGCGGTGGACGAGTTCAACTATTGCAGGAACGGCGCCCAAGCGCCGCAGGTGCCGGCCGCAGTGAACGATCTGCCGGGCCTGCACGAGGGGCTGGACTGGCCGGCGCTGCTGGCGCATGCCGACACCCTGCCGCCCGAGCCCGCGGCCATGGACAGCGCGCCCCGGCTCAGCGGCGCCGAGCTGGCAGCGCATTTCAAACCGCCCGGCGGCAAGGCCTATCAGTTGCGGGTGGCCGGCCAGGGTTGGGCGGTGGCTTCCCAACTGGGTGACGGCAAACACGACTACCTGTACGCCGCGTCCGACCTCAAGCCCGACTTCTTCGGGCCGGAGCGGCCGCTGAAGTTTCACCTCGATGTCACGCCCGGCCTCAACCTGCAGTTCGTCGTCCTGTTCCTGGACGCGCAGAAGCAGCGCATCAGCAGCGCGGTGAAAGCCGCCAACCGCAACCAGGAAGTCGCCGTGCCGGCGGGTACCGAGTGGGTGCGCCTGGGCCTGCGTGTCTACGGCAGCGGCGAGGCCTGCGTCAACGCCCTGGTGCTGGGGCACCGCACGCTGCGTCCCGCCACCGTGCTGGGTCGCGCCGAACACCTCCTCGTGACCAACCACTACGCCTCCTACGACGACCTGTACCGCAACGGCTTCGTGCACAGCCGCGTCCTGGCGTATCGCGAACGCGGGCTGCCGGTGGACGTGTTCCGGCTGCGTCCCGACCAGGCCTTGTCACACCACGAGTACCAGGACGTGGACGTGATCACCGGCTCGCAGGAGGCCCTGCACAAACTGCTGGAATCGGGCCGCTACAAAAGCGTTCTGGTGCATTTCCTGGAACCCGCCATGTGGGAGGTTCTCAAGCACCACGTGGACCGCATACCCATCACGGTGTGGGTGCACGGGTCCGAGATCCAGCCTTGGCACCGACGCGATTTCAACCACGAGACCGACGCCGAGCGCCATGACGCCAAGGTTCAGAGCGAGGTGCGAATGGCGTTCTGGCGCGGCTTGCTCAACCCGCCGCCGGCCCGCTTGAAGCTGGTCTTCGTCTCGCGTCACTTCGCCGACGAAGTCATGCAGGACCTGGGCTTGCGACTGCCGCGTGAAGCTCACCACGTCATTCACAACCCGATCGACACCGAGCTCTTCAGCTACCAGCCCAAGCCGGCCGCACAGCGCAAGAAGATCCTCTCGATCCGGCCCTACACCTCGCGCACCTACGCGAACGACCAGGCGGTCGCGGCCATTCTCAAACTGTCAACCCGGCCCATCTTCCGCGACCTGGAATTCCGCCTTGTCGGCGACGGCAAGTTGTTCGAGTCGACGGTGGCGCCACTCAGGTCGTTCAGCAACGTCATCATCGAGCAACGCTTCCTCAACCACGCCGAGATCGCGGCGCTGCACAAGGAATACGGCGTGTTCCTGTGCCCCACGCGCATGGACACCCAAGGCGTCTCCCGGGACGAAGCCATGGCCTCGGGGCTGGTGGCCGTCACCAGCGCGGTGGCCGCCGTGCCGGAGTTCGTTGACAAGGATTGCGGCCTGCTGTGCCGGCCCGAATCGGCGGACGACCTGGCCGACGCGATCGAGTCCCTGGTGAAGGACGAGCGATTGTTCGCCCGGCTTTCGTCGCAGGCCCCCCTGAACGTCCAGCGCTCGCGCAGCAAGCCGCAAATCATCGAGGCCGAAATGCGCCTGCTGGCCCCGGAGCCCTCCCATGCTTAAACACCTCATCTTCACCAATTTCGGTGTCGGCATCACCGACGAGCTGTGGCTGACCTATCGCCTGGAAATCCTGCAGCACACGGTCGCCGTCTCGCTTGCGGCGCAGACCAACCCGAACTTCGAATGGCACGTCTTCATCGATCAGCGCCTGCCCAATCTCCATCGCATGCGCCTGGAAGATCTGAAGAACGCCATTCCCGGCCTGGTCCTGCACGAGGTGGACGACTACTCCCGGATCATCATCAGCATCAACCGGATCGCCCGCGCCACGCCGTGCCAGGTGCTCATCACCAGCCGCATCGACGACGACGACTGCCTGCACGTCGGCGCGGTGGACAGAATCCAGAAGGCAGCGCTGGCCGATCCCGATGGCGCGAAGGTTTCCATCATCGCGCTGCGCAACGGCCTCGAATACCTGCCCACGGACGGCATCGTGCGTCCGGTCGAGTACGACACCCTCGCGCTGGGCCTGTCGCTGGTCGACCGACGCGGCAGCGGCGCGCCCCTCGTGGTGTCCAGCTATGCACACCACACGATCCGCGAGACCTTGAACAAGCAGAACATCGCGGTGCGCTACATCGGCATTGAAGACAGCGAGCCCTTGTACCTCTACACCAAGCACCAGTTGAGCGACTCCTACTACTTCGGCGCCCGAGCCCGGATCCTGCAGGATGAATCGAAGCTCGACCTATCCGACGGCCTGCTGCGGCACTTCGGCCTGGACCACCGGAGGGTGGATGCGCTGCGGCGTGCGTTGATCGATGCACCCGTCGGCATGCCGCACAAGTACCTTGAGCAACTCTCGCTGGTCCGCCAGCAACTCCACAAGGCAGCGCAGGTCCCCCAGGACGGCCAGGCGGCGCCCTGCGCTGCCACGCTTGACTTCGAACTGCTGCTGGCCAGAAAGCGGCGGCTCGAACGCCACGCCACGCGCAGCAATCCGGTGGCACGGGGCCAGGCCAAGGTACGGGTAGCGATCCTCGGTTCCTGCGTCACGCGGGATCTGTTCGAAGTGCAGAAGGCCAACCTAGGCGCGTTCGAGGTGTGCTTCTACTCGGCTCGAAGCTCGCTCGTGTCGGCCCAGTCCCTGCCCAGCACGGATTCGCGTCTGCGCATTCCGCACGACAGCTTCGAGAGCAAGCGAGCGCTCTACGACCTGGACAAATCCCTGTGGGATCGCCTTGAAGCCTCTCGACCCGATCTCGTCATGATCGATCTGATCGATGAGCGCCTGGGGCTGATCCAGCACCAAGGTTCGGTGTTCTCCGCCAGCGGCCCCATGGTCAAGGCCTTCGAACGGGCCGCCATCGACCACACGGTGATGCGCCCCTGGAGCGAGGCGGCCATGAACCTGAGGCAGTGGGCCGCCAAACCGTTTATCGAACGGGTGCACGGCATCTGCTCTTCGGTGTTCCTGCACCGCGCGCAATGGGCAGACAGTTACCTGGACAAGGACCTCACCATCCGCAGCTTCGCCGAATCGCCGTTCGCCAAACTCATCGAGCTGAACAACCAGATCATCCGCGAGGCATCGGTGGCGCTTGAAAATTCCTGCGTGTCGTTCGAGGCGATCGGCGGCCTGGAACCGGGGACTCTGCTGGCGGGAGGCAAGCACCTGTGGGCCTTTGCGCCTTATCACTACGATGAGCGCTACTACCGGTCCCTGGCCCGGCAGTTCCTGGCGCGCATCGCCTGAGCGCTGCGCCCGTGCGCTCGGCTGGCATCCACATCGCGCTCGTGGCGGACGAGCCGACCCACGCCTCGCTTCGCCGGGCCTTCCCGGTGCGCTACATCCGTGCGCCTCGCCTGTGGCGCGCCACCCGTTTGTGCGACGCGAACCTGTTGCTCGTGGAGTCCGCCTGGCGGGGCATCCACGACGACTGGCGCTACCGGATCGCGGCGTATCCGGATGCCCCGCGCCGCAACAACCGATCGCTGCAAACGCTCGTGTCGCAGGCCCGCTCGGCGGGCATCACCACCGTCTTCTGGAACAAGGAGGATGGGGTGCATTTCGATCGGTTCATCGACAGCGCGTCGCTGTTCGACGTGGTGCTGACCGTGGATGAGAACTGCCTTCCTAGCTACCGCGAGCGACTGGGCCCGCAGGTCAGGCTGGGGGTGATGCCCTTTGCCATCGACCCCGGCCTGCACCACCCCGACCCGCGGGGCCCCACTCAGCGGCGCGCCTGTTTCGCCGGCAGCTACAGCCAGCATGTGCACCCCCGTCGCCGCGAGTGGCAGAACCGGATGTTCCGGGCGGCCGAGCCCCTGGGCCTGACGGTGTTCGACCGCAACTCGAACCGCCGCAACCCCGACTACCGCTTCCCCGCCCTGCCCTGGCTCGATGTGCGGCCCAGGGTGCCACACGAGGCCACCGCGGACATCTACCGCCAGCACCTGGTGTCGCTGAACGTCAACACGGTGGACGACTCGCCCACCATGTTCTCGCGCCGGCTGCTCGAGATCATTGCCTGCGGCAGCCTGGCGGTGACCAACCCTTCGCCGTCGGTGGACCGCCATTTCCGCGACTTCTGCGAAGTGGTGCACGACGAGGAGCAATGCCGCACGGTATTCGAACGCCTGCACCGGGATGGCCTGTCCCGGCTCGACCGCGAGCGGGCTCTCGCGGGCGCGGAATACATCCGTCGCCACCACACCTGGGCCCACCGCATCGAGCAGATCCAGCGGCTGATCGCATGAAGCGGCTGGGCGTATTCAACCGGGGGCTGAGGCGCATGCCCATGCTGGATGCCTTTCTGCAAGCCGAGGTGGTGCCTTGCTGGTGGTGGCCCCGCGGCGCGCTGGACGCCACCGTGGGATGGGGTCGCAGCCGGCATGCGTGGCGCGCCCGGCGGGTCGCGGCGGACTGCGACCGGCCTTTCCTCGCGCTGGAAGACGGCTTTCTGCGCTCCTTCCACCCCGGGCGGCAGCACCCGCCCTTGTCTCTGGTGCTGGACGATGTGGGCATCCACTACGACAGCACACGGCCCAGCGCCCTCGAGCGCTTGCTGGCCAGCGAGGAAGACCTGCTCGGTGGCGGCGCAGCCGAGGACGCCGCGCGCGCCCGCGCGCTGATCCGCGAACACGGCCTGAGCAAGTACAACCACGCCCCGCCGATGGCGCGGGTGCAGGCTGCGCTGGGACGCCCGCTCTTGCGCCCCAACGACAGGCGGCGCGTGCTGGTGGTGGATCAGACCCGAGGCGATCTGAGCATCGCACTGGGCGGCGCCAGCGAGCACACGTTCACCGAGCTGCTGGTGGCGGCCCTGGCCGACAACCCCCACGCCACGGTGTACGTCAAAACGCACCCGCAGGTGCTGGCCGGTCGCCGTGAGGGCCACTACGCACGGCTGCGCGACGGTGAGCGCCTGGTGGTGCTGCGCCAGGCCATCGAACCCTTGAGCCTGCTGAGGCACATGGACGCGGTGTACGTGGTCAGCTCCACCCTGGGCTTCGAAGCCTTGCTGGCCGACCGGCCCGTGTGTTGCTTCGGCATGCCCTGGTACGCCGGCTGGGGCGCCACGCAGGACCGGCTGCGCTGCCCGCGCCGCACGCGTGCGCGCAGCGTGGATGAACTGTTCGTCGCGGCCTATCTGCGGTATGCGCGCTACCTCAACCCTGAGACGCACGCTCCCGGCACTGTCTTCGACGCGATCGACTGGCTGGCGCGCCAACGCCGCATGGCCGGCTTCCGGCCGGAGCGCCGCAGTGATTGACGCCCTCCCCTGGCGCGGCGAGCGCCTCATCGCCGTGGGCTTTCGGCGCTGGAAGCAGGCGCACCTGCGCCCCATGCTGTCGCCCTGCGTGGGTGAACTGCGCTTCGTGCCGGACGCCGCCGCCGCCGCCGCCCTCGGGCCCACGCCCGCCGACCGCCTGCTCGCCTGGGGCGCCACGCCCCCCAACGGCCTGGCCGAACTGGCGAGGCGCAGCGGCGCCGGGCTGGTGCGCATCGAGGACGGCTTCCTGCGCTCGGTCGGTCTGGGCTCCGACCTCATCCGCCCACGCTCCCTGGTGCTCGATGCCCAGGGCCTGTATATCGACCCGGCAACGCCCAGCACGCTCGAAACCCTGCTGCGGACCGCTCGCTTCACCCAGGAGGAACTGGCCGAGGCCGCGCGCGTGCGCGCCTTCATCGTCGAGCACGGTCTCAGCAAATACAACCACGAGCCACGCACCCGCGCCGAGTGGCCCTGCGGGCGCCGGCGCGTGGTGCTGGTGCCCGGCCAGGTCGAGGAGGACGCGTCCGTGCGCCTGGGCTGCACCCGCGTGCGAAGCAACGCCGCGCTGCTGGCCGCCGCCCGCGAGGCCTGCCCCGACGCATGGATCGTGTACAAGCCGCATCCCGACGTCGCGAGTGGCAACCGCCTGGGCCGCCTGCCCGAGGCCCAGGCGCGGCGCTGGGCCGACCACGTGGAAACCAGGCTGGGCGTGGTGAGCTGCATCGAGGCCTGCGATGAGTTGCACACCATGACCTCCCTCACAGGCTTCGACGCCTTGCTGCGCGGCAAGCGCGTGGTCACCCACGGCCTGCCCTTCTATGCCGGCTGGGGCCTGACCACCGACACCGAGCAAGATGCGCCGGCGCTGCGACGACGCCAGCGCGCCCTCGGCCTGGATGAACTGGTCGCCGGCGTGCTGCTGCGCCACCCGCTCTACTGGGACTGGACGCTGCGGGGCTACACCACCTGCATGGCCGTGCTGCATCAGTTGCGGGCGGAACGGGACGCGCTGCAGGACATCGGCCACCTGGCGCGGCTGCGCCGCGGCTGGTGGCCCCGGCAATGGCGAAAGGGCCATGCCCTGTGGGAGGGATGGACGAGTGGCTGAGTGCACGCTGAAAGACTGGCGGGCTCGCCTGGCCCGCCTGTGGCCCGCGCGTGGCGCCGCCCTGGCGGCGCGGCGCGTGCTGGTGCTCGGCGATTCCCACGTGCGCGTGTTCGAGCACTGGTGGTTCCGCTGGTCCTTGCCGCGCGTGCGCTTCGACGTGGTCTACGTGCCAGGTGGCACGGCGATCGGACTGTCCAACCCACGCTCGGCCACGCGCGCCCGCACGCGCTTCGATGAAGCCCTGGCGCGCGGTGCGCACGACCACGTCGTGCTCAACCTCGGCGAGGTCGACACCGGCTACACCATCTGGGCCTGCGCCGCGCGCGATGGCACCGATCCGCAACAACTGCTGGAGCGGGCCGTGCAGCGCTACACCCACTTCATCACCGAACTCGCCAGCCGCCACCGCCTCATCGTGGTGGCCGCGCCCCTGCCCACGCTGCCCGATGACTTCGAGCCCTGCGATGGCGCGGGCACCACGCGCAAGGCCCTGGCGCAACCGCTGGCCCGGCGCACCGCCCTCACCCTGGCTTTCAATGACGCGGTGGCGCAGGCCTGCGCCACCCTGGCCGTGCCGCACGTGGACGACCGCGCCGCCAGCCTGGGCCCCGATGGCACGGTGCGCGCGGCCTGGCGCCGGCGCGGCCGGGCCGACCACCACTACGCGCGCCGGCCGTACGCGCGCTGGCTGGCCGCCTCGCTACGTCCCTGGCTGGCTTGACGCCGCCGCCGGCTGCCCGGTGGCAGGCGCCTTGCCCGGCCACAGCACCGCCGCGATCGCCAGCATGATCAGCGCCACCGCCGCCCAGTCCTGCCAGTGCAGCACCTCGTCCAGCATCCAGGCGCCGCTGAACACACCCAGCACCGGAATCATCATCACGCTCAGCGTGGAGGCAATCGGCGGCAGGCCGCGCGCCAGCACCAGCCAGGCCACCTGCGCAAAGGCGAACACCCCCAGCGCGTTGTAGGCGATGGCCGCCCACACCACCGGGCCCGGCGTCACGCCCCAGGCCTCGCGCTCGAACAGCCAGGCCAGCACGCTCATCCACAGCGTGGCCAGCACGGTCATCCAGAAGGCCATGGTGAGCGTGTTGTAGGGCAGCGTGGTGCGTCGCATCTGCTGCGTGCCCAGGGCCCACACGGCCGCGGCCACCAGCATCATCAGCACCCCCATCGGCGCGCCCGACAGGCGAACGAACTCGTGCCACAACAACAGCAGCACGCCCAGCGCCGCCGCCGCCACGCCGCCCCAGGCACGCAGCGGCAGCCGCTGGCCGAACCACAGCGCGCCCACGATCGCCGAGAACACCGGCATGGTGTAGCCCAGGATGGCCGCGCGCCCACTGGACAGCGACTGGATCGCCAGCACCGCCAGCGTGTGCCAGAACAGCATGTTCGTCACCGTGAGCCCGGCCAGTTCGCCCCAGTGCTCCCGCGCGACGCGAAACGGGGCCTTGCGCCACCACAGCACCCCGGCCAGCACTGGCAGGCCGATCCACATGCTCAGCACGCGGAAGCTGAGCGGTTCGTAGGCGGTGATGCCGATCTTCATGATCGGCCAGTTGATGCCCCACACCAGGGTAAGCAGGACGAGCAGGGTCAGTTGCTGGCGGGAGATCGAATGCATGCCAGCGATCGTACGATTGTTCAAACCACCGCCTGGTCGGAGGGGGCCAATGTCCCCGACCTAAAATCCCGGCCCATGAGCTTCATCGACCAGTTGCTGGCCGCCACCCACGACAACGCCAGCCTGCTGTGCGTGGGCCTGGACCCAGACCCCGCCAGGTTTCCCGCGCACCTGAAGAACGACGCCGGGCGCATCTTCGATTTCTGCGCCGCCATCGTCGACGCCACCGCCGACCTGGCCTGCGCCTTCAAGCCGCAGATCGCCTACTTCGCCGCGCACCGCGCCGAAGACCAGTTGGAAAAGCTGGTCGCCCACATGCGCCGCGCCGCGCCCAAGGTGCCGGTGATCCTCGACGCCAAGCGCGGCGACATCGGCGCCACCGCCGAGCAGTACGCGATCGAGGCCTTCGAGCGCTACGGCGCCGACGCGGTCACGCTCTCGCCCTTCATGGGTTTCGACTCGGTCGAGCCCTATCTGCGCCACCACGGCAAGGGCGCCTTCCTGCTGTGCCGCACCTCCAACCCCGGTGGGGACGACCTGCAGGCGCAGCGCCTGTCCACCGTCGACGGTGACCCCTTGCTGTACGAGCACGTCGCGCGCCTGGCACAGGGGCCGTGGAACCTCAACGGCCAGCTGGGCCTGGTGGTGGGCGCCACCTACCCGGCCGAGATCGCGCGCGTGCGCGAGATCGCGCCCACGCTGCCGCTGCTCATCCCCGGCGTGGGCGCGCAGGGCGGCGACGCCGCCGCCACCGTGCGCGCCGGCCTGCGCACGCAGGGCGGGGCGATCACGGGCTCGATCATCGTGAACTCCTCGCGTGCCATCCTCTACGCATCGCCGCGCGACGACTTCGCGGCGGCGGCGCGCGCCGCGGCCCTCAAAACACGTGACGAACTGCACGCGGCCCGCAGCAACTGACCGACCGGCGGCTTGACGGATACCCCCGTACGGTTATCCGTTTGGCGGATGCGGCGACGCCACTACACCCCCCTGTAACCAAGCGAAACGCGTCATCGGCGGCGCCAATCGCCTGCCTAGACTCGCGCCCCATCCAATGGATGGAGGACGGTCATGGCGACGATCGAACACGACGATCTGCCGGGTGAAGCGGTGATCGAGCGGGAGGAAACACCCGCGGGCCCCGAGGGGCGCGCGGCCTTGGCCACGGCGGCGGCTGCAGCGGCACTGGCGGCCTGTGGCGGCGGCGGTGGGGGCGATGGCGGCGGTGGTGGAGGCGATGCGCCCTTCGCTCCCGTGGTGGACTTCCCGGTCAGCGACTACACGCACCTTGCCGCGGCCAACGACACCGAGGCGGCGCGCTTCCTTCAGCAGGCCCAGTTCTCCTCCACGCCAGAAGAAATCGCGGCCATCCGCGGCGAAGGCTACCCGTTGTGGCTGGCCCGCCAGTTCCAGCAGCCGCGCGCGCAGAGCGGCTGGGACTGGCTGGAATCGCGCGGCTACGGCGCGGTCGACAGCAACAGCTACTTCTTCAACCACTACCCGGCCGATTTCATGCTCTGGAGCCAGTTGCTCTCGGGCGGCGAGGCCATGCGCAAGCGCGTCGCACTCGCGCTGTCGGAGATCTTCGTCAGCTCCCTGGCCACCGCCGAGTTCACCTGGCGCAGCCACGCCTACGCCTCCTGGTGGGACATGCTGACGCGCAACGCCTTCGGCAACTTCCGCCAGTTGCTGGAAGACGTGACCCTGCACCCGGCCATGGGTTACTTCCTCAACACCAAGGGCAACCAGAAGGAGAACCCGTCCACCGGCCGCGTGCCCGACGAGAACTACGCGCGCGAGGTGATGCAGCTCTTCACCATCGGCCTGCTCGAACTCAACCTCGACGGCACGCCGAAGATGAGCGGCGGCCGGCCCATCGAAAGCTACGGCCAGGACGACGTGACCAACCTCGCTCGCGTCTTCACCGGCTGGGACTTCGACACCTCCGATGGCGTGCGCCACACGCCACCGGGGCAGAGCTACACCATCGAGTCCCGCGCCTTCGCGCGCAAGCCGATGAGCCTGCGCGAAAGCCGCCACTCCACGCTGGAGGCGCGCTTCCTTGGCGTCACCGTGCCGGCGGGTACGCCCGGCCGCGAGGCCCTGCGCATCGCGCTGGACCGGCTGTTCAACCACTCGAATACCGGGCCGTTCTTTGCACGCCAGATGATCCAGCGCCTGGTGACGAGCAACCCCAGCCCGGCCTACGTGGCGCGCGTGGCCAGCAAGTTCAACAACAACGGACAGGGCGTGCGCGGCGACCTGAAGACCGTTCTGGTGGCCATCCTGCTCGACGCCGAGGCACGCGGCAGCGCCACACTGGCCAGCAACACCCACGGCAAGCTGCGCGAGCCCATGCTGCGCTTCATGCAGTGGGCGCGCAGCTTCAACGTCACTTCCGCCGCCGGCAGCTGGAAGATCTTCGAACTCGACAACGCCGGCACCCAGCTCGGCCAGAGCCCGCTGCGCTCGCCCTCGGTCTTCAACTTCTTCCGCCCGGGCTACGTGCCGCCCAACACGGCCATGGCCGCCAGCAACGCCACCGCACCCGAGTTCCAGATCGTCAACGAAACCAGTGTGGGCGGCTACCTCAACTTCATGCAGGGCGTGATCGAGCGCGGCATCAACTGCCCCAACCCGGCCGTGCCCTACGCGGCCTGGAACAACTACGCCTACGACGTGAAGGCCAACTACTCACGCGAGCTCGGCCTGGTGACGAACGCCGCGGCGCTGGTCGACCACCTCAACCTCGTGCTCGCCGCGGGGCGCATCTCCGGCGCCACGCGAACCCTCATGGTCAACGCGCTCAATGCCACCAACGTCACCGCATCGAGCAGCGCCGACGCCAAGAACCGCCGCGTCTGGGCCGCCGTGCTCATGGTGATGGCCTGCCCCGAGTACCTGATCCAGAAGTGAGGGACGCCACATGAACTTCATCGATCCCGCCAGGCACACCCGCCGCGCCTTCCTGCGCCGCGCCGGCCAGCTCGCCTTCACCGGCACCGCCCTGCCCACGGTGCTGAACCTCGCCGCCATCGGCGAGGCCGCGGCCTTCAACGCCACCGACTACAAGGCCCTGGTCTGCGTCTTCCTCTTTGGCGGCAACGACTACGCCAACACCGTCATCAACTACGACGCCACCAGCCACGCGCAGTACACGGCCATCCGCGGCGGCATCGCCATCCCGCGCGCCGATCTCGCGGCCACGGCGCTCAACCCCACGGTCCCCTTGCCCGACGGCAAGCAGTACGCGCTGCACCCGTCCATGACCGGCCTGGCCAATCTGTTCAACACCGGCGCGGCCGCCGTGCAGCTCAACGTCGGGCCCTTGGTGGTGCCGCTCACGCGCCAGCAGTACAACAGCAACAGCGCCGCCTACCCGCGCCCACCCAAGCTGTTCTCGCACAACGACCAGCAATCGGTGTGGATGACCTCGGCCGCCGAAGGCACCACCACCGGCTGGGGCGGCCACGTGGGTGACCTGGCGCGCTCGCACAACACCAACAGCGTGCTCAGCTGCATCTCCGTGGCGGGCAACACCGTCTTCCTCTCCGGCGACCAGGCGCTGAGCTACCAGGTCAGCAGCAACGGCGCGGTGCGCATCAACTGCCTCAACGGCAACGTGTACGGCTCCGCGGCGGTGCGCGCGGCCCTCGTCGACATCGCCATGCAGACGCGCGGCCACGCACTCGAGAACGAATACAACCTCGTCACCGCGCGCGCCTACGGCACGGAAGGCGCGGTCACCAACGCGCTCAACGCCTTCCCCGCGAACAGCGCGCCCTTCACCAACTTTCCTGCCAACAACGGCCTGGCCAGCCAGCTGCGGCTGGTCGCGCGCCTGATCGCCGCGCGCAACCAGCTCGGCAGCAAGCGCCAGGTGTTCTTCGTCTCGCTCGGTGGCTTCGACCTGCACGACAACCTGCTCGGCGGCCAGGCCACCAACATGGAACGCCTCAGCAGCGCGCTCACCGCCTTCCACCAGGCGACGGTGGACCTGGGCGTGGCCGACAAGGTCACCGCCTTCACCGCCTCCGATTTCGGGCGCACGCTCACCTCCAACGGCGACGGCTCCGACCACGGCTGGGGCTCGCACCACCTGATGGTGGGGGGTGCCGTGCGTGGCGCGGCCTTCTACGGCAAGGCGCCGCCCGTGAGCGTGACCAACAGCAACGTCGACAGCTTCGACCAGTGGCACGTGGGCCAGGGCCGCCTGCTGCCCAGCACCTCGGTCAGCCAGTACGCGGCCACACTGGCGCGCTGGTTCGGCGTGGACCCGGGCGAACTCGGCCAGGTGCTGCCCTACATCGGCAACTTCGGCGGCGTGGACTACCCGGTGGACATGGGCTTCATGGCCTGAGCCACCACCGGCCCCCCGGCCGGGGCATTCGCGCGCGCGACAACGCACCGCGGCGGGGCGCCCTAGCATGCGCCCCATGATCGATCTCTACACCGCCGCCACGCCCAACGGCCACAAGGCCTCCATCGCGCTGGAGGAACTGGGCCTGACCTACACCCTCAAGGTGCTCGACCTCACCAGCGGCGAGCAGAAGCGCCCCGACTTCCTGGCCATCAACCCCAACGGCCGCATTCCGGCCATCGTCGATCACGAGGCCGGCGGCTTCGCCGTGTTCGAGTCCGGCGCGGTGCTGATCTACCTGGCCGAGAAGACCGGCCGTCTCATGCCCACCGAGGCCAAAGGCCGCTCGCGCGTGCTGCAGTGGCTGATGTTCCAGATGGGCGGCATCGGTCCGATGATGGGCCAGGCCAATGTGTTCTTCCGCTACTTTCCCGAGAAGATCCCGGCGGTGATCGACCGCTACCAGGGCGAGACCAAACGCCTGTTCCGTGTGCTCGACACGCACCTGAAGGACCACGAGTACCTGGCTGGCGACTACTCCATTGCCGACATCGCCAACTGGGCCTGGGTGCGCACGCACCGCTGGTCCGGCGTGGACATCGACGACCTGCCCCACCTCAAACGCTGGCGCGACGCCATCCGCGCGCGGCCCGCGGTGCAGCGTGGCATCGAGATGCCGCCGTCGAAGGTGGACCTCACGCGCGACGGCGACGAAGCGGCCCGGCGCTTCTCGGAAGACGCGCGCAAGCTCATGGAAACCGGCCAGAGCCTGAAGGGAGACCAGCGATGAAGCTCTACGTGTCCGAACGCGCGCCCAACCCGCGCCGCGTGCAGATGTTCATCGCTGAAAAGGGCATGACGGGCATCGAGGAGGTGCTGGTGGACATCAACGCCCACGAGCACAAGAGCCACCCGGTGCTCTCGCGCAGCCCCATGGCGCGCATTCCCGTGCTCGAACTCGACGACGGCCGCATCCTGAGCGAGTCGCGTGCAATCTGCGCCTACCTGGAGGGCCTGCAGCCCGAGCCCAACCTGATGGGCCGCGACGCCGAGGAGCGCGCCTTCATCGAGATGGCCGACCGGCACGTGGAGTGGTACGTGACCCTGCCACTGGCGCAGGCGATCCGCCACCAGCACCCGGGGCTGGCGGTGCTGGAGCAACCGCAGTTTCCCGACTTCGGCGCTTCTCAGCAGGAGAAGGCGATGGAGACCCTGCGCTGGCTCGATTCGCTGCTGCAAGGGCGGCCCTGGGTGGCGGGTGCGCGCTTCACCATCGCGGACATCACGGCGTTTTGCACCATCGAATTCGCGCGGCTGCTCAAGTTCAAGCCCGGTGAGCAGGGCTTGTCGGCGCTGCAAGACTGGCGAGACAGGGTGGCTGAGCGGTTCGCTTAGCGCTTCACTTCGCTCGTTGCACCTCGCGAAGCTCGCGGCCACTGGGTGCCCTGCTCCGCGAATGTCCCCCGCCAAGGGCTGCGCCCTTGGCTCCTCCTTTATTTCGCTGCGCAGGGCACCCAGCGTCCGCGAGCCACAGACNNCAACGAGGTCGTCGGTGATCGGGTGTCCGGCGTAGCGACATAAAGGAGGAGGAAAGGAGCGCGCCAGCGCTCCGTTCCGGGGGACAGTCGCGGAGCCGGACACCCGAGCGCCGACGACCGGACCGGCCGGAGAAAAAGGGGAACGCCAACACCCAACAAAAACCTGGCATCAGACTTGCATCACATCTTGTATCCAAGATGGGATGTTTCAACATGGTGCAAGTCGAATCCAAAGACCCCGCGTGGCTCCACCGCCCCAGTGAACCGCTGCGCACGAGGGAAGAAGGCCCCCTCCGGGCCCTGCGTTTCGCCGTCAAGGACAACATCGACGTGCAAGGCTGGCCCACCACCGCCGCCTGCCCCGCCTTCGCCCGCACCCCCACCGCGCACGCCACCGTGGTGCAACGCCTGCTCGATGCTGGTGCCACCCTCGAAGGCAAAACCAACCTCGACCAGTTTGCCTGCGGCCTCAACGGCACCCGCTCCCCCTACGGCCCCGTCCCCAACGCCTTCAACCCCAGCCTCGTCTCTGGCGGCTCCAGCTCCGGCTCCGCCGCCGTCGTCGCCCGCGGCGAGGTCGACTTCGCCCTCGGCACCGACACCGCCGGCTCCGGCCGCGTCCCCGCCGGCCTCAACAACATCGTCGGCCTCAAGCCCTCGCGCGGCCTCATCAGCGCCCACGGCGTGCTGCCCGCCGCGCAAAGCCTCGACTGCGTCTCCATCTTCGCCCGCACCGTGGGCCTGGCCGCGCGCGTGTTCGCGCAAGCCATCGACCACGACCCGCAAGACCCCTACTCCCGCGAATTGCCCCTGGTGACCCGGCCTTGGCCGGCCGGCTTCCGCTTCGGCGTGCCCGACGACCTGAGCGCCTGCGACGCCCCCAGCCGCGCCGCCTTCGAGCAGGCCATCGAACAGCTCAAGGCGCAGGGCGGCACGCCCGTCACCTTCCACTACCAAGCCTTCGCCGAGATCGCCGACCTGCTCTATGAAAGCGCGCTCGTGGCCGAGCGTTATGCCGCCATCCGGCGCTTCTTCGACGAACACGAGGCCGATGTGATCGAGCCCGTGCGCGGCATCGTCGGCCGCGGCCGCGCCTATTCCGCCGCCGACTGGTGCGACGCACAGGTGAAGCTGCAGGCCCTGTCGCAACGCGCCCGCGCGGCCTGGAAGGGCATGGACCTGATGGTCGTGCCCACCATGCCCATGCACGCGTCCATCGCCGACATGCAGGCCGACCCCGTGGCACTCAACCGGCGCCTGGGCGCCTACACCAACTTCGTCAACCTGCTCGACTACGCGGCCCTCTCCGTACCCACCAGCCTGCGCGCCGATGGCCTGCCCTTCGGCGTGACATTGATCGCCCCGGCCGGCATGGACTGGGCGCTGATCGAACTCGGCCAGCGCCTGCACCACGCCAGCGGCCTCACGCAAGGCGCGACGGGCGAGGCGCTGCCCCCACCCGAGGTGTTGCCGCTGCAGGAAGAAGCGCGCGTGCGCGTGGCCGTGGTCGGCGCGCACCTCAGCGGCATGCCGCTCAACAGTCAACTCACCGAGCGCGAGGGCCGCCTGCTGCGCACCACCACCACCAGCGCCGACTACCGCTTCTTCGCCCTGCCCGGCACCACGCCGCCCAAGCCGGGCCTGCTGCGCGTCGCGCCCGGCCAGGGCGCACCGATCGCCGTGGAGGTGTGGGACATGCCGCTGCGCCACTACGGCGGCTTCGTCGCGCTCATTCCCGCGCCGTTGGGGATCGGCAGCCTGGAACTCGCCGACGGCGAGCGCGTGCAGGGCTTCGTCTGCGAACACGCCGCCACGCTGGGCGCGCTCGACATCACGCCGCACGGCGGCTGGCGCGCCTACCTGGCACAGGCCAGCCGGCCGGCCACCGCACTCAACGCCTGACCCCTTTCGCCCTTCCTCCATCCCACCGCAGGAGTTCTTCATGACCACCCTCCCCCGCGCCCCCGCTCCCCGCCGCCGCCAGGTGCTTCAACTGGGCGCCACCGCCGCCGTGCTGGGCGCGCTCGGCGCTCCCGCCGTGCGCGCGCAAACCGGTCCCAAGGTCCGCGTCGGCTACTGGCCCATCGCCGCCGGCCTGCCGTTCTACTCGGCCGTCGAGCTGGGCTACTTCAAGGAGGCCGGCCTGGACGTCGAGCCGCTCAAGTTCGCCGGCGCGCAGCAGGTGATGGAGGCCGTGCTCTCGGGCCGCGCCGACGGCACGGCCAATGGCACCGGCTCGGCCAACATCGCCATCGGCGAGATCGCACAGCCGGGCACCTTCAAGATCTTCTGCTCCAACCCGAGCAACGCGAAGAACGTGCTCGACGAAATCATCGTGCCCGTGGCCAGCCCGGCCAAGGCGCTGGCCGACCTCAAAGGCAAGCGCATCGCCTCGGGCCCCGGCATCCAGAACGTCACCCTGGCCAAGACCGTGCTGGAACGCAGCGGCGCCACCGGCGCCACCGTCGTCGAGTTGCCCATCGGCCAACACGTGGCCGCGCTCGCGGCGGGCCAGGTCGACGGGGCCTACACGCTGGAACCCACAGGCACCATCGGCCGCATGAACGGCACCACGCGCGTGCTCGAAGCCGGCGTGATCGCGCACTACGTGCTGGGCGATCCCAACGCGCCGTGGTTCGGTGGCTCGGCCTCGCTCTCGTCCGACTTCATCAAGAAGAACCCCGAGGCCGCGAAGAAATTCGTCGCGGCCTACGGCAGGGGCGTCAACTACGTGCGCACCAAGGCCACCGAAGCGCGCCAGTACCTCAAGGGCTACACCGCCATCGAGGGCGCGCTCACCGGCGAGGTGCCGCTGGCCGCGTACACCATGTACAACGAGTTCACGCCGGCCGACGTGGCGCACTTCCAGAAGTTCTTCGACCTCTTCAGCGAAAAGGGGATCTTCAGCTCGCGCCTGATGGTCGACAGCATGCTCTACAAAGGCTGACGCCATGAGCACCACGCCGCCCGTGGTCGCCGAAGCGGCCAGCAAACCCTGGAGCCCGCCGGCATCGAGCGGTGCGCCCACGCCACCGAAGAAGACCGACTGGGGCAAGGCCTTGCCCTTCGTGGGCCCCATCGTGCTTTTCATCGTCTGGGACCTGGTGGTGCGGCTGGGCTTCATCAAGCCTATCCTGCTGCCACCGCCGCTGGACGCGCTGGGCACTCTGATCGGTGGTCTGGCCGGCGGCCCGCTGCTGGCCGATTTCGGTGTCACGGTGTGGCGCACGGTACAGGCCTTCCTGATCGCGGCCGCGGTGGGCATGCCCCTGGGCATCGTGCTCGGCAGCACCGAGAAGGCCTACCGCAGCGTGGAGTTCCTCATCGACTTCTTCCGCTCCACGCCCTCGTCGGCGCTGATCCCGCTGTTCCTGATGATCTTCGGCGTCTCCGACATCAACAAGGTCGCCATCGCGGCCTTCGGCGCCCTGCTCATCGTGGTGTTCAACAGCGCCTACGGCGTCATCAACGCGCGCAAGCAGCGGGTGATGGCGGCCAGGGTGATGGGCGCCACGCGCTGGCAGGTGTTCCGCGACGTGCTGGTGTGGGAAAGCCTGCAGCCCAGCTTCGTGGGCCTGCGCTCGGCGGTGTCGATGGCGCTGGTCATCGTGATCGTGGCCGAGATGTTCATCGGCGCCGACAGCGGCCTGGGCAACCGCATCATCAACTCGCAACAGGTGATGAACGTGAAGGACATGTACGCCTCCATCCTCGCCGCCGGCGCGCTGGGCTATGCGCTCAACGTGCTTTTCCTGGTCATCGAACGCCGCATCGTGCACTGGAGTGGTCGATGAATGCCGTACTGAACGCCCCCGTCTTCGCCGACGTGCCCGTGCCCGAGTTCAAGCCCGGGCCGGCCGGCACGCACATCACCATCCGCGGCCTCACCAAGTACTTCGCGGGCTGGCCGCTGTACGAGAACTTCGACCTCGACATTCCCAAGCACCGCATCGTCTCGGTCTTCGGCCCCAACGGCTGCGGCAAAAGCACGCTGATCAACATGATCGCGGGCCTGATCCCGATCGACAGCGGCGAGATCCTGTTCGACGGCAAGTCGCTCAAGGACACCAGGATCGGCTACGTGTTCCAGAACTACCGCGAAGCGATGTTCCCGTGGATGCGCACCATCGACAACATCGCCTACCCGCTCAAGCTGGAAGGCAAGAGCAAGGCCGAGGTGGACCGGCGCATGGCCGAGCTGGTGGCCTCTTTCGACGTCAAGTTCGACCTCAACCGCTACCCCTACGAACTCTCGGGCGGGCAGCAGCAGACGGCGTCCATCATGCGCGCGCTCGCGCCGCGCCCCGAGGTGCTGTTCCTCGACGAGCCGTTCTCCGCGCTGGACTTCGAGATGACCCTGTTCATCCGGGAGAAGCTGCAAGAGGTCTTCATGCAGACCGGGACCACCATGGTGCTGGTCTCGCACGACCTGGAAGAAGCCGTGTACCTGGCCGACCAGGTGCTGCTGCTGACCAAGCGGCCCACCAAGGTGGCCGAGATCCTGCGCTACGAGGACCCGCGCCCGCGCACCACCGCCACGTTGTCGGAGCCGAGCTTCGTCGCGGCCAAGAAGCGCAGCCTGGAGATCTTCCAGCGCGAGGTCCGGCGGTGAGGGGCGGCGATGAACGAAGACCAGACCCTGGCCTACGTGCAGGCCGCCGCCGTGGCGCTGGAACTGCCACTGGAAGCGGCACGCGCCGCGCGCGTGGCCACGCACCTGCAGCGCACCGCCGCCATGGCGGCGCTGTTGCAGGCCTATCCGCTGGACGACGACGCCGAACCGGCCGAGGTCTATTGCCCCGCGCCCTTCCCCGCGAAGGCATGACCGAGGCGCGACGAACACCATGACCACCACCACCGCCTCCGCGCCAATGCCCACGCTGAGCCAGACCGCGCGCGCCATCGCCGCCGGGCAACTGAGCGCGAGCGAGGCCCTGGAGGCCCGCATCGCGCGCATCGAGGCCACCGAGCCGCGCATCAACGCCTTCACCGGCAGGCGCTTCGCGGCGGCCCGCGAGCAGGCCGCACGCATCGATGCGTCGCGCGCGCGCGGCGAACCGCCGGGCCCGCTGGCCGGTGTGCCCTTTGCGGTGAAGAACCTGTTCGACATCGCGGGCGAGGTCACACTGGCCGGCTCGAAGGTGAACCGAAGGAACCCGCCGGCGCGCGAGGACGCGGTGCTGGTGCAGCGCCTGCAGGCCGCCGGCGCGGTGCTGGTGGGCTCGCTCAACATGGACGAGTACGCCTACGGCTTCACCACCGAGAACAGCCACCACGGGGCCACGCACAACCCGCACCGGCACGGCCACAGCGCGGGCGGCTCCTCGGGCGGCTCGGGCGCCGCCGTGGCGGCCCACCAGGTGCCGCTGGCGCTGGGCTCGGACACCAATGGCTCCATCCGCGTGCCCTCGTCCTTCTGCGGCGTGTGGGGACTCAAGCCCAGCTTCGGGCGCCTGTCGCGGCGCGGCAGCTTCCCCTTCGTCGCCAACATCGACCACCTCGGCCCCTTCGCGGACGACCTCGCGGGACTGGCTCTGGCCTACGACGCCCTGCAGGGCGCCGACCCGCAGGACCCCGGCTGCTTCGCCACCACGGTGCAGCCCACGCTGCGCGGTCTCGACCAGGGCGCGCAGGGCCTGCGCGTCGGCGTGCTCGGTGGCTACTTCGCCGATTTCGCCGGTGAGGCCGCGCGCGAGGCCGTGGCCCTGGCCGCCGCTGCGCTGGGCGCGCGCGACACGGTGCAATGGCCCGATGCGGCCGAAGCCCGCGCCGCCGCGTTCATCACCACCGCCAGCGAGGGCGGCGCCCTGCACCTGCAGCGGCTGCGCGAGCGCATGGACGACTTCGAGCCGCTGTCGGTGGACCGTTTCATCGCCGGCGCGCTGCAACCCGCCGCGTGGTACGTGCGCGCGCAGCGGTTTCGCCGGGTTTACCGCGACAAGGTCAATGCCCTGTTCCGCGACTGGGACGTGCTGATCGCGCCCGCGACGCCGGTCGCTGCGCCCGCGCTGGGCAGCGAGTGGATCGAGATCAAGGGGCAGCGCTTTCCCTGCCGGCCCTCGATCGGCCTGCTCACGCAACCCATCTCGTTCGCGGGCTGCCCTGTGGTGGCTGCGCCGCTCTGGCCGTCGGGCACCGACGGCCTGCCCATCGGCGTGCAGCTCATCGCCGCGCCCTGGCGCGAGGACCTGGCGCTGCGAGCGGGCCACGCACTGGAGCAGGCCCGTGTGGCCGCCGTGCGGGCCACGGTGCCGTGACGGCCCAAGGATTTCCTCGTGCCGCGTTCAACCCCACCCCTTCCTCCAGGAGCGTTCCCATGAAGCCGTTCTCTCCCAACCGCCGCGATTCGATCAAGACCCTGGCCGCGCTGGGCGCCGCCAGCACCGGCGTGCTCGCCAGCCCGCTGGCCTTCGCGCAGAAGCCCATCACCGTGGGCGTCATCTACGTCGGCCCGCGCGACGACTATGGCTACAACCAGGCCCAGGCCGAGGCCGCGGCCCAGCTCAAGAAGATGGCCGGCGTGAAGGTCGTCGAGGAAGAGAACGTGCCCGAGACGGCGGCGGTGCAACGCAGCATGACGGGCATGATCGCGCAGGACGGCGCCAGCCTGGTCTTCCCCACCAGCTTCGGCTACTTCGACCCGCACATGCTCGCCGTGGCCGCCAAGTACCCCGACGCGCGCTTCGCCCACTGCGGCGGCATGTGGACGGAGGGCAAGCACCCGAAGAACACCGCCAGCTTCTTCGGCTACATCGACGAGTGCCAGTACCTCAACGGCGTGGTCGCCGCGCACATGAGCAAGAGCAACAAGCTCGGCTTCATCGCGGCCAAGCCCATCCCGCAGGTGCTGCGCAACATCAACGCCTTCACCATGGGCGCGCGCTCGGTCAAGCCGGGCATCACCACTCAGGTGATCTTCACGGGCGACTGGTCCATGCCGGTGAAGGAGGCCGAGGCCACCAACAGCCTGGCCGACCAGGGCGTGGACGTGTTCACCATGCACGTCGATGGCCCGAAGGTGATCGTGGAGACCGCGGCCAAGCGCGGCAAGATGGTCTGCGGCTACCACGCCAGCCAGGCCAGGCTGGCGCCCAACGCCTACCTGACCGGCGCGGAGTGGAACTGGCTCACCGCGTACACCACCTTCATCGAGGCCGCGCGCAGCGGCAAGCCGCACCCCAACTTCGTTCGCGGCGGGCTCAAGGAAGGCTTCGTGAAGACCTCGGCCTACGGGCCCATGGTCACGGACGCGGCGAAGAAGCAGGCCGACGGCATCAAGGCGCAGATGGGCGCGGGCAGCTTCGACATCTTCAAGGGACCGTTGAAGGACAACAAGGGCGGCACACCGATCGCGGCGGGCAAGGTGCTCAAGCAGACCGACCTCGAGTTGGAAAAGATGAACTACCTCGTGGAAGGCGTGGTGGGCAGCGTCTGACACCGACACGGCCATGCGCAACGCCATCGAGAGCATCGCCCTGCCCGCCGGCGCCATCGCGGCGGCGCTGGGCGTGTTCGGCGGCATCGTCGCGCTCGCCGGCGTGGACCCGGTGGAGGTGTGGGTGCTGCTGTTTCGCGGCGCCTTCGGCGACAGCTTTTCCTGGCAGAACACGCTGCAGCGCGCGGCGCCCCTGATGCTGACCGCGCTGTGCGTGGCGATCCCGGCGCGCGCGGGCCTCATCGTGATCGGCGGCGAGGGCGCGCTGGTGCTGGGCGGCCTGGCCTGCGCCGCGCTGGCGCACGCGCTGCCCCTGCCCACGAACCTGGCGGGCACGCTGCTGGCGTGCCTGGCCGGCGCGCTGGCCGGCGGCCTGTGGATGGCGCTGGCGGGCTGGCTGCGCCAGTACCGCGGCATCAACGAAACCATCAGCAGCCTGCTGCTGGCCTATGTGGCCATCGGCCTGTTCAAGCACCTGGTGGAGGGGCCGCTGCGCGACCCGGCGAGCCTGAACAAGCCGTCCACGCCCGCGCTGGACGAGGGCCTGCTCATCGGCACCATCGCCGGCTCGGACGTGCACTGGGGACTGGTGGTGGGCGTGCTGGCCTGCGCGGTGGCGGGCCTCTGGCTGCGCTTCACGCCCTCGGGCTTTTCGGTGCGCGTGGTGGGCGGCAACCCGCGCGCCGCGCAACTGGTGGGCCTGCCGGCCACGCGCCTGATCGCGCTGGCCTGCGCCCTGGGCGGCGCGGCGGCCGGCGTGGCGGGCGCCATCGAGGTGGCCGCCGTGCACACCAGCGCCAACGCGGCCCTCATCGCCGGCTACGGCTACGCGGGCATCCTGGTGTCCTTCATCGCACGCCACCAGCCGCTGGCCATCATCCCGGTGGCCATCCTGTTCGGCGGGTTCGGGGCGGCCGGCAGCCTGCTGCAGCGCCGCCTGGGCCTGCCCGACGCCTCGGTGCTGCTGCTGCAGGGCATCGCCTTCGTCTTCATCCTGGCCAGCGAGGCCCTGCGCGAACGCGACTGGAAAGGCTTCCTCGCGCTCTTCGGTCGCTTCGGGCCGTCCGAACCGATGCCACTGCCCCCGCTGGCGCCGCGGCCCGGCACGGGAGACCAAGCATGACAGCGGAGCAGTGGCTCATCCTGTTGTCGGGCATCGTCGGCGGCGCCTTGCGCGTGGGTGTGCCCTTCCTGTTCGTGAGCTTGGGCGAGTGCCTCACCGAAAAGGGCGGGCGCATCAACCTGGGCCTCGAAGGCGTACTGGTGCTGTCGGCCATGGCGGCCTTCGGCGCCTCGTACCTCAGCGGCTCGGCCTGGGTCGGTGTGCTGGCGGCGGCGGTGGTCGGTGCGCTGCTGGCCACGCTGCACGGCCTGCTGTGCTCGCTGCCGCGCGTCAACGACATCGCCACCGGCATCGCGCTGATGCTGCTGGGCATGGGGCTGGCCTTCTACCTCGGCAAGCCGCTGATCCAGCCGCAGGCGGCGCAGTTGCCCGCCATACCCCTGGGCTTCTGGAGCGACTCGCCCGCCGTGCGCTCGGCCCTGCAGATCAACCCGCTGCTGCCCGTCGGCATCGCGCTCGCGGGCGGGCTGTGGTGGGCCTTTGCCCACACGCGCGCCGGCCTGCTGGTGCGCCTGGCCGGCGACTCGGCCAACGCCGCGCGCGCGCTCGGCTACTCCGTGCCGGGCATCCGCATCGCGGCCACCGCCGCCGGCGGCGCGATCGCGGGCCTGGGGGGCGCCTCGCTCACGCTGTTCTACCCGGGCAGCTGGAACGAGGGCATCTCCAGCGGCCAGGGCCTCATCGCCGTGGCGCTGGTGATCTTCGCGCGCTGGCACCCGCTGCGCTGCGTGGGTGCCGCGCTGCTGTTCGGCGGCGCGGGCGCCATCGGGCCGGCCCTGCAATCGGTCGGCATCGGCTGGGGCTACCACCTCTTCAACACCGTGCCCTACCTGCTCACCCTGCTGATCCTCGTGATCACCTGCCGACCCGGCCAGGTGGTGCCCGGCAGTCCCACCGAACTCTCATCGAACCGCTGACATGGAACGCTTCGTCGACGCCCACCCCTACGCCTGGCCCTACAACGGCGACCTGCATCCCGGGAACACCGCGCTCGTCGTCATCGACATGCAGACCGACTTCTGCGGCGAAGGTGGCTACGTGGACAAGATGGGCTACGACATCTCGCTCACGCGCGCCCCGATCGAGCCGCTGAAAAGGCTGATGGCCGCGATGCGCGCGGCCGGCTACCCGGTGATGCACACGCGCGAAGGCCACCGGCCCGACCTGTCGGACCTGCCCGCGAACAAGCGCTGGCGCTCGCGCCAGATCGGCACCGATGGCGTGGGCATCGGCGACGACGGGCCCTGTGGCCGCATCCTGGTGCGCGGCGAGCCGGGCTGGGAGATCATTCCCGAACTCGCGCCGCTGCCGGGCGAGGTGGTGATCGACAAACCCGGCAAGGGCTCGTTCTGCGCGACGGACCTGGAACTGATCCTGCGCACGCGCGGCATCGAGAACCTGCTGCTCGCCGGCATCACCACCGACGTGTGCGTGCACACCACCATGCGCGAGGCCAACGACCGCGGCTTCGAGTGCCTGTTGCTGTCGGACTGCACCGCCGCCACCGACCGGGGCAACCACGAGGCCGCGCTCAAGATGATCACCATGCAAGGCGGCGTGTTCGGCGTGCACGCGCCCTCGCTGGCCGTGCTGGAAGCGATCGCATGATCGACGCGCCCGCCACCCCCATTGGCGCGCTGCCACGCGGCCTCGGTGCCATGTCGCTGGAGACCTGCGGCCTGGGCATGCGCTTCGGCGGATTCGACGCCCTGCGCGACGTGAACCTGAAGGTGGCGCCCGGCACGGTGCACGCGCTGCTGGGGGAGAACGGCGCGGGCAAGAGCACGCTGGTGAAGTGCGTCGCGGGCTTCCAGCGGCCCACCAGCGGCAGCGTGCTGGTGGACGGGCGCGAGCAGGCCATCGCCAACCCGGTGGTCGCGCGCGAACTGGGCATCGGCATGGTGTACCAGCACTTCACGCTGGCGCCGGGCATGACGGTAGCCGAGAACCTGTTGCTGGCGGGCGGCCGGGTGCCCGCGCGCATCGATTGGCGGCGCGAACGCGAGCGGCTCGCCGCGTTTCTCGACACCACGCCGTTCAGGCTCGACCTGGAGGCGAAGCCACAGGCCCTGGCCGCGGGCGAGAAGCAGAAGCTCGAACTGCTGAAGCAGCTCTTCCTCAAGCCGCGCCTGCTGATCCTGGACGAACCGACCTCGGTACTGACGCCGCAGGAAGCCGACGAGGTGCTGGGCCATGTGCGCGGCTTCGCCCTGAGCGGGCTGTGCACGGTGGTCATCATCACGCACAAGTTTCGTGAGGTGATGGCCTACGCCGACGACGTCACCGTGCTGCGGCGCGGCCAGGCGGTGCACCACGCGGCCGTGGCGCAAACCGACCCGACGAAGCTGGCGCAGGCCATGGTGGGCGGCGCCGAGGCGCCCAGCGAGGTCGTCGACGCCGACGCGGCGATGGTGTCTGCCGCGGTCGCTTCCCCGGGCAATGCCCCGCCCGCGCTGGAGGTGCAGGGCCTCAGCGCCATGGGTGATCGCGGCACGCTGGCCGTGCGCGACCTGAGCCTGTCGGTGGCGCCAGGCGAGATCCTCGGGGTGGCGGGCGTGTCCGGCAATGGCCAGCGCGAGCTGGTGGAGGCGCTGGTGGGCCAGCGCGCACGCGCCGCCGGCCGCGTGCGTGTGCAGGGCGAACCGTATGCCGCGCGGCGCGAGGAGAACCACCGCCTGAAGGTGCGCAGCCTGCCCGAAGAGCCCTTGCGCAGCGCTTGCGTGGGCGATCTGTCGGTGGCGCAGAACATGGCGTTGCGCGACTTCGACCGTCCGCCCTTGTGCGCGGGCGGTCGGCTGCGCTTCAGCGAATGGCGCCGCCGCGCGCGCGAGTGGATCGCCGACTACGGCATCAAGACCCAGGGCGAGAACGCGCCCATCCGCAGCCTCTCCGGCGGCAACGTGCAGCGCGCGGTGCTGGCGCGCGAACTGCATGGGCAGATCAGCGTGCTGATCGCGGCCAACCCCGTGTTCGGCCTCGACTTCGCGGCGGTGCGCGAGATCCATGGCCGCCTGCGGGAGGTGAAGCGCCAGGGCGGCGCCGTGCTGCTGATCAGCGAAGACCTGGACGAGCTGCTGGAACTGGCCGACCGCATCGTGGTGATGAGCGGGGGCGGCATCGCCTTTGAAACCCCGGCCGCTCAAGCGGACCGGCAAACGCTGGGCGCCCACATGGGCGGCGGACATTGATGAACATTCCTGCCCAACCCTTCGCCTTCGAATTCGATCCCGCGCACGCGGCGCTGGTCATCATCGACATGCAGCGCGACTTTGTGGAGCCCGGCGGCTTCGGCGAGACCCTGGGCAACGACGTCTCGCTGCTGCAGGCCATCGTGCCCGCCTGCCAGGCCGTGCTGCACGCCTGGCGCCGCGCGGGCGGCCTGGTGGTGCACACCCGCGAGGCGCACCGCCCCGACCTGTCGGACTGCCCGCCGGCCAAGCGCCTGCGCGGCAGCCCCACGCTGCGCATCGGCGACGAGGGTCCCATGGGCCGCATCCTGATCGCGGGCGAGCCGGGCAACCAGATCATCGAGGCGCTCGCGCCGCGGCCCGGCGAGATCGTGCTCGACAAACCCGGCAAGGGCGCCTTCTACGCCACGCCCTTGCACAACCTGCTGCAACAGGCCGGCGTCACGCAGCTCGTGTTCATGGGCGTCACGACCGAGGTTTGCGTGCAGACCAGCATGCGCGAGGCCAACGACCGGGGCTTCGACGCCCTGCTGCTGGAGGACTGCACCGAGAGCTACTTCCCGCACTTCAAGCGCGCCACGCTGGAGATGGTCCGCGCGCAGGGCGCGATCGTCGGCTGGACCGCCTCCAGCGCCGCGCTGTTGGCCGCGCTGCCCGCGCTGCCCGTGCGATCAGGGCGCTGACCCTCACACTGCTAGAGTGCCTTCGTGCCCACCACCAGCAAACGTCGTTCCACTCCCCACGCCACGCGCGCCGCGACGCCGCCCTCGCGCGCGGACGAGGTCTACGAACAGCTCAAGCGCGACATCGCCGACTTCCACCTGCTGCCCGGCGACCGCTTCACCGAGAACGAACTCTGCGAGCGATTGCACGTGTCGCGCACGCCGGTGCGCCAGGCCTTGATCCGGCTGCAGCAGGAGGGCTTCGTGGAGGTGCTGTTCCGCGCCGGTTGGCGCGTGCTGCCTTTCGACTTCAACCGCTTCGACCAGCTCTACGACCTGCGCATGCTGCTGGAGACCGCGGCCGTGCAGCGCCTGTGCGCGCACGAGGGCCCGCCCGGCCCGCTGTTGCAGGGCCTGAAGGACCTGTGGCTGGTGCCGGCCACCGAGCGCGAGAGCGACGCGGCCGCGGTGGCGGCGATGGACGAGGCCTTTCACCAGACGCTGGTGCGCGCGGCAGGCAACGACGAACTCGCGCGCGTGCACCAGGACGTGACCGAGCGCATCCGCATCATCCGGCGGCTGGACTTTCTGAAGCAGATGCGCATCGACGCGACCTACGACGAGCACGCCAAGATTCTGCGCGCCGTGCTGGCGCGCAACGCCGACCGGGCGAGCCTGCTGCTGCGCACGCACATCCAGACCAGCCAGGTGGAGGTGCGCAAGATCACCCTGCACCAGGTGTTTCTGGCGCGGCAGACGGGGGTGGGCTGACTTCTGCCTTGTTGCGGCTGGGCTCGCGTAGCGCTTCACTTCGCTCGTTGCACCTCGCGAAGCTCGCGGACGCTGGGTGCACTGCTCCGCGAGCCGAAGAAGCAGTGGCGCGCCCACAGACCGAGTGCCAACGAGGTCGTCGGCGCTCGGGTGTCCGGCGCAGCGACATAAAGGCGGAGGAGCGGAGCGCGCCAGCGCTTCGCTCCGGGGGACAGTCGCGGAGCCGGACACCCGAGCGCCGACGACCGGATCAGCCGGAGAAAGCCGGAGCAGCCGGAGCAACAGGAAAAAAGAATCCCCCAAGCACGCCCAACCCACATCAATGTTAAGAATTATTTGCATTTAGAATTCGGCGTTTCCCCTTCTGTCCTGGAGAAATCGCCATGCGCCTGAAGCCCCTCGCCGCCGCCACCGTGCTCGCCCTGAGCCTGGCCGCCCCCCTGCACGCCCAGACCGCCGCCACGCCCGCCAGCGTCGCCGCCCACTACGCCACCCTGGTGCACGCCAACTACGAGGACACGCTCAACGCCGCCAAGGCCCTGCAGGCCGCCGTCAAGGCCTTCACCGCCGCGCCCTCGCAGCAGACCCAGGACGCCGCCCGCAAGGCCTGGCTCGACGCCCGCGAGTTCTATGGCCAGACCGAAGCCTTCCGCTTCTACGGCGGCCCCATCGACAACGACAACGGCCCCGAAGGCCAGCTCAACGCCTGGCCCATGGACGAGTCCTACGTCGACTACATCGACGGCAAGAAGACCGCCGGCATCGTCAACAACAAGAAGCAGGCCCTCACCAAGAAGGCCCTGGCCGCCATGAACGAAAAGGGCGGTGAGGAAAACATCGCCACCGGCTGGCACGCCATCGAATTCATGCTCTGGGGCCAGGACCTGTCCGAGACCGGCCCGGGCAACCGCAGCTTCGAGGACTTCGTGGACGGCAAGGCGCCCAACGCCGACCGCCGCCGCCAGTACCTCAACGTCGTCACCGAACTGCTGGTCGACGACCTGAGCGGCCTGGTGAAGGCCTGGGCGCCCGGCGCCAAGAACAACTACCGCGCCAAGTTCGAAAAGGGCGGCAACGAGTCCCTGCGCAAGATGTTCGTGGCCATGGGCTCGCTCTCGCGCGGCGAACTGGCCGGCGAGCGCCTGGAAGTGGCCCTGGCCAGCCAGGACCAGGAAGACGAACACAGCTGCTTCTCCGACAACACCCACCGCGACGCCGCGACCAACGCCAAGGGCATCGAGAACGTCTGGCTGGGCCGCTACGTGCGCGCCGACGGCAGCACGCTGCAAGGCCCCAGCCTGCGCGACCTGGTGAACGCCAAGGACGCCGCGCTGGCCGAGAAGACCTCGAAGCAGATCCGCAGCTCCGTGGAAGCGGCCGAGGCCATTCCCGCGCCCTTCGACCGCGCCATCATCGCCGGCTCGGCGGGCCGCCCCAGGATCGAGGCCACCATCAAGAGCCTGACGGAGCAGTCCAACGACATCGTGGCGGCCGCCGCGGCCGTGGGCATCAAGAAACTCACGCTGGTGCAGCCGTGAGGCGCGCGGCCTTCACGGCCGCTGCGCTGACCGCCATCGCGGCGGCCACCATGGCCGCTGCGCTTCACATGGGGCAGGCCGGTGCGCAGACCGCCGCCCCCGCCGATGTGGCCCCCGATCCGCTGGGCGAGAAGACCGGCGGCGAGACCACGGTCTGGGCGACGGGCAAGAACGCGTTTTCCTTCCCCGCCGCCAACCTGACGGACCCGGAACGCACGCGCTTCGTCATCGGCAACTCCTTCTTCAAGCGCAACTGGGTCGAGTCGCCCGCCAGCACCACGGCGCGCGACGGCCTGGGTCCGCACTTCGTGGCGCGCTCCTGCGGCGCCTGCCACCTGTTCGACGGCCGCGGTGAGCCGCCGCCGTGGAAGCGCGGCATTTCCGACGAGGAGCCGCTGGCGCTGCTGATGCGCCTGTCGGTGCCCGGCACGGACGCCAAGGGCGGCCCCCGCCACGACCCCGTGTACGGCGACCAGCTCAACACCTCGGCGGTGCAGAACGTCAAGCCGGAAGCGCGCGTTCGCCTGCGCTGGGCGGCGGTGAAGGGCCGTTTCGCCGACGGCACGCCCTACACGCTGCAGAAGCCCGAATACATCATCGACCGCCTGGCCTACGGCCCGCTCGCCCAGGGTGCCATGCTGAGCCCGCGCATCGCGCCGCAGGTCATCGGCGTGGGCCTGCTGGAGGCTATCGCCGAGCGCGACATCCTGGCCAATGCCGAGGCGCAGGCCGCCCTGCCCGGGCCCATCAAGGGCCAGGCCAACCGCGTGTGGGACGCCTTCGCGCAGCGCGAGATGGTCGGCCGCTTCGGCTGGAAGGCCAACGTGGCCACGATCGCGCACCAGACGGCGGGGGCCTTCCACGGTGACATCGGCATCACCTCGGCCCAGCACCCGCAGCAGACCTGCACGCCGACGCAGAAGGACTGCCTGGCGGCGCCGCATGGCGGCACGCCGGACGAACCCGAGATCGACGACAAGACGCTGGGCGAGGTGGTCTTCTACCAGGCCACGCTGGCGCCTCCCGCGCGCCGCAACGCCCAGGACCCGACCGTGCAGCGCGGCCAGGCCCTGTTCGCGCAGGCGCAGTGCGCGGTGTGTCACCGGCCCAGCTACACCACGGCCGAAGGACCCTTCCCGCACCTCACCAGCAAGGCCCTGCAAGGCCAGACCATCCACCCCTACACCGACCTGCTGCTGCACGACATGGGCGAGGCGCTGGCCGATGGCCGGCCCGACTTCCTGGCCAATGGCCGGCAGTGGAAAACGCCGGCGCTGTGGGGCATCGGCCTGATCAAGGACGTGAACGGCCACACGCGCCTGCTGCACGACGGCCGCGCCGATGGCGTGCTCGAGGCCATCCTGTGGCACGGCGGCGAGGCCGAAGAGAGCAAGCAGCGCGTGCTGAAGTTCAGCGAGGCCGATCGCCAGGCGCTGGTGAAGTTCGTGGAGAGTCTCTGATGCACCGGCGTGCCGCCACACTCGTCCTGCTGCTCGGCGCGCCTGGCGCGTTGTGGGCGCAGGCCGCCGCCCCGTACTACTACCCGCCCGACGCGGTGTCCGCCCTGTACCGCGAGCACACGGCACCGCTGGCGCGCGCCTTCGCCACGCAAGCGCCCGCGCTGGTGCAGGCGCTGCAGGCGCACTGCGAAGGCCCGACCGCGCTGGCCCCGGCGCGCGCCGCGTGGACGCAGACCACGCTGGCCTGGGAGCGCCTGGCGGCCGTGGCCGTGGGCCCGCTGATCGAGCGCCGCTCGCTGCGCGCCATCGACTTCCAGCCGCTGCGGCCCGAGCTGCTCAGGCGCATGCTCGCGCGCGAGCCCAAGACGCTGGAGGACATGGTGCGCGTGGGCACGCCGGCCAAGGGCCTGCCCGCCATCGAGCACCTGCTGTGGACGGCGCCCGCCGCGCCGCGCAGCGGGGCCTGCACCTACGCCGTGCTGGCCGCCCAGGAGGTGCAGCGCGAGGCAGATGCCCTGCGCGCCGCCTTCGACGCCCTGGCCGCCACGCCGCCCGACGAGGAAGCCGCCGTCACGGCCTTCGTGGAGTTCATCAACCAATGGCTCGGCGGACTGGAGCGCCTGCGCTGGATGGGCATGGAAAAGCCCCTGCGCGAAGCGGAAACGCGCGGCGCCGCGCCGGAGTTCGCGCGCCAGCCCAGCGGCCAGACCGGCGCGGCCTGGGCCGCCGGCTGGGCCGAGCTGCGCGCCTTGGCGCGCCAGCCCGACAGCGGCGCGCCCGCCCTCGGCGCGGGCCCGGTGAGCATCGAGAGCTACCTGCGCGGGCGCGGCCACATCGCACTGGCCGATCGCTGGCGCGCCACGGTGGATGAGGCGGACCGCGCGATGCAGTCTCTGCAACCCGGCAAACCCGCCAGCGTCGACGCCACGGCGCGCACCCTCAAGAAACTGACCACGATGATGCAAGCCGAAGTCGCCGGCAGTCTTGAAGTGAACCTGGGGTTCTCCAGTGCCGATGGAGATTGACGCCCGCGCCGGCCTCACACGCCGGGCCCTGCTCGCCCTGCTGGGCGCCATGGCCTGGCCACCGGTGCAAGCCGGCGAGTCCGACGAGCTCCTGGCCAGCTGGGCCGAAGCAGGCCGCTACCACGCTGGCCGCCTGCGCCTGGGCGCTGACGGCGCGCGCGTGGACGCGCGCATCGAACTGCCCACCCGCGCGCACGGACTCGCGCTCGACACCGATGGCAGCGTGCTCGTGGCCGCGCGCCGCCCGGGCGACTGGCTGCTGCGCTGGCGCCCCGGGGGCGGCGAGCCGCAGTGGCACTGGGTGGACGACGACCGCCGGCTCAATGGCCACGTGCTCCCCTCGAGCGACGGGCGTTCGGTGTGGACCACCGAGACGGACCAGGCCGACGCCAGCGGTTTGATCGGCCGGCGCGACGCGCGCACGCTGGAGAAGACCGGCGAGTGGGCCACGCACGGCATGGACCCGCACGAGATGCTGGTGCTGCCTGAGGCCCTGGGACCTTTCCCCGCCGGCACCCTGCTGGTGGCCAACGGCGGCATCCCCACGCAAAGCGAAACCGGGCGCAGCCACCGCGACCTCTCCCGCATGGATCCCTCGCTGGTCGCGCTCGACCCCGCCAGCGGCGCCCTGCTGGGCCAGTGGCGCCTGCACGACCCGCGCCTGAGCGTGCGCCACCTCGCCTGGGACCCGGTGAGCCGGCGCGTGGGCATCGCCCTGCAAGCCGAACACGAGGACGAAGCCGCGCGCCGCGACGCGCCGCTGCTGGCCACCTGGGACGGCAGCGCCTTGAAGGCATCGCCCCCCATGGCCGGCGCGCTCGGCTACGGCGGTGACATCTGTGCGCGCGGGGGCGGTGGCTTCTGGCTGAGCGCCACGCGCGCGAACGCGCTGCTGGCGCTGGCGCCGGACGGCGCGATCGCGGACCGGGTCGTCCTGCCGTCGGCGGGTGCGCTCGCCGCGCAAGCCGGGCACGCCTGGGCCGGCGGCGCGGCGGCGATGTGGGACGACGGCCGGCGGCGCGACTGGCCCGCCGCGCTGCAACTCGACAACCACTGGGTGAGCGCGCCGCGCGCCTGAGCGGCGCGCCGTCCGGGCCGCCTCACCAGGGCAGCGGCGCACGCTCCAGCGCGGTCTCCATCGTCGGCAGGGCCAGCAGGCCCGCCTCCAGTTGCGCATGCAGGCCCGACTGCAGGGTGGCCACCAGCGCGGGCGCCACCGCCGTCGGCACCTGCTCCAGCAGGGCCTGCGCGGTGGCGAGGTCGTTCAACTCCCCCAGCAGGGTCTGCGCATCGGCCAGCGTGGCGGTGCTGCGCGCGGCGCGCTTGGGGTCGAGCAGGCCGATCAGGAATTCCTGCGTGTAGCGCAGCTTCTTGAGCGCCAGCCGCAGCTCGTGGCGGCCGTCCGGGCCAAGGCGGCGTGCGTCGCGCGCCTGTTCGCGCAGCCGCCGGTGGCCGGTGCGCAGCGTGGCCACGGCCCAGCGCGGCAGCTTCACGCCTTTGCCCGACACGGGCAGCGCGAAGGCCGAGCGCGTGAAGGCCAGCAGGGCCAGCGCGTGCGCCGGCTCCGCCAGGGCGCGCGCCACCGCGAGGTTGGCCGCGCGGCGCTGCGCATCGACCCAGGCGCGCAGAGCCTTGGCCTCGGCGCGGGTGTCGCTCTCGGGCAGGCGCTCGGGCAGCCATTCGGTGGCGAACACGTCCCAGTTGCGGGCGGTGCCCAGCACGTCGGCCAGCGCATTCCAGTGCGCGGACCAGTGCGACACCCAACGCGGCGGCAGGTACCCGCGGAACAGGCGCAGACCGGTGCGCAGGCGCCGCAGGGCCACGCGCATCTGGTGGACGAACTCGGGGTCGGGCAGGGGCGCGGCGGCGGGCGGCAGACCGGCGATCGCGCGCGACTCGGCCTCGTTGGCCTGCAGGTGCGCCACGCAGGCCAGGCCGGCGGCCTGGAAGGCCTGGCGCACATCCATGTCGGGCGAAAGCGCCAGCGGCATGGCGCGCCGGGCCTGCGCCGCCTGGCCCGAGAACAGGGTGTAGCCGCGCTCGGCCTTGCTGCGCGGCTCGGGGTGCAGGCGCAGCGCGCGCGCCGTCTGGCCCTCGGGGCCCAGCACCAGCGTGTGCGCCAGGTCGAACAGCGCATCGACCGGGCCGTCCAGCAGCTCCAGCTCCACCTCGAGCAGGCGCTCGCGGCGCGCGCGCCGGCCGCTGCCCGCGCTGATCTCGCCCTCATCGAACGCCAGCTCGATGCGCGCGCCGGCGTGATCCACCACCGCGGCGCGGCGCACGAAGTCCGTGCGGAACACCGCGCGCAGCCTGGGCGCCCAGGCCTGCAGGGCCTCGGCCACCGCCGGGTCGTCCACGATGCGCGCGAAGTCCGGCTTGCCGCGTGGCTTGGGCACCTCCCATTCGCCACGCTGCGACAGGCCACCCACGGTGCTGCCGGTGGTCTTCACCGTGAGCCAGTGGCGCTCGCCCACGCGGCGCTCGCGCAGGGCCATGCGCGCTTCGCGCAGCGCCAGCTCCGGCGTGTCGAAGTAGGTGTTGTGCAGGCGTTGGCCAACGCGCGGCAGCGCCTGCAGCAGCGGGTGCGCCAGCAGACGCCCGGCGTCCGCCGGGTGCAGCGCGAGCTTGATTTCGGTTTCCTGGGGCATGGGGCGATGAGATCACAGCTTCTTCAGCCCGCACCTTACAACCGGTAACGACGGTGGCGCTACCTCGGCCAACAATGCACGTCCGCGCACCCCACGGTGCGACGTCGTTGGAGACGAGCGTGAACAAGACGATGTATCGGATGCGCGCCGCGCTGGGCGTGGCACTGGTGGCCGTGCTGGCGGCCTGCGGCGGCGGCGGTGGAGGGGCCGGCGACACCGGCAGCGGCACGCTGCGCGTGGCGCTCACCGACAACCCCGCCTGCGGCTACGACGAGGTGGTGGTCACCGTGAGCGAGGTGCGCGTGCACACCGCAGACGCACCCGACAACGACCCGGCCTGGCGGTCCATCCCCGTGAGCCCGCCGCGCACCATCAACTTGCTGGACTACACCAATGGCGCCCTGCTCGACCTGGGCCAGACCCTGGTGCCCGCCGGCACCTACACCCGGCTGCGCCTGGTGCTGGCCGCCAACACCGGCGCACAGGCCGACCGCAACTGGATCGTGCTCAGCGGCAACCCGGGCGTGAGAGTGCCGCTCAAGACGCCCAGCGGCCAACAGTCGGGTCTGAAGGTGCAGACCAGTCTGTCCGTGCAGCCCAACGGCCTGACCGACGTGGTGATCGACTTCGATGCCTGCCAATCGGTGGTGATGGCGGGCCATTCGGGCCAGTACCTGCTCAAGCCCGTGCTGCGCACCCTGCCGCGCGTGGAAACCGGCGTGGTCGGCGAGGTCTCGATCGCTGCGGCCACGGCCGGTGCCAGCGTGTCGCTGCAGCAGAACGGCGAGGTGCGCCGCGCCACCGTGGCCGACGCCAACGGCCTCTTCAAACTGCAGCCGGTGGAGCCGGGCCAGTACACGCTGGTGGTGGTCACGCCGGGGTACGCCACCGCCGCGGTGCGCCAGGTGCAGGTGTTCGACGGACAGCTCGTGCGCGCGGCACCCGCCGGCCAGCGCATCGACCCGCCGGCCTCGGGCACGGCCATCTTCGCCGGGCAGGTGTCGATCACGCCGGTGCCCGCCGAGATCGAGGCGTCCGTGGCCGTGCGCCAGACGCTCACCGCCGGAGACACGATCACCCTGGTGAACCGCCCGGTCAACGCCATCACCGGCGAATACGCCTTCACCGGTCTGGCGGTGGACGCACCGCGCGTGGCCCAGCACGCCGCCGGCGGCGCGCTGAGCTTCTCGGACGACAACGGCGCCGCGGGCAACTTCACCGTGCGCGCCACCACGGGCGGCGTCAGCAAGACCGCCGATCACCTGGCGGTGAGCGACAGCGACACCGTCGACCAGGATTTCGTTTTCCCCTGAACCGCAGAGCCCCACGCCATGCCCCTTCTTCATCGCTCCCTCTCCCCGTTCCTGCTCAGCGCCGCGCTGGCGCTGGCCGTCGCACCCGCGCTGGCCGAGAAGCCCCCGCACGCCGGCGGTGGCAAGCACGGCCAGGCGGAAGAAAAGGCCAAGGGCGGCGGCAAACCGCACAAGGGCGGCGGCGGCGGTGACCGCGACAGCGGCGCGCGCCACGCCCCCTCGGGCGGCGACCGCACCGACATTTCGGTGAACGTGCAGATCGGTGGCTACTTCACCGACGCGCAGCGCCGCACCGTCGTCGACTACTACGAGCCGCGCTTTCGCGCCGGCAACTGCCCCCCCGGCCTGGCCAAGAAGAACAACGGCTGCCTGCCGCCGGGGCAGGCGAAGCAGTGGCGCCGCGGCGCGCCGCTGCCGGGCGACGTCATCTACTACCCGGTGCCCGACGCCATCTCCATCCGCCTGGGCGTGCCGCCCGCGGGCCACAAGTACGTGCGCGTGGCCACCGACATCCTGCTCATCGCCGTGGGCACGGGCATGGTGATCGACGCCATCGAAGACCTGAGCCGGCTGTGAAGCGCCCGCTGGCCGCCGCGGCGCTGGCCCTCATCGCCACCAGCGGCCTCGCACAGGAACGCGGCGAGGCACCGGCCGCCGCGCAACCCCAGGCACCGCGCGACGAGGTGGCGCTGCAGGCCAGCCGCGACTACCTCGTCGGCGCGGCCATCGGCTCCTCAGCCAACCCGCTGGGCACGGCAGAACAGAAAATCTCGTTCGGTGGCATCTGGGCCTTCCAGCTCGGGCGCTTCCGCTTCGCGAGTTCCGGCGCCAGCGCCCTGCTCAACCAGGGCCGCGAAACGGTCGACAGCGGCGTGAGCACGCAGCTCGCGCGCAGCGACAAGGTCTCGCTCAACACCTCGCTCGCCATCGACGACGGCCGCGACTGGCGCGACGAGAAAGACCCGCGCTTCCACGGCCTGGGCAAGGTGCGCGCCACCGTGCGCGGCCGCCTCACGCTGGGCCTCTCGCTCAGCGAGCGCTGGAGCCTGACCAGCCGGGCCTCTCAAGACCTGCTGGGCCGAGATGGCGGCCTGCGCCTGGACACGGGGCTGAACTACCGCTACCGGATCTCGCGCGACACGCACTGGGACCTGTCGTTCGGCGCGGGCTGGGCCAACGGCAGATTCCGCCAGACGCACTACGGCATCAGCCCCGAAGGCGCCGCGGCCACCGGCCTGCCGGCGTATGCCATCGGCTCGGGCTGGGACAGCCTCTCCATGGGCTGGCGCATCACCTCGGCGCTGAACCGGCACTGGGTGGGCTACGCGGGCCTGGGCGTGGCGCAGTTGCAGGGCGCCGCGCGGCGCAGCCCGCTGGCCACGAGGCCCACCACCTACAGCGCGGGGGTGGGGCTGGCGTATCGCAATCGCTGAGGCTTACAACAGCCGCGCGAGGTAGTGCCCCGTGTGGCTCGCCGGGTTTGCCGCCACGTCCTCGGGCGTGCCCTGCGCCACCACGGTGCCGCCGCCGGTGCCGCCCTCGGGGCCCAGGTCGATCACCCAGTCGGCGGTCTTGATCACGTCGAGGTTGTGCTCGATCACGACGACGGTGTTGCCCGCGTCGCGCAACTGGTGCAGGACCTTGAGCAGCAGCTCGATGTCGGCGAAGTGCAGGCCGGTGGTGGGCTCGTCGAGGATGTAGAGCGTGCGCCCGGTGTCGCGCTTGGAGAGTTCCAGCGCGAGCTTGACGCGCTGCGCCTCGCCGCCCGACAGCGTGGTGGCGGCCTGACCGAGCTGGATGTAGGACAGGCCCACGTCGAGCAAGGTCTGCAGCTTGCGCGCCAGCGTGGGCACGGCACCGAAGAACTCGTGCGCCTGCTCGACCGTGAGCTCCAGGATCTGCGCGATGTTCTTGCCCTTGTAGAGCACCTCCAGCGTCTCGCGGTTGTAGCGCTGGCCGTGGCAGACGTCGCAAGGCACGTAGACGTCGGGCAGGAAATGCATCTCGACCTTGACCACGCCGTCGCCCTGGCAAGCCTCGCAGCGGCCACCGGCCACGTTGAAGCTGAAGCGGCCCGGGCCGTAGCCGCGCTCGCGCGCGGCGGGCACCTCGGCCATCAGCTCGCGGATGCCGGTGAACAGGCCGGTGTAGGTGGCCGGGTTGCTGCGCGGCGTGCGGCCGATGGGCGACTGGTCGACGTTGATGACCTTGTCGAAGTGTTCGAGGCCTTCGATGGCTTCATGCGCCGCAGGCTCGTCGTGCGATCGGTAGATGGCGCGCGCCACGGCGGCGTAGAGCGTGTCGTTGACCAGCGTGGACTTGCCCGAGCCCGACACACCGGTGACGCAGGTGAACAGGCCCACCGGAAAGCTGGCCGTGACGCCGCGCAGGTTGTGGCCCGAGGCGCCCAGCACGCGGATGGCCAGGCCATTGCCGTCGGATACGGGCTCGGCCTTGGCCCGGCCTTTGGGGCCGGCGGGAAAGCGCGGCTTGCTGGGTGCGGCTGCCGCCGTGGCGCGCGCCACCTGCCACGGCGTGCGCCGCTTCGGCACCTCGATGCGCCGCGCGCCGCCCAGGTACTGGCCGGTGAGGGATTCGGGCGCGGCGACCACGTCCTCGCAACTGCCCTGGGCCATGACGCGCCCGCCGTGCACGCCGGCGCCCGGGCCCATGTCGATCACGTGGTCGGCGGCGCGGATCATGTCCTCGTCGTGCTCCACCACCAGCACCGTGTTGCCCAGGTCGCGCAGGCGCTGCAGGGTGCCGATGAGGCGGGCGTTGTCGCGCTGGTGCAGGCCGATGCTGGGCTCGTCGAGCACGTACATCACGCCGGTCAGGCCGCTGCCGATCTGGCTGGCCAGACGGATGCGCTGGGCCTCGCCGCCGGACAGCGTGTCCGCGCTGCGGTCCAGGCTGAGGTAGTTCAGGCCCACGTCGTTGAGGAATTTCAGGCGCTGGCGGATCTCCTGGATCACGCGGCCAGCGATCTCGCCCTTGGCGCCGGACAGGGTGAGCGCGCCGAACCAGCGCAAGGCCTCGCCGAGCGTGACGTGGCCGATCTCGAAGATGGCGCGGCGCTGTTGGCCTTCGCCCACGAAGACGTGGCGCGCCTCGCGGCGCAGGCGCGAGCCGCCGCACTCGGGGCAGGGCTGCGTGGCGCGGTAGCGCGCGAGTTCTTCGCGCACGGTGGCGCTGTCGGTCTCGCGCCAGCGCCGCTCGAAGTTGCGCACGATGCCCTCGAAGGGGTGCTTCTTGCTCACGCGCTTGTTGGCGCGCTCGCCGCCGTCCAGCGCGTACTGGAAGCGGATCTCCTCCTCGCCCGAACCGAACAGCAGCACCTGGCGCACCGCCTCGGGCAGCGACTCCCAGGGCGTGTCCACATCGAAGCGGTAGTGCGCGGCCAGGCTTTCAACCAGCGAGAAGTAGTGGCCGTTGCGCCGGTCCCAGCCCTTGATGGCGCCGCTGGCCAGGCTGAGCGAGGGGAAGGCGACGATGCGCGCGGGGTCGAAGAATTCGGTGTGGCCCAGGCCGTCGCAGGTGGGACAGGCGCCCATGGGCGAGTTGAAGGAGAACAGGCGCGGCTCGAGTTCGGCCACGGCGTAGTGGCACAGCGGGCAGGCGAAGCGCGCGGAGTGGGCGTGCTCCTCGCCCGAGTCCATGTCGAGCGTGATGGCGCGGCCATCGGCCAGGCGCAGCGCGGCCTCGAAGCTCTCGGCCAGGCGCTGGCGCTGGGTGTGGGCGCCGGAAGCGTCGGCTTCGGCACGCACCTTGATGCGGTCGATCACGACGTCGATGTCGTGCTTGTCGTTCTTCTTGAGCGTGGGCAGGGCCTCAGCCTCCACCACCGCGCCGTTGATGCGGAAGCGCACGTAGCCGCGCGCCTGCATGTCGGCGAACAGCTCGGCGAACTCGCCCTTGCGGGCGCGCGCCACGGGCGCCAGCACCATGAGCCGGGTGCCTTCGGGCAGGGCCAGCGTGGCGTCCACCATCTGCGCCACGCTCTGCGCGGCCAGGGGCAGGTCGTGGTCGGGGCAGTGCGGCGTGCCGGCGCGCGCGTAGAGCAGGCGCAGGTAGTCGTAGATCTCGGTGACCGTGCCCACGGTGGAGCGCGGGTTGTGGCTGGTGGCCTTTTGCTCGATGGCGATCGCGGGCGCCAGGCCTTCGATCAGGTCCACGTCGGGCTTGTCCATCAGCTCCAGGAACTGCCGCGCGTAGGCGGACAGGCTCTCGACGTAGCGGCGCTGGCCCTCGGCGTAGAGCGTGTCGAAGGCCAGGCTGGACTTGCCCGAGCCCGACACACCGGTGATCACCACCAGCCGGTGCTTGGGGATGTCGAGGTCGATGTTCTTGAGGTTGTGCGTGCGCGCGCCGCGCACCGACAGCGTGGCGCCGCGCAGGCGCATGGCGTCGCCGAGGTAGCGGGCGTCGGGTTCGGCCACCTTCAAGGGGGCGGCATCGCCCGGGCGCGGATCGGTGGACGGCATGTCGGAAGGCGAAATCGGGTTCAAGGCGCGGGTCGTGCAGGGCAACCGGGCATGATAAACCGCAGCGCATGGCCGTCCGGCGCCCCATCCCCGCCCGGGCCGCATCCGGCGGCCACCGGCCCTGCCCCTGCGCAAGGTGCTGTTTCGCAGATCGAAACGGTGTCTCGACTCGGTTCCACCCCGCGCCCATGATGCGGCGCGAAAGGGACCCCACCATGAGCCATCCCCGCCTGTTCGGCGACCACTTCCTCTGCAGCCTGACCGACGACGAGCAGGCGATGGTCCGGCGCGTGCGCGGGCTCTGCCGGGACACCTTGGGGCCCAAGGCGGCCGAGGTGGCCCGGCAGGACGTGTTCGCCTGGGACAACTTCCGCCTGCTTGCGCGCGAGGGCATCGTCGGCACCGCCTTTCCGCGCCGCTTCGGCGGCACGGACGCGCGCCAGCAACTGCGCATCCGGCTCATCGAAGAGCTGGGGCGCGTCTGCAGCACCTCGGCCTCGCTCATCACGGGCACCGACCTGTCCAGCCGCGCCATCGTGGCCGGCGCCAGCGAGGCGCTGCAGGAACAACTGGTCCCCGGCCTGTGCACCGGCGAGCTGCAGGCCGCCTTCGGCCTGACGGAGCCCGAGGCCGGCTCCGACGTGCGCGGCCTGCAGACCCGGTTCCGCCGCACGGCCGAGGGCTACCGCATCACGGGCCGCAAGAAGTTCATCACCCGCGCGAGCACGGCCGACTGGTTCGTGATCGTGGGCTGCGCGCAGGACGATCCGACCACCTTCCTGGCCGCGCTGGTGCCGCGCGACGCGCCCGGCTTCTCCATCGGCCCCGAGGTGGGCAAGCTCGGCTGGTACGGCGTGCCCATCTCGTCGCTGACGCTGAACGAGGTCGCCGTGCCGGTGTCGCACCGCCTGGGCGCGGAGGGCGAAGGCTTCAGCCTGGCGCAGGACGCCCTGCTGCGCGCCCGCATCGGCCACGCCGCCATGGCGCTGGGCCGGGCGATCGGCGCGGTGGAGATCGCCGCCACCTACGCCGGCGACCGCAGCAGCTTCGGCAAGGCGCTGGGGGAACACCAGGGCGTGCAGTGGATGCTGGCCGACATGGTCACGCAGATCGAGTCCTCGCGCGCCTTGCTGGCGCTGACGGCGCAGAAATACGACCGCGGCGACACCGACGTGGCGACCTACGCCTCCATGGCCAAGCTGCAGGCCACCGACCTGTGCATGAAGGTCGTCACCGATGCGCTGCAGCTCACCGGCGGGCGCGGCTACCTGCAGGACTTTCCCCTGGAGCGCTTCTTCCGCGACGCCAAGCTCAACCAGATCGGCGAAGGCGCCAGCGAAGTGCACAAGACCGTGATCGGGCGCGACTGGATGCGGCGCGCCCGGTCCGCCGAACGCAACCCCTGCCTGCGCGAGGGTTCTCTCGTGGACTACTGATGGAGACCGAGGCCCGATGACCACCCCCGACACCGCCCTCCCGACACGATTCCGTGCCGTTCGCACCCATGTGGTGGACGGCCGCACCGAGAGCCGCCTGGAAGCGCTCACGCTGGACGAGCTCAGCCCCGGCGAGGTGGTGGTGCGCAACCGCTACGCGGGCGTGAACTTCAAGGACTGCCTGTCGCTGCACGGCAAGGCGAAGATCATCACCGGCTTCCCCCGCGTGGCCGGCATCGAGCTGGTGGGCGACGTGTTGCACTCGGACGCCGCCGGCATCGCGCCGGGCCAGACCGTGCTGGTGCACGGCTTCCAGACCGGCATCGCCTTCGACGGCGCCTTCTCGGAGGTGGTCCGTGTGCCCGCGGCCCACGTGCACGCCCTGCCCGCCGGGCTGACGCCGCTGGAATGCGCCACCCTGGGCGTGCCGGCCTTCACCGCGGCCATGGCCCTGGAGCGCTTCCAGATGGAAGGTCTGCGGCCGGACGCGGGGCCCGTGGCCGTCACCGGCGCGGGCGGCGCCGTGGCCTTGATGGCCATGGGTATCCTGGCGCGCACGGGCCACCAGGTGGTGGCGATCACGCGCCGCATGGAACAGGCCGATGCCCTGCGAGCCGCCGGCGCGAGCGAGGTGCTCGACGCGAGCGAGCTGCTGGCCGCGCCGCCGCGCGCGCTGGAGAAGCCCCGCTTCGCGGCGGCCATCGACAACGTCGGCGGCCCCCTGCTGTCCTGGCTGTTGCGCTCCACGCAGGACCAGGGCTGCGTGGCCTGCGTGGGCAACGCGGCCAGCAACAGCTTCGACGGCAGCGTGCTGCCCTTCATCATGCGCTCCGTCAAGCTCGTGGGCATCGTGGCCAACGCGCCCTGGGAGCAGCGGCGCCGGCTCTGGTCGCGCCTGGGCAGCGACTGGAAGCCCGATATCGAGCGGATCAAGCCGCAACTGAGCTTCATCACCCTGGACGAGCTGCTGCCCTTCAGCGAGGCGCAACTGGCCGGACGCAACTCGGGCCGCGCGCTGCTGAGGTTCGAGACAGCCTGACCACCGTCACGGTCACCACCGCCCGGTGCCGTGCATTCACCTGCGCGACCCCGATCGCGCACCGTCCCCGCACCGAATCTCAGACCACGCCCTGCGCCCGCAGGCGCTGCAGCTCCTCGCCACCGATCCCGAACGCGCCGTACACCTCGGCGTTGTGCTCGCCCACCGACGGACCGGTGCGCGGCAGCTTCATCTCTCGCCCCACCACGCGCGGCACGATGCAGGGCGCGGGCAGGCTGCCGCACTCGGGGTCGGGCAGCCGCACGATCGCGCCGCGCGCGATGAAGTGCGGGTCCTGCTCGATGTCCGCGATGGTGTAGGCCTTGCTGAAGGGAACGCCCGCCTGCTCGAGGCGTTCGGCCACGACGGCGTAGTCGTGCCGGGCGAACCACTCGCCCAGCAAGGTGTCGAGTTCCACCAGGTGATTGACGCGCGCCGGGTTGGTGTGGAAGCGCGGGTCGCTGGCCAGCGCCGGTTCACCCATCGCCTCGCACAGGCGCGCGAAGATCGGGTTCGACGAGGCCACCAGCGAGAAGAACTGGCCGTCGCGGCTGCGGTACATGTTCGACGGTGCCGTGTAGCTGGCGCGGTTGCCCTCGGGACGGCGCACCTGGCCCAGCGCTTCGTGCTCCACCGGCAGGCAGTCGAGCAGGCGAAACAGCGCCTCCGTCGCGGCCAGGTCCACTTCCACGCCCCTGGCCTGCGGGTCGCTGCGCAGGCGCACCATTTCCGAGGCGATGGAGAACGCACAGAAGAGGCCCGCCACCGCGTCGCCGACGGGGAAGTTGCTGTGCAGCGGCGGCCCGCCCGCTTCGCCGGTGAGGTTGGTGAAGCCGCTCATGGCCTCGAAGATGCGCGCATACCCGGGCCGCGACTTGTACGGCCCGGTCTGGCCGAAGCCGGTGAGCCGCACCACCACCAGGCGCGGGTTGGCCTGGTGCAGCGTGGCGATGTCCAGGCCCCAGCGGTCCAGCGTGCCGCTGCGGAAGTTCTCCACCAGCACGTCGAAGTGCGGAAGCATCGAGAGAAACACCTCCCGCCCGCGCGCCTGCCGCACGTCGAGCGTGATGCCGCGCTTGCCGCGGTTGGCCACCTTCCACCACAGCGGCACGCCGTCCTTCACGGGCTGCAGGCCGCGCAGGGCGTCGCTGCCGTCGGGCAGTTCCAGTTTCACGACGTCGGCGCCGTGGTCGGCGCACAGGGTCGCGCCCATGGGGGCCGCGAGCACGGTGGCCATGTCGAGGATGCGCACGCCCGCGAGGGAGCCGGCGGAGCTTGAAGCAGGGGTCACGGTGGGTCCTTGGTTCTGCGGCCGCTGCGGGCCACGCCGCGCCGTTGTGCCAGAGCATTCCGCTGCCGACAATCGATGTTTCGCACAGCGAAACAGTGATTTACCCCACCAGTCGGAGATCCCATCATGGCCACCAGGCAAGCAAGACGCAGCATGAGCTCGATCACACTCCCCGGTCTCGTCGACCCCCACGACCTCGCGGAGGACCGCCAGTTCTCGATGAACCTGGCGCGTGGTCTCAACGTGCTGCGCGCGTTCACCGTGGCCGAGCCGGTGCTGGGCAACCGCGACATCGCCGAGCGCACCGGTCTGCCCAAGCCCACGGTGTCGCGGCTCACGTACACGCTCACGCTGCTGGGCTACCTCACGCGCGACCCCGCGCTGCAGAAGTACCGCCTGGGCAGCGGCGTGCTGTCGCTGAGCCACCCGCTGCTGGCGGGCGCGCAGGTGCGCCAGGTGGCGCGCCCTTTCATGGAACAACTGGCGCGCACCACCGGCTGCTCGGTGAACCTGGGCATGCGCGACCGCGCGGATGTGGTGTACCTGGACGCCGTGCGCGCGGACAAGGCCAACCCGCACTGGCCCGACATCGGCAGCACGCGGCCGCTGCTCGCCTCGGCCATGGGGCGCGCGCTCATCCAGAGCCTGCCCCGGCCGGAACAGGCCGCGATCCTGAACTACCTCAAGGTGCACGACCGCGCGCTGTACGACAAGCACCGCGCCTCCTGGGAGGCCGACCAGAAGCTGTTTGCGGCGCATGGCTTCTGCCACTCGCGCGGCGACTGGCGCAAGGACATCCACGCCATCGCGGCGCCCATTCGCCTGCCCGCGCGCGAGCAGCCGGTGGCCATGAACTGCACCCTCATCGGCTACAGCATGCCCAAGGACAAGCTCACCCGCGAAGTGGCGCCGCTGCTGCTGGAAGCGGTGCACCAGATCGAAATCGCCTATGGCGTTCGCGCCACCAACTGAGAGCCGACCGACATGATCCGAGACCCCGAAGGCTTTTCGACACTGCTCGCCGAAGTCCGCCGCTTCGTGCGCGACGAGTGCATGCCGGCCGAAGTAGCCGTGGACCGCGACGACCGCATCCCCGAGCCCCTGGTGGAGCGCATGCGCGCGCTCGGCCTGTTCGGTCACAGCATCCCCGAGGCTTACGGCGGCGCCGGCCTCACCAGCGAGGAGCTCTCGCTCGTGAACATCGAGGTCTCGCAGTGCGCGACCGCCTTTCGCGCGCGCTTCGGCGGCAACACCGGCATCGCCTCCGAATCGCTGGTGGTGGACGGCACCGAGGCGCAGAAACGCCAGTACCTGCCACGGCTGGCCAGTGGCGAGCTGACCGGCTGCTTCGCCCTCACCGAGCCGGAGGCGGGATCGGACGCGACCGCGCTGAAGACCACGGCCGTTCGCGAGGGCGACCATTTCGTGATCACGGGCCGCAAGTGCTTCATCACCAACGCGCCCCTGGCGAATCTCTTCACCGTCTTTGCGCGCACGGATGCCCAGGCCAAGGGCGCCCGGGGAATCACCGCCTTCCTGATCGAACGCGGGGCAAGGGGCCTGTCGACGCCCGAGGCCTACCGGAAGATGGGCCAGCACGGCTCGCCGGTGGGCGAGGTGGTGCTGGAGCAGGTGCGCGTGCCCGCCAGCGCCATCGTCGGTGGCCCGGAACTGGAAGGCCAGGGCTTTCGCACGGCCATGCGCGCGCTGAACAAGCAGCGCATCAACCTGGCGGGCCTGTGCATCGGACCGGCGATCCGCCTGGTCGATGAGATGGTCGCGCGTGCCGCGAGCCGCCGGCAATTCGGGCAGGCCATCGCGGAGTTTCAGCTCGTGCAGCAAATGATCGCGCAGAGCAACACGGAGGTGCACGCCGCGCGCGCCCTCCTGCTGGAGACCGCGCGCAAACGCGACGACGGCCTCGACGTGACGATGGAAGCCTCGATGTGCAAGCTGTTCGCCAGCGAGATGTGCGGCCGCGTGGCGGACCGCGCCGTGCAGGTGTTCGGCGGCCAGGGCTACATCAACGACAACGTGGCCGAGCGCTTCTACCGCGACGTGCGCCTGTTCCGCCTGTACGAAGGCACGAGCCAGATCCACCTCATCAACATCGCCAAGCGGACCATGGCCATGGCCGCGAACGATTGACCGCAACCACAACCAGGAGACAAGCCATGACCCTCAGCCGCCGCACCCTGCTGGCCAGCGCCGCCAGCGCCCTCGCTGTCGCCACCGCGCCGTCCTTCGCGCAGGACAACTTCCCCAACAAGCCGATCCGCATCGTCGTGCCCTTCTCCGCCGGGGGCATCGTGGACTCGATCGCGCGCGCCATCGGCGACAAGCTGTCCGCGCGCTACGGGCAAGCCGTGATCGTGGAGAACAAGGCCGGCGCGGGCGGTGCGATCGGCACGGACCTCGTGGCCAAGTCCGCCCCGGACGGCTACACCCTGCTGCTGGTGAGCCCCGGCTACGCGGTGATTCCCAGCCTGCAGAAGAACGTGACCTGGAACCCCGTTCGCGACTTCAGGTCCGTGGCCGGCATCGGCGTCGTGCCCAACGTCATCGTGGTGCACCCGAGCGTGGAAGCGAACACCTTGCCGGAGCTGATCGCCCTGGCGAAGAAGCGCAGCGCACCCGTGACCTACGGCACCGCCGGCATCGGCACGTCCAACCACCTGGCCGGCGAGCTGCTCGCGCAGGAGGCGGGCATCAAGCTCACCCACGTGCCCTACAAGGGCCAGCCCGACGCCCTGAACGACCTGCTGGCGGGCCGCGTCGACATGATGCCGCTGACCGCCGCGCTGGCCATGCAACACGTGAAGGCGGGCAAGCTGCGCCCGCTGGCGGTGACCACCGCGAAGCGCGCCAGCGCCGCGCCGGAGCTGCCCACGGTGGCCGAAGCCGCCCAGCTGCCCAACTACAACGTGGGCACCTGGTTCGGCCTGGTGGCCCCGGCCAAGGTGCCCGAGCCCGTCATGCGCAAGCTGTCCGCCGACGTGGCGGCCGTGCTGGCCATGCCCGACATGAAGGCGAAGTTCGACACCCTGGGCATGGAGTTCGCGCCGCAGAGCGGGGCCGAGTTCGACGCGCTCGTCAGTGCCGAGTTCACCCGCTGGAGCCGGGTCATCAAGCAGGCCGGCATCGAGCCGCAGTGATGGCGCTGCGCACACCCATCTGCGAGCGCCTGGGCATTCGCCACCCCATCTTCGGTTTCTCGCACTCCGTCGACGTCGCGGTAGCCATCGCCGAGGCCGGGGGGTTCCCGGTGCTCGGGCTGGCGCGCGAGCTGCCGCACGAGATCCCGCACATCCTCGACGAGGTGCAGCGGCGCATGGGCGACAGGCCGTATGGCATCGACCTCATGCTGCCCAGCCGCGTGCCGCAGGCCGCGAGCATCGAGGAGCTGCGCGGCGCGCTGCCCGGCGCTCACGTGGACTTCGTGCAGGGGCTGCGCGAGCGCTTCGGGGTTCAAGCCCCGACGAAGCCGAGCTTCTTCACCACGCAGGTGCGCTCCGAAGCGCTCTTCAACGAGCAGATCGAGGCCGTGCTGGCGTCGAACTGCCGGGGCGTGGCCACCGCCATCGGCCTGCGCGCCGATCTCATCGAACGCGCCAGGGCGCGCGGCAAGCTCACCTTCTCGCTGGTGGGCTCGGTGCGACATGCGCGCAAGGCCATGGACATGGGCGTCGAGGTGCTGGTGGCGCAGGGCTACGACGCCGGGGGCCACACGGGCCCGGTCGGCACCCTGTCGCTGCTGCCGCAGATCATCGACGTGGCCGGTGACCGGCCGGTGCTGGCTGCCGGTGGCATCGGCACCGGCGAGCAGGTGCTGGGCACCATCGCCATGGGCGCGCAGGGCGCCTGGCTGGGCACGCTGTGGATGGCCGCGCGCGAGAACCACACACCGGCCGCGCTGCTGCGGCGGCTGGTGGACAGTGCGAGCGAGGACACGCTGATCACGCGCGCGCACAGCGGCAAGCCCTGCCGCGTGGTGCGCAGCGATTGGATCGACGCCTGGCAGCAGCCCGACGCACCGCCGCCGCTGGACATGCCGCTGCAGCAGGTGCTGACCGGCGACGTGTTCGCCTCCCTGCACGAGCACGACGATGCGCGCCTGATCTACGAAGCCGCCGGACAGAGCGTGTTCGCCATTCGCGGCGAGACGACGGTGGCCGAGCAGATGGCCGATCTGGTGAGCGGCATGGAACGGGCCTGGAGCCGGCTTGAACGACTCACGGCCTGAGCTGCGCCCGCTGCTGGCGCCGCGCTCCGTCGCCGTGATCGGCGCCTCCACCGAGCCGAACAAGGTGGGTGGCATGCCGATCCGGCTGCTGCGCCGGCACGGCTACCCGGGCGCGGTGTACCCCGTGCACCGCACGGCGTCGGAGATCCAGGGACTGCGCGCCTATCCCTCGCTCGACGCGATTGGCGCACCGGTGGACCTGGCACTCGTGGCCGTCCCCGTCGCCGCCTGCGAGGACGCCATGGACCAGCTGGTGCGCACGGGTGCGCGCGCGGCGGTCGTGTTCAGCTCGGGCTTCGCGGAAACCTCGGACGCCGGTGCGCGCCTGCAGCGCCGCCTGGGCGAGCGGGCGCGCGCGGCCGGCATCGCCTTGCTGGGCCCCAACTGCCTGGGGGCCATGAACTTTCACGAACGCCTGTTCGCCACGTTCTCGCCGGTTGTCCTGGGCGAGGCGCCCAGCGGTGGCACGGTGGCCCTGGTCAGCCAGAGCGGCGCGGTCGGCGGCTACGCCTACACCCTGGCGCGCCGGGCCGGCGTGGGCATCGGCCACTGGATCACCACCGGCAACGAAGCCGGTGTGCAGGTGGCCGACGCGATCGACTGGCTGGTGCGCGAGCCCGGCTGCGAATCCATCCTGGTGTATCTGGAGGGCGCGCGCGACCCGGACCGCCTGCGCCAGGCCCTGCTCGCGGCGCGCGCGGCGGCGAAACCGGTCACGGTGGTCAAGGTCGGGCACACGCCCGCGGGTTCGCGCGCCGCGCGTTGGCACACCGGCAGCGACACGGGCGACGCCCAGGCCTACCGGCGGCTGTTCGAGGCCTGCGGCGTTCGCCAGGTATCGACCATCGGTGCGCTGATCGGTGACACCAGAGCACCCGAGGCCGGCCCCTCGCCAGTGAAAGGCACACCCATCGCCCTGTTCAGCGTGTCGGGCGGCGTGGGCATCATGATGGCGGACCGCGCCGAGGCACTGGGCCTGGCGCTGCCGCCGCTGCCCGAGCCCGCCGCGCAGCGCCTGAAGCAGGCCATCCCCTTCGCCTCCACCCTGAACCCGATCGACGTGACGGGGCAGGTTTTCTCGCAACCGGCCGTGCTGGTGCAGTCGCTGGAAGACGCGGCCCGGTGCGGCCACTACCGCGCCCTCGCCGTCTTTCTGGCGGCAGCGGCCCAGGCGCCGGGCGTGTGGCCCCTGCTGCAGGCCTGTATCGCGCGCCTGCGCGCCGATCCGGCGGCGGCGCGGCTCGTGCTCAGCGGCATCCTCGGCGCGGAGCAGCAGGCCTGGCTGCAGGCGCAGGGCTGCCAGGTGTTCGCCGAACCGGCAGGCGCCGTGGACGCGGCGGCCGCCTGATTCCTGGACGCCAGGCGGCCGGAGGACCGGATTCGGCCAGCTGCCGCCCGTCGGCATCCATCACGGACAATACGCGGTTGGCCCGTCGCTCCCTCTGTTCGCCTTGACCGCTTCGCGCACCGCCCCCTCTGCTTCCGACCCGTCGGACGCCGCCCACCGCATGACGCCCGACGAACGCCGCTCGAGCGCGGCGCTCGCCGCCATCTACGCCCTGCGCATGCTGGGACTGTTCATCGTGCTGCCGGTGTTCGCGCTGGAGGCGCGCCACTACCCCGGCGGCGACGATCCGGCCCTGATCGGCCTGGCGCTGGGTGCCTACGGGCTCACCCAGGCCTTCCTGCAGATGCCGCTGGGCATGGCCTCGGACCGTTTCGGCCGCAAACCGGTGATCCTGCTCGGGCTGGCGGTGTTCGCCGCGGGCAGTGCGCTCGCGGCCTGGGCGCCCTCCGTGCAATGGTTGCTGGCCGGTCGGGCGCTGCAAGGCGCGGGCGCGGTCTCGGCGGCCGTCACGGCCTTGCTCGCCGACCTCACCCGCGACGCGGTGCGCACCAAGGCCATGGCGCTGGTGGGCATCAGCATCGCGCTGATGTTTGCCGTCTCGCTGGTGGTCGCGCCGGCGCTGGTGCCGCACGTGGGCCTGCCAGGCCTCTTCCTGATCACGCTCGGGCTGAGCCTGGCCGCGATGGCGGTGGTGGCCTGGGGCGTGCCGGCGGAGCCCGCGCGCCAGGCGCACGCGCCGCGCGCCAGCCTGCGGGAGGTCCTGCAACAGCGGGACCTGCTGCGTGTGAACGTCGGCGTGTTCGCGCTGCACGCCGCACAGATCATGACCTGGCTGTCCGTGCCCACGCTGCTGGCGCGCGCCGGGCTGGCACCGGCGCAGCATTGGCAGGCTTACCTGCCGGCCCTGGTGCTGTCGCTGCTGATCGTCGGCGGCGGCCTGTTCCGGCTGGAGCGCCGCGGCCACTTCCGCGCCGTCTACCTCGGCACCATTGCGCTGCTCGCCCTCGTGCAACTGGGCTTCCTCACGCAGCTCGGTTCAACGAGCCTGCCCGTGCTGGTCGCGCTGCTGTGCCTGTACTTCGTCGGCTTCAACACGCAGGAAGCCAGCCAGCCCAGCCTGGCCTCGCGCCTGGCCGCGCCGCACCAGCGCGGCACCGCATTGGGGGTGTTCAACACCCTCATGTCGCTGGGCATTTTCGTCGGCGGGGCCCTGGGCGGCCTCGTGGCCCGCCACTGGGGCGCGCCGGGCATCTTCGGCGCGAGCGCGACCCTGCTGGCGATCTGGCTGGTGGCGGCCTGGGGCATGCGCCCGGCCACGGTGGCGCGCTGATCAGCGCAGCGGCTGGGACGCGTCGGGCTCGGCGCCCGACCCCGTGCCCGACCCCGTGCCCGGTTCGGTGACGGGGCCCGTGTTCGCTTCGATGCCCGGCTCGCTGCGCCGCTGCAGCTTGCGCGTCATCATGCCGGCCAGCGCGGAATACAGCGGCTGGCTGATCAGCCGCGCAATGAGGCTCGCCAGCATGGCCGCGGCCATCAGACTCAGCACCATCGAGCGGCCATTGATCATTTCCATCACGATGATGAACGAGGTGAGCGGCGCCTGAGTGGTGGCCGCCAGGAAGCCGGCCATGCCCAGGGCGATGAGGCTGGGCGCCAGCAGGCGGGCATCGTCGCCCCCCAGCAGCATCGCCACGTCGTGGCCGATGCCACCGCCGATGGACAGGGAGGGCGCAAAGATGCCGCCAGGCACCCCGCTCCAGGAGGTGAGCCAGGTGGCCACCAGCTTGAGCAGCACGTACAGCGGCGACATGTCGGCCTCGCCCGCGAGCATGTGGCGCACCTGCTCGGCGCCCGCGCCGAAGGTGGCGCCTCCGGTGACCAGGCCGATGACCGCCACGCCCACGCCCGCCACGGCGGCGAAGCGCACCGGGTAGCGCCGGCGAAAGGCGCTGAAGCGGTCGGGCAGCCCACGCAGCGAAGACGCCAGCAGGCGGCTGAACAGGCCGCCGAGTACCCCGCACACCAGCGCCACCAGCAGGCCGGGCCAGAAGGCATGCCAGCTCAGGCGAGGCACCTCGATCGAGCCGAAGTACGTGAGGTTGCCGAACACCGAGATGGCCACGAGGCCCGCCACCACGATGGCCGCGATGATGAGTCCGTTGTTTCGCGACTCCATCTTCTTGGACAACTCCTCGATGGCGAACACCACCCCCGCCAGGGGCGCGTTGAAGGCTGCGGCGATGCCGGCGGCGCCGCCGGCCACCAGCAGCGCGTGCTCGCTCATCGACGAGCCGGGTCGCAACCAGCGGCGGGCGTCGTGCATGACACCGGCGGCCACCTGCACCGACGGGCCTTCGCGCCCCGCCGAGAGCCCGGCGAGCAGGGCACCCGCGCCCAACACGATCTTGGCGAATGTGAGCCGCAGCGACACCAGGCTGGCGCGCATGCCTGGCGTGATGCCGTGGTCCAGAGCGGCCATCACCTGCGGAATGCCCGAGCCGGCCGCGCCCGGCGCGAAGCGGCGCGTGCACCAGACGATCAGCGCCGTCAGGCAGGGTGTCCAGATCAGCACCGCCCATGGCGCCTGACCGTGCAGGTGCTTGAACAGATCGAAGGCGGCCTCGCTGAGCCAGGTGAAGGCCACCACGAACAGGCCCGCGGCAACGGCGTAGGCCAGCACCACGCTGCGATCGACCCAGGTCCGCACGTCCGAAAACTCGTCCTGCAGGTTCTGGAAAAAGTCGGGCTCGCGCTGTCTCATGGAAGCCTGATTATTCCCTCTGCGCCAAATCGCACCGGCGCACCCGGATGCATGGGGCACAATCCGACGGATCAGGACCTGCCGCCTGCCACGGGCGGCACCCAACCGACCCGCAAGGAATCCCCATGGCATCCGTCAACAAAGTCATCCTCGTCGGCAACTGTGGCCGCGACCCCGAAATCCGCTACCTGCCCTCGGGCCAGGCCGTGGCCAACGTCAGCGTGGCCACCTCGAGCCGCCGCAAGGACCGCAATTCGGGTGAGATGATCGAGGAGACGCAATGGCACCGCGTGACCTTCTACGACCGCCTCGCCGAGATCGCGGGGGAGTACGTCAAGAAAGGCCGGCCGATCTACGTCGAAGGGCGCCTGAAGTACGGCAAGTACACCGACCAGGCAGGCGTTGAACGCAACACGGTGGACATCATCGCGACCGAGATGCAGTTGCTCGGCGGACGCGAAGGAATGGGCGGTGGCGACGATGGCGGCGCCCCGCCGCGCAGCGCGGCGGCACCCCGGGCCGCGTCCGGCGCCCGCCCCGCCCCGCCCCCCCGGTCGGCCCCGGCCCCCGCGCCGGCGCGCCAGCCCACCGGCTTCGACGACATGGACGATGACATCCCTTTCTGAAATCACGCAAACCGCGTAACCTGACCCACCCGAGCGGTGGGTTTTTTTTGCGCCGCCGTCGGCTGCCCCGGAAAAAAGCAATGCAAAGGGATTAGTTCCCGGTAAATCTGTTGATCCATTGATTATTCTCGACGGGTTCTCAACGTCACTCACGCGAGGTGCACATGGTCCGGGTTGTCGTCGCAGAAGACCACGCGCTGGTTCGTCAAGGCATCGGCATGTTGCTGCAGTCCGCCGGCGATTTCGAATTGGTGGCTGAAACGGCGAAGGGCAGCGACGTCGAGCTGCTGGTGCAGTTTCACAAGCCCGACCTGCTGTTGCTCGACCTGGCGCTGTCGGACAGTTCGGGCATCGAGGTGGCGCGGCGCGTGCGGCGCGTCGCCCCGAACGTCCGCATCCTGGTCGTCACGGGCAATGTCTACCCCGGCTCGGTCGCCAACGCCTTCGGCGCGGGGGTCAACGGCTTCGTGCTCAAGCACGAACAGGGCGCCGAGTTGCTCGACGCCATCCGCACGGTCATGGATGGGCGTCGCTACATCAGCCCGCAGGTGGCCAAGGGCCTGGACAGCTCCGCCAACAAGCGGCCCAACGCGCAGGGCCTGACGCAGACCCTGACGCAGCGCGAGCAGCAGATCGTGCGCATGATCGCGCGCGGCGGCACCAACCAGGAAATCGCCGATGCGCTGCACATCAGCGTGCTCACCGCGCGCAAGCACCGGCAGAACGTCATGCTCAAACTGGGTCTGCACAACGGCGCGGAGATTGCGGCCTACGCGATGCAGGCGGGGCTGATGGAAGCACCCGATGTGGGCTCGAACCTCTGAGCGCCTGCACCTCGTTTTTCGATGAGAAACAGGGCCCGCGCGGGGCCCTGTTTCACGAGTGAAACCAAAATAGTGCTCGCGCATTATTGAGACGACAACGACGGGTCCGGATACTGAAGTCCATGTTGAACGAGCGTGCAGTCACCACCCGGCGACTGAACGACCGGTCACTCGCCAACGAGGTGGAACCATGAGACAGGCACTGGCCAGCGGCGTGATGCAGCGACTCGGTATCCGGAGCACGACCCGAATGAGCGACGAACAGATGGACTCCGACATCGACTCCGAACTCACACCCACCACCATCGCCGCCGATTACGAGACGCTCATCAACGAATGCTTCCAGGTGCTCGGCCTGACCCCGGACATCGTGCGGATCAGCGTTCGGCCCGTGGGCTTCAGCCCCGCCGGTGTCGAGATCTACGCGGCCTTCATCAAGGTGCTCCGTTGGGAACCGAACGTGATCCAGATGCTGAACCGCCTGCCGTACTTCGAGAAGAAGATCGACAAGCGCATCCGGCTCAGCAACCTCTTGCGCTACAGCGGCTTCGCGGGCCTGTGGTTCCGCACCCCCGCCACTGTCGAAGGATTTGCCACCGCGGTGCACTGAGCCGCCACGCGGCCCGTGCATCGAGCCGTTCACGTCCGCGGGCGTGAACGGCTTTTTTCATGCCGCTGCGCGGCACCACACCGTCACGCCGACGAGGCCTGGTGCAAGAAGTCACCGCTGAGGACACGCAGAACGCCGTGCGCGGCGCCACGCCGCGCCTCGGCCACGAGCATGGCGTCGACCCCGGCCAGTTCGGCCAGCCAGGCATTGGCCACCGACAAGCGACTGCTCTGGCCGATGCGCAGGTCGGACTCGGCATGCTGCCGTGCCGCGCGCACGGTCAATGCCAGGTCGGTGGCATCTTCACAGCGCCGGTGCGCCGCCGCGTACCGCCCGAGCGCGTCGTCGAACTCCCCGGTTTGCGCTGGCGAACCGCCGCGCACGTACGCCTGCATGAGCGCTTGCCGTTCACCCGCATTCAAGGCAGGCGCGTGCGTGATGTCGTGCGACAGCTGAGTGGGCAACAGGCGGGTCGCGCGCGCGAAGTCCTGACCGGCATCGCGCCACTCGACCATGGCCTGCGCGACGCGCTCCCGCGCCTCGCCTTGGTGCGGCCGCAAAGCCTGGCGCTCCCACCGGTGTTGGCCATGGGCCCGCTCCCGCCCGCCGGCCAGTTGAACGAGCCGCTCGATCGCCTGCTGGACGTCGAGCGCGAGGGTCAGGCGCTGACGCGCCGCAATCATGCGCGCGCAGGCCTCGGCCGCCACCACCAGCCGCTGCCGTGCCCCGGCCGGGTCTGGGGACAGTCGGGCCACGTGCGCCAGGACGGCATCGATACGCAAACCGCCGTGTCCGACCCTCACCTGTGGTGCGCTCTGGGCTGGCGAGGCGATACGCTGGACCGTAGGAGCTGCGTGCATGGGCCATCCTCCTTGAACATGACCCGCAGAGTCTTGGCCTCCGAACTGCCCGATTCAATAATGCGCCGGAGCTATATTGGTCGGCTCCCGCACGTCCCTTCGCTTCTCGCTCACCATGCAGTCCGATAGCCGTGTCGACGCGATCTGGGCGCAGGTCCCTGGCATCGGCGCGCTGTTGTCGCCTATTGGCGAGGTGCTCGCCACGTCGCCCGACTGGCGGGCCCGCATGCAGGTTCCGCAGTGGAACGGCGACTGGCGCAACGGGCTGGACCAGGACGACCGCCTGCATCTGCTGCAGGTGTTGTCGCGGGCCCGCGAGTTCAACATCCCCCTGCAGTTGTGGCGCCCCGGCGAAGGCACGGCCCACTACCACTGCGCTGGCTGGTGGGACCCGATTCACCAGGCACATGGCTGCTACCTGGTCGATGTCACGGCGCAGGAAGCCGAACGGCTGAAGCACGAGACACTCAATGGCTGGATGCGGCAGCTCTTCGAGCAATTGCCAGTGCAGCTCGCGTACTTCACACCACCGCCCGAGGCTCGCTGCCTGTTCGCCAACAGCCGCTACGCGCGCGCCATGGGGCACGACGAGAACTCGATACTCGGTCGGTCCGTCGTCGAACTGCTCACACCCCAGGAACTCGATCACCTTCGCGAGGTGGGCAAGACGTACGCGAAGGAGGGCAAGGACCTGAGCTTTCTGCACCACCGGCGCGGCCCGGGCGGCGATGAGGTCCTGGAGGTGTCGCTCGCCGCCGACCGTTGGCCCGACGGTCGCCTGCGCGGCACCTTCGTGCTGATGACCGACGTGACCGAGCAGCACCGCGCCGAGATGGCGCTGCGCACGTCGCGCGAGCGCCTTTCGCGCTTTCTGGAGGCCAGCGCGGAGGGCGTGATCTTCCATCGCGACGGCACCATCACCGACGCCAACCCCGCGGCCTGCCGCCTCTCGGGCTACAGCCACGCCGAGCTGGTCGGGCGCACGGTGTTGTCGATGACGCCGCGGCGCCACCGCGACCGCTCGCGCGTGGTCATCGGCAGCGGTGCCGACGCCTATTTCGAATCCGAAATCCACCACGCCAATGGCGAGGCGATCCCGGTCGAGCTGATCGGCCGCACCATGGAGATCAAGGGCGAGCGCCTGCGCATGACGGTCATCCGCGACATCCGCGACCGCCGCCA